>Ga0315279_10000057_pt1 | contig 238768 bp, 225 predicted proteins | sample YL17G06_20_MG_FD_203694 | JGI IMG/M metagenome (GOLD analysis project Ga0315279, IMG submission 203694) | Sediment microbial communities from Yellowstone Lake, YNP, Wyoming, USA - YL17G06_20 | ecosystem: Environmental > Aquatic > Freshwater > Lake > Sediment | place: USA: Wyoming | collected...
CCTGCTCATATAGCTGAGACAGCGAGAAATTGTCGCCTAACACGTAGGTTATGTTTTCGTAGGTGACATCTGTGTTGGTCACGTTTTCAGAGGATGAGTTATATGTTGACTGAAGATCTGAAACCTGATTCTGAAGAGTGGAAATGTGACCTTGGAGGTCACTGATCTGGCTTGAAATAGTCAAACTGCTTATGCCGTAACCCACTATTCCTGCTACTAACAAGCATATGATAACTGTTCCAATCAAAATCGTTGATAAACGACGCGCTTTTGGTTTTTCAGGCATTTCCATCCGCAATCCTTCCTGCGTGTTCATAATCTTTTTCTGCAACTGGGGCATCTTTCATCATTCGGTTGAATCTTGCTGCCACAGTAAGGGCATACAAGCTTCTTCTTTGCGAGATGAAGTCCCTGCTTTTCCTTTATGATCGTTCCATCCTTCAGAAGAAGCATCCTTTCGGTGTGTGAAGCTATTTGGCTGTCGTGTGTTACCATTACGACCGTGGTTCCCCGGTCAATATTTAAGTTTGCCAGCAGTTTGACAATTTCATATTTGGTTTGTGTATCCAAGTTTCCAGTGGGTTCATCTGCAAGGATTATTGCTGGATCATTTGCCAATGCCCTTGCAATTGCTACCCTCTGCTGTTCGCCAGCACTCAGCCGTTGTGGTCTGTGTTCTTCTCTTCCTGACAGTCCTACAAGTTCTAGCAGTTTGCGCGCTCTTTCTCTTCTTTCGCCTTTGGGTCTTTTGGTGCCTTCCATCGGCAGTTCCACGTTTTCGACAGCGTTTAGGTACGGCAAAAGGTTGAAGGTCTGGAAGACAAACCCGATTTTGTTCCTTCTTATCTTGTAGAGTTCCTTTTCTGGCAAGTTTGCAACATCAACATCGTTCAAGATCATTTTTCCACTAGTTGGTTTGTCAAGACAGCCTAAAACATTCAGCAAAGTTGTCTTTCCAGAGCCAGAAGGTCCCATAATTGCGACGTACTCGCCTTTGTTGACTTGAAGGTTTAGGTTAGAAAGGGCCTTGACGTCGCGTTTACCCATCGTATAGATCTTGGACAGTTTTTCCGTTCTTAGAACGATTTCACTCATACCTCATCGCTTCCGCAGGTCTTGTTCTTGAAGCTCTCCAAGCCGGGTACAAACTGCCTAGGGCCCCGAGCAGCACAGCCGCCCCGATTGCTATCAGCATCGTTTGAAGACTGGGCGTCACCGTGACAGTCGACGCGCCCAGTATTCCGAAGTTGCCAAAGTTGCCAGCGTTCTCAAATCCTCGAGAGAACTGGGAGTTGCCGCTTGAACCGAACGGACTTATTTGAGGAAGGAGAATCCCGGATAGAAGAGGAGCCCCAACGGTTCCTATCGCGATGCCCACCACGCCGGCTACGAGACTCAGCAGCATTCCTTCGAGCATAAACTGGCTCATCACGTTCCAGTTGCTGAAGCCTATCGCCTTGAGCGTACCGATCTCCTTGGTCCTCTCCCGCACAGTATACAGCATGACGAACAAGACAATCAGGCTAGTTGCCCCGACCGCAATCATGATTTCTTGGGTTGCGACAGTCTCCGTGTTGCTGACGGTTGCCTGAGCACTAGTCAATGTCTGAGTGTACATGGTTTGCATGTTGTCCAGTTGGCTCAAGCGGTCCTTGTAAGTCGTGACCTGAAGACTTGTGTACGCCACGCTTATCACTTCGGCTATACTGTCCACATCGGAAACGTCCTCCGCATACACGTCAAGCCTGCTCACGTTACCCGTGACGCCCGCTGCCGTCTGCGCGTCAGTTATGTTCATGTATGCACTTCTTGCTTCAAAGCGTCCCTGACTCCCTCCCTGACCCGCCTCGTCATAAACTCCGACCACCGTAAAAGACTCCCCGTAAATTCCCACCTTGTCACCAACTCCTACTCCGAAATAAGCCGTCAGGTTTGAATTCAAGAGAACAACCCCACTATCGTCTGGGCGCAGGTTCCTGCCAGCCGTTATGTTCGTTGGCAGTATGGAATAATCGTCGATGAAAGAGGAATTCAAGGTAACACCCGTAATCGTATAGACAGGTCTAGAAATCGTGAAGGTTCTTCCCCCAGGTCCATTTATGGTTTCCGAAGTTGTCTCACTGGATGAGACTGTGAGGAATTCCACAACGTCCTTGACACCGCCAATAGAACGAATAGCATCGGCAACGGATTCCTCCACATAGGTTTGCTGTTGCTGCAATCCCCCAAACGGAAATCCGCCTGGACCACCGGAGAAGTTACCGCCGGAGAACATGCCTTGTCCAGAAGTCTGACATTCTATCAGCGTAGCAGTCGTGTTGATCTGTTCCTGCATAGTGGTCATTGTACTGTTGAAATTCGTAGTCATAGCCTGCGCGGCTTCTTGGTTTGCGATGATGCCCGCGGGAATTGAAATCATAATTGCCATAACGAAACCTAGGGCAATGATTACCAAGATTGCCCTCATTTTCCTTCGTGATATGTTCCTGAACGCTCTTGTTAAAGCACCCAAATGCTACACCTTTCCTAACGTGTCAATAAAAGGCAACCAAGAAGGAATGGAAAATCCGCTGCTCTTATCATCAGTTCTGCAACCTATGGACCCCAAGACCTGGACTCTATCTATCATGACTGCCTTCCCTTCTTGTTGCCTCGACCATCCAAGGACTGTGAATTATTAAAGTGTTTTTCAGAATTAGACCCAATTCCTTTCCAATTCCAATATCTACGCATTGCTTGGCTCAACGAGTTGTAGGGAGCAACAAAAGCCAATCTGGGCAACCAGCATTTACCAAACAACGACGTTCAGTATGTATATGGTCTAGAGGCGTCGCTAGACCGTTGAAGAACGAGTTTAGCGTTCGCCAGTGGTTTTCATTCAGTACCTGAAGAGTTCTCTATTCCATAGAGCCTTAGTACAGATGGGAAATCCTTAGCAGAATGTAGAAAAATCATGACTTTGAGTATGTGAACAGCGTCTTGCACAGCCCTCGCAGCTTCTTTGCCAGCCGTTCGCAAAGCGCGTTTCTCGGCATTGATTACTTTTCTGGATTTCACGATTACCCACTCGATTCTGTTCAACATCTTTCCCTCCTAAACATAACTCTCAAAAGAAATCGAGACGAGACGGCTTCCATCAACACTGCAGACGATGGAACTAGTATCCTACTTGTGTCCACTTTTGCTATCTCCACCTCTTAGTTGACTGCCTATTCTACATCGGTTCTCGTGGAGACCCAGAGCATAATGGAGAAAGGAGAAGGGGAGAAATGCCTTCAACTTTTCTGGGCTTCTACGAGCCCTTATTGAAGAATAGGGTGTTGCGCGCCTTTTCTCAACCTCCAAATCGTTCATTGCCTGCGCGTTATTAAGAGGTTTTTCAGAATTAGACCCGATTCTGTTCCAAATCTAACCACATTCCCTGCTAAACCCGCGATGAGAAATCGAAGGGGCATATTTATTACTCTAGCTCAGATAGGTTTAGCAAAAACCCCTGATATTTGCGGAGCGATATGAATGGCTGCTGGCACGCGACCGTTCAAGTATATACTTGGATGGCTCATCGCAGGCACGAGGGGTGGTGTGACCCGTGCTAAGATAATTCAGATTCTAAAGGAGACTCCGCAAAACGCGAATCAGTTGGCCAACAAGCTTGGAATGGATTACAGGACAATAAGGCATCATATTGAAGTGCTTGAGAAAAACAGAATTATCACGTCCGCTGGAGAGGGATACGGCATTACGTATTTCTTGTCTCCAGCGATGGAGGACAACTACGCTTTGTTCGAGGAGATTCTGAAGAAAATATGAAAAAAGTAGAAAAGGAGGAGAAGAGAGATGAGTAGCCATATGAATAGTCGCGTGAACACAAGCATCAGAAATTGGCTGATACTGGGAACGTTGATAGCTGTAGCCATATTAGCGTTCTTCTGGGCTACATCCACGTCTTGGCTTCCACGTTACCCTGATCCTTTTCGCCCACGACCTCCGTACGATATTGGTGGCGACATAGAGTTTTTCTATACGATAGAAACTGTAGTTTCCACGATCAATGTGACGCTTTCAATCTTCCTGTTGCTCATATACGTTGATATATATAGGAAGACACGGTCAGAGTTCACGATAGGACTAATGATATTTTCAGCCGTCTTTCTTCTTAATGCTCTTGCGTCTAGCCCGATATTCAGGGGGGCTTTCGGTTATCGACCATTTGGTTTGGGACCATTCGCTATGTTGCCAGACCTGTTTACGCTCGCAGCATTATCGGTGCTACTATATCTAAGCTTCAAATACTAGAGAGCCAGATTGAGCTCTCGCGTGCGCCATTAAGAACGATGATTGATCTAGACGTGGCCTCAGAAAAGGTAATAAGACCATGAGAGAGTGCGTTTCAAGGACGGGAACCAAGAATGGATGTTTTTGAAGCCATAAAGGTTCGAAGAAGCGTAAGGAAGTACAAACCAGAACTCATTCCTCATGAAAAGTTGGAAATCATACTTGATGCTGCTCGCTTGGCACCTTCTGCCGCTAATCGCCAACCTTGGCGTTTCGTAGTAGTTCAAAATGCGGATCGAAAAAAGACTCTGGCAGAAGCGGCGAACAATCAGACGTTTATGAATGATGCTGCAGCAATTGTGGTAGCAGTGGGTGATCCTGAAGTGTCGACCAGGTGGCATGAAAAAGATACGATGATAGCTTTGGAACACATGGTTTTGGCGGCCACTGCCCTGGGCTACGGCACTTGCTGGATAGGGGCCTTCGACGAAGATGCAGTAAAGCGTTTGCTAAAGATCCCCGCTAAGATGAAAGTTGTCGCATTGCTACCGATCGGTATACCAGGCGAAAAACCAGCCTCCAGACCAAGGAAAGCGATTCCGGAGATTTTCTTCAAAGAAGAGTGGGAAACCTCTTGGCAGGCTCACTAGGAGCACCCGCGGAAATCATAGTTAGCCAAGAACTCGAAAGGCGCTTCCCAGATCTGAAAGTTCCTATTTTCTTTGTGAAAGATGCAAAAGTCACCAGCAGAAATGATGAACTCGAGGAATTTAAGCAGTCCACGTTCAGAGATGCCAAGCAAAAATACAGTCTTGAAACCATTAAAGATGTTTCAGTTTTCCGAGCATACCGTGATTTTTTCTGGAAGATAAGGATAGACCCCACTAAGAATAGACCTGCAGCTGAAGCATTGATAAGAAGGATCTTGGCTGGAAAACCCATACCGAGTATCAATACTCTGGTAGACGCATACAATTTGGCCTCAATCAAATCCGAAGTAGCCTTAGCGGCGTTCGACGAAAATAAGTTAAAGGGCAATTTAACGATGCGGTTTGCCTTGAAGGGTGAGATGTTTCCAGGCATAGGAATGGACAAACCTGCCAGTCTAAACGGCGGAGAAGTCGTGATTTCAGATTCAGAGAGACTTGTAGCGCTCTACCCTCACAGAGACGCTAACTATTCGAAGGTAACAGAAGAAACAAGAAATGTTGCAATGCTTATATGTGGTGTTCCAAGGATTTCTTTAGACATCCTATTGAAATCCAAGCAAATGGCGGCGGAATACATTATCAGGTTCTGCGGTGGAAAAGTTGAAGAATTTTCATCTCAAACCAAGTCTGTGACGTGATGACGCCTATCCTCTGTTTATGATCCCGATGCTCCGTTGGTCTGCAGCATACATGAGACACCAGACTTATCCAATATTCTAGCAGTTAACTTCCACTTCTCTTCTTATCTCCTAAGAAGAACTGCGGGAATGTCTTCAGTTTTTCAGCCATTCCTTTGAGGCGTTCGTCCACCTTGTAGTTCACGGTTTCCTTCTCAAAGGTTCCATCCTTCCGTCTTTCGCCAGCTTTGACCCCTGTCAGGATTTCCATTCCCTCGTCAACGGTTCTTACGGAGTGAATGTGGAATTTTCCCTCTTTTACGGCTTCTACTATTTCCTCTTTCAACATCAGGTTTTGCACGTTGCTTTCTGGTATCATCACTCCTTGCTTGCCAGTGAAGCCCTTGGCCTTGCAGACCTCAAAGAAGCCTTCGATTTTTTCGTTCACTCCGCCGATGGCTTGGACCTCGCCTTTCTGGTTCACGGAGCCTGTTACGGCAAGGCTCTGTTTTATTGGGATTTCGGAGAGGGCAGATAGTATAGAGTAGAGTTCGGTGCTTGAGGCACTGTCACCCTCTACTCCTCCGTAATTCTGCTCAAAGACGAGGCGTGCTGAGAGACTGAGAGGTTTATCCTGTGCGTACTGCTCATTTAGGTAGCCGCTCAGAATTAGGACCCCTTTGGTGTGTATAGGGCCGCCCATTTGGGCCTCTCTTTCGATGTCGATGACTCCTTCTCGACCTATGCCAATGCTGGCCGTTACGCGTGAAGGAGTGCCAAACTCAAAATCGCCCAAGCTGATCACGGAAAGACCGTTCACTTGCCCCACGTTTTCGGCGTCTGTATCTATGAGGAGGATTCCTCTTTCGATCATTTCCTGAATTTTTTCTTGGATAAGTTTTGAACGGTAGATTCTCTCTTCAACGGCTTTCTTAACGTGAGTTCCGGTTACATAATCGGACTTGTCCTCTATTGCATAGAAGTTGGCTTCGCGAACGACGTCAGCGACCTCAGCAAACCTCGTGGAAAGCTTCTGCTGGTCCTCAGCCAGTCTTGAACTGTGCTCGATCAGCTTGGCCAAGCCTGAGCCGTCAAGATGCTTAAGATTTTCCTTCTGGCAGAGTGCACAGACAAACCCTGCATATTGTTGAACGTTCTCTTCCGTTCGATCCATAGTTGTGTCAAAATCTGCCTTGACTTTGAAGAGTTCCTGAAACTCCATGTCTAAGACATACAACTGCTGATAGAGGTAAGGGTCGCCGATGAGGACAACCTTGACGCTCAGGGGAATGGGCTCAGGTTTCAAGCTCCTAGTTGAAATGAAGCCTAAACGTTCTTCTACCTCTTCGATAATGATCTGCTCGTTTCTGAGAGCTCTTTTCAAACCATCATAGGAAAAAGGGTTACGAAGCAATTCCTCGACTGGAAGAATCAGATATCCGCCGTTGGCCCTGTGCAAGGAACCCCCGCGAATCATGGTGAAGTCGGTAACGAGGGCGCCGAACTGGGCTTCCTTCTCCACCCTGCCAAAGAGGTTCTGGTAGGTTGGGTTAGTTTCCATTACTACAGGGGCTCCTTTGACGGTTGAGTTATCAACGATAACATTCACCTCATACTTGTTGGCCTGGGCTCTTCTCGGCCAGGCAGTCGGAAAAGGACCCTGTGAAATTTCTTCAAGCCCCTTTATGAACTTGGGCAGGTTGTCCAAGATGTCATTCTGCACGTCATCTAAGAACGTGACGGCATCAGGAAAATCCTTGTATTCCTCTTTTAGACTGTCCACGATGTGTCCAATTGCAAAGTGGGCAACATCATGATCCAGTTTCTTGAGTGCTTCGTCAGCCTTTCCCTCTAGTTCTCTGACTTGTCTCATCACGCTTGTAAATTGCTCGGTCAACTGGCCTCTTTTCTTCTCGATTTCCTCGCGGGTCTTTTGGTCTAGTGCCATGAATTCCTGGTCTGATACAGGTTTTCCTTTAATTACTGGAATCATAAGCCAGCCAACGGGTGACGCCCGCAACATGAAACCTTGTTCTTGGGCCCCTTTCGCAACTTGGCCGATGAGCTTCTGCCTTTCTTCTTCAACAGCTTTGATGGCAGCTGCCTTTCTTGCGCCATAATCTTCACTTTCGAAGGACTTGGGCAAAATCTTCTGTGCTTCCGAAATGAAAGTGGCCACATCATCTCGAAGGTGTTTCCCTTTGCCAGGAGGGAGCTTCATGGCTTTGGGTGCGTAAGAGTTGCGGAAGTTGTAAACGTAGCACCAGTCAGAAGGCACTGGCTTTGTTTTGGCCGTTTCTTCCAAAAAGCCTCTAACAGCAGTTGTCCTGCCCGTTCCGGGATAGCCCGCAACATAGATGTTAAATCCGCGTTCCTTGATGCCTAAACCGAACTTAAGTGCCCTAACAGCCCTTTTTTGACCGATAATCTCTTGGAGAGGCACTGCCCCCTCTGTGGTTTCACAATGCATGAGGTTTGAGGCACATTCCCTTCTCAGTTTCTCTGCAGGCAACTCATTGATCATTCTACGCCAACCCTCTAACCCAGAATATTCGGAGACTAACCATTTAACCTTAATCCAATCATGGTGGCCAAGCACACGAAGCGTCCAAGAACAAAGCTAGAGGAAACATTTTTCATCGATGAGCAACAGATTTAGGTTGGCAAAAACTGTCTCAATTGCCAACACCGCGCAATGCAGGGATGTCAAATCTGGAAAACCTCACCAAAGTTCAACTGACCAATCTGGGCAAGATATTGTACCCAGAGATAGGCATTACAAAAGCGCAAGTAATAGAATACTACGTTAAGATGGCTCCTAGAATGCTTGGCTTTTTGACCGCCAGACCAATAGTTCTGACCAGGTTTCCCGATGGCATTGACAACAAAGGTTTCTATGAGAAAAACATGCCACTCGGAACTCCGTCTTGGGTGCATACATTCAAGAAGTACTCCGAGACGGCTAAACGTGAAATAAACTACGTTGTATGCGATGACTTAGACACCTTAATTTGGCTTGCTAATCTTGCGGCTCTGGAGCTTCACGTGACACTTTCGACGATCAATGAGTCTGAAAAGCCTGACCTTGTATTATTCGATATTGATCCGCATCCGCCGGCTAATGCAGATGATGTCATAGGTGTAGCGTTGCTGTTGAAAGAAAAGCTGGATGCCCTAGATATGAGGTCTTACGTGAAGACTTCCGGGAAAAAAGGACTACACGTAGTCATTCCTGTAGTTCGTGAGTATACATTTAGTCAAACTAGGGGTTTTGTGCATCAAATCGCGAAATATCTTTCCCGTGAATCTTCGATTGCCGTTTCCGAGTTTTCCAGAGTGAAAGAACCTGGAACCATCTACCTAGATTATCTCCAGAATTCTCATGGAAGAACAATGATATGTCCATACAGCCTAAGGGCGACGCCTCAGGCAACTGTCTCCATGCCACTAGCCTGGGAGGATGTCAGGAAAGGATTAAAACCAGAGAAGTTCACTCTATTCAACGTTACAGAATTTCCAAGTAACCCTTGGAAAGAACTGATTGAAAACAAACAGAAACTTGAGGCTCGAATTAATGGAAAACCAGGACGTGCGAATCCCGAAAAGACCGTTTTGGAGCGGAACAGTAACAATAGGATTAGTTAACGTGCCAGTTAAGCTTTACACAATGACATTCGACAAGGCCTTCTCTTTCAGATTTCTTCACAAGCAGGACGGACAACCGCTGAAATACCAGAAAGTCTGCATCAAAGAAAACAAAGTTGTCCCTTGGGAAGACACCGTCAAAGGCTATGAAGTAAGCAAGAACCACTTCATCATATTCCAGAAAGAGGAACTGAAGGCGGCTGAGCCACAGTCCAGCCAGAAAATACGCATAGAAAAGTTCGTTGATTACCTTTCTGTTGATCCCATATACTTCGAAAAATCCTACGTGCTGACACCTGACAAAAGCGACGAAGCTTACAGCCTGCTCTTGACCGCTCTGCAAACGATGCATAAAGCGGGAGCAGGAAAAATCACGTTAAGAACAAAGGAATACCCAATCCTGTTGCATGCTTACAATGGAGCCTTAGTACTAACCACCCTACGCTACGCATACGAGATTGCAGATCCAAGCAACTTTGAAGAGCTAAAAGAACTCAAAGAACCAGAAAAGAAGGAACTAGACCTTGCAAAGAAGATAGTAACTGATCTGTCTGGGGAATTTGACATAACAGAATACAAAGACTCATATGAAGAGAGAATCCGGCAGCTAATCGCGAAGAAAATGAAAGGCGAAACAATCGTTGTTGAAAAGCCCGTGAAAGAAGAAGCAAAAGAGCTAATGGCAGCACTTCAGGAAACCCTCAAACAGCTGAAGGAAAAATGAAACAACACTACAAACCTATGCTTGCCGAACTCGCAGAGAAACCCTTCAACTCAGAAGATTGGATCTTCGAAGTCAAGTGGGATGGAATAAGAGCAGTTAGCTACGTTAGCGACGAACTCAGCATAAGGAGTAGAAATGACAAGGAGCTGAGATCCAGTTTTCCAGAATTAGAAGAGCTGAAAAACCTGACAGAGAACTCTGTGATCGACGGCGAAATTGTCGTTATGAAAGATGGCAAAGCCGACTTTCAGGCACTTTCAGAAAGGAGCAAAACTGCTTCAATTCAGGAAATTGAATATCTTTCTAAGAAGTTGCCTGCAACCTACGTTGTCTTTGACATACTTGAGAAAGATGGGAAACCTCTCGTTGATTTTTCATTGATTGAAAGAAAAAGGCTGCTAGAAAAGTACGTTCACGAGGGACAACGTGTCATATTGTCTGCATTCATTGAAAATGAAGGAGAGGCATACTACAAAGCTGCCATAGCGAAGGGTGTAGAAGGCATAATGGCAAAGAAAAAAGACAGCCTATACGAGGCCGGAGCAAGAAGCAATAATTGGTTGAAAATCAAACGCATCCTGACTTGTGACTGCGTGATCTTCGGGTACACCGTAGGCAAAGGCGCAAGGAAGTCAGCTTTTGGAGCATTAATACTAGGATTGTTCAACAAGACCAGCCCAGTCTACATAGGCAAGGTGGGAACAGGATTTTCTCACGAAGACATGGAATCGATGCTCAAAGCCTTTGAACCTCTCAAAGTCGGGGATAGGACCTTGGAGGGAGTTGACGTCTCGGAAGAGATAGTTTGGCTTAAGCCCGAGATCGTCTGTCAAGTGGCATACCAAAACGTCACGAAAGAGGGCAGGCTCCGGATGCCCCGATTTTGCGGAATCAGAAGCGACAAGGTTCCTGCTGAATGCACACTAGATCAAATAGCGCCTAAGAGCCTTCAAGAGTACACTTCAAAAAGGGATTTTAGGATTACGTCGGAACCAACAGGGAATATTCAGAAAAGCGAAGAAGAACAGAGCTTCGTAGTGCAAGAACATCATGCTAGGAGTCTTCATTACGATTTGCGCCTAGAGAAGAACGGAGTGCTAAGAAGCTGGGCTGTTCCAAAAGGATTACCGGAACAACCCGGTGAGAAAAGACTTGCCGTAGAAACTGAAGATCACCCACTGGAGTACCGCGCCTTCGAGGGGACAATACCAAAAGGGCAATACGGGGCCGGAACAGTCAGAATATTCGACAATGGAACGTACGAACCGAAAGTTTGGAACGAAGACATGATAGAGTTCACGCTTAAAGGCAGAAGGTTTCAAGGCAAATATGTACTGGCCCGTTTCAAAAAGGCCGGAGAGAAACAATGGCTACTCCTCAAAGCAAAAGAACCGAAATAGACAAAGTGCACATAGGCACAATGGGCTGGAGTTACACATTCTGGAGAGGAAACTTCTACCCAACAAGCCTTAAGCCTGAAGCATATCTGACGGAGTATTCGAAGCATTTCAACTCTGTAGAAGTAGACAACACCTTCTACAGAATTCCATCGACAAATACAGTGAGAAACTGGGAAAAACAAACCCCGGCACACTTCCTATTCTCAGCCAAGTTCCCCAGAGTCATAACTCACGTGAAAATGCTGGCCGACTGCGAAAAAGAAGCAGACGCATTCATTGCAAACATGTCTCAACTGCACGGCAAGCTTGGACCACTTCTGCTCCAATTTCCCTCCACGTTCGAACCTGAACGTCTCAGCCTCTTGAAAGACTTCTTGTCAGCTTTGCCTAAAAGCTGCAGATATGCTCTGGAAGTTAGAAACAGAAAACTTTAGGTGATAAACTGTCTTCTCTCCTCAGAGAGTATAATGTAGCACAAGTTCTGGTCAATCAGCCTTTCGCCCCATCAATTGAAGAAATTGCGAGTGGTTTTGTATACGTTAGATGGGAAGGAGACAGGAAAAAGGTCTCTGGAACATTAGGAAAAATGGAAGTTGACCGGATGGAAGACATCAGAAAATGGGCGGAAAAACTGAAGAGCATTCTGGATGACCAAATTGAGGTTTTCGGATACTTCAGCAAGTACTATTCAGGTTATCCCCCTGCGGTTCTGTTAACTCTTAGGGTCTTGCATGAATAAATGTTTGTCCATGTTAACCAAAGGGGCTTTCAGCTAGCATGATTCTGTTCGATTAAGGTACATGGTTCCGTTAAGCCTTTTGGCCTCTAGATTGTGGCTTGAAGTCAGCAATGAATTTGCGTAGAAGAATCGGCTCAAAACCTATGAATCTCTCAGTTGGCTTGAAATCGTTGAAAAGTATGTTGGGTTGCTGGATAATTTCAACAGTAGTTCCATGAAGTTCGCCATCATCGGTGATTAGGTACATGACCTTGAAGAAAGCGTTTGTTCTTGTAAATGAAACAATCTGCAAGTATTAACAAATCTTAGATTAAACTTACCAATTAGCTCCAGCAACGTAGGCTTGTTCTACCCAAGCTTCTGCCTTATCCGCTTTCACCCTTGAAGCACCATGTCTACTTGTTTTCCCGCTTATTTCATGTGGCTTGCCAAACTTTCTTGCTTCAATAACTACCCTTTCGCCTTTTATAGCATCATACGTATTTATGTGCCAAATCAGGGATTGTTTTGACACACTTCACTCCTTCCTGAGTTTTCCCTCTTTCTCTAGAACATTAAACACTTCGCACACTCTTTCATATTCTAGGCAAAGCACATCAGCTACATCACTAGGGTAAACTCTTCTATTTTCCTCAAGATATTTCTTCAAGAAAGCATTGACCAATTTCTTAGCTTCTTTCAACGGTACGTCTCTAACTTCGATCTGTTCAGGAACACGGCTTTCTAGTTTTGCAAGTCTAGCATTCACTAATTGAAGATGTCTCCGTGTACTCTCAAGTTCAGCTACAACAATTTCATAACTAGTTGGAATATTAGGATGCAACTCTAAACGGATAGGTTCACCGATGTTTCGCTTCAATAGCTCACTGTAGTAGCCATGAGGTATCACTCTCCTTCTATCTCTTGGATAATACTTAGGCCGAGTAGCATGTACTGGTTTAGGGTTCTTTCCTCGCAAATACAGATCGCTCATGTTTTCTTCTCTCGCTATCTGTCACTAGCTAGTAGTCTCAAATCCGCCTCTCATTGGTGGTCCTTTGATTTCTTTTTCTCGCATGAAAGCCGTGTAGGATCTAGTTACATAGGACCGAGTTGAAACTAAAATGTCATACAACTCTACCTTTGCCTTATCATTCTTTGGTGGAAAATGTGTTTGAAGAAACTTAATCAGCAAATCTATTTTGGTCTTGGTTGGTTCAATTTCCTCTTTTTTATGTTCATACATCTTGACCATGTCGTCAAAATCGTCTAAAATTTCCTCAAGAAGTTCGCCAATGAAAACACCTTCATCAAAATCAAGGAAACTAGAATAATGTGTCAAGTCTTCAGAGTTATTCACACAGGCCATAGTATTGTTGTCAGTCAAATCGTCTCGTATTCTGCTTAGAGCTTCTTTGTACTTTCGGGTAATGTCCACCGTAGCCACAGAATCACACTTCTCCAATTAGAAAATAAAATCACCTATATAAAAAAGTGATTGTTAATTGCGAAAACAGATAACGAAATGTCGTTCATATATCATGTACCTTAATCGAACAGAATCGCTAGCATAAAGCCATAAATATGCCTAATGGTAAATCTAAAAGGAATTGGTGATTCAATGTCTCGAATTGCTGTTTCAGAGAAGATAGACATAGAAAGAGAGGAAAAGCGGCGGACAAAGGAAGGCTTGATTGAAGAAGCAAAATGGAATATGTATGCTGAAAGATGGGATTTAGCGGAGGGGCAACTTCAAGGAGCTAGAGACATTGCAGTTTATCTGCGAGACAAACAAGAAATAGGCGTAATACTTGAGTTACTCAAAAAGTGTGAATCCCATGAGAAAGTGGAACTTAGCAAATAGACCGACAACGATTCTGTTCGATTAAGGTACACGGTCAATGGAGTGCATGTTATTTGACAACTGGTAAACTCTAATGGTCCAGTTAGCCATTGGGTTTTATTGTCTCTGCGATGGGCTAGTATTCTGTGGAGTTTGCTGTTTGTATTTGAACAGAATGGTCTCGCCCTCATTGACTGGACCACAATTGTTGATGGCGATTCTGTTTGCTCTAGGAGGAGAGTGGTGCAAAGTTCTTACACGTTCAGATCTAAGATCCATTACGTAGCATTCAATAGTTTTATGTGCCGCATCAAAGTCGTTTGGCAATTGAATACTTATATCGCATTTTCGTGTCAATACGGGGGTTAGCATGTAAATGTAGTCGAAGCTCCTATCCATGCATTGAGGATATTCATAAACCATTGTTATTAGATATTCATGATCTGGCTGGAAATCATACATCAGTCTGAAGTACTTCTTGGTTGGGATCGATAGATCAGGGACAAGTTCAGGGTAAACAGTTGCTTCGAAAGTTGAAGTTGCTTCTTTTATCTTTGCGGGTTCTACTCTATCTAATAATCGTTCATCAGCCATTCTTTCAAAAGTTATATGGTCCGTTGGTTGGTTCACTCGCAGATGGATTTTGTCTGTCAATTTCGAAGACCATTTTGGGCTATTGTTAGCAATCAATTCCCATACGAACTCTCGCTTTTCGTACTCATACTTCGTAAAATGTCCACTGCGAGCGAAAATCTCTTCCAACAATGTCACGCCTTTCCCTATACCCAGATGTTTCTCTCTCATGACATAGTCGGAGTGTTCTCCAACTATGAAGTAGACCACTATTCCAACAAACCCTCCTGAGATTAATATTTCACCCATAAATTGCCAATTGGTAAGACTGAAAAAGAAGACACCTAATACTAAAATGAGTACGGCTATCAGAACGATTTTTTCCATTACTATTTTTTCATAGTCTCTGTCTTTCAAAAAACACACACGCTTGAATTGAGGAATAAATTGAAATTGCTAGATAAAGTTTGTGCAATCTATTCATCTGGAAAGTTGTGCGTACTCCTTGTTATAGAAACAATTTTATAGAACATTGTTCCATAACACTGTTTCAGCGGTGTATTTATACTCTGCAAAACGCAAAAATGTTAGGAGGTTGGAGATATGAGGTGCAGAATTACAAAATTGGGATGCGGAACTAGTAAGATGAGGCATGAAATCAAGAAGATGGGATGCGGAACTAGCTAGAAACGTTTTCCATTCATATTCCTTAGTCCACATTGTGGGTTTGGCAGTTCGGTCATTTTGATAGATTTATTTGTCCAAGCTTATGGTAAGCGTTCATAAACGCATAAGTCTCTTGACCATAAGACTATCATTCAAGTAGGCTTTTTTTCGTTATCAAATGAACGTATGGTTTGGCATTTTCTTCGTTTGAATCAAGGTCTACATGGGCTCGAAATCAAGAAACAAGGGCTCGCACGATCATTTGATCCCCTACTATTCGCCCCGCGAACACTATGGGGTCGTTTCAGAAAAGGCATTCGACGATTTTTCACCGATTTTTACAGGGCTCGTGTGGGCTCGTTTTCACCGCAGACTTCACAGAACCGCTTATAGAAAGCTTCTTCTAGGTTTGATCATTAACTATTTTCAGAGTAGCAATGAGCAAGGCGAAAATTAAGGAAATCGACGACCAGTATCGTCTAGCTGAGTTCAAATCGCTTAGGAAAGAAATGAACCAATTGAATGATTTGGCAACAACTATGGTGAATCTCTCATTAGTTTCGCTACTGGGCATGATTGGAATACTATCTCAGTTAGAGACAATAAGCTTCATACTTTTCCCTATACCATTCTTCGTACTCATTCCATCTCTTTTCATAATAATCTCTCGTTTTCAAGGCATCCATAGACTTTCTGGTTACATCCGAGTCTTTCTCGAACCTCACGGTTTACATTACGAGAACAGATACCTCAAGTACTTGTCGAAAGTGAAATCAAAAAGACGAATAGCGTTCACATACAGAGGAACGATATTCTGGCTCTATTGTGGGCTTGGTCTTCTTTCCATTGGGTTATTCATCTCAAAAGGATTCATATCGTGGTATCATTTGCTTTTTTATTTGTCACCAATTCCGTTCTACGTCTATGCTTATCGGCTCATTCATCAAAACTGGAGACAAACCTACGACAAATATTGGAAAGAAGTGAAAGAAGAAGAAAAGAGAGAGGTTGTAGATTTGTCATCACCCGACTGTTAACAGGGAGAGCTATCACCCGTCAAGTTACCAGAACCTAACAGTATCCTAATCCCCTACTGATCGTCCGCCGATCACCATGGGCTCGTTTCAACCAGAAAAGCCCCGCTGGTTAACAAACTTCTTTAAGACCCTAAGAGTTAACAGAACCCCCCCTGCTGACGCCAAGCAGCTGCTCAGCTTGCTGCAAAGCAGACCTATCTCTTAATCTCGTTCCGGTAGATCTCAGTGACAAGTTCGCCGAGGGCAGGGGCGCTTGTCAAGCCTGGTGATTCTATGCCTACGAGGTTGATGAACCCTGGAAAACCGTTGTCCGCTTCGTTTCTTATCACGAAATCTCTGAACCCTTCGCCTGGACCTTGGAGCTTGGGTCTGACGCCTGCGAAATCGGAAATGATTTGGTAATTTCTGATGCTGGGCATGTACCTTTCGACACCCTCTCGAAACTCCTTCTCGCTTGATCCAACCTTGTAATCGATGCTGTCTACGTAGTAGGCGTTTGGTCCTAACCTTACCGCGCCAGCCAAATCCGGGGTCAGATGAATGCCTAACCCTGGTCCCTCTGGAACTGGGTAAACCAACATTCTGACAGGATTCTTCCCAACAACTCTGAAGTAGTCTCCTTTGCAAGGATGCTGTCTATAACCATGCTTATCTATGTCTATTCCAAGCATTCCAGCTATCTTGTCCGCATACAAACCCGTACAGTTCACGACCGTTTTTGACTTAATCGTGAATTTCTCGCCTTGGCTTACGCCGCCTACTTCGTACAGGTCCTTTACCTTTCTAAGTGAAGCAACCTCGGTGCTTGTGGAAAGAATTGCTCCGTTTCTCGAACCTTCAGCACAGTAATGAGCCATCAATTCGTCTGGCTCGATTATGCCAGTTGAAGGCGAATAAAGTGCCTTCTCAACTTCAACGTTTGGTTCCAACCTCTTAACGGCTGCACCGTCTAGGAATCTCAATCCCTCGACCCCGTTGTCTTGTCCCTGTTTCATCAGTTTTTCCAGCTCGGCTACTTCTTCATCTGTGATGGCCACAGTCAGTTTTCCCAGCTTCTTGTAGGGAAGCTTGTACTTTTCGCACATCTCATAGATCATCGGATTTCCTTCAACGCACAATCTGGCCTTGAGCGAACCTTCTCGATAATGGATGCCAGAATGCACGACACTGCTGTTATGAGTGCTGGTTTCTTGGCCGTACTTAAGGTTCTTCTCAAGTATCAGAACACCCTCATTTTCTTCTGAGATCTTGGCTGCCACAGCCAAGCCAACTATGCCTGCCCCGATAACGACTATGTTCGTCTCTTCCATAGACAGCCCTCAAACGTGCACGTTAATTCCCATCCAAGATTTTACTTTTGCTGTTGAAGGTTCTGTAAAATCTTCGGTGAATCTTTCGCTCTTGCCTTCATTGTAAAAACTCGGTGATGAATGAGGGTTCTTGTGAAACATCGGTTGATGATTTATGAACAAAAGATTGATAATCCTTGGCTACCAAGATGCTATGTAGAATTGAGTCGTTAGGTAGATTGAATATGAAATATGTGGTCTTTGAAGATTTGCAGAGTAAGAAATTCATAACTGGTTCTAGTGACCTTCCAGTCAAAATTCATAGAGATAGTTGCCGTTTCTACGTTAATAGAGATGCCAACGCAACTACTGTAACGTGGCATGGTCCATTTAATACCATTGAGAAAGCTGAAGCATGTGCTCAACAACTTGGAAAATCGTGGAAGAGAGCACGATGTTGCCCTTAGTAACATCTTACGAGTAGTTGCATTCTTTACTCGCGTTTTGAATCAGAGTTTTCCACTTGTTTTTTCCTTCGATTGTTATTCCGCAAGCTTCTGCTGGGGTCTTGCCGTCTAAGCTTTCGTGTTGCGTCTACCGAAAGGAGAGATAACGAGGACTCTTGTTGAACCGATGAAAGCCTAGCAACACTTGCAGTGGCAAAACCTATTTCTTCATTCTCTATTATTGGATAATCTGAGAATATTGTAGTTCAATGAGGGAAAATAGGCGTGAAATGCAAGGATTGCGCAATGTTCGACAATAGAAAAGATCCCGATGGAAACTTCATCTGTGATCTTTGTAGTGGAACGTATGTATCGCCAAAAGAGAAAGAAAGCACGGTCTGCAAATATACAAGTCAGCTCATAACTGATGAATATGCGTCTAAGAAGTTTTGGCGACTACCAGTGGATTGTTTTGAATTAAAAATAGGGGAGATCAAAGAGATTATGGATTTCTCGCAGAATGCAATGCGGACAAATAACAGACTAAGACAGAAACTTGCTGGCATCCTATATTCTCAACTAGCGACAGCCCTAGAGGTGTATTTGAAAGAGCAATTTCACCTAGGGATGGAAAGCCCAAAAGCGTTTGACAATTTCATCAATGGATACCATTGGAGGTCAAAATACTACCCTAGCGAAATCCAAGGAAAAATCAAGGATATAGTCGCAGTCGAAACCGAAAAAATGAACTTCCAGAATTTCAATCAAGCAGGAATGGTCTATAACGTTGCTTTTGGTGTCGATATTTTGGGCTTTCCGAGAGTGTTGAAACGTGAAATCACTAGGATTCTGCGATATAGACACTCTTTGGTGCATAATGATGAGGTATGGGAAAATGGAAAGTTCGTAAAAATCGACTTTCCCCAAATAAGAAAAGACATCGCATCGGCAAGAGACTTTATATCAAGAATTGACGAAGCTTTTGAACATAACATTGGTTCTCCTTCAGAACTCTGGGTAGAAAAAATAAAACCTGAGACTATCACAGATGACAGAAAGATAGACACTTGTGAAAAATGTCCCTTGGGTATGAAGTTCGATTCTGAAAACATCATCTGTTTCGAAGGTGCATATGACGGGATAGGGTTCGGTATGAAAACCTCTGAATGGAAAAATCCCCCTTGTGGAGATATGACCTTCCAAGAGGCGATGATGCAAAGAAAACTGATCGGAGAAAAAGCTTTGTTTGGTCGCCTATGTTTGGTACCTTTGAGAGAAGAAGAAAAAGAAACCAACTCGCCCAAGAAACCTAATACAAAAGAACAAAGAACGAAAAGACGGCAAAGAAGGGAAAAACAAATCCGTTAGTAGTTCACCGATTTTTACATGGACTCGCCTTCACCGAAGACTTTACAGAACCAGAAACAGCAACACAAATAATAATGCAATCAACGGATAGTATGCTCGGCGAAAGAGTGCCTGCACTCTATTCAAATCGTGACCAGCAAGTCTTCTAGTTGAAGGAATCGGCTTCGCTGTCACTTTCCTTCTTCCCCTCATATTGGCGCCTTTTTGGTCATCTCTAGCTCGGTAATTTGTAGGAACAATGCTAGAAGCGCGCGTTAATGTCTTTAAATGCCATTGAAGAATCTTCCAGAACTATCTTGTAGATGGAAGCTCTGCCAGTTTACAATAGAGTCACGCTTTTTGAATGTGGATCTAAGGTCAAGCGCCGTCAGGTGTCGCTTTTGTAGTGTCATGGGTTTGTTTTGGATGCTGGTTCTCCGCACGTGCCCCAGTTGCATTTTGGCACGTCGTGGATTATGATGTGCAGTCGATCAGCCTTAACGCCGATGTCCTCAAACGCTTTCGTGATACCTTTGATAAGCTTTGCCTTCTGTTCCTCAGTTCTTCCTTGCCACATCTCAACAACTACTACTGGCATCGCATCACCTCTAGTTCTCTATAAAATCGCTAAGCACTAATAATCTTTCAGCAAGAATTCTCTGCTTATTGCGCGTAACCATCAGTTAGTCCACCGTCCCTAAGCTTTACTAGGGTACTGAGTATAGAGGGACATGAACCGGCATATGGGGGTCGTCGTCTAGCTTGGACTCAGACCTCGATGGTGATATCCCCCGAACAGCGAAATTGGATTTCCGAGTCTTTCTTCAGCCTTATCCAATACACCATAAGTCAGACAGACTTAAGAACTGTAATGGAAAAGACCTCGTATTCCTCTTTCAATCTGCTAGAGCCTTTTCTATGCCTTGTCTAATAGAGGTGATTAAACCTCTCTGCTCAGACTTGGTAGTTCACCTTGCGCGCGCGTGAAATACTGAATTAAGCTTGGATTTCATCAAATCGCTAATATACGAATTGGAATATAGTTGTCAGTATGAAGAAAGTCATCCCAACTCATGAACACTCAGATTTGCATTTGAAGGATTCTGACAAGCTGGATAAAAATGACATAGAAGTTTTGGAGCGCGCATGCAAATTGAAGATGATTAGAAAGATAGCCTATGGCTATAAGACTGAGAAGTTTGTGGGTTTGCTACCTTTACACTCTAGGTCTTTAGAGATTTTGCCGAAGATTTTCAAAGGCGAGAGTGACGAAGAAAGGTCGCGTAATAGGATGGCTCTTTTGCGCATTTTGGCATTCGTGAATGAGCTGCCGATAAAGGAAAGTGACGTCGTTGGAAAGAACGTAGAAAAATATGATTTTTTTGAGATAATGCGATATTTGTTTGCTAAGAATCTCATGGACGAACTCCAAAGAGGTGTGAACAGATCTTATGAAACGATTGAAAGGAATGAGTTCTTTCTGAAGGGAAAACTCATTATTCTGGAAAATATGCGAAGAAACTCCATTTTAAAGAACCGGTTCTATCTTTGTTATGACGAATTTACAGAAGATAATTCTCTGAACAGGGTTCTTAATTATGTTGTAAAAAATATGATCTGTTCAGCGGGAAATCTCAGCAGGCATTATTTAATGGAGCTATCTTCGGCTTTTTCTGATGTGGAGCTAGATCCTGAAGTTATTCGGAACGTCGATAAAATTACGTTAAATAGGATAAATGCAAGGTTTTGGCCACATTTTCAAATGGCGAAAATGTTTTTGGGAAAACAAATTTCAACAGTTTATTCTGGTCACGATATTGAAACTTACAACTTTTTGTTTGATATGGAGAAATTATTCGAGAGTTTTGTAGGAGACTTTTTGCAGAAACGCGGGCGTTCCATTTTTAAGTCAATCGTCCTTGATGTGCGGTCTCAACAACGACAATTTTTTGGACAAGTATCAATAAAGCCAGATATTTTGATACGACTCGACAGACAAATAATTGTCGTAGATACAAAGTATACTGGCATCCCAACTGATGAAGATTCCAAAAATTCCCATCTCTATCAGATATACGCCTATTGTATGCGACAGAAACAATATTACAGAGGCAAAGAGGTGTCGGGAGTCTTGTTATATCCTAAACATTTGGATGAAAATGAGAAAAATAACCAGAAAAATGAACTCGAACCCATTTGCGTCGGCAAAGATAACGATGAGCTCAGTGTAATAGTTCATCGAAAGCTATTAGACTTAAGAGCCGGGTCTCATGACTTCAAAGATCATTTTATTGACGAGTTTCAAAAAATATTTTCCGAAGTGGTTGGTGCTGATTAGGATGAACTCCGTATCGATATGGAAGTTCTCTCCGGGCAAAAGAGCCCGATACTGGGAGGAATTTAAAATGCGCAGAATTATTTCCATGGGTTCTTGGGGTAATGAAGCGAATCTTAGGAATTATGAAACTCCTGAAGACCTAAGAGCTAGTTTTCCTGACTTTTCTGATAGTGCTGTAAAGCAACTATTTCAGTTCAAAGAAGAGGTTAAGCGGGGTCATTTGATCGTAGCATACGGAAAGAAGTCAATTCTTGACTTCGGAATTGTGCAAAGTGACTACGATTATGATGACAAAGAAAATGTTAACTGGTGGGGCAGTTCCGGAGGCATGCACAATTGGAGATCCGTACTTTGGTTGAATAGGTTCCAAGAACCACTTAAGATAGAAGACGATAGTTTACTTTACGAAGCGTTGAAAACTAACGACACTATCCATAAAATCGAGGACCCCAACATTTCAGACAAGATTCTGAAGTTGGCTGGTGATATCAAGGAACTGGTACGAGCGAGTGAGACATTTACAGGAGAGATTGAAAATCCCTTAAACGTCATAATTTATGGGCCTCCTGGTACGGGCAAGACTTATTCCACCAAAGCTGCCGTGATGTCAATAGAGAAAGGTATCCCACTGAGAGAAACAATGAATAATAAGGATCTGGGAGTCTTCATCAACGAGACTAGATCGGAATATGAAAGCATCAATAATGAAAGAAGGATAGAGTTTGTGACCTTTCATCCAAGCTATTCATACGAGGATTTCGTGGAAGGTGTAAGGGCTAGAACTAATCAAACCGATCAAACCAGAATCGAGTATTATGTCAAGGAAGGCATCTTCAAGAAACTATGCGCAGAGGCCAAAAAAGAGCTCGATGAAAACAAGGAAAAAGCCAAAAAATTCTATTTGATTATAGACGAAATTAATCGAGGAAATATCTCAAAGATATTCGGTGAGTTGATAACCCTCATAGAAGAAGATAAACGTCTAGGGAGTGAAAACGGAATTATCGTTAAACTACCTTATTCAGAAAGTTCGAAAGAATTTGGCGTGCCTAAAAACCTGTACATCATAGGAACAATGAACACGGCTGATCGTAGCATAGCTCTCGTCGACATAGCTTTACGAAGAAGGTTCGAATTCTTCGAGCTAATGCCAAAGCCAGAATTATTGAAGGACAAAGAAATACGCGGGATAAACCTAACAACCTTGCTGAGCAAGATTAATAACAGAATAGCGCAAAAGGGCGAGAGAGATAAACAAATAGGCCATGCATATTTTATGAAAAATGGAAAACCAATAGACAGCGAAGAGAATTTGAGAAGGATTTGGTTCTATAAAATACTGCCACTTTTGAACGAGTATTTCTACGGAAGATGGGAAGATATTGCCTATGTCTTAAACGGTAAAGAAACGGCTACCGGCGAAGCAATACCATTCTTGAAAGAAGTTAACTCCGATGATGGCATTTTTGATTTCAAGAAAGAAGAGGAAATAGAAGACTTTATGAAAGAATTGGTTTGCACGTTAGAAAACTAGAATTCATGGCACTTGACAGCAACAGTGCTGGTGAGCTTTTAAGACAAAGAATACGGCGCTTCTTTGAAAAGTAGATATAACTAAACGTTCCGCGAGCGCTAAGATCGAAACCTATGAGAACTGAGTTCTATCCAATGACTTCCTAAACAACCAATTCTTGACTTTGGGAAAGGGTTATAGCTAAATCAACTTAAATAAAACCACGAGAGGAAAGAGCATGACACTCATTTTGACATGGCTATTTCCGTTTGGAATATGCATGGGAAGTGATTCTGCCGTTTCTTACAACTCATATGTCACAGAACCTTCTGGAAGAAAAAGAATGAGGATATTGACGGGAGGTACAAAGACTCTTTGGATACCCAAGATCAAAGCAGGAATTTCCTATTGGGGAGAAGGAAATATGGGTAGTGCTACAACTGACGTTTGGCTATCTGACTTTATTTTCTCTCACAGAGACCAATACAGCAACATCAGTGATTTTGCAACCTTGCTTCAGGATGAACTTAGAAAACTTGTTCCAGAGATAGCCGAGCCTAAAGGTTCTATGGAATATCGCTATGGCAAGAGAGGATTTCACTTGGCAGGATTCACTGAACATGCGGGAAAGCCTATTCCGACTCTCTACCATATACATAATGGACAAAGTGAGACTAACCCGGAGATCAACCCTAGAATCATCAATGCGAATTATGATCTTCCACCTGAAAAAGTCTTGGCACATTTCTCGAAATCTGAGTTCCCCTATCTCAGAAATGGAGATTTCTTTTTGTATGCCACGTTGTTCGACAACCTACACACAGCATTTGAAGAGTTTGGAGGTCTGCTGGAAAAAATAACTGGGTCACCCTTTGTTTTTCCAGATCTTAGCAAGTTCTCAGATCAACTGGATGGCTGTTCAGAGTTCTCAAGATTTTGGATTAGATTGGTGAGAGACGTATATGCATTAAGCAATCTTCCTGAAAGCATTGGCGGTGACATCCTAATCTTGTCAATTTCCCCAACTGGAGAAGCCAAGTTTTCTAGAAGACCTTGAGGGGGAACTCATAGTACACGCCTTCTTGATTCCGCTTTTGTAAGTCTTTCTCGTGTATTTGCTCGGAATAGCCGAAAGCCAGTCTTCCATTCTTGCCATATCCATATATTTTCACGCTCCTTGGACAAGGCAATTCTGAAGTCAGAATCCAGATTTCAAGTTGAGATTTACGCAATTGTATTTCGCAGTTCTCCCGCGCAACCCCTCTTTTTCTATTCTTTTCCCCAGGATTAGTTCTCTTCTATAACCATGCCCAAGCTTATGCCCTGAGCCGCGGGTGGGTTTCAAACCCTACACCACAGTGGAGACACCACCAGTACAAGTACTCCATGGAGATAAGTATCGCGCCCACAAGAAACAAACTGATCGGCGGGGCTATTGAATGCTTGCTCATTCAAGATTTTTCCGCATGCTTGTCGCCCGCACAAGTAGGCGAAATCTCTAAACCCCCTTTTTCTAAAAAATCAGATTCTCGTGCGAAGAGCATTTGAAACACGCCCGATTCTGAAGAGTATCGTGTTGGCGGGGGCACGCCGAATAGTCATTGATCGAATTATACAAAAGGTTGGAGTTCGAAACGAATTTCTTTCGATGTGATACATTTCTGAACTATTTCATTTAACTCCCATTTCGACAAGATTGCCTCTGATTCTCGTTCAAACCAGATTTTCGGAGACACCATTCGCTTTGTAATTCCAACATTAAATAGAATGGATTTCTCGCCATAAGGATCATCGGATCTCCCAGGTCTTCCAAAACCCTCAAGATGATCACATACCACCAACAAAGAAGCAATGGGAAACGTTTCTATATCGAGCGGTAGAAGCCGATACATGTTCATTTCCTTCAAAATCTCTCGACTGTGAATTGCCATAGCAAATGCCGCTGGCAATATCATGTGTTCCCATTCAAAGTCAGGACACTCACGGTCACGGATCAGAGCGCTCGCGTTGGAAGTGTTTGCAGACTTCATAAGAGTCAGAGCACTGACGACCCCATGATCAGGCTCTATTGTACCTGCATGGCTCTTGATCCTTACACGACTATGCTTTTCCAGTATGGATCTCAGAGCAACTCCATCGCTGGCCTTTTTTGAATAGTTTCTGTAGTAACGTCCAAGTTCCTTACAAAAGAAGTCGGCCTCACGAGGAGGTTGAGGGATGAAAGTATAAGCACTGTTTATCCATCCGCGTTTTTCAACAGGTATTCCTACATCATGTAAGAAAGAGGCAAGCAACCATGCAGCTTCAAGCGAAGAACCTTTATGTGATCTTTCAAACCACGTTCTGAAGTTGACGAAATTTGCATCTATGATTAGCGTTCCAAGCAGGAAAACCTGAAAAGAATGAATAAGATGATCTCGAGTTCCAGTGTGACGTAGCAATTCTTCAATCCATCGGAGAAATTCCAGACTATTCAAGATTTCTGCCAAAACTCTTTCATATCCTACTTTCACTACTTTCTGCATCAAATCCCATACTAACTCGTATTCATTTGAAAACAGCCCTGGGATTTTACTTCTTTCATAGGATTTCGCAAAATCTTTCAGTCTTCTTGCGTAAACTAGGTTCCTTGTCTCACTGATTATTGCTTGGCACAAAGCGTAAGGAACGTGTTTATTCTCCATATTAATCCGTTTTTTGAGCTCATCCAATTTCTTCTGTGCAATCTTGGGAATTTTGCCGGTGGCATCATGGCCGCATATGCATTTAACCTGCTTTCCTTGCAAAATGTATAGTCCAAGGCCTTTTCGCAAAATTGTTTTCTCTATATCTTCTTGCTTGGGAAAAACAAGCTCGTAGTCTGAAACAAATGGAACTAGAACTGCGAGCTCCACACCGTTTTTCTGAAGAAGGTCTTCATTCTCTTCAGCTTGCTGCACAAGAGAATCAGGCAAATATGGTTCCAATTCTAGAAAGAACACATGTATTTTTTGTCCTTTTTTTAGCACCAATTTAGGACAGATCTCTGGAATCTTCTTCGAAATTTCGGGAGAAACTGCGGTACGAACATATCCTTGGGATTTTAGGATTTCAAGCAGTTCAAAGCCTTGGGATTTCAAGAGTTCTACGATGTGAAGCGCACTAATACTAGAACTTTGCCCTTCACTACTTTGCCTCCTTCCGCATATGTTTCCTGTCAAGACTTCGCTTTCCTCAGTCCCACTGATCAAGGCATTTCCAGCTTGAGGAACTCAAAGAAATCAAAACTCGAATTTCGTACCCTCAAGCAGTTTTTTTAGGGAGCGACATAGTGTATCAAACGAAACTTCCCACACATTCTTTTTCCTTGAAAACGCTTCATATAGCGCAATATTGTCAAACTCCGAGTAGAAGTTACCAACATACAACTCGAGGTTTCGGAATATTTCTCGTTGCCTATTCATTGTCTCAAATGCATTATGAAAGTCAAAGTATTCATAAGCAGGAACCATAAAATGCACGAACAACGCCTCCTCTTCAACCATTTTGTGATACACAATAGGATAAGGTACGCTGTTCAGGTGGGAAGCAAACTTCCTCAACCCATTTCTTTTGACGAACTCGAGTTTTAGTGTAAAATGCATAGACGAAACTGGGTCGATGGGATAAATTTCAAACCTACAACCGCTGATCAAACGCCGCTTAAGGATCGATTCATAGCATTTTGAAATCCTTTGGCTAGACTCTCCTAAAGACCTACCAATCGCTGCAAATTTCTCTCTTAGATTCTTTTCAAGATGAAAGAGTACTAGAAGGTCCTCATATGAAAAAGTCTGGGGCTTTGCAGGCGACACCTCTGGCAAAGCCAATTCTGGGGCCTCATCAAAACTATTTGCCCAATCCTCCCAATCAAACGAAACAGGGCGATCTTGCTCAACAGCTTTCATAAGAGTGAGGTATGATTCTAATGTTGGCGAATTGTAATAGGTCTGAGTCACTTCACAGAAATGGTCAACTTTTGACACGCATCTTCTTTTCTTTAGCTCTTCAAGAAACAACTTCAGGTCCTTTTCCTTCTCAGGCGGGATTGAGTATAACACAAAAAAACCATGTGTTGATCCGCCGTGTACTTCTTTAAGCAAACGCCACACTGGGTAGCACGTCAAGAAAGTTCCTGCATTAACTGCTCCTGCCTTCTTGCTTCCGTAAAGTAACCCAGGTCGCACCGTTGCCACAACGATGAAGTTAGTGAGACCAAGAAGCCTCTCGTTAATAGTCGCGCGAAATCTGACCAGATCTTTCGCATCAAACCGCGAAACTCGATAGTTTACCGTCTGTTGGGACAAAGAAAGTTTTTTCGCGATTTTGGCGACGTTTCTAGGGCCTTCTGGACAGTCTTTGGCCATCGTAAAGATGATTTCCAAGTCGTCTTCAGCGAGCTCCCTGAATTTCTTGAAGTAGTAATACTTACTAGGAATCAACTCCTCATAATAGGTCAAACAAAACCCCCACAAACCTGGCCTATACTTGATCCAACGCTCGACTCGTGCATATTTCGAGCTCCTAACCTAGGTGAAAAGAAAAACAGAAGATAACAGTTGTCAATTTCTCTCAAAAAAGATACGCTTTCTACTGAAAAACTCAATCCAAAGGAAGAATTTGGTGTTTTCAAATCCCTCGCCGAGTTATGTATAAATAATAAAAGCTTTATAAGATTTGTGAAATGATCTTCTACAAGATGCTCGAAACATAGAAAACTAATACAAAAAGACTTACACTTGGTTATCTCCAAAAGAGACATCGGCTTTTTTTGAAAACTTTGCGTTAGTTATTTCTACTTCCTTCAACCCTATATTTATTGCGGGGGAGGCAGTATGAAAGACTCGATCCGAGTTGGACTATCGTTGGTAGTTTTGCTCGTAGTATGTTTATATCTAGTTCAAGGGTCAATAGCTATGACGATTTCTGGGACAACCGCGCAGCTGAACGGCCACCAGCTTACTGATCGAAGACTAGCTCGTCTTTCCACCAAAATCGAGTACTGCAACGCAAGTGGACTCTTCGTTCGGCCTTTAGACCCAGGGAGTGGTGGAGGTCAACCACCGCGTTGCCAGTGATATCGCGAGAATGAAACTGAGAAATGACCTAAGAGGGAGTGCCTTTAAGCAGCTGTAGTTCTGAATATTTGAACATGTACTTTTCCGCGTGACATATTGTTTTGCCTCTTGTGCGACTGAGCGCGCGCTATGCCTACACAGAAGCTTGGTATCAAGACTAAAATGTGTGCGCTTCTGCATGCCATTGGGCCATGTGCCCTCGCCATAGTACGAAAGACAATAGACCTCATGAACACTGCTGACCAAAGCGCAGAACCAGTTTGAATGCGAAGCATTAGGCGCTGTCTCGCACAGACTAGTCTGCAGTCAGTTTATTCACCATTCTTCTCACGACTGGAATTACCAAGACACTTGTTGGAAGTCCTACGACGAATCCTATCAGGAATCCCCCGCCAAACCTCATGGGGAAACCAGGATCAAGCCCAGTCATCAAAGCAGTCATTGTCAAAGTCATCGTAAAATCCATAGCTAGCGTCATGAACATTGCGAGCAGTAATGTGGAGTATTTCTTGTTTATCTTCACAGCCATCGCCTACGAAGCAGCAAAACCTACATTCGTTCACGCTGATCTGGCATTAGACTATAAGTGTTTGCCTTCCTTCACGGCAAAGCTTTGAGTAACACGTTGATAATGGTTTTCGCAGCAGCGTTAACCTCGGATGTTAGCTCTTCTCCGAAATCCGTGTTCTTGGGCTCAATTAAGACCAAGCATACCTTGGCTCTTCCTTCTTTTGTAATGTACTCGCAGAATATCCGCAGTGGAAGCATATGCGTTGAGAACGCAGGAAAATCCCTCAAACGCTCAGCATCCATTAATCTTGATTCTCCAGGTTTCAATCCTAGAATTGCAGCATCTATCAAGAGCACATGAGTCGGGTTAAAATCTAATATTTGCTGAATGAAGCTTTCTGGAACGGTCTCACATTCGATTAGACAGACTTTTTCAGAGACTTTCCCCCGCAGATTCTGAACTATCTTGACTCCGATGAAGTCATCGGAACGTATTGGGTTTCCAATGCCGGCAACGACAACCTTCTTGGCTCCTGAAAGCCACTTCACTAAATCTTTAGGAAAGCCATGTTCTCGGTCAGTCACTCGAAACCGCCGCAGGAAGACAAAAAAGGGGAACGCAAGAGGTGTTTATCTCTGCACTGTTTTGATCAGCTGTTTCTTGCTGTCATAGATCTTCACTGTCAGAGGCATCTGTCCTACAGCGAAGTGTGTGGCGCACCCGAAACACGGATCATATGCCCTGAAGGCCATTTCAACCCTGTTAAGCATGCCTTGGTCTACGTTGCCGCCGTGAATTAAGCTCTTAGCCGCGTCTCGAATAGACATGCAAATCGCAGGATAGTTGTTTGTTGTTGCCACAATCATGTTGACATCCTTGATTAGCGCATCCTTGTCCAGCACGTAATGGTGGAACAGCGTCCCTCTGGCAGCCTCAACAACTCCTACGCCTTCCCCAGGTTCGCCTGGCTTGTTTCGAACGTTTGTGCTCGTTATCTCTGGATCTCTGATCAGCTCAAGTGCCCTTTCAGTAGCATAGAGTAGCTCAATTAGTCGTGCCCAGTGGAATGCCAATGTGCCGTGCACGGGCTTGCCGCCCAGAGTCTTGTACATTTCCTCGTATTCTGCCTGCGCGAGTGGTGTAGCCATGCCGTCTGAAACGTTAAGCCTTCCAAGCGGGCCAACACGGTAGACTCCGCTGTCCGGTCCGTAGGTCAGGCCTTTCCACCCGACTTCCTTGAGGAACGGAAACTTCGAATAGGTCCACTCTTCCACGTGCTCTCCAACGTGGGCAAGATAGTCCTTGGGTTCAAATTTCAGAAATTCTTTACCGCTGGGGTCGACTACTCTGATTTTTCCGTCGTAGAAGTTAACCTTGTTGTCTTTGTCAACTAATCCCATGTAATAGGTTTTCATGGTGTAAGCGTCGCTCTTGATCATGTCAACGTACTTGCTGTTGCCCAAGACGATGCTGTGAAACAGTTTCAGAGTGAACTTTGCGAATTCACAAGAGGAGGCAGCCATATTCTCGATTTCCTGTCTATTCTCCTCGCTAAGAGGCTTCGATATTCCACCAGGCAATCCGCACACTGGATGCGTTGCTTTTCCGCCCAGAATCTGAGTTATCTTTTGCCCATACGCCCTGTGTTTGATAACTTCCTTAGCTACGTCCATCCCTGCTTTTTCGATGACACCCAATATGTTCCTTTTCTCCGGCGGCGCATCGGGTCCAACTATGAAATCCGGACCGCCTAGATAGTAGAAGTGCAAGATATGGTCATAGATGATGTACCCAGCATACATGAGTTCTCTGAGCTTCTTCGCCGCTGAGGGCGGTTCAACGTTGAACGCGGCGTCCAGAGCTTTTGTTGCAGCGAAATGATGCGCCACAGGACAGACTCCGCAGATTCTAGTAGTTAAGATCGGCATTAGCTCGGCTCTTCGTCCGACGCAGAACTGCTCGAACCCCCTAAGCTCAGGTATCTTCAGATAAGCGTTTTCCACTTCTCCAGCGTCATTCAAGAATATTGAGACGTTTCCGTGACCTTCAAGCCTCGTAATTGGGTCTATAACGATTTCCTTCATTGTTTCATCACCTTTCTCCTGAGGAGCGACGATGGTAAAGAATACATGTAAAACGTTCCTACTGGATCTATGATTTGGCTCATGAGTTTTTCAACGTCCTCCTCAGTGTAGTGTTCTTGCTCGCTCTCGAGGCCTAGTATTGAGGCTAGTGCGCTCATCATTGCTGCACCCTGCTCTGGCGAGTTTGGGCATGGGCCACCGCATCCCGTGCATGGCATGTCAACCGTTAAGCATTGAGCGCCACACCCGCTTCGAGTTGCTGGTCCTATACAGATGATTCCTTGCTCAAGCAAGCATTTTTCCGGTTCAGGAACCTTTTCATGAACACGGTATATCTTCGAGATCTTTTTGCTTTCCTTCTTTCTTGGGCATTCGTCGCAGACAGATTTCAAAGGCGCAAGCACCGAGCCTTTCGCGGGAAGTTCATTCTTGGCTATGGCTTCGACAGCGTTCGTTATCAGTTTGACTGGAGGCGGACAGCCCGGCAAATAGTAGTCAACTTTCACGGTTTGATCCAGAGTTTTGACTGTGTCATAGAATTCTGGAAGCTTCAAGACTCCTTCTTTCACTTCGGTCTTCGTCTGCGGCAGGATTGCTTTGGGGTTCAAAACTGATTTGCTTTGAAGATACACCTTACTGAATATTTCTTTGCGGTCATGAAGGTTTGCTAAACCAGGTATGCATCCTTCTTGGGCACATGATCCGAAAGCCACAAGAATTTTAGCCTTTCGTCTCAGAAGCTTAGCCATGTGCTCCTGCTCTTCGCTTCTGACAGACCCATTGAAGAAGCAGACGTCAATGTAGTTGTCAGGCATGTTTTCCACATCTTTGTATTTGACGTCAATTGCCACGGGCCAGAACACTATGTCAGCAATGCTCACCACGTCTAGGATTTTCTCGTTTATGTCCAAGACTGCGATTTCACATCCGCCGCAGCTTGCAGCCCAATAGAAGGCTATTTTCAGCTTTTCTTTCGACACTTTACTTTCCTCCCTCACATACTTTGTTTACTAGTTTAGAAGCGTCAACTCTAAGATCATTAAGAGCCAGTTCTTCAGGCTTCATGCCCATTGCTAGACCGAGCAGTTGCGGATAATGCAGCACTGGAATTCCATATACCTCGTTGAACATCTTCTCGATCCGCAACTCGTTCGTGTCGTACATTATGTGGCAGAATGGGCAAATAGTGATCATAGCCTCTGCATCAACCATCTTGATGTGATTAAGCTTGTCACGCGCAAGCTGTAGAGCAACCTTGTCGCTTACGCCTACACTCGGCGCGCCACAGCATTCAGTTTCATCCATGTAGTCCAAGCACTTGGCGCCAGTCGCCTCTATCAGCGTCTTCAGAGTCTTAGGATCTTCAGGATCATCAAATCCAATGAACTCTTTGGGCCTCAAAATGTGGCAGCCATTGTGTTCGGCAACGCTGACCATCGTAAGAGGCTTAACAACAGAATTCTTAATCTTCTCCACGCCCACGTCTTCAATCAACACCTGCAGCAAATGCTTTGCGTCAGTGGTTCCCTTAAACTCCAAACCAGCTTCTTTCAAATGACTGTTTATTTCGTCACGGAGAGCCTTGTCTTCCTTCAGCATCTTGTTAACTTTCTTTAACGTGCCTGCGCATCCTGGGCAAAGGGTAATTATGTTCATGCCCTCGCGTTCGGCTAGAGCCAAGTTCCTAGCGGCCAGAATTAGCATCATCTCATGACTGACGGGATCCAAGGGCAGACCGCAGCAGTTGAATTCAGGCATCTCTTTGAGTTCTACACCCAGTCTGCTGAGAACCTTGCGGGCTGAGATTTCGAAGCCACTGACACGGTAGGGAATTGCGCAGCCGAGGAACATGAGGTACTTGAGCCCAGCCATTCTAGTCACTCTTCTTCTCCATGTGTTTCAGGAAATGGACGCTGCTAAGCGCTTTTCCTATGCTCTGCGGGTTGCCTTTCGGCAACGGTGGCAAGCCCAGCTGTTCCCTCTTCTTAATTCTCAACTCAGGAATCTTGTAAGCATAACCTGACTCGAGAATGCTTGAACACTGTTCTTTGAAAACCTGAGGCACGCAACCTTGTTCCGCAGCCAGGTTTCTCAACACGCGTATGACACTTGCAACTTCGACGTCCTGTGGACAACGATCTGTGCATGTGAAGCATGCTGCACACAGCCATAAAGTGTCACTGTTGAGCACTCTGTTCTTGAGCCCAAGCTGGGTCATTCGAATGATCTGCCTAGGCCGGTACGTATCGCTGAATCTTGCAACAGGACAGTCCGACGTGCACGTTCCACACTGGAAACAGCGCATCAGCTTTTCGCCGCCACGCATTTTCGAGATTTCATATTTGAATTTTGGATCAATCTCTGAAGCTTTGATTGTCTTCTTCTCTGTCATCAAGCTTCAACCTCCTTGCCAGCCAGCGGGATTGGACCAAGCCTCTTTATCTCATCAACCATGTCGCGTACTACTGCGGCAAACTTGTCTCCTTCGCTTGCAGAAATCCACTCTAGCCGGAGACGCTCTGGCTCGATTCCGAAATCTCTTAGAACGTCCTTCAGAAGTGTTATCCTGCGCAGTGCCTTGAAGTTCCCGCTGATGTAGTGGCAGTCTGAGGGCAGGTGGCAACCAGCGACCAGCACGCCGTCTGCACCATCCTTGAAAGCCTCGAGAACGAATGCAGGGTCTATTCTACCACTGCACATAACTCGTATGATCCTGATATTTGGGGGATACTGTATCCTACTGACACCCGCCAAGTCGGCACCAGCATAGCTACACCAGTTACATAGGAAACCAATAATCTTCGGTTCAAACCCGTTCTTGTCGCTCATGCCGTTGCCTCTACTAATGCAGCTTCAACTTGAGCAAGCATCTCCTCTGTAGTGAAGTGTCCCATCGTGATGGCCTTGGTTGGACATGCCGTCCCGCATGCGCCGCAACCCTTACATGAGGCTTCAATCACGTGTGCTATGGGTTTCCCCTCTTTGTCCTTCATTTCGACTGCACCGTACGGGCATAGATATTCACAGATTCTGCAACCGCTACATAAATCTTCAGATACGTTTGCGATAATTCCTTCCATCTCAAGTTTGTCTTTCGAAAGGATGGTTGTCGCTCTGGCTGCAGCTGCACAAGCTTGCGCAATGCTCTCATCAATATACTTAGGTGAATGTGCCATACCGCAGAGGAAAACGCCATCAGTTGCAAAGTCAACAGGTCTGAGCTTCATATGCGCTTCCAAGAAAAAGCCCTCCTTAGTCAATGGCACCTTAAGCATTTCGGCCACGTGTTTATTATCAGGATTCGGAATGGTTGCTGCACTCAAAACCACAATTTCGGGCTCAACCTCAACTTCCTGGCCTAGAACAGGCTCCCAGAATATAGCCTTCAGCTTTCCCGATTCGTTCAGAACCTGCGGCTTCCTCTCATCATCGTAGTTGATGAACAGAACGCCTTTCATCGCAGCTTCACGGTAATAGTCCTCCTTGAAACCATAGGCCCGCATGTCCTTATACAAAATGTACACTTCAGTTTCCGGGCTCACTTCCTTGATCTTCAACGCGTTCTTTATGGCTTGTCCGCAGCAGATTCTTGCGCAGTTCGGCCTTTCCTCGTTTCTTGCGCCCACACATTGGATCATGAGAACGTTTTTGGCCTTGAACTCGCCTTTCGAGAGTTTCTCCTCAAGCTCGTGTTGAGTCATGATCCTTTGGTCTTTGCCGTAAAGATATTCTTTAGGTACGTACTCAGTGGCGCCTGTAGCCACTATGACTATGCCATGCTCAATTTCCTTCTCTTTGCCGTCAAGTTGCTTAATCTTTGTTTTGAAGTTTCCTACGAAACCGTAAATGTCCATGACTTCAGCGCCAGTGTAGACATGTATCTTGCAGTTGCTCAAAGTCTCCTTGACTAGAGCAGCAAGTTTCTCTTTCGGCTTCGTCTTTTCTCCCAACAGATAATGAATGGTGCGGAGGTGTCCGCCCAGCTCCTTTTCTCTTTCAACGAGATGAACTTCAAACCCTTGCTTTGCAAGCTCTAATGCTGCAGTCATGCCTGAGACTCCTCCTCCGATGATCAGGCCAACCGGGGTGACATTTATCAACGGTTTTGCTAAGGGTTTCAGAAGTTTGGCTTTTGCAACCACTGAACGCACCAAGTCTTTCGCCTTCTTAGTGGCTTCTTTCGGTTCATGCATGTGCACCCAGCTACACTGGTCTCGAATGTTTGTCATCTCGAACAGGTACGGGTTCAATCCGGCTTCCTGAACTGTCTCCTTGAATAACGGTTCATGCGTGCGAGGGGTGCATGAGGCAACGATAACACGGTTAAGTTTGTTCTGCTTTATCTTTTCAGCTATTAGCTTCTGAGTATCCTGCGAGCAAGTGTAAACGTTTGCCTCAGCATAAGCCACATTTGGCAATGTTTTGGCATATTCCACAACTTCCGGAACATTCACCACTCCGCCTATGTTAATGCCGCAGTGACAGACGAAGACACCTATGCGCGGCCCTTCCTTGCTTACGTCGCGTTCAGGAGGATACACTTTTTTTGTTACAAGCGTCCCTCTTTCACCTGCAACTATGCCCATTGCCTTCGACGCGGCACCGCTTGCCTGCGCGACACTTTCAGGAATATCCTTGGGAGCAGAAAAGGCACCGCAGACAAATATCCCTAACTTTGATGTTTCCACAGGTGAGAACGTTTCTGTGTCGCAGAATTGATACTTGTTGAGTTTCACGCCCAGACTCTTGGCTAGTTTCTGAGCATTTTTCGGAGGCGTCATCCCAATCGATAGAACAACAATGTCAAATTCCTCTTCCTTAGGCGTCTCATTTTCAACGTAATGAACGAACAGGTTGTTCGTTTTAGGATCTTCAGTCACTCCTGCCACTCTTGACCTCACAAACCTTATGCCCCATTCTCCCTGAGCACGTTCATAGTACGCGTCAAACTCTTTCCCGTAAGAGCGCATGTCCATGTAGAAAACTGTAGGATCTAGTTTTGAGGGCGTGTGCTCCTTGGCTATTACTGCCTCCTTCATGCCGTACATGCAGCACGCAGCCGAACAATAGTTGTTTCCTAGCTGATAGTCTCTCGAACCAACGCATTGAATGAACGCTATTTTCTTCGGGATCTCACCGTCTGATGGTCTAAGAACAAGCCCGCCGAAGGGACCAGAAGCACTAAGGATGCGTTCGAACTCGATGCTTGTTACAACGTTTGGATAGCGCCCATAGCCGTACTCGCTTTTCAAACGTGCATCGAACGGTTCGAAGCCTGGCGCCAGAATTATCGAGCCAACTTTCAACGTTCCTTCACTTTCTTCCTGTTCATATTCGACTGCGTTCGCCTTGCAGATTTCAGCACATGTTCCACAGCCAATACATTTTTCACGATCAATCATGTATTTCAAGGGGACTGCCTGCGGATATTCAACAAAGATTGCGCTTCTATTGCCCAATCCTTCATTAAACATGTCAACTGCTTCAATTGGACATTTTTGTGCACAAAGCCCACAACCGTTACACTTATCTTCGATTATGTAACGACTCTTCCTTCGAAGTTTCACTTCGAAGTTTCCGGCTTCACCGTTCAGCCCAGTAATTTCAGCATTCGTCAAGATCGTGATGTTCGGGTGCCTTCCCGTTGCCACAAGCTTAGGCGAAAGAATACACATTGAACAGTCGTTTGTCGGGAAAGTCTTGTCCAACTGCGCCATCACGCCGCCTATGCATGGCTCCTGTTCAACCAGATACACCTTGAATCCAGAGTCCGCCAGATCAAGAGAAGCCTGTATTCCCGCGACTCCCCCGCCTACAACCATAACTGCTCCAACTTTTTCGTCTACCATTCAGCCCACCTCCAAAGCTCTGTAAAGCGGGGTTGTTCCTTCAACGTGATCCACTGTGATCATGTTTCTTCTCCGCATATTCACAATCTGTTTAAGAACTGCATCAGGCCTCAGTTCAGTTGCTTCTGCTAAGGCCTTGATTGAAAGAGGCTGCGTCTGCGTCAAAACGTGAATTTTATGCCTGATGAACTCAGCTCCAACCACTTCGTCAAGCAAGGAGTCGAATTCCTCTTGTGAGATCTTCTCATCATACACGTTACATTTCTCAGTCAGTTCCCTTTCTCTTCCAACTAGAACTCTCAGTCTGAAATCTGAAGCAGCATCTCTTGCTGCCTGAAGATTTTCAAGAATTCCTTGATTAGGAGTCTTGCCTGACACGGGTGAAGGACCAAGCTTCTTTATCTGTTCCGTGAACTCGGTCACTATTTGGGCGAATCTCTGGCCTTCGGAAGCTGAAACCCAGTCAAGTCTCAAGCGTTCTGGTTCCAAGCCCGTCAAAGCCAGTAGCTTTTTCAGCATTTTGATTTTTCTTTCCTCGTAGAGGTTTCCCTCAACATAATGGCAATCCGCAGGATGGCAACCCAAAACTAGGATTCCATCAGCTCCTTTCCTGAAGACTTCCAATGGAATTATCGGGTCTATTCTGCCGCTGCACATCACTCGAACAACTTTGAGGTTAGGAGGATATTGGAATCGGCTTACGCCTGCTAGGTCTGCGCCAGCATAGCTGCACCAGTTACATAGGAAACCTATGATTTTGGGTTCAAACTGGTCCACATTAGGTTCCTCCAAGAGCTGCGATTGCTTCTGCGAGAACTTGTGCATCACTGAAGTGTTTCATGTCTATGGCTTTCTCGGGGCAGCTTGCCGCGCAGAGACCACATCCTTTGCAGAGAACATCGTTCACTCTGGCAATTCCTTTCTCGTCTTTCTCTATGGCATTATATGGACAAAGCGTGACGCAAAGTCCACAGCCGACGCACATGTTCTCATCCACGTTCGCTACTGTTCCCTCAACTTCCAGCGTCTTCTTGGATAATACCACGGCGGCTCTAGCTACGGCTCCGCATGCTTGCGCAATGCTTTCTTCGATAAGCTTCGGCCAGTGCGCCATTCCGCACAGGAAAATGCCGTCCGTTGCAAAGTCCAAGGGACGAAGCTTCACGTGAGCTTCTAGAAAGAATCCATCTCCAGTCAAAGGAACTTTCAAAAGCTTTGCTAAACGTTCATTGTCACCGTTTGGAACCGTCGCAGCGCTCAGTGCGAGCAAATTTGGCCTTATGGTAACCCAAGCTTTCAAGACAGGTTCCCAAGCTGAAACTACGAGTTTTCCCTTTTCTTGGGTGACTTTTGGCTCATGCTCATTATCATATCGAAGGAACAAGACTCCCTTCTCGGTAGCCTCGCAGTAAAAGTCCTCTTTAAATCCATAGGTTCTTATGTCCTTGTACAAAACGTAAACCTCAGTTTTCGGAAACATCTGCTTAATTTTCAATGCGTTCTTAATCGCTTGGGAACAGCATATCCTTGAGCAATTGGGCCTAGTTTCATTTCTTGCCCCAACGCATTGAATCATTACCACGGTTTTGGCTTTGAATTGCTCCCCCGCTATCTTCTCTTCTAGTTCATGCTGGGTCATTACCCTGGGGTCAACACCGTAAAGGTATTCTGTTGGCCTGTATTCTGCGGCTCCAGTTGCTACTATGATGATGCCGCTTTCGATTTGCTTCTCTTTCTCATCTGAGCAGATGGTCGTCTTGAAGTTGCCTACATATCCCTCAATGTTGGTGATCTGCGCGCTGACATGAACGTGAATCTTGTGGTTTCCACAGACTTTCTCTATAGTGGATTTCAACAGTTCTTGTGGGTCAACGCGTTCCAATAGGTAGTTGATGTCACGCACGTGTCCGCCAAGTTCTTTCTCCTTCTCAACTAGATGAACCTCAAATCCTTGTTTCGCCAATTCAAAAGCCGCGGTCATTCCAGACAAGCCGCCACCGACGACTAGCCCGACTGGAATCACATTACACATTGGCTTTTCCAACGGCTTCATCAGCCGAGCCTTGGCAACAGCAGCCCTCACCAAATCCTTAGACTTCTCCGTGGCTTTTTCCGGTTCATGCATGTGAACCCAGCTGCACTGATCTCGAATGTTTGCCATATGAAACAGATAGGGGTTCAACCCTGCCTCTTGAACTGTTTCCTTAAAAAGTGGCTCATGGGTGCGCGGGGTACATGAAGCCACTACAACACGGTTGAGATTATATTCCTTTATTTTTCCTTTGATGATCTCTTGCGTATCTTGTGAACAAGTGTAAAGATTCTCTTCGGCATAAACCACGTTTGGCAATGTTCTGGAGTATTTGACGACCTCAGAAACCTTAACGACTCCACCGATATTAGTTCCGCAGTCACAGACAAAAACGCCTATCCGAGGTTCTTCCTTGCTCACGTCTCTTTCAGGAGGATATCGTTTTTCAACAACCTCTTTTCCTCTTTCAGACGCAATCAAACCCATGGCTTTTGCAGCCGCACCACTTGCTTGTGCAACGCTTTCTGGGATGTCCTTAGGTGATGAGAAGGCTCCACATACAAATACGCCAGGTCGAGATGTCTCAAGGGGTGAACACACTTCGGTCTGACAGAAATTGTACTTGTTAAGTTCTATTCCCAAAATTTCGGCAAGCTTCGCAGCTTTCGCAGGAGGGCACATCCCAACCGCCAAAACAACCATATCAAATTCTTCAGTTTTCGGATCTTCATTCTCCACATACTGAACAGAAAGATTGCCTGTCAGCGGATCTTCTACTACACTCGCAACTCTCGATCTGACGAACCTGACACCATATTCTTTCTCAGCTCGATCGTAATAGGCATCAAATTCCTTTCCATAAGCCCGCATATCCATAAAGAAAATCGTGGAAGCCAAATTCGGGCTATGTTCCTTGGCAATAACAGATTCCTTTATGCTGTACATGCAACAAACCGCGGAACAATATCTGTTTCCCAACTGAGCATCCCGCGAACCGACACATTGAACAAAAGCGACTTTTCGAGGTATCTTTCCATCAGAAGGGCGCAGTATCTTTCCTCCGAAAGGCCCAGATGCGTTCATTACACGTTCGAATTCGATGCTTGAGAGGACGTTTAGGTAACGGCCATAGCCATATTCACTCTTCAGATGAGGGTCAAATTCGTCGAACCCAGGTGTCAATATTATGGCGCCGACGTTAACGTTGACTGTCTCAGGTTTCTCATCAAAATCAACCGCTTTGGCAGGGCAGACTTTTTCGCAGAGTCTGCATTTGATGCAATGTTGCTCGTCAATAGCGTATTTAAGTGGCACAGCCTGTGGAAAAGGAACATAGGTCGCCTTTCTGACACCCAGATTAATGTCGAATTCGTTTGGAACTTCGACTGGGCATCTTTGTGCACATATTCCGCAACCAGTGCATTTCTCAACGTTTATGAAACGTGGGCGTTTCAGCACTGCGACCTGAAAGTTGCCAGCTTCCCCTTTAACCTCTTGCAACTCAGAATTCGTCAATATCTGAATGTTTGGATGCCGACCCGCCGTAACGAGTTTAGGGGCTAATATGCACATGGAACAGTCATTTGTTGGAAATGTTTTGTCTAACTGTGCCATCGTTCCGCCGATGCTTGTTGATTCGTCCACAAGATACACCTTGAATCCAGAGTCTGCAAGATCCAAAGAAGCTTGTATGCCAGCGATTCCTCCCCCGAGTACTAGGACGGCCCCGACTTTTCGAACCATTTTCTTGCCATCCGTACATGAGCTTAGAGCTTTCGGTATGTAAACTTCCTTATTAAGCTGATGCGGAAAATCATCGAAAAATTCCATGAATACTATAACTTCTCCCCCATGGAAAATCTGCGGTCAGAGCTCGTTTGCCCCAATTCCTAAGATGATCCTTCGGATACTATACTTTTATTAGTTTGCTGAACGATAGAAAAACTAGCGAACGGAGGTCTCACTTGAGTTCTTTAGACGCTAATTTTATGCATGAAGTTGCCAACACACCGAGAGGACGGGGAGTTCTTGCTTGCATACAATGCGGAAGGTGCACAAACAGCTGCCCAGTAGCCAAGGTGATGGTTGAGCACAATCCAAGAAGACTTATGGAAATGATCATACTCGGACTACGTGCAGACGTCATGCTTGGACCCGTGCCATGGCATTGTCTTTCATGCTTTACATGTCTAGATAGGTGTCCGCAAGGGGGCGACGTGGGCGAAGCAATGTTCGCAATCAGGAACTTAGCTGTTAAGGATGGCAATATCCCCAGGGGAGTACTCACTCAAGCCCGGAGTCTGTTTGAAGCAGGACGAGTTGTGACTTCGGGGCGAATGGCCTTGATTCAGAGAGAGAAATGCGGCTTGGGCAAAGAACCTATAGTTGATGTTGAAGCAGTCCAAAAGATACTGAGAAAAACATGCTTTGACAAGCTGATCCAGAGAGGCTTGTGAACTTCATGAAATATGCTTTCTTTCTTGGTTGCTTGGTACCAGCAAGAGAACCGAACTATGAAAACTCCGTCCGAAAGATCGCTCCTGAGCTCGGAGTGGAGCTCGTGGAAATGGATGGAGCAAACTGCTGTGCACCCTTCAGCGTGCAATCTGTGGACTACATGAGTTGGCTTGCATTAGCAGCTCGAAATCTCTGCATAGCTGAACAAATGGAACTCAACATTTTGACCCTGTGCAATGATTGTTATGAATCACTTCTTATGACGAACATGATTCTGAAAGAGGACAAAGAAACAAGAGAAAAAGTAAACACGATCCTTGCAGATGTTGGCCTGCAATTCAAAGGAAAAACAGATGTGAAGATCTTCAGCGACGTACTGTATGAAGATGTGGGGTTGGAGAAGGTTAAGAATGCTATTAGAGCTCCCTTCAATGGACTTCGGGTCGCCGTACAGCCAGGCTGTCACTTGACAAAACCTAAAAGGATACATTTTGGGGAACGGACAGCCGCTACAGCTCTAGACGAACTTGTGGAAGCAACAGGTGCGAAATCTATCTCCTACAGTGCAAAAGATGCCTGTTGCGGGGGCCCACTGCGTGGGATCAATGATGCTGTCGCATCAAATGTTGCCAAGCAGAAGCTGAATTCTATGAAAGCCGCGCGCGTCGACTGCATAGTCACTGTTTGCCCTTTCTGTTTTCTCGAATTGGACATAGGTCAACTTGAAATCAAGAGACATTCGAAAGAAGAATATGATCTGCCGGTGTTGCAATTTGCTGAGTTACTCAGAATGGCAATGGGCATGAAGCTTGAAAATTGGGAAATAAAAATCCATAAAGTTCCATTAACCAAAATCATCAACATGGTGGAGGCCAAATGATATGGAGAAGGGAGTTGTGGTTATCGGCGGCGGAATAGCCGGCATACAGGCATCTATGGACCTAGCAAACAGAGGCTTTCAGGTTTATCTTATAGAAAAAAGCCCAAGCATCGGCGGAAGAATGGCACAGTTAGACAAAACATTTCCAACGATGGACTGTTCCATCTGCATACTTGCCCCAAAAATGATAGAAGTGGCACATCATTCAAACGTCCACCTGCTAACATATTCCGAGGTGAAAGAAGTAAAGGGCTCCGTGGGCAATTTCAAAGTCAAAGTCACCAGAAAACCCAGATACGTTGACGAAACAAAATGCACGGGATGCGGAATATGCACTGAAAAATGCCCAATAGAGGCACCTAGCGAATTCGACGAAAACATAGGAGCAAGAAAAGCAATTTACATGCCTTTTCCACAGGCAGTGCCAAGAATAATGACGATAAACAAGGAAGATTGCATGGATTGCGGCATATGTGAAAAAGTGTGCCCATCCCAAGCCATCAACAGAGAGCAAAAACCCCAAGAGATTGAGCTAGACGTAGGCGCCATTGTTGTTGCTACAGGATTTGACATATTCGATTGTTCCATGATACCACAATATGGGTACCCACAATTCAAAAATGTCATCACAGCGATGGAGCTTGAGCGACTGCTGTGCGCTTCTGGCCCAACTGGAGGTCACCTGATTAGACCTTCAGACGGGAGAATACCGAGAAGCATAGCTTTCATACAATGCGTGGGTTCTCGTGACAGAAGAGACTGGATTGACCATCCCTACTGTTCAAGCATCTGCTGCAAATACGCGGTTAAGGATGCTGTCTTAATAAAAGAACATGAACCGGACTCTCTAGTCACAATTTTCTATATAGACATGCGAGCATTTGGCAAAGGATTCCAAGAATTCGTAAACCGAGCAAAATCTGAATTTGGAGTGGAGTTTGTCCGAAGCAACCCTGGAGAATTAAGGGAAGACCCGACTACGAACAACCTCACGATTTCATTCGAAGACCCAGTAACCAGAACGGTTCAGGATGTCAAGTACGACTTGGTTATTCTAAGCCCAGCCCTGATCCCCAGCGCAGGAATAAAAGAGCTGGCCAAAATGCTGGGCATAAAACTGGACAACTATGGGTTCCTGAAGTTGTTAGACCCTGTCAAGAAGCCACTCGACACAACCGCTCCAGGAATTTTCGCTGCTGGCTATTGCTTGGGTCCAAAAACAGGAGATATTCCGGACTCGATTACCCAAGGCAGCGCAGCGGCAGGACGTGTGGCCCAGGTCTTATCAGTTGGGGGCGGGCATAGATGAATGACAAACCCAGAATTGGAGTTTTCATTTGTCACTGTGGAATAAACATAGGCGGTGTAATCAACGTTCCAGAGCTAACAGAATACTCCAAGACCTTACCAAACGTGGTTTATGCTGAACACAACCTCTACACATGCTCGGAAGCAGGGCTGATAGCAATAGAGAAGGCAATCAAAGAGCATAACCTTAACCGTGTAGTTGTTGCCTCGTGCACTCCGCGGACTCATGAACCGCTGTTCAAGGCCAAGTGCAAAGAATCAGGGCTAAACTCATATCTGTTTGAGATGGCAAACATTCGAGACCAGTGCAGCTGGGTGCACATGCACGAGCCCGAAAAAGCCACAAGAAAGGCCAAGGACCTAGTAAGGATGGCAGTTGCAAGGGCCGCTGAACTTGAACCTCAAACAGAACCAGAAGTTGAGGTCAAAGACGCCTCACTTGTTGTTGGAGCAGGCATTGCTGGAATCACTGCTGCACTTTCCATGGCAACCCAAGGCTTCAAGGTGTACTTGATTGAGAAAGAGAAAGAGCTTGGAGGACTAACCTCAAAACTCCACAAGCTGTACCCGACGTTAGCCGATTCCTCAGAGGTCATAAACCCATTAATAGAAGCCGTAAAGTCTCACGATAATATTGAGCTAATGACTTCAACAGATTTGAAAGACGTTTCGGGATACGTTGGAAACTTCACAGCGGCTCTGACTGGGCCACATGGAGAAAAAGAAGTGAACGTGGGAACAATAATCGTGGCCTCTGGCGCATCAAACTACACACCCCCAAAAGGACTCTACCAGTATGGCATATATGATCACATTGTTACCCAACGAGAATTGGATGAAATGCTGAAAAAAGGAAAGATCGGAGAGCCTGAAAGAATCGTGATGATACAATGCGTGGGCGCCAGAAAAGGCGAGATCCGACCTTCCGAAATGGAAGCATTTCCGAAATCAGACACCGCTGAACTTCTGAGAAAGATTCTCAAAGCGCGCAAGGAAGAAGGATGGCCGTACTGTTCAAGAATATGTTGCATGAACGCCATAAAAAACGCTATACTCGTGAAGGAGAGTTCCCCAAAAACCGACCTCGTAGTGCTTTTCGGAGACCTAAGAGTATACAAGGAATACGAGGATTTCTACAAAAGGGCCAGAGATCTTGAAGTCCGGTTTGTGAGACATATAGAAGAAGTGCCGCCAGAGATAACTCAGACGTCAGACGGCAAACTTCAGGTCATGGCTTATGATTCTATGTCAGGGCTCGAAGTCAAGTTCCCAGCAGATTGGGTTGTCCTGTCCACTCCAATAATTCCAAATAAGGACGAAGTGCTGCTTGCAAGAATGCTAAAGATTCCTATAGGCACTGACGGATTCATGATGGAAGCTCATCTAAAGCTAAGACCAGTGGATACCAACGTGGACGGAGTGTTCATCGCAGGCACGGTTTCAGGACCAAAAGATGTCTCCGAAAGCATAATATCAGGCGAGGCGGCAGCAGCAAGAGCGTCGATCCTCATGGGCAACCGCAAAGTCAAAACAGACGCCATAACAGCGGTCATAAATGAGGACCTGTGCGTTGGCTGTGGACTATGTGAGGAAATATGCCCATATGGAGCACCAAAAATCGAGGATGGAAAATCAAAGATCAGAGAAATACTTTGCAGAGGATGTGGCACATGCGCTGCAGAATGCCCCACTCAGGCGCTAACTATGCGACACTACAAGGACCATCAGATCCTGGCACAGGTAAAAGCCCTTCTGACACCCGCAACAATAAAGGAGGCTGAAGCTCCAGATGGTTAAAGACACATTTAAAGAAGAGAAAGCTCAGAACGAGTTCGAACCAGTAATTGTGGCTTACTGCTGCAACTGGTGCAGCTACGCAGGCGCAGACCTAGCAGGCACCAGCCGTTTTGAATATCCCACAAACGTGCGAATAGTCCGAGTGATGTGTACAGGAAGGATAGATCCAATTTTTGTTCTAGAAGCTTTAAGAGATGGAGCGGACGGCGTCATCGTCGCTGGATGCCATCCTGGTGATTGCCATTACCAAAAAGGAAACTTCATGATGGAGAAGAGATTCGCTCACATAAAGAAAGCCGTGGAAACGATTGGGATTGAGCCGGAACGCGTGAAGCTTGAATGGATCTCAGCAAGCGAAGGGGGAAAGTTTGCCGCTCTCATCCGAGAGACTACTGAGCAGATAAGACAGTTGGGACCAAACCCATTTAGAAGCATTCAGGAGCCCAAATAAGGTGAGAAAATGAGCGAGAAAGAGAAGTTGAAGAGAAGAACTGATGCCTCGATAGAAGCCTTCAAGTCTTTTAGGCTTAGGTGGGTGACTGGAAGATCAAAGGTAAAAATGGAGATTGACGAACAAAAGTACCAAAAAATCTTGGACTCAATAATGAAGGACGAGATCGAAAGACATATGATAACTGGAGCCCTTAAAGAAAAGGGCCCCATGACAGTGGGTGAGCTTGCCCAGCTGACTGACCTTCAGCCAAACCTACTAGTACAGCATTTGATGGCCCTAAGAAGAAACGGTGCCATAACCGAGGTTGGAGAGAAGAACAGGCAGTACCTATACAAGCTCGCTTAGGATGTCTGAGGCCTACAGCTTACTTATGCACTCTGAGTGAACGTCGCCTGGAAAATCATGATCAAAAAAACAGATCTTGCTTTTGTCAATGTCAACTTCGGCTCGGTCGTGAACGCTTGCTCTTTTCAGAAGGTTCTCATAATCCTCCTTACTCACGATTTGGAATCTTCTAAGAAATCTCTCTTTCTTGCTCAATGGTTTTTCACAGACTTCGCATAGCATTTCAACTACTCGGATCAGTTCAAAGTCCTTATCTTTCAACTCCTCAAATGTGGTATCGAACAAATCCTTCAAGAACCTCTCCATCCAGGATGGTTGTATCCGAGGATATATTTGTATTCATCCTCAAGAAGACCATTAAAGAATTCTTATATATGCCTTCAAGATCGTGTTAATTTTCCAACGGAGTGAGAAAGGTTGGCAGAAAAGTCGACAGTTGACCTGGAAAAGTCAAGGGAAATACAGGAGCGGAACAAGGAAAGAACTCTGATAATTCAAGAGATGAAAAATAGAGGGGCCTCTACAATAGACGAACTGGCGAATTTTACACGGATGGAGAAGACAAAGCTGTTTCGGCATCTTGTTGCGATGCGCCAGTTTGGGAAAGTGTCGATTGTAGGCGAACGAGACGGTCAACTCGTTTACGGTTTGCCATAAGAAGTGAGGCTTGGTTTTCCGTCAAGCCTTGATTGATCATTCAGCTAGTGCCTCGGGTCTCATTTCTTTCTGCTCTGTTCTCGTTGATTGCACTTTGTCCTGCAGCTCTTCAGCTTTCTTTGGTTCTTGGCACTGAATACCCAGCTCCTCCTCCTTTAGGTTGAGCGTTCCTTTCGCTGTGCCATCTTCTTGGTAAGTGATGGTGAATCCCATCTTTTTCATGAGACTTATGGCTCTGTAGTTGTCTGGAAGCATTATCGCATAGAGGCTTTCGACCTTCATGTCCTTGCAGATTTCAATCGCGTAGTCCACCATTTTTGTCCCTAGGCCCAAGCCTTGCCAAGGGTCGGCGATGATGAAAGCGATTTCACCTGCCTTGCCGTCTGGTTCGAGGCCTACTCTGACCACGCCTAATATCCTTCTGCGCCACTTCTCAGTTAACTCCGCGACGATGGCAATCTCTCTGTCATAATCAATGTTGCAATACCGGACTCTTGTTTCATGCGGCGTATCCTTGATTATCTGGAAGAACCTGTTACGTATTGATTGCTCAGAGAAGTTCTGGAACATCTCCAGCCACATTGGTTCATCTTCAGGTTTAATCGGTCTCAACAGCACATCGCGCCCATCCCTCAGCCTCCAAACTGTTTCATATTTCTTCGGATAAGGAGTTATGACCAGGTGTTGATGAGGCTCAAGTTTCTCGAAGACTTTGGCCTTATCCACTACAATGCGCGCGTCAAAAGCGTAGGCTTCTTTCTCGTTTATAAACAGCGGGTTAATGTCAACTTCCTTAAGCTGTGGAAAGTCAATAAGCAGTTGACTGAACAGAACCATCATTTCTTCAAGCAACTTGATGTTTGCCGGGGGCACGTTCCTGTAGCCTTTCAGAAGCTGATATACCTTCGTATCCTCCATGATCCTTCTGACCAAGGTTTGATTCAGCGGTGGCAACCCAAGCGAGAAGTCCTTGAACAGTTCAACTCCTATCCCTCCCATGCCGAACAAGATGACCGGGCCAAATAGTGGATCAGTTTTCGCGCCAACTATTACCTCGTACCCATGTTTTTTGATCATCTGCTGCACGGTGACCCCCAGAATTTGAGCCTCCGGGTTGTACTGCTTCGCACGCTGCATGATTCGGTCATAGGCCTCGTGAAGTTCATCCTCATTGTTTATGTCGAGAACCACACCGCCAGCATCGGTCTTATGAATTATCTGGGGAGATAGAACCTTCATCACAACCGGATACCCTATCTCCTTGGCTATACTAGTGGCTTGGTCCAGGTTTTGTGCAATCTTGGTTTTCACAACTGGAAAATTGTAATATTCGAGGAATGTTTTGGCCTCGGCTTCGTTGAGTATTTCACGGTTTTCTTTCGCCATGTTCCTCATTATGACCATGAGCGGCCGCTTAGGCGGTGCAACGTCTACGGACAGTTCTTCAGGCGTTTCGTACAGCAACTCAAGGTTGCTCTTGTACTGATACATGTACATGTAGGTCTTTACGGCCTGCTCAGGCGTCGAATAGGTCGGAATGTTGTTCTGGCTAAAGACGCGGTTCGCTTCTTCCACTGCCCCGTAGCCCATGAAGCTAGTCAAAATCGTTTTGTAATGGTAAGCACGACTCTTGCAGAGCTCGGCGACGGTTCTAGCAATTTCAGCAGGCTCTCCTACTGCTTGAGCCGTATAGATTATCAGAATGCCATCAATGTTCTCGTCGTTCAAGCACGCCTCGACAGTTGCCTTGTATCTATCTGCCTTCGCGTCCCCAAGAATGTCAATAGGGTTGCCCCTGCTCCAGTAATGCGGCATAAAACTGTTCAGCGTCTCCATAGTTTTAGGGCTCAGCTCGGCCATCTTGCCGCCTCTCGCTATGATGGCATCTGTTGCCATCACGCCAGGCCCGCCTGCGTTAGTGATAATGGCCAAGTTCGGTCCGCGTGGAAGCGGTTGCGTACCCAAAACTGCAGCACAGTTGAACAGGTCAGCAATCTCGTCCACGCGGACTATGCCCGCACGTCTGAAGGCTTTATCATAGATGATATCTTCACCAGTAAGCGAGCCCGTGTGTGAGGCTGCGGCCTTCGCGCTTTCTCCGAACTTGCCCGCCTTGACTACAATTATGGGCTTGGTCCTCGCAAAATGCCTTGCAGCGCTCATGAACTTGCGGGCGTCCGTCACACCTTCAATATACATCAGAATGCTCCTAGTCTTAGGGTCTGTTCCAAAATAGTCTATCAGATCGCCAAAATCCACATCTATCATTGAACCTATGGAAACGAAATTGCTAAATCCGATATTCTCATGCATCGCCCAGTCCAATATAGCCGAGCCAAGCGCCCCGCTTTGACTGATGAAGGCAATGTGTCCAGGTTTCGGCATCCGATTTAGAAAGGTGACGTTAAAATTGATGCTTGGTCGGATAACGCCCAGACAGTTTGGCCCAATTATGCGGAGGTTGTATTTTCTTTTGGTTTCAAGAATCTTCTTCTCGAGCGCCTGACCTTCTGGACCAATCTCTTTGAAACCTGCGCTGATGATTACCAAGCCCTTTATCCCCACTTTTCCGCACTGCTCAACAACATCTGGAACAGTCTTCGCAGGTGTAGCGATCACTGCCAAGTCTACAGGTTCTGGGATTTGCTCAACTGAAGCATATGCTTTGTAGCCGAGGATTTCGGGCTTGCGAATGTTAACAGGATAGATTTCCCCTTCAAACTTCATGTCTATAAGGTTCTTCATCAACGAGTAGCCGACGGTTCCCGTCTCGTCGCTTGCGCCAACTACTGCAACGCTTCGGGGGTTGAAAATCTTGTCAAGACTCCAAGTAACCAAAACTGTAACCTTCTCAGCGTAGATTGGTCTCCCAAGGCAGAAATTAAAGCTTTGCGACTCAAAAATTCAGCTTCTGCACAACAAAATCCAATTCACTTCCACCATCCATTGACCGATCCTTTGTTAGACTACTCCTCAATTGGGCAGATGGAAATGACAAGAAATATTATAAATTAAGGGAAAACATAATGTTCGCTTATGCCAGACAAGGTTCATTGTGCCCATATTCTGGTCAAAACAGAGACAGAAGCCAAGGCGATACTCGACAGGCTCAACAAGGGCGAGAAATTCTCAAACATAGCTAAGGAAGTCTCACTATGCCCCTCAAAGAAAAACGGCGGTGACCTCGGAACTTTCGGCAGAGGAAAAATGGTAAAGGAATTTGAAACGGCGGCCTTCACTCTCAACAGAGCGCAAATCTCCGGAATAGTGAAGACAAAGTTCGGATGTCACATAATCAAACGACTTGAATGAGCGTTGAAAACCCTGAGCGTGCGCTTTGAGGAACAGGCTCAGGTTCGTGGCAAAGGCAAACGATCAGAAGAACGGGAGGTGAGAATAACACATGGATAAAGATCCAGTCTGCGGAATGAACGTAGACGAAAAAACCGCCAAATTCAAGTCTGAACACATGGATAAAACCTACTACTTCTGCAACCAATCATGCAAAACCGCGTTTGACAAGAACCCATCAAGGTATATTGGCAGGCGCTCTGACCATTAATATTGCTCCTGGCCCTGCTAGACATTGTCTCTTCAGATTTCAGTCATCCTCTTTAGCCTTGAGCGGTCGCGAGAATAACGTGCTCAACAAAAAGGTCTTCAGGAAGAGCGCCTACAAACTCCACTTTCTCATTTATCACTACTTTCGGAACGCCCATGACTCCATACTTAAGGGCTAGATGTGGAAATTCGCTTGCATCGATAACATCTGCCTTTATCAGGTCGTTTTCTATGGCAAGCTTGTGAGCAATCGTTGCAGCCACTGGACAGTGTGGACAGGTTAGAGTCACAAAGACCTGAATGTGGACCGGAGTCTTGACCTCCTTGAGCAGTTCTTTCGTCTTGTCCGTAAGATCAGTTCTTCCCCTGGAAACGTTCACCAATGATTCCGTGAGGGTTTGAAACTCATAGCCAAAGGGAATACCGTAAAACCTCACGCCGTAATCTTTCTCCCCCACGATAGCCAATGCAGGTATCTTTTCGACACCGTATTCCTTGGCCTTATCAGCATCGGCAACAAAATCATGAACCTCAACTTGAACTTTGTCATTCAGCTCTGCCAATTCCTGAACTAGCTGTCTTGTATCCGCACAGAATTTGCACTCGATTTGCTGCGTGAACATTACCAATTTTGCAGGTTTCTCTAACTTCTCGCCAAGCTCAATCTTCAAATGCTCTTTGTGCTCATCTGGTATCAAACCCAACCGTGATCTCTCCGATCCAACGAATAATCTCGATATCTAAAGACGCATCGCGCGATAAGTCCATTTCACATTTCAGTGTGAGATCTTCTCAGCTATTAGATTTCAGCTTTGATCGATCCTCAGGCATGATCGCATTTTCATTGCAGACCTTGAATGTTATGATGTGCTTCTTTTGGAATAGAAAATTCTATAATATGGAGCCCGTGTATATGCTGGGGACATCAATGGCAAAGCTTTGTGCGACGGCTTTATTGATAAGGGATTTTCGCATAGCATTAGATGATGGCAGATCCCACAGTGTTTGCGTTGACCTTCAGATTGATGAGGGATCCGACATGGGACCAACACCTCTTGAACTTTGTGTAATGAGTTTCGCAGGATGCTACGCGATCATCTTCGCCTTGACGGCGAAGAAGATGAGAATTCAACTGAAAAAGCTTAACGTCAGGCTTGAAGCAGTCGAAACTGAGGAAGCAGGAACAATTACAGAAGCCAGCCTGGACATTAAGGTGAAGGCAGACGCGTCACAAGACAGAATTGATAGGCTCCACAAATTGACGGTGAAAAACTGTCCTGTTGGCAAGCTTTTCGAGAAAGCAGGTGTCAAAACGCGATATAAAATACAAGCCGAGAAACAATAGGCTCTTTTCCCTTCTTTCTACATTCATTACGTATCGTCCTTCATCCTTCTTTTGGAAAAATAACCTTTATACTTCCGATCCTTGAATTAGAAAATATCTCGGCATCAAATCAATATCTGGTAGATTGCAACATTAAATTAAGCGCTCCATCCCCTTTTGGATGAACGAACACTGATCCTTCAGGGGAGAAAGGAGAGAAGGTGTTTGAGAAATTAACTGTATTAGCATTCGTTCTTTATCCAGAGGACTAAGCGATGCTGCAATCTCTACGTCTGGTGGACCCCTCCGCCTCCGCCGCCACTTCCAGGGTCATTGGGGTGGACAAAACCCAGCATCATGGCGAACCGACCTGAATTTGCAGGAAGTTCAACGCGTTTATCATAATGAACCCCGGGAAATGCTGCTCTTGCTGCTGAAACTAACGTAATGCACGAGAACAGTAGAAGCATGACAATCAACACACGAACGCGTGCCACCGTTCCCTCCCCTGCACTGTGAGACAATGACCAAGTTTCTTATAAATTTATTGGTGGAAGTAGCACAAGAAATACAAAAACGTTTTTATTGTCGTCTAATTTTAGAAGTTTCCACAAGTATTGAAGCCCTCAAACTCGGTGTCGCCTGCATGAGCTATGTACGACTAATACCTTCAGAACTTGAGTATGCACAGAAGTTTAGATTACTGGATTCTGTAGACTTCAAAATTGTAGAGGGACTCTGCAAGCATGGTTTTTCGAATCTTAGTAAGCTTTCCGCGTACATCGGAATTCCGAAACAAACCGTAAGCTATCACTCCAGAAAGCTTGAAAAACGAGACCTTGTTCGTTTCAGGGCGCTCATAGACGAGCCTAAATTGGGTTTGAAAAGCTTCTCTGTTTTGGCATCCACGCCACTGGGCAAAGAGGATATCTCAAGCAGAGCAATGACATGCTTTCCTCTATGGAGATACCTTGCTGTCATGGACGGATGGAAACGCGGGAATTACGTACGCTACAGCATTCCTCCAGACAAGGAAAGAGACCTCACAGCATTCTTAGACGATGTCAGAAAAAGAAGCCTGATCTCTGATTTCCAGATTGTTCCAACGATGAGCCCAAACTATCCACTGTTTGACTTGGAGTTTTACAACAATAGAGGGGGCATTCCAATCTTTGATTGGGACAGGTGGGTCAAGGATATTGACACTTTCCAAGGACAAGAATTGTCTGAGCCCACCAATTATGAAAAGAGTAAGCTGGACTTGTATGATCTAATAATCCTGAGATGCCTAGAGATCAACGCACGAACCAACCAAAGAAAAATCGTTAAGGAAATGGCAAGAATCCTAAAGGACAAAGAGACCAGGCTAATCCCATTGGTCTCGCGGCGAATCAGAGACATAATCGCGCACAGAGGCTTTATCAAAGGCTACCGCTTCTACCTGTTGCCCAACCTTGTTTCGACTACGCAACTCCTAATGTATCATCTCACCTTCTCAAACGCCTCAAACCTGAGAAAGTTCACGGCTGGATTGGACCATTTACCATACAACACTAGCTACGAGAAAATTCTGAAGAAAGACGAACTGTTCGTCAGATTCGTCATACCATCACATGAAATCCCAAGCCTTTGGAAAACGATTACGGAACTAGCTAACAGAGGCCATCTCAAAGAAGCACATTTGCTCGTGGGAGACTTGGTGAACATGACTTGGGATAATGTAGAGATTTACCAAATGTTCAAAGGGGAAAACTGGAATTTTAGCTACGGCATAGCAGTTGACTCATTAGAGAAAACCATTCTGTAAAAATGATTCTGAAAGCACTTAGGCAAGTAGGCCTTTCTTGATGGAGCCCAGCATCGCCTTGATTCTGTCTGTTTTACTCAGATTGCAGCTATCATGGGAATGGGCAAGTCTGCGTCGGGCAACCTCCTGCATATTCTGACTCGGCCGTGACAAACTTACCTCTTTCCGTCTTCACTTCCCCAATGTACAGAACCTGTTCAGGCTTGCTTCCATATCTGAAAACTGTAACCCCCTTACATTTCAACTTCCAAGCAAGCTCGTAGATTTCTCTAACATCCTCAGCTGATGCCTCTCGGGGCAGGTTAACGGTTTTCGACACAGCGTTGTCCGTGTACTTCTGGAATACTGCCTGCATTTTAACGTGCCATTCTGGCTGGATATCAAGGGCAGTGACGAAAAGCTCTCTGACATCATCCGGAATGCCCTCTATCTTCTGCAACGAACCAGTCGCGGCTATTTTTTCAAGAAGCTGCGCGCTGTAGAATCCTCTCTCTTTGGCCACCATTTCAAACAATGGGTTGGTTTCGAAGAGTCTTGTTCCGCTCAACACGTTTCTTATGAATGAAATTGCAAAAATAGGCTCGATTCCTGAGGAGCAGCCTGCGATTATGCTTATGCTTCCTGTCGGTGCTATGGTTGTTACCGTGGAATTTCTCATGGCGTCATATCTGCCCTTCCAAATGCTCTTGTCGAAGTTCGGGAAGGACCCTTTTTCCTCGCCAAGTTTTACAGATTCTTTGTGAGACTGCGTTTCAACAAACTTCATCAGCTCTTCGCCCAGTGCTAAAGCCTTTTCAGAATTGTATGGAACGCGCAGTTTCACCAGCATGTCAGCGAATCCCATAACTCCGAGACCTATTTTCCTGTTGGCTCTCGTTATTGCCTCAGTTTCTTTCAAGGGATACCTATTCTCGTCAATAACATCATCAAGAAATCGTACACAGTTGTGCACGGTTTCTTCAAGCTTCCCCCAGTTTATCTTCCGATCTTCTACCATTCTCGACAGATTTATTGAACCTAAATTGCAGGACTCATACGCAAGCAGAGGCTGCTCACCACATGGATTAGTGGCCTCTATTCTCCCGACCTCTGGTGTTGGATTGTGTCTGTTGATTTCATCAATGAAGACTACCCCAGGGTCACCGCTTTGCCATGCGGACTTCGCCATGAGACCCCACACTTCCTTGGCGGCGAGCTTCCCAACTTCCTCTTTGCTTCGAGGGTTGACGAGCCAGTATTCCCCGCCGCCTTCAACTGCCTTCATGAAGCCGTCTGTTGCTGCGACGGAGATGTTGAAGTTAGAAAGAAATCCTGGCTGCTGCTTTGACTTGATGAATTCAATAATGTCTGGGTGATCAGCTCTCAAGATCGCCATCATGGCGCCCCGTCTTCTTCCTCCAGCTTTTATGATTTCAGTGGAGACGTCGAAGACGCGCATGAAACTCACGGGGCCTGAGGCTACGCCTTTGGTTGACTTGACTATGTCTCCCTTCGGTCTGAGTTTCGAGAAATCAAAACCTACTCCTCCACCTGTCTGTTCAATCAATGCCATGTTCTTGACTGCGGTGAATATGCTTTCAAGAGAGTCTGCAACAGGTAAAACGAAGCAGGCGGAGAGTTGACCAAGCTCTGTTCCAGCATTGAAAAGAGTCGGAGAATTGGGAACAAACTCAAGCCTGGACATCATCCCATAGAAGGTCGCTTCGGTTTTCTTTTCATCTCCACCATATTTTCGCTCATTTTTTGCTATTGCTCTTGCAATTCTCATGAACATCTGTGCCGGCGTCTCGACGATCCTCTCATTCAAGTCTTTTAGAAGGTATCTTCTTCTCAGAACTTCCATCGCGTTGACGGTTAGTTTCGGTTCCTCAATCCCAAGCTTTTCCCAGAGACTTCTTATTTCATCTTTCTTCTTTCTGTAAGCCTCATATCCTAAGGCTACCTTCTCGTAGCCTCTTCTTTTCAAAACTTCTATGACAAGGTCCTGTGCATCTTCAACAGAAGGGATCTTCTCTGTGAATCTTTCATTTATGAACTTGGTTATCTCTTTCGTTAGACTTTCTGCTTTCTGCCCATCTTCAAGTTCGACAGCAATGAATGCCTTGTGGATTGCGTCTTTGATTCTGCTTGAATCAAAATCAACGATTCTCCCATCTCTCTTTCTGATCTTAGTGACAGGCATAATTCCACAATTTGATCTCCGTGGATTGGAATATTAAAGTTTTCAAGAAGAAAATTGGTTGATACAATCTAGTCTTTCTTGATGAACTGGTCCTTAGATGCCCCGCAAATCGGGCATACCCAGTCTGCAGGCAGCTCTTCGAAAGGTGTTCCAGGTTTAACTCCTTGCTCCGGGTCGCCGATGGCTGGATCATATATGTATCCACAAACGGTACACTCCCATTTTTCCAAGGTTTTTCACCACTTTTGATTGCAAAATCTTATCAATCTTGCCTATTTAAACTGTGCAATAAGAAAGACAAAAAAATAACAGATCCTTACAATTTCGGTTTGTGGTTGTCATGCCTGAGCTTCCAGAGATAACAGTCATTGCACGGCAGATGAATAATGAGTTGAGGGGAAAATGTATTGCAAATGTCGAAGACAAACAGCCCAAGCATTTGAACATGAACGTACAAGAATTTGTTAGCAAAGCCAAAGGGAAAATCGTTAGTGGTGTCTCGGGCAAGGGAAAATGGCTGTTCATCAAACTTCAGCCAGCCTATTTCATGCTTATCAACCTCGGAATGGGCGCAGAAATACTCTACTTCAACGCGAACCGAAAACCGCCAGAAAAGGCTCAATTCAAGCTGACTTTCACGGACAAGACTGGGTTTGCTATTCATTTCTGGTGGTTCGGCTACGTTCATCTCGTAAGCGAGGGAGACTTAGCCAGACACAAGCTGACTTCTCGGCTTGGCGTCTCACCGATAGATGATAGTTTCACGTTGGATCATTTCAATGAGCTTCTTGCGAACAAGAAAACAGGCATAAAGAGCTTCCTGCTTGACCAGAAGATCATAGCAGGGATCGGAAACGTTTACGTGCAAGACATATTGTTCAAGGCTAAATTGCATCCTAACCGAAAAATCTCAACTCTATCTGAAGAAGAAAAACAAGCCTTACACAACGCGATGCTCGAAGTCTTGAACAACAGCATCAAACTAGGTGGATCAGCCTTTGAAGTAGATTTCCACGGAGAAAAAGGCAAGTTTACGTCAGACAACTTTCTTGTTGGCTACAAGCCGGGAAAACCCTGCCCAGAGTGCAAGACAATTATAGAGAAGATCAGGATTGGCAGCACAGCATCCTACATTTGTCCAAATTGTCAACCCGAAAGGTAAAAGGGGAGAGGATTCGAAGACAGTTTTTGGCAATGATGACTAGGCCATGGTTCTAAGTTTCGCGACCAGTTCCTCTTTCAATTTTTTGTCCGCTTCTATTTCTTTTCGGGCCTTTCTCCAATCTGTGGAGCAATGGCCATAGCTTGATTGTTCGCCTATGTATTTGTGGATTACTTCGTCAATCTTCTTTTCATTCTTAGCGGTGACTTCCACTCCAGCTTCCTTCAAGACGCCGTTGAACCATTTCCAACAAGTCATCCCAATCACCAACCTAAGCTTTGCAATTGCACGAACAACTTGCCCTAAGATAAGCGATTCTTCAGCTTATTTCGTTTTCTTTTTCTTCTTCTCTCGGTATTGTTGGGCACATTGTTTGCAGCAGAAAATGTACTGCTTGCCTTCAATCACCGTGCTGTAAGCCGCAAGTTTGCACGTTTCTGAGGGAATCTCAGATCTGCAGAACTCGCAACGGACAAATTCCGGGGTCACTTTTTCACCTCTTTCTGCTTCTTGTAATAGTCTTCAATCGCAGCGTGTAACGCGTCAGCAGCAAGATTGGAGCAATGCATCTTCACTGGGGGCAGACCGCCAAGAGAATCCGCTACGCTTGCACGTGTGATTTTCATTGCTTCTTCCAATGTTTTTCCTTGGGCAATTTCAGTTACCATGCTGCTGGTTGCAACTGCCGCGCCGCATCCGAAGGTTTTGAACTTTATGTGTTCAATATGGTTGTCTTTGACTTTGATGTAGATCGTCATGAGGTCTCCGCAAACGGGGTTTCCAACGGTGCCCACACCGTCTGCGTCTGGGATTTCACCCATGTTCCGCGGGTTTCTAAAGTGATCCATGACCTTTTCTGTGTACATCACTCATTCAGCTCCTTTGGTGTTAGAGGCGACATTGATCTTAACCTTTTAACGATTCCAGGCATTAAGCTTGTCACGTAGTCAGCTTCCTCTTCAGTGTTTTGCTTGCCCAAGGAAAACATGAGAGAACCATGAGCTTCTTCGTGCTTGAGCCCTATTGCCAGAAGCACGTGAGATGGCTCCAAGGTTTTTGCAGTGCAAGCCGAACCTGATGAAGCGGCTACTCCCATAATGTCTAGGCTAAGCAGCATTGATTCGCCTTCGATGAAGCTGTAGCGCACAGATACGTTGTTAGGCAAACGCTTAGTCGCATGCCCATTCAGGAACGAATAGCGTGTTGGTTCAAGCAAGCCTTTGATCAGCCTGTCTCTCAGCTTCACGAGTCTCTCGCTCTCGGTTTGCATTTCCGTTCGTGCTATTTCAGCTGCTTTTCCAAAACCAATTATGCCATGTATATTTTCTGTTCCTGATCTAAGGCCGCGTTCCTGCCCGCCGCCGTGTAGTGAAGGCTCAACGCGTATCCCTTCTTTGATGTAAAGCGCTCCTACTCCTTTCGGTCCATACATGTCGTTGGAGGAAAGTGAAAGCAAGTCTATGCCATCGTTCTTTACGTCTATTGGAACCTGCCCGTTCGCGGCGGTTGCGTCCACATGCAGATAAGTGTTCTTGCTATGCACTATTTTGCTTATGTCTCTTATGGGTTCGATTGTTCCGATTTCCCCGTTTGCATAGACCATAGTGACTAGAACGGTTTTGTCAGTGAGCTCCTTTTCCAAGGCTTCAAGATTGACAAAGCCATACTGGTCCACTGGGAGAAAAACGGCTTCGAAGCCCTTGGTTGTTAGGAATTTGCATGGGTTGACGACCGACATGTGCTCGACGCTGGAGGTTATGATTCGTGTTCCACGATCCTTGTAACGGTATGCTATGCCCTTAATTGCTAGGTTGTTGCTTTCAGTTGCTCCTGAGGTGAAGATTATCGATTCTTTCTTTTCCGCGTTGATTAGCTGTGCAACTTTCGCCCTAGCTTCTTCAAGCGCGTTTTTGGCTTCTTGACCAAAGGAGTGCAGCGATGATGGATTGCCATAGAGCGATCTCATGTATGGCAAAAGCTCTTCTATGACTCGCGGGTCAACTGGTTTTCCAGCTGAATAGTCCATGTAAACGCGTTTCTGAGATGCGATATTTTTCGCTTCCTTCTGAGTCGTCATTTTGTCTTTCTAATTAATATACGAACCTTGTTCCCGTCTTTGCTCACGCTCACTATTTCCTGTTCCAAGTGTTTTGCCAGACTCTTTATGTCTTCTTCCGCAGCTGGGTCATCGGCTAAGACTTCGAGGACTTCGCCTTTTATCATCTCGTCTAATTCCATTCTTGTTTTGAAGACGGGTTCAGGGCAGTACAGACCGAGACAATCCAGCTTCCGGTTAGGCTTGGCTGTCATAATTCGACCCCGTTGAAGAAAGTGCAAAACGGACTGGATAAAAAGGTTTTCTGTTTAGGCTTTCTTGCAGGCTGTCAGGATTCTGGAGCGAAAAAGTGGGGATGATGCCGTTGTCGTGCGGTGTTTGACCTAGGTTTTGATTTTTATTGCCTGTGTTGGACATTGTGTTTCGCATGCTAAGCATTGAATGCAGTCTTTTTCTCTGACTGGATCTGACTTCTTTTCGGAGGTCGGGTGTCCAGGGGCATCAGCCCAGTCAAACAATGATACGGGGCAGACTTCGATGCAGACGCCATCACCTGTGCAGATTTCCCAGTCTACAGCAACGTTGGTTCCATGTATTCCCTGTTTCTTAGGCGGCTCAACTGGTCCCCAAACATCGTGCCCATTGTGCTGACCCACGACTTTCCGGTTTTTCTGGAAATCAGGATCTATTGGCAAAGCCATTCACCGATTCCTAATTGGTTGAAGGCTAACGATATTAGATTTTCTGCGGCACCAAGCGGTAAAGACCATCAATTGTATCCTATTCTCCAGATAGCGAAGGTCTCGGTTTTGGTGAAAGAATGTTTTTTATAATTGGAAGGTCTATGTCGTCATGGCGATTCTATGAAGATCAACGATTTTTCTTTTCTGATAGGAGGGGAAGCGGGAGCCGGGATCAGTCGCTCCGGTTTCCTTCTGGCGAAGGCTTGCATGCGAGGAGGACTCAATATTTTCGGCGTGAACGATTACCAGTCTCTCATTCGAGGAGGACACAACTTCTACATTGTCAGAATATCTGACGGTGAGATATTTTCTCAACCCGATCAGGTAGATTTGCTTATCGCGTTAAACGCTGAAACAGTGATGCGACACAAGAATGAACTTGTCTCGGGTGGAGGAATAATCTACGACGAAGATGATATTGCTGCCAATGGAGAGACGCTTGGCAGAAAAGACTTGAGGTTTTACCCTATTCCGTTGAAGAGAACAGTCATAGATGAATTGAAAGAGCCGCATAATCTTATAATGAGGAACACTGTGGCTCTGGGAGCGACAATCGCAGTAACCGATTATGATTTTGCCTTGTTGGAAGAGATATTAAGAGATACCTTCAAGCCAGAAGTGGCAGACTTGAACATCAGAGCTGCTCGAATGGGATACAACTATGTTAAGCAGAACTTCGAAGGCGACTTTGGATATCGACTGAAGAAGACTGAAAAGGCAGGGAAAGAACGAATCTTTCTAAGTGGAAACGAAGCTGTGGGATTAGGTGCCTTGAAGGCCGGTTGCAAATTCTACTCAAGTTACCCGATGACGCCTACTACAGGTCTGCTTCACTTCATGACCTCAAACGAGAGAAGCTACAACACGATTGCAATGCAGCCTGAAGGAGAGATCGCTGCCATAAACATGATAGCAGGCGCGGCTTTCGCTGGTGCCAGAGCTATGACAGCCACTTCGGGAGGAGGCTTCTGTCTAATGAGTGAAGGCTTGGGGATGACTGGGATGACTGAAACACCGGTCGTCATAATGGTTGGGCAGAGACCCGGCCCAAGCACAGGGCTGCCAACATATTCGGCTCAGGGGGACCTGAAATTCGTGGTTCACGCATCACAGGGAGAGTTTCCAAGGATGGTTATAGCGCCAGGAGACTTCGAAGAATGTTTCTACGAGACCATGCGGGCCTTCAATTGGGCTGAAAAGTATCAGCTTCCCGTGATACTGTTAACTGACAAGTACGTTGGTGAAAGCGAAGTGTCAGCTGAACCGTTTGATGTGAATCGAGTGAAGGTTGAGAGAGGTTCGCTGATAATGCATGATTATGAAGGGCGGAAAGAGTACGGCAGATATGAGATTACTGAGACTGGAGTGTCCCCTAGGGCTGTTCCATTGTGTAAAGGAGTCATTATCCACGCGAACTCGGATGAACATGACGAGTATGGAGTCACCACTGAAGACCCAGGAATAACAACAGCTATGATGGATAAGAGAATGAGAAAACTCGATATGATTGCCAAGGAGATTGAAGAGAGAAACATTGAGGCGGTCAAATTCTTCGGACCAGAAGAAGCACAAGCAACGATAATATCATGGGGGTCAACTAAGGGTCCGATTCGGGAAGCCATGAAGCTTCTCGCGCTGGAAGACATAACGACAAACTATCTTCAAATCCTGTATTTGCATCCGTTTCCCAAAAGCAAAGTTGAAGAAGTTCTGGATCGAGCCAAAAAGACAATAGTGGTGGAACATAACAAGACCTCTCAGCTTTCAAGTCTTGTTCGAGATCACAACTTGAGAAAGGTAAATCACAAGATTCTGAAGTATGACGGAAGACCATTTAACCCAGGCGATCTTGCTGAACGGATCAAGGAGGTGCTATGAGAGTGGTCGATGCGAAGGATCTTGCAACTTCTGCCAAGAACACGTGGTGCCCGGGCTGTGGCAATTTTGGGATTGTTTCAGCTTTCAAGAACGCCATCGTTGAGCTTGGGCTCGAGAGAGAGAAAGTTGTCATAGTTTCTGGAATAGGATGTCATGGCAAGATAGCTGATTACGTGAACGTTAATAGTTTTCACGGCATTCATGGAAGAGTATTGCCACTGGCTACGGGCATGAAACTTGTAAATCCAAACTTGACAGTTGTGGGTTTCAGCGGCGATGCCGACTGTTATGATGAAGGATGGGACCATTTTTGCCATGCGATCAGAAGAAACATGGATTTGACGCTGATCGTGCACAACAACATGATCTTGGGCTTGACAACTGGGCAAACAACGGCGACCAGTCAAGCAGGGTTTAGGACGAAGTCCACGCCTTTTGGTTCCATAACTCCACCGTTAAATCCGATTGCGCATGCCTTGGTTAGCAGCGGGACATTTGTGGCCCGCGGATTTGCAGGAGATCCGAAACACTTATCCGGCTTGATTGTGGAAGCACTGAAGCACAGAGGCTTCAACTACATCGATGTCTTCCAGCCTTGCGTCACGTTCAATTATCTCAATACTTACGAATGGTTCCGCCAGCGAATCTACAAGCTGGAAGAGACAGGACACGATTACACTGACAAGCAAAAGGCGCTTCAGAAAAGCTTCGAATGGGGGGATCATATACCTATAGGCGTCTTCTACAAGGAAGAACGGCCAACATACCGCGATAATCTTGAGCATTTGAAGGGTCTAGCGCTCACGGAATTCTCTTTGGAAGATATTGACATAGAGCCGATCATCGAAAGCATGAAATAGCCCTCAAGAAAACTCCCCAGAGAGCGCATACACGCTGAAGTCGCACAAATGGCAAAGTATAAGAATAGTGTTAACACAAATTGCTAGGCGTGGAAAGTATGGAACAGAATAAGCTATACGTTTTGCCACAACTGGCTTATGGATACAAGGATTTGGAGCCCTACACTTCGGAGCAGCAGTTGACAATACATCATCAAAAGCACCATCAGGCCTACGTTAACGGCGCAAACAACATACTCCAGAAGCTTGACAAGGCGCGGAAAGAGAACACAGATTTGGATATGAAGTCGACATTGAAGGAATTGTCCTTTAACATAGGAGGCCATTTCCTACACTCGCTGTTTTGGGCGAACTTGGCGCCAGCCAGCAAAAGCGGAAAGCCGGGTGCCGCTCTAGGCGATGCTCTAGCAAAGGAATTTGGCAGCTTTGACAGGTTCAAGAAGGAATTTACACAGACTGCCGTCAGCGTAGAAGGCTCTGGATGGGCAGCACTGAGTTGGTGCAGACAAACAAGCAGGCCCATTGTAATGCAGATAGAAAAGCATAACACCAATGTCTACCCGACCTTCAGAATCCTGATGATCCTCGACGTGTTCGAACATGCATACTACATCGACTACAAGAATGACAGAGCCAGATTCGTTGAAGCATTCTGGAACATCATCAACTGGAACGAAATAGGCAAGAGACTTCAAGAAACACCGAAATAGCATTTATCTTCTTCCACCCTTTCTGTCTCTAACGTGTGTTTGGAGCGCCCACTCTCGCATGCGAGCATAGCGTAAACAAAGCTTGACAACGAAAGCTTGGACAGGTATATTCACCCTGCTTTGTCTGAGGTTGAGCAAAATGCTTTCTTCAACCTTCGAAAGGGCGAGGGCAAAACTTTATTTCCAATCAGCCATAATGCACATCAATCGAGTGCGGGTGAGAAAAGAATGCAGATAGAAAGAGTGCCTGGGAAAAGCAAAAATGACAAGGTCTTTCTTTACGCGCTGAGCACGTGTGCATGGTGCAAGATGACGAAGCAATTCTTGAAAGACAATGATGTTGAATTTGAATATGTTGATGTTGACAAATGCAGTGACGAGGATTTGGATAAGATCAGGCAGGACATTCTCAGCAAAGGAGGAAGCCTGAGCTATCCAGTGATAATAGTGAACGACAAGACTCTGATAAACGGTTTCCGAAAGGACAAGATTAAGGAGATCCTTGGAATTTGATAACGTTGGAAAAGGTGCGGCAAAGGGCAGATTCAGACGCGAAAACCTATGGTTACTATCTGAACCCAGACGCCAAGTTTCTCCAAGACCTATTGGAGGGACTTAGACAAAACGAGGAACGTTTTGGATATCCGGCGTGCCCGTGCAGGCTTGCGTCTGGAAAACTTGAAATCGACAGAGACATGATCTGCCCTTGCGACTACCGTGACCCTGACGTTGCCGAATATGGAACATGCTATTGTGCCTTGTACGTTAGAAAAGACGTGTTTGAAGGAAAAACTCCAGTGCAACCCGTTCCAGAACGCCGACCATTAGAGAAGCAAACCAGATCATACACGGTTACTCCAGCCTCGGTTAAGAAAGAAACTGAACCAGGGGGCAAAGCTCCTGAAGGAACTGAAATCAAAAAGAAGCTGTGGTATTGCAAGCAGTGTGGGTATGTCGTATTCCGTGAAGACCCGCCTTACATGTGCCCCATCTGCAAGGCAAAAAGAGAAATGTTTGCTGAAATAACCATACAGATTGATGAAAGAGGATAAAGACGCACCGTGCTGTGGTGTCCTATCTTGTCACTTCTATTTTGATTTGCTTCCAGTCTTTCTTTATCCCTCTCAAGGAGGTGACTGCTCCAGCGAAGGTTCCGGCTAAAATCTTTGAAACAAACTCGTTCAACTCTATTTCGTCTCCATCAACCAAGAGCTTAACGTCCAATCGTATCACCAAGAAACTATGACTAAAACAGGAAAGTAAAAGCTTTCCGTGAAAACCGAATAGTAATAGACCAGCAAACAGGTGGGAAACGGTTGCCTAGAAAGCTCATAAAGACAGATCTAGAAAACAAAATGCGAGTGGCCAAAGTAATTGAAGTACTTGAAAAGGAGCATCCAGACGCAAGAATAGCTCTAAACTATACGAACCCACTTGAGCTTCTGGTGGCAACGATCCTCTCTGCCCAATGTACAGATGAAAGAGTGAATATCGTCACAAAGATGCTTTTCAAGAAGTATAGAAGTGCAGAAGACCATGCAAAGGCGGACTTGGAAGTGCTTGAGCAGGATATAAGATCTACGGGTTTCTACAGGAACAAAGCTAGAAACATAAAGGGATGTTGCCGAATGCTAGTTGAGAAATTTGAGTCTCAGGTTCCGAAAACGATGGAGGATATTCTTGAATTGCCAGGGGTTGCCAGAAAAACCGCCAATGTTGTTTTGTCAAACGCGTACGGCGTCGTGGAAGGAATAGCCGTAGACACGCATGTTCGGAGACTTGCCCAGAGACTTGGGTTTACAGCCAACAAAGATCCGACAAAGATAGAACTGGACTTGATGAAATTGATTCCGAAGAGCAAATGGATGAAATTCGCTGACTTGCTGATATTTCATGGAAGAAGAGTCTGTAGGGCGAAAAAGCCAAAATGCGGTGCTTGCGTCGTGAATAAACTTTGCCCTTCAGCCTTCACTTTTGAGTAGCTCATCTTCAGGAAATCATTTAAGCTCGGTCAGCAATACCTGAAAAAGATGAATAAAGAAATTTTAGTTCTCGGTTTTGCAGGAAGCCTGCGAAAGGGCTCCTTAAACAAAGCGCTACTGCGGGCAGCTGTTGAGTTGGCTCCGAAGCGCATGAAACTCGAAACTTGTGATCTTGAGGGAATTCCTCCTTTTAACCAGGATTTAGAACTGGAAATGCCCAGAAAAGTCAGAGTTCAAAGCGAAGATCAAGGCAGCAGATGCGATTTTGATCGTTACGCCTGAATACAATTACTCGGTGCCTGGTGTTCTCAAAAATGCGATCGATTGGGCTTCAAGGCCTTACGGGAACAATTCTTTCGAAGATAAGCCCGTTGCAGTCATGAGTGCTTCCAGCGGAATGCTTGGAGGAGCCAGAGCGCAATATCATCTTCGTCAAAGCTTCGTCTTCCTTAATGCGCATCCGCTCAACAAGCCCGAAGTCGTCGTCGCATTCGCAGATCGGAAGATCGATGAAAGGGGAAAGTTGACGGATAAAGAGACAAGAGAAAAGGTGAAGGGCCTGCTTGACGCATTGGTTGCTTGGACTGAAAGGCTGCAAAAGTGAATTGATTTGAGACATGGTGATTATTGGCTCATTTGCAAGTTTTTGGACCGCATGCGGTGACTAGCTCGATCGAGGTTCGATATTCAGGAACTGCATGACATGGTGGAGTAATCTGAGCAAGCTAATGACATCAAGCAAACCCTCTTTAGAAAGAACTTGGATAGGTGCACACGTTTTTTTCCTATAGTGTGTTTCAAAGAACACGCGAATTCAGCTTTTTATTCAACTAGCTCTTCAATTTTTGAATGTTGAATTTTGATTTCCAATGTTGGCTGAAGGTAGTACTTTGGAAATTTCTTTCCTGTTTTTTTTGGAATCACTGTGCCGCAAAACTCGATCTTCATGTGCTCGTGTTCTCTTAATGGCTGCAAATTGTGTGGTCAGTGCTGTTTCAAATGGCTCCGTGAGGTTCTTCGCTGGGCACGTGTTCTACTGCAGTGAACGTGCTGATAATCGGAATTGGAAGTGGCATCCAGGAAGTCGTTTTGATCAATTCCTCTTCCCTCATTTTGGTTTTGTTTCTGCAAAACCAAACACAGTTTGTTGGTGCTATTACTAGGATGGTTCTGTCGCTCTTTCTTGCGCTCACTACGAGATCTAGCGGAAAAGCATGGACTTTTGTAACAATTTTGCTGTAACAATTCGTCACAAGTCCAGTTTTTCTGGAATTTCTAAAATTACAATGCACACAATGGTCCTTTTTGAGGTATTGCGACACTTTGCTGAAAGAGACCAGTTCTCAAAGAATTGAGCTGCTTTCAATGAAAAAGCTTGAACTATTTCTGGAAATCGTGTTCACAGTGTTCACACGTTTTTGTCAATAAGGGTTTTCAAGTAGTTTACGGCGCGCTAGCGTGTTCCTAAATTCCTTTTTTTTAAGTGTGATAGAGTTGATTTGCGCCTTCTGAACGATGCTCATCGTATCCCGACGTCCATCACTATCCATAGACGGAGTAAAGCCGGAAGCACAAGATACTCTGCAAACGAATTTAGGAACAGGCATGCGCGCTACTCACTATCATATCAATGCGTTCTCTAACGTCGGTGTGTGGCTGAAGAATGGAAAAAGGTGGAAGCTTAAGATGAGGGTACTTGTATACCCGATTTGTTAGGCATCATTCTTCGATTTTTTCTCGTGTCAAGCAGCGCCACTATCAAAGCGGCTGAGCCCGCAATAGATGCTCCGATGATTAGCATCACAGGGGGGCCTATTTCAGGTATGGCGATTAGAGTCATATAGGCTACGTAGGTTGGATCGTGTTCAAGTGCGTAGCCGTCCCATTGTGGATAGCATACTTTGTAAAGAAAAGATGAAAAATTGTAGTCAAGGTTGACGGTTGTCAGTAGGCTGCTTATTTTCGGAAATACACCTGACAGCACATTCTCAAAGAACGAGAGTGCACTTTCAACAGATCTGTATACGCCTCCAGGCACACTATGGTCAGAAACGGCGGCAGACTTGGACGCATAAGTCGCGTTCTCTGAATCCCTCGAGAGCGTATAGTCTTGCCCAAACACGCACTCGTAAGCCTTGGCATCTTCAATCCTGATTTCGCCTGACTGCGTAGGTATCGCCGAGTTTTGCGTTGTCGTGGAGTTGTAGGGTTCTCCGTTGACAACCGTCGTGTAAGTGTTCGAAGCGATGACGCTTGTCCCGTACAGCAAAGAGAGACTTAACCCTTCCAGTGTAAAGTTCAGGTCTGAGTAGGATGTGACGTTCAATATCTTGCCGATTTCGAAGCTTGTCTTCAAATAAGAAACATTGTTCTGGATGTAAAAATCATATGACGAAGCTAGATAGTCAAGAAGGACGTTCGCGCCTGCAGCCTGGTTCTCAGTGAGCAGGAAACCATCTATAGTATTGTATCGCAAGCCCCAAGTGTAATGAACATCTCCGCCTATCAGAGTCTTCTGAACAGGTGTTATCACGAAGCTTTGCGAGCTGTTGACGGCGAAATTGTACAACAATTCGTTTGTGCCATTGCTCAGATCTACATCTGGTACTCCATTTCGATTAGTGTCGTTATAAACCTCCATCGCAGTCAACGTGTTGCCAACGAATACTTCTGTGCCGTTTCCAGTCATGTAATGCTGACCGAAAAACGTGAGAACCGGGGGAGGAATCTTCGAAGAGACGTAGGCCAGATAGATCACTTGAGTGGAGTTAGTGTTTATCCAAACGTACCAAATCGCCAACCCTTCTATAGGCGATCCTATGGTTGCATTGGAATATTCAGCGTCCGTGTTCACTGTCTCTCCATCTGAAGAATTAACCCCCATTGCGGGAGGTGCGCGCCAAACAAAGCCGGCGCTTGCCAAGCTAGCGAGCAACAGTCCGAGCGTGATCACAGTTAAGATCTTTTTCTTCATTCTGATAACCATGAGTCAAATTCTAGTCGACGCCTTTCAATCTATAGATTCGAACAGTCATCAAAACTTATCGAACACTCTCCTCGAAAGACGGGAGACTCGGCCACAACTTCACTGTTTCGTACCAAAAGATTATGCAAGCCAAGATTCCAGGAGCCAAGGCGAGGACGACTATTAAGGTGAGAAACCTCCAGAAAAACGTTAGGAAGAAAACGTTCATGACAGTCGTCGCAAGGGCGTAGAACAGTTGTCTTGGAAATATGAAGCCACGAATGAGCATGAAGGGGCTGATGCTTCCTGTTTTTACTTTGCTGTTGACTTGATAGCTTCCATATTTGTCCTTGATTAGAAAACCTTTGTCAGCGAGTTTCTCAAGATGGTAGTGCGCACTGCTTGAGCTAGAAAAGCCAAGGGCTCTTTGAACTTCCCTAACGCCGCAGTTCTCTCTTTTCTTCAGGATGTACCAGTAGACGCGCAGGGTGTTTCCTGAAATTTCTTCCTCCTTGTCTTCATTGGTAGTCGACAAATAAGGTCGCCTAGACCCGTGCCCCAACAGTTGTAGTTGTTACGAGGCGATTTAATGCTATTCTCTGAATCAGACTGTTCGAGATTGCCGAACGCTTCTCAAGCATGAATAGCGCGCGTGCTAAACCGACGACATGATCTTGTTTCTAGGCATAGTTGCAGCAGTTGCAAGTGTATTTCTGGTCCGTTGTCGATCAGAAGAGCCAAGGTTCAGGGGGGAAATGACTTTTTTCGAAAAAGTTGTGATAGGATTAAGTGCCACGATTACTTCCAACGATGACTGGGGCGACCTAAATCGGAAGTCGCATTGGGTAAGTTACTTCACGACTCATTCTGATCTCCTGTTGCCTCCACAGAGACGTTGATGCTCCAGCCTTATGCACTTGTCCATGACTACTGTCAAACCTGCCTCTTGAGCTAGCTCTGCGGCTTGTTCATTGATTACACCAAGTTGCATCCATACTACGTGGGGGATGCCGCGCGATTTTTTCAGCTGGACAGCTTGCTCTACTATGGGAAATACTTCTTCAGAACGCCTGAAAATGTCAACGATTTCGACGGTTTCCTGTATTTCAATGGGCATTTCCATGAGACTCTTGTAGCTTCTTTCTCCAAGCACTTCTGCAACGAAGGGGTTCACAGGGATGATGTTTAAACCGTGATTCTTCAGATATTCGGCAACGACGTAGCTTGGCCTTGATGGATTGTCAGAGAGACCGACTATTGCAACGTTCTTGTATTTGGAGTAAATCTCTTTCAGCGTAGCGTCACTCGGATTTTGATGTGCCGACAGTTTGTAATTCCTCCTTGATAAGACATTTATACGATGTAGTTTCTTAAATCTGAACTCTGCAAGAGGCAATGCTTGTATCTTTCAAGCATATCTTCAAGCACTTTCTCCAGCTCTTCTTTCTGCATGAAGCTCACCGTTTGCCCCAGTGACCTTCCCTGACAGAAAAACATCAACGTGGGGGTGCCCATCACCCCTTGACCCGTGGCCAACTCCTGATTTTCTGGACCTTCCAGAACGTTCAGCCTGACAAACTTGATCCTATCACCATAATCCTCAACGATTTCGCTGAATATAGGATTAAGTCTAAGACACCACGGACATCGTTCATGCCAAAAGCAAACAGCAGTCAGCACGTCGGACTTCAGAACCTCTTGGTCCCAGTTGTCAGGATCTGCCTCCACAATGTTTTCCAACCCAGGTCACACATTAACCTATTAGAACAGCCGTATTAAGTGTTTGAGCAACAGGAAAACGGCGTTCTCTGCTATTGTCTTTTCCTTAGGCGTTGAACAGAATAACCTAGAATCACAAAGCAGGATATCGCCACCAGCGCACTTGAAATAGCAATTATCAGCAGGTTGTCAGTTTCGAGGATTGTCGCAGTGGAAACCACTGCTAGAAAGATGCTGAAATAGATGCTTACTTTACTCTGTGTCAGTTCAGCCAGTTCGGTGGCTATGGTTTTTGAATATCTGAACAGCAAAACCAGCATTGACACGAGGGTCAAGAATATGATTATCATCGTGTAGGTGATCCCAGTCCAATAGTCCTGCAGCCCAGTTAGAAGAAGCCCAGCTTCATCTCCGATGATCCCTCCTCCTGCTCCAAATAGAATGGCAGCAAGTCGATCAATCCGGTTACTTTGATAACTAATGCCTAACCAGCCTCCGATGGCAAGCATAGCTATTCCGTACCAGAAATGGTGAATATGGTATCCTCCAGGGCCTGTTAATGTGATGTTTGGGCTTAAGGACGTGAACGTCCTGGCAATCAAGAAGGAGGCTATGAAGGAGATCATAGCCAATATTGAAAGGTTAGGTCTCTCCTCCACTTTTTCTTCGTCAGACGAATTCATCGCACACACTATTCTGTAGCTGTATATGGAAAATCACTTAAACCTTATTTCGTAAACCACCACCAAAGAGACCCTCAAAGCAAAATTGCCTCGCAAGTCTAGTAGAATGCAGGAACACGGCTTTTCGCTGTCTTTGCCTAGGGAATCTTGCTCAAAGTAACCTCAATGGACTGCTCCCGCCCTCTACGTAGGATTGCAAGTTTGACTTTGTCGCCGATTTTTCTGTTGTGGATTTCGCTGAGCAGGTCTTCAACGCTGTATATTGCAGCACCATCTAGTCTCAGCATTATGTCTCCAGCGACTATTCTGGCAAGTTGAGCAGGGCTTTCATCCACAACTTTGGTGACTAGAACCCCACGCTCAACAGGCAGGTCATAATAGCGAGAGATCTCTCCTGTAAGGCTCAAACCTACTATTCCAAGCCAAGGTCTGCTAGAGTGCCCACCCGCAATGACTTCGCCTGTGCATTCCTTTGCCGCGTTTACGGGGATAGCAAAGCCTATTCCTTGTGCAAAAGGGATTATCGCAGTGTTCATCGCAATAACGTTCCCTTCAAGATCCACAAGCGGGCCACCACTGTTTCCCGGATTTATGGCTGCGTCAGTTTGCACTAGGTTCTCCAGAAGCCCTCTTTGGGACTCTATCGTTCTGCTCACAGCGCTTATGACGCCAGAAGTTACTGTCGGGCCGCCTGCCAAACCAAACGGATTTCCAATCGCATAAACTCTTTGACCAACCCTCAGTTTATCTGAGTCTCCGAGCTCAGCTGCTGGCAAATCCTTCCTTTCCACTTTCACGACTGCTGTGTCATGAACGGTGCACGAGCTTACCAGGTTTCCTTGTAGCACTTCGCCATTCCATAGTACAACGTTTATCTTTTCAGCACCGCCGACCACGTGATTATTCGTCAGTATGTAGCCGTTAGGGTCTACTATTGTTCCAGAACCCATTCCTTCGACTGGAACGGGTTGGTAGAACATTCGGTGAACAAGCTTGACCGTGCTTATGTTAACAACACTTTTAGTCACTTTCTCAACAATGTCAAGGACGGCCTTTTCATCGAAAGAAGACATGTTTTCACCTCACACTGAGGCGCGGATCGCCAGACTGACAGAAATGGCACTCTTCTATTTCGATCTTGGAGTCTGCTTTTTGGCAGAATTGGCACATTGCATTTCTTTTCCTTACTGCCGCACATGTATTGCAGAAGAAAGCCAGAAATCCTTGCCTCTCATAAGCTCCAGCTAGAAGCAGCACTACCATGTTGTCTACCAGTGGCTGCACGTCTTGAATGTCATCGATTTTCACGATGTACCCCCTGGTTTTGCTGGTATACTTGCTCACGGCAGATTGGGAGACGCCTAGGATCTGAGCGACTTCATCTTGTCTGAGGCCATGTTTCTCCACTAATTGAATTGCCACTAATGCCTTTATTGCTGGAACTACGGATTTCACGGCGACCTCGCATGGTAATATCAATAGCATCACCGTTTGCGTTATTCTTCGCGAGAAAAGTATATAAATATGACGTATGTCATACTATTATGACGTATGTCATGATGGGGAGCAATATTACCAACTTCGGAATGTTCATGATTCCTTCTCCTTGTCCCGTCATGGCTTGCTGTTGATGGTGGTTTGGTGCTATGAGGGCTCAAGAGTTCGTGGGTATGGTTGATGGAACAATAGAGAAAATAAGTCTGGCAGATAGGATGAAGAGTATGGTTGAGACTTGCAGGAATTGCAGTCCCTTATCGATGGTCAGTTGTATTGAAGGCTGTGGCATCTGGAGGCTGAAGAATGAGCTTCGCCTGATCTATGAAAGGATGCAGAGGCCGAGTTTTGTGACGTTTTTGCTTAACGTGTTGAAGAATGAAAGGCGTCTGCAAGTGTTGGAGGCGATTTCAAAAGGGACGGCTTCTGTGAACAAGCTTCAGCAGGAATTGAATCTGTCAGGTCATCATCATAGTCAAGAAACGATTGTTGAGGAATACGTTGTGCCGTTGATAGAAGCCGGTTTAGTTGCTCAAGATGAGGACAAGTATGCTGCAACTGTGTTCGGCCATAGGCTTAATGAGTTGACCAAAAGTTCTTGCAGCATCATCAATGCTTTGCCGTGTCATTCCGACTGCCATGAAGAAGCAGCCTTAAGCTTGCTGCAGAACGAGCCGAAGACCCGAGAAGCATTTGAAAGCGTGATCCCAGCTGGTAATGTTGGACGAATTCTCAGCCGCCTCACGTCCGCCGGATTGGTTGAAAAGCCTAAGGAAAATGACCACGTCTTCTTCTTCAAGTCTCGAAGAAGCCCAGACAAAGAAGACCTATCGCCGACCGAAAAGAGGGTGTATGAGAATATCTTAGAAGAAGGCATACCTGCACGCGAACTTGCGCTGAAGACGAAGATTTCACTCAGGAGAACCTACAAGTATCTGAGAAGGTTGAAAAGAAAGAAGTTGATCTTCACTCGAGAGAAACCGAGATCTTACGCTTTAACTGCTAAGGGTGTGCAGGCAGCCACGATGTTACAATCCATACGAGAGTTAACGAAGGAGATCTCAGAAACAGCTGCGTTTGTGTTGAATGACAGCCAAAACGATGAGCTTATCGTTACAGCAAGTTGTCAAGCAAAGAACTAAGCATAAGCGAAAGCCGTCTCAGGATTGCCGCGCGCGCTAAAGTGCGGAAAAGTTATAGCTGAACCTACATTATAAGCAACTTCTGTAACAAGGTAAACTAGGTGCCTGATGTGACACATGTGGGATTTCATGCTTTCACAGGCAGTCATCATGAAGTAGGGGTTCAACAAGGGCGGGCTGGTCGTCAGCAGATACGCGAAGCCTTGGAGAAAATCCCGAACTATGAATTTGTTAAACTGATGAAACCCCGTTTGCTACCCACGTTATTATTCATTACATTGGCTAAACGTCGAGCCGAGAGGCTATTGAAGAACGATGTGTTTGAGTATTACCCTAAACAGGCACAACGACTAAGCGGAATTGCCGAAGGTGCTGAAATAAGCCTGTCTACCGTATTTTTCCTGCAAGGAATGGAGTTATTGATAGGCAAGCCAAGTTGTCGGCTTGAGGCTTGCTCGACATTAGCGTTTGGTCCCAGCCGCACGACAACGGGGGAAACGATTGTTGGCAAAAACTTTGACTACCTAAACGTTCTGGAACCATACCAGTTGACGTGCGAGACAAAACCGAAAGAGGGCTATGCAACTCTCGGATGTAAGATGGCTCCATTGGCTGGAGTGTTGGAAGGCATGAACGAGTATGGTCTGACTGTAACGTATAATCTTGCATATACGCTTGATGAACCAAAATGTTATGCACCTCTTTCAATGGCGTTGCAGGAGATGCTCGAAACCTGCAAGAATACGGATGAGGCGGCGAAGTTCATAGTGAAAACGAAACGTGGTGGGCATGACGCTGTCCTGACACTAGCTGACGCAGAGGGCAACATCAAGACCGTTGAAATCACTTCTAACCATTCTGCGACGAGCGACACGACAGGTGGTCAGGTTATCAACACTAACCATTACAAATCAAATGAGATGCAAAGGCATGAAATACCTCGCAACGCTGTCTATTTTGGTAAAGGCGTGCGGAAAGAAGACGTTGGAGTCAGAGTTCATGAATCTAGTGAGCAAAGGCTGAAGCGAGCACAGGAACTGCTGAAGGGGAGGGAGAAAGTGGACGAGAGCAAAATAGCCGCGATTCTACGCGACCATGGCGAAAACAACAAACCATCGTTTCTCACTATTTGTCGCCATGACATGGACGCCAGCACATTACGTTCAGTCATCTTCTATCCAAACAGAAAAAGCATGAAAGTCTTGTATGGAAAACCATGCCAAAATCAATATGACGAGTTCAAGTTTTCCTAATCAGACACGTTTGAAGCGTTTTCCGTGTGCTTTCATGATTAACAGTTTGGAAACATGGTTTTCAAGCCAGTTTGACCCGTCTATTCTCAGAAGAAAACGGTCATGTGAAGACGGAGTTCGGGAGATTTTGTCACTTTTTCGCCATCGCATATCTACGGTGAATTTGGTTGCATCCTTCTAGAGAAGAGACGTACCCAAGTTCCACAGCATCCTCGCATGGAATCGACGCAGTCATTGGTTTAAGGGATGTTCTAGTCAGACCCCACAAGCACATTTGAGATACACCACACGGTCGACCTCGACAATGTCCTCTAAGTCTTTGCCAGACCAAGCGCGCGTCGACCTGCTATGCCGAGAGCTGAAAGGCTTTTTTGCTGGACAGGCTCTCAGAAACCGGTTCTATTTCTCAGGTATCATGAATGTGTTGACGACGAGCGTGTCTCCTTTTAATGCCTAATCGAGAAGCTTCTCGTATTCCGGATTCACTTTGCCATACCTTGCTTGTATTAGTGAGCCGGTTGCACGCCATTCGTCCTTCGTCTTTGACCAGGTCTCCATCTTTCCGAGTTTGTCCACGTAGTTTCTCATGGCTGTTTGTCGTTTGATTAGTCCTTTGCGCCAATCGATGCTTACAAGTCCCGCGTGTCTAAGGCTGTGAAGGCCTATGTTTATTTGATCTGGATCTGTTGGGTACGTTGAGACTTTTCTGAGGTCGCTAACTAGCGAATCTATTGTGATTTCGCCTTCAGGTCTTAGGCATATGACGGCTACTATGCTCTGAATTGACCTTGCCATAGGCGTCATGTACGTTATCCGTCGTGGTGGGATTGGTATTTTTTCCAGTTTTTGCGCGTGTCTTCGGTAGAACAGGGTTTTGACGGCTTCCACTAAAGCTAGGTAGGTACCGACGAATACTGCCAAGATTAGCAAGAAGGTGATCGGAGGTTGTGTGAATTGGAACCAGCTGCCGATTATCGTGAACGGCAGGATCAGAGCAAATGCAATCACGCTTAGACTGCTTATGAGCAATGGCAAGCTTGGCTTGCTCTTGTAGAACGGTCGCCGCCTCGTCCTAATCGCAAAGATGACGAGTGTCTGAGTGCACAATGATTCAATGAACCATGCTGTCTGAAACACTGGTTCTGTGGCATGGAAGACGTAAAGCATCACGAGGAAAGTGAGAAAGTCGAAAATGGAACTTACCGAGCCGAAGTAAAGCATGTATGTCCTGACGAAGGAAGCTTCTAGCCTCTTAGGTTTTTGGACGTACTCTTCATCAACGTTATCCGTCGGAATGGCTAGCTCAGACAAATCATAGAGTAGGTTGTTCAGCAGTACTTGTGTGGGAAGCATGGGCAAGAATGTTAAGAAAATGGATGCTCCAGCCGCGCTGAACATGTTTCCGAAGTTTGAGCTTATGCCCATCATGATATATTTCATGGTGTTGCCAAAGGTTTTCCTGCCTTCAAGCACACCTTCTTCGAGCACCCTCAAGTCCTTGTGTAGAAGTATGATGTCTGCTGATTCTTTGGCGATGTCCACGGCGTTTTCCACTGATATGCTGACGTCAGAGACCCTCATGGGGGGAGCATCGTTTATGCCGTCGCCTAGGAAGCCTACGACGTGTCCATTAGCCTTCAATGCGTTAATGATTCGGTCTTTCTGAACAGGCGTAACTCTTGCGAAGATGTTGGCTTCCTCAACCACTCTCAAAAGCGCATCATCGCTCATTCTGGCGATTTCTACTCCGAGGGCCACACCTTTTATTTCAAATTCCAACTGGTCGCAGACCTTTCGTGTGACTAGCTCGTTGTCTCCGGTAAGTATCTTCAGTTCGATTCCGTTATTTTTGAACAGTTGAAGGGATTCTTTGGCGGTTTCTTTTGGCGGGTCCATAAAAGCGACGAATCCAAGGAAGACCATGTCGCTTTCGTCATTAACAGAGTATGCTATTTTCTCTTCTTTGACTTTTTTGTAGGCTATGCAGAGGACTCTGAATCCTTCAGAGCTTAAGTCATAGTATTTCTGTTCGATTTTTCCTTGCGTTTCGCTTCCTAGGTCGAATGCTTTTCCTGAAAGATCGTAGAAGGAGCAGACTTTGATGATTTCTTCTGGGGCTCCTTTGGTGATGAAGAATCTTTCCCCTAAGCGCTGAGTGACAACTGATACGCGTCTTCTGACGAAGTCGAATGGAACCTCGTCTATTTTTTGATAGTCCCTGACGTCGATTTGTTGGTATGAAAGTATTGCCTCGTCAAGTGGGCTTCTCAAGCCAGTTTGGAAATGGCTGTTTAGGAATGAATACAGGAGGACCTTTTCATCGTCTTTTCCTTCCACGTCCACGTGTAGCATCAGCGTGACTTTGTTTTCTGTCAGTGTGCCTGTTTTGTCAGTGCATAGAACATCCATGTTGCCGAAATTCTGGATTGAGGACAGCTGTTTGACTATGACGCCTTTTTTTGACATTGCAAGGGCGCCTTTTGAAAGGTTCACGGTCAGGATCATTGGCAAGAGCTCTGGCGTTAGGCCTACTGCCAAGGTAACGGAGAAGAGCAGAGACTCGACAATTGCGCGACCACGCAGAGCATTTATGAAAAAGACGAAGATGACGAGTAGAAAGGTTACTTGCATAATCAAATAGCCGAAATGTCTTAGCCCTCTTTCAAATTCGGTTTCAGGTCTTCTTTCAACGATTCTTTTAACGATCTTTCCGTACTCAGTGGTGCCTCCAGTTTTCACAACAATGGCCGTGCTTGAACCGCTCACCACTGACGTACCCATGAACAGGTAATTATCCCATTCAGTCGTAGTGGGGACACATTCAGGCGGCACGGGTGATGGTGTTTTCTCAACTGGAAATGACTCTCCTGTTAAAGATGACTGGTCGATGAAGAAGTCCTTGCTGGCGATCAGCCTTGCGTCTGCGGGCACTATGTCTCCTGCAGAGAGACTTATCATGTCGCCTGGGACGACTTCTGAGAGTTTGATTTCACGCTTTATGCCCTCTCTTATCACTGCTACGGTAGTTGCGACTCTTTCCTTCAGTTCATCAGCTGCTTTTTCAGCCCGGGATTCCTGAAAGGAAGTGAGAATAACGCTTAGAAAGACTATGGCAAAGATGATTGTTGCGTCCGGTAGCTCTCCGGTCGCGCCTGCTATTAGTCCAGCGAGAAGGAGTATTATTACGAGTGGATTCCTGAAATTTAGAAGAAACTTGACGATGGCCGTCCTTTTCTGTCTTTTCGCCACTTCGTTAGGACCGTAGAATTCGAGCAATTTTGCGGCTTGTTCCGATGTGAGCCCTGACTGGGAACTTCCCAGTTTGGTGAGAATATTCTCCACGGGCGTACAAAGGATCTCTTCATCCTCTAGAAACGTTGCTTCGCCATTAGCTTTTTCCGCTTCGCTGTTCGAAACGGATTCTTCGCGGGTGGTTTTTTCATTGTTCATAATTAGGCGCGACTCGAATGTTGCTTCGCTGCGAGTTTTCCAGAAATTGAGTGCTCAGAAATGCCTTATATTCGTTTCTAGAACGTGTGCAAGAACCTAATTTGACGGCAACGAGCGTTTTTGCTAACCTTAGTCTAGCCTAGCCTCCGGGTGAGCCGTGGAATGGAACGCCTTTCCAGAGAACGTCCCACCAGTCAGCTTCGGTGATGGTTTCTCCATGTACGATGATTTCGAGCACCATTTTCAGAAGTTCATGGTGTCTCTTTTCATCGGACAATATCGCGTCCAAGAGTAGCCGTACTTTTGGGTTTTCGATAGCAGGCAAGACTTTGTTGATTTTTTCGATTAGTTCAGATTCCATTTTTATGTGTTTTTCCACGAGTTTTCTCTGTTCGTCTAGATTTTCCTGCTTTAGAGCCTGTGAAGTGCTTGTCAACAGCTTGATTGCGGAAGCGTAAAGCTCCGCGTGCTTTACGGAATCCAGGGATATGCCTTTTAGAACCCCTTTGACGGCTGGGTTCGCTATGTCGCTTAGTGCGTTGTTTAGTGATTCAACGATCTGGTTTTCGATCTGGATTTGGTTTTTCATGAATGTGACCAATTTGTCCTTTGAGCTCATTAGGTTAGCCTTCAAAGTCTAGAACAAGTTAGACACTGTGAATAAGTCTTTCGGCGATTTTTTTTCCTAGTTCTCGGCAGTTTTGCAATGCTGCGTTGTCTGGGGTGTATTTTGCCAGTAGCGGCGGCTCGATAACGTTCATCTCGAACTTGTTTTTCATTATTTCGAGAATCATTCGAGGTGCTTCTCCGCTCCAGCCGTAGGATCCGAAGGCTGCACCTAGTTTGCCCTTGAAAGTGACGTTTTTGATGGCGGCTTCTTCGAAGAGGGTTTTCATGTCTATGGTCATGTCATGATGATATGTTGGTGTTCCAACTGCTATGGCGTCATATTGGCTCAGTGCTTCAGGCTCCGCGTGGTAGTTGAGGTCAACGATGGTTCCTGGCACGGTTTTTGCGCCTTCTGCGACTGCCTTGGCCATTCTTTCAGTGTTTCCTGTTCTGCTGTAGTACAGGACCAGAATCCCTGGCAAAACCTGCACCTCCTGTGTTCTTGTGCAGGTTGAGTTATTTTGAAGATGTATTAATCTAGTTTGCCCTAACACTCAAGTTCTTTATTGCGCGCGGGCACTTGCTTTATGATCTATGGGTAGGTGTGGTTTCGCCAGCATCTTGTTAGTTTTGAAATCGTGTTTGAAATAGTGTAGGGTGATGCATGATTTTCTGTGCTTCCAAGGTTGCAGATTGGTGGTTCTTTCGTTTTTCAACAGTGCAGCTGTGCGGGAAAAAGAGGACTTCCCGGATGGTTTCTTGGATGTTGCGTTGGTTGAGTTTGTGGCTGGGTTTTCTAGGGTTGCTTCATGAACTCGATGAATTCTTTGAGCGTTCGTTTTTCAAGTGTGTAGTTGGTTTTCCTTTCTCTGCCTATCGTTGAGTGAGGTTTGGGGCCGTAGTCGTGTCCTGGGTAGACTTCTATGTCTTCATCGAGTTTCACCAGTTTCTGAAAAAGGCTGTTGTACATGCTTTCGGAGTTTCCGTCCGGCAGGTCTGTTCTGCCGCATTCTCCTACGAAGAGTGTATCGCCGGTTAGCAGTTTGCCGTCGGCTAGCAGGCATATGCCGTCTGGCGTGTGTCCGGGCGTGTGGATTATTCTGATGAGGATTTTTCCGAGTCTTAGTATGTCGCCGTCTTTTACGTCCAAGTCCTTACGGACATGCGACAGGTGGTGAGCAACTACTTTTGCAGCGAAGGCTGATCGTACTTCTTCGTTGCCTGCCGTGTGGTCGCCGTGATGATGAGTGTCGATCACGTATTTGACTTTGAGGTTCTGGTCTTTTGCAGCTGCGATTATTGCGTCTGCGTTGAAGCTTGGGTCAACGACCGCTGCTTCCTTCGTGGCATCATCTGCTATTATGTAGGAGAAGTTGTCTCCGTGGTGCTTGATCTGTTTGAAAATCATTTTTGGAATCGCCTTGTGAAGTTTCGGATCAGCTTTTAAAAAGATTCTGTTTGAAGGCCCTGAGACGCTATTTTCTGATGTATTGGTCGGTGGGCAAGTGTTCCATTTTCATGCCTAGGTCTGTTAGGTCTTTCAGATTTGCAACGCAGCCGATGCTGGCGTCGATGTTGTGGTGTACTGGGTGGCCCCACATGAATTTCGGGTCAAGGTTAAACTGCAGTGGGACTTTGGTGGCTGTGCCGTATTTCTCGTTCAAGCCTTTGACGAGTAAGTCTTTGGCGCATGCTTGTCGCGTCGTTGTGTAGCTTTTGAGTAGTTCTGATGCTCCGAAGGCTCCGATGCCGTGCCATAAAACAGCGTCTTCAGGCGATGCTAATGAGTAAAGGAAGAACTGTGGGGAAGATGGGGTCTCGCTGTAGCTGTAGGCTGTGAGTTTTTCGCCTTCAACGGTGAAGCTGTCGTCGGCTTTGGCGATGCTGATGTCGCTTGGGTCAACTGCGTTCGGATACAGCAGTGCGGTTCGATAGTCTACCTTGATGCTCTTGAGTTTCGCGCCTTCAAAGTAGATTCTTCCTCGAGCGGCACGTTTCGAGCCGTAGCCTTTCTTTGAATGTGGCACTGTTAAGAGCGTTGTTAGGTTTTTCATGCTTCTGCCCATGCATCTGTAGACGCATTCAATAGCCTCGTAGTCAGCATGAGTCTCTTTGATGACGTAGTGCAATAGGCCATCAGTTCCTTCCTTATTCAGAAGAGCCAGCGGTAAACGCATCGAGTAAAGTGAAAGGTCAATTCCGAAAGAGGATGATAGGCTTGCCAAGCTCTCGTATTTCACTGCGTCCACCAAGTTCATGTAGCTGCTACCGCAGAACGCAAGATGCTGAGCTATTTGCTCAACCTCGCTTTTGCAGATGAGCGTCCCATCATACTTCTGCACAAACTTCTGGTCTATCTCCAAGCCTTCTGTCTTGACATTTGCGGCAGGCAATGCGCTTTGGCCGCTGTTCGCTATGGATTCTTTCATGGGATTCATCGAGTACCTGTCTGGCTCTATGTCATCAGTGTTCAGAAGGAAAGCGACTACGGTTCCGTGCGTGGGCTTCTTAGCGATTTCGCACAGAGCGTTGATGTCTTTTTCGTCTGGTTGGTGCAGACCGTTCTGGTGGAAGTAGTTGCTGCAAACTTCCAAAATGCGAGCAGCTATTATTCCCTGAACCTCTTCCACCGTCAACTGCGGATTCGAGTATTCAACAGATGAGCGCAGAAAGAAGTGGTTACCCTCCATGTTGACGTCGATTCTTTGTCCATCCTTAAAGCAGAAGAGAGGAACGCTTGCTCGTCTTTCTTCTTTGAAGGTCGACAGTTCTTTCACTATGGCTTCAACGCATGACCATGAGCTCTTGAGAAAGTCAGTGATTATTATCCTTGACAGATCTATGGACATTGTTTTCAACCTCTTTCCAAAGATTCAGCTAGATAAACACAGTCATTGACAGGCTTCGGGTGGAAAAACATTCTGGCCACGTCAAAACTCTTGACAAACCCGTGGCTCATCAGCATGTTGATGATTGACCTCTCCTTTTCCGGAAGACACAATGAAATCTCTGACCCTTCCAGCTCGTTAAGCAATGTCTTCAACAGCTTATTTGCTACATCGTTGTGTCCCAGCGGGCACACAAGTGGTCCCAGAACCGCTATGCTGCCCCATACTTTTGCAAGCGCGAACCCAACCATCTTTCTCCCCTCTGTAAGCACGTATCCAAGGTTGTCCGGGTTGTCGAGAATGGATTCCAAGACTCTTCTTCTTGAGGCTCCGAAACAAGAGCTGTCACAGTCAATAATCTGCTGAATATCGCGTCTTCCAGCCTTTGTGACGCTTGGTTCTTCTGGTGAAGAAAAACCTTTGCCTGTCAGAACTGAGAAGTTTGAGTCATACTCGAAACCAAGTCTTCTGTAGAAGGGCAGTTTGTTGATGTACGCGTAAAGTCCAACAGTTTCGACACCTCTGCTTTTCAGATATTTTATTGAGTGTTTGACTAGCAAAGAGCCAGCGCCTTTCCCTCTTTGGCTTTCGGCGACGATTAGGTTTCCGAACCAGCCTATTTTGCCGTAGCTCACGGTTGTGGCTATTCCGACTCTTTCTTTGCCGTCGAACAGGACGAAGCAACCTTCTGGCTCGAGCTCAAGTACGAATTTAAAATCGTCTTCTATCATGCCCCAGTTCATCTGGTCAGTAATTTGGACCGAAAAAGGGAGATCCTGCTCCGTCATGTTCTTCACTTGAAACATACAACGAAGTCAAGGCTTCTGCAGAAGGATAAACTTTACTAGTCAATGCCCTTTTGAGATACAGAAGGTAAGGAGGAAAAGAGGACTATCAGCGCGCTGTTGAAGGTCAAGATAGCCAGGGATGTTCCGGTTTCAACATACCCGTTTATGGATTATTTTAAAGACTTCGAAAAAGTGGAGGCTGTCAGAGGAATCTTCGGAGAAAGAACTGACGAGGTTCTGCGCAACCTCAAGGTTGAGTTTGCTGGAACAAGAGGCTACATGGGAGTAAACAACCGTGACGGCCACATTCTGATTAGCTCCAACTACTTGAAGGAAGGGGACATCGTTGAAATCTACTTGGACATAATTCATGAGCTGGTTCACGTTAGACAGTTCATGGAAGGAAAAGAGCTTTTCGACGATCGTTTCGATTACTGTGAAAGACCGACGGAGATCGAGGCTTACCGCTGTGCCGTGGAAGAAGCGCGCAAGTTAGGATGGAAAGACGAAAACATCTGCCGGTACTTGAAGACCGAGTGGATGAGCGAAGAAAACCTGAAAAGCCTAGCAAAAACCTTAGAGGTCGATTGTAGCTCCTTCAAAAGTGAAGATAAAACATCGTAGAATTGCTTTCCAGCTAGATACATGTCATTTTGAGCAGGCTCTCATAGGGCTTTAAGAGCGATATCCCACTGCGCGTGCTATTCATGTTAGTCCTTGCAAGTTTAGCCCTTTCCGCATGTTTGCTGAGTCTTGCTGTGCCACTGTTATCTTTGTCTAATGTAGGCATGTTTTCATCTATGGTTGAATAGGCTGAGTTTGCTTTGATTGGTTTGCTGAGGGCTGGTAGCTTTTTCTTCTAATATTCAGTAGGTAGACTCCAATCAAGGTGAGCCCTGAACCAAGGAGTGAGTATAGGCTGAAGTTTTCCCCTAGCAGCCGCCATCCGAAGAATAGGGCGACCGCGGGGATGATTAGGGTTGAGCCTGTAACTACTGTTGCTTCTTCTTCTCGCAGCAGAAAAAACCAGATTACGTTTCCGACTGCTAATGCTCCCACTGAAGAAACGAAAAGTGCCTCAACGTAAACAGCGTCGTTTGGGAAGCCGTAAGAACTGCCCGTTGAGGCCAGCATGAGTAAGGGGATTATGCCGACTGACAGTTGCGAAAAATGTGTGATCAATGGATCCACGTGGTTAAGGAATTTCTTGTAATAAACTGCTGCAAGACCCCATAGGAATGCGCCGAATAGCAGGATAAAAGCCGAATTGACCGTCAAAGAGCCAATCTCGTTTATGAAGAGCACGAAGACTCCTGTGAAGCCTATGATGACTCCGAGGAGTTTCGTTTTTGTAACCTTTTCGCTAAGAAGGGGGACTGCTAGCAAGAAAACAAAGAGTGGTTGTGTGTACGTGAGCACTGCGCCTACACCTGAACTCTCCTGAGAGAGTCCGACCTCTTGGGCCACTATGACGGATACGAAGATTAAGCAGAGGATCGCAAGTTTCGCCAGCGTGCGCTTGTCTCTGGGAATTCTATTTCTCAGAATCAGGGAAAAAGGCAACAGCACAACTGCTGAAACTATGTATCGCTGCAATACGAATGCTACTGGTTCGATGTATCGCAGGCCAATTTTCATTATTGACCAATTCGAACCCCATAGGAGTACCATGAATGTGAAAAGTAGCCAATTCCTGAGCCTCAAGCCCCTGATCCCACATGATCCGTTTAAGGTTTTGAAGCAAGCAGTATAGAAGGCCCGATATTTATCCTTCTTGCCACCTACTTCGATTTGCAAGAACAGTCTTGCAGCGATCGCCTTACATGGTGATTTTCTTTTCTCCTGAAACGTATCAGGTTAGAAGCTTGCGAAGAACCCTTTTATGACATCTGCTGCGGACTGAATAAGCGGATGTTTTATCTGCACGGGCACTTTGAGTTTTTCAAGTCTGCTTACCCTGAAGTAGATTGGGGGATGCGGGTCAAGACTTAGCCATTCTTGAAAGCGGTAAGAGGGTGTTCGCTCGAATAGCAGTCTTTTGAAACCGATTTTCTCGAGCGCTTCCGCCAAGACTTTAGGCTCACCGATAACCATGGCAGATATGAGGTCGGCTCTTGCTTCGAAGAATTTTGCAATGAAGTATATTATGGTCATGACTGCCCAGAAATACAAGATGAAAAGGTAAGAGAGAAAGATGATGGGAAACAGTGGGAGAAGAACGTAGAATCGGAAAAGAAACTCGGCACCGGTCAAACCGTAGAGAAGAAGCGGGTCACGGCCTTTCAGGTGACCGAACTCATGACCCAAGACGCTTAGAATCTCTTCACTCGAGAGCTGAGAAAGAAGACCTGTGGTTATCAAGACAACGCCTCGACGAGGACTGGGTCCTGAAGCAGCCGCGTTCGGAACAATCGTGTTAGACACGACGATCTCAGGCATGGGAAAACCGAAGCTGCCTACAGCTTTCTTCACCAACTCATAAACATTAACCCTTCTTGTCGATAAATCCTGAGGCCTGCATTCAAATCCATGTTTTGACAACACGTTTTGGACAACTTCGCAATCGATTTCTCCCTTTTTGGCCACTGTTTTTGCGTATATTTCCTTTTTAATAGCCAGCAACTCGTCTTGCGAGTACTTTTTCCTGAAATTCTCATGTTCTTCAACAGGCAATTGATACTCCAATAAATGTATGCTTGGGTTACTTTCAGTTATGTGCCAATCTGCCACCCTCGCAATAAACTTGTTCGAATAGAACACAAAAACCAGTTGTATACCCATAAGTAGGATGGGAACCACCCAAAAGTATGATGGAAACCACAAGGTCACCATGAAAAATAGCACCATTCCAAGGCCAATGAAAACCACAAATAAAAGGATTTGAGTTTCAAGGAACAGTCGATTAATGGATTTTCTCTCTCCCCCGCGCAGTTTCTCTGGGACTACCTGCTCACCTTCTCTCCACGCGAAGAAAAGTGTGCTACTCCTTACTTCTTCTTCAAAGAACCCCACGAGAATAACAACGTCTTGTTTGGCTTCGTTTACCATTTCTTCGGAGACAGCAGCGTCAACTCGGGTCATGTTCAGCTTGATCGGCGTGCCGCCTTTGATTTCGACGTTCAGAGTCTGTTTTCCAGCAGAATCTTTAAGAGTATAAAGAAGAGAAGCATCATCGCCTACGATAGTCTTTAACACGTTTGTGAATCGTTCTGGCCGGGCCAGTATGTATTTTCGATGAATGTACTCTATTAAGTCTCTCATGTGTTCTGGAAGAATTTCAGTTTCAACAAAGTACGAAAACGTTTTGTCAGCCATTATACATCATGTCTCGCGGTCGTCTAATTCTCTTCGCATGAGCTATGGAAACCTCAATAACACGCTCTCCAGCTATTTCTTCAAGGCATCTATGATCTCTTTGATATCAGGAAGCTGCCCTAGCTTGTAGATCTTGAAGAGGACTATCTTCTGGTTTTCGTCAATAATTATGTTTGCCCGTTCAGAGAATCCATCTTTCGCTCTAAATATACCGTATAGCTCAGCAACCTTGCCATGCGGCCAGAAATCCGAAAGCAGCCTCGTGCTCTTAATGCCCAAGTTTTCTGCCCAGGCCTTCTTCGATGGCACAGTATCAACACTCACTCCAACAGCAACTGTATTAAGAGAATCAAAGGCAGCCTTGCTGGTTTCTAGAGATTTCATCTGTTGGGCGCAGACAGAAGTCCATGCCAGAGGATGAAACGAAAGAAGCACTTTTTTACCTTTGAATTCTGACAGCGTGAACAAATGCTCGTTTTGATCTTCCAAACTGAAGCCCTTTCCACTGTCACCTATTTTCAGTTTCTTCTCCATTTCCTGTTCCTCCATGTCTTCCGATTGGAACTAGCCTCCTGGACTTTTAACTCTTGTTGCGGCAATGTCTGGGAAAGGTTTCCTGTAAAAAACAAACTTCATTTCCTCTGCGAAAAAGAAAAATACTAAAACTGTCAAAGTCGGAGAAGGCGACGTTTTGACCAAGGATCAAGTTGCAAAGTATTTTGAAGTGCGTCTACGTTCACTGGCCATAATGGCGGTCCTAGTTGTTATTCTTTGCATATTTCTCTCCTTTCTCTTTGTATGGCGAAGGCAATACCTCTATGCTGCAGTAATGATCGGTTTGGCGGTAATCGTTGCCCTTGCCGCAGCAAGACTCCCAGCATACGCGAGATTGTTCAGAAGGTCCAAGGGATCAACGTCCTAGTTCCGAGAAACTGTACTCACATACCCTACGACCCGACGGAATGTACAACATCCCTCATGATGGTTGTTAACCTTTGAAAAGCCATTGGCGCACGTCGACGTTGAGAGCAATATCCAATGGAGAGGAAAAGGGCGACGTACGCCAACACGGCGAAAAATCTCCGTCCAGACATAACTTCAGAAATCCCCCGGCGAACGTTGCGGGGACCGGAACCAAGAACTTCCAAAGACGTACCAATTATTCCACCTCGTCAAAGGGTTAGCCAGAAAACCTCAGAAAATCATAATAGGAGCGTGCTAGAAGCTATACTCAATAATATGCTCGAATAGTGAGTAACGGCATTTGTGTGAAGGAAGTGTGAAAAAGCTTGAGCCAAAATGAAAAGTGGGCCAAAGAACTGAGTTCTCAATGCGGCGTGAACCCAACTCTCCTCAAAGACCTATTGGAAGAGCTAGGCGAAAGCTGCTACGGAGACGCTGCAACTTCAAAGAAAGTCATCGAAGAACTCACGCTAAGCTGCCATCTCAATGAAGAAGAACTAATGAAGTTTGTGAAAGAAGTCTCGAAAAGCTGCCCTCTAGACGCAAAGAAACTGCTGAAAGAAGTCCTCAAGGCAGAAGGCGACAAGGACAAAGCATTCGAGTATGCCACAAAAGAAGGCACAGGATGGCCGGTGGATCGATCAGGCGCACGATGAGGGCATCTCTACCCTGAACGGTACGGCACAATAACAACTGATGCAGGAACAAAGTGGCAACTACACTTCGACCCTGAACTTCTAGAGTCCCCGAAACCGTCTTAATATTTTGGCGCGCGATCTTGTACGCCAGAGCTTAAGTAATCGTGCAGTCAAAGTGAGGGAAAGGGGACGACAGCATTGCAGGAAATAAGATTCTACACAATTGACCTTGCAAAGCTAGGTGGAAAAGGAGAGTTCATGTGCCCCAAATGCCAGATTGAGATATCCCCTGATGATCTGACAGAAAACACATATACGATTTTAGAGCCTGTAATGAAAGACAACTGTTTGGAGAAGCTAAGAATACAATGCAACAAATGTGGAACTCAAATTCAACTAGTAGGTTTCAATGTCTTGAGTGGAATAAGGTAACGATTCCATGACAATCTGACTCTTCTATTGTCGTTCCCTAAATCTTATGAAGCTCTGAGACCATTATGAAGGAGGGTACCAGGCTGTGTCTTGGCGTCTAGAGTTCTCGCACACGTTTTCTCTCTCGATGGTTCTCAGGTTCACAGTCTTGCCTTCGAGCATGCATTCTTCTCCTAGAGGCTTGTCGTGTGCTGTTTCGGTGGCGGGGCTACTGATTTCTGATTCATAAGTCTTTAGAATCTGATACCGAGTTCTAAGGTTTGGGTAGACGGAAGTTGAACGCGAGGAAGCCTGAGGATGTCGGTCTGATAGTACGCGTGCCTACGGAACTGGCGCGAGACATTTTCCGCGAGAGTGGAGACCTGCCGTTTGCCATGTTTCCAGCCACCATGACCTTGGCCAACACTATTGGAAAAGCGCTGAGTGCAAGCCATAAAGAAAGCGCAAAGCAGCTGAAGCCGACGATTTTACGCAGAAATAGAAAAGCAGCGATTGCTTTTGAAGATATGAAGAGTTCCATCTTGACTCGATAGGAGCGCGCGAAGAGCTGGCAGACAAGATGAACGACCTTATTTCTATAGAGAAAGAAAAAATGATTGAAGAAAAGGAAGAGTCTGCGAAAGAAGAGGTCGAGGCACAAAAGCGAACGTCGGAAGCTTACGAAGAAGAATCAATATGGAAAGTTGGCAGAGCCTAACCAAATTATCAGCTCGGTTTGCCAATCCCCTCATAATCATGTTTCATTCTTGTCAATCCTCCAGTTTTGCACATTCTAGCCTCCACCATCTTGCTACAGATTCTGGAGAATGCAGTATGAGTGTTCAAGCACTCTTTTTTCCTGTTAGAAAGAAGTTACTCCTTGTCTTTTATTGGGCCTTTGATTTCAAGGTCGCGCGTAGGTCATTACAAGAACCAAAATATACGTGACAGTGGTCTGAAAGAGACCACTTGTCTGTATGTGGGGGTTTTTAGAGGCGCGCGGACTTGGTGGAGCAGAGACTATCGTTCTTGACGCAAGTCTCGTGACTATTGTGGGTGTGCTCCGCCCCCTCCGTTAAGTGGGTAAGGCAGTGAGGTTAGGGGAAAGCTGATTTCGTTTGCTAACCTCATTAGCAAGTCCAATCGGTTTGATAGATCTTGGTTCTGTGCGAGGAGATCATTTATCCGAGCATTTAAGTCGGATATTTGGGCGTCGCGGGAATTGACTTGATTTTGCAATTGTGTCTTGTCTGCTTGAAGCTGATTTATCATCGATTGAAGAGTGGCAACCTGAGTGTTATTCTGAGTCTGTGTGTTGTTTGCGTTAGTGTAGTATACCACTGCTAGCAGAGTCATTACTCCTATTACAACGCATAGTCCAATCATGGCAATTGGCAACATTCTATCTCTTGCAGCTTTTTCCAATGTTTCACCTCCAGTCAGAGAGCATATATTTTGGTAGTTGCTACACCAAGCACGGGTTTAAACGTTATTAAACACAAATTACTATTGATAATAATGTTTAGAAAACAACTGAAATCATACAAGGGCATAGCACACTCGAAAGCTTCTTCCCTAGAAAACTTAGGATGAAACAAGTCTTCGCTCATTGTGCACGTTGCGAACGTGAAGGGACAATTATCGCGCGCGTTCCTAGTTTTGGTTTTTGGGTTCTTGGCGACTTCGGCGAGGCGCGTATGCTCTGCCACGTTCGAGGGCACAGTGAGGCTTTCTTTGAACTGTTCTTTGGGTGCGCGTGTTCGCATGCGCCTTCCGAGAGTCCTCTTCCCGCTAGGCAGGGTCAGTACCGCTTTTCGTATTTTCATAGTGAGTTTCAAAGAAACCGTGTCGTTGGGCTCGCTTGTTCAACCAGCTCTTCAATTCCTGAATGTTGAAACGCGCTTTCCCATGTTGGCTGAAGGTAGTACTTTGGGAATTTCTTTCCATTTCCGTTTGGAATCACTATGCCGCAAAACTCGACCTTCGTGTGCTGGTGTTCTTTGGATGGGCCTTGAATCATGTGATTAGTGCTGTTCCGAAGCGCTCCGCGGGGTTGGGGTTCCTTGGGGTCATATAGTGATAGTGTTCTTTGGGGTTCTTTGAGCTTGCCGTGTTGAACCTGCGTGTAGATTTGTGTATGTTTGAAATGCGTTTTCCAATGTTGGCTGAAGGTCGTGCTTTGGAATTTCTTTTGCTGTTTTTTTTGGAATCACTATGCGTGAAGGCCTGTTTTTCAGTGCTTTTTTGGATTTCAGCTTGAAGTAAAGTGCGTTGCAAAGAACGATGATTTTCCATATTGTTTTGTGTTGTTGTGATCTTTGTGTCTGCTGGTTTGTGTGTATAGCGTTTTGTGCCGTATTGTACTCTGGCTTGGGAGTGTCATGTCAATGTTTGTCTTGTGTTTGAAGCTTTGAACGTTGAATTTTGGTTTTTCATGTTGGCTGAAGGTCATAGTTCAGGAATTTCTTTGCTGTTCTTTTGAAATCACTTTGGCGACGCGCGGTTCTGATATGGCAATGACGTGCAATGCGCGGAATAAAGAAGACGCGCTGGTCCTGTTTTGTCTTTAGGTGCGTGCTAAGTCACTTGTTACATTTCATGGACTTCCCAACATTGCCGTGAGGAGCTTCAAGTTATGCTTTGTTACAAGAGTGTCGTCGTCAAAAAAGCGCGTTAATCGTGCTTCAACGTGTGGCACGGGAAAGACAGTGTGCGTGGCTATGGGTCAACTTGCCCGTAATGCAGAGCGGTTGTGAAGTAGTCTATGAGGTTGATTTTGCCGTCGTTGTTTATGTCGTAGTTGGGATTCCACGTTGGATGTCCAGGATAGCTTCCGTAAGCCAGGGCCGAAAAAAAGAGGGGGGTTAGGGAGTGTAGTTTGTTCCGAAGAGCAGGCGTGCCTTGAAAGAGTCTATGAGGTTTATCTTGTAATCACAGTTCCAATCGACATTAGGTCTATATGGTGTACCGTTGCTTGCTGCGATAGTAGGGGTCGCGCCGAAGGCCAGGTCGATGGTGAATGTGTCTATCAGGTTGACTTTTCTGTCGCCGTTGATGTCGCACACGCCAGTCACGACGAGTCCGCTATCTATGTACCTGTTGTCAGTGAGGTTATTTTCATCCGAAACCGGACCGATTATAGCATGTAACGTATAGTTACCATAGTAGGGAACCCAGGCTGGAACGTTCCAGTCCAAGTTCACCACGGGAGCGGCTCCCGGAGCAATCGTCACGATCATGCTGTTCGCGTAGACCATGGTGTTGTTGTCGGCTGAGTGTGCGTACAAGGTGACTTCAACTGTTTCTGTGCAGTCACCGTGGTTGGACAAGGTTATGCTTATGTTGTTTGCCCGTTGAGCATTGGCCACGTACGTCTTTACGTATGGGGGCAGTGGGAAACCCGGTGGAAGCGGAGCAACGGGCCAAGTTGTGAACCGTGTAACGTTGGTCACGTCGACATCGTGGTTCGGAAACGGCTGCAAGCATGGATACATTTTCTCTATTGCCACTGAATTGATCTTTCCAGGCGTGGCAAAAGTCCAGAGCATTTCGTTACGCGTCTTGGTGAAGAAACGGATCGTGCCCGTTAAAGCTGGTTCAACGCGGTCGCCTTCGACGCCGTATTCCCCTGTGAATGTCAGGTCAAGCGCGTTGACAACTCCGTCAGCGATCGTCTGCTGAGGTGCACCAGTGTTGGAAAGCAAGTAAACGTTCGTTGCTGCTGGCCCCGTTGCTATGACCTTCCCGTCTGGCGCGATAGATACGCTATAGAGGTCGTTGCCGGGGATATCTGGGGTTGGAACGAACAGCCAATCTGGTGTTCCATCTCCGGGACCCCATCCCAGGGTTCCATCATGCATATCGCTGAAGCAGGCAAGCTGAGCACCGGTCAGGTCAGTTGGGTCTGCGTTTGCGGCCACCACACTTCTGCCATCCCAAGGCATGTCAACGCGGACAAAGCCCGTCCTGTTAAATGTCCAGTACCATGGCGCGTAGTATCCAGTTCTGTCGTACAAAATCACCGTGTTGCCAGATGTGACTGCAACGTATCTTCCACAGCCGTCTATTGCGACCCAGAAAGTGTTTCCACCACCTGGGTATTGGTTCCAGATGGGTGTGCCGTCGCTCGGCGACCAGCCTGCTGTGCCATCTCGCATATCTGAAAAGAAGTGCATTTCAGCGCTTAGGTAATCGCAGCAAACCACGTTTCTGCCGTCAGCTGATATCCTAACGCATGTTTCTTCTGGTCTATCGTATCCGACGAAGTGCCATATTTCGTTGCCAGCGTTATCGTAGAGGTATGTGCCGTTCCACGTTGCGGCCACAATGTACGATCCGTCAGCAGATATTCCGACTGTCTTTGAGTCGGAGCCTCTCCAGTCCCCATCGTAGCTTTCAGATATTGGAATCGCTTTGCTCCACAATAATGCTCCCGTAGTGCCATTCAAAACATATAAGCCATTGTTGAGGCCTCCAGCGACAACATATTGAAGCAACGCGAGATGTCCTGCGGTCCATGTTTCACCAATTGCAACTGAAACGACTGGGACGCCAATAGCGAAGGTCCACAGCAGGTTTCCCATGTAGTCTAATGCGTAGACGTTTCCGCTCTCAGAGCCGGCTACGACCGTTGGACCGCGGCACGAAACAACGACAGCATACTCGATTTCGGCGAAAACGGGCATTCCGTAGTATTGATGAAGCGGTTGCGGCTGATCGATAGGAATGTTCTGTCCATATATGTTGCCTATTACTGATGTGAAGTTGTAGTCTGAGAGTCCGAAGGGGCCTCCGGGACTTGGTGATGGGCCAACAGTGTAGTAGTCGTGTGATACGTACGTTGCATTGTTGTGAAGAGTGTCAGGTGGCGGCGTGTGAGGATGAGGCGGTGCAGGAGTAACTCGACCTTGTCCTCCCTGTTCCGCGTTGTCCTGAAGCGGGTCGCTGATCGCTATCGTTGAAGCATTAGTGTCTACGCCATGGGCCGTCACAAAATGGCCGCCAACTCTATTCCACATGGGCCCGTCGCTCTCCCAGAGCCCGATCAGCAAGACGACGTCCTCGCACATTTTGATCTGTTTCTTGAGATAGTCGAAGTCAGGTCTCGGCGCCAGTTTAACATAGAATTTGCCCCAGCTTTCACCGAAATGTGCAGCAAAGAGCGTTACGTCAGCAACGTCTATCTTGTTCAAGCTATGCTGTGGCGTGTTTCCGTGTGCAATGTCGGCACGCATGTCCCAGCCAGGCATGCCTGGAGTTGTTCCGTATGCAGCCTGTATGATATCCGAGTCAGTCATGTTAACTACTCCGTCGCCGTTGCAGTCGCCCAGGGGGTTGACTCCCGTGTCTGAAAGATACTGGGCTATGCCTGCTTGCATGTCGTGTACTTCTGTGCCGCAGTGCTGCAGACCAGTTCTATTGCCGTCCGTGTCCATATACCAAGCTAAGTTGCCCACGAATGGCTGCACGTTCCTTGGGTCATGATCATCCCAGACGCCTGAGTTGTATGATTGTACAAGCTTGAATCCGTCGTTGATGGTTGGCGGAGCCACGGGGTCAGGCTCATATTTTGAGTCGTACCACCAGAGGCTGTTAGCCATTGATACTGGCCCGCAGTAGCTCCACGAATTCAGGTTCGGTGGCCATGGGTTCGTCCAATTGGCGAGCTGTTTCTGGCTGAAGTCCGGCATTCCACTCGGAGCGTAATCAGCATATTGACCTTTTGCAAACCACGGACACGTCACAAATGCATACTCAACTTCCGTGTAGACTGGAAGCCCTGGATTGTACGTTCTATAGTAGGATTTGTATTCCGATGGACAGTTTTGATTATCAAAGTTCTGGAACAGATCTATAGGCAGGTAAGGATAACTGTAGCTTGGGAAACCCCAGAGTCCACCAGGACTTGGAGATGGCTGAGCAACCGCATACAAGTCATAAGACACGTAGGTTGCATTGTTATGGACTGTGTCTGAGCCGCCGCCCGGTGGGAATGGAGGTGGATGCGGGTGAAGCGGGGGCGGAACTACTACCCCAGGATTACCAGGTCCGTGTGGTGCGGGTTCTGCAGCGTCAATATACGGGTCGCTTAGGGCTATCGTTGGCTGGGCAAAGTTTATGCCCGAAACTGTGACATAGTGTCCACCTGTGCGGGACCATATGCCTGGCGGGTCTTGCTGCCAGAAGCCAAGGAGCAACACAACGTCTTGGCCTCTTTCAACTTCCGTGTCCACACTCGCGAAGGTTGGCTGTTTAAGAAGGCTGGTGAAGAAGTAGCTGGACATTTTTTTGTCCGTCAAGTATTGGTCTACACCTTGCTTCATGGCGTGCACTTCAGTGCCCTGCATACCTGTGCTCATGTAGCTTGCCAAAGTGGAAACCAGCGGTTGGACATTGTTGGGGTGGTGATCGTCCCAGAGGGAGCTATAGCTTGTGACTAGGTTGAATCCGTCTGATTTTGTCGGTGGCGGAGTGACTCCGGGTTCGAACTCTGAGTCCAGCCACCACAAAGAGTTAGCTACCGATACTGGTCCGCAGAACACCCATTCTAGGGGGACCGGGTTGAACCATCCGTTTTGCTTTTGGTCGAAGTCCGGCAATCCGCTTGGAGCATAATCTGGATATTGAGACTTCCAGAACCAGCCTGCGCCCGTTACGGTGACATTCAGCATGAAGATTGTTGAGAAACCTAACAAGACACAAAGTGTAATCGTCAGCATATCCACTGCTTTTTTGTTCATTCTTCCTTTCTCCTTTTGCTATTCTATTTTTGGAAGGGAAAAGCGTGATCATTGATAGGTTAGCATGTCCAAGACTTATCAAAGAATGTCTAGTGCTAATCCTTCCACTTCCATTGAATCTTCTTTAGATTTATATGTTTTGTGGAACATTGTCATAGGTCTTTAATCCTTGTGTTTAGCTGGCATGCGCGCAGAATGACCAGTTTTACGATGCCCGAAACTGAAAAAAACACGTTCTGATGGAAAAGCTTTGCGCGTGCTCTTTGCCTTTGTAAACGTTTGTCAGGTCAACCGATCTCACTACTTCCGTTGGTTCTTGCTCCTTCTTACAAACCTAAACAAGCGCGCATGCGTGTTCCTAAAATGGTTAAAAATGGTCTTTATTCCTGTTTTTGAGTTTAGGGGCAGCTTTGGGGAACACTCCTGTTTTGCGGGCACGATTTGACGGAAACCAGTGATTTTTGCAATCCCTTGATATGGTCAAGATTCATGTATTAAGCAAGACCATACTAGGTGCAAACAGGCAAAAGAAGAGTTAAAACCATTTTAGACCAATTTAGGAACAAGCATGCGCGCCAAAAAAAAGAAGGGAATTAGGGGTCTGTCTTACCGTAGTTCAATGCTGTTGTGAAGTAGTCTATCAGGTTGATTTTGTGGTCGTCGTTTATGTCGTAGTTGGGATTCCACGTTGGATGTCCAGGATAGCTTCCATACGCTAGGGCCACGGAGAACACGTCTATCAGGTTCACTTTTCCATCACCGTTCACGTCGCCAACAATGGTCACTTTGATCCAGCTGTCAGTGAAGTTGTTGTTGGCAACGTTGGTTTCGCCTGGAACAACATCTCCACCAGCGCTTATGGTGTAGTTGCCCTTAAGCCAAGTTGTAGTGTTCCAGACAAGTGTTATGTTTGCAGTGCTCCAGCTAGCCAACGTCACATTTTGCTTCGCAAGAATATACGTTGCGTTGCCGTACACTGTAACGCCAAAGGTCTCATTAACGGGCCCGTTGTTCGCAACCGTCACGTATACATGGCAAGTGTAGTTTTGGCAGACAGTCGGCATCGGCTTGCATCCAGTCTTGCATGTTGTAACGTTGGTAACAGCTATGTCATGTGTCGGTGAAGTTGCTATTGCTCCCCTTATGAAGGCATGATACGAAAGGTCGTATCCCATGGTTTGAAGATAGCCTTGCAACTCCCAAACAGTCAACGGGTAACCTGGCGGTGGTGGTGGCATTTGCGGAAGAGTAAACGACCCTACTGAGTATGCATCTTGGGACACGTACTGAGCGTCGTTATGAACCGCGGAATTATGAGGATACACATGTGGAACGGGTGAGCGTCCGGAAGCATTTCCCGCTTCATACGCGTCCTGCCACGGGTCGCTAATAAGCAGCTGAGACGCTGTGCTATTAACGCCTGCGCTGGTTACACAGTGGCCGAACTCTAGGCTCGGATTTGTAACGCTCTGCCAACCTAGCGGGGTTAATTGCCAGAATTCGAGGATAACCTCAACATCTTGGCACACTTCAGTTTCATTCTCTATCCATTCAAACGTCGGGAATGACTGATTGTGAACCTCGAACATCCCCGCTACACCCTTTTGCATCAAGTACTGCTGGATTCCCCTCTGTACGTCTGTCCATCGTGTTCCCGTGTGCCCATCAAAGGGAGGTTGTTGGTCGTCAGTGTCCATCAAGAAAGCCAAGTTTCTCACAAGTGGATCAACGTTGCTTGAGCTATGATCGTCCCACTGCCCGTAAGCAGTCACAAGGTTGAAGTGGTCGCTAATCGTTGGAGGAGGCACTGGAGCCGGGTTGAGTATTGACTCATACTTTGAGTCGAGCCACCACAGTGAGTTTGCAACGGCAACTGGAACACACCATGTGTATATGCCTTGTCCCGGACCCCATTGATCTTGCTTCTCGTCAAAGTCAGGCATACCGCTAGGAGCATAGTCCGGAAATGAGGGCTTGATATACCCTGGCCACTCAGGCACTGCCTTGGGCGATGTCGCTACAGCCGCCCTGATGAAAGCATGGAAGGCTGGTCCGTATCCCATGGTTTGCAGATAACCTTTCAACTCCAATGCAACCGGTGGATAGCCTAGCGGCGGTATTGGCGGCGGAGGTGGCGGGGGAGAACCAATAAATGTGTAGTTGGCTACTTGGTAGGCATCTTGGGACACGTACTGAGCGTCGTTATGAACCGCGGAATTATGAGGATACGCGTGTAGAATGGGTGAGCGTCCTGGAGCAGTTCCAGCTTCGTATGCGTCTTGCCATGGGTCGCTAATAAGCACCTCAATTGCTGTTGTGTTTACCCCTGCAGCAGTCACAAAGTGGCCGGCTTCAAAACTTGGTTCCGTAACCGGCACCCAGCCAGGACCAGTCAACTGATAGAATTCGAGGAAAAGTTCAACGTCCTGGGAGATCAAGATCTCGTTGCTAAGCCAAGCAAAGTCTGGGAAAGTCTTGTTGTGAACCTCAAGGAATTTTGAAACCCCTTGCTGTGATATGTAGTATATAGTTCCGTTCTCAAGATCTTGCCAACGCGTTCCAATATGGCCATCATGGGTTTGCTGACCGTCAGTGTCCATCAAATAAGCCAAGTTTCTCACAAGTGGATCAACGTTGCTTGAGCTATGATCGTCCCAGGCGCCGTAGGCGGCCACCAGTGAGAAGTGGTCACTTATTGGCGGAGGTGGCACAGGATTGGTTGTCATGTTTGATTCGTATTCAGAGTCAAGCCACCACAAAGAGTTCGCAACGGCTACTGGACCGCACCAAGTGTAGAACCCTGGACCCCATAGATCTTGCTTCTCGTCAAAGTCAGGCATACCGCTAGGAGCATAGTCCGGAAATGAGGGCTTAATGTAACCCTGCCATGGACCTGCTGCCCCCACACGGAAGACAGCAGTTACACTTGAGAGTAGTACGACTGTCAAAATCAACGATATACATTTCAAGCTGCCATTCTTCATTTTCCATTCTCCTTCTTTACTGATAAGCAACATATACTTCTCGAGTCCAAGCTAAAAAGACTTGTGAAACAAAGTTCTATATGTTTTGCAGTTCACACATTCATCGTGTGATCGGTTACGCCGCAAGACAGTTGTGGTTTGATCTATTTCGTGAATCTATCCAGTTTCATGCGTTGAGCGCAACCTTGCGCGCGACAGATCAACACGTTTTCTTCCATTGTTGGAGTCGCTTTTGCTTTGCTGATGGGTGTTTTTAGTGCCCGGTTTAGGCACAAGTCTTTGCTGCTAATAGGCTTGTCGTTTCTTGGTGTTTCGGCTGTGGCTGCTATTTTGCTTGGGATCTCAACTCGATCTTCATATTGTACTCTCTGATTGGAATGGAGAGGCTATGGTCTCACCGATGGAAATTGCGCGCGCAGCGTAGATTATTACTCAGTTAAGTTGGACAATGATCCATGGATGGATGTGGGTGGTAACAATACGCGCGCTCGTCTACGCCCAGCTCGTAACCTTCGAAGACGATGACTACACGTGCAAAGCCGCAGCGAACGTGAAAGACGCGACAGAGCTGATAGAAGCTGGCTACGAATATGTCTGCGACGTTGACAACGTGAAGATGTTCAGGAAAAGAAAGTGAGTCTATGGATTATCCAGAGTCTATGGATGTATGCCTAAAAGCCGGGGATGGGAGTTGAACCCATATAGAGCGGCTCTGCAGGCCGCCGCTTCAACCGTTCAGCCACCCCGGCAAATCAAATATCTTTGAAACTGCAATAAATAGGTTATTTAGCCAGTCCTAGATTCTCTATAACTTCCTGGTAGACCTTAAGAGCTGACTTTTCGTCTTTCACGTTCTTTATTAGCATTCGTCCACCGCTAAACAAGCTGATCTCAAAGCTCTTGTATTCGAATATTATGGCAAGTTGAGACTTCACGCGAACCTTAAACCTCTGCTTGATTGATTCATAGACTTCGTTTATAACCAGCTTAAGCGGTTTTTCAGGGTTGACGTTAGCTGTGTTGCTCCCGCACAGCCAAACAAGCTTTTCACTTGCCTTCGGAAAGCCTCGACTTCCTTGACAAGCCCTGCAGCTGCTCCTTCTGAAAACATCCACCGTAGTGAAGTACATGTCGCTGAAATCACATATCAACAATTTGCCCTTCAACGGCGAACCCATGCCTGTTAAGACCTTCACTGTTTCCATAGCCTGCATAGTCCCGATTATTCCAGGCGTCGCCCCGATAACGCCGCGCACATCACAGGACAGCAGGCTGCCGTCGTCAACATTCGGAAAGACGCATTCAAGACACGGAGTCTCAGGTGAAGCAAAAACAGAAAGATCTCCCTCAATACCCACTGCTGCACCGAAAACGTAAGGAATTTCAAGCTTCACGCACGCACGGTTGATCAGGTAACGCGTTCTCATATTATCCAACCCGTCAACAACACAGTCCATTCCTGACAAAAGCTTCTCAACGTTCCCCGCGTTCAAGTTTTCAGAAACAGCCTCAACCTTCACAAAAGGATTGGCCTTCTCCAGCATTTTCGCGGAGACCTCAACCTTAGGATAAAGCAAATCATCCGGCGTGTAAAGAATCTGCCTGTGCAAATTATCCAGCTCCACAGTATCTTGGTCTATTAAACGCATATTTCCGACTCCGGCAAGAGCCAAGTAAAGCGATGAGACCGTGCCCAGTCCCCCCAGTCCGACCACCGCAACCTTTGAGCCCGCAAGCTTTTTCTGACCCTTCCGACCAAGCTCTTTAAGAACTATCTGACGACTGTAATACTCCTCGTAACTCCGTATCCCTCTCTTCTCAGGCAACTCGAATCTTCCCCCCAGTTTACTCCTGCTTCTAATCAGTCTTATATCTACCTTTTTTCAGAAACTGCATATCAAAGATGCTCCTCACCCTCTGAACCGTGTCCACCTCATCAGCCGTCTTGTCGTCTCTAACGCGAGTTATCCTTGCAAACCGCAACGCCATACCGCACTTGTATTTTGGACTCTTCTGAACCTCATTGTACGCAACTTCAACAACCATTTTTGGTACGACGATGACTCCCCCGCGCGTCTCACTTACGGCAAGCTCTTTGAGACGTCTTGTCATCTCAACGATCTCCACGTCTGTCAGTCCCTTGAAGGTCTTGCCAACCTCCAGAAACTCGCCGGTTTCAGCGTCACGGGCCGCCAGATGATAGTCTGAAAGCCACCCATGTCTTCGACCGTAACCGTATTCTGCTTCCACAATAACGAGGTCCAGAGGTTCAAGAACGGGTTTTATCTTCAGCCAATGCTTTCCACGAATCCCCGGCGCATACGAACTATCAAGTCTCTTAGCCATCAACCCCTCATGCCCAGCATCCATAGCCTCGCCTAGAAGCTTGCCGGCCTCCTCAATTCCATCAGTGACCAGCTGCCTCGTCAAAGGTATTTTTCCAGCCCTTTCTGCCAATATCTGCCGTCGCCTAAGATACGGCAACGAAATGAGATTTTGCCCATCAACATACAGAATGTCAAACAAGTATAGCTGAATCGGGGTACTTTCAACCATTTCTCCTATCGAATGAACCCTTCTGAATCTCCGCATCAAATGTTGAAAAGGAAAAGGATGACCGTGAGCGTCAACCGCTATGATTTCACCTTCCACAATTGCCTCTTTCGCCTTAATGTTTTCTTTAGCTGTGTCGACAGTTTCAGGCAAGCTTTCAGTTACGTCTGTTAATCTTCTGCTGAAGATTCTTACTTCATCATTAAGCTTATGAATCTGAACCCTCGCCCCGTCATATTTGTATTCGAAGGCAGTTTTGCCTCCGTGCTCACTCAAAGCCTCCGCAACCCCATTCGCCATTTGTGCCAACATGAGATTGACAGGCCTGAATATTCTGAACCTAATCTTTGCCAAGCCGACAATCCCCTCTGCTCTTGCAGTTGCAGCGACTTCGCCAACGTCGCCCACAATCATACTTGTCTTCTGCACCTGTTCAAGTGGAATCTGAAACGCTTCAGCAACAGCCTGCTCCATCAATCCCTCATGGAAACCCGTACGCATCTCACCGATGAAAACTTTCACCAGATATTTCGCTTCAACCGGCGAAGCCAAGCTTAACAAGGCTTCAATCAAACGTTCTTTCTTCTCCCTTGAACCCTGCCCAACCGTTTCACCTATTGTCTCAAAACTACGCCTAACCTCCATTATAGTCAGAGTCTTTTCGACAAGCAACGTCTGCCTCTTGACACTGCTGTTCTCAAAAACTGTCTTTGTCGCTGACCCAACGTCACCAGTCCTGCCGAAAGCCTCAGAGAACACTTCCCATCGAACTCCAGTTAGCCGCCTTATGATTTCGCTCAAAATTGCCCAGCTCACCTCGAGCGTGCTCTGATTCCATTTCGGGAACGGCCTGCCGAGAATCATTGAAATGGCAGGTTCGACTTCTTGAGGTTGCAGACTCTTCAAGAACTCCGCTGCGAGGCTTATCATGAGAAGCCTTTTTCGCGTAGCCTCCAACTTCTCACACAATTCCGCCAAAGCCCTAAAACTAGTCTGCATGCTGAAGAACACACTTGAATTTCCAAATAAGAAGCCAACACAAATAAACATTGTTCACACTTGCATCAGTCATACCAGAAAAGCGAATAATGGCTACCAGCAAACGTGTTGCAGAAAAGGGGAAAGCATGGTCCAGATTTCAGTGGTCATTAGAACACGAGACGAGGAAGACCAGCTTGATGATCTACTGAAAGCTCTACTGGGCCAGACTCTTCTGCCATCTGAAGTAATTCTGGTCAACAACTACTCCTCAGAAGCAGCATTGGTTTCCTTTGAAAACAGAATGGAAGAACTGGCTTCCCCTTTTGAAGAAAAGAGAATAAGAGTTAGACTTGCCAATTTTCCCGACCGAGACTTCTCTCACGCCTTCTCCACGAATTTAGGAGTCTTTCTTGCCGAGAATGAACTAGTCGCCACAACCAACGCACACGCACTCCCAATTTCATCTCAGTGGCTGGACAAAGGCTCTAAGCATTTCGAAGACCATAATGTTGCATGCGTTACAGGCTATTCTTTTCCCATCGAGAAAAACAGATCTCTGGCGAGGCTAAGTCAATACGTCTATTACTATTCAGAGAGACTTGTCTTGAGATTTAACTGGACATCCACAGTGAACTGCATAATCAGGAAATCCCTATGGAATAATTACCCTTTTGATGAGAATCTGCCCAAAATGATCCCAGCTAGTAAGGCATACGGCTGCGAAGACTACGATTGGAGCAAAGAGATGAAGGCAAGAGGCTTCAAAACAATAGTTGATCCACAATTCAGCGTTTTTCACTCGCACAAGACTCGAATAGGTGAGGCCGAGAGGAACATAAGAATCTACGTAACTCATAGGAGAATACAACAGCTAATCAACAACCTCGAACGTCCAAGGAAAGCCTACACCAGACTGAAAGATCAAGGAAAAAGTGGCGGCGTACGCCTTCAAGAATACTAACAGTTGGTCTACACGTAGAAGCCTTTCCATCGATCAACAGTTAACATTGGAAGTTATACCTGGACAATAGGAAGACGTAAATACAATATCCGCTCACTCGCCTTTCTATGAACATCTGTATAGTTTCGGACTTATTCGATTCTTCATACGGAGGCGTTCCCGTAGTCGTTAACCGATTTATTGATAGGTTTACGGAAAGAGGGCACAACGTAACTATCGTAACATCCAAGTGCAGAAGCAAGGAAACAGTGGAAAAAAGAGAGAATCTCACGGTGTACAGATTTCCTTCAGTCACCCTGCCAAAGTCAGAGGGCGAATACGCACTCTCTTTTCCAAGTTTCCACAGGATACGACAGATTTACGAAACAGAAGGAATAGACGTACTCCACTGCCACATTCCATCGTTCTTATCCCTCGCCTGCGTGTTAGAAGCAAGAAAGAAGGGCTTGCCTTCAATAGCGACGAACCACCTGCTTTCCGAAACATTCTCTCGGAACCTCTTTTTTGACAGCACAAAATTCAATAAATTCTTCTACAAGATTGTAAATTCATTCTACAACCTCGTGGACCTAGTGCTGTGCCCAAGCATTTACGGATTGAGAACACTCAGGAGATATGGGCTGAAACCAAATGCACTCGTTGTAAGCAATGGAATAGAACTATCAAAGTTCAACCCGAACCTCGATCACGAGCAGTTCGACAGAGAATTCGGCCTAAAGGAAGAGAACAAGAAGATTCTGTACGTCGGCAGACTGATGGAAGAAAAAGGCTTGGACGTTCTCCTAAATGCCTACAACATTGTTGAGGCGAAAGTCCCCGATACAAATCTGGTCATAGTTGGAAAAGGTCATCTGCAACAAAATCTTGAAGACCAAGCCAACAAGCTGGGCTTGAAAAACGTCATTTTCACAGGCTTCGTCTCCGACTCACTATTAAAACAAGCCTATGCCTCTTCTGACCTCTTCGTCCTGCCATCCTACGCGGAAATTCAACCCCTAGTCCTCCTAGAAGCAATGTCCATGGGACTACCAGCAATTGGAACCAGCGTAGGAGGGGTCCCAGAAATGATACTCGACGGACGAAACGGCTACGTGCTAAAACCGGGAGACCACGAAGGTTTAGCTGAAAGAATCATAACCATCCTGAACAACGATGCGTTAAGGAAAGAATTCTCACGCAACAGCCTACTGATAGCCCGACGCCACGACATCGAAAAGTCCGCCGACAAGCTTGAAAGCCTCTACAGCAGACTTGCAGCATAAGCCAAGCCGAGACGCAGAACACTCACGATTGAATATGGATTCTGCAGGGGTTCACACATAACAAAAAAGATTGTTTTGAAACGCTTAGAATGATGCGTCCAATTTGGCCTTGATTTCCTTTATCTTCTTCTCCGTTTCCGTGACTTTAGTTTTCTTCTTCATCGCTGTGTAGCAGTCTCTCGCATACTCAAGGGCGCTGACTCCGAATCGATCGAACCCCTTTTGGAAGGATAATTCCGCAGACTTCAGAAAATGCTCAACAGCCGCCTCATAATTCTTAAGTGCATATTCGCATTCGCCCGCCTTGTAGAGCATCGACGTTGAGTCAAAATAGTTCTGCCCCTTGTAGTACAGATCTGCCGTCTTCAGAAAGATTTCCTGGGCTTCTTTGAGTTTTCCAGTCTCATACAGAGCATTTGCTTCCTTGTGCATTTTGACTGGGTCATCTTTCTCCTTAGGGATGCTCATAGTGGCCAACTCGCAATTTGCCATTATCAACATTGCACTGGCATTTAGGTTTTCCTGTCAAAAGCTTAAAATGGAATTTGCAGTGAATTGTGATACACGCAAATATGGGAGCGCTTGCGTATGAGGATCTGCGATGCCCACGTTCATCTGGGGAAATCTGGCCCTTGGCAACCATATATGAATCCAACGATCTATGCTGATGATCTCGTCCGCCTTTTTGACAAGTATGATGTCGAAAGAGCAATCGTCTTTCCGAACCCAAACGTAGGCGACAAATATCCTGAGATGAATGATTACATTGCCAGATCCGTCCGGAAATATCCAAAAAGGCTCATTGGCTTCGGACGTGTAGACCCAAGACGAGAAGACGCAACACGTGAGCTTACTCGAATGAAGAAGACACTCGGCTTGACAGGACTCAAACTGCACCCCATGGTAGAATGCTTCAGACCCGACCACCCATTCTTCAAGAGATTCTTCCAAGAGGTAAGCAAACTGGGCTTGCCAACACTATTTCACACAGGCGATGGCTTCTCCTCGCCAGGACTAATTTCAAAAATAGCCAAGAAATACACGAAGCTACCCATAATACTGGGTCATATGAAGGAGGCAGCCCTAAGCGTCATGGAGCAATCTGACAACATCTACGTCGAAACTTCAGGCACATTGCCTGACTTCATCGAGCTCGCAGCAGACATAGATGAAGGCAGAATACTCTTCGGCTCTGACGCCCCATACTATCGCTACCCGACACAAATAGCCATAGTTGAAACGGCCGAAATTTCACAAAGAGCCAAGAAAAGCATATTTCGTGAAAACTTCGAAAGGATGTTTGCGGAAAATAAATAAGGACATTTTCTAGCTCTCACATGAGCACGATGCTAGTTCGCAGACCGACCTCGACACTGACCTCGACGACTGCGCGCGTAATGCCTGAAGGACTAGTTACGTTCGTTCTTATGGATCTACACGTGAGATTCTACTTCAAGACCTCAGGCAGTCGTCTCCGCACAACGTAAGCCACTGGAATCCCGACAACTGCGCCGATAAGTATTTGACCAATGTTCCCAGGAAGCTCCCCCAGCGCACCTATCAATCCCCAGTCTGAAGCTCCCCAAACTGGAAGCACAAGCCATTCGACAAGAAAATAGCCAAGGATCATTTCGCCGCCTGCCAGGCATACGGCAAGCACGTCGCGATAAATGCTCTTCTTGTTCGTAATCAAACCCGCGAGCAGCCCCTCCACACCCTTGATGACCAACGTCGGAATAACAAACAAGGGGAATCCAATGGAGTCTGAAATAGCTGAGCCAACGCCACCAGCGAATCCACCTATCACAGGCCTGAAGGTTAAGGCCACGACAAAAATCATGACGTCGCCGAAATTGAAGTAACCACCCATGGGGTTTGGAATCCGCACTAGGAACGTTGTGACGGTAACCAACGCAGTCATAACCACCATGAGAGACAGTTGAATCGCAAGAGTATCTTTCTTCACAGAAGCAGTGACGCCGGAAGATTCTTGCATAGTAGGCTCTGTGCGTTGGAACTGTATAAAAGCTTGACGTCTAAAGAGAACTGTGGCTGACTTCTCGATACTGGAAAAGCCGGAATTACAGTTTAAAAGCTGAAACTAAGAATGTATCATGGAAGGGTTCAGAATGAAATTATCCTACGGAAAAATACCAGTGGATCTTCTCAGAGCAGTTGTTTTCAAAAATCTTGGCATTGAACGACCGGAAGTTGTCTTAGGCCCATCCGCTGGCATTGACGGTGCAGTTATAGAAGTGGGGAATCGGTCGTTGATCGTTTCTATGGACCCAATTACTGGGGCGCTAGAACGGATCGGTTGGCTTGCTGTAAACGTTAATGCGAACGATATAGCAACTTTCGGTGTCGAACCAGCCTTCCTCTTATCATGCATCCTGCTTCCTGAAGGCGCAGATCAGACGATTATTGAAACCATATGCCCTCAAATGAATGAAGCTGCAAAGGAATTAGGAATGGCTATTGTCGGAGGGCACTGTGAAGTAACGCCTGGCTTGACTAATCCGATAATCGTTGGTTGCGCAGTAGGGATCACAGAAAAAGGAAATTACGTGACGGCAAGCGGTGCCAAGCCAGGTGACAAGCTTGTCTTGACCAAAAGCGCCGGAATCGAGGGCACAGCAATTCTTGCATCAGATAAAGAAAAGGAATTGAAAAAAGCCACAAGCGCCAACACGCTGATGAGCGCAAAAAAACTATTCAATCAAGTGAGCGTGGTCAAAGACGCGATAACAGCATTCAAAACAGGAGGAGTAGACGCCATGCATGACCCTACAGAGGGCGGCGTAGCAGGCGGAATATATGAAATGGCGGAAGCTTCAAACCTAGGCGTAGAAATATTTGAAGAAAAAATCCCTGTTCGACCAGAAACGGCAGAAATCTGCAGATACTTCAAGATTGACCCTCTGCAACTAGTAAGCTCCGGAACTCTTCTAATAGCCGTCAAACCGAAAAACGCAGACAAGGTAATGGAAAACCTGAGAAAAGCAAGGATTCAGGCTACAGTTGTCGGAGAATTCCTAGAAGAACCTCAGAATCGAACTCTCGTAGCGAAAAACGGGAAGCCTCGAGCTTTGCCCGAACCAGCTTCAGATCAATTATGGCTTGCTCTCACGAAACGGTGAGAGGTATCTTTATGAGCTCCGAAAATCGGACGCGGATTTAATGTTTTTACGACGCAGTTTCCCACCAATCTGGCAGGGTGGAAAGAATCGCTTAAAATAGTCTTTTGCAGAATGAAAGAATGTGCCTACTTGCACTACATTAAAATACCGACAGGAAATTGATGAACAGATCTATATGAAGTGAACCCCCTTTGGTAATGACCCTGGAAAAAGCTGCAAGAATCGCCAAATGCTCTCTGATGCCCAACAGGCCCTACCACGTTCAATGGTTGCTCACAAGGAGATGCAATTATCGCTGCAGAGGATGTAACGTCTGGCGAGGTCAGGATGATAGCGAACTCTCTGCTGAAGAAGTGAAAAAGGGTCTAGATATCCTTAAAGAGCTTGGCGTCGTCGAGGTGGTGTTTTCTGGCGGAGCACCCCTCCTCAGAGACGATATCGGCGAGATCCTAAGGCATGCTTCACGCTACTTTGTCACTACAGTCTATGATAACGGGAGTTTGGCGGCAGAGAAAATAGAAGACTTGCGCAGCGCAGACTTTGTCGCCATCTCGCTGGATACGTTAGACGCAGAGAAAAATGATCGGGTCAAAGGAATCAAAGGTTCCTGGCAGAAGGCTGTGAAAACTATTGAAATTCTGCACAATGAGGGAATTTCAGTAAGCATATCTCCAACGATTTCGCAGCTTAACCTGCATGAAATCGTGCCCCTTACCAAGTATTTCTTAGCAAGGGAAATTCCAGTTTGGTACTGCTTGTATTCTTATGATACTTCTGTAGACTCGGATCAGCTCTTCAAGATAGGGAAGAGAAATGAAGAGCTTGAAATAGCCGACAGAGACGCGATGGTCAAGCTGTGCGACTCGCTTGATGAAATGAAGAAGCAGAATGGTAATATCCTTGTAACCAGCAAGCTCTTGGAAGCCGTCAAGCATCTTTACTTGCATGGTGAGCGCACATGGAAATGTCGCGCACTTCGGAACTTCTTCATGATAGATCATCTTGGAAGGGTAGCAGGCTGTCACCTACGCAGTCCAGTAACGTCGATTTTTGATTTGCCAAGCGTTTGGCACACGCCAAAATTCAAAAGTCTGCGCGAAACCTACAGCAAGTGTAAGCAATGCATCTATTTGTGCTACATCTTCTATTCCCTGCACGGTAGCGTTCTCGGCAATCTTCAAATCGCCCAAGACAGATGGCGAAATGCAAAACTGCTGCTGAAGAAAAACAACCGCACACCTATGAGCTTAGCTAGACAGCAATAATCCTGTCGTTTATTTGTGAAGATCAGATCCCACTTGAAATCCTTTTCTAATTCTTTCAAACATGCATTTCCACACTTGTTTTGCAGGAAGGCACTATCCCAGATCTTCCGTTTTGTCTGCAATCCTGCGGTTTGTTCAGGTCGAAAATCAAAACGAAAATGGAGAAGAAATGACGTGGTACGTGAGGCATTTTTAGGAAGCTGCTTCAATATCATCCAAATGTTTGAACTGAGCCCAGAAGAGCGCCAGCGCTTCAGAAACATCCTTTTCATCCATGCGCTTGTTCTCAAGGTCAAAAATTTCCATGTTGAAGATGTTGTTATGCTCGGTTGATTTAAAAGCTTTTGCGCACACTCAAGACTTAAGCCACAAGAAAAGCCAAATGCTGGCCCGCGCGTTATTTACAGAGCCTGTTGTCATCGATCTGTGTGAAGCCTATTTCTTAAGCACGTAGTTGTCCATTACCATGCAAAGAACCCTGAAAACCTCTTCACCTTCCAAGTTCTCTGTGTCCAAAATAAGTTGAAAGGGCGTGTAGTCCTCTCCTAGGGAAAACCCGTAGAGTTCTCTGTAAATATCTCGTGTGTGGCTTTCCTTCTTCTTCAATGCTTCTAATGCTTCAGCGATGCTTATGCTGTCTCTTTTGGCCACTCTTTCAGCCCTTTTTTCAAGAGAAGCTTCTAACCATATTTTGAAGCCTTGATTAAGAAGCCATGGCATTGTCCAACTGTCCAATATGACATTTCCTTCCTGCGCCAGCTCCAAGAGTTTGTTGTCGATTGCACGGTCAAACTCAAGGTCTACGCCTCTTTTCTCGAGAAAGCGCAGTCCTTCCTCACTTTCCCACCAGCCACGTTCAACGTTTTCAAAACCGTCAATCATGGCTAGGGCCTTGAGCGTATCCCCTCCCGAATAATATTTCAGACCATACTTGTCGGCCAGTTTTCGCGCCAACGTGCTTTTGCCGCTTCCAGCCATTCCGCACACGCAGACAATTTGCTTGCTGATTCTCGCGGTTTTCTTGTTACCTGTCATCTACCTGCCTCGAGGGGACGTTAGATTTTTCTTGCAGCTTGTCTAAGATTGCTCTTGAGACAATTATGACATATCTGCCCGCCGTATGGACGCCCTATCCTCTTCTTGCTTCGATTGAGCCTGCTTGTTCCGAATTTTGAAATTCGTGGAATTCCAGCTATTAGCTGTCCGCAAATTGTGCAATGTTGTGGGGCGTTGGCTTCGCCCCTGTAATGAACTCTTTGGCCGCCGCCAGGCAGCCTTTTCTGTGTGCGCTTCTGACTCCTAGTACGTTTGCTTGGTCTTGGCATTCTATTCGCTCACCTCTATTATCCCAAGTAGATGCGAAAAGATCGTTCCAAACATCATTGAGCACAATAGGTACCACCATATGAGCGAAGTGTTGAAGATTGGAATGGGAAGGATCGCACCGATACCTGGAAGGTAAGCAATGTTGCGCTCAACGAAGAATCCTCCCAAAACTTGCCATATGATGAGTAGAGGAACAAGAAAGATCAGCGTAACTTTCATTGATTGCATTGACATTTTAGATTGGAGCTGAAGAATCTGCTTCTGTTTCTTCATGACTTTTTCCAAGTGCTTCTTGTCGTCTTCACGTCTTGCTTCTCGCAGCTCATTGTTCCACTCTGATATCTCTTTTCTCCAAGCCTTCGACTTTTCAGGGTTGGTTAGCAGACGGTTCGTCAGCGAAGTTAGAAGCGAGATTAGAGCACCTAATAGAAATAGGAAAAGTGTGGAGACAGGAATAACCTGAAGCGCTTCAAACAATATCAAACTACCTCGCAGGCTTTCAATATGTCTCTGGCAGCCTCTTCAGCCTTTCCTTCACTGTTAACGGCTATCTTTACAGGGGCGCCTGTGAATACGGAGCATGCGCCAGCCATAAGTCGGGAAACCATCAGTTCCTCGCTCACAGCCTCGTCTACTGTTGCGTCTCTTTTCCTGCTATTGTCCTTAATCCTTCGTGCGGAGATCTCATTCGGCTTGGCTTCAACGAGCACAAGCATTTCCGGCTTCAGAAGCTGCAAAACGTGACTCGGCAGACCCGGCATGTACCCGCCAGATGTTTTTATCGCCATGTGCGTGTCGATAATCGTCATGCTATCAGACAATTTCACTTTCTGGGAGATGACTTCGGCCACTTCCTTCTGCAGTTTGCGCTGGAAATCAACATCTGACTTCCTCATTGCATCTCTTTCCATGTTTTTCCCATATTTCTTAAGAGTCTCCAAAGTGACTGTTCCATAATTAAGAAGATTAACTTTGACGCCTGCTTGTCGGGCAAGTTTTTCAACGAGGCTGCAAACCGTAGTCTTTCCAGTTCCCGGTATGCCAGTGACTATTATTGTCTTGTTCATGGCTTACTCTCCGAATATCCGTCTAAAAGCCGGAATCGTCTCTGCAGCCTGTTCCTTTACCAAGGTCTCGTAATATTGATACACTATTCCAACCGAAAGCAGGATACCCATTCCTGAACCGAAGACTCCGAAGAAATCTGATATTCCAGCGACCATAGCTACCGCTATCCCGCCTACAACGGTCACGGCAGGTATGTAGCGTTTCAGAACAGATTCAATGGCTCTTCCAGACTGTCTGTACCCTGGGATTTGCATTCCTGAGTCGATTAGCTGTTGAGCCACTGTTGACGGCCCCAAGCCACCTACTTCAAGCCACGTGAGCGAGAAAACAACACAGAATACGATGAGTATTCCTAAGTAGCCAAGTGCTCTTGCAGGAGCTGATGTAGCATCTATGAAGTTGTTAGGCGCGGTCACGTAGTACACTAATCCCCCTGACGGATGAATTGACGTGCTGTTCCCTGAAGTCACTTTCGTGTATTGCCCCAGCAGGTCGAGCCAGAAGTTGTTTCCCGGGAGTGGTTGACCATTCATGCTCCAGAAAAGTTGTGAAAAGAAATACACGTTAGCAAAAAGTGCAGACGCAAAGATTACTGGCAAGTTCGAGACGTAGAGAAGCTTAATCGGATATCTGCTGCGGTATCCTCTGTAACCTGCATACGACAGGGGCAGTTCCACTCTCACTCCTTCCATGTAGATTATGACCAGAAAAGCCGCAATCGTAGCTACAAGACCCAGCATAGACGGATTTGAAGGGATAGCTGTAAGCAGATCTGTCCCCGTTGTAGGAGCTGGATGGTTTCTCAGCCACATTAATGCTGCGGGTTGACCTGATGATAGAACTTGCCCTAGCGCGACGAAGAAACCGTAGGCTCGAGATTCCCCAGGCCCAGGCACGGGCGAGAAACTCTGCCAAAAGATGTGTTGAGCGACTCCTGCCATGATGAACAAGCTTATTCCGCTGCCGAAACCCCAGCCTTTCTGGACAAGTTCATCCAGCAACATCACGATGACTCCGGCGGCCAGGAGTTGCAGGAAAACCATTAAGGCGATGCTGCTTGGCAAGGTTCCATACATTCCACCAATGATGTATGCGAATGCTTGAATCCCAGTCAGAAGTATCGAGAAGACCTTGCTTGCCGTAGTGAACAAGCCTCGATCTTCAGGACTTCCCATGTCGCATTCAATCATTGCAGAACCAACAAGAAGCTGCAGGATCAGTCCAGCCGTGACTATCGGGCCTATTCCAAGCTCCATCAGGCTACCACGGTTGGATGCAAAGATTATTCGAAGGGCAGCAAGCTCTCCCAATGACGTTGAAATGACGCCATAAAGCGGAACTTCCGTCATAATCAAATAGATGATAAGCACGAGTGCTGTCCAGAAAAGTTTCTCGTTAAACCTAACTCGACGTTCAGGAGACTTGATTTCAGGGATGATTCGGGCAATTGGCTTGAATATACTCAGAAATCTTCCGGCCATTGACTAGCAGCTACTCCTCCTTTTCTTGAGCCTCTGCCAGGACCTCTCCGCCGGCTTCCTTTATTTTTCGTGACGCTGATTCTGACCATGAAGCCACTTTCACTGTTAGTGGCTTGGTGACTTTGCCCGTGCCAAGAAGCTTAGTGTAGCCGAGGTTATCTAAATTTAAGAAATATCTGCCCTTCCCTGCAGAAAGCTCTCCAGCCATTCGATCAAGTTTTCCAACGTTTACGACTTTGAAACTCTGTCGCAGGCTCTTAGGGCAAGTAAATCCTTTCTTTTCGAAGTAATTGGGTTCATACCTTATGACGTAGGACCACTTATGCTTGTGGCGTCCACATTTTCGTTCAGGCTTGGCTCCCTGATCTCTGTGTTGCCCTACTTTTCCGTAACCACAAGTTCTTGAACCCCGATTTTTTCTGCTTTTCCTGAGCCGATGTGGCATTTTCTAACCTGCAACCTTGTCTATGGTTTTTTCTTGTATAGCTTTTTTCAGCTGTATTTCAAGCACACCATTCTTGCATGTTGTACGTATGGTGCTTGGAATCACTCTCTTTGGAAGATTTAAACTTTTGTAGTATTTGCGATCCAAGGCCTCAGCACACAAGGTTAACCGTTGATCTTCCACGTTGATTTTCAAGCTCTCCATATTAAAACCCGCAAATTCAGCGACAACTACTATTTCGCCTCTTTCCTCAATTACGTCAAGGAGAGGTTCAGGCTCTCTTGCCCTCCTTTCAGAATAGGCTTTTGGCATCCTATACCTGTTGGCATACACTCTTTTCCTGACCTTCGAATCGTTCACGCGAGTGTTCGGAGGAGCCCTTTTATTTCTCACTCCCCTGAACGCTTTAAAAATCTCGAACCATTTTGAATTTTTCCTGCTCCTACGCCATTTCGCGCTCAACCTTCTCCTCTCCTAGGATACAATGCCATCTGGAAAGTGTCTATAAAACGTATCGCCAAAAACGAGTTGAAAACTTGCGCTTAAGCCATTCGCTTTATCAGTTCGTTGATTTCTTCGCCTCGATATCCAAGTTCGCCGCCTGAAGCATAGCCTTTCTTGATGTTTCCCTTGTACCCTTTGGTCGGAGGCCGCAATCTGAAAGCTGGCTGGATGTTCGGCAGCTTCCAATATTCAACACGACAGTTGAAAACTGCTTCTGCAAGTTCCTCAATTGTCTTGTAGCCAATCTTGTTCAGGTATTCTTCTGTAGGTTTCTTGTTACCTAGTAGCCTCCCCCTTTTCATTATCAGCATGCTCAAAATGTCCTTGGAAGCTTCCCCCCAAGTCACGTAGCCGCCCGCTGACTTCAACATGCCGATGAATGAGGGGCGACTGTCAATCAACGCAGCATAATTGTTCCGAGTTAAATGAAGCAACCTCAAAGTTTCCCTTGCCTCACGTCTGGCTCTTATAGTTCCACGTACTCTCACGGCCACGATGCTCTTGTTTTGAGCTGCTTCTTCTGTCAACTATGTCACCCAATCCGTTGGCGTTATGAGGCTGTAGGTCTTCTTCAGCGCGTCAAAAACGGCATACGCGAAGGAAGGTACTGTTCTGGTCGAACCGAAGCTTCTGGTCCAACAGTCCTTTATACCAGCGAGACCTAAGATCACTTTCGCAACCTCGCTTGCAACCAAACCTAGGCCTCTTGGTCCTGGAATAAATTCGATTCTTACGCTGCCGCATTTTCCTTCAATCTTGTACGGTATTGAATGTGGTTTTCCGCAACCGCACTCCCAACTTCCGCACCCCCTTCTCACAGGCACAATTTTCAAGCGTGCGTCTGCAGCAGCTTTTTCTATGGCATTTCGAACTTGTTTTGCTTTTCCAGACCCCATGCCTATGTAACCGTCTCTGTTCCCGACGGCAACTATCGCTTTGAACCTTGATTTTTCGCCTGCATCAGTCTGCTTTTGGACAAGGTTGACGTTTATGACTTCCTCTTGCAGGTCTGGAAGCAGAGCGTCAACAACCTGTGGCTCGCGCAGTTGGTAACCACCTGTGAAGACTTCCTCAATCGACGTGATCCTGCCTTCCTGAATCATCTTTCCAATTCGTGTTTTAGGAACCCACCGCTCCAGACTCTCAGCTGGTTCTCTTCTATCGCGTCCTCGACGACTGCTTCTTCCTCTTCTCATATCTTTTTACCTCCGCTTTTAAATGCCGCTGCAATCTTCTTTTTGACTTCAGCAAAGTTTTCTGAAAGATTCTCTGGAGGAAGTTTCTTCTCAAGATATTTCGAGAACTTTGCCTGATACTCTTCAGGACTAGACGCAAGACTCTTGGCATACTGCGCAATGTGGTCGCCCTTTAGTCTTTTTTCGTCTGGCAGTTTCTCTTCGCTGTGGGGCACACGTATTTCCGCATCTAGAACCCCCCTAAGTACAGCGAATGCTTTTGCACCCTTCGAAGGCGAATGCAGCCCCACATCTAGGATTGCCTCCTCTATTCCCTGCGCTCTTGCCTTTAACCCACACAGAAGCCCCGTCAAATAGGCCGTAGGCAGATTTCCTCCGTAGGCTTTCCACCCATACTCTCTCGCCAATTCGCGGCTGTGAGCCGAAACTAGGACTTCATCCCCCTCAGGTCTAGCCGTAATTATCTGAGCAGTCATGTTTTTCAAAGAGCCACGAACTACGAGTCGCGGTCTACTGGAGACTATAAAAGCCCTTCTTGCATGGTAATCTGTTTTCCCCTCCCTTCTTCGCTTGTAAGGAGTGCAATATCGCGAATTCCTCGCCATTTATCGTTTCCTCCACACGTCGTGTGCCTTCAGATAGCGCTCTAAGTCGGCCACAGACGCGAATCTCCCGCTACTGGCCATCGTGTACAGCTCTCGATATGCAGTTTCCGCAATGATTTTTCTAGTTTTCAGTACTCTAAGCCTCTTCCTCAAGGCTCGAATCTTGCTCATCCAAGCCTCTTTCCTGGAGATTCTTGCATGAGAGGATCCTGTTCTGCTGCCCATCCCGCTTCTCAGTCCCTTCTTCCTCTTCATGTGCAGAACGCGGGCTCTTCCGCGGCTTACTCCTTTTTCTGGCGTTGACTTGATGACGCCTTGATGGATCAGTTTCCTTATGTCTTCTCTCGTTATCGCCGTCTCTGTATCATCTACTTTTTCAGGGTCTATCCAAACGCGGTTCTGACCGATTTTCAGTATTTGCGCTGCTAGACGCCGCTGAGTCTTAAGATCGGTCATTGCTCTTTCGTCTCCCTTCTGCGTCTTCTAGCCTTGTCTTGCTTTGGCTCTGTTTTTGACGGTTCTACTGTCTCTTTTTCTTCTTCCTTTTCCTCAAGCTTCTCTTCGGCCAATTCCTCTTCTTTCGGAGTAATCTGCTTGATGTTCAAGACGGTGATTCTCTTCTTTTTTGCTTCTGTAAAAATCTTGGATCTTTTTCTTTTGCCCACCGTGTGTGCAATCCGTACGGCTTGAGTTTTAGGATCAATCCCTTTCAGCTCTTCAACATTGTGGGTTAGAACCTCTCTGTAGCCGGAAGGGTGAAGCCCCCTGGCGATTTTTGGTCCTCTGTATCCGATGCTGACGCCAGGTGGCCATCCATCATATTTAATCCGTGTTTTGTGGTCTAGACCTCGCGGTCTGCGCCAGTTTTCTTTAAGGCGGAAATATCGCCAACTTTCTGGTCTGACGAAATTCGGCTTCTTCAGTTTTGCTTGTCTTCTCAGCTTCAACGCCTTCTTTGCAGTGCCCTGGCTTTGCCCTGTCATTCTTCCATTCCCTCGATTCGTTCGTACACGTATATGCCGTCCAAAAAGATCCTAGGATCTTTCCTCTTCACTTTGGTGGCTTGCTCAACGTTTGCGGCTGTCTGGCTTACGTTTTCTAGGTTCAGGTCTTGAATGACTACGTCTTCGGTCTGAATCTTGACTTTAGCGTCGCCTACTATCTTTGCTTTTCTTGGATTTCGTTCTCCCATGAAGTTCTCGATCAAAACTGTTTTGTCCTTGACTTTAACTGATATCGGAAAATGTGAGAAGACGATTTTGAGTTTGTACGTAAAGCCTTTTCTGACTCCTGTAATCATGTTTTGAATGTGAGAATGAATGGTTCCAACTAGCGCAGTCTCTTTCTTTCTAGGCCATTCAGCCCAAATAAGCATCGTTTTGCCGTTAACGTCCATCGACACGGGAGCGTGGCGAAAGTCTCGGGTTAGCGTTCCTTTTGGACCTTTGACAATTATCTTTCTTCCTTCTAGAGCAACCTCGACGTCCTCTGGAATTTGAATGGTTCTTGAGACTTCTACGGCTCGCATTAACAGACCTCTGCTGGTCAATATATGAACGCTAGCAGTTTGCCTCCAAGGTGTTTTTCTCTTGCTTCCCTATGTGACAACACGCCTTTAGGCGTTGAAATCACTATCGTGCCCACTTCTCTCGATGGAAGAATCTTCTTCTCCCACTCTTCAAACTCGTCCAGCCCCACGGAATATCGGGGTCTGACGGCTCCACACTTGTTTATTCTTCCCAGAAGCTGAATTTTGAACTTCCCAGACCGGCCGTCATCCACAAACTCGAATTCTCCTATGTAACCATTCAGTTGCATAATTCGCAACACTCTGCCCAGCAGTTTGGATGCAGGGCTAATTATGCATTCGCGCTTGTTGCGCATCTCATTATTGATGATTGTTGTTAAGCCGTTTGCTAATGTGTCCATGATGATTTTCCTCGTCACTCATATTTCTTGAACCCGAGTTTTTTGGCCACTTCCCTAAAACATTGCCGGCATATATATAAATTGTAACGGCGAATCACAGGTCCATAAGATCCGCATCTGCTGCAGGGCCTAGTTCCCTTGCCATATTTTCTTTCCTTCCTAGGTTTTTGCTTGCCCATGTCACCAGCCCTCCAATCTATATTATCTCGACCCCGAAAGTGTCCTTGGCGAAAATCATTGATTCTTCTGGCGTCAGAATGTGTCGTGAACCGATTTTTGCCTTTTCTCTCCGTCTGTTTTTGACGCGATACCCGGGGCGACTCATAGACACGCATACGTCAAACCCGAATATGCCAACGTCAGGGTCGTATTTCACTCCTTGAATCTCAATGTGCTCCTTGATACCAAATGAGAAGTTACCTTGTCCGTCGAAGCTTCTTTTGGCGATTTTCCTGTCAATCACAGGCAAGACTTTGTTAAGAAAATCATAGGAGTTTTGTTTCCTGAGGGTCACAATACAGGCTATTGATTCTCCCATTCTGATTCCAAAATCCCTGATGGTTTGCTTAGCTTTTCTTTTGCATGGGGTTTGACCGGTTAATTCCTTCAAAACTTTGGTTGCCTTTTCAAGGGGTTCCCCCGACTTCCCCACGTTGAGGTTGACGACGACTTTCTCTATTTTCGGTTTCAACATGGGGCTTTCTTCCCATGTTTTACGAATTTCGTCCTCAGACAAGCTATGCTGCCTCCGGCAAAGATATCAATGGATGTGCCTCGCCTACGGCAAACACGAAGTTCAAGATTGTTTGGTAACGATTACCTTTATTGTCCTCGATTGTTACAAGGGCATTTCTGCGCTTTTTTCCAGCTGCTTTTTCGATCTCAACTATGCTGCCATGTTTTCCGATGTTTTTTCCGCCAGTTATGATTGCGTAATCTTTCTCCTTCATCTTTATGCTCTCAGTAATTTGCTTTTCTGGAAGACTCATTTTCACCGTGTCCAGAGTCTTGTAAATGTCTTCCTGCCGGTTCTTCGGATCAGCAACCTTCACCAGTATGTTCGACCCATCGTGAAGGTTAAGTTGCACGCTTCCATTTCTGCCCTTTCTCTTGTTTTCTATTCTGCAGAGTTTGAATCTTGCTTCTTCCCCGTCAATTGGCAGTAGAATTAATCCCTTTGCAGATGGAAGTACGCGGAAGTTCTTATCAACATCAGGCACGGAAACCACGTCGACAAGTCCCACTGGGAAACCATCATCCTGTCTGACTTGCCCGTCAACACGTACTCTCCCTTGAGTAACTATCGTTTTAGCCTCCTTTCTGGTCTTGGCAAACCCAAGGCTGTCGCGCAGGATTATGGCTAACGGCAGGCAATTCTCGCCGGTGTGAGGGCCAGGAGACGGTTTGACTACCCAAGTGAATTCCTTCCTGTGAATCGGCCAGAATCTTGGTGCAGGCTTACGTTTCAGACCTGTGGATGCTCCTTTTCTGCCCAATTCTATGTGCCTCCAGTCTTCTTCGCGGTTCTTCCTGTCCTCGCTCGCTTCTTTGCTTTTGGTTTCCGCTCCGCTTCGGCTTTCCCCTTTTCTTCCTGTACCGTTTCCTCAGCTGGTTTCTTGGCTGCTGTCTTCTTCTTCGCCCGAGGCTTCTTCGCTTCTACCTTCTTCAATCGAGTCGGCTTCTTTTCAACGACTTCTTCTACAGGTTCAGCAATTTTCTCCGTGGGCTTCCGACCTGCCTCCCTTACCATTTTCTTAGCCTGTTTCTTCCGCTCCAGAATTTTCTTTCGCCATTTATCATCAAGAGTCAAACCAATAATTCTCACCTTCGAAGGATGAACTGGAACAAATATTGCGGTTCCATCCACTTTTTCCCGTGTTAGTCCTTCAACGTAGATTCTATACTTGCCGCGGTCTATTTTCGATATTTTTCCCTCGAATCCTTTGTGATCTCCGCGCATTATGCGAACTGTATCACCACTTCTGACCGGAAGCGTTCTCACTCCGCGTGATGCTTGCAGCTCAGCAGATAGAGGCGCAGCAAACATCTTATAGCGTATGTGATCCGGCGCTTGATAGAGCATTCTTCTCTGTTTCGTTGGTTTCGTCGTTCGTTTCAATGTCTGCAATTCTCATCCTCCTGCTATACAATTATGCTGGCTGCACTTGCTATTCTCGGCCATCTTTCGGCAGCTTCTTTTGCCACTGGTCCGCGGATTTCTGAACCTTTCATCTCTCCTTCAGGTGTGATTATTACGGCTGCGTTGTCTTCGAACTGAACCCGAACACCGTCAACCCTTCTGTAGGGTCTCCTCTGTCTCACGATGACTCCCTGAAAGATCTTCTTCCGCATGTCAGGTGTTCCTCGTCTGACAGAAAGCGTAATCTTGTCGCCCACCGAACCAGATGGGTACCGTCGCAGTCTTCCCTTGTAACCCATAACCTGTACCAGTCGCAATATTCTGGCGCCTGTGTTGTCAGTGCACCTTAACATCGAACCAGGCACTAGTCCTCTTGCGACCTTTGGTCCATGTCCAACCATCCCCTTTGCGCTTGAAGCTCTCTGCTTTGCTTTTGCCGCCATCTCAGCTCTCCCCTGTTTTTTCAACGACAACAAATGACACGGTCTTGCTTATGGGGCGACATTCCGCTATCGTCACGTGGTCTCCTTCTTTCGCCTCTATGCATGGAGGACTGTGAGATGGAATACGACTGTGTCTCCTTTCATACTTCATAAATCTTGAAACATAGTGAAGATAGTCACGTTCAACAACAACCGTCTTATCCATCCTTGCCGTGACCACGACGCCTTGCAGCACGTGACCTCGAATTGCAAGATCTCCGTGGAAAGGACAATTTCTGTCTTCACAAGTCTTCTTAGGCTTCTTAAAAGCAAGCGACATTACCATAATCTCCGTATGTTCTTCTTGAGGCGGTCTTCAGGTCTTCCGGTCAACAGCTTGCCATCAACCTCAACAGTTGTTCCATCAGCAAAGCAGAAATGAAAAACAGCCGAGCTTTTCGCTATAATCTTTCTTTCGCCTTCATTTAGAATCGTGAAGGTGTTCCTGGTTTCACTTACCACTTTGCCAGATATTCCTACGTAGTCTGGATGGGCACTCTTGGAGACTTTTGCCTTGGTTCCGATGAATTCGTGGCGAACTATTTCAGGAGTCACCTTCATTTCTTTTTCTCCTTCTTCTTCTCCTGTCTCTTCGTTTTAACCAACCCAAGCTTGCCCTCTGTCTCTATCGTCAGAATTCGTGCGACCGTCTTGCGCAGTTCCTTAATTCTGGCTGGATTCTCAACATTACCACCAGCTTTGACCATAGTTTTCAGCCTGAGAAGTTCCGTCCTAAACTCGCCAAGTCTTCTTGTCCTCTCCTCAGAGGGCATGTCTCGTATTTCCTTGACGCGCAGTATTGGCATTTACCCAGGTGCCTCCTTTTTCTCATCAGTGCTTGCTTCTTGGGGTGGAGCTTCAACCTTACCCTCAGTTGGCTCCTCATCTGGATGCAAAGCCTCAGCAATCTTGATCCTGTCAGGAAACTGTGCGTCTGGAGGCATTATTCTGACTCTTACACCGAACATTCCCGGCTTAAGCTGAACGTGAACCTCGGCTTTCCGCGTGTATTTCAGTGGAGGCTCGCCGCACTTTGGCAGGTACCCAGACTTAAACTTCTCGTATCTTGCTCTTTCCGTTCTCAACTTGCCACTTATGATTATTTCAGCACCAAGAGCTCCAGCTTCAATAACCTGGTTCAGAGCCCAAAATCCAGCACGTCTAAAGTGCACACCTCTCTGCAAGGCTGAACCAAGCTTTGACGCGACAACATAAGCGTTCAATTCGGGGATCTCAATTTCAGAAACGGAAATCTGCGGGTTCGCAACATGAAACTTCTCTTCCAAAATAGCCGCAAGCTCTCTTATTGTTTCCCCACCGCGTCCTATGACCAGACCAGGTCTCATCGCGTAAATCACTATGTGAGTGCCTAATGGAGTCTTTGATATGGTCACACCGCCATATCCTGCCCTCTCAAGCTTGTTTTGAAGGAACTCATCAATCTCCGTCCTCTTTATTGACTCAGTCACGAAATGCTTGACGACGGACATTATGCTTCTTCCCCTGTCTCGGGTTTCTCTTCCAAAGCTATTTCAACGTGACTTAGAATCTCAAAACTCGGCGTCGCTCTTCCCTGCGCTCTCGGCGTGAATCGCTTCATCTTCATCCCTTGAGAAACAGATGCATGAATGATGCGAAGTCTATCAATATCTAGGCCTTTGTTCTCCGCATTGGCCTCTGCTCCCTCAAGCAGTTTAAGAATGTACTTTGACGTCTTGACCGGATATCTGCCTGCAAACGCCTTCTCGAGCCCATGGCGATGCCCAAGCTTTTTTGTGTATCTCTTATATGGAACCGGCGTCTTCTTGGCCATCACGTCCTTAAGATACTGTTTTGCTTTCGGTAGCATCATTCCTTTTATTGTTCTGCAAACTTCTCGTGCCGACTTATGGGATACTCTAATCTCCCGTGCACTTGCTTTCACGGTTTTTTCCGGATCCAGTTCTTCCGGTGTTATTGAGTATCCCCATTTTGGCACTTTGTATTCTCTCCAACTGTGCAATTCAACAGCAACATGGCGATTTATATGGCTTTCCTTCACTGCAAATGCTTTCAGACTGGTTTGCAGTTCCAAACACCCCTAAACCCACGCTGCCCTTCTGCAGAGCTCCGAGATAGGTGGAAACGATTTCTATGATCTTACGGCAGTTGAAGCCGTTCAAGTATGTGTCTTTTTAACGATTGCTGATGGCAATGAGTCTATCTAGGAGTGTTCTTAATCTAAAAAACTGTTCAAGTTTTAGCTTGCGTCTTCACGATGTGTTTATGTTCAACCTTCGGGGTTAGTATTCAAAGCTGAAGACCAAGATGGTAGAATAATGCCTGAGACAGAACATATAACGATGCTTCATGGCGCCGGTGGCTCAGTCATGCATAGTTTGATCAAAGACTACGTCGTAAGATATTTCGGCGGCTTAGGCAGTGCTGAGGTTCCTCTTGAAGCAATGGATGATGCGGCTGTGGTAGGAGACGTGGCTTTGAAGAGTGATTCCCATGTTGTTAGGCCTATTTTCTTTCCTGGCGGTGATATCGGGCGGCTGGCAGTATCAGGTACGGTGAATGATATTGCGGCTATAGGTGCTGAACCGTATGCTTTGGCATGTGGTTTTATCTTGGAAGAGGGTTTGCTGCTGTCAGATTTTGAAAGGATTCTTGCCAGCATGCGATGCACGTGTGAAGAGGCCGGTGTTAGCATCGTTACCGGAGACACCAAGGTTGTTGAAAAGGGGTGCTTAGGTGGGTGCGTAATAAACACCTCAGGGATTGGTAGAAGAACGCTCGCTCTGGAGAAGAATCTTAAAGTCGTTAGGTGTTATAGAACCAATTTCAAGACGAGGTGGGTCCTCGACTCAAACCTCAGGGTTACAGACAAGATAATCTTGTCAGGAACGATCGGAGATCATGGATTAGCTGTGTTGTCCGCTCAAGAAGGATTACGCTTTGGAAGTGAGATAAGATCTGATGTTCAACCTTTGAACCGTCTAGTGCAGCGGTTGCTTGGAGAGGTTGGGGGAATAGTTACGATGAAAGATCCAACAAGGGGCGGTTTAGCTGATGCTCTGAACGAGATTAGCGAAAAATCAAATGTTGGAATATTGATTCATGAAGACAAAATTCCAGTTAGAGAGGATGTGAGAGCGGCTTGTGAAATGCTGGGGTTGGACCCGTTTGAAGTCGGGAACGAAGGAAAAATGATAATAGGTGCAATAAGTGAAAAGGCTGAGAACATTCTGAAACTTCTGAGGGAAACCAAAAGCGGGAAAAAAGCACAAATCATCGGCGAAGCAACCACAGACTTCAAAGGTGTTGCCATGCAGACATCTGTAGGAGGCAAAAGAATAATAGCCAGACCAGTAGGGGACCCAGTTCCCAGAATCTGTTAGGCCACGCCACTCTGGCACTGTAGCATTGTCCAATGTGGTAGATGTCAATCATGAGGAATGAGCTGCTTCAGACGAGATCTTTGAGACTCTTGGCTCTCGTAACTTATGCGCGTGAATGAGGGCTGTTGAGAAAGGAAAAAGCGGGGATCTTGCTTCTTAGTTATTCCGAGTGCCCCGCCTACTATTCCTGGGATTAAGCCTATGAATAAGCGCCGGCAGTGAGGAATATACTGATAATTGAGAAAACTAGCACAAGTATACCTCCGATAACTTCTTTCCAGGCATATGAACTAGAATAGCACCGACTACCACCAAGATAGCCAAGACTAGTCCAATACTACCAAAGGTTTCTACAACGGCTGCAGCCAGATTTGGTCCGATTCCGATTCCTGGCAGAGTTCCCATCTGTCCAATCAGAGAAGCCGCGGCCCAAGAGAAGTATTGCGACTATTGCGTCGATGGTTCCGGCTATGAGGGATACGACAAATCCCGCTGTGAGCCTTCGAACTTATTTGACTTCTGTCGATATTTCCCACCTTTCCTATAGGTCAATATCTTCTGAATATAATTCGTTTCAGATTTGATTTCACGCTCTGGCTATGGTTTCAAGCTTAAGCGCACATAAAAAGTGTGGGACTCCATGTTTGCCCAGTCGTGGTGCAACTCCAGTATCATTCTGGCTGTTTTGCCCATATTTTACATGTCCCTTCGCTGCTCACCATGCATGCCCCTACTGGCTTCTGTGGGGTGCAGTCTTTCATGAACAGGGGACATTCTGTGGGCTTGATTCTGCCAATTACCACCAAGTGACATCGGCAACCTTGCTTCGAGTCAACGCCGCCTTCAACCTTTACGCCATGTTTCATATGAGCATCATATGCTTCGTATTCTTGCTTTAGGTTGAATTTTGAAGAACTTATATTTCCAAGCCCACGCCATCTGCCATCCACGGTTTCGAAAGCCTCCTCCATGATTTTTCGTGCCTTGGGATTTCCTTCATCATGTACAGCACGCGTATACTCGTTTTCCAACGACGGCTCATGCTTGTTCAGCTGTTTCAGAATCATGTAAATGCTGATTAGGACGTCCAAAGGCTCGAAGCCGGCAACCACGACTGGCATGTGGTACTGATTTGGGAATATCTCATAAGGTTTTAGCCCGATAATCGTGCTGACGTGGCCTGGCGCTATGAAGCCGTCTAGCCTTAGATCCTTCATTTCAACAAGCAATTTCATGGCTGGCGGTATCATGCGATGAGAAATCAGGAAGCTGATGTTTCTGGAGGGTTTGTTCAATATCTCGACGGCAGTGGACGGAGAGGTTGTTTCAAAACCCACAGCGAAGAAGACAAAGTCTTTCTCCCGTTCTTTCCATGCCATTTTGACAGCATCGCTTACGCCATAAACGACGCGAACGTCGGCTCCTTCAGCTTTCGCATCTAGCAGGGACATTTTCGATCCTGGAACTCGGAGAAGATCGCCGAAGCAGATGACAACGGCCCCGTTCAAGGCCAGTTGTACCGCCTCGTCTATTTCTGAAGCAGGCACTATGCACACTGGACACCCAGGTCCAGCTATTACTTCCACGTTGTTAGGTAAAAAACTGCGCAGGCCATAATGAGTAATAGTCCATTCATGGGTGCCGCAGACATGGCATATCTTGACCATCTTGGTGTTCCCTTTTGCAAGCCGCCTAATCATGCTCGCAGCACGTTTTGCCAAATCTGGATCTCTGAACCTCAGTTTCTGGGTCATCTCAATTCGCCTTAACCGTCGTTCCCATTGCGAGTTTCCACTTCAAGTATCTGGTTCCACAATTGTATAGTCTCCTGCGCTTCTTTTTCATCCAAGACTTGGATGGCATAGCCCGCATGCACCAGAACATAATCACCAACTTTGGCATCTACAAGCGTCACGTTAATCTCTCTCAGAACTCCTTCGCCAAAATCAACACGCGCAGTATTCTTCTCAACACTTACGACTTTTGCTGGAATGGCTAGACACATCTTTATCAGTGTAAATAGGCGAAAACACGCGGCAATAAATCAGTTATGGTCTAAGACTGAAAAACTCCACCCACCGCGGCTTGACCAAAGGATATGCCACCATCGCCTGGAGGAACAGCCTCATGAACCAGAAACTTCAAACCGGCAGCTTCCACGGCTCTTTGCATCAACGAAGTCAAAATCTGATTGCATGCAGCTCCGCCCGAAAAGCCGATTGTCTTGACTTGGTTTTCCAATGCTTTTTCAACAGCCAGCTCAGCTAGTCCCCTGGAAAGATATGAATGCACAAAGTAAGCTAAATCCGACCGTGAACACTTGCATCTGTTTTCAAATAGCTCACGCAACATTTGAGTAGTTTTCAATTCATTATTCTCTATTATTGGTTTTAGCTTCAGGACATCCCTGCCTCTCGTTGCAGCTGATTCGAGCTTCATCGCTGGCTCGCCTTCATACGTGCGCTCGTAGCATATGTCCAGAATGGCTGAAGCGGCATCTAACACTCTCCCGCAGCTCGTCGTCCGCTTAATGTTGCCCTTTCCTCGTAGTTGCTCAAGAATTAACTGTATCTCTTGCGTTCCATGCGGGAAATGTTGTTTGTGATTCATAAGCCATTGCTCGACGTCAACTCTCCCGCCCAGTATTCCTGCAGCCATCCTCAGCGGATAACGAGTTGCCAAGTCTCCACCCAAAAGTGGCTGTTCTTCCAAATGTGCGACGCGTCTGAAGCTGGCTGATTCTCTCGTGCAGAGTAGTATTTCGCCGCCCCACGCTTCGCCATCTGTGCCGTATCCGTATCCATCGCAACATACGCCAATCACTTCTCTGGTATCATGTTCAATCATTAACGCGGCGATGTGTGCATGGTGATGTTGAACTTGGATTAGTGGCCAACCGTTTTCTTCTGCCAGCTCATGGCCAAGCCTTGTGGTTGTGAATTTCGGATGCAGATCACATGCAACGGCTTCGATCTTGCTGTTTGTTAGGTGAATGAGATGTCTTGTAGCCTCTTCCAAGAACGTTTCTGCCTCAACGTTTTCCACGTCTCCGATGTGCTGAGATACGAAAGCCTTGTTTTCAACTAGCACACATGAGGTATTGTTGAGTTCTCCGCCCAAGCCGACTATACAGCGTTTAGCGTTTTCTTTAAGCCTCACCGGTGCAGGTGCATAGCCCCGTGAGCGTCTAATAAAAACCGGTCTATTTCTATGCATGCGGATTACTGAGTCATCGCATCTGTAGGCTATTTGTCGGTTGTGAAACAAGAAGTAATCAACAACATCACCAAGCGTTTTCAAAGCTTCTTCATTGTCTTTTGTGATTGGCTGGTCTGCCGGGTTTGCGCTTGTCATCACGAATGCTGGATCGCTCACCTCGTCAAAAAGCATGTAGTGCAAGCCCGTATATGGTAGCATCACACCGATATTATGCAGATTTGGAGCAATCAAATCTGAAAGAAAGTAGGTCTTGTTTTTACTTAACAACACTATTGGGCGGGCATAGGAATTAAGGAGTTGCCCTTCTTCTCTGCTCACCTGTGCAAATGTACCTATGGCGTCCAGGTTTCGCGCCATAATCGCGAATGGTTTTTGGCTTCTGTGTTTGGACTCTCTGAGTCTGATCAGCGGTCCTTCCTGAATTGTTGATGCCGCTAGGTGAAAGCCGCCATGGCCCTTTATTGCCAATACGTTGCCGTCTGAAAGAAGTTTGCCTGCTTGCCGAATAGGGTCTTTGTGTCTGAGCAGTTTGCCTTCCGAGTTCGTCAAATATGTCCTTGGACCGCATTTTGGGCAAGCTGTTGTTTGTGCGTGGAAGCGCCTGTTCATGGGATCGGTGTATTCGCCCTCGCAGAAGCTGCACATTGGAAAGTCTTTCATGGTGGTGTTGTCGCGGTCGTACGGCAGTTTCTCGATTGTTGTGAATCTCGGACCGCAGTTTGTACATGTAATGAAGAAGTAGTTATGTCTTCGGTTCTTGGGGTTTCTTAGTTCTCTCAGGCAGTCGCTGCATGTTGCTATGTCTGGCGGTATGGTTGATCCGGAAAGCTCCGCTTCATCCGAGCTTTTGTGAATCATGAATTCCTTGTATTTGCCTTCTCCATGGAGCTTCGCCGTTGTGACTTCATAAATCTGTGCAAGAGGAGGTTTCTTCCTTTTCAAGTCTTGTAGAAAACCCCTGATTCCAAACTGGTCCCCTTCGAGGAGTATTTCAACACCTGCATCGCCCCTGTTCTTGACGTATCCTTTCAAACCATTGCGTATTGCAGTGTGGTATATGAAGGGGCGGAACCCCACTCCTTGGACTATACCAGTGACACTGATCCTGACTCGCACTGCATCCATCTCTTCATTGTAGAGACTGAAGAAAGCTCATATACATTTTGACTTCTTGCAGGAATCTTGGAGCGTAGACATAGCTGTTTGTTCGGTCACGTAACGAGACTAGGGGACAGCTGAGCCGGCGTAGGTCATAATAAAAAGGGAGTTGACGATTAGAGATATTAGTGGCTTTCGTGTTTACGATATAGTCGAACCTTTCAGAAGGCAAGTGAATGACCAAACAGGAACAGGAAACTGGAAAGTTTGAAGCGATTTCAACGAGCCTATGTCCTGAATGCATGAGCAGGATTCCCATGAGAATTTACGAGCAGGACGGCGTCATTTACTTAGAAAAGACTTGTCCGCAGCATGGAAGGTTTGAGGACATCTATTGGGGTGACGCTGAGCTTTTCAAGTGGTTTTATGGCAACTGGTACAATGCTCGATACGTGGGTACCGGGTTGGAGAATCCACACACGAAGACGGTGAGTGGCTGCCCCTTTGATTGTGGAATTTGTCCACAACATAAGACACCCACGATTCTGGGCATAATAGATGTGACGAACAGATGCAACATGGCGTGTCCAGTTTGCTTTGCCTATGCTGGAGCCTCGAATTACGTTTATGAACCGTCGTTTGAGCAGATCGTAGAAATGATCAAGCTTCTGAGGAATAATAGTCCATGGGCATGCAACGCTTTGCAGTTCAGCGGCGGCGAGCCGACCATTCGAAATGATTTGCCCGACCTAATTCATGAGGCCAAGAAGGCCGGAATCACTCACGTCGAGGTTAACACGAACGGTTTGCGCATTGCAGAAGACATTGAATATTTCAAGACGCTACTTGACGCAGGTCTAAGCACGCTCTACCTCCAATTTGATGGCCTGAGAGAGGACATATACAAGACCACAAGAGCAAGGACAAACCTCGTTCCAATAAAGCAGAAGGTCATCGACAATGCTAGAAGAATAGGGTTGGAGTCGATTGTCTTAGTTGTCACTTTGGCAAAAGGTGTCAATGACAAGGATCTAGGAGCCATAGTTGACTATGCTGTAAAGAACCATGATGTTGTCCGATGCATAAACATTCAGCCTGTGTCGATGGCTGGCAGACTTCAGAAAGACGAAATGCGAAAGCTGCGGATAACCATCCCTGACGCGATCAAGGAAATTGAGGAGCAGACCAACGGAGTTGTTTCAAAGTGGGATTGGAGGCCGGTGGATTGGCCAGTTCCAATGACAAAGGGAATGGGTGTCATCAGGAACAAAGTGTATCCGGACTTTACGATGCATCCTATGTGCGGAGCAGCTACATTTCTAGTTGTGGACAAAGATGGTTCGTACAAGCCCATAATGAACTATGTAGACGTGGACAGATTTGCCGAAGTGTTCTGGGGCGTTTACTATTCTGGCGCGAAGGGCAAGAAGACGATGGCCAAATTGAAGATGCTTAAGCTTTTGCCGATGGCGAAGTCTGGCTTTGTGCGAGGATTGATCAGGAACGTTATTACCAAGGGAAGCTATGAAGCGTTGGGAGATTTCATGCGAAGAATAGTGATGATTGGGATTATGCATTTTCAGGACGTTTGGAACTTTGACCTAGAAAGAGTTCAGAGATGTGCTATTCATTACGTGACGCCCGACATGAAGGTGAGGTCATTCTGCACGTACAATAGCATACATAGGCCCAACGTGGAAAGGCAGTTCGCGGTCCCGATTAGCGAATGGACAAAGAAGACGGGTAAGAAGCTGAGCGAGCCATCATGATTGGTACCTGGCGCGCGTCAGCTCCTTGCCAGTTTCTGTCTCTCTTCTTCCTGAAGAACCCTTCTCAGAACCTTCCCCACTAATGTCATTGGTAGCTCTTTTCGGAATTCCAGTTCTCTTATTGCCTTGTAGGGTGCAAGTTTTTCGTTCACAAACTTCTTGATCTCCTCTTCGGATGCAGTTGCTCCGTCCTTCAACACGACGAATGCTTTAGGTATCTCACTAGCTATTGCGTCAGGTTTGCCTACTACGGCGCAGAGTTTTATGGCGGGGTGTTCGTAGAGCACGTCTTCGATTTCGCGAGGATAAACGCTGTAGCCCTTGTATTTTATGAGGTCTTTTTTCCTGTCGGTGATGTAGTAGTATCCGTCTTCATCCATCTTTCCAATGTCGCCAGTGTAGAGCCATTCACCTCTGAGAACGTTGGCGGTTTCTTCAGGCATTTTCCAGTAGCCCTTCATGACTTGTGGGCCCTTGACCACAAGCTCTCCAACTTCGCCTGTTCCAAGTTCCTTTTCGCCTGTTTCAATGTCCATGATTTTTGCATCAGTGTCGGGCCATGGCAATCCGATACTGCCTATTTTGACCGTCTTCATTGATCTGTCAAGCGGGTTACAGTGGGTACAGGGTGAAGACTCTGTGAGCCCGTAGCCTTCAACGAGGACCCCGCCCGTGACTTCCAACCACTTCTTCTGTACCTCCGGCGGGAGCGGTGCCGAGCCTGAAATGCAGAAACGCACGGACCTGAGATTGTATTTTTTCAGGTCTCGATGAGCAAGTAGCAGGGCATACAGTGTTGGTGCACCGCAGAAAACTGTGACCTTATGTTTCTCAATAGCCCTCAAACTGCTGACGGTGTCGAATCTTGGAAGCGTAACCATCTTCCCAGCCAAATATATTGGAGCGTTCATGCCTGTTGTCATCCCATAAATGTGGGACAACGGCAGGACAGTTAGAAAACACTCTTCGCCAGTCTTCCCCTGAAGCCATTCAGCGCAGGCAACAGCATTTGAAACGAGATTCATGTGTGTAAGCATCGCCCCCTTCGCAAGGCCCGTAGTTCCTCCAGTATACTGCAGAGTAGCCAAATCTTCCTTCGGGTTGATTTCGACTTTCGGAGGTTCTGGCGAGTTATCTCGCAGGAGTTCTTGGAAGAAGCTAACGTTAGGCTTGCGTTCAATCTTAAGCAATGGAATCTTTCTCAACAGCGAACCGATCGCAACTGTAGCGAAAGGCATGAACTCTTTGAGGTTCGTTATGATAGCTCTTTTCAGCTTGGTTCTTTCCCACACTTTTTCAACAATAGGGAAAAGCATGTCCAAAGAAACTATGGTTTCAGCTTCCGAATCAACCAGCTGATACTCCACTTCACGTTCCTTATACAATGGGCTTATAGCAGTTACAATCGCGCCGATTCTGAGCGCACCATAATATGAGACTATGAATTGAGGCACATTAGGCAGAAAAAGTGCAACTTTGTCGCCTTTCTTCACGCCCAACTTGCTGAGTGCGGCTGCAAACTTGTCTGTAGCAGTGTCCAAGCCCTTGTAGGTGATTCCTCTATCAAAATATATCGTTGCCACGCTGTTAGGATACTTCTGAGCCGTGTTCTTCAACAGCTCCGAAAGCGGAACTAGGGGATATTCAATATGTTTGGGAACTCCTTCAGGCCAAAATCTGAACCACGGTCTTTCAGGAGTTTGAGATGGTTCTTTCTTGACCTTCTTCTTTGAGGACATAATCAGAACCCGCCCTATATATATCAAGTGCAAGATGTAATAATGCTTTCTACAAAGGATCTACGTTGACGCGAGCTCTTCTTGCCGCTTCCTCCTTCTGGAAAGCATCAGCTGCATGTGCTTGACTAGTGCAAAAACGATAGAATCCCAGTTATGAATTCTCAGACATAGTCCAACGATTACAGCCCCTTCCCAGAAAGGGCCTTGATTGTTTCATAGACTGATGTTGCCGCGGCGATGATAAGAACTCCTAGAGAAAACACGTATTCTCTTGTCAATATTGGTGGTCTTAGAAAAACGCCTAAAAATATCAATGAAGTCACAAGAAATACTGTGTAGAAGAAATTCCGTGGAATCAGAACCCTTCTTAAACGAACAAAGTTTTCCAGGACTATCCGATCTGCAACATAGCCGTTCAGTTCCTTTTTTATGAAACCTGTCTCTTCTAGTTTATTCATGTGATACAGCGCAAGCGTGGGACTGCTCAGATTCAATGCTCTTTGAACTTCACGGATTCCGACCGGCTTATCATTGCCTAGTATGAACTTGTAAACCTTTAATGTGAGTCCTCTCAGAATATCCTTTGATTCGCCCACGACTTTTCCATCTCCATATGAAGAAGAAACGTTACTACATTATTTGGAATATCGTTGTTCAAACTATTTGTACACATGTACAAAAACATAGAATTAAGTTTTTCACTGACTATTCATTCTCTTGGTGCCAAATGAACTCTAAGAAACAAATGCTCGCAGCGTCAATCCTTGCAATCAGCCTGGCGGTCGGACTTGGAACAATAAGCTTCGGCCTATTCTCTGAAGGCCCACCTTCTCCGAAGCTTGAAAGCGTACTAGATGTCTACACACAGAAAGGGGGCCTCGGATTCAACGTATCAGATGGAGACTTTGAACCTTTCGACAACGTTTCCATTTACGCCTACCTCACTCAAGGAGGCATCAAACTGCAAAACCGCCCAGTAACATTCACAATTGAAAAGCCAGATGGCTCTGAGATCGTTAGGACCATCTCAACAAATGACTTAGGTATTGCTGAAGCAGACGCCTACCTTCTTCTCTCTGAAGGCCACGTCGTAGGAACATGGCATGTCGTCGGAAACGCAACGGTGGACAATGAAGCCATTGATGACACACTTGACTTGCAATGCAAGTCACAAAATGCTCGAATTGAAATCTTTTCTAAAAGGAACGGGGTTCCCAGCACCTCCTTTCTCCCCAGCGACTTAGTTCTCCTCGAGGCACAATTATCATACAGAAACGCCTCAATCGCTGGAACCCCGGTAACCTTTGAAGTCAGCATCCCAAATGGGACAGAATTCCTTCTTCAAACAGTGAGTACAAACGATCTTGGAACAGCTAACATTACTTTCCAAATTCCGTGGCCTTCAGACTCCTCCCTGGGAATCTGGCAAATATCAGCTGCAAGCGAAGTCTATGGACAGACTTTAGAGGTTTCTGCAGGATTTGAATGCGAACTACTGCCACTAGCAATGGACGTTTTCACCCAAAAGGGCGGAATCGGACCGAACACACCAGGCGGGCATTTCACCCTTAACGAAACCGTAAATCTCTACGCTGAAGTCAGAGACGTGCTCAACCAGACTATGCCCAGCCAACTAATAACTTTCGCCATCATACAGCCAAACGGGACGGCCCTCGCCTATTTCACGCAGATGACGAACTCCTCAGGAATCGCAAACATAACTATCCGAATACCGCCGGTTGCCGAATATGTCGGAACTTATGAAGTCTACGCAAGAACGGTGTCCAACGACGTTGTGCTTCTCGACACACTCACCTTCACAGTAACGCAAAGTTAGCCTACCTAGAAATGAGAGACGCCAAGAGGAAAGCAGAACATGAATGATCGACTCAGAAAACCCAAAAGAGATAAAATAGCCATAGTTGCCGAAATTCTAGAAATGGCACGTGGCGGAGTGCAAAAAACCAACATACTTTATGGAGTCGGACTCAGCTCTCTCGTGCTGAACAGATACCTCGACCTTCTGATTAACGCCAAACTGCTGAACATCGTGATACTGAACGACAGACCAGTTTTCAAAGCAACCGAAAGGGGTGCGCAGTTCCTGCACCACTGCTTAGAGGTTATAGATGTGCTCGAAATTGAGGATGATAACGGAGATAAGGCCTACAGAAGAATCCAACTTTTTCCTAGTTTGTCTTCGTAGTTTCTCCATTGCATCTTAAACACAGATTTCGACTTTCTATGTTTGACTATATCGCAGCACAATCCCGGTTTTTTCCTGCATAATAATAGCGACTTTGGGCGAGTAATCAAGAGAGTTCTGATAGAAGTCTCCAAATAGTTGAATCGGAGTATTCTCTGCTGGTCTTCGTTTGCAGATCGAGCAAATTCGGATCCAGTGCAGCAACGTAAAGCTCTACGGCAAGATGTGCATACCCAAAGCTGTGCCCGCACCTGCGATGTTTATCTGTCACGGCATGGACGCCCGAGGTTTCCGAGGCCTGAAGATATACATGCAATTGGCACAAGAAGCCTGCAAGGCCGGGTTTGTTTCCCTAGTTTTTGATTTTCGCGGTGTCGGAAGTAGCACAGGAGAGTTTGACTACGGTTTTGGCGAAAAAGAAGATGTGGCATGTGCTTTGAACTATTTGGCCTCAAGAAAAGAAGTTGCCCCCAACAGCATTTTCGTTGTCGGCCATAGTCTTGGCGGAGCTGTTTCGCTTTATGCACTTCATGACGAGAAGCGAGTTAGGGGGCTTGCGTTGTGGTCTACGCCCAAAAATCATAACTACAACGTTAAGAAGTTCATTAGGCGCACGAAGGGAATGTTGGGTCTGGGTGTTTTTCGAATACTTTCTTATATAGATAGATTAGTCGATATTTCTAAACTGTACAAGCTTCAAGTCTACGGGATAGACCTTCGTCCCAGATATGTCAGAGAGAAGCTCATGAAGTTGGATGAGTGCGATGCCGCCTCAAGACTTACCAATATGCCCCTATTAGTAGTTATTGGCCAAAGCGACGTTATCGTTGGCGTTGATGAGGCAGAAGAGATCTATCGCTCAGCGAATGAACCGAAGACTCTTCTCGTGATAGACTCGGCAAATCACAATTACAGGGGAAAAGAGCAGCAGCTAATCAGCAAGACAACCGAGTGGATAAGAAGCTGCTGGGAAAGGGCCACGAGATCATAACTCCTATTACCACGAAATGTTTTCCTCAAGGCGATACGAATTCGTAGGTTGGGTTTCCATCTTGCGAGGTTTTAGCTACAAGTCTGACTTTCATGCCTATCCTTATCTGCGACAGCTTGAAGCCAGTAAGCCAAGCAAGTATTTTCACGCCTTCCTTCAGTCTCCCTATCGCCACGGTGTAAGGCTTATTCTGGGAGAAGGACGTAGGTCTCACCACCACGTGCGTAAAAGCCTCGATTTCTGCTTCGCTGCTCAATTCTACCCAGTTCATTTCTGCGCAAAGACAGTCAGCGCAATCAGCAGAAGGAGGAAAATACAGTTTCCCGCACTTGCAGCATTCTGTGGCGTAGACTTTCCCTTGTTTCAAGCCTTCCCAAAACCTCAAGATCTTGCTTATCGGAATCTCTTCCACTATCGTTATGGGCCTAGACTTTATCACAGGCATCGACGTCGAAGTCATATCGTTCATCTCCTCAAGATCGTTACATAGCAGTAGTGTCCTGTTCCGCCGACGTTATGGGCTAGTCCAATGTAATTCTTCAGCGGAACCTGTCTGGTTTTCTCGACTGCTTCCTCCCTTAGCTGTCGGGTTAGCTCGTAAATCATTGAACAGCCAGTCGCGCCTATTGGATGTCCCTTGGCCTTCAACCCGCCGTCCATGTTCACTGGTATCCTGCCGCCGATTTCCGTTTGGCCGTCACGAAGAAGCTTTACTCCTTCGCCTCGGCTGCAGAAACCAAGGTCTTCATAGGCAATTACCTCGGCAATAGTGAAGCAATCATGAACCTCAGCAAAATCAACCTTGTTTTGCGTAATCCCAGCGGCTTTGTATGCCCTCTGAGACGCCACAACGCTTGCATCTAAACTGACGAAATCCTGTCTCTTACTCAAGTTGGCAGTTCCAGACGAATAGCCAATACCAGCAACCCAGACAGGCGTGTCAACTTGTAACTCTTTAGCCTTCTCTTCAGAGGCAACAATGACCGAAGCTGCGCCGTCAGTGATTGGAGAGCAATCATACAGCTTAAGAGGCGAAGCAATCATCATAGATGACAAAACATCATCTACCGTTATCTTGTTCTGAAGGTGCGCGACTGGGTTCATAGATGCATACTTATGGTTCTTGACTGCCACCAAAGCCAGATCTTCTTCAGTAGTACCGTACTTGGCCATGTGTGCATTTGCATACAGGGCATAGTATGCTGGAAACGTTAATCCGAAGTTGTGAAACTCCCAGAAATAGTAACCTGCTCTTCCGATCCATTCCATGGCTGTAGGCGTATCGATCTCTCTCATCTTCTCAACTCCCAGAGCCATTGCGATTTCAGCTTGCCCGCTTGCAACGGCCGAATACGCTGTGAAGAAAGCTGCGCTGCCACTTGCACAGGCCGCTTCGCACCGAACCAGACCAGCTCCGGTTATGCCGCAGTATTCGCCCACAACTACTGCTGGAAGCAGTTCCTCATACCAAGCTCCAGCGCCTACAGAACCTACAGCCGCAAATTCGACGTCTTTCGCAGTTATGCCCGCGTCTTGGAGAGAGGGTCTAACCGCTTCGAAGGCCAGTTCGGACACGTTAACGTCGCTTCTTACGCCGAACTTTGAGTTTCCAACACCTATAACTGCTACTTTTCTCATACCATTCACGTTTTCAACATCTATACTGGAAAATAGCGCAAACATAAAGAAAAAGGATGTTTAGGCTATTTGCCTTTGAACTCGGGTTTTCTTCTTGACATGAGGGCTTCTACGCCTTCTTTCAGGTCTTCGGTGGAGAAGGTCAGAGCACTTAGACATGCCTCTAACCGCAGTCCCACATCCAAGGGCACTTGCGACCCGAAGTTTAGCGCATGCTTTGCGTATTTCAAAGCTATCGGCGGCTCTTCACTGAGCTTCTTGGCTAGATCTCTGACTTCATCTCTGAGTTTCTCGTAGTTCACCACTTTGTTTACCAATCCTATTTTCAGTGCTTCATCAGCCTTGAGTCTGTTTCCAAGCAGTATCATTTCTTTAGCTCTCACTAGACCCACAATTCTCACAAGCTTTTGGGTTGCGCCCCATCCAGGCACGAGGCCCAGATTACTCGTTTCTGGAGTTCCAAGCTCAGCGTGTTCAGCGGCTATTCTGAAATCGCATGCCAAAGCCAGCTCCAAACCGCCGCCAAGAGCGTAACCATTGATTGCGGCAATGACAGGTTTAGACGATTCTTCTATTTTGCCGAAGACCTTCTGTCCAGCTCTCAAGAATTCCTCAGCCTTAACTGGCGTTGCCTTAGGAATCATCGTCACGTCCGCGCCTGCGCTGAAAGCCCTGTCACCTTCACCCATCAAGACTAGGCATCTTATGCTCGCGTCTTTTTCAGCCGTGTCTAACACGTCACCAAGCTCTTCGATTAGAACATCGTTGAAGGCGTTCAGCCTATGCGGCCTGTTCAGTATAATCCAAAGCGTTTTTTCTTCCCTTTCAATTTTGACGGTTTCATATGCTTTGCTCAATTTGGTTCACCCTGCTTGTGTTTAGGTTCACGTGCCTATAACATTTTTTAGAATTTTCTGAGCAGATACTTCAACACGGTTAGCTTCTGGATCTCTTTTGTGCCTTCGTAGATTTCAGTTATCTTTGCGTCGCGGTGGTACCTTTCAACGCGGTATTCGCCCAAGTATCCGTAGCCGCCAAGCACTTGTATGGCGAAATCCGTGACATCCATGGCTATCTTTCCAGCATAGAACTTTGCCATCGCGGTTACCATGGGATCCATTTTGCCCGCGTCAACGAGCCAAGCGGCGCGATAGGTCATCCATCTTGCAGCTTCGATCTTGGTCATCGCCTCGGCTAAACCCGCACCTATAAGCTCATGTTGCAGAAGTGGCTGTCCAAAGGCTTCTCTCTGTTTGGAATATTTGAAGGCAATCTCGAATGCTCCTTGAGCCATGCCCACGGCTTGTGCGGCCACCCCGACGCGTGTTTTGTCGAAGAATTCCATTGAGTTGTGGAATCCCCTGTTCAGCTCGCCCACGATGTTCCAATCGGTCGCTTTCACGTTGTCAAGGTGGACTTCTCCAGTTACTGAGCAGCGGATTCCCATCTTGTTATGAAGTTTTGAGGTTTCGAGTCCGGATGTGCCCTTGTCTACGACAAAGAGGGTTTCCCCTCTGTATGTTGGCCTGATCTTTGTGTCTGTTTGTGCTAGTACGACTATGAAGTCAGCGGTCGTCGCATTCGTTATGAAGGTTTTTGTACCGTTTATCCACCATTCGTTTCCATATTTTGTGGCGGTAGTCTCCATCCGCGTGATGTCGCTTCCGCTTACGTTTGGCTCGGTGAACGCAGCTGCTGATATGTAGTCACCTTTGCATATTGGCGGCAGGTACTTTTCTTTTTGTTCCTTTGTGCCAATCACAGCGATAAATTCGCTTCCGAAGGTTCCGCTTGATACCGCAACTCCTAGCGAGGAATCTGCTCTGCACATTTCTTCGATTGCCAAGCATGTTTCAAGTAGCCCATAGCCTTGACCGCCATGTTCCTGCGGCAAGCTGAGACTCGTAAACCCCAGTTTGGCAGCTTGCTTGTATATGTTCATTGGAAATTCTTCTTTCTTGTCAAGTTCCAACGCTAGTTCTGGTTTGAACTCCTTAGCGCAGAATTCCTTGACGGCGTTTACGATTCCAATCTGGTGTTCGTCCAATTCAAAGTTCATTCAGTAGAACCCCTTTCCTGCTTTCTTCCCAGTCCAACTTTGGTTGACATATCCCTCAAGCACTGGACATGGTCTGTACATTTCTATATTGTACTTTGCGTGGAGCTCTTTAAGCTTGTTTAGAACTGTGTCTATTCCTGTTCGGTCAGCGTATTCGCATGGGCCTGAGGGCCAGTAGGTGCCGAGTTTCATTCCGGTGTCGATGTCTGCTGGATTTGCGGCGTCATCATAGATAAGCCACCCAGCCTCGTTTACTGCAACTGCCCAAGACCTTTCAACATCGTATTCATCTAGCAAGTTGAAAGGTATTCGCGGCCTTCCCTTCGTCCAATCATAGAAGCCTACGCCGGTTTTTTGTCCGAGCTTCCTTTCCTTCACCAAAGGTTCTATGACCTCGTTGCATGGTTTGAACCGTTCTCCATAGGCTTCGTACAGTATCTTGCCGACTTCGTATGCTATGTCAAGCCCGACAAAGTCGCCAAGTTCGAACCAGCCCATTGGGAAGCCGCCAGTGTATTTGACTGATGAGTCTATTCCTTCCATTGTAGCTTCCTTGCGCTGATAAGTCCAGAAGGCTTCGTTGAATACGGCTCCAAGTATGCGGTTTACTATGAAGCCGCGTACGTCTTTTCGCACTATTACTGGTGTTTTTCCAAGCTTTTTGGCCAGATCAGTTAGGGTGTTAATTGTCTCTTGGCTCGTGTTGTCGCCTTTTATCACTTCAACCAGTGCCATCAGCGCTGGCGGGTTGAAGAAGTGCATTCCTGCAACTCTGTCTGGACGTTTAGTTGCCTTGCCCATCTCAGTTATGCTCAGCGTCGACGTGTTTGATGTTAATATCGCATGTGGAGGTGCTGCCTGGTCAAGCTTGGCGAAAACCGTCTTCTTGAGCTCTATGTTTTCAGGCGTTGCTTCTACTGCGAAGTCTATGTTCTTTGCAGCTTGCTCGTAACTTGTTGTCGTGGTTATTCTTGCGAGTGTTGCATCTGCATCTTCTTGCCTGATTCTCCTCTTTTCGACGAATTTGCCTAGGCTCCATTTGATTTTTTCCTTGGCTTTTTGCAGGATTTCATCGTTGATGTCGACCATGGTGACTTGGTACCCGTTTGTGGCTAGAAGCTGAGTTATTCCATGACCCATGGCTCCTGATCCGATGACTGCGGCTTTTCTGGTTCTTTCAGCTGTCAATATGATTTCGTCTCCTTGAACGTATTGGTGTGAACGATGAAGAGTAATAAGACTTTTGAATGTTCGGTACACACATTAGGGGGTGTTAGAGTGAGGAAAAGATGTGAAAGTGCGGTCTAAGGTTGTTTTGCGAGATATCCTGCGATAGTGTTCTTTTGGATTTCGCTTGTTCCCTCGTAGATTTCGGTTATTTTTGCACATCTGTGGAAGCGTTCAACGTGGTAGTCTGCTAAGTAGCCATATCCCCCGAAGATTTGTATGGCTTCGTCTGTGACTTCCATTGCCACGCGGCTTGCGTATGTTTTTGCCATTGAAGTTGCAACGGCGTTTGGTTTCTCTTTGTCGTACAGCCACGCTGCCTTGTACGTCATGAGGCGGGCTGACTCGATTTTGATTGCCATCTCAGCCAGCTTGAAGCTTATGCCTTGGAAATTTATTATTGGCTGTCCGAACTGTTTCCTCGTTTTGGCATAGTTTAGAGCTTTTTCAAATGCGCCTTGGGCCATTCCTACTGCTTGGGCTGCCACTGTGATTCTGGTTCCGTCGAAAAGCTCAAGCGTGTAGTAGAAGCCCTTGTTTAGTTCGCCTACGAGGTTTTTTTCTGGGACCCTCAGATCGCACATGGAAAGAGAGCCTGTGACACATGGTTTTATGCCTAGCTTTCCATGCAGCTTGGTGGCTTCCAGTCCACATGTGCCTTTTTCAGCTACGAATATGCTTTCTCCTCGATAGGATGGTTGCACGTTCGAGTCTGTTTGGCAAAGAAGGATGAACGTGTCAGCGGTGGTGGCGTTTGTAATGAATTCTTTGCCTCCGTTTATTGTCCAGTCGTTTCCGGTTTTTACTGCGGTTGAGTCCATGCGGGTTATGTCGCTTCCGTGTTCTGGCTCTGTAAAGGCTGCTGCAGCTATTTTCTCGCCTTTGGCAAGCGGCGGAATGTACTCTTTTTTCTGTTCCTCGTTGCCATGTCTGAGCAAGACGTCTGGAACCATCAGGTTTCCCAGTGAAATTGCAACGCCTATTCCTGGGTCAACTCTGCACATTTCCTCCACGGCTATGCAGTCTTCTAGAACACCGTAGCCTTGTCCACCGTATTCCTGAGGTATTCGCATGCTGATGATGCCGAGTTGAGCTGCTTTCTTGAAAAGAGCCATTGGGAATTCTTCTTTTTGATCGAATTCCACTGCGAGCTCAGGTGTGAATTCCTTCTCAGCAAATTCGCGAACTGCGCGCTTTATTTCTTGTTGCTCTTGGTTCAGTTTGAAGTCCATATTCTATTTCTCCTAGGTTGGCTCATGTCTTCTGTGCTCGCAACTCATTAATCTTGTTTTTCAATGGCGGCACTATCTTGAACAGATCCTCGACGACTCCGTAATCGGCGAAGCTGAATATGGGGGCCTTTGGGTCCTTATTTACCGCTATGATCAGGTCCGAGCTTTTCATGCCTAAGACGTGCTGGAAGGCTCCACTTATGCCCATTGCTAGATAGAGTTTTGGCTTGACCGTTTTTCCAGAGGTGCCCACTTGTCTGTCGCTGGGAAGCCAGCCCTTGTCTACTATTGGCCGTGAGCATGAAAGAACCCCGCCAAGAGCCTTTGCCAGATCCTCAACGATGGGTAGATTTGCTAAGTCTTTTATCCCACGACCAATGCCAACGAGCTTTTCTGCGGCTGTTATGTCAACGCCCCCTGGGGGAGGAAGAACATACTGTATGAAGCGTTTTTCAGCTATTTCGCCCGTCAATAGCGAAGGTGCTTCAACAAGTTGCCCGTTTGCTGGTGTTGCCGGCTTGGTCGCTGTGAATGCTGCTTGGCGAATTGTAACAATGTAAGTTTCGGCCTTGCGGGCAGTGGCTTTGACGTTCACTTTCCCGCCGTACATTTGCCGTGTCACGGCGAAAGCCTCGTTTTCAAATGAGAGGTCTATGCAATCTGTTGCAAGCGGAAGGTTAAGCGAAGTGGCAAGCCTAGGCGCCAAATCGATCCCATAGGAAGTATGGCCAATCATCACTAGTTCGGGTTTATGCTCGATGATCAGTTTAGAAAGCACTTTCTTGTAGGATTCCGAGTTGAAATTCTCAAGTCTAGAATCTTCAACAACAATGACAGTATTTGCATATTCCGTCAGAAGCTTCGCAAGCTCCTTGACGTTATTGCCCATCATTATGACGGCGAGCTTCGCACCAGTTTTTTCTGCCAGTTCTTGGGCTTTTGTAAGCATTTCATAAGTTATGTCTCGGATCTGCCCTTGCCTATGTTCAACTAGAACAAGGATTTCGGTCATTTCAGACAAGCCCCCTTGATTTGAGTATTTCAGCAATCTTAGTTGCGATTTCTTCTGAGCTTCCTTTCAGAAATTCTGCTTGTTTTTCCACAGGCGGAACGTACATTTTCTCTATCGTAATCCAAGAGCCTGCTGTACCCACGTCGTTTTCAGTCAGTCCAGTGTCGGCTAGAGTCATGAGTTTTATCTCTTTCTGCATTGCTTTGCGTATGCCCATAATTGAAACGTATCTCGGCTCGTTTATCCCCGTCTGAACTGCGAACAAGGCAGGCAATTTCATCTCAATTTGCTCCTCTAATCCTCCTTCGAGTTCGCGGTTAATCTTAGCTGAGCCTGAACCTAGTTCTATTTTCTTCACCATCGTTGCATGTGGAATATTGAGCATTTCTGCGAGGATTGGACCGACCATAGCGTATCCACCATCGCCTGATTGCACTCCACACAGTATTACGTCAAAGTGCAGGGCTTTGATTGTGCTGTGAAGGATTTTTGCTATCGCGTAACTGTCTGAACCCTCAAACTTTTGGTCAGTAAGCCTAATCGCCTTGTCTGCCCCCCGCGCTAGGCATTTTCTCAAAGTGCTATCAGAATCATCGGTGCCCATGGTTATTGCCGTGACCGTTCCGCCTTGCTTCTCCTTGATGCGTACTGCCTCTTCAAGTGCGTAGTCATCCCATTCATTAATGTCAAAGACCAAACCTGTCTTCTCGACAGCCTTTCCAGTAGTATCAATTTTCAGCTCAGCTTCCGCGGTTTCTGGGACGTGCTTAACACATACGATAATGTCCAAGTTGTTTAGACTCTCCTAGGTGTTAGTTTCTCTCCAGCAAACGATTTCTTATAATTTGTGTTTGTTGCTGCACGTTTCAGACGTACTTGGGTAATCAATGTGGAGCAGCGTATTCAGACGACCGGTAGCTTGAGAGCGCACGCAAAGATGCAAAATTCGAAGCGTCCTTCGGAAAGGTTCGACAAAACCAAAAAGGCAAACGGTCAAATCGCTATTCTGAAAACAAAAGGCATATTCGGAAGAGTATGAAAATGGCGTGTTCCTATGCTTTTGTTTTGCCAAAGTTCATGCATATTATGAAGAAGTCCATCAAGTTGACTTTGCCGTCTTTGTTCAGGTCGCATAGGGGGTTCCATCTTGGATGTTGTGGAGATCCTGGATACAGAGCGTCAGGTCCGTAGCTGCCGAAAGCAACGAGAGCGTAGAATATGTCCTTGCCATCCACTTTTCCATCGCCATTCACGTCCCCTTTGAGACCTTGTCCAACCAGTACGAAGACAGCCTTCAACGTGTGGTTATCGTTCATAGTAACCAAGTAGGGGTCAGCTGAGCCAACTTTGACTGCGTCAAGTTCCCAATGGTCAAAGACGTATTTGACGTCCGCAGTCGCATTGACGGAGACACTAGTGCCGTAAGTGTAACTGTAGTTGCCTTGCACAGGATTCGTTGTGCCGCCTGAAGATGCAGTTATGGTCAGCGTGTAGTTGTTTATCAGGAAGAATGCGTTCAACGTGCGATTCTTGTCCATGGTGACCGAATACGGGTTAACTGAACCCACGTTAACCGAGTCCAGTTCCCAATGGTCAAGATGATGCCCGACGTCTGGGTTAGCTTGAACGGAAGCAGAAGCTCCCTTGTCGTAGGAATGATCTCCTGGAGCTGGATTCGTAGAACCACCCGCAGAAGACACAATCGTCAGCGTAAAACCGGAAGGAGGCGGACCGCCTGATTTGCTTATTTCGTAGTATCCATCTTGGATGTCGACTGGTGAAATGGTAGCTCCTGTTGGGTCAAGTAGGAACGTGTCAGGATAGTTAATGCCCAGGCCGGTGGTAAACTTGTCTCCTCCAACGGTCGGAACGGCTGTGATGTTGAATTCGATGATCATTGCCAGTCCTGAGTGCGCCCACGGTGCCACAGGTGGAAGTCCACCTTTGTTAACGGCTATTTGGATTTGACCACGGTTAAGGCCGATGTGATGGTAGCCTGTGTTGGGGGGAGCCGGCAGGGTTGAGCTTGCCAGCCCGTAGAGTATGTAGCTGCTGTTCCAAGTGGGTTCAAACCAGCGAGTTGCGTTTACTATGCTATCATTGAACCCCATGTAAACCTCCACGCCACCGTAGTCCGGGGCATTGTCAACTAGAACGGACAGATTGAACGTGGTTCCCACTGAAGCCACCGAGGTCGTGAAAATGTTGTTCGGATTTTCAAAATGAATTGTTGGAGTTGCTTGTGCCTTCACGAATGACCATGCACTGCCGAATGGAAGCAGCAACAACGCTATGACCGCTGTACATAAGAGGCTTCTTGTCCTCATGATGATCACTAGCATTTCTGATTAAAAGAGGAAGACTTAAACGTTCTGGAATAATGTTCCATAATTTCATTTGCGGAATATTTCGAAAACGATATGTTGCGCTACCGAAATATGCCATAAATGCAACCTCTGATGGCGGTAGTGGACTCGGCAGTCCACGTAGATTCTCGAATGATTGATTTTCGCTAAGAACACCATTTCCAGGAATCGTCAGAACTGGAAGAGTTCAGGGCCAAAAGGTAATTCTGTAGTGCAGACTGGTTAGACATGAAGTTTCTGTCTAATGTTGTTCCGTTTTTCTTCTGGAACAGGGCCGAATTTTCTGATTCTGTCTGTGAACATTGTGAACAATTCGGCAGCTTTCTTGTAGACTGGTAAGGGCACATAGCTGTAGCGTACTCTCATGTTTTCTATGCCGTACTGTGCCAGTTCTCTTCCCACGTCGATCATGCGTTTCTTTGTGAAGTGCTCGTCAATTTCTTCGCTGCCTTCTATCACGAGCACGCCGTCTGCGCCATACGCAAATGCGCTCAGCACAAGTTTCTTCCCAAGAATAGCCGTGGTAGGGACTGCCACAAGCCTGACATTTTCAGGATATTTCGCCCTATCCAAGCCCAGAAAGTCCATGCCTGTGTAGCCCACGTTCTTGTCCACGAAAGCTAGAACGCGAACCTCGCCGGGATCCTTGTCAACGAGTACTCCACGTATCTGGGCCAAAACTTGCTTTATCGTGGCGTTCTTGAAGTCGATAGCTTCTTGAGGGCATACAGGAATGCACGCGCCGCAACCGGTGCACATGAACGGGTTAATCACAGCTTTTCCGTTCCGCATGTTAATGGCATTTGCAGGGCAGGCGGTCACGCATGCTTGGCAACCATTGCATAGGTCGCCGATAACGTAGGCTTTCTCCGGGCTGGTTGTGACATAATCACTTTTCAGGAACAGTGCCGCTTTGGCTGCAGCACCTAAACCGTCAGAAACGGTGTCACGCACGTCTTTCGGGCTTAGAGCGCAACCGCAAGCGAATATGCCTGTGACTAACGAGTCCACAGGGTCAAGTTTCGGATGCTTCTCCGTTATGAAGCCATCTTCGCCCGTTGCCACTTTCATTTTATCCGCAAGCTCCTTCAAACCAGCAGGCGGAACCATCGGAGTAGCTAGACCAACCAGATCAAACTCTTCGTTAGTCAACTCGCCCGTCAATGTGTCTTCTGCGACAACTACCAACTTGCTTGTTTTTGCGTTCCTGTAGACTTCAGCTACTTTGCCGCGGATGAAGCTGACTCCAGCTTCCTGGTCGCGCCAGTAAAGGTCCTCATATCCCTTGCCAGTGGCTCGAATGTCAGTGTAGTAGATTGTAACGTCAATGCCAAGCATTTTCTTCAGAACAAATGCTTGTTTCAAGGCATACATGCAGCAGATCCTGCTACAGTATGGAATGTAGTTTTTGTCACGTGAACCAGCACAAAGCAGAATCGCCATTCGCTTGACGTCTGTGCCATCTGCGCGTTTGACGTATCCGCCCGTGGGACCTGTGGCTGAAACTAGCCTTTCCAGCTCCATCATCGTGATAACATCTTTGTAGGTGCCATAACCGTAAGTGTCAAGCCGCTTAGCATCATACAGCTGATAACCTGTGGCAATGATGATGCCACCAACGTGCAAGTCGACTGTAGCGCCTTGATCATCGACCGTTATTGCCTTGGCGGGGCAGAGCTGCTCGCACTTCCGACATTTTGTGCAAGCCTGAAAGTCTATTGTGTATGCTGATGGAACGGCCTGCGGAAACTCTTGGTAGGCAGCTTTGCGTTGACCTAATCCCTCGTTGAACTCGTCTGATACGACCACAGGACAGACTTTGGCACATACGCCGCAGTTTCGGCATTTCTGCAGGTCCACGCCCCGAGGCTTCATGAACACCTTAACGTCGTAGTTTCCAGGGCGACCACTGACCTCTTTGACTTCCGCATAAGTGTACAAGTTCACGTTTGTGTTTCTTCCAACCTCAGCCATTCTCGGCGTTAGAATACACTGCGCACAGTCCAAAGTTGGAAAAACCTTCGTTAACTTCGCCATGTTGCCGCCGATGCTCGGCTTGCGCTCAACTAGGTGAACCTTGTAGCCCAAGTATCCGAGTTCCAACGCGGAGGTGATCCCTGCAATTCCCCCGCCGATAATCAAAATTTCCCGTGAACCCTTCTCGCTGATCGTCTGCAAAGGCTCAAGCTCACGGCTGCGTTCATAGCCACCGCGGATTAGGCTGATAGCCTTTTTCGTTGCTTCGGGAGAAGGATGAGGCCCCAGAATCCAAGAATCTTGTTCCCTGATGTTCACAAACTCAAGCATGAACGGGTTTAGACCTGCACGCTCAAGGACGCTTTGAAAAGTTGCCAAATGCATACGTGGCGTGCAACTCGCAACGACAACACGGTCCAAGTTCTCCTTTTTGATGGAGTCTGCAATAATCTCCTGAGCAGGCTTAGAGCATAGATACTTGTGGAACTTTGCGACTGCAACGTCAGGCCAGTTCTTAACTGCGTCAACAACTGTCTTGACATCGACAACCTCGCCGATGTTTCCACCGCATTCGCAGATGAAGATTCCAATCTTGGGCTGCTTCTTCTCCATGAATAATGGTCTCCGACTTCCATGATGCGTTTTAATTGATTCACGGGAAAACGCTTTAATAACCTTACGCTCTTTTTTCAATGAAAAGTGATGGAAAAGGATGAATGCTCAAGAGCTTGCCCAGAAACATAAACTTCTCGAATGCATACAGTGTGGAACCTGCACTGGAAGTTGCCCCGTTGCCAGAAAAGCCAACCTGAACGTTAGAAAGTACATGCGGGAAGTCGCCACTTTGGGCAAGCTTTCGGTACACCCGCAGAACGAGCTGTGGAGCTGCACGACTTGTTCCACGTGTGGTGTTCGCTGCCCTAAGGATCTTAACCCGTACGAGTTCTTGATTGACATCCGCGGGATGGCCGTTGAAGAAGGACAGATTGCCCCGACGATACGGGACGCGTTGGAAAGCATCTTCAAGAACAGCAATCCGTGGGGAAGAGTGCGCAATAAACGTTCAGAGTGGAGCCAAGGGATGAATATTAAACACGTGGGCCAAGGCGCAGACGTCCTGTTCTTCGTGGGCTGCACTTCAGCGTATGATCCACGAGTGCAGAACGTGCCTAGAAGCCTTGTGAAATGCTTCGAGAAGGCGGGTTTGAATTTCGGGGTTTTTGGCGACGAGGAAAATTGTTGCGGAAGCGAAGTTTATGGCATGGGTGAAAAGGGCCTGTTTGACTTTCTTGTTGAGGAAAACATGAAGGCATTCAATAAATACGGTGTGAAGCAGGCTGTGACGAGTTGTCCGCACGGTTATCATGTCTTCAAGAACAGGTATAATCAGACGAGTTTTGAGGTTCAGCATCATACGCAGCTACTTGCCAAGCTTGTCGAAACGGGGAAGCTTACTTTTTCGAAGTCGCTGGAAAGGAAGGTGATCTATCATGATCCCTGCTTCTTGGGCAAACAGAATGGTGTTTACGATGAGCCGCGGAAAGTCATTGAAAGCGTTCCAGGCGTCAAACTGCTTGAGTTTGACCGGTCGAGAGCTAGAAGCGTTTGCTGTGAAGGAGGCGGCGGAAGGATGTGGGTTGACATTCCTGGAGAACGTCTTGCTGAAGCGCGGGTTAGAGATGCTGCTGAAGCGGGAGCCGAAGTCTTGGCCGTAGCCTGTCCGTATTGCTTGCTGACGTTTGAAGATGCTGTGAAAACTACTGGATTAGAGGGCAAGCTTCAGATCATGGATGTGGCTGAACTGCTGGCGCAGGCTGTTTAAGGCTTGGTCTTGGCGTGCTAGTGTATTTGTGGCCATGCTTGGAGCCACGTCTTGCTCATATTGAGCTGGCGCTTGAAGGTCCGCACGTTGAAATCTGATTGCCTATGTTGCTGAAGGTCAGGATTAGTTTCGACCTCTCTTTTCAATAGTTTCGACTATTTGGGAGAGTAGTCGGTTTGAGCGTGGCGGGGTGTGTTTTGCCCGTTTGAGTGCATAGTGAGGATTTCTTTGAAATGTTCTTTGGGTGCCCGTGTTGAACCTGCTCTTCAATTTTTGAATGTTGAAATGCGTTTTCTCATGTTGGCTGAAGGTAGTACTTTGGGAATTTCTTTCCATTTCCGTTTGGAATCACTATGGGTGAAGGGTTGTTTTTCGTTGTTTTTTTGGATTTCAGCTTGAAGCGGGGTGTGTTTCAAAGAACGATGGTTTTCCATATTGTTTTGTGTTGTTGTGATCTTTGTGTCTTGCTGGTTTGTGCCCATTGCGTTTTGTGTGCCGCATTGTGCTCTGGTTTTGGAAGTGTCTTGTTAGTGTTGAGCTTTTTCTGAAGTTCTGCATGCTGGGGTGTGATTTTTCATGTCGCGACTAGTCCTAGTGTGGTTGTCACTTCGTTTTCTGCAATGGTGCACTCGCGCCTGCAGGGAATTGACGCAGCGTCGGGCTTCAGCGAATGATTCATAAACTACAGGGAAGAAGAGCTAGTGTTCAAAGGTTGGTTCTAATGGATGAATGGGAGTTGGTGATCGTAGGTGCGGGGTCCGCGGGTTTGGCGGCTGGAATTTACGGTGTGAGAAGCGGGTTGAAGACGCTTATTGTTGAAGAGAGAATTGCAGGGGGAACTGTGTTAGATGCGCCTATGGTCGAGAATTATCCGGGCTTTCAAAGCATTGTAGGGCTTGAACTTGCTCAGAAGATGGTTGCTCAGGCCAAGAACGCTGGCGTGGTGATCCACGAATTTGAAACGGTTGTGGGCCTAGATGTCGTGGTTGAGCTCAAGGTCGTGAAGACTAGCAGGGCAACGTACAAGTCGAAAGCGGTTATAATTGCGTCTGGAAGCCAATATCGAGAAATTGGCGTTCCAGGTGAAAGGGAATTCAGGGGAAGAGGCGTAAGCTACTGCGGGATATGCGACGGCCCGCTTTTCAAGGGCAAACGTATACTTGTCGTAGGAGGTGGAAGCTCAGCGGTAATAACAACTCTCTATCTTGCCGGCATAGCTTCAGATGTGAAGGTAGCTCATCGTCGAGACACGTTCAGAGCTGAGGAAGCCCTTGTTAAAGCGCTGAAGGAGAAGGCAAACATCGAAGTGCTTTGGAACACTGAGGTCAAGGGCATAAGCGGCGAAAAGCTCCTCAGCAAGGTCTTGTTATTCAATAATAAGACTGGAGAAAAAAGTGAACTGGCTGTTGACGGCATTTTTGTTCAAGTCGGCGAAGACCCAAACAGCCAGCTGGCTAAGCAGGCGGGAGTCACGATTGACGATGATGGATACATAATCGTTGACACTCTGCAAAGAACAAACATCCCCGGCGTTTATGCTGCAGGCGACGTCACAAATCATCCTGTCAAGCAGGTTGGAACGGCTGTCGGTCAAGGCATAACAGCAGCCTTGGAGGCTTACGGGTACGTCCGACGACCATACTATAAACAATGAGTAAAAGCCCAAAACCACTGCAAAACTATTATATTGTTCAGAACTGCCTTGGAAAATTCCTGATGACATGGAATAACATGCTTATCTGGTGAAACCTGAAATCGCCTGGAGAAAAGGGGAAATGAGCCAGACCTGCACTGCTGCAATCAACATCAACCAAGACCTGTGCAGCAAGTGCTCCATCTGCCACTCAGTTTGTCCCTATGAAGCAATAAAACGGGATCCAGAAACAGGCAAGGTCGAAATAGACCTGCAGAAATGCCAAGTGTGTGGAATATGTTACAGTGCTTGTCCCGTGCTAGCCATAGACATTGTTCACTACAGCTATGACAGCCTCGTAAATCACGTCAAAGCAATGCGCGAAAAATGCAAAAGTGACACGCTTGTCCTCATGTGCCGCGGAAACTCACCCTCAACAGGCGAGGTCGAAGAAATCCTCAAAGATCAGGGCCTAACCATGGCAAATTACATCCCGCTGCGGCTTCCGTGTTCAGGACGAGTGCCGACAGAGTTCATCTTCCAAGTTTTGAAATCTGGAATCAAGAACGTGGTCTCCATTCAATGTGAAGACGCGTTCTGCAGATTCAAAGAAGGCACGAAAGTGAGCACCAGGCGAATGCTGCTGAGCAAGGCTGTTCTTAAAGAGTTAGGTCTTGGAAAAGACGCTGTGAAAGTCATAAAGTATTCGCGAAAAGTCGTTTATGACACTGAGAAATGTGTAGGCTGCGATAAATGCGTGTTTATCTGCCCCTACAAGGCAATAGAGGCAGAAGAGTTTGCGACGCCCAAGATACTATCCGACAACTGCATGGGCTGTGGAGCCTGCGCCTTAGTTTGCCCGAATTCAGCCATACAGGTTAAGGGCTTCGAGTTTGAGGACGTCTTGAAACGCTACACGGAATCAGCCCAGAAGCTTAAGGCAGCAGGCAACTTCCCCGTAATCCTAGTCTTCTGCTGCCAATGGTCAGAATTCTCAGCCCTGGATGACCCTCAGAGCGCATTGCTCAAGAAAAAGGCCTTGGCGCTGGAAGTTCCATGCTTCAAGGCACTTGACCCTGTTCACGTGGTTAACGCGTTGCACAGCGGTTTTGACGGCGTCATGGCTGTAGTCTGCTCCAACGAGGATTGTAAGCTTCAAGAGGGGAGAGACACGGCTGAGAGAAATATGACTGTGCTCAAAAACGCGCTTAGAAAAATCGGCTTGATTGATCGCTTCGAGCTCTACACCGCTTCACCTCGATGCGTGGGAGACTTCAACGAGAAGCTGGAAGAATTCTTCAAAAAGATAGCTTCGATGCCGCCGTTGGTGGTGGAGGCGAAGGCAAGTGTATGAAATATCGGCCAAGAGGGAACTGGCTCCGAAAATCAAGCTTTTCGAGGTGTACGCGCCTGAAATGGCGGAAAAAGCTCAACCAGGCCAGTTCATAATACTGATCACGCACGAGAAAGGCGAACGTATACCGCTGACGCTCGCTGGATACGACGCAAAGAAGGGCACGATAACGTTTGCCTTCAACGAGGTCGGAAAAACAACCAAACAGCTCGGATGCTTGAAACAGGGAGACTGCATCTCGAACATTACTGGTCCGCTGGGCGTCCCATCAGAAATAAAGAACTTCGGCAGAGTCCTCTGCGTAGCCGGCGGCGTCATGATTGCACCCATGCTTCTGCAGGTCAAGGCGTTGAAGCAAGCGGGCAACAGCATTACAACTGTTGTGGGCGCAAGAATAAAGGAACTGCTCTTCTTTGAAGACGAAATGAAAGCCTTGAGCGACAAGCTCTACGTGGCAACTGATGACGGGTCAAAAGGCTACAAGGGACTAGGCTTCCTGAAGGAGATTCTGGCAAAAGAAAAGTTTGACCGCTGCATCACTCAAGGACCAGTTGTCATGATGAAAGACGTTTCAGAAATCACGAGGCCATTCGGCATCCCAACCATCGTTGCTTTAACACCAATAATGGTTGACGGAATGGGAATGTGCGGCGTGTGCAGAGTAACTGTCGGCGGCAAAATGAAGTTCGGATGCGTCGACGGCCCAGAATTTGATGGACACAAAATCGATTTTGACGAGCTGATAAGCAGACAACGAATGTTTCTGCCTGAAGAAAGATTGAGCTCGCTTCTGTGGGAAATGCAAGGAGGCTGTAGCTGTGGCGGAAAGTAAGCCCAAACCGAAGCCTAAGAAAGAAGCAATGCGCATGCCGAAGCAGGAACCAAAAATTCGAAGGCAAAACTTCAACGAAGTCGCCCTAGGCTACACTGAAGAACAAGCCCTCGAAGAAGCAAGTCGCTGCCTCCAATGCCCCAAGCCTCAATGCGTGCCGGGCTGCCCCGTGGGGATCAATATCCCCGAATTCATCAAGCTGCTTAAAGAAAGAAAATATGAAGAGGCAATCAACAAGATCAAAGAGAAAAACGCGCTCCCAGCAATCTGCGGAAGAGTGTGCCCACAAGAAGAACAATGCCAAAAAACATGCATCATGGGCAAAGTCGGCGAGCCAGTAAGCATCGGCAGACTAGAACGTTGGCTGGCTGACTGGGAAAGAGACAGAGGCAAAGTCAAAGCAGAAAAGAAGGCTAAGCCAACAAGCAAAAAGGTCGCAGTCATCGGTGCTGGCCCCGCTGGACTTACGGTTGCAGCTGACTTGGTAAAACGTGGACACCAAGTCGTGATCTTTGAGGCCCTGCACTTGCCAGGCGGCGTGCTAGTTTACGGCATTCCCGAATTCCGTCTGCCAAAAAGCATAGTTCAAGCCGAAGTGGACTGCATAATGAAGCTGGGAGCAGACCTCAAACTCGGATACCTTATAGGAAGAATACACACTATTCCGGAGATGCTTAAAACAGGGTTTGACGCAGTTTTCATCGGCACAGGCGCAGGGCTGCCTGCTTTCATGAATGTGCCTGGAGAAAACCTGGGTGGAATCTACTCCTCAAATGAGTTTCTCATCAGAGTTAACCTGATGAAGTCCTACGCGTTTCCGATAACTGACACGCCCATAAGGATCGGCAAGCACGTCGTAGTCATCGGCGGAGGCAACGTAGCCATGGATTCCGCACGCTCAGCACTGCGTCTCGGCGCTGAAGAAGTTTGCATTGTCTATCGGCGCTCGCGCGAGGAACTGCCGGCCAGAGAGGAAGAGATCGAAAATGCGGAGGAAGAAGGAATAGTCTGCAAGTTTTTAGCTGCACCGACCAGATTCATCGGCGACGAAAAGGGCTGGGTGAAAGCCATGGAATGCATCTGCATGGAACTGGGGCCCCCAGACGAGTCAGGAAGACGAAGACCCGTGCCATGCAAAGGTTCAGAATTCGTTATGGACACCGACACGGTCATAGTTGCCATCGGGCGAACGCCGAACCCGATCATACAGAGCACAACTGAAGGCTTGCAGGTCACAAAATGGGGCACAATAGTAACGGACGAGAACGGCAAAACAAGCATTGAAGGAGTCTACGCAGGCGGAGACATAGTGACAGGCGAAGCCACAGTCATAAGCGCCATGGGAGCAGGCAAGAAAGCAGCACAAGCTATACACGAATACTTGAGGAAGAAGTAGGATCACGTGCTCTTGGTCTTGTTCTTAGCATGCGAAGATAAGAAAGAGTAATCTGCAACCTTGAAAAAATGAATAAGGAGACACTATGAGATTAGCCACGAAGGCACGTGTGACAAGAGGACACAAACGAAGAAACGGAAAGATCATTATCGTTTCTACTCTGCTCTTCATTGCAGGATTTTTCGCAATTGTGTATTTTTCAACCACCGGGAACAACTCTGACGAAGGGTTTCACGTATTCAGAGATCACTACTTAGGAATAATGAACAGTTTGAACTCTAGCGAAACCAAACTCAACATGGCATCAGAAATCTATCAAAAGTATAATTTCACTGATCTTTTCACATGGGAACACAGCAAGCTCACGTTTGCGTCTGATCCCGCGGGTTGGTTCGAAGATCCAATTGAAATCCTGAATAGGGGACAAGGGATTTGCGCACAATTCAGCATAGTCTACGTGTCTGCGTGTCTTGCCCTCGGCTACCAAAGCAGACTCATCGTGGCAACCAACACAACTAGTTGGAACCTCGTCCACGCCTGGGCTGAAGTCTACTTTAACGACAGCTGGGTTCACGTAGATCCCTCGGATCAAGTATGGAACAAACCGGCAAGGTACAAAGACTGGGATTGGGGAAAAAACATAGGACAGAACATCAAAATCTACGCTTTCGAAGATGGAAGATACGAAGACGTAACGTCACGATACGCGTAACACAAGCGCAACAGACAATGCTCAACAAGGCTCACAATAAACATCATACCAAAGCAGCAGCAAGACCAGAATAGGCTTGTAAGCAGTAGGAGCATGTTTCAATCGTATGACTGGAGAATACAACCGTGGTGAAAAGATCCCTAGGAAGGGAAAATGACATAAGCAATCAGTAATTTTGGAAAGCAATCAATATTATTAAATAATGCTCCAATGTAGGCTTCTTCATGCATGAGTGGGCCTTGGCCGAAGCAGTGATCGCAGCTGCTTCACAGATAGCTGAGAAAGAAGGACTAAAAGAAGTTACGGAAGTTAAAGTGAGAATTGGCGAACTACAGCAGATAGAACGCGACATATTCTATTTCGCACTCAGACAGCTCAAACCAGCCAAATTCGAGAAGTCAAAATTCGATGTAGAGACAGAAAAAGGCAGGTTGAAGTGCAGAGCATGCGGAAAAGAGTGGCCCTTTAACAAGAATAAACTGGACAAAGATTCCGCTGAAGCAATTCATTTTATTCCGGAAATCGCGCACACGTATATCAAGTGCCCGAAATGCGGAAGCCCAGACTTCGAAATAATCGAGGGACGCGGAGTCTGGCTGCAAAGCATAAAAGGAGTGAAATGAGCCTTGGTCGATCCTCGAACTGCTGTAATAAACGAGAGAATGAAGGAAGTAGCCAGAATCATTGCCGTTTCAAGCGGTAAAGGAGGCGTCGGCAAGAGCCTAATGGCCTCAACGCTGGCTCTCACTTTGGCCAAGAAAGGCTGCAAAGTGGGTCTTTTCGACTTAGACTTCACAAGTCCATCTACACACGTGATCTTAGGCATCAGGGACGCCAAGCCTAAGGAAGACAAGGGACTAGTGCCAGCAAAAGTGTATGGCATGGAATATATGTCAATAATTCACTATTCAGGCGACCGCGCCACACCCCTTAGAGGCGCAGACTTTTCAAACGCACTGATTGAACTGCTATCAATCACGAAATGGGGGAAGCTAGATTTCCTGGTTATTGATATGCCACCTGGCATCGGAGACGCAACACTCGACTTGATACGATTGATCAAGAACACAGAATTCATAATAGTGACGACACCTTCACAGCTGGCCTTCGAAACTGTTCGAAAACTGGCAAGCTTGCTTAAGGAATTGAAGATCCAAATCGTCGGCATCGTGGAAAACATGAAAATGACTTCGAACAAAAATGTGCAACAGCAGACACAGAAGCTAGGCCTAGACTTTCTCGGAACAATACCTTATGATCCAGAGGTTGAAGAGGCAATAGGAGACGCAGACAAGCTTATTGAAACAGCATTCGCTAAAGAAGTGCAGCAGATTGCCCTAAAAATCTAGAGCAAAGTTTCTTTTCCCTTTCCTAGACGCTGACACTCAATACTTGGTCAATAGGCAACGCGACTCTCTGTCCTGCCCCGCAAATCTTATAATTCAAAAACAGGAATTGCAAGACCCAACGGCAACAACATAAGAGGGCTAAGATTGGCTTCAACCAGCGCAGTTATTTTTGACTTTATTGGAACGCTGACAGATGTCAAGGGATACGACCTTGAAGAATCAAAAATGAAGTTGTGCAAGGCCATTGCTGCAGTTGGTTTCGACGCCAGTGTTGAATGTTTTCTAGAAGCTTACAACCTCGCACACGAGAAATATCGTGTTGTCCGCTATGAGGAGCTAGTTGAGGTGACAAACGCTGTATGGATCGCAGAAGCCTTAAACAGCCTTGGCATCAAGGTGAGCCCCGAAGACGCACGTATAAGAATGGCCGTCAACATCTTCTTCGAAGACTATTTGACCTCGCTAGAGCTTAGACCATGCGCGAAAAACATGCTGAAGAAACTGTCAGAAGATTACAAGTTGGGGCTGATCTCGAACTTCACCTACGCGCCAGTAATACACGCTGGACTCAGAAAACTAGGCATAAACAGGTTCTTCAACGCAATCCTGGTTTCAGAAGAAGCAGGTTGGCGAAAGCCGAGTGAGGAAGTCTTCAAGGCGGCACTAAGAAAACTAAGAGTCAATGCTGAAGAAACCGTCTACGTTGGAGACAGCCCACTTGAAGATGTCAAAGGCGCGAAAGCAGTAGGCATGAGAACGATTTTTGTCCCTTCTCAGTTCTATTCATTCGAAAACCTGCTTGAAAGCCAACAGAAACCAGACATGATCACTACGGACATCTGTGAACTCGACGAAAAGCTACCAGGATTCCTTAGGCGTGCGATCTAGGTTGGAGTTGTTCACTCAACAAACCGACCGAACTTTTCATAGCTTACGATTTAGCGCACGCTATTTGTGCTGTATGCTTGTTGGCAGTGACCATGTGTAGCATAGACGCACGAAAGAGTCATTAGGACATTACTGACAACTAGCTATCACACCAAAAATAGGAGAGGGACAGCAAGAATGGATGAGGTTATTGAAATCTTGAAGAAAACCACAAGTAGAACGCAAAAGCTTTTCGATGAAAGCAAAGATCTGTCCTCCAAACGTGTGGAAACTTATGAAAGCACCTTGCGATCGAAAGAATCTTCAGAAGCACAGAAAGCTCAGGCTCTGATTGGGAAAAAGCGGGAATACGATCGTCTGGAATGGTTATCCTCGCAGCTAGGCCTTCTATACATTCTCCAAATCTTCGCATTCAAAGTCAAGATTCTGCAAATATCAGTCGAAAACGTAAGTGAACAACTTCAAAAATCTGGAATACTGCAAAGTACCAAAGACATCGAAGACACCAAGAAAAACATTGACAAACTAATGATTCTCCTAGAAGCTCAATACGAGTTCATAATGAACATTGCAGAGAACAACAAAAAAGACCTTCCTTACATTTCGTAGCCGCCCAAGAGTAAAACGTCTTCCACGTTCGCATCACTTTCTACTCGTTATGATCATCAAAGACTTATATTGAGAAAGCACCAATCTTGATCCCGCGCGTGCTATTACCGCTTTAACCTAGACGACCTAAGGAAAATGTGCGATGTGGTGGATTTGCAGGAAAAATACGTGATTCTACTCGGCAAGAGTTTTGGGCTCGGAGTACGGGTAAAACTGGAACACTCGACTAACTCTCCCTCGTGTTTCCCGACAGCATTTATTCTAAGTGGTCAGCAGATTGGCTCAAAAGGCTTTTGCAATGGCAGGATGCGCATGACAACTATCTTGGTTTTCTTGAAGGGGAAGCTGAAGAGCTTTTTGAAGAATTAGGACGCAAAGGCAAGCAACCATCGTGGATGAAGCGCGCGCATGTAAACCTTGGGCGACCTTCAAGAATGGAAGCTTAGGGAAGCCTTAAAAAACGAAATAAGGAGAAGAAAAAAATGGAAAAACTTGAACTTCCCTCTTTTTCTCGCAAGCGAATGAAGCTCTTACTGATAGGCGTCGCTCTCATCGCTGTCGCGGTATGCGCGCTCGTATATGCTCAATCACTCACATCCATAGGCTTAACGAACACAGGCTCCATAAGACCGCCTGTAAGCTCAGCCGAATCGCCCCTCATGATGGTGCGCGACGATTCAGTTTTTGTCGCCATGCAACAAGGAAACAATGAAAGCGCATTGGTGCCCGTCACAGAAATCCCATGGGGTGCCATGTGGAACGGCAGTGATTCTTTCCACGCGCTAAACCTCACGTGCATTGATCTCTACAATACAAACGACGCACCAATCTATCCCGCGTGGACGGTTGACAAGCTACCAACAGGTTGCACCCTCACAGCGCTAGTCTGCGTTCAACAGGATTATTACTATGGAGACGGCAGCGGGATTCATGCCAACCCACCAACTTTCAAAGGCGGATTTGTGTGGGCGAAAAATGATTTCAACGCATTCTACATACCAGCGAAGGACATGGCTAAGACATTCTTTTACAAGATCGTGTTCGTCCTGACTTTAAGCAGCGGCACGATTCCGCAAATGCTGAACTTCGTCATCACCATAAATTGCCAAGAGTAAACGATCTTTGCGAAACCATAAGCTTCCCTCTTTTTTTAGAATCATGATTAGTGGCTAAGTTTTCGCGGCATTCTTTTCATGCGGAACTCACTTTTCTAACTCACCGAGCCTAGACGAAATGACTCGCATTCGCCTAGTCCCGTCCATGCGTGCGGGAAGGGAGCATGATCACCGCCTTAACCCGTGTGGATCTTCTTTTGACAACCGTAAGTTGTGGGCAGCCACAGTCTCTCTTAAGGACTGAGAAAAATGCCCAAAAACCAAAAAAACCCAAAACCTGCATGAATGCGGCTTAGAGGACATAGACGAATGCGAAAGCACCAAAGCTCACGACCTTCAGCGGCTCCGTGCGCCTATTGCCTCCGTAACCCTGAGTGCCCCAAGGGGCAAAGAGATTTCTTCCACGAGCAATGGGTGCTAAACCCACATGGCGACGCAACCCTTGACGACGCAACCCCAAGCGACGTCGCGCTTCTCAAAACCCTTCATGGCATAATCCAGCGAGAATATGATAACTTACCGATTATCAAGGAGGTGAAAAAATGAGTGAAAAAATGAATGAGAAAGTGAACGCAAAAGACCTAAAGCCAAGCGAGAGATCGTCCGTGATCCCCCGCGCGCGCGGTGCGACGACTTTCTTGCCAGGCATCAACAGATCCTCAATTTTAACCATTGCAGAAATCTCCAATTCCGACTTTGAAGCCTTCAGTATAAAGAATTTGTGCGTTCAATTTCTTCGGAACACGCAAGAATATGACCGTACGATTTCCCTTAGTGTATACCGATACAGTTTTGAACGCGGGCGCTTCTGCAAGATCTTATAAAGAGAACAGCATAAAACACTCTTCCAAGATTGTATATGAAATTTAAACTATGCTTGGATGCTCTGTTAATAGTTTTTCTTCTGGTTTTGGCCGTCGGTCATGTTAATGCACAGTCATCCGCCGCAGTCGAAAGTGCCGACATAGCTATTGATTGCAAAAAAGGAACAGTTGATGTTTCGTGCTCCGAGTATTTCTATCCTGTTAATGGTACCTCTCCGGTGCACACCCCGAGCGGCGTGGACCTAACTGACATGAATTCAAGTAATGTCAAGGATGTACTCTTGACTTTTTCAACTGCGGATTCGACCTTAGCGGTATGGACCTTGGTTAATGCAACTACGTCAAAATCAGTTGGGGATGCGTGGGCCACGATGTTGTCCACTCCCTTCCAAACAAGTTACAGCTACGATTATGCTAGCGCGCGCGTGCATTACAAGGCACCAGGGAAAAACAGCCTATCACAGTATATGCAATGGTTAATGTCTCAGTGCTTTGTTTCGGATTTGAACGGATTTTCGCTAGCACTGATGCCGATCGTCGGTAGACCGGGTTCTTCTATCACTGTTGACATATTTCCAAGCAGCAATAACGAGTGGGGCTACATAGTCAAGTGCAGTTATCAGACAAGCATTCCAATTGGCTCCGGTGATCACACCATAGACTTTCTTAATCTTTTGGGCGTTAGTTCCCTTGCTCCTTCACCTTACAGCGGATATTACGACACGACATATCTTACTGAAGTTTACTTGGCAGCCGTCGATGTAGGCATATCATCAAGTCAGACTGTGACCTACACGTCTTGTCAGCCCCCTGGGTTTGAAACTATTCCGGCTTCGGGGGTTCTCCCGCTGAGAGGTTGGTCTGACCCGGAGGGATCAGGGGCCTTTCCAGTATTCGATTTTGAAAATGACTCTTCACCGGTCAGTCAATTGACCTACACGTTTAACGCAGTAGTGATTCCAGAGCTTCCATCAAACCCGATTCTGCCACTATTCATGGCTATCTTCACTGTAGCTGCCATAATGAAAAGAGTATTCCCCAAGAAGACCAAGAACCAAAATTAGCGCACTCGGTTTTGATTTCCTTATTAATGTCGAAGGCAAGGTCTTCTTGACTGGGAAAAATTCTCCAAAACATCATGAAATTTTTGAGGACCTGGAAGCAAAGAAGAGAGAAAACCCCGCTTTTTACGCGCAATTGCATGAGGCAATGACTGAAGTCTACAGCTGCAGAGAGCCTGAAGAAGTGCTCCAAAATTTTTGCAACTTGTCTTTCAAAAGCGGCTATTCTGTTGACTTGATTCTGAAAAACACTGAAGTGGTTTTTCACCGAGCAAGACATCAGAGACTGGAGCTACTCGGGAAGAGAAATGTTCAAATCCAGATTGGACCAAATCGCGCGCTTGACTTGATGGACTCGAAAGGGTTTTTTCGTTACTTTTTTAGTACAGAATTCTCTTGAGACTCTTTTTGGCAATGTACAAAAACACACCAATTGTTACAAATGTCTTTGCGCTCGAGAATAAGGGTTGGTTCATCTCTCCATAGGTTACATACCTATCCTTAACAGCAACGAAATGCTTATTCAAAGGCGATGAGTACAGAGTCTGGGGGGTCAAATTTGACTAGAATACTCATACTATTCATCCTGTTGTTATCATGCGCCACAATCCGCCAAGCGAACTTCGCAATCTACGACAAAACGACATATCAACGTATGGCAGTCTCCACTTCAGCGGTCATTTTGGTCCCAGAAGATTTCGGCAGCATTCAACAGGCCATTAACGCCGCTGCTTCTGGTGACACCGTCCACGTGAACAATGGCACATACTATGAAAACATCAACGTCAACAAGACCATCACGCTTGTCGGAGAGAACCCAGAAACCACCATCATAGACGGCAGCACAACCAACTCCACCTACGGTCCCACCCTCTGGATCTACGGCGAAAACGTCAGAGATGTCGCCATAATCAACTTCACTATTCGGGGAAGCCCCAACGCGTGGGGAATTTACATGCTTGGAACCCCAAACGCAACGATTGAAAACAGCATCATAAACAACAACCACAGCGGCGTCGTCGCAGATGCTTCTGACAACAGCACATTCGTAAACAACACAATAGCAAACAACCTGTACGACGGATTGCTTTTCATTGAGTCGTCAGGGCACACGATGAGGAACAACACCATCAGCGCGAACGCGTACAATTTCGGAATCCAATATTCCGCCTTTAACAACGACATAGATCAATCGAACCTCATAAACGGAAAACCCATCTACTACCTCAAAAACGAAACAGGCATCACAATTAACCCGACCGCCTACCCTGAAATAGGTTACCTAGCACTCATCAACTGCTCAAACATCCTCGTAGAAGACCTAAACCTAACCAACAACTCCAACGGCATCTTACTTGCCCAAACCAAAGACACGATACTGACGAACAACACTCTCGCAAACAACATCATGGGCATAGCAATGTCCTACTCAACAAACAACACATTAGAAAGCAACATCATAGCAAACAACTGGCAGGGCATCACTCTCGAGAATTCTCCAAACAATACTTTCAAAGATAACAACATGACAGGAAACCTGCAACACGTAATGATCAGCGGAGGCCAGCTGAGCGACTTCCTACAGGACATGGACACCTCCAACACTGTTGACATGAAACTTGTGCGCTACATGATAAACCAAACCAGCTTGGCCATTACGCCATACACGTTCCCGAACACGGGATATCTCGCGCTCGTAAACTGCAGGAACGTTACGGTTCAAGAACTCTCCTTACAAAACAACGTCCTGCTTGTTGCCTTCTCCCAGAACTTGACGATAGCACAAAACAACATCACAAAAGGAGGAATAAACCTTCAGCACGTCTCTTACGTCAACGCGTCCACCAACGTCCTAATTAGCGGTGACGACGCGCTCACGATCGGCGATTCCTTTAGCATCATTGTGGCCATGAACAACGTAACCCAGAACCACAATCATGGAATATATCTTGAATCCTCAACTGGCAACAAAATCATAGACAACAACATAGCTGAAAACAGTATCGGCGTAGGAGCTGACTCTTCAACAAACAACACCATCATCAGAAACAACATAACCTCCAATAAGGAATATGGTATCCTTCTAACTAACTCCAACTACAACATGATCTACCACAACAATTTCATCGATAACGCTGTGCCCAGATGGCAAGCGGTTTCCAGCAATATTCCTTCCATTTTTTTTGCAGACAACGTGTGGGATAACGGTTACCCCTCAGGCGGAAACTACTGGAGCGACTACACTGGGAAAGACCAATACAGCGGCACCAAACAAAACGCGAACGGTTCTGACGCCATCGGCGACACGCCGTACGACATCAATTTCGGCCAACGAGACCATTATCCGCTCATCAGCCCTTACAACGATTTCAAGGTAATCGGCACGAATGCACAGGCATACGATGTCGAAGTCATCAGCAACTCTTCTATAGCCAACCTTTCTCTCGCTTTCTGGCTTTCCTCGCCAACACAATACCTGCAGCCTAGGCAACCACTTCTCCTATTCCTTGCTACCGGCGAAACGGGCACCACGGGATTCTGCAGAGTAACCATTCCCCGACAACTTCTCAATGGAACATACATAGTACTCGTGGACGACCAACCGGTCCTGGCAACTGAACTGCCAGGATCGAACAGCACGTACGCCTACCTGTATTTTGCTTACAAACACTCAATGCATGAGGTCATAATAGTGCCAGAACTCTCGTTGCCTATGGTTCTTTTACTCTTCACGACAGCAACGGCGCTAGTGGCTGCACACGGGCGATCCAGAAGAAGAAGGGTGCTACGCAAAATCGCAAGCTGGGAATAGACTTATTCTGCTGAGGCAATCAACGCATGGAATACGCCAAGTTTAACTTCGTTATTCTCGGTGTAGTTCTCGATATTGGCAAAAGAGGGAAAAATCGAGTTAACAAAGGAGACCACAAAACACAACAAGACCGATCTTCCCGACACTTCGCCGCGCGCGCTGACACTTAATGACTAGTCAGAATTGACTATTGGTGAGCTTTGAATTCTAGTGAGTCTTGCCCTCATAACAAGGTATTTCAGTAAAATTATGGGAGAGAAGATCAAAGCGTAGAAGATTGTGCTTAGAACAAAACCAATGAAGCAGAAGGAGTAATGCGAAAAAGCCCCCACGATTGGACCGCAGCCTATCATTCTTGTGCCATCAACACGAAAAAGCCAAAACACTGGATAACCATAGCTCCCCACACTTTCAGGCACGCTAAAGACTCTCATAATACATGGCAACATATAGGATGGATGTAAACGCTGAAAATCTGAAACTAACGCAGCCGATAACAGCGCGAAGCCCATACCAATCACAATCAACAAGATGAGAAGGCCAAGAGCTTCACACATCCTAAATCGCAATTTATCGGCCTCCCGAGATAACATGGTACCTCATCCGAGCTTAATGCTAAGCATTCGAACAGTCTGTACTAAAACTGGTACACGTAGCGCGCATGCGTGTTCCTAAAATGGTTAAAAATGGTCTTAATTCCTCTTTGGGGATTTTGGGGCAGTTTTGAGGTGCACATCTGTTTTGCGGCGCGATTTGGCGGAAAGCCCATGCTTTTTGCCATGCCTCGGCAGTATCAAGATTCGTATTTCAAACAGGCCCATATTGGACCCGAACGGCTAAAAGAGGAATAAAAACCATTTTTGACCAATTTCGGAACAAGCATGCGCGCTTCTTCAGACGAGCGTTGCCTCTTTGTTCAGGTTCCTTGACCACTTTGGAAAACGTTTTCTACAAACTATCGCTACCAGTGCTGTTACAGTCATGAAGAGCGGAACGGCAAGAAACGACGGAAATTCGGGTACGTACCCGTTCGGAGTGTATAGTTCATTCGTTCCCAACGCATAGGAAGATATTCCGCCAATCGCGTACAATCTGTCATCTAGTACTCCTACAGCTAGATTGCTGCGGCTAGTTGGCATCGATGTTCCCAACGTCCACGTATCGTTTTTCGGATCGTAACCCATGCAGTAGTCTACGATCATATTGGAGCTTGATGTGCCACCAAAAACATATATCATCTTCGTAGCGTTTGTTCCCGAGGTTGCTCCAGCGGCTGCAAATTCGACGCTGTTCGGCATCACTGTCTTGTTGTTCCACGTATCAGTTGCAGTGTCATACACTTGGTTAAGGTCAGCTGCGCCAGAAGCCTGTTGCCCTCCCAAAATGTATATTTTGCCATCGACTGCAGCGGACGCATATGCGGAGATCGGCGTTGGTAAACGTGATTTTGGCGTCCAAGAATCCGCTGCGGGATCATAGACTTCGTTTACGTCTAGTATTTGATTGGAAGGACTAGTTTGCCCTCCGATTAGGTAGATTTTATCGCCTACAACGTTTGCTGAGAAATATATTCTCTTCGTTGGCAACGATGCCTTATTCGTCGCCCAGGAGTCCGTCGAAGGATCGTAAACCTGAGTTGCATCAGTCATACCCGACTGCGCTAATCCGCCAAAAACGTAGATTTTGTTCTGCCAAACAGCAATGCCAAATGACTCTCTAGGAGTAGGAATCGAATTCTTCATGGTCCAACTGTCAGTAATCGGGTCGTATTCTTCGTTGATACCAACGATTCCCAGACTTGTTCTGTGACCACCGATTGCAAATATCTTGCCATTGACTACAGCAACTCCGACATTGTATCTTGCAGTAGGCATAAGACGCCCGCTTGTCCAAGAATTCCCTACGGCGCTTCCCAGATGAACAAAGACGCTTAGAAGAAATAAGATAGCGAAAATTGAGACAGACACACGCATGATACTACTTTTCATCGCAACACCCCAATAGTGATCTGTCGATTCAGTTTTTATGGTTTTCGAAATTGCGCTTGCCCGAGCGCAGGCTCCACCATGACTGCTCCTTGCTCATTGGTATTCGTCTTAAAGATATTTAAGCAAAAGCTAATAGCGACGTCCTTGCACCGTTCTGTTGGAAGAGTTCCAAAAGGCAACTAGTATGCGAAGCATCTGCGCCTTATCACAAAAAGAGAGTGCGAAAAAGGGCTAGATATACGTGCCTGATGCCCTCGGAGGTTGATGAATGCAACGAGCTTTTGGTCTGACTTGTCTGACAGTTGAGCTAGCCATGATTCTTATGGCAGCTATTCTTGTGTCGAGCACGATGGCTTCGTCTCAAGTGCTCCAGCATGGAACGGGAGACGGAATACGAATTTTCGGGTTGGTTAATAGACCTTTGAATCTGACCTATGCTGAATTGCGATCTCTTCCCATAGTTTCAGAAGTTGCAGAGCTGAAATGTGTAATGGGCTTGCCGGACGTGACTTACAACTGGACTGGAATCCCACTTTTCTATCTTTTGACCTTGGCAGAGGCTAAACCAGAGGCTTACAAAATTGCTATTTGAGCCTCAGATGGTTTCTCTTCAGACCTTCTAATTGAAGACGCGCTAAGGCCCACAACGATACTTGCATTAGGAGCCAATGGAACAGATTTGCCTGAAATTAACGGGATTAAGGGGCTTTACCGCCTCGTTGTTCCATGCAAATGGGGTTACAAATGGGTCGGCTACGTAACAGAGATTGAGGCTGTGAATTACGACTACAAAGGAACCTATGAAGGCTTAGGAGGATTCAGCGACCAAGCAGACAGACCCGACTGCACTGGTTTTCCCTCAGTAAATCCTCCCTTGCAAGAGTTGAACATACGCGCGCGCTGAACTGGCAGGATGGAACAACACGTATGCCTATCTGTATTTTACTTACAACCATTCAACGCGTCAGGTCATAATAGTGCGAGAACTCCCAGTACCTGTGGTTCTTTTACTCTTTACGACAGCAACAGCGCTAGTGGCTGCACACGCACGATCCACGAGAAAGAGAGGGCTACCCAAAATCGCAAGCTAAGAACAGACTTCTGCTGAGGCAATCAACGCATGGAATACGCAAAGTCTAGCTTCGTCATTCTCGGTGTAGTTCTCGATATTGGCAAAAGAGGGAAAACTCGCGCGCGCAAACTTGATTTTTTCACATTTGAACGCGCACTATTAAGGGAAAAATGCCAAAGCTACATTGAAATTTTGGATGCAGTTCTCAACATGTACATTAGAAAGCTCAGTATTTCGTTGTTTGTAAGTTTTGATTTTCCCATTTTCCGGTTTGTGAATGTTATCGGAATCTCAGTTACTTTTGCACTATGAACTCGTGCCTGTCTCAGAGTTTCTATTTGAATCTCGTAGGTTTCACTATGCAGCTCGGGTAGGATCTCTTGGATGTATTCTCTGGAATAGCATCTGAAACCGCTGGTGAAGTCGTTTACTGGAAGGGCCACAATTTTTGCCGTTACTCCGTTTGCCACTCTGCTTATTATCAGTCGTCTCAGGTTCCAACCTCTGACTTTTCCTCCTGGGCAATATCGGCTCCCGACTACCACGTCGTAGCCTTTTCTAGCCTGTCGCAACAGTCTTGGGATGTCTTGCGGGTTATGCGAATAGTCAGCGTCCATTGCTATAATGAAGTCTGGCGGATTGGGCCGACTCAAAATGAAACGGAAGGAGTCCGTAATCGCGGTTCCAAGCCCAGCTTTCCGTGGTCTGCTCACCAGAACTATGTTTGGGTAAGCTTTCTGTAGTTTCTTGACTAGATATGCAGTTCCGTCAGGGCTTGAATCGTCCATTACAATTATTGTGGGATCAATTTGTAAATCCTCAATTGATATTATTAGGCTCTCAATGTTTTCTGCCTCACAATAGGTAGGTAATATTATTGCTACCCGAGAGTCAGCTTCGTCAGAGGTTTTGGCAAATCCCACAATTTTCACCAGCAATGGTGAATGACCCTTTAATTTAGTCTAGGGCTAGTATATCAAGCTTCAGCACGCGCGTAGCTCAAACATAGAGGATTGTCTTAAATATGATTGAGCGCGTGCGCTCATTTTTCGCTTGCCATGCTCGATTTATCGCGCGCGCTGCTTTGGCTTTTGCAATTGTTGCACCTATTCAATTGTGGCGCGACGCTTCATAGCAGGATCCAAGCTGTTGTCTTGACAAGATAACAAATGTGCTGTTCATGCGCGCGCATTATGTATGAAACAGGACGCTACGAGAAAGCTATTTCGTTCTCGTTTATAATTCCCGTTTACAGCGCACGCGAAAGTCGTTTTCGAGTGTTCTGAGAGAGAAGTGTTTCCAATATATCGAAAGTATTATAAAAACAGCTAGTGATGTCTTTATCAATCTTGGCAGCTGAAACTTATGGATTTCAATCTCGCGTGCGACATAATGATGGACTTGGAAGGGTCCATTCGTCCTGCAATGTACCTGGCCAATGAGCTGAATGCGAGAGGACACAAGGTTTCCATAGTTTCGCCTGTGATGTCAAAGGATGTTGAGCAACATCTGAGAGTAATTGGCATAAAGCCAGTCAACTTGCACACTAAACTGGCTGCAAGAGGCCTGGGCATGTCGATGTTGTGGTTTGAGACTTGGTCGCGCGAAGCTTTCCTAAGACTGAATTCGAGAAATCTAGCCAAAGATTCCTCGGTGACCTTGAATTTCTCACAAGTCATTTCGGTCCCCTGTGCTGTGTGGTACTTGCAGGGGCCACCTTCAATAGCCTTGAAAGATATGGATAGAGAGCTTTCCCCGAGGTTCAGGATCGCTTACAGGGTTCTGAAACCCTTAATAGAATATGCCGACGGCAAGCTCATCAGACGTATGGGCAAAATCTCTTCATCCGTCATTGCCAACTCAAAATTCTGCGCATCAATGTACGCTGGCTTCGGCATCAGAGTCTCTGACGTTATTTATCCTCCGATCAACTGCCAGCAGTTTTGTCAAGCAACCTCAAAACCATCTGCGGACTATGTATTCACGTATTTTGGAAAGGAAACAGAATTCTCGGTCGTAAAACACGTAGCGGATAGTGGCATCAAGATCAAAGCTTTCGGTTCGAAGACACCTTATCTCGACAAAAATCTAAAGAGAAACGCCAACATCGAGTTTCTGGGAAGAGTTACCACGAGTGAGCTGGTAGATCTCTATTCGAACGCACTTTTCACACTTTTCCCATTTACCCACGAGCCTTTTGGTTATATACCTTTGGAAAGCATGGCTTGCGGAACGCCAGTTCTCACTTACGGTGTCCAAGGTCCGAGCGAATGCGTAATTGACGGATATACAGGCTGGCTCGCACGCTCGGAAAAGGAAATTGAAAACAAGGCCACTACGTACTGGAAGGATGGATTCAATTCTTCGATGCGGCGTAGCTGCGTGAGAGAAGCAACAAAGTATGATCGTAGATATTATACGGCCAAGTGGTTGAAGATTCTCGAAGAACCAAGTAATGACCCGCAACTCGTATGTCCAAGCGCAAACGTCCAAACTGTAGCAGTATCCTAATAGAATATTAGCATATTATTTCGCATTGAATATTCTAGGAAGATGAATTATGACGAGCCGTGGACCCAAAGTGCGTCTCAAGGAATTCCTTCACAAGCAGGGTTCACGCTTAAGAATACTGACGAAGTACGAGAGAATATTGATCGTTGCGATACTTGTTTACATTGTCGTTCTTTCAACGATAACGTCTATCAAGTTCTACTGTTTCAGAACCCAAACTTTTGACTTTGGAATCTTCGTCCAGATCTCATGGCAGACGTTGAACGGAAACTTCATGTTTACTCAACCCAGAGCAGGCATCAACCAGCCCACCAGTTTTCTGGGCGTACACGTGTCACCTTTCCTCTTAATAGTGATTTTCCTGTATGCACTTGTCAGAAGCCCCTACACGTTGCTCGTGATTCAGACAGCTGCTTTTGGATTCACTGCGCTCTTCATCTACAAACTTGGAAGAAAGATTATCGGAAAGGAGAAGATCGCGTTGCTTTTTGCAGTCGGTTTTCTACTCTACCCGGGAACTCTGTGGCCAAATTGGTATGACTTTCATCTCGAGGCTTTCGTACCTCTTTTTTCAGCAATGATTTTCTATTACTACTTTTCCAACAACAAAGTCGGAGTAGTTTTATCGATGATTCTATTGCTGTCAACTTTCGAAAGAGCCGTATTCATAGGAGGTCTCTTTCTTTTCTACATTGCCGCAAGGGAAATCTACTTGAAGAAGAAGAAAGAAGACACAAAGTTTCTTTCCAAACGAATGATTCTGACGTTGCTGATCGTTGCTGTCATCTGTGCAGCTTATTTCCTGTTGTCCGAAAATCTGATGAACAGTGTTTGGCCCGAAAGAGGACTTTTCCAGCCAATGAAGATCTTCGGTCAGGTGACTTACAATGATATGCTTCTCAAAATAGCGTACGTAGCTCTATTAACGGCGCCTCTAGCCTTCTTGCCTTTTGCTTCACCATTGGAACTCTTGCCTGCAGTTCCATATCTATTTTTGGCGATGGCTTCAAACTATCAACCCTATTTCACCATTCCATGGCAGTATCCAGCGCTAATCTCCGTTCCATTTTTTGTTTCGGCGATTTTCGGATGGAAACGTCAAGAAAGAAAGGGTCTTTGGAAGAAAATGTTCGCGCTTATGCTTGTATGCGTTGTTCTGTTTAGTCCTGGATCTCCATTCATGTCGCTTTTTAGCTCAAATTGGACTGCTCCAGTACCGACGTTGGAATATCAACTTAGACATCAGGCTCTTACAAGCGTCGCTGGAACTGCTAGTGTGCTGGCTCAGGAGAACATCTTTCCCAACATAGCTGAACGAAAAGTGGCTTATACTCTTTGGCCAAAAAACAGTGCACCGCCTGACTATATCATTGTAGATGTTTTGGACACAATTTTCTACCGCGAACCTGGAGAAAACCCAACGCAAGAAGCGTTGCTGACGTTCACACAACAGAACGCGTACGGTATAGTAAAAATCGTGAACGGCTTTATCATATTGAAGAAAGACTACAATGGACCGAGAGAAGTCTTGATGCCGCTGCAAATATCTCTTGAACCTACACAGTTAAGAAAGCCCGTAGTGTCTTTCGAAGACACTTTCACCGTGACCCACTTCTACATATCAGATTCGGTGGGAATCGAGGGAGATCACATCGTCATAGGTAAAAACACAGTTGGAGACGCTTGGTGGGGTCCGTATATCACTGTTCCCCCTGGAAAGTACCGCGTTGAAGTAGACTACACAATAAACGACAATGTTTCAGGACCATTTCTTGATTTGACCGCTTGCTACCGTAGTTCTCCTCAAAACGTAACAGTCTTCGCCAAGAAAACAGTTCTGGGAAGCGAGATCGCTGCTGGTCAGAAGGGCGTTGCGGTTATGGATTTTGAGCTAAAGAACTGGACGCCATCATTCGAAATTGTGGGCACGAGTTACGGGAAAGCAGACGTCAGTGTCTACTCAGTGAAGTTTGAGGAAATCGATTGAGAGTTCTGATTTTTATTCCGAGTTACAATGACACTGAGACGGCGCTTAATATTGCTAAACAATTCCTTGATGAAGAGGGTGTGAGTGGAGTTTTATTAGTTGACGATAGCGATGATTCGAAATGTGTTGAAATCGCTCGGCAGATCAGGAACGAGAATATAGAAGTCATTTCCAGAGTCCGAGCTGGAAAATGGTCCGCTTGGAAACTCGCCTTAACACGTGCAAAAGAGTATGACGGACTGATAGAAGTCGACTCAGACATCGAAATCAGAGATCCTGCTCTTGTCGTTGCGAGCCTAAAAGGACATGATGTAGTGACTGCGTATCAGGAAATCGTTCTGACTGATAATGGTCTAGGCAAAGCCGTTGGAGAAGCCTACCAGAAAATGCATCAAGATCTCAAGGCAATGAGAAGATTCAACATGGGAGGTCAAGTCATCGGTTTGTCGAACAAAGCTGTGTCAACACTGCTGCACTACAAGTTTTTCGATGAACCTGTGTTGGCGGACGATCACGTTATTGGCCTGGCTTGCCGGGTCTTGGGACTGAAATGTACAACGATAGATTGTGGACTACAGATAGGCCTACCTTCGACTATTAGTGATTGGATTAGCTACAGATCGAGGCATCGCGGGGCGATCAATTGGGCGGAAAGATATGTGGCAACAAAAACTGGTAAGGCGAGGGAGACTGCTGACGCTTCCCGAGCGGACTATGCGTTTGCTCTGCGATATTTCATTAAGGACGTCTTGAAGTCTCTCAACGTCGGCGGCCTACCGCTGCTCGTTCTCTTCGCCATAGCCTCCATTCTGCCTCTTGAAAACCAAACGGAATGGTCCAGGCTGAAAAGCGAAAAAACCTAGTTTGGACCACGCAATTGGAAAGAGAATATTAACTGCCACCAACTATTTGATGGACTGGACTTAGTTTGGGAATGCTTGACTGGGATCGTGTGGTGGATCGGTTTGAAAATCACTTTCATAACAGACCCTCTCGTGACCACCGCGGGGGCAGTCAGGCCGAGCCTGCTGCTCGCAAAAGAGTTCACTAAGAATGGGTATGAAGTGACGTTTGCCGCACCCGAAATATATCAGGAAATTGAGGAGATACTGCGGAAAGAGGGATTTGGTTGCAGACGCGTTGGCTCAGACTTCTCCTTTATTCCGTCCATTCCGACTTTTGATGCATGGGCACGACAATTGATACAACAGAAAACTATCAAGAGAATAAGTGACGCAGAGTTGGTGGTTAACACCTCTTCATGTATTATCGCACCTGCAAACGCATACTATGCTCAAGGCCCCATGACGCGAACGCTCAGAGACATTTCACGTAACATGCCAGCACATTACCAGTGTGTCTACAAGCTATTTGCTCGCCCTTTCGATGTGCTGGAAAATCGATTAGTCAAAAAGTTCAAAGACTCTTCTAAAGTCTTTGTAGCCAACTCTGCATTTTGCGCATCGATGTATGAAGATTTAGACGTGTCCGTCGACATCATTATTTATCCTCCTCTCGACTGTACATTGTTCAGACCATCAACCGAGAACCCTTCGGCGGATTATGTTCTGACCCATCTTGGGATTTACGGCAAAGAAGGAGATTTCCGAATCGTCAAAGCCATTGCTGACGCTGGTGTTCATATGAAAGTGTTTGGAAGAACAACCTCCGCCCCTGGGTTCTTGAGAAACCACAAGAATCTGGATTTTCTTGGAAGGGTTTCTGATCGTGAACTCGTGGAATTGTACTCAAATGCTTTGTACACCTTGTTCGCTTTCAGTCATGAACCATTCGGATACATCCCGGTAGAGAGCAACGCATGCGGGACACCAGTTGTCACATATGACAAGCAAGGTCCCTGCGAAACCGTAGTCAACATGAAAACGGGATGGCAGGAACACACAGATCAGCAACTGGTGCGCCGGGCTCTGAATCTGTGGAAGAACAAATATCCATCGCGTTTGCGAACTGAAAGCAGAAACAGAGCACTGACGTTTGACGCGCCAAAAATAGCGAAGAAGTGGTTCACCTTGCTAAACGGGCAAAAGATAAGCGAATGAATCAAAAGTGGCTGAATGGAGTTTCTCGAATCTCCATAATTTTGTCGTTGCTTGTTTTCAAGCAAAAAACCTCTCTCTCCCTACGCTTTTCAAAAACGGAGAAGGTAATTACAAAAACTCGGAATATAACAGATGATATTTTTTTGCCACGACCTGCGAAGAGAAGCGTTCTAGGATCGTTTCCCTCGCTCTTTCACCCATTCTTCGCCGGGCATTTTCATCATTTGCAAGCAGAAGAATTTTTCCAGCAAGCGCTTGCGCATCGCCAGGAGGAACGAGAACGCCATTAATACCGTTTTGGATGATTTCGGTTGGTCCTCCTATTTTGCTCGCGATCACGGGCTTGGAACATGCCATCGCTTCGATCAATCCCTTTCCAAGCGGTTCGCCCAAAGTTGGGAAGCAGAAAATGTCACAGTTTTGATACTGTTTCGGCATGTCCGAGTAAGGTACGACTCCAAGAAAATCGACGTCTTTCTCTATGCCCAGTTTTCGTGCCAGGGAAACAAGTTCTTGTTTTTGTGCGCCTTCCCCAGCAATTTTCAGCTTGATTTTTAAACCGAGTTTTTTAGCCTCAGCCACAGCCTCAACCAAACAAGCAACACCCTTCAGTGGATATAACCAACCTGCATATAGTAACGAGAGTTGGTCCTGCTTTCGATTCTGTTGCCCTGGTCTGAACACTTCAGCGTCAATTCCGAAAGGGATTACTGATATCTTTGCCTGACCAATCAGTTCTGAATAGAGATCTTTAACTTGGTTGCTTATAGTGATTATCCTGTCGCACTTCTGGATCGTTTTCTTGTGCAGTCTCGATGTCAGAGGCACCAGTACTTTCTCATTCAACGGCCGCTCAAAGTAATGTGAAGAAAGCGGCCCGAAAACGAAAGGTTGTTTGAAATATCCTCTCATTATAGCCAATGGACTGAAGGTGTAATTGAACACTGCTGGAAGCATGTGATGTACAATATCGATTTTTTCCGTCCTGAGAATTTTCCTGGCCGCCATGAATCCTCTTGTCTGAAACTCGGTATGAAAAACGTATTTGTATAAACTGGGGCTGGTCGGTGACAGCTTGAACGTCCCAACTTGATGGAATTCAACGTTGTCTAATTCTTCCTGTATTCGGATGTACGGGGACAATGCGATAAACTCGTATCCATACTTCGACAGGTGCTTGAACAGATTGTAGCAGTGAGTGCCTTCGCTCGTCAGAAGATAGTCCGATAGAATGTAGGATGCCGAGGATACCAGAATCTTCGCCATGCTGCCCGCCACTATTTGAATGGAGACGAGCATTTAGACCTTATGTGTCTGCAAAACAGTGACTAACACCTGATCTATATTAGACACCATCCACCCGCTGATGAAAATTGCCCAAAAAGTTTCAAGAGAAGGACAATCTGAGCTGGAGGGACAAAATCCAGCCTCTTGCAGGGCAAGGGAGAATGAAAGGGAAGGTGGTCAACTCAGGAAGCGATCTGCTTTTCTTCAGACCGTCGGAAGAGAATTCTTGACTTTCTTGCTACAAGGATCATCACCGCAATAATGAGGGCGAGCATGACTCCGATCAGAACTTCAAGGTCGTTCAGTGTTTCATTCAGCTCATTCTGCTGCGTAGCCAATGTACTGTATTTACTCAGCAGGCTCGTGAAGTTGGACTCAAGTGCCTCATACTGGAGTTCTAGATCACTGTACCTGAATTGCAGATCTGTGAAATTCGAAGTTAGTGAGTTGCAGTTCATCTGTAAAACATTGTAGATGTTCTGTAGTTGGGTGAAGCTCAAGTTAAACGCGTTATATTGGCGCGTTAGATCAACATTGTAGGCTTGCAAGGATGCATAGTTCGAGTTCAAAATGTCAAATCTCGAGCTCAATGAGGTCAAGTTGCTACTTAGAATGTCGAAGCTTGCCTGAAGATCGTTGTAACTGGACTGCAAAGAAGTGTAGTTTTCCTGAAGAACTTGATAATCAGAGAAATACTGCTGATAAAGGAAACTCAACGTTGCGTACTCATATGTCTTTGTAAATGGTGACAGTACACTTGTTCCGTCTGTGATGTGGGGTTCAATTTCTGATCTCTCGTGGTATTCGTTCCAGCTGTAAATCGCAATGATGCTGACATTTCCTCCTTGTCTGAGTGCCCACGTCCACTGCCTGTCATACAAGCCTTCAGAATAGTTGCCATCAAAAGTGCTGTTTCGACCTATGTGACTGTCATCGTATCTCGGCTCAATACAGGTGAAACCGTCCTTCGACAGCTTGGGAAGAGTGATAGGATAGTCTTCGGCATCTACACTACAGGGTCTCCAAGCATACCAGTCAACATAATCGTGATGACCTATAATTCGCGACGTGAACCTGCTGTCGCTTCCTATTTTATTCCTGCTTTCCGAAGTATTCGTCATATCAGAATTCCACCAACAGATCAGGGGTCGGCCGTTTAGCTCGAAGAATTCACTCTCATATCGCAGAGCATAGTTATCATATATGTAATCGTAGATTGCTGTGAAATCATAGATTCCACTTTGATTGAAGTCCTCAACCATCAAAGTGATTTTGATCGGCGAATTTGTCTCGTTGATCAGGTCGAAGACCATTCGTGTAGCAGTGTCTGCAAATTGATATCCTTGCAGTGTATCCGATCCCCACCATGAAATGATGAGGAAGTCGACGCCGAGTTCTTCAAACCATTTCAGGTGTTGTTTGATTATGCTGGGATCAGACGAATTGTAGAAACCAAGGAGGGGTGTGTCGACCACGGTCCAGCCGAGAGAACTGTTCCAGTGTCCATTTCCTAACCCGCCTTCGTACCAAACATAGTAGAACAGTCCGACTTTGACCTTTGAAGCAGAACAGTAACTTGCTTTAACCGAAACAAGACCAGTAGCGATTATCAATATGAAAACAACAATAAGTGAATGTCTGTTGTTCATACTAGATCAATCATTGTTGTTACCTTCAGTTTTTATGACTTCCGCAAAGCCTTCACATGAGAAAACTTTTGTGGCAGTTCGACCATTCGATCAGAATATTTAATTGTGAAACGCTAAAGTGTATAGTGTGTGCCGGTGCCACCGAAAGAAATCCGAGATTACTATGAAAAAGAAGCGTTGTCTCTTGCTAATCATCAGAAGATGATGTACTCTGCAGATCCATGGAACGATTATTGGCATTTAACACGCTTGCGTGAAATAATGAAGATAGTCAGCAAAACCTCTTTTGAGAGTTTTCTTGACGTCGGATGTGCTGAGGGTTTTTACCTGAAACTCTTGTCGAGGAATTCTAGAACAAGATCGTCTGGATCAGGATTGGATCTTGCCAAGAACTATTTGTTGAAAGCTAAAGTTGCGTCCTCCAGAACCTTGTTGGTCCAAGGTGACGCTAGCCAGCTACCTTTCAATAAGGACGTCTTTGATCTTGTATTATGTTCTGAGGTTCTCGAACACGTTCCGAATCCAAAGGATGTTTTCGAAGAACTGGTGCGTGTCAGCCGCAGATACATAGTGGTGACTCTAGCAGGTGAAAACCTGTTTCATTTCGTTATGAGAAAGTTTGGACTAGTCAGAACTCCAAACCCATATGGCGAGGCGGGTCACGGACATATCAATGAAGATAGGATGTCTCAAACGGTTATCCCCTGGTCTTTGGAGATTGGATGCAAATGCTTGAATAGTCTGACGACAAGTTACTTTCCAGCTCATTTCCTTAGAAGCCACCGAATGCCCAGTTCTTTCGTTTCTCTGATTAAACTTGGGGACAAAATCATTAATAAAGTCCCCGTTTTATCGGAGTTCGGAGCAACGCAAATAGCATTTCTAGTAAAATCGAAGCGCGCGCGCTGACACCCGATCAAACTTCATCAAAATCCATCAGCCCCAAGTAAATGAGCAAAGCGGCTCTCTTGTTTTCATGGTTGGGAAAAGGCCAGTAGGCAGATCTCCGCAGTCAGATCGTCTCGATGCTGAAATGTCTTCATGGGCTTAATCTTATAAACGTCCCCAACATATGCCTATTTCAATCGCCTAGAGGAAAAGATGCACTTGCACAAAGTTCGTCCCTTGCATGACGCGATAAGCAGCAAGCGTGTACATACTGCTGTTAACCTTACCATCATTTTTCTTCTTGCAACCATAATCTTCCGTAACTTCATATTTTCGCCAGAATGGCCGGCAGGAGGCGATATCATGGGATTCTTATCCAGAGAATATCTGTACGGCAGAAACTTAAGGTGGCTGTTTGTTTGGCGTCCCAACTCTTTCGGTTACGCAGAAGGAATAAATCTCATGGACTTCTTCTTCATGATTCTGCGTTTTGTCGCGGGAAACGCAGTCACCACGGCAAAGGCCTTTGCCTTTTCGACTTTCATTCTGGCTGGATTTTCAATGTATGCCTTTGGCCACTACTACAGCAAGAAAAACCTAGCGGCTTTGGCTGGTTCACTTATCTACATACTGAATCCCGTTTATCTCAGCCAGTTGACTGAAGCGCATCTTGACATAATGTTCGGTTACGCACTGATACCATTGATTTTTCTGTTTTTGGATAAAGCGTTGGAAACAGGAAAAGCTAAACTGGCGATCGTCGCCGGGGTTCTTATTTCGATAATGGTCTTGGGCTTCTTCCCACAGACAGCCGTGATTTACGGCAGTTTTCTTCTGTTATTCGTCGTTATCAAGTTTCTACCGCTGCATGGTTTTGGGTTATCCTTCAAGAACAGCAAAAGGTACGCAAAGCAGATACTAATCATTGGCCTTGTCGCTCTACCTTTGTCAGCTTTCATGTGGGTCCCTTTTGTTTTCAGCGTTAGAGCCCCGTACCTGTCGCCTATTTTCACTCGGGGGACGCTGGAAGACACGTACACGTACGGATACAAAACGTTTGCAGATGCGTTTACCTTGCAGGCCAAAGAGATTGGGGGGTACGGCACCCTCGTTGACGTCACAAAAGACGTCGGTTTTCCACTTCTTCCGGTTTCAACCATTCTCCTGCTTGTTTTCGCAGCGGCCTACTTGGTCGCGCTGATCTTCGAATTTAATCGCTACACTTTGTTCTTTGGCCTATCTGCGCTTATCTCGATTTTTGTATCTATGGGACCGTATTCTCCCTTCAACTACTCGTTTTTCTGGGCATGGTTCAATGTTCCATACTTCACATCTTTCCGAGCGATCTCAAGGTGGGCATTGATGACGACATTTGCGACGTCTTTCTTCGTCAGCGCCTCAGTGAGCATCGTGAGTGGGTATGTAGCTAGGGTCGTCAGCAGAGTTACGAAGGAGCATAGCGATAATGAACCTAAGATGCCTCAGGAAAGAGGTCAGATTTCATCAGTCAAACTAGCCAAGATTGCAGGGTCGGCGAGAAAGCTGTTCTATTACTTAGCCATCCTCTTTCTAATCGGAATTTTCCTCAGCGGTTTCTTATCAACGTGGTACCTTTTCAGCAGTGGACTTCAGACGTATACTCCTCCGAGCCAGTATCTTGAACCGTACGAATATTTGCAAGGGATCCCAGGAGACTACAAGATAGTCACCGTGGGCAGAAGTCCAGGAGACTGGGATTCAGCGTCAACCGTGAACATGGATTTTGCAGGGACTGCGATGCTGACTCCTGTTGGCTGGACCCACGATATAGGATATGAAAGCGCATTCATCACAGACAAACCTGCCTTGCAGGATGGGGGCTTGTCAGGACCGTCTACGGATTTCGTCAGTTACCTCCGTTATTATGTGGCGAGATATAATTTGACTCGCGACATGCTAAAAGTACTCGGAGGCTACAATTACAAGTACGTGGTCATTCCATCATACGCCATTGATGAAGTGCGAAATTTCATCTTGTCACAACATGGAGGTGAGACGGTATACAACAGCAACGGCTCGGTTATTCTGGAAAATTCGTTCTATACCCCCAGATTGTTCGCGCCAACACAAGTAGATCTGGTCTTTGGTGGTCCCGAAACACTGTTTTCTTTGTGCGGAATAGATTCTTTCAAACTGAATGAAACGAGTTTGATTTCAGCGTATCAGGGATTTAATGGTTCAGACGCTTTGGAGAATTACCTGAAAGATTGTAAACTCGTTGTCCTTTCTGATGCTGATCTGCCAGATCTTCTATTCCGGCCTTCTTCTGGCGTTTCAATGATCTACCCAGGTGACTACGGTGTCGCAAGTTATGACACAAGTGAGTACTGGGTGAAAAACACTGGGTGGACCTATTCCGGGGAGGCTGTGCTAGGTGGGAGAGTTCTTACAACTGACGGACCTAACGTACAGAATATACCTTTTGAAGCAAGTTCTGACGGTAACTATGAGGTATATCTCAGAGTGGCTTTCGCGCCAGGTAGAGGAAAGATGCTAATATCGATCGATAGCCTTCCGATTGCTGAAATTACACCGAATGCTGATTTCTGGGTGGGCCTCCAATGGACGAACTTGACCTCGGATTTGCATCTGCAACCAGGTCATCACATTGTCACCTTGTCCAATGACGGTTCAGGGTCCAACGACGTTGATGCCATTGCCATTGTTGAGAAATCCAAGCTCGACAGTCTGCAAGAAGACTTACTTGGCCTTTTCCAACCCTATGATGGTAGCATCGTCTACGTGATCGAAGCGGAAAAAGCATTCTCTCAGACGTTACCTCCTAAATGGTCTGTAGGGCCATATCCTGGGGAGGGATACATACTGCACATGAATGGGGGCATGAACATCGCTCCCCTGGGTCAGGCCTCAGCAACCTCGTTTGAAGGTACTCTGGAACCGAAATACGCGATTGATGATGTGCCAAACTCTAGATGGGCGTCTTTATTGGGAATGCCTCAATGGCTACAAGTCACATGGCCCACCACAGAAGAGTTGAGAGGTGTAACGATTAATTTTGAAAACGCCTATGCACGAGACTATCAGGTACAAACATGGAACGGAAGTAGTTGGATAGATCAGGCGATAATTGAAAACAACACGATGCTACAGCGCACACACAACTTTGCACAGCCAGTCATGGCTGGCAAACTTCGCATTCTAGTAACAGCTGCACCTACGTACAACATGGTCAGCATCTACGAGCTGGAGGCATTCTCCACAAGCAACTTGACCTCCTCAAAGATCTTCGTGCCAAAAGAAGGAGTCTACAACTTCACAGCCAGGCTAGCATCAGACACAGACACGAATGGAACCTTCTACCTGAAAGTAGACAGCAAAGTCTTTTTGATTACTATCCCACCATCAAACACAAGCGAATTCTATTGGAACGACGTGTGCTCCACATTTCTCAATGTCGGAGAACACACGATAGGAATCGGAACTACGAGCAAATTAGCACTCGACAAACTAGCAATCTACCTACCTGAAAACGGCACGCACTCACTTGATGAACTCTTCGAACCGAATTCCCCACCGTCAACGGTTCAGTTCGAAGAGATAAACCCATGCTCGTACACTGCTCACATAAGTAGCACACAGCCGTTCCTGCTAACATTTTCTGAGTCATACCATCCGATGTGGAAGGCTTATGTCGATGGCCAAGAGATATCGCCGATCGAGACGAATTTTGTGGTAAACGGGTATTACATCAACAAGACAGGGAGCTTGGAAGTCGAGCTGTACTTCGTTGGCCAGACTTACGCGGAAATCGGACTTGCAATTTCCGGGTCAACTACCATTTTTGTTGCAGTTATGGCCTTTGTGAAGTATGGCCCATATGAAAAACTCAGACAGAAAATTCGAAGAACAATCGCCAAGCTTCGCTGAAGAATTATTATAGTAGGTGCAGAATAGACCCCAGTCGAGACGTAACTAATCTTTTAAACCCCCAAGACATAATAAAACACGAAAATCAGAAACCAGAATTCGGAGTAGGGTTAATGCCTAGCATAGAGGAGCTGTCAGATGCACGAACAGGTGTAATAGTCGAATCCGCAGTCCAAAATGCTGCTCCACTTGTGACTAAGATTCAAACAGAGCTCAAGTCTGCGTTGCAGGCATCGATCATTGTTCCCGTTTACAACGAGGAAGACATAATCTCAAAGACTTTGCTTTGTCTCTCGAGATATCTGGGATCCGACTACGAGCTTATCGTCTGCGACGACGCAAGCACTGACAGCACCTACGACGTTCTAAGAAACTTGACCGCTCAGAATCCAAACATACGTTTGTTGGGGTTCGACAAGAGAATAGGCAAAGGCGGAACCATAAAGAAAGCTGTCGAAATAGCAAACAGCGATGTCATAGTGTATCTTGATGCAGATTTGTCGGCAAGTCTTGATGATTTGCCACGGTTGATGGAGTTGGCTTCAAAAAGGGACGCGCTTGTCATCAGCAAGAGAACAATGAGAGGAAGGCTAACACAGGGAGTTCTGAGATTAACGCTCAGCATTGGATACAATCTTTTGGCCAGACTTTTTTTCAGAACAGGTATTGGAGATCATCAATGCGGCTTCAAAGCCATGAAAAAGAAAGTTGCAGAACAGCTGATCGCCAACACTTCAAATGATGGATTTGTGTTTGATACAGAGCTTATTGTAAGGGCCAAGAAATCAAGCATCCCTGTGGAAGAGGTCCAAATTGAGTGGGCTGAAAGAAGACCGAAAAAAGCTAACACCAAATGGTTAAGAACATCTATTGAAATGATGAAAGATCTGATAGTCTTGAAAGAAAACCTATCGTAGAGATCCAGAAGGCGAACGGAACCGCCAATGTCGAAAGTGATAATTCGAAGATTTCGGGAAGGCGACGAGCAAGAAACCCTTCGATTCCTGAAAACTGTTTTCGGAGGATGGCATTCTCTTAGGCAATGGAATTGGAAATTCAGAGAAGTGGAAAAAGCTGAAGGACCCAAGTCAATTATCTGGGTCATGGAAGCTGACGGCAAGATAGTGGGGCATCTGGCTGCTATTCCAATGAAGCTGAGGGCTGGGCGGGAAGTCTTTCCGGTGTGTCAGTTGGTTGATGGAGCATCAAACCCTGAGTACAGACATAAAGGGTTGTACAAAGACCTTTTTGAGAAGCTTTTGGATGACGCGATTGCAGAGGGCTTTGCTGTGACTTTCGGGTTTCCCAACATATTCTTCTATCGTGTTTGTGAACGACAGGGGAACTTTCACACAATATGTCAAATAAGGAAAATGTTTAAGGTACTTAGTTTTTACAACGCTGTCAATACTCTGCAGATAGAGCTGGTCTCTAACAATTCTGAACGAGGTGGCAGCGACTCTCCTTTGAAAGAGATCCTTGTTGCGCAGAGAGGAAAAGCATTCTCAATTTTCCTGGACCTGATTCGGAAAATTCTGAGTTCGACACTCACGTCCCTTCGCGAACGTGGAAAACCCATGAACAAAGCCGAGCTGAAAAAGATCGAGCCTCAGAACCTCGGTGCAGAACTTGGCGCGACTTGGGTCGATTTTTCTCCGCATCATAGGTTTGCTTTTGAACGAGATCCGCAGTTTCTGCGTTGGCGCTATAGCAGCCCAGAAGCTAAGTACACGGTCTTCATTGCAAAGAAAGGAAAGTCTGTTGGCGGTTACGTCGCCATCGCCGTTGAAGAGAAGAGCGTCACTTTAGGCAAATTCAAATTCAGAGGTCTCAGAGCCGGTTACATCGTAGATCTGGTTGCTGAAGCGGATTTGATCGTCCCTTTGATTTTCGCTGCAGAAAAGGAACTCAAGAAACAAGGAGCCTGTTTTGCGGAGTGCTGGGCAACTGATGAGAAGAGTTCATTCTTCAGAGCATTGCAAACAAGACGGTACTATCAGCTTCCAGACCAATTGTACAGAGTATATTTCGTTGCAAAAGTTGATTCACCACGATTGAAGACCAGCATAGCTCGTGAATATAGCAATGAGATTCTGGTGTCTTTAGGGGACAGTGACATTGTCTGAGCCTCAGACGCTGATTTTTCTAAGTGTGGACGATTTTTTTCTGAGAAATGAGTGGGCTGGCGATGTTCCTGTTGTTTCTTCAAGGGAAATCAAGCCTGAACAGGATTTTCGAATCTTGGATTTGTTCGAGGATTTTGATGTTAGCGCGACTTTTTTCATACCCGGGATAATAGCTGATCTGTTTCCCGAAAGAGTTCGGGACGTTGCGAATAGAGGCTTTGAAGTGGCTGCGCACGGATATAGACACGAGAACTTGACGTTCTTGGAAGAAGCTGATCGCAGACAGCTCGTAATGAGATCTGTTGAGATTTTGGAAAAATGTATTAACAAGAATGTTTTGGGTTGGAGGTCTCCAGGGCTTCACATCGACGACAGCCTTTATCGAGTGCTGAAAGAGACTCATGTTGAGTGGTGCAGCAACGTTGAACTGCCGTTGAGTCTGAAGCATGTTCCGTTCATGTTCAAAGGGAAAACTGAATTGCCGATCTCGTCGATTGATCTGAAGTTATACGGAAGTGGTCTGTCTCCCGCAAGAGTTTGTGATAAGTGGTTGGCGAGTTTGCAGAAAGGACACGCAGTCTTCACGTTAGTGCTTCATCCTTGGGTTCAATTGAACGAGCTAGAAAGGTTTAATGGCTTAAGACTTTTCCTGGAGAAAGCCGTTACTATGGAGAAGGTCAAGTTCTGCTCGGGTTCAGAAATCTACAACCGCTTTGTTTTGCAGGGAAATTCAGTCTACGGCACTATTCTTTCCTCGGTTTCAAACCTATGGAAGCATTTCTCGAGAAGAGCCCAACGTCCTATTCTAAGAGCGCAGAAATTGCTGCGTGCCCAGTCTTGACAAGAAACACATCGGTTTTTGCCATAAAGCTTTAAAAACGTATGTTTGAATAAGGGAAGTGAAAGGTGCAGATCGGGTGCCTATTGGCATATTGTACAGTCATTTCACCGAACGCGGTGGTGCCGAAAACGTCATTCTAAAACAGGTGGACATGCTTCACCACAAGGGATACGACGTCAAATGCTATTTCGCATTCGTCGACAAGACATTGGTGAAGCCTGCTTCAAACCCGCACTGCTACGTTGACGAGTATTTCGGCAGCGGCCTCATTCGCTCCAAGACGTTGAGAATATTGCTGTCACTTCCTTTAGCACCAGTCACCATGAAGAAGCTGGCGGAAGCTGACGCCTTGATATGTCACGGTTACGGACCAGGACCGTGGATCGGTTACGTTCAGAAGAAGCTCAGAGGCGTCAAATACATCAGCTACATTCATTTCCTTCCGAGAATGTTCTATTTGAGTCCAGAAGAGAAGCAGCTGTGGCGTTTTGATAGTACAAGAAATACCGTCTACCTTCTTGGCAAAGCCACAGAGCCTCTGGTGAAAAAGATAGACCAAGTAGGCGTCAAAAACTCAGATGCTGTGTTGGCGAATAGCAGTTTCACTCGACGACGGGTAAAAGAGGTCTACGATGTTGATGCGAAGGTTTGCTATCCCCCTGTGGATACGGATACGTTTAGGAAGCTCGCCGAGAAAGAGATTCAGCCATTGCGTCAGGACCTAGGTTGGCCAATCATCTTTTCTTCGGGGAGAATCGTTGCGGTCAAACACTGGGACTGGCTGATTAGAGCCCTTGTGCACGTCAAGAAGGCTTTTCCGTCGGTCACTCTCGCGATTTCAGGTGAAGTGCCCAGAGGAAGCGAGGCCTACATAAGCGAGCTCTTTGCGCTGGCCTCTGATCTGGGTGTGAAAGATAACGTGAAATTCTTGGGTTTCAAACCCACCGACGAACTTGTGAAACTGTACAATGTTGCGGATGTCTACGCTTATCCAACACCTATGGAAGATTTTGGGTTGGGCCCCGTTGAAGCGATGGCCTGTGGAACTCCGGCTGTCGTCTGGGATGATGGAGGAGGACCTTGTGAAACGACGGTTACGGGATTCTCAGGTTTTAGGGCTCGCCCGTACGATTTTATGGATTTTGCAGAGAAAACCATGAAGGCATTCGATGTTGACAAGAATGCGGTTGGCGACCGTTTGCACGGTTATGTCAAAACCAGGTTTTCAGATGAAAATCACTTAAAAACTCTGATTGACACATTGAGAGAGTTGTAGTGGAATCTGCGCCGATTTTGCGAGAAGGATAGAGTTTGCGGATTTTTGCGATCTTCTTCCATCCCCGCGTCGACTTCACCGCAGTTGGCGGAGCAGAAAAAAGATTCCTTCGAGTCTTGAAAGTATGGGATGGAAAGGGAGTGGCTGTTACTGTCGTTGAATCGAGTCCCAGACTTGTTTCAGCCTGCTGCCCTTCTTTTGAAACGAGGGAGATAGCCAGTCCGGTATCGGCATATGGCAAAGGGGTGTACTCTATTTACCTTGAATGGGTTTTGTGGGTTGTGAAGACATGCATTCGGTGTCCGAGCATTTTGAAGGAAAAAAGGCAGGATATCATTCTCTCTCCGAACAACACTCTTCCAAACCTAATTGTAGCCTATTTTGTTCACGTTTTGTCGAGACTGCCGCTGGTTGTGACAGTTCATCATTTCGATTTTCCCAATGCTGGTGAGAAAGCGAATCTCGCTTCAGCATATCACATTTACCGAGACGCCGGTTTTGGCAAAACTATTGCTTTAGTCAAAGCGTTGACGTTTTCGATTATGCTGGCACTTGTCAAAAGAGCAGACATGTTAATCACAGTGTCCAATTACACAGCTAGATTTCTCCTGAAAAACGACATCCCCAAAGATGAGATAAGCGTAAGTGGAAACGGCATCGATACTGATCTGATTGAGCAATCCAAGGCGGAAAAGAAAGTCTATGAAGGCATTTTCGTCGGCAGGATTTCCAGAGACAAGGGCGTCTTTGATCTCGTTCAGATATGGAAACTAATCGTTGCTGATGAACCGGACTTCAAGCTTCTGGTAGTTGGAAAGGGGCCTGACATGGCCAAGTTGAAAGAGTTGATCCGAGACAGCGGTCTGTCTTCAAACATAATCTTGAAAGGAAGCTGTACCGACAAGAATCTTTTTGCCCTCATGAAAGCCAGCAAAGTTTTCTTGTTTCCAAGCAGATTTGAAGGCTGGGGGTTAGCAGTGGCCGAAGCATTGGCCTGTGGGCTGCCGGTTGTCAGCTATGACATTCCAGCTCTTCGGGAAATCTTCGGAGAATGCAAGAGTGTTTTCTTGGTGCCGATTGGAAACATCAGAAAATTCACTGAGACAGCAGCCAAGATTTTGGAAAATGGCAACTTTGCAGCGTTCGAGAAAATATCGAAGGAATATATCAAACGGTTCAACTGGGAAGAGGTCGGTTCAAAGGACTTAGAAATAATAAGTGCACTGGCTCAACAGCGTGTTTCTAAGGATTGAATGAACAAAGCCAAAGACTCAAGAGATTGCCGAGCACACGAAAGCCAAGCACCCGAGCAGGCACAAAATCCTGTAGGTTTTAGGAACTCCGCTTCTAGGGTCGAAGAGCATTGCGAGGCGTTAGACTCAATCTGAGAGAATCGCGTATCACTCAAATAGAATAATTAAAATCTAAGTCAGCAAAAAACGGGAAAATAAAAAAAGAGGTTTGGATGTTTATGGGTCGTGTATTCCGCCTTTGTATACGCCTAATAGAGAGTCGTAGACTAGTGTCTCGCTTATCGTGCCTAGCACTTGAACTACGCTGTATGCTGTTGGCTTGTATCCTTCTGGATAGCTCTTGTATGTGATCTTTAGCACTATGTCTGTTGCGTGGTCTGGGAAGTTCTGGAACTCTCGGATAAGGTCTTCGTGGAACCATTGTGAAGCATAGTATGTGTCTCTTCCATCATAGCCCCATACTAGGAACATGTTCGTTCCGTTTATGTCCTGATATGCAGATATGACAGCGTATCCTGTTGTTAGTGATGGGCTATATCCTCCCTTTGTTCCGTTCCAGCATGAGAGCGCTATTATCTTGTTTACCCACGGTGCGTAGCTTGTGAACTGGCCTAGTCCGGCAAACGCGTTTGTGAAATCATTTGCATAGTACGCCAACACGTTGGCAGATGGTCCTCCTTCTCCTATCAGGTTTCCGCTGGTTATTTGCCATGTTGTGCACCAGTCATCTCTAAGTGCGGCTCTGTTGATTGTGTCTTTGTAGTCGGCCACAGTGTTTCCTGTTCCGAACTTGCTCATTATCCACGGCATTTGTAGTCTGTAGTCTGGGTTGTACATGTCTGCTGATCCTATGCCTATCTCCACTTGCTTGTTCTTGAAGGCTGCAGTAACTTCTGCGACACCTGCGGAGTCAATGCTCTGTGCGTCTCTGCCAACAGTGAACAGCTCGTATCTTCCAGGAATCTTTTCTGTGTAGAGGTAGCTATAAGGTTCTTCAGTGACAAAGCTGATCACTCCAGTGGCTGTGTAGTACATTGTGTTGTTGTTGTAGTAGACTGTGACTGAGTATTCTACGTCAAAGTCCCATCCGTAGAAGTGAACGTCTTTGAGATCTGTAAACAGTGTGCCTCGCGGACCTATTATATCCCAGATTATCTCCAAATAGTCCAGCTTCATTTGTAGTACGAAACTGCTGTTTTCGGCTGCCGTCACGTTCACTGTCGCAAAGTTGTCGTTGCCTATTTCCAGTCCAGTCTCATCTTCTTTGAACACCTTGAATGGATTAACTTCCCATTCCATGGTTCCGTCGTATGTCCATGTCAAAGGCCGGTTCGGGAACTGTATAGTTGACACGTTCTGGAACGAACCAATGAACTCCTCAGTGTATACGTCGTGACTAACACTTAGCGCGTCTGTCCAACTAGCTCCCGCGTCGAGCGAGAAAGTCCTTTGCGAGTTTTGAGATATTGTGCCATTGAACAGTTCATAATCACTGATGCTGAAGGCGGATTCAGTCCACCAAGTGTCTGTCGAATAGACGATTTTGATTACTTCGCCGACTACAAGATCTTCAGCGAAGAAGACTATCGTTCCGTCGCCCATCCGGTCAACACTAAGCTCGTAATCGTCGTAGTGCCCAATCGTATATAGCTGTCTTGTCGGATATTGCAGAGAGCCGTTCATGAATACTCTTTCGCCGTAATCGTTATACTCCTCCCATGTCGATGCCCAGTGTACTGGCGCATGGTTCAAGGTGATGGTGAATGGTTGCTCAAGTATGCTGACTTTTTCATAGTCGTCTTCTGTGATTGTGTGGAATTGTACCCATCTGTTCGTGTCCTTTTCAACAGCGCTTTTCAGATCAAAGGGATAGAAGACTGTGTCAAGCTGATAACTGGCTTCAGTATCTAGCACGTTGTAGCCGCCCAGTTGTTCATCATCTGCATCGTGTGCGTTTGCTATGCCTTTAACTTCGACGCCTCTGAACATTGGCATCGTTGCGTGGTCAAGCGCGAAGTCCCACTGGCCAATTATGAGTGGAGACTGCTTCGGCTCACTGCTCATGTCTGCTTCAGCTATATCATACATCGGCTGCAGGAACCTCAAGATTCCGTCGACCGTGTACGAAGACACTGGAGGCCACATAGCTGCCCAAGCAACGTATAAGCCGTCAGAAGAGATCACTTGTGCATAATCGTATACGTGAGCCCATGTTGGAACTCCATTCGCGGTTAGGTCAATGCCGTCCCTTTCAGGTCCCTTGAATATGTACTTGTAGAAGAACTTCACGTCTGAATGAGATGACTGCGTTCCTACTGGTGTGACGAAGTGAACGGTCTTAGTTGCGTAGTCTATTGTGTATGGTGCTGGACTGATTGATGGGTCTTGGAAGACGCCGTCGATGTATACTTTTATGAAGTCTGTTGCCAACGGCAGATCATTGGGTACATCTAAGTAGAAGTCTTGCTGACCATATCCTACTTGATGCTCGAAGTGGTCTCTTGTTAGGTACTGTGCCAAGTGCCAGTCAGGAGTATAGCTGGTTATGCCCTGCTCTTCGTAGAAGTGAGCGTAGCTTGCGTATCCTGGACTTGGGCCTAAGTCGTATTCTTCTCGGTTGCTGAGCTCTACGTTGAGTTTGCCCCATATGTGCATTTTCGGTATCGTAATCTTAACGTCTTTGTAGAGGATTGTCTGCTTCATTACCTTGTCGAATATCATCGTTATGGTCAAATCAACGACCGGCCAAGTAGTCACGCCTTCTTTGTCGAATAAGTGATTCACTGACTGAGCTACGAACTTTCTTGGACCGTCATAGAGTACCTTTAGGGTTTCAGTCGTGACCATTCCGTTGGTTTTTCTACCGCCGTGAGGCGCACCAGACGGATCAGTGACGCTTTGCCAGTCGCCACCGGCTGCGTAACCGTCTGCAAACATTGCGAATGCAAACAGGTGTCTGTCTTTTGCAAGACCAGCCACAGCAGGGTCGGTGTACTCAATGGTTATGTACCATCCGTTAATCCATGAAGTCATAGGAACTGTGTCCAGTGGGGCGAACGGGTCCCTTCCATCATACATCATGCCAACCCAGTTTGCTTGCACACTTTGGTCAGCGCCTGGAGGAATAGCCAACAATTCGCCGAACTTTGAGAAGCCGAAGCTTACACTGTTTGGTTCAAACGGATACATCATGTAGTAGTCGCTGTCAAGAACACCATTAGTAACTGTATACCATGCAGGGGGATCATTAACTGCTGCCTGTATTGGGTTTATTGCTGTGAACATTGTCAAAGCTATTATTAGAGATACTATTGTCGCAATAACTAGTTTCTTCGTTTCCATTTTTCATTCCTCATTTTACATTGATCTTTCTATAGTGTAAGTCATTACGTTTAAAAGGTTTTCCGTTCCAACAGAATACAATGGGCTTATATACTAGTAACAATCTGCACGCACAAAAGAACGAACGCTGGGAAAAACCAGAGAGACCAGCGGCAAAAACTCGCATTCGATTCATCTGCGCTCATCATCAACCGCGAACTGTTTATTAGTTCACAAGACATCTAAGTGCCGAAACTCATGATAATACGAACGTTCACGGTTGGCAAGTTTCTCACAAACTGCTATGTTTTAGGTTGCCAAGAAGCAAATGAAGGCATCATCATCGACCCAGGTTTTGACACGCAACAGGAAGCAGAAGAAATCTTCGCCTTCATATTCGACAACCGACTGAAGCTCAAGTTCATCATAGACACCCATGGACACCCAGACCACACTTGCGGAAACGGAATAGCAAAGGAAAAGCTTCGCGTACCCATTCTGATCCATAAAGACGATGCAGTGATGCTCGGAAAAACAGGAAAGGAAATTTCAGAATTCTTCGGCTTCAAAACCTATTCGCCTGAAGCAAGCATTCTGCTCAAGGACAAGAACGTAATCAAGTTCGGAAACGTAACCCTGAAGGTCATGCACACACCTGGCCACAGTCCCGGAAGCATATCACTAGTCGGCGAAGAAATCGTCATCACCGGAGACACATTGTTTGCAGGCTCAATAGGAAGAACAGACCTTCCGGGAAGCTCAGAGCACGACATGAAGCTTTCACTGAAAAAGCTGGCAAGCTTGCCAGACCATCTCGTCGCTTATCCTGGACACGGTCCCGCAACGAAGATTGGAGAAGAAAAGCGGGGCAACCCGTTCCTTCAAACCATTTGATCATAACGCGTTTTTGAAAAGATCTTCCTCTCTAGGCATGTAAAGCATCTTGGCACCGCAAGTGTCACATTTGCCCTGAGCATCTGCCAGACCTCTTACGATGACAACGGGCCTTGCCTCTTTTCCCTGACCCATCAGCAACTCTGCTGAAGCGGCAACTTCGTCGACAACTGCTATGTTTTTCACTTTGAGAGCCTGCCCGAACAAGTCCTCTTTTCCCCTGTAGTCTCTGAAAGGCCTTATTCCAGCGAAGCCGATGGCAAAGTTCACCTGTGCTCTCCTAAAAGGGCGACTGTACGTGTCACTAATGACCACCGCAACGTTCTGCCCCGTCAATTCCCTGATTCTCTTTCGGCACACTTCAGCCGATTCATCCGGGCTTTCAGGCAAAAGCGCAAAGTTATCCCTGCCCTCCACGTTCGACTTGTCTATTCCCGCATTAATGCAGACTATGCCACGTTTATCTTCAACCAGCAACGTTTCACGACTAGCCTTAACCACTCTTCGCGTTTCTTTCAGAACTAACTCGATGAGCTTTGCACTTTTGCCCACGACTTTGGCAAGTTTCTCAGCTCTATCTGAGGGAACCACACCTTCAAGATTCACAATTCTTCCTTCAGCCTTAGAGAAAACCTTCTGAGCAACAACCACAACGTCATCATCCTCAAGTCTAAGACCATTCTGAATGGCAACATCAACGATCAGTCTCGCCACGTCGTCGCCCGTCTTAATCAAGGGAAAATCCTCCAAAGCCATGACACTGAAGCTCTTCAAGATTTTTTCCTCCGCAAACGGCAACCTGCTTAGTGTCCGAGCATCGTTAAATTCCTTGCCCAGCACGCAAACAGAAAACCTGCAAGAACTACTGATCATGAAGCCTAATTCAAGATTCATAATGCTTAAACAAAAACGTGGCAGAGGTTTATGACAGCGATATACTGTAAGGACGCGTCAAAATGAACAAGTCATTAAGGTCACTAGCCATCCTGCTAGCCCTAATCATAACAGGTTTATGTTTTTCTTTCAGAATCCCAATCCCGGCAGCCAACGCAACATACGTGTGGGGTCCAATCGACAAAGACACGATCTGGACTCTGGTTGACAGCCCATTCGTCGTCTCCGGCGACGTAACCATTAATCCCACCGCAATTTTGACCATGGAGCCCGGCGTCGAAGTCAAGTTTGGAGGAAACTTCTCAATAATCGTTAAGGGCACGCTCAAGGCAGAAAGCACTGGAACCGCCAACATCAAATTCACTTCGAACAGCCTCAACCCTAAGCCAGGAGACTGGGGAACCATCAGCCTGACCAGTACAGGATCAGCTGCCTCCCTGAGCGGCTGCCTAGTCGAATACGGAACAAACGGCATAGTAGCAAACGCGGGAACCCTCACAGTAACAAACAGCCATGTCAGATCCAACTCTCAGAACGGCATAACAGTGCTTGACGGAACTCTAGACGCTGAAAACAACAACATCGAGGGCAACCTAGCATCCGGCGTCAACATCGATGGAAGCAATCAAGTCTTGATCCACAATAACAACCTGACCTCAAACGGCGACGGAATCAACGTGGCCAGAAGCATTAACTCACAGGTAGATATACAGCAAAACAACTTCTACAACAACACACACAGTGGCATATCGCTCAGAGCCAACTCCTACGACCATACTCAAATCCTCGACAACGTCTTCTCAGCAAACAACTACGGATTCGACGTTTCAACAAACGTAAGCACGACCATATTCCACAACTACATCTTCAACAACACCGTAGGAATACTCTACGAAAATGGGGCCTCCCATCAGGCGCATTTCAACGACATATACAACAACACTAAGGGCATGGACATCTCCGGCGACGTGTACGTCGATGCAGCATACAACTACTGGGGAGACCGAACCGGACCCAGACAAGACAAACTGAACCCCCACGGAAAAGGAAACTCAGTCGGAGGCAACGACACCAACCTCAACTTCATATTCTTCCTCACACATCCATTCGAGTACAACAACAATGCTCCAACAGCAGACCTTCAAACAGACATGACACTGGTCACACCAAACCAAAAAGTCACCTTCATAGGCACCACCTCAACCGACGACGGACAAGTTGACCAATACTATTTCGACTTCGGAGACGGAACAAACACAAACTGGATCACCCTATCACTTTTCAATCATACCTACGCCCTCCCAGGAACTTACACACCAAGCCTGAAAGTAATGGACGACTTCAACGTCATAAGCCAAAACACTGCAACAACAAGCATTACCGTTCAGCAGAACCTCACACCTTTGAACGTAGCCATCACTCTAAGCAACGAGACCGCCAACTTCAACGAGAACGTTTCAGCCAAGGTCTACGTGTCCACTGCAGCTGGACCCCTGGCAAATGCAAACGTGAGACTACTGTCAGTCACAGGCGGAAGCTTCACGCCTGTTTCCGGCCTAACAGATTCAAACGGCACCTTCACAACGATCTTCACCGCCCCAAACGTCACAGAAGTCACCAACATAAGAATCATTGCAACAGCATCAATGAGCGGATATGCTGATGGCTCCAACTACGAATACTTGAAGGTTCTCCCACCGCTCATAATCCAAGTAAACGCCAACCCCGCCATGATCAACTCACAAGACACATCAACCATAGAAGTCACCGTGACTGACAGCTTCGGCGAACCAGTCAGCAACGTTGACCTCACACTGTCACTTGACGGCGGCAACCTCTCAGCAACCTCTGCAATAACAGACTTAAACGGCAAGGCAACATTCACCTTCAACGCGCCCGTGACATTGAGCCAAATCAACGTAACAATAACGGTAATGGGCAGCAAAACAGAATACGCGAGCGAACAAAGCCAACAAGTCATAACCATTGAACCCAAGCTTCTCATCCTAGCGTTAACTGCTTACCCCACAGAAATATTCTCAGAAACAACATCAACGTTGACGGCCCACGTGACTTACGGCACAAGTGATATGCCAGATGCAATTCTGACCGCATCATCGAACACGGGAGGAAGCTTCCAATGGACCACAAATGTCACGAATTCAAACGGCAACGCCGTCATAGTGTTCACTGCACCGCCGATCACAGCTCTTGACGGAGCCAATGCTACTGTGACCGTTACCGCACACGAGGACGGATATGTAGATGCACAAAACCAAGTAATAATAACGATAAAGCCAAGAATCTTGAATGTCCAAGTCACCGCCCAACCTGCCCAACTGACCTCCGAAGCAGAGGCGAACGTAACGGTCCACGTTACAAGTTCATATGACACGAACCCAGTGCAAGAAGCAAACGTAACGATATCATCTAACAGCGGCGGAACCTTCAACACAACCACAGGATTTACCGACCAAAACGGAGACCTAACCTTCCTGTTTACTGCACCCTTGGCCGCTTCACCGCTCAACGCCACCATCTCAGCTTCAAGCTCAAAAACCGGATACGCTTCAGGACAGAACTCGACTTCAGTCACAGTTAATCCGGGAAACCTCACAGTTCAGATCAAAACGAGTTCGGAAACGGTAACGTCAACAGAGACAGGTGTCGTGGAAGTCACCGTTTTGAGCAACTCAACCCCCGTCGCCAACGTTTCAGTCACAATGGCAACCAATTTCGGAAACTTCAGCACCACGACCTCAGTTACAGATTCAAGCGGCCGATGCACGTTTCTCTTTAACGCTCCGAAGACAAACGTCCAATTTACCGCGGCAATCAGGGCTAACGCCACCAAAAACGGCTACATAAGCGCCGCAAGCCAGATGATGATAAACGTGATCCCAGAAATGACAACACAAACTGTAGGCGGCGTGCCTTTAACAATCATACTGCTGATCGTCATCCCCGTAATAATAGTGGCTGTGGTTGCTGTTCTAATCAAGTTCAAGGTGATTTCGATCTCGTTTGGTGAAGAAGAACAATAAGAGAAACGTGTCTCGTAAGACGTAATATTTAATAGAATGTCCACGTTAGTAATAAATGCACGAGAGAAAAACGATGAAAAAAATACGCCCAACACAAGCACTTGCCAAGCTAAGAAAAGTCACAGTTCGACTTAATGTTCGAAAACGCAAAGAAGTCACCATCCCACTACCCCAGCCAAAACCAGTGCCCAGAGGCTTCAAAATCGTTGAGAAATACCCGCTCTACGAGCCTTTTGCACACGTTGCCGTTGCCCAGAACCCCAAAACTGGGGAACACAAGTACATTTTAGACGAGCTTCAGCTTGACCCGCTTGAAAGAGGCGTTTACAATCGCATCTTAGAAATTCTACTAGCAGAAATTGAATCGCCAAAAGAGGAAATTCGCGATCCTAGAAGGTTCTTCGCAGAAGAAGCAAAGAAAATCGTTAACAAATACCGAATAAGCCTAGGCTGGCTGCCCGACGTCTCATGGTACAAAATCCTCTATCACGCCGAAAGAGACCTCGTAGGCTTCAGCCGGATTGACGCGTTGATGCGAGACCCAAACATCGAAGACATCTCATGCGACGGAGTCAACAGGTCAGTGTACATCTGGCACAGAAACTACGAAAGTATAGAAACGAACCTCCAATTCGAAAACGATGAAGAACTTGACAACATAGTCGTCAAACTTGTCCACATGGCAGGAAAACACGTAAGCTCCGCCTTCCCCATAGTCGACGCTTCACTGCCTGGAAAACACAGACTAGCAGTATTGTACAGGCGAGAGATCACACCCTTCGGCACAGCGTTCACGATAAGGAAATTCAGAGAAGACCCATACTCGATAATAGATCTCATAAACATAGGCACATTCTCGGAAGAGATGGCCGCCTACTTCTGGTTGTGCCTCGAAAACAGAGCCTCAATAATGGTCCTAGGCGGAACGGCAGCAGGGAAGACAACTGGGCTCAACGCGTTAGCCTGCCTTATCAAGCCTGGAAGCAAAATAATCACCATAGAAGAGACAGCGGAACTCAACCTGTCTCATGAAAACTGGGTTTCACTCATAGCAAGGCAGAGCTACGGTCTAGGCGGAAGCAATGTAGGCGAAGTAGCACTGTTTGACCTCGTGAAAACATCCATGAGGCACCGACCGGACATACTGATCGTCGGCGAGGTAAGAGGCCAAGAAGCCTATGTGCTCTTTCAAGCGTTGGCCACGGGCCACGGCGGCATGTGCACCATGCACGCTGAGAACTTGGATTCAGCGATTAAACGACTGACATCGAAGCCCATGGAAATTTCGCCAGCCTACCTCTCCTTGATGAATATCATACTGTCCATCCAGAGAGTCCACCTCATCAAGAATGCCGAGAAGAAGGCCTTCAGGCGTGTAATGAGCGTCAACGAGATCGCGGACTATGAAGACTACAGATGCACGTTCAAATGGCAACCAGCGAAAGACCAGTACCTACCATCTTTTGACCAGAGTATGATGCTGGCTTCGATTTCCGAACGTTTGGGCGCGAACAAGAAGGACTTGCTTGAGGAAATGGGCAGGCGTAAAAACGTTCTGCACTGGATGCGAGAACGCAACATAAGAAGCTACAAAGATGTGGCTGTGATTATCGCAGAGTACTACGCTAGACCAAAACAGGTCTATGAAAAGATCATGGCAGGTGAGGAGGTCACGCCAGTTGCCATTTCTAGAATCACTTGAGGCATGGTCTTTCCGATTCTTCGGCAGACTAGCTCCTTCCTTCCTCAAAAACGTATTCGAGTTCAAAGCCTCCCTGGAAAAAGCCAAAATCAAGATCTATCCAGAAACCTACGTTTCACTGATGCTCTTCACTGCGGTACTGACGCTTCCCGTATCAATAATATCCATGGCAATCGTCTACTTCTACGGGTTTGTCCCCATAATCTTCTTGATACCCCTCCCATTCTACGTGATGGCAGGATTCTTAGTAGTACCAATCTCCAAAGCCAGTGATAGAGCAAGCAACCTTGAAAGAGAGATGCCATTCGCATCAGCATACATCAGCGTCATGGCCTCCGGAGGAATAGCCCCCTACACAAGCTTCAAACGACTTGCAGACGTCCAACTACTGCCCGCGATGAACTGCGAAGCAAGAGAAATCATAAAAGACGTCGAAATCTTCGGCATAGACCCGTTGACTGCAATTGAACGCGCGGCAAAAGAAAACCCCCTAGACATCTTCAAAGATTTCCTCTCAGGCTACGCTTCCACAGTCATAATCGGCGGGGACATTGGACACTTTCTCGAAAGAAAGGCAGAAGACATCTTCAAAGCCAGAGCAATGAGGGTCAAGGCTGCAGCCGAAAGGCTCGGAATGCTTCTTGAAACGTTCATAATAGTCAACGTGATGATGTCCCTCTGCTTTTACATAATGTTCAGCGTTCAAAACATTGGTGTAGGCGGCGGATCTGGCGGCGACGTTTCAACCATCATCCTCTACACGTTCGTGTTAAGCCCGATGCTGTCAATAATGTTTGTTTACCTGGCACACAGCATGCAGCCTAAAACGCCTGTTACTGAAATGCGGCCGTACAAAGTCTTTGCCGTGTGCTCCCCGATAGGAATAGCATTGTTCCTCTTTCTCTTTCTCAGCGGCAGTTTCGGCGTGCTAAGCCAGATGCCAGTGGCCCTTGCGTTAGCACTGTTCATCTCAGCTGCGCCAGCAGCCATTGTGAATGGCAAACTCTCGGGCAAAAAAACAAAAACGGAACAGGGCGTAACCAGTTTCCTAAGAGACCTGACGGAAGTCAGAAAAACAGGATTGTCACCCGAAAAATGCATTGAAAGCTTATCACACCGCGAATACGGCGTGTTCAGCAAGGAACTGCGCAAAATCAGCTCAGAAATCTCATGGGGAATCCCACTGAAAAAAGTGATGATGGATTTCATACACAGGACAAGAAGCTGGATGACGCAGATCGTCATGTTCCTGCTCGTTGAAACAGTGGACGTCGGGGGAGGCACAATTGAAATGGTAGAGTCGCTTGCCAGATTCAACAATTTAACTCAAGAAGTTGAAAAAGAAAAGAAATCTGCAACTCGCCCTTACATCATGATGCCCTACTTTGCCGCACTGCTTCTGGTCGTGACCACATCACTGATGCTAGGTTTCACGACAGGCACCATCGGCGTCGCCGGCTCCGCAACTCCACCAAACATGGACTGGATCAGGCAAGTTTTCATGACGTCAGCCATCTTCTACAGCTACATGGTAGGCATCGTTGCAGGAAAAATCAGCGAAGAATCCATAGCAGCAGGATTCAAACATGCGGCAGTTCTAGTCGTAATTTCAGCTATAGCAGCAGAGATAATGCCTATGTTCGTCAGCGGTTTCATGTCAAGCACTCCAAAATAGGAGGATAGAAACACAAATGATTGCAAGAGGCTTGCTTGGGCAGTTGCGAAAGAACAAACGAGCCATCAGTCCGGCCATTTCTACGACTATATTGACAAGCTCTATCGTGGTTATGCTTCTACCGGTCAACTCGCGATAAGATTGGTCAGTTAGGTCGGAAAAGTATGAGAAACATGTCCATTTTCGCTTGTTCCCTATTTCTTCTGAGCTTTATGCTAGGTACAGGAAGCTTGGTGAAAGTTTCAGCTTTAGCATCTTCAAATGATATGCCAGTGACTTTTTACCTTCACTATTCTAGTGCACCAGTGTATGTTGGAGGAACAATGTCTCATTATGTGATGAATACTACCACACTCTTTCAAGCCACAAACAACTCTGTTCTCAAGGAGGTAGGGCAGCCAAAAATAGAGGTGGACTTCTACGGTTATCCCGGGCTTGCAGGTCCCGTCACTTTTGACGGCACATGGCAGGTTATTATATGGGCAAATGCGTCGGCACTTAAGCCGGCCGGTTGGAACTTGGAATTCTGGGAGGTTACCCCTGGTGGCTCTGTCATCTGGGATTCAAACGGGGTGGCACCAATCGTGGTAGGAGGGCCTGCCACTAACAATGGTTACTTGGATGTACCGATCTACGCTTACAATCTGTCGGCTCCAGACCTAGTCCATACGTTCAGCCCCCAAAACACCGTGCGCGTGGCCGTCTCGATAAACCCAGGGGCAACGGTTTCAGTTCAGATATGGTATGATTCGCCATCATTCCCCAGCTTAGCCATCTTCCCGTGCGTTGATCACATAAGTGTCGCTTCCGTTGAAACTTATCTTGCAGACAATACTCAAACGTCCACCTTTGAACCGAGTTACACCGAAAGGCTCGTCAGAGTTAAGTCGAATGTGACAGACCCTTTCGGAGGCTATGACGTGTACGGAACGAACGTCACAGTATTTGATCCTTCAGGTAACACCGTTGTCGACAATGCAAGTATGATGGAGATAGCAGGTAGCCCTGAATCTTTCTCAACAGTCTTCGAATTCAATTACACTTACGCGACCAATGCTCCAACTGGTCAGTACAACATTACCGTAACTGCCACTGACAATAACGGGAATCAAGTATCTGCATACGCATCTTTCGTTATCGGCTTGTGGCAATCCTACCTGTTTTATGCAGAAGACTCGAAGGGAACATATCTGCCTAACGCTGAGATAATCGCCAGTCAATCTCAGTCTCAAAACACTGGTGTCACCAATTCCTCAGGGTATTGGGGACCAGTCTTGCTCCCAACGGGGGGTTTCAACGTCTCTGTAATTTGGGAGGGTGTAGTTGTAAATTCGACTTCAAACTTCTTGGTGCCTTTCACAAACGCCACCACATTGGTTGTCTTGAAATGCCACGTCCATGATGTTGTAATCACCGCCCTCGACTCGAAGGGCTTAACGCTCCGTGATACCCCGATAAGCGTCACTTTCGCCAACGGCAGCAACACACTCTTGCCTTTTCATACTTCTGTCAACGGTGATCTTTACTTTGAAAGAATTCCTGGGGGAAACTATTCTTTCCAAGTGTATTGGCAAGGTATCTTGGTCAATTCCTCCTCAATGCATATAGATTCGGATGAGCCAATCACGCTCAATTGTCAGGTGTATTACGCTTCGTTCAGAGTCGTTGACGACACAGGTGTCCCACTGAGAGAAGCTTTCATCGTTGTCGCGCAGCCAAACGTGACGTCTTCATTACTCACGACGAATTCCTCAGGCTACTTTGATCTGAGTCAAATCCCAGTGGGCATCTATGAAATCAAGGTATTATGGCAGAGCGTCAATGTGAAAACGGTAAGCGTCACGGTCAACTCGAATCTTTACACAGTTTTGACGTCTGCTGTATATCACATGAAGATAGATGTTGTTGACTCTGAGGACAGCGCCCTTTCCAACGCCATTGTCATGATGACGCCTCCGAATCCATACATTCTTCCACAGCTGATGACTGAGACGAATTCTTCGGGATTCTTGTCACTCGATCAGATACCTGGAGGACTTTATTCCCTTAAGGTCCTGTGGCAGGGCGTTGAGGTTAATTCAACTCAGATAAACGTGACTTCAAGTGGCTCCCTTACCATAATAACCCAGGTATACTATTTCTCTGTCAAAGTCGTCGACAATGGCGGAGGCAGTGTGCCGAACGCTCTGTTGATAGTTTACCACCAACTCCCTGAGGTTCCATACTCTGCAGCTGCTACCAATCAGTCCGGCATAGCTGTGCTGAACCAAGTTCCCGTGGGAAACTACCTCTTGAGAGTAGAGTTTTCAACAACGTATATGCTTACACCTTTTCATACATCAACAACGCAGTCAGTCACCATAAACTCGAACAGTGAAGTTGCCGTCAAACTTTCAGACTATCCTCCGCCGTTTTACGCTACCTTTCCATTCTTGATGTCAGTGCCCGTAATTGCTCTACTGATTGTCATTATATTTCTCATCTTCAGAATGCGAAAACTAAGGAAGCTTCAACCGCGCCAGCAACCAAAAAGAGTGGAAGTTCAGCGTACACGAGCTCCTATCCTACTAAACACATGTTAGAACAAGAAAGGAGAAACGAAAGATCAAATGAAGCAGCACCATGTTCTGGCTGATCTCTCCGAACCAAGAGAATACAGCGGCATGGACTCCGAAAATCAACGTAAAAACACTGAAGAGACTCACCTCTCTGAACGAAGAAGCAAAGAAGGCCATGAATGTGCAATTCATATTCTGGGCGCAAAAGATATATTCAGTGGGATCGATTGTAAAGATATATTAAATAGGAAGACATAATATATTGTGCTGGGGAACAGCAACAAGATGAAGCCACGAGTTCAAAACCTGCTTAAGTCTGGACGTGCCGTCAGCGCAGTGATTTCAAACCTGATTCTCATAGCAGCAGTCATAGCTGTTGGGTTCGTTGTGGTCGTTTGGGCCCAAAATCAATCCTATAACTACAATAAACAGTACAGTAGTGCCATCGCCATTGACATTAATCAGCTGCAGGAAAGAATAACTCTCGAGACATGCTACAACTCCACACCTACAACTCTGAACGCATATCTGATAAATTATGGAAAAGTAAACGTAACGATTTTTAATGTCTATTTGAGTAACCAAACAGACCTGATTCCGTTCAATACATTCAATCTGTTCACTTTCCAAAATCAACCCGTGCCCAGCAACACTCTAAATGCTACAATAGGGATGCGAGAGGGATACGTCCGAATTCTGCTTCTAAAGCAGCTAAGTAGCGGAACTTATTCGATCCATATAATAACAGCGGGAGGATCAGCATTTGTGTTCACTTTCTACGTCTAAAAAGGCCCGTAAAAAACTAATCGCCAACTCGCGGGGTTTCTCCTCCATAGTTGGCGCTGTGTTCGCAGTATTAGTGATGATTTCTCTGATGTCAACGGTCTTTGTATGGTCTCTTTCGGAGAACACGAGCTACAACAACACCGTGACGCAAACTCGCCAAGCAGACTTGGATCGCTCGAACGAAAAAATAGTGGCCAATGTCACTTGCACCAGGGTCGACAACAATCTCGTCGCAGTTAATGGAAACCTCTCTAATAACGGACCGCTGTCAGTTCAGATAGTCACCCTGTGGGTGGTAGACTATGACACAACAACCTATTCCAACAAGAGCCTATCCATAACGTTACAACCAGGAAACATAACGTTCTTGCCTAGCCCTAAGTACAATGTCCCCCTCCCTAACCTCCAAGGAGACATCTATAATTTCTGGTTCATCACCGCAAGAGGAAACCTTATTTCCGTAAACCCAATTTTCGCAGCAAGCACAGCCAGCACCGCGCCGCCGTATTTTAATGCGAACGTGACGCAAGGAATAGGCTCAGTTTCAATGGATTTCAACAAGTTCAATCATTACGAGTTTTCCAGCTCGCCGGATGGATATGATCTAAATTCCTATACTGTCACCAACAAGAATTACACTCTCACCGCGAAGAAATTCCTAGTTCTACATATTGTGTTAACTGACTTGGATCCTGATCCTTCCCAACCGAACATAATGCTCAATGGACTTACTGCACTGTACTTTTTGGGGGCTACCAGCTCAGGCCAAAGCAGTTCGGTCAAATGGGGCTACTGGAAGAGCTTGAACGTGACAAGTGATCGTATAGTTCACCTTGGTTGGAATGTTCAGTACAGTCTTATATGGGGTCAACCAACTGATATCTATTTTTACGCATCGGGCGGGCAAAACGGCGATAGTGATTGGCCGAATGGTCTTTATCCCATGAACATAATGGTTTTTGGAACGAAGGGCAACAATGATTATGGGCAAAATATACCATTCGTCTCAGTGTACATGACTACATAGCGCGCGCTAACAGTTGGTTGCGAGGGTGGACGCGATTCAGTCGACTATCTCGACGTAGTTTCTCTGATGATCTTTGGCAGACTGTAACGTATAAACTTGAGAACCGTCTCAGGAGGGTTCTGTTCCACCAAACCGTGAATTATCGCGTCCAGCGCGCGCGAAATAGTTTATGCTCAAACTTAGCGTGCGCGGTGAATAGAAGAATGTTCCATAAGCGCGTGCTATACAGGTATTCTGAGTGCAGATTTGAAGTTCATACACGTTAAATAAACCGTCAACGTGATCCGTAAACACGAAAGGCGGGTGATTCATGTCTAAACAACGAAGATCCAAGAAAGCCATAACCCCTATACTTGCCACTCTGCTGTTAATAGTGATAGCAGTCGCAGCAATAGTCGTAACGTACGCTTGGATAATGACTTATATGAGCAACGCAGGAAAACAAGCAGGCGTGAGACTTTACAAAGCTAACGTAAGCTGGGACCCAGACAAGATATACATTGACATTGGAAATTCAGGGACTTCGGACACACAGATAATATTAGTCTACTTCGGAACCTCACCTTCGAACTTGCAAAGCCAAAACCAAACTAGCCCATCATTACCAGTAGCATGTTACGCAGGCGCAGCCCCAGTCACAATAACCCTAAACTACAATTGGACAGCTACAACAACATACTATTTCAAAGTGTTAAGCTCTTCAGGACAATACATAGACACGTGGGCAGGACAGGCACCATTGTCCTAAAACTAGGAAACCTTTCTTTGTGCCATTCGTGTTCCCAGCGACTCCGTTCGGAACAGTCACAGCCACAATCTCAATGCTTCCAGTGCTCGGAGCCTACGCGAAGCTTCGAAGAAAGAAACCCAGCGCCTAGCGCGTGATCCATTGTTCCTAATGATTCTAACAATTCTTAACCGCGGGATAATGACTTCAACATGAGGACAAGCATGGCTCGTCCTAGGAGAAAGAACATGTTTGTCAACGCCTTTTCTGCCTAGAGTTCCACAGCGACGGCTGCGCGACGATCAACGAGTGCATTCACAAAACAATGTGTGATCATTGTCAAAAAGATGCTAGATGAATGTCCATGCGTCTGGGTTTTTGTATTTTGTGGGTGCAGTGTTTTCCCATAGTGTGTCGAAGAGCTTGAGGAAGTCTTGGCTTGACAGTTTTCTGCTCATTTCCAGACACCATTCGTATAAGGCTCAATAGCGGAGAAAGGAAAACTTCGAAGACGGAAAATTTCGAAAACAAGTACAAGTCGAATTCTGACATGATCCAAAAGGGATCTGAGTCTGTCTTTCGTGTTGTGGTGTCGTCGACTCATTTGTCATTTTCTTGACACACGCATTCGTCTGAACTTTTATGAATCAGCGGACGCGCATGATATTTCGTGGTTCTCGTCTTGAAGTAAGCAAGAAAGAAAATCAAAGCTTTTTTGGCACTTGCTTAAATGATGCTCGCTCATCGCTAGGGAAGGCAGTGTGAGAGCCCTGAGCCCTCGCTAGTTGGCAGATTGGTTGAGTTTGTGTTACATGCTCTAATTTCCACGTTTGGAGAGGCGCAACTGGAAAGACTGGTTTTTCGCTTGTGCCCACTTCTAGGATTTGCAAAGGGTTAAGTCTTGCATTCAATCAAATGGAGCCTGGAAGGATGGTGGCAAAGAGGAAATCCCTTTCTCCTTTCTCCCTTCCTTAATGACGCTGCCATCCTTCTTTTGCGAGTCTCGATCATGAGAAACCATTGCATAAAGCTTATGGAACAATCTTCTAGAACATAGTTCTATTGAAGACATCGTAAGCTCAGCGAGCGCCGCTAGTTGGAAAAATGAAAAAAGGAGCTATTTTGCTTTTGTTGCGTTGAGTTTGATGGTAGTGCACACTTCTAGATGATCCAAATCATCACTCGGACTTGAACCCAACTGCCATCGTTAGGGCCTCGGTTAATGTTAATCGCGTTTCCGTCCAATCCATACCATGCGGCTCCATAATGAAGGACACCCGTCCCACTCGTGTCCCATCCATAGTCGAGTTGATGTATTAGCCCCGCGGCATCCTTGCCAATCATGTAGACGTAGACATTGGTTGTTCCCAATGCATGGACCAAGCTTATTGTTTCTCCGGCCGCAATGTTTATCCACCCGCTGTCATAGTCGGGCGTGCTAAATCCACGTGCCCCCTGTATTCCCTGCAACCCTTGAGCGCCAGTTGCACCCGTTGCCCCAGTTGGTCCAGTTGCACCAGTGGCTCCAGTTGCACCCGTTGCCCCAGTTGGTCCAGTTGCACCAGTGGCTCCAGTAGCTCCAGTGTCTCCCTTGTCACCCTTCTCTCCTTTGAGTCCAAGCTTTGAAATTTGGGTCATTGCTACTACTGAGATTAGGCTAGAAGCCAGAATTGCCGCAATAAGTCCCGCCACGAACATTGTTTTTGATACTTCTGTTTTTACATCAGCCATTTTTATCACCAAATACTCATCTTGTATGGATTTGGTTAACAGATATGATTTGCGGAAATACAGCACGCGTTTACGCCGCGTCTTCAGACGAAATTAAGAATGTGACTGAAAAATGCTTCGCCAAAAAGCGGGAGGCCCCCGCGACGCCGATTTCGCATGATCAGGGACTGCAAGAGAAGCTTTGGTATAAGGGCCTCGAGCTGCTTAGACTCACAGTCTTCTAAGAAAGATCGGTCGAAATCCTCGTTAGCGCGCGCCTAAACCTTCGCAAATGACCAGTATCACCTGTGCGCTCAATTATCCGGATCCTTTGTCCTTCCGTTCCGGTTTGGGCGGACTTTCGGCTAATGTTGTTTGAAGGCTGTCCTCTTCCGTCGCTGACGCTATCACAACTTCTGGAGCTGCAAGTCCAGTTTCTGGTGGTGGTTGTGACGTTTGGTCATCCTTGTTTTGTTCAGACGTTTCTGGTTCTGTTTCTTCGACTTTTTGCCTTGACTATTCGAGTTGCTGAGCTTCTTTTGCCTCCTCTTGCGGCTCTTTGCCTTGCTTCAAACTCTCATGCTTCGGAAGTTTAACCTCTCTGGTCAGTCTCCAGTAAGAGAAGACACCGGTTGTTAGAATACTGAGCCCAATCAATAGTGTCATCTGATACAGAAAGTTGACGGGCTCTTGAATAGAAACCAGATTAGGATTGTTTTGAAGGCTCAGGTTGAAAACTACGCTTACCAACGAACCATACCAGAAGAAAACTGCGGACACAATCACTGGTATGAAAAAAGATTTGCTCAACTGTAGTCGGGATAGCAGCTGAAGAGTGTTCACACTAAGTAGCGTCAGAACAGTTGCAACCAGCATGAAGGCCAAGTCAAGAAAAGCAGTAGGCTCCAAACTCTTCTACACCGTTCTCAAGTATACCGATGAAAGAATTAAGGCCTATGCATGGAAAATCCATACTCAAGGTAAAGTTTACTCTGCAAACTGGCAAGTCGAACTCATAAGATACCATACCCCGCAAAAGCGCGCGCGTTATGGAGTGCACTGAAAGTTATTTTGACGTTCACTTCAGAAGCAGTTGATATGAATTCGCTGGGTGCAAAGGTTGCAGGAACTGTTGTCATCATATTCGGTTGGTTGGCAATCACCGTGCTTTAACTTGCATTTCTTGCAGGGGACTTTGACTTATGGCAGAAACTGGCAATATTCATCGCTTCAGGAGCAATTGTGATAGCCATAGTTGCTGTAATATGGATAAAATGGGCACTCAAATGACCAGTTCTTGTCCCCGCTCAGAACCTAGAGGATCAGAAGTTCAGTCGTGACCTAGCGCGCGTCCAGGCATTGACCAAAGAAAGAGAGAGAAATGGCTGGCTAGATTTGCTGTTTTCTTCTGCAGACCAGAGCGGCTGCTGTGCCTGCAATGAACAGCGTCAGCATTATCAGCGGATGAAATTCTGGGATCGTACCGGTTGGCACCACTTTGAAGTATCCCCACATTACGGTAGGGTAAAAAGAGCAGTGATATTGGTACGTTCCAACAGTGTTGGATGCAACGAATTGAAAGTTCACAGCGTTACTGCCAAAGTCGGGGGACCACGGATCGGCCGGGTCGGGCGATGAAGCGTTGGTGTAGCTCACAAAGAAACTGTGGGCAATTCCGTCGTTGCTTATCAGAGTCAGGTTGACAGTGTGCCCTGCTCGACCACGATTGTTGGACCGGGACTCGTTATGCTTGTTGCCGTGAAGCCCCACCCAGACGCGAAGGAATCCCCAGACGCGAAGGAACCGTACAAAGTGAAGTTGTGGGTAGTCGCTGCCTTTGCAGTGCAAATATGCGTAGATGCAACTGCGGCCAAGAGAAGGGCTAGCATTGTGGCGAAAAGCCATTTCATGTTCACGTTTTTCACTACCCTTCATTTTGCGCAGGTGCTATAAAAAGAAAACAATCAGCAGTCCCTATGGAGATGCGACCAACGCCGCGGCTTGACTACAAAGAGTAGTTGACGGTGATTATTCTTGCGAGCTATGGCGGCAGACAGTGTGGAGCGCGCGTTACTAGAATATGCGGCTCCGAAGGTCTTTTGTTACAAGACAGCCTTATGTTCGCATGAAGTTTTTCGTGCGTGTACTCCACGTGGGATTTCTTCCTCTAAACCTACACGTTGTTGGTCAAGCCCAGCACGTGCAGAGAACTGGGATAGATTTTTCAGATAGGCTTGACTGATTTCAACAGACACTTGGAGATAATTGAATGTTTAGAGCCTTGGGATATGGACATAGATACGTTATCTCTCATTTCTGGACGCACAACCCAATTTTGCTGACCCACTCTTTGACATCAAAGTGTAATTGTAGATGTAAGATATGTTACATCTGGAGAGAAAAAAATAGCGCTCACGAGATGAAGACTCACGAGATCTTCAAGATGCTCGATGAAGCAAGAAGGCTGAACTTTGTGGCCTATCTTGCATTTGGGGGCGAGCCTCTCATGCGACCTGATGCCTTGGACGTGTTAAAACACGCGCATGACCTTGGTCTCTACACGAGCATTGTCACAAATGGCACTCATCTTCCAGATAAGGCTGAAGAAATCGCGAAAGTGGTAGACCTCACTTGGGTTTCTCTCGATTACTATTCAGACTATCACGATGAAATGCGAGGTTTGAAAGGAGCTTTTGACAGTGCAATGGAGGGGATAATGAAGCTAAGGAAAGAAGACGGAAAAATCGCGATCAACTGCGTTCTAAGCAAACTCAACGCGAATGCCGTTGGAAAGATGGCTGAGCTGGCCAAGGACCTCAGGGTTAAACTGGCTTTCGATCCTATGGAGATATTCCCCGGAACCAACGAAGAATATGCCCTATCACACAGCGAATGTAGACGCTTGTTCTCAGAAGTTTTAGAATTAAAAAAACGGGGATACCCAATCCTGAACTCGTATGAATTCCTCAAGAATCTCATAAACCCCATGGAATATTCGTGTGCTCAACCCAGGGTTTTCATCAAAGTTTATGAAAACGGCGAAATCGCACCCTTCTGGTGTCAGAGAAACAACCGTATTCTCGGAAACCTGTGCAAGCAAGGTCTGGGCAACGTGATCCGATCCGCTCCTTTCAAGGAGTTTGCCAAGATGGCCAATGTCTGCAATCTCTGCAAGAACTCATCAACCGTAGAAGTCTCGATGTTCTACTCGCACCAAAGATTCCTCAGGAATTGTTTCAAGATACCAAATCCCATTGTAGAATTCATTGCAGCCTACATATAGCAAGCACGCATGGGCGATCCTAAATTCGCTTTTTTGTGGCTTCAATAGAGTTATGTCATGCGTTCGCGCGCGCCTAAAGACAAAACATAACCAGCGCGTCTTCTCTTTTCGCGCATTGCACGTCAATGCCGTATCAGAACCGCGCGGCATAGTGATTCCCAAAAGAAACAGGAAAGAAATTCCCAAAGTACTACCTTCAGCCAACATGAGAAACCACATTTCAACATTTAAAGCTTCAAACACAAGTCAATCACTGACAAGACACTCCCAAAACCAGAGCACACTGCGTCACACAAAACGCAATGGGCACATACCAACAAGACTCAAGGAACACAATAACACAAAGCCAATTTGGAAAACCATCGTTCTTTGCAACGCACTTTGCTTCAAGCTGAAATACAAAAAACCAGCGAAAAACAGCCCATCACTCATAGTGATTCCAAGCAAAACGGCAAAGAACTTTCCGATCTACTACCTTCAGCCGACATGGAAAATCAGATTTCAACATTCAAAAATTGAAGAGCAGGTTCAACACGCGCCGCCCAAAGAACATATCAAAGAACATATCACTACACACACAAACGGGCAAAACACACGCGCCACGCCGAAGCCATCAGGAACCCCAAAAAAACCAAAACCAGACGCACGCGCATGAAAGTAAACAGCCTCACAAATCCGACGGAGAGGTAACAGAATCCGCGCGCGAAAGATTTAATTCCGTCAATCCTCGTCATACGCTTGAGACGGAAAATTATGGCAAGACTTGGCCAGTTGAAATTTGCGATGGGAACAAGCATATTCTTTGTGTCCTTCATTTTTGCCGCGTTCTTGGCGGTAATATTGTTCATAGTTCAGGCTTTCGTAGTCCAGGTGGACTTGATTTCCAACGTAATCCTCATAGTCGGTCTTCCTGTCATTTTCATACTGTTTCAATATCTTATAGGACCAGCCATAGTCAAGATGTCAACGCGGCTGCAATATTTGAAACCGGGGGACAACCCGTGGCTCGAATCCACCGTAAAAGAGTTAGCGGATAAGAGCGCGATACCAATGCCGAAACTGGCCGTGGTTCCGGACAACACTCCTAACGCGTTCGTCTTTGGGAGAACCGCGAATACGGCAACTTTGGCGGTTCATGAAGGACTGCTCAAAAACCTGAATGAGGAAGAAGTCAAAAGCGTGATTGGGCACGAGCTAGGACACTTAAAACACAAAGACTACATCGTAATGACCCTGATTGCCGCTCTGCCATTATTAGCTTATCTTGTGGCGCGCGGAACGTGGACAGCAGCATGGGTGTCCGGCAGGTCCTCAAGGGAAAGAAACGAAGGCGGCATGCAAGCAGCACTGTTTGTAATCGGAATATTGTCGTACGTAGTCTACATCGTTTCACTACTGGGCGTAATGAGACTCAGCAGGCTCCGGGAACATTATTCAGACGCCTACTCGGCCTACGTGACAGGTTCACCAAGAAGCCTAGAGAGTGCACTTGCAAAAATCACTTATGGCCTATCGCTCTCGCCGAAACCCCCTTCAGGAGTGAGAGCCTTCTACATAGGCGACCCAGCACAAGCTAAGCAAGAAGTTCAAGAGATAATGAACAAAAAAGAAGAGTACGACCTGGACCACGACGGAGTCTTAGACGAGCATGAACTGGAACTCGCCATGGAGAAAGAAGCCAAATCTACATGGGTGAAAATGAACAGCTGGTTCTCAACACATCCTCCAACCTTCAAGCGAATATTGCTATTAGAAGAAATAGACGAGGAAATGAGCAGCGGAAAATACTCCAGCGACCGCGTCTACTCCCGCATATAGGAAGCATGCGTTGGCGCTTCCTGCAAAAAGCAGATTTACTACTTTCATGTTAGATTCAGAAATGAGGTTCAAAGTTGAAGGTCAAGCTTCTTCGGTACACGGCAGACGCGGAACGGCTATGCGGAACCGCAGCGCTAACGACCACAAAAAGTGGAGCCCCATCCGACATCTTTCAGAAGATAGACTCTGACACTGCCAAAGCAATAATCAAGCGGGTGACAGGTTATGGACATGGCTCTGTGGTTGAACATGCCTCATTCACCTTCAGCCTCGAAGGAGTCTCCAGAGCCATGACACATCAGCTTGTCAGACATCGCATCGCATCCTACACGCAGCAAAGCCAACGCCACGTCACCTACAACACTCTAGATAGTTACGTAACACCGCCTACCATAAAGGAGAACGCCGAGGCAAAAGAAGAATTTCACGAGATGCTAAGGAAGATCTCTGAAACCTACCAGAATCTTCTAAAAATGAAGATCCCAAAGGAAGATGCAAGGTTCATTCTGCCAAATGCAGCCAAAACAAACATAATCGTAACCATGAATGCACGTGAACTGCGACATTTCTTCAATGTTCGCTGCTGCGCCCGCGCCCAATGGGAAATGAGGGAAGCTGCAACTGAAATGCTCAGGCAAGTCAGAAAGGCAACACCTGCACTCTTTGAAAACGCCGGACCAACATGTGTTGAGCTGGGATACTGCACGGAAGGAAAAATGAAGCCGCCAGACTGTGACATTGTGGAGATTAAGAAGCGATTCCAAAGCTTGTAGAGATGCCAACGTGTTTTGAGACGCTGCGATGCAAATGACCAGATACAGGCTTTTGGCTGTCGCGACAAGATATTGGAGACCTAAGACCAACTATGTTCATGAGATTGTTACTAGCATTAGAGGAAGGATCGAAGATGGCGATTTCGTTGCAGTGTCTGAAAAGGCAATCTCAACAGCTTTGGGCCACATCATTGATGAGAATGCTGTGCCAGCTACTCTGAACTCGAAATTTATTGCAGGATTTTGGATGCCTACTGTCTGGGGTTATGTTCTTGGTCCAATATGCCGTTTTCAGGCACACTTTCTCCAGCATCTTCGCGAATACCCGCATGAGATGGGAAGCCGACACAAGCAATTGGCACTGCAGAACTGCGGTCTCCTCCAGGCGCTAATGTTCGGCTCAGAAGGAGGCATAGACGCAAGCAACCTTGCATATTCCTACGTGAGTCTGCCATTAAGAAATGCAGATGCAGTAGCTCAAGAAATACGAAGAGAATTGCTGCAGAAGTTGCACAAAAGAGTCTGCGTCATAATTTCAGACACTGACAAAACATATTCTTTCAGAAACTTCCACTTCACGCCAAGACCAAACCCGATAATGGGCATCCATTCTTTCGGAGGAGTCCTTGCCTACTTGATTGGAAGATTTTTGAGACTTGAAAGAAGGGCCACGCCGTTGGCTGTTGCTGGGTGCGAAATGCAGGCGGAACATGCCTTGGAAATTGCTGAAGCCGCAAATCGCGCAATGGGGTTCGGTGCGGGGCGAAATGTGTGGGACATGGCCTACACTTTCAAAGTGAATTTGACTGATGTCAGTTGGGACATGCTTGATACAGTAAGACATAAACCCATAGTGATTCTAAGAAGCAAGCGGTGAAAACTTCGATGGAAGAGACACTGAAAACGTTCCATGCCTTCTTTAATCCTCGCTCAGTTGCGATCGTAGGAGCCACCAAGAAAGCAGACAAAGCTGGTCACATCATTTTCAAGAATTTTGTCCAAAACAAAGCCAGAGGTTTTTTCAAGGGTGAATTGTACGCCGTTAACCCGTATGAAAACTCAGTTTTAGGCATCAAAAGCTACTCTACCGTCACAAAGATTCCGGGAGATCTCGAACTGGTCGTCATCGTCGTTCCAGCAGATGTCGTGCCGCAAATCATGAAAGACGCAGCAGCCAAGAAGGTCAAGGCAGCCGTCATAATCAGCGCAGGTTTCGGTGAAGTCGGAAACCACGAACTTGAAAATGAAGTGGCAACTATAACAAAAGAAGCTGGAATCCGAGTTCTTGGACCCAACTGTCTTGGCGTGTATGATTCCCGAACAGGGGTTGACATGCTTTTCCTGCCAGAAACAAAGGTTCTGATAACAGGAGACGAAGTTGTCGCAACACCACGCCCCTTGCCAGGAAACATAGCGATCGTCACTCAGAGCGGCGCGTTCGGAGCAGCAGCACTAGACTACCTGGCAGGTTTACACACAGGAGTCAGCAAATTCGCGAGCTTTGGCAACAAAATCGACGTAGACGAAGCGGAAATGCTGCGCTACCTGTACCACGACAACGAAACAAACGTAATACTACTCTACGTTGAGGACATAAAAGCGGGAAGAAAATTCCTCGAAGCAGCACAAGAAATCACCAGAAAAAAGCCTGTCGTAGCGCTGAAATCTGGTCGGACCGAGGCTGGCGCGCGAGCTGCAGCGTCACACACAGGCGCCATAGCTGGATCAGACCTGATTTATGATGCTGCATTCGAACAATCAGGCATAATCAGAGCACAAGACATGGACGAGTTCTTCCACGCCGGGAAAGCGCTATCTATGCAGATACCGGCAAAAGGAAAAAACGCTGGAGTAATCACAGATGCTGGAGGGCCTGGCATAATGGCGGTCGACGAGGCCGTGCGGAAGGGGTTGACAATTAAGCGGTTCTCTGAAGAAACCATTGGGAAATTTGAGAAGTTGAAGGAGGAGGGAAAGCTTCCGAAGTTTGCGACAAACTTCAATCCCGTGGACGTGACAGGCTCAGGAACCTCCAAGATGTTTGAACTTGCAACAGAAGTTCTGTTCCAAGATCCTGAAATCGACGGCATAATAATGCTTGGTCTTCACCACACTCCAGCTTTGAATGAGGACTATATTGACATGGTGGCGAGAGTTGCTAGCAGGTACGAGAAACCCATGGTTGCATGCGACATAGGTGAAACGGAAATGGCATTAAGCATGCGGCTGAGATTCGACAGGTTAGGCATACCTGCCTATTCATCGCCAGAGGACACTGCAAGAGCAATGAGCGCCCTCGCAAGGTACGGGCTTTACCTGCAGAAAAAAGGGTACTTCCAAGAATACGTCAGAAACTTCTTGGAGAGCAAACGAAAAAAACAGGTCAAATAGTGACCTTGACTTCACAGAGGCTACCATCGACAAGATGAAGTTTTTCCCTCAAGTTAGTCGATGAAACCACTTCAATAACGTTCGCTGGGTAGTCTGAGACCTTTGGAAAGACAACAGCACATTCGAGGTTTTTCAGAGTGGCTTTGAAGAGCTTCCCAGCATTATAGCCGGATGCAGGCGAGATTTCCAAACCATTTGCCTTCATTAGCAGTCTTCTCATTTTGATGCTGTTTCTGATGAGCCTTACGTTCAACGTCCCCAGATAAGGAGAGAAGCCGAGCTTTTCTTCTATTTGCTCTCTAGCCCACGAAAGGCCAATGAATGCTGCTCCCTCACCCTTTCCAGAGAAGACTTTGCCCTTCAAACGCAGAGTCTCCAACGAGTCATGCCCCCTTCATTCTGCGTTCAGTTGCTGAAAAGAAAGCAGGGGTTAAAAAGATGGCGCGCGCAGTCTATTTTTGTTCTTTGAGCCAAGCTGCAACTTTCTTGATCAGCGCGTTGGAAGACATGTCAACAACTGGAACTATCATTTTTTCTCGGGTTTCAATTATTGTCTGGTACTTCGGCATCAGCGAGTACCCGACAAAAGACCAGTAAACTCGTTTTTGTTCAATCAGTGCTTTCGCAATTGCTTCCGTTGAAGCAGGAATTGGGAAGTAAAGGAAAACCACTCCTTCTGCCCAGTAGAGTCCCGCAGTTTTGCCTCCAGCAATGATAGATGCGAACCTTGCTATTTCATCAGGAGTTGGAAAGAGGTCGCGTTCCATGACGACGATCTCTTGGAAAGGGTCAAATTTCACTGTAACTTCGCCACCGTCTCCATCCACGATTCTTCACCTGTTCTAGGTGTTTCTCTACTTGCATTGCCTTTTAAGCTTATCATCGTCTGGAAAAGGTTAAAGAGCAAACGTGGCTAAACCTTAGCTAAACAGTTCGTTGGGGTATGTTAGTTTGCCTGAAATTCGAGTGGCACTTGTTGGCGTGGGCAACTCGGCCTCTGCCCTGGTTCAGGGAGTGCAATACTACAAGGATGCGAAAAAGGACGCGATGGTGCCGGGGCTTATGCACGTGAATTTTGGGGGATACCACATAAGAGACGTGAAGTTCGTAGCCGCGTTTGAAGTGAACAAGAAAAAGATCGGAAAAGACTTGTCTGAAGCCATATTTACTGAGCCGAACTGCTGCGCCAAGTTTGCAGATGTGCCAGCTTTGCACGTTAAGGTTTCAGCTGCTCCCATCATGGACGGCGTGGCTGAGCACATGAAGGAGACTTTTCACGTTTACAAAGAGGGAGAGATCACACCGGTCAACATTGTCGAAGTCTTGAAGAAGTCGAAGGCAGACATTCTTGTAAACTACTTGCCTGTTGGCAGCAGGAACGCTGCGCGGTTCTATGCTCAAGCAGCGTTGGACGCTGGATGTGCCTTCCTTAATTGTATGCCCGAGTTCATCGCTTCAGACTCCACTTGGGCCAAGAAGTTTGAGGAAAAAGGGTTGCCAATCGCAGGCGACGACATCAAAAGTCAAGTAGGAGCAACAATTCTGCATCGCAACATTGCAAGGTTATGCGTGGACAGAGGGGTAATCATTGACGAAACTTACCAGCTGAACCTAGGCGGTGACACGGACTTTCAGAACATGACGGTTGAGGAGCGACTGAAAACTAAGCGCATCAGTAAAACTGAGGCAGTTACGAGCATGGTGCCCTATGATCTGCCTACTCGAATAGGACCATCTGACTACGTGCCATTTTTGGGAAACAAGAAGATCTGCTACTTGTGGCTCAAGGGCAGAAAGTTCGGCGACAGACCGCTAACGATTACCGTGAAACTTGAAGTTGAGGATTCGCCGAACAGCGCCGGCGTTGTCATAGACATCATCAGAGCCGTAAAAATAGCTTTAGACCGCAAAATAGGAGGCCAACTACTAAGCATGTCTGCTTACGCCTTCAAGCATCCGCCTATCCAAGTTCCCGATCCCGTAGCGAAACAGTCAGTAGAAGAGTTTATCCAAGGTAAGAGAAAACGCTAACAATTAATCTTGACAAACACGATCATCTATGAAGAAGCACTATCACGTGCTACGCACGAGAGCTTTTCGTCTCTTTAAACATCAGGAGAGCCCGCGTTTGGGCTTTGGTTCTCAGAAACTGCGTATCATTCCTTGCTTCAACATGCTGATCATGCTGCTCTTGAGTTCCTCGTAGCACACGCTTAGCCGCTCAGCATCTTCCTTCTTCATCCCCTGTAAGATGAGTTGCTTCTCGAAGGCTCTTCTGGCCGTCCGCACCTGTCTGCCCAAAGTAAGATACGTCCAGAAAAGGCTGAGAGACATTCGACCTAATTGTGGAGTGAACCTGATCAGGCTTGTGACTATAGATGCTGCGCTCATTCTAATCATCTCACCACAGAGAGAAGAGGGAGATTATTCGTCTTTTTCTTCCTCACTTTCCTGTTTCCTCTTCTCAATCTTTTCGTGGATTCTTCGTTCAATTTCTTCGCCCACCTGGTCGTAACTTCTCTCGGTCCATTTTCCTTTGCCAGCGCCTCTAAGCATGTCACCCAAGCTTGTGAAAGTTCGCATGTAGTCTTCAGTCAGCTTCACTGCCACTTCTTCAGGCAGTCCGCCTTGCTTCAGTTCCTTATAGTATGCTGCCGCTGCCTTGCCCATGTTTCTTCCTGCTTCCTCAGAGAAAACCGACGCCAATAGGCTCTTAATCAGCGCTGGGATCTCAGTTGAAACGACGCCAAGTATCTCTTTGATGTTCTTTGCCTCTTTTTCGTTGTCGTGTGTGTGTTCAATCACATTTTTCACCTCCTAAACTCTTCACCCAAAGGTCAGATGTAATGGTATGGAAGCAGCTCTTGCCTTGATCTCATCCACGCGTCTCTCTTCTGTCAATCGGCAAGCAGCCGATTCAGTTGTGTTAGGTGAACTTGAAGGAATTTTCACCTGAGGAACAGACAGACTGTATTTCCTGTCTAAATGATGCATATACCCGTGCTTCATTTGTTTTCACCTCAAGCAATCATAGGTGTGGTCACTATAGTTAGGTGTTCTGCGCAAATGTGACCAGTCTAGTGGTCAGGCTTTTCAACCAATTCGTAAGTCGGAATACGCCCACCTCTATTCAGCAGAACGCCTTGCTCCAAGAGCCTTTTCACCCTCTCGCGAACTATACGCCTACTTGCCTTTCCTCGCATCGTAGCCACTTGCCTCGTAATGGCAGAAATGTTAAGCGACCCCTTAACAGCCAAAGCTTGAACAATGCATCTTGAAATCTCATCCTGAGCAATAGGCTTCCGGCTTAGGTATTTTTCAGCGTTCTTCAGTCTTGAAGCAATCTTCAATGGTTCACCGTACATCCCAATGCCAACTTTCGTTAGTCTTAACGTGGCAGCCAGCCCTTCATATTCTGGCTTCTCAAGAATCAGCTCTTCAAGAAGATCGAGTCTACGGATTATTTCATCAAGTTTCTTACTCAGCTCTTCTGCGTCAGAAACAGAGTTTTCTTTTCGACTCAAGTCTTTCCTGCTTCCCAGCTACGCTTAAGCTACGTGTGTTTTCACTGTTTAAATTATCGCCTACAGGGCTTGTAGTATACAGTTGCGCTTGATTGCAATCTCCGTTAGAAGCGCTGGTAGGACTCTATTTCCTTCAGCGTCTTCCTTAAAGGCAATAGCGCGCGTATCGCAGTTTTGCAGAGAAAGAAAAGCGTGGGATATATAGAAGACGATGCTCTACCTCTGACTTCAAAGAGGCATTTGTGCAAAATGAAGACCACAACAATCGAGCAAAAGACATTTGTTCCAGCTACTCCTGATGAGGTTTACGACGCGTTTATGGACTCAAAAAAGCATTCAGCGTTTACAGGCAGCAAAGCCACGTGTGATCCAAGGGTTGGAGGAGCGTTTACCGCTTGGGATGGGTACATTTCAGGCAAAAACCTCGAGTTGGAGACGGGCAAGAAGATAGTTCAAGAATGGTCGACAACAGATTGGCCAGATTCCTATCCTCCTTCTAGGCTAGAATTGGCCTTCAGTAAAACGAAAGGTGGCACTGAGCTATCGATGATCCATTCAAATGTGCCTGCCGAGCAAGCTGAAGACATTGCGGAAGGATGGGTTGAGTTCTACTGGAAGCCGCTGAAAGACTATTTCAAGAAACACGCATTCAAGAGCAGGAACAGACGAATCGCACACGAGCGCGCGCAGATACGTTGAGAGCAACCGCAACTAGCATTCTGTTCTCTATGCTCTCATTCTTTTCATATCGTTGTTCTGTTACCTGGTATCTAGTAAATTTATAAAGATTGTTCGATAAGATAAATGAATTAGATGCTCTCTCCGAAAAGGCACAGGTTTTCATTCAAGATCTGGTTGGAATACAAAGGAAAACCACTACTGGGCAAGGGTGGAGCTGAAATCCTAGAAAGTATAAGAGAGGAGAAATCCATTTCAGCAGCTGCTCGAAAGCTCCACATGTCCTATCGTTATGTCTGGGGATACTTGCAGAATGTGGAGAAAACGCTTAACGAGCCAGTTTTGGTAACTTTCAAGGGTGGCAAATCTGGCGGTGGCGGTGCAAGATTAACCAAGCGGGGCGAAAGCCTGTTGAATGAATTCAAGCGTTTGGAGCGACACTTGAATGAGGTTTTGGCCGATACGACATATTGGGAGGGGGCAAGCTTGAAGATCAGCGCAAGAAATCGTTTGAAAGGAAAAGTTGTGGCAGTTGAAAAGGACGGCATCACCGCGAAAGTCAAGATCGACGTGAACGTGCCAGCTGTTGTCACAGCAGTAATAACCCAAGAAGCTGTTGAAGACCTGAACATAAAAGTCGGGGACACCGTAGAAGCGATCGTTAAGGCAACCGAAGTCATGATAGCCAAGTAAACGTTCTTGCGCGCGCGCTAGAAGGGAGACCCCAGAGTATTGCTATTCGAGGTTACAACACATAAACCAATACAGCTACTGTAATTTCAACTCCAGCCACGATGGCTTCGAAATAAGGAGATTTCACCCTTTCCTTAAGTCGTTCGGAGAAAGACAGAACTCTAACGAGGTCATTTAGCTCGGATAGCTCTAATTCATTGTTTCTTTCCATGTTTTTTATGTTTCTCAGTCCTATCAATAATTGCCTAAAGTCTTCTTCTTTGAATCTACCGCCTACAGAATCAAGTGCTCGTCTAATCTCTTCCATAACGATATCTCTTTCTGCCTGATTTCCAATCAACGAAACGCAGCAAACACTGCGGTAGTAATCATCAATATTCATGATCTCCATGTGTACTGGTTTGAATTTGTATAGGAATCTGTTATACGAACGAAGTCCATCTCCAAACCATTTTATGTGACTCTTAACAAGTTTCGACCTTTTTTCTTCTGTTTGTTCCTCGCTGAGCAACTTCAAACCGACCAACACGGCCCTAAAAGACAGTCTTGCTCTCTTATGGCTCGTTAAGGAACTGAGCGAAAGTGGAAACGAAGCGACGAGCATCAAGATAATCGCGAAGAGGCAGATCCCTATGATTTGACTAGCCAAAGCCACGCGGTCACTCAAACCCAGTTTGGGGAAAAGAATACCCACTAGATATAGCAGCGCAAATGAAACTAGGGAGGAGAGTATGAGCGCCCTGTAGAAACGCAAATTGAAGCGTTCAAGTCGAAGCGTCGCGTAAGGATACAACTCCAGTCTGGCAATTCTTAAGAAAATGAAGACATGAGCAAAGAATGCCATCAATAAAAAGACCAACAATGAACCTGTCAACATGGAAATAATGGGTGCGAGAAAGGCAAAGAAAGCTAAAGCAAAGAAAGCTAATGCAAAGAACAGTGAAGCCATGACAACTATCAAGACAATTTCTATCAAGAAAATGTGTTTCCCATAGATTCTATAGAAACTGTTCATTCTCAAATGTACTTTCACGCTTTTGACATAGTAAACAACGCATAGTTAAATAGTTTAGGTCACAACGATACTGCTAAGTTAAGTTACCTGTTTCTTGACCGTCTAATGTGTGTAGGGGTGAAGTTTTATCCCAAACCCAAACGTGAACGACTTGCTGAAATTCAGGCAAAACGCTGGCGATCCCAATCATAATCTGTCCCTCATTCTAATCACGTCTTCCCGAACGAAACCTTTTACGATTATGGACGGAAATCATACAGCTATGGGGCTCCACTTTAGGTATTTCGTTGACCACAGACAGCTTGCTTGCCCTTGCCTGTGTGCTTTTGCTGGGGAATCCCCGAGAGAATGTTTGAGTATCCTTGGTTCCGTTTAACATAGGGCGCGCTCACTGTTTATACGACCCTTTAACAATATCCCTATTGTACCGTGCCGTGAATCGATTTATGACAAAAAATCTGAAAAGATCTGAAAAGAATCGTAGCCTGATCAAGCAACATACAAGTGCAATCATTAAGGGTTTCATAGCTGAAGCGAAAGCAATCAAGAATCTTGGTCATAGTTCAGAAAAAGGTCGATTGCGAGAGCTTTTCACGTCAAAGATTCTGTCAAAATTTCTCACTAGCCAATTTGGCATAGGAACAGGAGTGATTATTAATCAAAAGGGAGAGCAAAGCGAAGAAACCGACATTATCATCTACGATAATAGAATATTGCCTCCATTTATTGAAGAACAAAAAGTGGGTGTTTATCCCGCTGAATGTGTGTTAGGGGTCATTCAGGTTAGAAGCTGGATCGACAAAGATACTATCAAGAAATATGCAAAATCAGCGCAGACCTTATACGAGAATGTATACAATCCCGCTTGCAGTATATATCATGATTATGATAAAATGCGGCCTTTCTACAGCCTTGTGGGATTTCATGACAGGGGAATCTTCGAAGGTGCAAGTCAAAAGGATATTCTCAAATGGATGATGGAAAACGCTAAGCCTCTGCTTGGCGTGTGTTTGGTTGACAAATTCTCTTGGTTAAATGTAGTAATACCCGAAGGATCCCTAAAAATGGTTGATGAATATAATGAAGAGACCAAAGCTTTTGTTGCTGTGCTTCTCGACAATATCAGAACTTATTCTCAAATGAGGTATCTATCCCTTGCGCGTCATGTTGATTGGTTAGGCATTTACACGAGAGACCAAGGAAGTTTATTCTAAATTCTTGGAACGACGCGTGTACGTGTGCGCGCGCTCACATGACCGACTGCTCTCATATTCTCGTTTGACGTAGATAACGCCAAGAATAGACGGGTTAAACTGACTCAAAAAGACCGATATAGAATACTTCCATTCCCAAAATGCAAAAAGAAAATGGTTAAGGTTAAACTCACTGTAGTATATTATGGGAACATGAAGGTGCGAATATGGCGTACGAGAATAGCGGTGTGGTTGAGAGATTGTTAGAATGTGAAAAAAAACTAGGGAGTCTTGAGGATGATTTGAAGACATGGACAGATTCGTTAGAGGAACTATCAGAAATTGAGGATGCTTTCATAACTGATGAGAATAACAGCCTAGATGGAAGAACCATTCTGGATGTCGGAACGGATTGTGTCAAACCTCTTTACATTGCTCTCAAGTTTAAGCCAGAGAAAATTATAGGGATAGGCGAAAACCTTTCCGTTTATTCCTTCCCATCAGACCTTGAGCAGAAATCTAAACTTCTTACAGAAACAAAGATTCGATTTTATTATTGTAACTTGTTTGATAAAGCAACGTTTGATAGAATTCTCAACAAGGAAAGAATAGATAAGAGATTTGATTTCGTCTTAGTAAGCAAAACTTTGCATCACCTTAGAACGGGAAAATGTAAGAAAAAGCGAGATAGAAAGCATGATTGTGAAGAAGATGAAGAATGTTGTATATACGGATTTGAGGAACAAGTGATTTTCGAGAAATTGCTTGGCTTGGGAAAAAGAGTAATAATTTATGAATATTTCGACCCAAGTCACACAGATAATGACAAAATCAGAGGCAGAGGTGGATACTTCACAACGAAAGAATGGATAATAATATTTGAGTATCTTTCCAGAAAGTATAAAGTCGAATTCATTCAACCAGAACGATTCCATCTTGACAAAGAAACATTAGACAGAGTCGAGCCGATGCTCAGACAAGTGGACTGTATCTGTTTCTATATAGAAAATCAAAGGAGTTAGTCTTGTCTTCGCTTTATGCCATTCTTTTGTTTTTCATCCATTTCTCGAATTGTTCGGGATTGTCTAATTTGGCTCTGTTGTCTTGTGCACAGCAACAAACTAAGTTGTTCAAGTCTTCGCCACCGCCTTGACTGCGAGGAATTTGATGGTCAACCGTGAAACGAACATCAATATCAGAATCTTTAGCGTCACAATAATGACACTTGTAGTCATCTCTTGCATATACAAGACAAGCCCGTAGATACTCGTATTTTTTCCATTTCTCCAATTCTGCCCAATTATCATGATATCTGTCCTTTTTCATGTATGCACTTAAAGAGTCCATCCAAACTTGGGGTGTGATATTCTCTATGGTTTTACTGGCAAGATTCGGCATTTGTGAAAGCAAATCTCTAATATGGTTCTCCCTCTGTCTTGCCTTCTCTAGGGCTGTTTGTTTCTTGCCATCTGAAAGAATAGAAGCTTCATAATCCACGTATAGCTGAATCGCTTCTTCCCAATTCATGGTTAATTCCTTATTTCAATAACGCGCGGTAATCTCTTGCTTGGTTCCCTCAGCTTTTATGATTTGTGGAAGAATCTTCGATTGAATCAACGCGCTGACTAGCGCATGTAAGTATCTTCAGGTGAAGCCGAAGGGTGGGAGGGGGGTCTCGACTTAGTATATATACTATTTTCCAAGCGCCCGCACAGATCTCAAGTGACTCAAGAAATCTTTTGGTCAGAATTCCATTGCATGAAAAGTTGAAATCTGTTAAAAAGGTTGCTTGGTAATTCCGATGCCTGGAAATAGTATATATACTATTTTTGGGCTTTCTTGGAGACCTACCGCTATCATATTCGCCAAGCAAATCAGAGGTGGTGTCGTCTACTCCAGGAGGTCCATGATTCTACGGCAGGATACATTCTTGTGGCGCTCGATCGGTCCGAGTTCACGTTTTCCACTTTGAACAGAATTGTTTTCGTCTGACACGCGGCAGAGGTTCCTGAATGGTGCTAGACTGTCTGCCACGGTTGCAAGAGTAGTCGCCTTTTCGTAGTCCTGCTTTGACAAAGCGGAACTTATTCCACAATCTAATACCCTGTCTAATAGGCCGAGAAATTTACAGGATTCGCCAGGATCCAATTGCTTTAGCAAGGGACGAAGGGCTTTTTCAATGAATTTTGATCGCTCACCTATTGAAATCTTTTCGAGTCCCTTGCAAGCCTCTTGGTCTAGGCTGACTCTCTTTGGCGTATGTCCTTCTTCTTCCTTAGGCCTTCCACCTAGACTCATTTTGTTCTTCTCCACTAGTATTATGGCCCTGATTCTTAATATGCATTCTTTCGTATTTTTATTTCGTGAAACACATTGACAGTCTCAAAAAAGTGGCTCGTCTTGAACTGTCCGTTGTGTGGCTTCAGGTTTCCATTGAAGAAATTTGACAAAACGCTGAAGCCAATCCTCTTCCCATTGGGGATTGCAGGTAGTCTCGGAAGAGCCCGAGGTTTTGCCACGTTGGAACGTTTGCCTTGGTCAGCGCTTCCAACGTTACAGAGCACAGAGGCATGGAATAGTATACAGAACCTGTACGGAAGACTTGCGGCAGCTTACGATCACTTCTACGAAACCTGCGGCTTCCTAAGCCCCATGATGACAGCACTCATGGAAGAACTACGAAAATCCTACGCTGATTCCTACCTGCCGAACACATTCCCAGCATATGCTCAACCGTACAGTTCTGCTGGTTCAGACATCGCAGAAGCGTATGCCACCGTTGACTATTCCGAAACCTACGCTCTTCTCTCGAACCAATCCCAATTCACGGAGGCGACGTGATTGAGTGAGCCAGCGAAGGATTCGAAAACGAAAGAAAGCGTTTATAGAATGAAAGGAATTCCCATCAATGCTTACCTCGATGAGACTGGAGAATTCCGTTGGGTTCCAACAGCATGTAGTGACGAAGAGAGCGTCAGGATGACCTTAGGGGTTCTCAAAGAGATGCCTGATGATAGACGCGATGTTTGGGCAACACGCCTCGACCGTGAAGACACGATAGCACGGTGTCCTGTGATCAAGAATGAACCCGAATTGTCCAAAGAGTTCGACGAGTTCTGCGTCGCCTACGACAAGAACAGACGAAAACCAAAACAGACTGCTCAACAACAAGAAGGAGGTGAGAACACCAAATGAGTAGAGAAAATTCAAGGACCAGCAGGGGTATACACAAGCTGACTGCAGGATGGGCCTCGTGGCGGTGGTTGTCAGGGGTGTCCAGCAAGGAAAAACAATGGTTCCTTGGAACGCTCAACGGCAGAGGGGGCTATGAATCATGGATGGTTCACCTGACAAAAGGTCTGCAAGACCCTAACTTCCTGTTGAAATTCGAAGGGGCAACAGACCCTTGGGATCGCTCGAAGTTTGTAGGACAGAAGATAAGTGAGCTTCGCAAGTCTTATAGAGTCTTAACCGAGGAGCAGCGTGTTGAACTGGCGAAGCAGGCTGAGGTCGAATTGAAAACTGGCCTAGAACTGCTGGGAAGGGACAAGAAGACCATTCAAGATCTCATTTCGCTGGTCGACCCTCCAACCACGGAGTGAACTGCACGCGCAAGCATCCATCAACCCCTTCAAACTACCTCCTCCTTTTTCTAAGGTGAAAAATTGGTTCAAAATCCTCGTAGGAAGAAGAATAAGACAGAGTATTCCAAGGGTGAACTCAACCGCATGATCGACAGTGTACTCCATCCACTGTTTGGTCGTAGTGGCGCATTTATGGTAGTCGATACCGTGCTTCATGGCCTAGTGGAACAAAATCCTCGAGAAACTGTCGGGAAATTCATACGCTACAATTTGCCCAAGATAATAAAAGCGCGCGCGCGGGTCGAATAACTAACATTTATCATAAAAACATGCCTTCCCAACAAGCGAAACGGTAAATCTTCATTGCATGGCGAGGTCCTGCTTGCTTAGAAACAATCTTCTCGTCAGCCTTCAACGGCCTTCCGCAGCGCGCGCTTGTAGCACGCGCCTTCCCATTTCGCGCAGAGGCAGTTCCAGACTAGCGGGAAACTTGAAATATCACACTCTGTTAAAATCGTAATGAGAGTTTGGGAGAAGTTCGAAAGTTGAACAAGATTGCTTCATTCTTTTTGTTTTTTGGTCTTGTTCTTTCTAATTCTCTAGTCTTCTACTGTTATGGTTGGAGTAATGGCGGTTACAGTGACAACCCAGCCCTTCCGAAATTTGGAACCCACGATTGGATTGCCCAACATGCTTTGGATTGGCAGAGTCCTGTCCAGGGAATGCCCGCTCTACCTTTGACAGACTTCTTGTACGGTACAGAACTTCCAGACAACGGTGGGGCCTTGGAAGGAATAGGCGACACAAGCAAACATCACATTTACTTTTTCGCAAACGGTCTTGTTCAGGATGATGCGTCAGCCCAGAGAGCCCAACAGGAACAAAACAACGCAGTCAATCTTTTCAAGGCAGGAGACTTAACTGGTGCGGCGAAAAGGCTTGGCGTGATGACGCATTACATTTCCGACGTCGGTGTGTTTGGTCACGTTATGAGTAGCGTGACAGATTGGGGCGCTGAGACGCATCACTCGGATTATGAAGACTACGTGAATGATCGGACTAGCGCTTATACAAGTGAATTCTCCAGCTTTCTGACTTTTGATGGGAACCTCGAAAACATATCAACATATGACGCTGCAGTAATGCTTGCTAACGACACAACTTTTGACGGTGGTGGAGTGCAGACATGTGTCTGGATGAACCTGAATTACGACTGGGCTGACCCCGTTTTCAGGAATCGTTGTGGTGAGTCGCTTAATCTGGCGACAAACTTGGTTGCAGATGTCTTACACACTTCTTTTATTGAGATGGCTTCAGTGCAATCCTCCTCAACTCTTCATGTGGTGATTAACGAGGTCGAACTCGACCCTCCAGGAACAGATTATGGAACTGAATGGGTTGAACTTCTGAATCCTGCAACGAGTCCTGTCAACATAGGTGGCTGGACTATTTCCACAACTACAGGTGTAACGGTTACAGTGACCATTCCGCAAGGAACAATCATACAGCCCGAAGGATACTTCGTCTATACGCACTATACTCAGTGGCTCGACAACTCCAACGAGTGTGTTGTTTTGCGCGACGCCTCGCATTCAGAGGTAGATAGGACTCCTGTTCTCAGCGACGACGCGAATGACGCAAACTCATGGAGCAGATATCCTAACGGTGTGAATACTGACTCAGGCGCCGACTGGAGGTTCCAATTATCTACAAAAGGGGCCTCCAACGGTAAAGCGTCAAGCTCTATTTCCTGCGACGTTACCCTTCCACAACCATCAGCAGGCAACACAGCCAAGGTCAACGGGCAGATCACGCCCGTTCATCAAGCAGCATTGGTTGAAATCACGTTCACGAAGCCTAGCGGACTGCCTGAGGAGAGAACACTTGCAACAGATTCTTCAGGGGTCTATGAAGATCAATTCTTCTTGGACCAATCGGGTACTTGGGTCGTTTCAGCGTCGTGGAAAGGTGACTATGACCATGAACAGGCGCAAAGCCCAACGGCTCTTTTCACTGTCGAGCCAGGAGATGTTTACCCGCCTATGACCGCCGATAACTATGATGGCTTGTGGCATACAACAGATTTTGCGATGACTCTGACAGCCACAGACGACTACAGTGGTGTAAACGAAACGTTCTATAGAATCAATAATGGTCATACCGAGAATATAAGTGTCGATGGAGAACCAATCATCGTTACAGAGAACGCCAACAACATTTTGGAGTATTGGAGTGTGGACAATGTAGGACATGAAGAAAGTCATCATGTGTTGACAGGAATCAAACTGGACAAAACGATACCGATGGGTTCTATTGTCATCAACAACGGAGCCTTCTATTCTAATTCTACTTCTGTAACGCTGAACCTCAATGCGACGGATGCTATTTCAGGGACCTACGGAGTGAGATTCAGCAATGACGGCGTTTGGGACACGGAACTATGGGAATCATTCTCACCAACGAAATCCTGGACGTTGACTTCTGGAGACGGAACCAAGATAGTCTATTTTCAGGTCAAGGATTATGCTGGACTTGTTTCCAACACATATTCGAGCAGTATTCTTTTAGATACGATCATTCCATCTGTTGGAACACCTCTGTGTGATCCAAATGGGGACGTGCAACCCAATCAATCCGTCAGAGTCACAGTTAACGTTACAGATTCTGGAAGCGGATTAGAGAGTGTCAGATTGGCATACTTCACCAACAAGAGCAGCATAGGAATCGAATTGTCTATGACTCTGAATCAAACGAGCGGTCTCTACGCATTTGCCATTCCAGGACAGGAGGTGGGTACCCTTATGAAATATCGCATAACAGCTTATGACAATGCGGGAAACATTGCAACAAATGATAATGCTGGACAATACTATATCTACACGGTTATTCCCGAGTTATCATCACTTGTCCTCATGTTGTTTTTTATCATAGTGGGCCTATTGACAATCACAATTCTAGTGCATGAAAGACATCAAGCGCACTCATGAATGCAGATGACGTTAAGCTGGAAAACGATGTTGCGGTCATCTCTTTGTCCCCCGCGAAAACGTTTCGGGATGCCGAAAACGCCCTCGACAAAACACGCTCAGAAAGAGCGCGCGCTTATCTTCTCTTGGATGTTTTCTTCCATTCTTGGTATTTTTCTAGGGTTTCCTTCATTTGTGCGCTTATGAACTCAACTGCACCGCGATAGGGAGTGTTCATTTCTTTGACTGCCTCATCAAACATGTCAAACTGGTCTTTAGGAATCTCCATGAACTCGTAATCTCCTTTCAACGACGTAAGCCTAAATCGTATCGCATCACGTATGAATTCCTCCTTCGTAGTGAAGCCCATTTGCCTGTTTTCTTCTATGAAGCTCTGTATCTGCATAAGAAGTTCAGGCGGGAGCATTACTGATTCGTTGATTAACGCGTTTATAGCGTCTTGGTATGTCTGCATCTTGCGGGTTTGAGCCATCAACTCGCCGAGTAATGATGTGAGTTTCTGATGGGCATCTTCCGATATTCTTAGTGTTTTCATATTTCCACTCTTCCTGCAATAGCATTACTTGTATAATCAGTACAAGAAGATTTCAAAGTTTTCCTATTATACCAAACGAACAAATCCCAGGCCACAAATCAATGAAAGAACGTATCTGGTTAACCCTTAAGCGCGCGCGACTTGATACTACAAATTGCTGACGAGATAGACACTTTTGACAAGATGTTTGCCTCACCTTTTGAGATACTAGAGGAAAAGGGTGTCCTCACCCAAGAAGAATTGGAAAACAGGATACGGAAAAAAGCCTCAAAAACTAGCGGTTTTGCAAATTACCGTGACATTCAGTTCGGCAATAGAAAATGACCTTAGACAGGGCCGCTAAGCTCTTGGTGACGCTAACTCTGTCATCTCATCCTTCAAAGTCTGCATTTCTTTGAAGAGTTCTTTATTTCCAAAATAGAACTGGTCTTCATGCTCTAGGGCTTTGACATTCACTAATTCTTCAAGGATATATGGCAGTCTAAAATGGACTTTTGGTTTGTTACCATAGAACATCGTAACGTGTTCTGTAAATGAATTGGCGTTCCAATAAATCAGGCGTTCAGCTTCGAGGGCTGGTCTATAATAGCAACTGTCAACATGCACGAAAGTCTCAAGTTGAGATATGCCGAAAGTCTCTCTCAAGGCAGAATAGCGCTCCTTGATTATATATGACAAAATGGCAGTGCTTAGCTTCTCGAAATCGTTCTTAGCTTTGACGCTGAGTTCAGTAAACATGTTCCCGTAAGAATACCCATGATCCTTATGGTTAACGATGTCCAAACCCTCAAGTAATTGCAGGTATCGCCTTAATTTTCCTGCTTCTTTTGTAGGAAGCGCATTCAGTTCGCTGTCTAATATCACATTGTTCAGTTTTAAGCGAGAAATGATCGTCCCGATTTTGCCTAAAACCCATCGTGCCTCATTTATGTTAGCCAGATTGTCTGATGATGCCTTTACGATTATTCTTTCAGCGCGTTCTTGCCACATATCAAGAAAACAGGAAAGGTTGTTAACGCAAGTCTCTCTTGAAGTGGCTTCTAATGGTTCAAGGTTTTCTCCTATCCTAATTGTGCCAAGTCTACGAAGAGAAAGAAACTTCAAAATTCGTTCATTAGGAGAACGGTCATCGTGAATAATACGAGGATAATCAGATCGTAATTCTGCGACCCATGTTTTGTCTCTGGAATCAAATTCTGGTTCGTCAACAGAAATGAGATTGCCATAATGCTGGATTGCATACTTGCGAACTGCAGACATGGCACTCACGCTCATTGCTCTCGCCCCACCATTTGTTCTGTTACGGGTTTTTCTTCCTTAGGAAACTCCTCTAACATCCTTTGTGGCTTTTTGCCTATTTTAACCTTTATTAACACTCTGTCTTCATTTTCCCATCTAGTTAGAAAGGAAGAAAGGTCTTCGTCTTTCTCGCCAAACATTGGGTCATTGTAGTAAATCCGATCGTTTTCCCTGTCTAAATTGGTAATAACGACTGCATGCGCACATTTATGACCTGTTGTATCTGACAGTCTGACCCACGCAATTAGGAGTTGTCTGTCGTTTAGCTCTTCACTTATTTCATCCAATGTATGTCTTTTTAGTTCCACTTCAAACTCGATAGATGGCATGGCTGTAGCAACTTCTTTGACTTTGTTCAGGTTCAAAACCTTCTCTGGGTAAGTTCCATCGCCTTTTGTTTCAATTATTTTTCCTATCTTATCTATGTCAAAGTCAGGTACACGCCCCTCAAATGAGTTGTGAATATACATGAAAACCATTTTAACGCACCTTGGAACGCATGAATAGCCATCTTCCTGAAGAGGCAACACTAATGGAACAGCTAGTCGGGGCGTAGCAACAGCTCCCAATTACTTTTACTTGTTGAGTTTTCATATAAAGTTTGAGCATTTACCATACTACCTTCAAATTCAGGGTATGTCCTTTAACTTAACAGTATCACTTAACACTAACCATTAAATATCCAGAAACGAAAAAACAATAATCCTTTCAACGGTGCCCACCATGCAGATGATACTCGATATAACTAGAACGGCAATAGCTTTACTATTCCTTTTCTATGCCTCATGGAGTGACTACAAAACCCGCGAAGTGAGCAACAAGGTTTGGGCTCTCTTTGCACCGCCTGCTTTCGCACTGACGTTTGTGGAACTGGTTCTTTACGGGTCAACGCAGCTTCTGCTCTACGGCATATGCTTCAGCATCACAGCCGCGCTTGGACTTCTGTTGTTCTATTCTGGAGGCTTCGGAGGTGCTGACGCAAAAGCCCTGATGTGCCTCGCGCTTGCCTTGCCGTTCTATCCTGAAAAACTGTCACTGCCCACCGCGGTCGAAAACTCACCGATCACGCAGAGGTTTTTCCCCATAACAGTCTTCAGCAACTCCGTGCTGTTCGCCGCTTTCACGGCCGTGGCAATTCTTTTCTACAATCTATTTTGGCGGCTTAGAACGCATCAACAACTGTTTGAGGGAGACCACGGAAAAGAGTCAATAGGGAAGAGAATATTGGTCATGATAACCGCATACAAAGTTTCAACAAACAAGCTGAAGGAGAAATGGCACATTTACCCGATGGAAGACATAGAAAGAAGCGGAGAGAACTGGAAAAGGAAGCTTATTATTGTGCCCAGAGACGAGGGAAGAGCCGAAATAGTAGGAAGAATCAGCGGCGCTGTGGAAAACGGAACGATACCTGACAGAGTCTGGGCAACACCTGGACTGCCCATGCTTATCTTCATTCTCGCAGGCTTGATAACAGCCCTGCTATTCGGCGACATCGTGTGGGCATGCATACGACTCGTGCTCCGATAGTACGTCAACATTCAAACACTGAAAAGAGCGTACGAATAGCCTCGCCTGTTCTGTTAACTCTTCGGGACTTGAATGATGGAAGATTTTCCCGAATTACTAGCCAACTCAAAATGGAAAAATAGAGACTTGCTATGAAAAAGTGCGCTCGCGAAATAAGCGAATGATGCGGGGGCGTGTGTTTGAACCGGTGACCTACTAGGAAAGTCATAAATCGGGTGTTACACTACAAGAATAATCAGCGTTCTTGAGTGTTGGGCACAATGCAATCGATAACTTATCAAAACAAGGAAGTGGTTTTCCTTTTTGCATCAATGTTGATTCTCTGTTCGTTGTTCCACTCCCTCAATGCAGTCAGCGGAGAAATTAAAACTGCTGACCTCCCCAAAAACCTTATTGGAGACAAGTGGAAATTCAGCGTTGATTACATAGGGCCCTATGAAATGCTTGGCACAATGACGGTGGAGATAACGAATGACTCATACCTGATCAGTCAGGTTGGAAGCAATTATGAATGCTACGAGGACACTATCAATGGCGCTGGGCAAGTATATGGAGAGAACTATAGCGGCACATGGACATGGTTTCAGATGGAATATGACGTAAACCCCGATTTCAGTTGGGCCAAGATAGCAACAACAGTAAACTCCACCTTTACTTATGCCGGCAACACACATACCTCATTCTATCAAGAGGAGGTTACCTACAATCCGCCACTCGAAGTAGACAAAGGTTTTCCATTGTCAGCAGGGAAAGGCTGGTCAGCCGCCGCCACCGAGACCAAAACAACTATGTTCACTATCGATGGGAAAACAGAACAATACACAAACGTCACCACCCAGACCTCAGAGTTTTTTGTTGTCAGAACAGATATGACAACAGTATCCGCAGGTAAGTTTGAAACCTTTGTGGTGAGAAGAACATATCCTGACGGCACATATGAAGAATCCTACTATTCTCCAAAGGCCCATGGTGATGTGAAGTGGATAACATACGACATTACGGGAAAAATGACCTCCACAGCAGAATTGCTCGAATACACACTTGTTTCTGAAGGATTTCCGATAATCTACATCTTGACTGGCATAATAGTCGCAGCAGTCGTAATAGTGGGTGGTCTTGTCTATTTTCTCTTCAGAAGAAGCAAGAAGTCCCAATTCGTTCCAAAACCACCTGAGCGCGTGCAAGTCAATACGGAGAAGCGCGCGCGACGAATACCAAGAATATGTAATGTGATTAAGTTGTTACCAGAGCCCTTTTCTGTAATATGCCCTTAAGAGTTAACAGATCCGCCTCGCCTAAGCTATTTAAACGTCTTAAGCGTTTTAACCATAGGAACAAGCGAGCACGTTGGAGAAGTTTCACGCTTGAAGCCAAGTCTGTTTGGAACCTCAGGGGCCAGAGGCTTAGTCAACATTGAGCTAACGCCCGTGTTAGCGGCTCAAATGAGTTTAGCGGTGGCAAAGCTCTCAAGAGCAAAAAAGATGCTTGTAGGCCGAGACACGAGAGTTTCAGGCTTAATGTTTGAGGATGCAATTGTCTCAGGTTCTTTAGCAAGTGGGGCAGCTGCGCATTGCATGGGCGTCGTGCCGACCCCTGTGTTGGCGTTTCTAACGAGGGAGCTCCACGCTGAAGCTGGCTTGATGATCACTGCTTCACATAACCCGCCGCAGTACAATGGTGTAAAGATCTTCGGCGGCGACAGCTTGGCATATGATGAGAACAGCCAGAATGAGGTTGAGAAGATCATTGAGAACCAAAGTTTCAGTTATGCTGACTGGCAAAGCATTGGACAAGCAGACTATACGGACAGAAGCAGTCTATACGCGGAAATGATAGAGAAGAATCTGACGTTGGACAAGGATTGGCATGTCGTACTTGACCCCGGGTGCGGGGCGACGTTTAGCCTTGCTCCTATGATTTTCAAAAATCTGGGATGCAAGGTGACAGCAGTAAATGCGCAGCCCGACGGGTTCTTTCCGGCCAGAAGCTCAGAACCGACTGCTGAATCTTTAAATCTTCTGGCGAGAATCGTCAAACAGCTTGGTGCAGATGTCGGTGTGGCTTACGACGGCGATGGCGACAGGGCTGCCTTCATCGACAGCGGGGGGAATTTTGCGGATTTTGACCGAATCTTGGCTGCATATGCGGCCTACGAGACTAAGAAAAAGGGCGGTGGAATCACAGTTACTAACGTTGAAGCGTCGATGTGTGTTGAAAAAATGGTTGAAGCAGAGGGTGGAGAAGTCATTAGAACAAAGGTCGGCGATGTTTACGTTTCAAAAGCGATGAAAGACCACAAGGCTGCTTTTGGGGGAGAGCCATGCGGCGCTTGGGTACATGCGGGGTTTCACTATTGCCCGGACGGGATACTCTCATCACTGTTGCTCCTGAAAGCCTTAGAGCAAGAAGACAAGACTCTCGCAGGATTTGTGTCCGAAACACCACAGTACCCAATCTTAAGAGAGAAAATTGCCTGCAAGAACGAAACGAAACAATCGATGGTGAAAGAAGTCGGAACAAGATTGAAAACAGTCTTTCCAAAGTACAAGAATTCTTCTGAAGTTGACGGTTTTCGCCTAGTCCTCGAGAACGGATGGGTCCTCATCAGGGCTTCAGGCACGGAGCCTCTGATAAGACTAACTGTTGAAGGCGAATCGTTAAAGGCAGCAAAGAAGATAATGGAAGAAAGCGCTAAGGTTGTCAGCAGATGCGTTGAGGGAAAACGATGAAAGCCGTGATCTTGGCCGCTGGAGAGGGGGTTAGACTTCAACCGGTCACGTCAACGAGACCCAAGCATTTGATCAAAGTCGGCGGAAAGCCTATACTTGAACATTGTCTGAACGCGTTGCAAGCTTCAGGAATAAGCGAAATGCTAATAGTCGTTCATTACATGGGAGACATGATTCGCCAGTATTTTGGCGATGGCCAAAAGCTTGGAGTAAGAATAGAGTATGTCGAGCAGAAGTCAGCAGTCGGAACGGGCGACGCTGTAGGTGTCGTTGAACCTCACGTTAGTGGCGATTTTATTCTGGTCTACGGGGACCTACTGTTCACTGAAAAAGCGATGAAAAGTGTCATAGAACTACACCAAAAAGAGAAGCCAACAGCAACCATGGCGGTCGTCCCAGTTGACAAGCCTGAGAATTACGGCATTGTGGAGCTTGAAAAGGACACATATATTAAGCGTATTGTTGAGAAGCCAAATCGCCAAGAAGCCCCGACAAATCTGGCAAATGCGGGCATTTACATTCTTCCAACAGAGATCTTCCGTAAAATAGAGCAGATTTCAGCTTCTCCGAGAGGCGAAATGGAGATTACGGATGCTATTTCGCTGATGCTAAAGGACGAGACAAACTTTCGAGTTGCCAAACTCTCACGCGAGGATTGGCTTGACATCGGAAGACCTTGGGACCTGCTGGAAGCGAACCGTTGGGCTCTAGCTCGAACAAACCACAAGATAGTTGGACTCATAGAAAACGGTGCCCACCTCATCGGCCCTGTGACGGTTGCAGAGTCAGCAAGGATTCGTTCAGGCGCGTACATCGAAGGTCCAGCATTGATAGATGAAGGAAGCGACATTGGACCGAACTGTTACATCCGCCCGTTTACAAGCATAGGAAAGAAGGTACGCATAGGTAACGCTTGTGAAATAAAAAACAGCATACTGATGGATGGCACGCACGTTGGCCACTTGTCATATGTCGGTGACAGTATAATAGGGGAAAAATGCAATTTGGGCGCAGGAACAATAACGGCCAACTACAGGCTTGATGGACGAACAGTGAAGATGATGGTGAAAGACGTGACTGTAGACACGGAGAGAACGAAGCTTGGCGTCGTTTTGGGAGACAACGTTAAATCGGGAATAAACGCTCTTTTCATGCCAGGCGTCAAGGTTGGAGTCAACAGTTGGGTAGGTCCGAACGTTGTTGTTGAGCGGGATTTGGCGTCTAACACTGTCGTGTTGTTGAAACAGACCGTGGAAAAAAGAGAGCTGAAAAAGTAGTCTCTGCCTGGTTGCCGAAAACGTTAAAAAGCTTCAACAACCTCTTTTGTTCGAGAACACATGAAGCAACAAATGTTGCTTAAACTTTTGAAGGCATTATTGAAGAATTCGAAAAGAAGCGACAGAGAACTGGCCAAAGCCATCAAGGCTTCACAGCCGACCGTAACCAGAAACAGAAAACTACTAGCACCATATATTAGAAGCTACACTATTGTGCCCGAGTTCCATAAGATAGGATATGAAATTTTCTCGTTCACCTTTGCCAAGGCACAAAGTTTCGACAGAAGAACGGTCGAGGAGAAATTTCCCATTGTCAAGGAATGGTTCATGAAGCAGCATAACGTTGTCTTTATGTCCGATGGTGAGGGCCTGGGAAAAGACCTCGTATTTGTCTCAGTTCACAAGAACTACTCAAAATACGCGGATTTCATGCGCAAATGCACTCTCAATGTGGCTGATGTTATGGTGGATTTGCAATCATTCGTCATCAGCCTGAAGACAGGGGCAATAGTGAAACCTTTTGACTTGACATATCTTGCGGATGACGTTGAAGAATTTGTGAAATAGCGACCCATCGGTATGCCTTATTAAAGTCCTAAATAGTTGATTCACAATCTCGTTAGGTGGAATGGAGGCTGCATGATTGTCAGTTGCACAGAGGAAATATTTCACGGAAGTCTCAGCGCTAGCAGATAGGCATGTAATGGTTTCAACGTCAACTGGGAAGACGTTCAGCGGAACGTTGATCGGCATTAATCCCGATAATTTGAGCCTTTGCTTGGCAGGTGCGAAGGACGACGAAGGAAAGGCGCTGCATAGAGTCTTTCTCAACGGGAATATTGTGGCTCAAATATTGAGCGTGGAAAAACCGTTCGACCTGAAGGCTTTGGCTGACCGTTTGGAAAAGGTCTTCCCAACCATGGTCAAGCTTTACGAAGACAAAGGATTCATTTGGGTCATGGACAAGGTCAAGCTGACAGAGAGAGGGGTGGTTGAAGGTTCAGGGCCTGCTGCTGAGCGTGTGGTAAAAGTCTACGACCAGTTTATGGGCGAAGCTAAAGGCAAAGTCTAGACGGACCAGCGAAACTGCTGTTCCTCTTTCTTCTCTTTTTCTTGCGTGAAACTTTTGATCAATCCAAAGGATTCCAGGGTCCTCTTTGTTTCTTCGGCTGCCCCTTCAAGAGCTGTCATGTTCAAGTCAAGGTTTAAGAATTTGCTCAGCGCGCCCAAGACAGTGCCCGCGGCGAGTGCATCTGGGTATGTGCCGCGAGTTTCAACTAGAAGTGAGAAGCCCTTGAAGTCTTTCAGCTTGGCAAGACCGACCAGTATACCGGCGACGCCGAATATTTGTCCGACCATGATCTTTGTGCCGAGTCCCAACGCTTCGTTCAAAGTGTCTGTGTCCGTAGCTGCACAAAAGATCTGAGGAACAGGTTTTGCTTCCTCTATTTTGAAGCCTCCGAGGCTTATGAGGTATCGGCAGCCCAGGTCTTGACTTACGTTGAGAACTCGCCCGCACAGCTCATACTGTCCGAAGGTCGTGAGCGCCTGCGTATTGCCATGCCAGAGTATTAGATCACGGCCGGCTGCCTTGCTCTTGGCGTAGTAGAGCTCATTCAAAGGCGAGCGTGTGCTTCCGGTTTCGGTTGTTACTGCCAAGTCTTGGAAAGTTGAAGAATGAATTTCTGCGAAACGTGTAGCCTTCAGTTCGCGGATCAAGAATAGGACTGCAATGTTAGCTACGAACCCGATGCCTGGTAATCCCTCGATCAATATGGGGTTGTTAAGCTTTGGTTCTTCGTAGGTTTCGATCGAGCAGACCATAAGATTGGCTTCCTTTAGGAGAGCTTGTTAGAATCGCGCTTGCGATATAAGCGTGTCTGACGTGGAAGTATGAGGACAACGAGCTCAACTGCGCTGTTTGAGCGTGGCGAGTTTTGCTTTTTTCAGGTCTTTCAGAAACTTTTGCACATGTTCTAGCTGGGTCGGACCGTATTCTGCGGAAACAGCAGCTGCAATATCATACGCGTTTCTTTTTCCATCCATGAAGTTGACGATCTCGAGCATTTTTCTGCCGAAATCTAGGTCTTTCTCCGAAATCAGATCGTACCATTCATACTCTCTTTGGCCTAGCATTCGCCTTAACTCGTCGCTACTGAGCGTGCCCTTGAAAAGTTTCTTGGGAATCAGCCTCTTCAGGTCCTTTTCAGCCCTGGTTTCTTCGAGCTTGGTCGGAATTGTCAGCTTCGAAGCATGTGCGATGAAGTTCAGAGCTTCCTCAAGTCTTGCAGTTTCGCTTTTGCCTGAGTCTATGATGCTTCTGCAGTGTTTGTCGAGATTAGCTTCAAGTTCTGGGCTTTCGGCTAACCTGCTTACTGACTTGACTGCCTGTGCTTCGCGCCAGACAATATGCCTGATCTTGTTCTTGTAGTGGAGAGCTGTCATGGCGAGCTCTCTTGCAAGGATCGCCTTTTTGTTCTTGATTTGTTCATTCCTCTTCGCGATCAGTTCTTCCACTGCTTCGAGGCCAGCTTCGTGAAGCCTGACCATGCCCTTTGAGGCAGTTTGACTTGCAAGCAGAAACGCTTCTTCGGTCGTGGCGTTGGCGAGCGTCAGAACGGCTACAGTGGTTATCCAGCCCACTCTTTTCAGGCTGTCCTCGCTTACCTTGTCTATCGTGTCCATGCTTGTGTGGTAGTATAGGTCAGGCCATTGAAGCAGCATGACGCAAGGTATGCGTGTAGTGGCTTCAGTGAATTCGGCGTGATCGCTTCCGCCGCTGAACGCAGTCGTGCGGTATCGAAATGTAGAGCTTAAGCCAAACCGCGTCTGATAATCAAACTCCTTGACCGTCTTTTCTATGAGGCTGAACACGAAATCGTTCAGGTATGAAGGCAAGCTGTCTGGTGTCCGGTCAAGATTGAGTGTGGATCGGCAGAGTTCCTGATTTTGACCTACCATGTCTAGGTTTATGCCTGCAACTAGTCTTCCTGTCAAGTCCTTGTGGGCAGATATGTAGGCCACTGAACCTAGAGTTTCAGGTACCCAGATGAAACGAATGGTTCTCATAGGCGGCGGGATTCTTCCTGAATCTATGAGCGCCTTCATTGTTCTTGCAATTTCGAGAAGAAGCCCGCTTCCCGAGGCGTTGTCGTTTGCGCTTGGTTTTGGGTGGCATAGATGGGCGACCATAAAGACTTCGTCACTCGTCTTTTCTGTGCCTCTTATGGTTGCGGTTACAACGTCTTCGTAAAATGGGAACAGTCGCGCGTCCACTGCAGCCATGAGCCTTACGGTTTTGCCGTCCTTAAGATAGGCTCGCAGAGCATTTCCTTGACGCTTGCTCAGTGAGAAGCCAAACTTGACGTTGGAGACCTCATCCGCCGTCGGCCAGATAGCTTGGTAAGCGTGTGCATCAGGTATGTCCACGCTTTCGCGAACGTTAGGCATTTCATAAGTAATCGCGTCTGTGATGACTCCTGCTGCACCATGTTTGTAGACGGCTAATTCGTGGACAAGTCTGGCCCTGCCCGTGGCTAAGACAAATTTGTCTTTGACATTTTTTCCTTCGTAATCTTTGGGTTTAGTTCCTTCTCCCACATCCACAAGCTCAGCAACCACACCTTGAGGAGGCGTGCCATTGCTGAACGTGTGCAGGCTTTGAGGTATATCTTCGTAGGTTACAAGTTGCTTTTCTTCAGGCTCTATGAGGCGAAGCTCAGCGCTTTTCACTTCCCAGCCTACAGGACTCGTGTGGTTCCAGTATTTGCTTTTGCCATCAGCTGGAAACTGCTCAATCGCTGCTTCTTCTAAGCCCAGTTTCTCTGCCTGTTCCTTCACGTATTCAGCAGCCTCATGAAACATCGTGGAACCTTGGATTCTGTGGAACTGTGAAATCTGCGCTACGAAGGATTTGGCGGTGTTTCCCGAAATCTCGTCCTTAACAAGCTTAGCGTAGTTCATAAGGATCAACCAAGTTACTTCTGTTTTGTTCTTCTGAGTAAAAAGCTTGCGATTCTACGCACAGATTACTGTGACACGGTTGTTTGATGGATTTTCTTATATGTCTGATTGTTCGTTCTTGATTAAGGCTCGATATGTCTTTTGAGATAAGAGAAAGAGATTTGCTGGGAAGAATTGGAAAGCTTAGAACGAAAAGCGGAACGATTGAGACTCCGACTCTGCTTCCAGTTGTGAACCCTGCCATTCAACCTATCAGTCCAAAGAGGATTGGAGGTGAATTTGGTTTCGAAGCGTTAATCACAAACGCGTACATACTAAAACAACGATACAAGGACCAACCTGTACAGCAAGGTTTGCACAGATTCCTCAATTTCGACGGTGTCATAATGACTGATTCAGGTGCCTACCAAATTCTGGTCTATGGGGACATACAAACGGACCCAAGAAAAATAGTCAAGTATCAAGAACAGATTGACACTGACATAGCTACCATATTGGATATTCCAACTGGCTGGGAGGTTGCCGAGAAACAGGCTGCACAGACAGTGCGGGAAACGTTGAAACGCGCCAGCGAACTCTTCAAGACTAAGACTCGAGACGACATTCTCTGGGTGGGCCCAGTGCAAGGAGGAAAATACTTGAATCTTGTGGCCAAATCTGCCCGAGAAACGGGCAAGCTTCCATTCAACATTCATGCTTTGGGCAGCCCAACTGAAGTCATGGAACGTTACCGTTTCGACGTGCTCGTAGACATGATAATGGCGGCAAAAATGAATTTGCCCTTTGACAGACCACTGCATCTTTTCGGAGCTGGACATCCATTCATGTTTGCCTTAGCTGTTGCGTTGGGATGCGATCTTTTTGATTCTGCAGCCTACGCGCTTTTTGCAAAAGAAAATCGGTACATGACTGAGAACGGCACGTACAGGCTGCATGAGCTGGAATATTTCCCGTGTGCATGCCCAAAATGCAGTGGTACGACGCCGAAGCAGGTACAGGAGCTTAGCAAAGAACAGGCGATAAGCTTCCTTGCTGAACATAACCTCTACGTTTGCAGCGCGGAAATGAAGCGGGTAAAGCAAGCCATAGAAGATGGCAGATTGTGGGAACACGTTGAGATGCGAGCTCACGCACATCCAGCGTTACTTCAGGCCCTGAAAAGACTTTCTAAATATGGGGATTTCATCGAGAAACACAATCCAGCTGCGAAGGACAGTGGTCTATTCTTTTTCAATGCCATTAGTCTGATGCGACCCGAAGTTGTTCACTACAGAAAATTGCTTGGAGGAAGATACGCAAAACCCAAGCGGGCCAAGACACTTTTGCTAATGCCTCAAACTGAAACAAAACCGTTCCACAAATCTAGAGAATACAAGCGAATAGCAAGAGCTCTCAGACAAGAAAGACAGGGAAAAAACGAAATTCACACTTGCTTCTATGCATTTCCGTTCGGCGTGGTCCCAGCGGAGCTGGACGAAGTTTATCCATTGTCGCAACACGAAACCGTCCTGCCACTCGACAAGGAAGCAATCGAATACGTCGCTGAACAAGTCGCAGATTATGTCAACCGAGCGAACTACGAGACACTCGTACTCATCAACGATTCTAAGAACTGGAAGAAAACCGTCGCGGATGCCTGCAGGAGAACATGCCGAAGGAAAAAGATCAACTTCAGAATCATTGACCTTGAAAAGGCTCCTTTAAAGAAAAACTTATGCTTAGCATAGAGAACCATGGCTTGACACGTGCGTACTGTGTGAAGATAAAACCCAGAAACCCGATTTGGAACAAGATTAATTTTGACCCGCATTTACTTCATCTTGAAAACAAAAAGCTGAGTGAACATAATTGCTGTGCGCAGACTTACATTTTCACACTTGCTATTCGCCAGATGCGACAAACCCGCCCAAAACCATAGTGGAGCGACTGAACAATCACCCAACTATCAAAGCAATAGCTATAACTGACCACAACACGTTTGAAGGCTACCGGAAAACGGCTGAGCTTGCAAAAGCTTACCCAGACATTCTAATAATTCCAGGCGTAGAAATAAGCGCCGAAGAAGGTGAAATCATACTGCTGGGGATAAGTCAACTGCCGCCGCAACCATGGACGGCGCGAAACGTAATTGCATACTCGAAAACAAACAATGCCCTCGCAATTGCACCTCACCCATATCGGGGGTACGGCCTTCGTGAGTTGGCAGCGAAGCTTGATTTGGATGCCATCGAAACTTTGAACGGCATAACATCCCCGCTTCAAAACAAGAGAGCTGAAGAATTGGCCAAAACAAGAGGTTTGCCTGGCGTGGCTGGCAGCGACTCGCATTTCAGCCACGATCCTTGGAATGTTTACACTGAGGTCCGAGCTTCGTTGGACGTTGATGAGGTCTTAGCGGCCATAAAGAGGGGAAACGTTAGGGTTTCTCTGACTGAGAGGTCAATACATTTTTAAAATGGATGAAAGATGATTATTGAACTGAAAGATGAAAGCAAATGAGCCAATTAGAGATGAAGTTTCTAGGCGGAACCCGCGAAGTTGGGAGAATTGCAATAACAGTGAAAACCGAGAAATCACGGGTTTTGCTGGACTATGGCGCCATGCTGGATCACACGCCAGGCTTTCCGATGCATGTCCAGCCGAAGGATGTTGACGCGATAATTCTAAGCCACAGTCACCTGGACCATTCAGGTGCCATCCCGATATTTTACGTGCAAGGAAAGAAGCCACTGTACACTAATAGATTAACGGCTGAACTGAATCAGCTGCTCATTTCGGACTTCATACACCTTTCAAGCTACTATTTACCTTTTGAGTACTTGGAACTCAAGTCTATGACGAACAGCAGTATACATGTGGACTTTGACACCCCGCGGACAGTTGGCGACATAACCTTTCAATTCAAGAACGCTGGACACATACCGGGCAGCGTGCAACCTTTAATCGAAGCTGAGGGAAAGCGAATACTGTTCACAGGCGACTTTAACCTTACAGAGACGAGGCTTCTTCCGGGAGCCAAGATGAATTATGGAGACCTAGATGCGGTTATAATCGAAAGCACATATGCTACTGAAGAACACACGGAGCGCCAGAAACTGGAAAAGGACTTTGTGGACGCGTGCACGGAGATTGTGGAAAAAGGCGGAACTGTGCTGGTTCCAGCGTTTGGAGTTGGAAGATCGCAGGAACTTGCATGTGTCCTCTCAGCCCATCACTTTCAATACCCCGTAACAATCGACGGAATGGCGCGCGATGTAAGCAGAGTATTCATGAGTTTCCCACAGTTTCTGAAGGATCCCAAGATGTTTGCGGACGCTATGCATTCGACTGAATGGGTTGAGGGTTGGAGAGACCGGAGAAAGGCAGGTCAGGCCCCAGGCGTGGTGATTTCGCCTGCAGGCATGCTTAAGGGCGGTCCGGCCATGTTTTATATTTCGAAGATCGCAAAAAGATCAAACAACGCCATCTTCCTGGTCAGTTACCAGATCCCCGGAACGCCAGGAAAGGAACTGCTCGAAAAGGGCATATGCGTCATCGATGGAAAGATGCGAAAAGTCAAAGCCCGCGTCCAACATTTCGATTTCTCATCACACTGTGGAGCAAGCGAACTGAAGGAAGCAGTTAAGAGGCTCGGTGGAAAGCCGAAGATCTACGTAGTTCATGGCGCCGAAAGAAACTGCGAATACTTTGCAAAGTGGGCTAGAGACGAGCTTG
>Ga0315279_10000058_pt1 | contig 238476 bp, 225 predicted proteins | sample YL17G06_20_MG_FD_203694 | JGI IMG/M metagenome (GOLD analysis project Ga0315279, IMG submission 203694) | Sediment microbial communities from Yellowstone Lake, YNP, Wyoming, USA - YL17G06_20 | ecosystem: Environmental > Aquatic > Freshwater > Lake > Sediment | place: USA: Wyoming | collected...
GCTTAACTCTGACTCTAGCGATGACGTGATGCCTGACGGCGAGAATCAGGTGGCTACTGGCTATGTCCAGGATATGGCCGGCTGGCATGCTGATGCCTCCATTACCAACATTGACGTAGATACTATTAAACCCACTATCACGGCCAGCATTGCCCCTACTTTACCTGACGGCTTAAACGGCTGGTATGTGAGCCATCCTACAGTAAGCTATTCGGTCGTGGAAACCGGCTCAGGCATAGACTTGCTTAACTCTGACTCTAGCGATGACGTGATGCCTGACGGCGAGAATCAGGTGGCTACTGGCTATGTCCAGGATATGGCCGGCTGGCATGCTGATGCCTCCATTACCAACATTGACGTAGATACTATTCCGCCAGTAGTCGCCATTACTTCACCTTTAGACGGAAGTACATCTACAACGCCGCAGACTCTAATTTATACTGCAGAAGATATTCTATCAGGTATTGATTCTACAACACCGCCAAGTGGCGAAACATATAGCAATGTTGATGATTACGATATCACTGTAACTGCCACAGATAAAGCAGGAAATAAGGGACAGGCTTCCGTAAGTTTTTCTATCGAAGCTTTACCCGCACCTGCACCAGGGATCAACCAACAAGAACTATTAAGATACAAACTGCCTTACCTGGAGCAGTTTGCGCCCGGTCAGGTAAACCCATTCGATTTTATCACCTCTTCCGATCTGTATGGCCCCGTGTTTTTCTACCATCCTCTAACCGAATCTGATTCATCTGCCTTTGCAGCCATGGAAGTGGGAGCTGATGCTTATGAATTTATTAACGGTGCTTTGAATCTGCTCGGCCACGATGGGCTGCTGCGTATGTTTGACGAATTAGACAGTAAAAAGAAAAACAAAACCCTCTAAATATAGGGGACGGTTCTATTTTTCTTAAGCCTCGCACATTTTGCTGCGAGGTTTTTTATTGGGGACGGTTCTATTTTTTCTCATCCTTAATTAGAAAAATAGAACCGTCCCCAATTTTACCAATTTTATTTTTGTAGCTACTCGCCAGTTTCAGTAGTATAATATTACCTAACATAACTATACATCAAGAGTTAAGAAAAATATACTGCTCCCCATTAGTCAAGGGGATGAGTAGAATGAATAATGATATTGAGGGGGGCCTGAGCGAGCAGTATAAAAAAAGCCTGCCTGCCGTCAGGCAGGCGCTCTTTCTCATAATTGGGATTTTAATCCTGAGCGCAGTCGAAGGAGTGATTTTGCCTTCTTTTGCACAAGCAGACTTGTTCCCCGAGCTGTCCTCTGAAGCCTTGGCGAAAGAGGAAGCTGAAGAGGATGATTTTACTTTAAGTGGCTATACTGAAGTAGGAAAGAGGTCCACGGCCGAGGATTACGAAGAGGAAGATACCGATGATGACTACACTTATCGAAATTACCACCTCAAGCTTGAACAAAAGGTATCTGACCGGTTAAGTTACGATATCAGCTCATTCGTTTATGACAAAGATTACAAAGCGGCCGATTCTTTAGACAATATCTCTAAGATCTTTAAGACGAACTGGTCTTACTACTTAAAAAAGGTCAAGGAGGAATCCCTGAAATTAGATTTTAAGCTACAATACAAAGAGAAGCGTTATAAAAACACGCCCAGCAGCGAATATGACCAGATCAGCGCTGTGCCTTCGCTTACATTCCAGAAAAAGGATCTCTACGCGATTGATTTAGCCATAGGGCTCGATAATTTTGATTATTTAGCAGAAGGGCAGAAGGATCAGTTTAAGGTCTTTACCAGGGTGGGAGGCAAAAGATATCTCTTAGATAAGAAATTGATGCTTACCGGCTCTTACAAGTTAGAGAATACCGAGCAGAAAAAGATAGGCCGCAAAAGGGCCAAACAGGAGATCTCAGGGGGTTTTGATTATATCTTTGAGCTTCCCTGGATTTATAAAATTATAACCCGGGCAAGCTGGGGCGAGAGAGATACTAAGGAAGAAGAAGGGCGAGACGAAGATTTTGATTACGAATATTGGCAATACTATACGAAGACAGAGCACCGGATAAGCCCGAAGTTAAAGACAGGCCTAAAATATCAATACTTCAAAAAGGATTATTTAACGGCTGATTTAGACCATAAGGGGTTTTATATCCAGAATTCCTGGAATTATGAAGTTTTAGATGATGAGAAGCAAAGGGCCGGGCTTGATTTTGCCGTTGAGCATAAAGATGCAAAGTACAGCCTAAAATCAGGCAATGATTACCAGAAGGAAACGCTGGGAGTTAAAGCTACCTACCAGAGAAAGAAAAACTACAAACTTCAAGCAGCATTAGAGCAGAATTTTTATGACTTTAATGATTCAAGCCTTCCTGCCGGCCAAGCAGGCAATGATAAAAAAATAACGTATACCAAGCTATCGGCTGAAAAATTATTCTTAGAAGGAGATTTGGTTTTGTCCTTAGATTTAAAATACAGATGCACAGATTATGAGCAGAAAGACGATAAAGAACAAGAGGCAGTAAGAATAGCGTTTAAGTATAGATTCTAATGGTTCGACTGCGCTCACCATTAGCCCTGAGCGAAGTCGAAGGGCTAAAAGACGGGAACGCCGATGACTAGATTAGGATGCATAAAAGATAGGTTTGATGATAGGGATTATTTGATGAGGGCGTATCTGCCTGTTGTAAAGCTCCCTAAAAAAGTTGACTATACCCGGAAGATGTCGCCGGTCAGGGATCAGGGAGATGAGGGAGTATGTGTTGGCTTTGCGGTTGCTTCGGGGATGAAGGAGTATCAGGAATTTCTTGATTATCAAAAGTTGATAGAACTTTCCCCGCGTTTTGTTTATAGTGAGGCCAAAAAAATTGACGGCGCGCCTGGATTAGAGGGGACTACTATCCGGGCAAGTATGCAAGCGCTTAAAAAGATAGGGGTCTGTCAGGAGAAATTCTGGCCATATCTTCCCCATCAAGAGGATAAACCGAAAAGTGGGGCTGAAACCAATGCCCAAAAATTTCGCGTCATTACCTATGCGCGCATACTTAGCTTAAATGAGCTGCGTCTGAGTTTAGCCGGAAAAGGGCCGGTTGTTTTAGGAATTGATGTCTTTAAAGGAATGTTTAAGACAAAGACCGGTATTGTTCCTATGCCTAATAAAAATGAAGCCAGTTTAGGCGGCCATGCGATTGCCGCCTGTGGTTACGACGATAAAAAGAGGCTTATTAAATTTAAGAATTCATGGTCTATTAAATGGGGCCGGAATGGTTATGGCTTCTTACCATACGCCTATATTGAACGTTACATGATGGATGCCTGGTCTTCAGTTGATATTGATGACCCTAACCCGCTTACTTTGGCAAGCATATTGAAGTACAGAGAGCGGGCTTTAGTTTAATATCGCTTTAGTTTCAAAAAGAGCTCGAAAGGAGAAATATAATGAGAAGATATTTGATTATTTTACTTTCGTTTTTCATATTCGGCTGCTTAAGCAAACCGCAAGGCAAGACACCCGTACTGGCAAAAATCAACAATTATGAAATCAGCAAGCAGGAATTCGAGGAAGATTTTAAGGAATCTTCCTTCGCCAGGGCTAATACCCTGGATTCAAAGAAAGAATTCCTGGACAGCCTGATTAACCGCAAGCTGATTATGCAGGAAGCGCAAAGGCAGGGCTTGGATAAGAACCCTAATTTCCTCAGGATGATTGAGAGGTTTTGGGAACAGTCGCTCTTAAAGCAGGCGCTGGAGCAAAGGAGCATTGAGATTGCCGGCTCGGTCCTTGTCAGTGATAAGGAAGTAGAGGAGGCTTATAAGCAAATGCTTGCCGAGGGCAAAACCAATAAGCCCTACGAGCAGGTTTATGAGCAGCTCAAATGGGAGCTTACCCGGAATAAACAATCAAGGGCGCTAAATAACTGGGTCTTCAAGTTGCGTAAACGCGCCAAAATATCCGTAGATTACGAATTACTAAAAAAATAGGGGACGGTTCTATTTTAAACGTATAATAGCGGGTCAATAGTCAATAGTCAATAGACAAAAGCAAAAAACCATAGACCATAGGCTATAGACCATAGACCCGTAAACTAAACGTAAAAATAGGGGGTAGTCATGAATAAAAAAAACGAGGCACCTTACAAACGCAAAAACTTTTTCATTGATAAGGAGTTTCAATCTAAATTTATCTTCAGATTTTGCAGCGTCGTCCTGGGCGCCGGCCTGATTACCATCGGCATTCTCTACCTTCTGGCAAACCAGTCTACCACCGTTTCCATCGTAGATTCCCGTGTCGTAGTCCGGACAACGGCGGATTTCCTCCTGCCGGTGCTTATCCAGACCGTAGTCGTAGTAACGATTATGGCCAGCCTGGCGACCATCCTGTTAGCCTTATTCGCTTCCCATAAGATTGCCGGGCCGCTTTACCGCTTCCAAAAGGCAATCCGGTCAATGGAGGGAGGCGACCTCTCTTCGGACTTCCACATCCGCCACCTGGATCAGCTGCAGGACTTGTCAACCACCTTTAATAGTATGATTAAGAAATTAAGGCTTGAGCAGAACCGGATAAAGATAAACTTTGTCGCCCTTAAAGAAAAACTGGACAGTATTTCGGAGCAGGAGATTTCCGAGCACAAGCGCTCCTCATTTAATGAGCTGAAGAGGGTATCGCAGGAGCTTGAAAAAATAATCCAATATTTCAAAACTTAATGGCGCATTGTAAAACTCCATATAGAATAGCGTTATTTGCCGCGGCCTTATTGTCCTTAACAGCTGTCATTTCTTACGCTGTGGAAGACGACTTTGGCCCGGCTAATACGATAGAAGGTAAGTACTTTACCATATACTACTCTCCGCAGATAGACGCCTCAACCCTCGCCCCGCAGTTAAATATCCAGCCCGCGGATGAAATTATCGCGGGTAAATCCCCGCAAAAGGAAAGCCCTACCGGCTCAGAGCTCGCGGATATGGCAGATACCCTGTTCCTGCAGGTAAGCGACATCCTGGATATGCACCTTTACAGCTTCCAGGGCAAGATTAAAATCTGCGCGGATGACGCCCAGATTGAGCGGATATATGGCACTTTATTCAACGCCAGCCTGCACCACCGCAAGTCGTTTTATGTTTACGCCCTGAATACCATCTACATTTCCCTGGATAACTTTAAGCGCGAGATACTCGGCCACGAAATGGCCCACGCCATCATCAACCACTACTTTGTCGTTCAATCCCCGGTCAAAATCCAGGAAATCCTCTCCATGTATGTGGAATACCAGCTGCGTAAATAGGGGACGGTTCTATTTTTTTAAGAACTTGCCTAGTTAAAAATAGAACCGTCCCCATTATTTTATTACCATTAATTATCCAAAATTTCGCTTGACAAATATGAAAATATATTGTATATTTTAATACAGAGAATTGTATAAAACTATACAAACAATTGTATGGAATACCGAATAGATATAGAAGGGTTATAGATGTTTCCGAAGATAAGGTAAATAAGAATTTAGAGCATTTCTTAAAGATTATCAAAAAAGAGGTTTCAAGCGATGGCGCAGGACAATCTCTATAAACGAGTAAGCAAGTTAGGGTTTCCTTTATTTGAAACCGAGGAAACACAAGATGTAAATGTTACATTAGCAGATATGGTTAAAAGTAAAGACCTGCGTCTTTGGGAGGGTTTTCCTGTTGTGTTAGCTAATAGCGCTGAAAAGGGATTATTTGATTATGGGATGGTGAAATCGCATCTTAAGGAATCATCTGATCAGTTTTGTTTAGATTCACTAATGTCAATGTCGCTTGCTCTTTATAAGGCATTAAAACTAAAGTTCTCTTGGGCAGATAGATTCTATAAACCCTTTCCGGCCGATAGAAAAAAAGACCTCAGCAATTTTCTAAAAAGACTTAAAAAGGACGAAGAATTGAAAGTCGCTCGACATGTTATGGATAGCCGGAGATTAAAATCCACATTTAATAACTATCTCGGCCTTGCGCAATCCAGGCTTAATGATTTACTTTCCGTAAGGGAAGAGTTTGGCCTAGAATATGCACTGTCTCAGGTTTTTTCGCCAAAGCAGAAAGAGCTGTTTTTCAAGAAGCTTAAGCGGGAAAAATTAACCAAGACCGAAAAGGAATATTTTTCCAGGGTAGTGAAAAAGAAAGCTTTAGCCTTAGCTGATCCGGCATTACATCGTTTATCGAAACAAATCGCTGGATTAGATTAAGAGGTTAGAACAGACTAATATAGAGTATAGAGTAATAGGGGGACGGTTCTGATTTCAAGGAAAAATAGAACCGCCCCCATTAACTTATCTTGGGAAGAAGTTGAATCTTTAAGGTCACAACTTGGGGACCTTGAAACAAGGGAAAAATAGAAAAATAGGGGATCAGTTATGTAGAGATTATAAAGAATTTATTCCTAAAGGCGAGCAAGTTTTTAAGCAGCCTGGTATAGACGGCGCAATGGAAATCTAGGGCCCGTCCCCAAAGGAGAAGTCCCAGCATTGGTAGGGTATTAATAGCGTCTTGACAAACTTGCATTTTTAAGCTATACTTGTTTCTGTAAATAGAAAAAAATATCCATATAAAGAAATGAAATTCAATGCATTCCTACACAATTTTGGTGAAAACGCGGTTATTGACTCCTCAAGCTTTATTTTGTTGGATGAGAAGCTGGCGGACGTCAGGCGGCAAGTGAGCGGCTGGGTCAAAAAAGGCTACCTTCTTCAACTTAAGAAAGGCGTATATATCCTCAGCGATACCTACCGCAAAATTACACCTTCACATCGGTTCATTGCTAATTACCTTGTTTTGCCTTCATATTTAAGCCTTGAATATGCGCTTGGCTACTATGATCTTATTCCCGAAAGGGTTACTGTATACAGTTCACTTACGACCAAAAAAACCCAAACATTTACCAATGTCTTGGGCAGATTTGAGTACTGTTCTGTGAAAGAAAGCCTGTTTTTCGGATTCACCAAAGCCGCATTCAATAACCAAGAGTTCTTCATTGCTTTCCCGGAAAAAGCCATCTTGGATTTCTTTTATTTCCGTGAACACATCCGAGGCGACTTTGGAGAGTTCGAGGCGTTCCGTTTCCAGAACCTTGAGATTATTAAACTCAAACGTTTCCACGAATTTAGCCTTGTGTACCCCAACAGGGTAAGAAAGGCCGGCCGGTCATTCATTAATTTTGTCAAACAAGAAAAACATGCCTACTTAAAAATCCGATGAGAGACTATATTAAATCAATCGTAAACAAAAAATTATCTGTGGATGATAATCTTAATCTTATCCGCGAATATATTCAAGCGTATTTTTTGTATGTTATTTACCGTAAAAAATATTATCAGGATTTGGTTTTTACCGGAGGCACGGCCCTGCGCTTTGTTTACCGGATTAGGCGATTTTCCGAAGACATTGATTTTAGCCTTTCTGCCAGAGTTAAACAAATTGATTTTAACGTTATGATGCATGATATCGCGCAGGAATTTAATCAGGCAGGTTATACAGTAGAAATTAAGGCTAAGGCTCATCTTGCGGTAAACAGCGCTCTTTTAAAATTCTCCGGCATCATGTTTGAAACCGGCTTGAGCCTACTAAAAGATGAAAAGTTTCTAATTAAAGTAGAAATTGACGCTCATCCGCCCGCAGGAGGGATTGAGGCGCATACTATGGTTTCTACGCCGTTTATGTTTTACATGCTCCACTATGACCTTAAATCATTATTCGCCGGCAAGGTGCATGCTTTATTGTGCCGGGAATACACCAAAGGAAGAGACTGGTATGATTTAATGTGGTATTTGAGCAAATTTAAAGATATTGAGCCTAATTATATTATGCTGAACAACGCAATGGCGCAAACCCTTAAAAATCCAGTCCAGATTACTCAAGAGAACTGGAAAACGGAAATTAAAAAAGTTGTTAAAACCTTAGATTGGGAAAAAGCAAGAAATGATGTTGGAAGGTTTCTTGAGGATTCAGGCGACATCAAACTTCTTACTCCTGAAACTTTTATTAATTTGCTTGATTTAGAACTCACTACTTAGAAGATGTAGCGTAAATAGGGGGACGGTTCTATTTTTTTCAAGAACTTGCCTAGATAAAAATAGAACCGTCCCCCTATTTTTAGTTCCATAAATCAACCTTGTTTACAATAATCTACATACGAATATATCCTATTATTCTGCAATAGGTTATAACATCGCCTCATAACTCTTCCCTTCAAGTTCAGTTTTCTCACAAGTGTTGAATTTAAACAACACGCTTTCACGCCGGAAAAATCAACGCCAAATCCTTCAAAATACTCTTATTCTTACCCCTTAATAATCAATAAGTTACAACTAAATTAATTAATTCCACCCCGCCCCCGCAACTTGGCACAGAAAATGCTTGTATTAGTTATACTGGGAAGTAACCGGACACACCCGGACATACCCAGACACATTAGAATACGCACGACTCAATACTCAATACGCACAAACGGAGGCTAAAATTGACTGACGGAAGAATGACCATAACGGATGTAGCAGATAGGATAGGTGTTACGCCTAAGACGATAATTCGCTGGGAAAAGGCGAATAAGGTCAGCCGGCCCAAACGCGATTGGCGCGGATGGCGCATTTACGACAAAGGCGACCTCAAGAAACTGAAGGACTTCAAAGAAACGATTATTTTTTATGAGGAGGATGGCAATGGTAAAGACAGTTAAGTTTTTAGGCTTAGGTTTATCAATTCTAATCTGCGCGGGCTTAGCCTGGGCAGTTACAGAAGAGGCCTCGCAGGATGAATTAAAGGTAATCGAGCTAGCGCCCAAAGGCATGCCGCAGGCAGAGCCGCAATTGGCCTTGGCAAGCTCAACCGCCAATTACGTAGACCCGGTGCGCTACACCTTAGGCCCGGACGACGTAATCCAGATTGACGTGATGCGCCACCCGGAATTTAGCGGCATATACCCCGTAAACCTGGAAGGAAAAGTCCAGTATAAATTCGTGGGGGATATTGACGTCAACGGCCTGACCAAAAAAGGGCTTGAGGATAAACTCAAAGAGATTATCTCCTCATTTGTGATTAATCCCGAGATTAACATCACGATATTGGAATATAAGAGCAAGGTTATCTACGTCGTAGGCGAAGTCGGCCAGCCCGGAAAATACTATATGAGAGTAGACAGTGTTCCCGTAAGAGAGGCAGTGGTTAATGCCGGCCTGCCGACCCTTTCAGCGGCAATGCGCCGCTGCCGCCTGATTACCCCTGACAAAAAAGGCAGGGTAAAGACCAGGACCGTGGACTTGTATTCCATACTTTACGGCGGAAATCTGAAATACAACGTAGATATGCACCCCGGCGACGTCCTGTATGTCCCGGCAACGGTAATGGCAAAGATAATCCGGGTAATCAATCCGGTAACTGCCGCGGTCGGCGTTGCCTCTTCCGGCCCGAGCGATATTTCCACAGCCAGGTCCGCGACTACCACATTAGCCAAATAAGGAGAGCCCCAAAGATGGAAAACCAGGAATTCATAAAATCCCGAAACCCCGCTGAATACCTGAAAATCTTCTTCCGTAGGAGATGGATGTTTATAGCACCGGTATTTATCGGGCTTGTTTTAAGTATCATTGCCTGTTTTTTACTGCCGCCTACCTTTGAGTCTTCCACCGTGATTATAGTGGAGGAGGAGAAGATTATCAACCCCCTGATTCAGGGTTTGGCGGTTTCTACCAACGTTATCCAGCGGATGCAGACCATCAGGGAGATACTCTTAGGTTGGAACAGCCTGGTTGAGCTGACCAAGAAATTAAATCTGGCCAAAGACGTGCAAACCCAACTGCAGTTTGAAAACCTGATTATGGGCCTCAGGAAGAACATCATCGTTAGGGCGCGCGGCGATAATTTATTCCAGATTGTTTATCAGGGCAAAAATCCCGCGGAAACACAGCTGGTTACCAAGACACTGACCGACATCCTGGTTGATGAAAACAAGCGCACCCAGACCAAAGAAACCGATGTGGCAATTGAGTTCATCAAAGAGCAGCTGCAGGTTTATAAAAGGAAGATAAAAGAGTCGGAAATCGCCGACCTGGAAGAGCAACTCAAGAAACTGCTGGCTGATTCTACCGAGCAGCACCCCATGGTCAAGGAATTAAGGCAGAAGGTTACGCTGGCAAAAAAAGATCTCGGCTCTCAAGAATACACCCCTTCTGATCCATCGGAACAGCCGGTAACCGCAGCTACCTATGATGCATTAAAGCAGGAGCTGGATAAGATTATTAAGCAGGAAACTGATACGGGTTCAGGCTCATTGGCCTATGCCGCGAACAACGATGACCCTAACACCAAGATATACAAGCTAATGCTGATGGACAAGCTGGATTCCGTGCTTGCGCGGGATATGCGCGTAAACGAGAATATCTACAATATGCTGCTGCAGAAACTGGAAACCGCCAAGATTACCCAGCGCCTGGAAGCGTCAAAGTCAGGCACGCGCTATACCATCATTGACCCGCCCCGGCTTCCTTTAAGGCCGGTAAAACCGAATAAGTTCAAGGTAGTATTATTGGGCTTATTCGCCGGTATGGCTTCCGGCGCGGGCCTGGTTTTTGGCAGGGAGTTTATGGATCGTTCGTTTATGGATATAGAGGACGCTAAAGAAAATCTCGAACTGCCCATATTGGGTGCTATTTCCCGGCTGACTACCCAGGAAGAAATAGATAAAGAGAAATACAGGAAAAATAAGCTGATTACGGTCGCCCTGGCATCATCTTCCGTCCTCATCATCGCCGTAATGCTGTATTCGTTCTTTAAGAGGTAAAACTTGCAACTTGTGACCTGTGACCTGCGATCACTAAGGAGTTAACAAATGTATCAACAATTCTTCAACTTCACCGAGAAACCCTTTAACACCACACCCGACTCCCGGTTTTTCTTTCCCAGCGCAAAGCACACCGAGGCATTGAACAGCCTGCTTTACGCGATTATGGAAAGGAAGGGCTTTGTGGTCATAACCGGCGAAATCGGCGCGGGCAAGACTACCGTGTGCAGAACATTGCTTAACCGCCTGGATTTAAACACCAAGGTTGCCACCATTACCAATACCCACTTGACCTGCAAAGAGCTTATCGCGGAAATGCTGGAAGAGCTGGAAATAGAGAATAACGGGGGGACAAAACAAAAATTATTGTCTAAATTAAACCACTACCTTATCGGCCAGCTCGCGGCAGACGTAAACGTAGTCTTAATTATTGACGAGGCGCAGAATTTGACCCCCAAAGTCTTAGAAGAAATAAGGATGCTTTCCAATCTGGAGACCGAAAGAGAAAAGCTCATCCAGATTATCCTTCTCGGCCAGCCGCAGCTTAAGGCAAAGCTGGAAAACACGAAATTAGAGCAATTCAGGCAGAGGATTGCGGTTTACTATCACTTGACTTCATTAAGTAAAGACGAGACCGAGCAGTATATTAGCCATAGGCTAAAATTAGTAAGCAGCAACGGGGTGAATATCTTTACCCCTGAAGCCGTAGGTTTGATATTCCAGCACTCCCGCGGCATCCCCCGGCTGATTAACATCATTTGCGACAGCGCTCTGGTTTCCGGCTTCGTATATAGCACCAAGAACATAAACCAACAAATTATTGAGGAAGTGGCTAAAGAAAGAGACCTTAACCGCTCATTCGACTCTGATGCGCCGTACGCCGTACACGGTACGCCGTACGAACCAAAAATATACTGCTGCTCAACCTGTGAGAAATATAAAGATTGCGAAATAAAATTGGAAAGAGGCTCTAAGGGCGAAGAACAACTCTGCTGTCAAAAATGTCAGGACTATTCAAAATGTATAGATGCTGTGGAAAACATTAAACTTAATTAAGGTTTGCCTTGAAAGGGATTTAATGTGAGGGAATCAATAGCTTTTATTAAACGGGAGCAAATGACGGGATTATTCCGCGAGAGTTTCTTAAATTCTCTTGCCGCTTTAGTGTCAAACTCAATGGTGAATTTTTTTGAGTTCATTCTTAAGCGAATTCCAGCTTATGGTACGACCTTTTTTAAAGCGCCTTCTTGCCTCAGCGATTTCATGGTCAAGTTTTGGGGTGGGATTAAGGCCGGCTTCTTTAAGCAAAAGCCTGTATTCTTCAGCAGAAATAATAACCATTGGTTGATTAATAGTAATAGGTTCGGTAATAGTATCCGGTTTCATCTTTATCGCCTCCTGAGGGTGAATATACTATATTGTATTAAGGTTGTCAAGATAGATATTGCGCTAAAAACATAGTTAGATTTATCCTCCTTTTACGTCTATTAAAGTAGATGCGAAAGGAGGATAAATGGAAAACAAAAAAATTCAGACTTTTAGGGATTTGAGAGTTTGGCAGAAAGGGATAGAGTTGGTAAAAGAGGTTTATAAAATAACAAACAGTTTTCCCAGAGAAGAACGATATGGACTTTCTTCTCAAATGCGAAGAGCATCCATATCTGTTCCTTCTAATATTGCAGAAGGCTTCAGAAGAAGGTTTAGTAAGGAACAAAAGCAGTTTCTTAACATTGCATTGGGTTCTTCAGCAGAGTTAGAGACTCAGACTATAATAGCTAGAGAATTAGGCTATCTTGATGAAAATAAAGAGCAGGTTTTAATGGAAATGCTCGATCATATTTGCGGTATGTTAGTTAATATGTCAAAAAAACTATAACGCACCATATAACAAAAGCGCCGTACGCAATACGCCGTACGCCGTACAAACAAGGAGTTAATACATGGGCAAACTCACCGACGCACTAAAAAGAGCAGCACAGGAAAGACTGGCAAGAATAGAAAAGCTGGACAAAAAGTCTGAAGTTAAATACGAATTTATCGCTAAGAAAACAGTTGACTCCAAAATAGACCCCCGGATTGTAGCCTTCTACGACTCCAAATCAACGGTTGCCGAGCAATACCGCACCCTACGGACAAACCTTCAGGCATTAAGCTCCAAGTCTCCGCTAAGGGCAATTACCATAACCAGCTCCATCCACGGCGAAGGCAAGACCATTACCGCCATCAACCTGGCAATATCTATGGCGCACGACTTAGGCAAAAAGAGTATCCTTCTGGTAGATGCGGACTTGCGCCGCGCCCGGATTAGCAAGTATTTAGGGTTTACCTCCGAGCTGGGCTTAGCTGACTTAATCACCAACGGCTCAAACGTAGATGAAGCAGTCCTTAATATCGGCATAGACAATCTTACTGTCTTGCCGGCCGGCAAGATTCCCCCTAACCCTGCCGAGCTTCTCGGCTCGATGAAGATGAAAAACTTCATTAGCCTCCTTAAAAGCAAATACGACTACATCATATTTGACACCCCACCCATTATTCCTGTAACCGACGCCGGCTTGCTCGGCGCGCAGACCGACGGGGTAATTCTGGTGATTCAGGCAGACCGCACCCAAAAGGGAATAGTGGAACACGGCCAGGGCCTACTCAAGCAGGCGCAAGCCAAACTCTTAGGCTACATCCTGACCAACATCCAATACCACATCCCCGCCTACATTTACCGCTATTTGTAATGTTTGGGCTGTTGACTGTGGACCATAGACTATCGACCCAATTTAAGGAAGGCTTATAATGCGTTATCTCGTAACCGGCGGCGCCGGCTTCATAGGTTCCCACATCGTAGAACATTTAATCAAGGACGGCCATTTTGTCAGAGTCTTGGACAACTTCTCCACGGGGAAACGAGAGAATCTATCTTTTGCTGTGGACTGTGGACTGTCGACTGTGGACTTCGAGCTCATCGAAGGCGATATCAGAGATAAATCCACCTGTAATCGCGCCTGCCAAGGTGTAGATTATGTCCTCCACCAGGCCGCCTTGCGCTCCGTTCCCAAGTCAATGAAGGACCCTGAAAGCTACAATGACGTTAACATCAACGGCACCCTTTATATGCTCCAGGCAGCGGCAAATGCCAAGGTCAAACGCTTTGTTCTCGCCTCCTCAAGCTCCGTCTATGGCGATACGGACAAGTTTCCCGAAAGGGAAGACGCCTATCCGCTTTTAATCTCTCCCTATGCCTTAAGCAAGCTGGCAGGGGAGTATTATTGCCGGATATTTTCCGAACATTTTAACCTGGAAACTGTCTGTTTAAGGTATTTTAACGTTTTCGGCCCCAAGCAGGCATTAGACGACGAATACGCCGTAGTCATCCCCAAGTTTATTCACTGTATTCTTCACGACCAACAGCCGCCGATTTTCGGCACCGGCAAACAATCCCGCGACTTTACCTATATCGCCAACGTCGTTGAGGCCAATCTTCTTGCTGCTACAAGGGGACTGTCCCAGAGCGAAGCGAGGGGGACTCAAGGGGACTGTCCCCGAGCGAAGCGAGAGGGACTGTCCCCGATAAAACACGCAGTCTTCAACGTCGCCAACGGCCAAGACAACACCATCCTCCAACTCGTAGACTCTCTCAACAAAATCATCGGCAAGGATATAAAGCCTACTTTTTTACCACCCCGCCCGGGCGATGTCTTCAGAACCAGCGCGGACATTTCCAAAATCAGCAGGATGTTAGGCTACCAGCCAAAGGTAGATTTTGAACAAGGACTGCAAAGAACCGTAGAATGGTTTGTACGAGGGGACTGTCCCCGAGCGAAGCGAGAGGGACTGTCCCCGGAACAATTCCCGACTCACGACGCGCGACGCAATACGCTATCCGCACAATGACTAAAGAATGGTCTCACGAGGAATCATATAAATATAAAGGTATTCCCGGCATAATCCACAGGAGCCGATTACAGAAAATCCTTGATGTCTTTGAGAAGGTTAAAATTGGCCCTGCAGGGAAATTAGCGGATTTTGGCTGTTCCAATGGGTATATTATTGCTTTATTGAAAGAGAAGTTTTTTAATGGCGGGAATTGGAATTTTTACGGTTTCGACCATTCAGAGCCTTTACTTGTACAGGCAAGAGAGAAAAATCTGAAAAACTGCGAGTTCCATAGATTAGAGCTTAATTCTATTAATGATAATCATTGGGATGGTGCTTTTGATATTGTTACTTGTTTTGAAACTTTAGAACACGTAGGTAATTATCATAATGCACTCGTTAATTTACATAAATTTTGTAAACCCGGAGGAAAGATTATCTTTTCCATACCTAATGAAAAGGATGTTCCCGGTTTAATTAAGTATTTTGGAAGAAAAATATTGAGAAGAGATGCATATAAAGACTTTTTTAACGAGCAAAACGAAATCAGGTATGTTTGGCATCTTCTTTTCAATAAACCCCTCGGTGAATTTAGAAAAAAAAACTTACCAGGCTGGGGTGAACATTTAGGTTTTGACTGGAAATTATTTGAGCAATTTATCAATAACGATTTTATTAATGTTGGAAAGTGTAGAATATTGTTCAGAGAAAGTTCATTTATAAAATTTAATTTGATATATATGTTAGAAAAGTTGAGATAAATCTATTTACCATATGAACGAACTTAAAAGGCAGACAGTTTCTGGTATAAAATGGCTTGTGGGCTCAAGCTTTTTACAGAAAGCTATCTCCGTAGGCACAATGGTTATTCTTGCGCGCATCCTAGGCCCAGCTGATTTTGGTTTATTTGCGCTTGCCTTTATCGCTATTGACGCACTGGGGCTCTTTAAAAGTATGGGTTTTGATTCTGCGCTTATTCAGCGAAAAGATAACGTAGAGAAAGCCGCAAATACTGCTTTTTTTATCATTCCGGTTTTAGGGTTACTTCTTTATCTAATTCTGGCAATTTCCGCACCTTTGATTGGAAGATTTCTCAATAATGAGCAGGTAGTTAGTATTATCAGAGTTTTGGGAATTATCTTTGTGATTAGTTGTTTTGGCAAAGTACCTGCTGCCTTAATGGAAAAGAATATGCAGTTTCGGCAGGTTTCACTAATTGAAATAAGCACATCAATAGTCTTTTCAGCAAGCGCCATCATCTTAGCGCTTCTGGGGAGGGGTGTATGGAGTTTAGTAATTGCCTATATCCTTAAGACAGTTAATCAAAATGTTTTACTTTTTATCTTTGCTAAATGGAGGCCCCGCCTTGAATTTGACAAAAAGATAGCTCTTGAAATGTTTCATTTCGGTAAATTTATATTTCTCGGATCCATTATATGGTTTTTTAAGGCAAATTTAGATAATATTTTAGTTGGTAAGATATTGGGAGTTACAGCGTTAGGATTATACGCTATTGCTTTTAACATCGCAAATTTTTGCGCAGATTACTTCGGAAGCAAAGTATCGCGAGTAATATTCCCAACCTACTCAAAAATGCAAGATGATTTAGAAGATATGAGATTCGCTGTTCTTAAGACGTTGAAATACATTAATATTTTTGCTATGCCATTTGGTCTTGGGCTTTTTTCATTAAGCAAAGAATTTCTAACTATAATTTATGGTAAGGGATGGGTAGAAGCATCTTTCTCCTTAATGATTCTATCGTGGGCCGGTATACTTAACTCACTATCAGCAACTTTTGCAGGAATATTTTTAGCGAGTGGACGGCCAAAATTAGGGTTTTGGTTAGGTACATTGCAGGTATTTATCTTTTTTATATTTATAACTCCTATGGCTAAATTATATGGAATAAATGGTGTTGCAATAGTAGTGCTAATATCGTCTTTATTCTCTTTTATATTTGGATTGTTTTTCACAATAAAATTTACTGGTATTAAAGTAATACAGATTTATTTGAGTCTAAAAACAACTTTATTAGCATCATTTTATATGGCTATAGTAATTTTTTTATTTAAACTTGTTTTAGTGAATATTAAAATGGGTTTTTTTGTTTATTATGGTTTTATTTTACTCTTTCTTTTCGCGTTAATTACATACATATATTCTTTATACATAATCGAAAAGAAATTGTTTAAAGAAATAGTTGCACTTATATTTTTATAATGCAAAACAGTAAACAATATATTTTGTTTATTTAATACTATTGCAATGAGTTTATTAAGCATAAATCATAAAAAATGATAAGGATATTTATTCGAAGACTATATGCACTGTTCGATGTAATTATTATTCCATATTGTTTACTTTTAAATATATTAATAAAGGTAATTTATAGGGGCAAAAAAAATAAAATTGGGATATTAAATTTAGAGTACTTTCATAAAAATGCAGGGGGCTTTGGTGGATTCGGAAAATCCGCTAAAAATATAACAGATCATTTCAATAATAACGGAAGATTTTTTGAGGCAGAGATATTATTACCAATAAGTAAAAGAACAACCATTGTCAATATTCATAATACAGATGTTATTATGGGTCCATCTGCCAGCAGTTATAACATAATTCATGAGTTGAAATATTTACATATGATTAATATGAGCAATTTTGATGTGTTGATTACGATGGAATATTATAAAACCTATGAGCGGTCAATAATTTATCTTACCAGGACTCCCGTTATCATTTGGATACATGATCCCCGTCCCTATGAGTATTGTCGGAGAATTACAACTGTTTCACTCGAAGTAAAATGCGGTGGGATAGATGCGCAACATTTAAAGGAACGAGAAATCCGTATTCGCGAATCAATACAAAAAGTTATTAAATTAAGTAAGTTATTTAAGCGCAAAGTAGTATTCGCAACTACAGCAAAATGCTTAATCGAACGAGCAAAAAAATTATATGATATAGATGATATTGAATCTATAGTATTGCCAACTCCAGTAGATATACCGCAAATTAATAATATAAATCATTCATCTAGACCTTCTATACTTTTTTTAGGTAGGCTTGATCCTGTAAAACGGCCATGGATATTCTTTGAACTTGCTAAATTATTTAGCGGTGTCGATTTCATAGTTGCTGGTATAACTCATTTCCCAGAAATTATGAATCCGGTTATTTCTGGTTATACATCAATTCCTAATCTTAAATTTTTGGGGTTAGTGGACGATAAGGGAAAAGACGTATTACTTAAAAATGTTTGGGCAATTGTGAATACCAGTGTTCATGAGGCATTGCCAGTTTCATTCTTGGAATCTTTTGCATACGGGAAACCTGTGATAAGCTGTCAGAACCCAGACAATTTTGTAGAGAACTTCGGCTACTACACTGGGGAAATCTTAGGAGATGGATTCGACAGTGCCACAGTAGGAATATTTACAGATGCTTTGCATAAGCTTTTTAATAATAATGAAGAGAGATTAGAAAAGGGTAAGGCTGCTAGAGAATTTATTAAGAGTAACTATTCTTTTAAAAGTTTTGAAAATGCCTTGCAAAATATTATTAAGAATTTTTAACTATATGTTATTTAAATGATTAATGAAGTGGCAAAAAACATAATTTAAATATCTTTTTATCTTTCAAAAATGGGGAACTTATGAAAGTGGTAGGATTAATCAACGAATTTTTTTACAAAACTTTTGCCTTTAAAATACATATAGTTAAGGATATTAAGTATAAACCTAAAGGACATCTATGGTTTGAGAGGGAAGAGTTCAAAAAAATATATGCAAGCATAAAAGATAATACCGTTGTAGACGAAGAGAGATGTTATTTACTTTTTCAATTGGCGAGATATGTAACTTCATTAAATGGAGAACTTGCGGAGGTCGGAGTATACAAAGGTGGAACCGCTAGATTGATTGCTTGTGCCTCAATCTTAAAAAATAAAACTTTGCATTTGTTTGATACTTTTTCAGGTCTTCCAAAAGTAAATTCTGAAAAAGATACTCATTGGCAAGGAGGAGAATTCTCCGATACCTCTTTTGACGAAGTAAAAAAGTATTTAAGTGATATAAAGAATGTGAAGATTTACAAAGGATTTTTCCCAAAAACAGCGGATCCAATACAAGATAAAATATTTTGTTTCGTCCATATAGATGTAGATATTTATCAGTCAGCATTAGATTGTTATGAGTTTTTCTATAAGCGATTAATAGATGGCGGTATTATGATTTTTGATGATTATGGTTTTATTGGTTGTGAAGGCTTAAAGGGAGCGGTTGATGAGTTTTCTTTTGCCAATGACATTTACCCTATTTACTTACCAACTGGACAAGGCATGATAATAAAAAATGGTAAATGGATGCTTAAAAAATCAAAAATAAGATTTTTTAATTAAATGACTAATATTTTATTTATTGAGAATTGTGCAGAAATAAATGGCGGGTCATGGCTCAGCTTAAAACCCATTATTGATAAATTGCCCAGAGAAATACTTACACCATATGTTGTATTTACATCGGGAAGACTTAACACCGAAAATTTAGACATAGAATACCCATTTTTTATTCTTAGAAAGACAGAAATAAATATAGATCCAAGTTTGTGTAGTAGTAACAAAAATGCCATAATCTTTAGAACATTGAACTCGATTTATAGCTATTTGCTACTTTTGATCGATGTTATATTCTTTGAGTTGACACATTGTATCAAATTATTTCTTCTTATAAAGAAGCATAATATTAAGATTGTTCATTTGAATAATAATATATATGCTCACCTTTCTAGTATTTTGGCAGTAAAGATGGCGGGTGTGCCTTGCGTTTGTCATATAAGAACTTCTCGGCTTCCAATTCTTAAAATAGAGAAATTATTCTCTAACCTTGTGGACATTATAATACTTGTATCCGAAAGAAGGAAGCTGGAATACATAAAAGCAGGGATAGACCCAAAGAAATTGTTGGTAATATACGATCCTATAAATATTACCGATTATATAGCCAATGACGAAGAATGCAGAAAACTAAGGCAACAATTAGGTATCAAGCACAATGATATTAGTGTAGGCATATTTAGCCGGATTACTCGGGGGAAAGGGCATGAAATCTTTCTGAAAGCCGCATTTGAAATCTTAAGTCAGAAGGAAAACAAAAATTTCAAATTTATTATAGCAGGCCAGGCAACTCGGTATGAAAAAGAATATCAAGAAGCGTTATTAAACTCTATAAAGAATTTCCAATATTCAAATCATTTTTTATTTTTAGGACATAGGAAAGACATATATAAGATTATCCAGCTTCTAGATATCGTAGTAGATGTGTCTATTCTGCCAGAAGGTTTAAGGCGTACAGTTGTTGAGTCAATGTTGTTAGGGAAATCATTGGTTGTCACAAACGTAGGAGCAGATGCGGATTATATTGACAAGTACAGAACAGGCATGCTTATAAAGCCAAATGACCATAATGGCTTGGTTAAAGCGATACTATATCTAGCATCCGATGTAGAAGCAAGAATATCAATTGGTGCTGAGGCGCGAAAGTTAATTGCTTCAAAGTATAATTATACTGAATCAATAAACAGTACTATTAATATATATCGTCATTTTATTGCTAAAACACATCGGAACAAATGTTGGCGAATTCTTTTTTATGAACCTTCCTCAGGTTTTGGCGGTTCTGCTAATGCCTTAGTAAATTTAAATAATTATTTAGACAAAAAAATATTTACACCAATTATCGCAATCAAAAATTACGGTTTTCAAATTGAAAAGATAAAAAATTCAGAAAAATTAAAATTAACAGATTATAGAGAACCTGAAAGACTTTCAAATTTTGGCTTTTTTATCTCTTTCATTTCGAAAGTACTTCCTGAGGCAATCAAACTTTATTTCATGATTAAAAAGAAAAAAATATCATTAGTTCACGTAAACACAAACATAATCTCTGGAATCCCTGCAATTATTGCCTCAAAAGTAGCTGGAATACCTTGTATTTGTCATATCAGGCAGACCAGAGAATTAATTAAAAGGGAGAAAATTTTTGCAAAATGGGTTTATAAATTCATTGTATTGAATAGTACTGTTTATGAAATGTTAAAACAGACTGTTCCGCAAGAAAAAATTAACATTATTCATGATGGTGTTGATTTAAAGGAATTCATCCAGATTGGAACAGGAGCCTTAAGAAAAGAATTCAATTTAGATTCTGAACCGGTTATTGGAATTATCGGCAGGATTATAAAAGGGAAGGGGCATAAAGAGTTTATATTGACTGCGGAAGAAGTATTAAGAATACGGCCAAATGTTCACTTCGTTATTGTAGGAGATGCCAAAGGAGGAAGCGATAGATATTACAATGATATTATAGATTTAGTAAGCAAGGAACACTTAAAAAATAATGTAATTTTTACTGGATGGAGAACTGATGTAAAGGGAATTTTAAATGATATAGATTTAGTAGTGCAGCCATACACTTTACCTGAAGGATTACCGAATATTTTGATTGAAGCGATGGCCTTAGGTAAACCAGTCGTAACTACTAATATTCCCGGGCCTTCAGAAATAGTTGCGGATGGGCAAACCGGTTTTCTGGTTCCATCTAAAGATCCACTAGCCTTAGCTGAAGCAATCTTAAAATTACTAGATAATCCACAATTGGCTAAACAGATGGGTGAGGCGGGGAGGAAAAGAGTAGAGCAATTATTTAATATCCAGGATACGGTGAAGAAAATTCAAGAACTATATTTGCAGGTATTAAACAAATGACAAGAAACCATAATACTAATAAAAATTTAGCTATGCCCTCAAAGAGAACGAAGCGAGAGTCTTCTGAACTGGGAACATACATTTTGCTATCGGTAATCGTAGCGATATTCGGCATTATTTCAGCCTTAGATATTTATCTACCACGAACATTGAATATTGCAATTGTAATTATCGGTGGCGTAAGTCTTTTTTATCTAGGTTTTGTTAAGCCGGAATATTCCCTGTTATTCTTAGTCGCTTATCTGCCTTTTTCGGAAGTTTTTATCGGGCAATTTGGAATGGAGATTGTCGGATTAAATATTACTAATATCTTGATGTCCATTGTTATTATTGGTTGGATATTTAATACCAAGCTAAAGAACGAAAGGCTGTTTCATAAGAGTACGCTCAACCCATTAATTATTATCTTTTGCATAGGAGGAATGGTTTCGCTTATCAGAACAAAATTTCTTTATGCCGATTATTATTTACAAGGAAATTTATTTATCCTTTTTAAACGTTGGCTTACTCCGATTCTTTTATACTTTATAGGCCTAAACATGATTAAAGATAAGCATAATTTTAAAAAAGTTATTTTTATTATAATGTTGACTACTTTAATTATTGCCGCTATGGCAACAAGGGAATATATGATTTTTGGTGATAGGGGAAGCATTGATGAGTCGCGTATCGGCAGTGTATTTGGTAACCCGAACTCACTAGGCGCATTTCTTGTTTATAATATGTTTTTTTTCTTAGGTTTCTTTCTTTTTAATATGCATTCTTTTAAGTATTGGTTATTATTTATTCCATTTTTAATCTGTTTCCGGGGCATAATGGTTACATTTTCCCGCGGAACATATCTTGCCTTTGCTTTTGCGGGTTTGATGACGATGTTTTTCAGGAGTAAGCCAATATTTATTCTTTCCCTGATGCTTATATTAATAATACTTTTCCTTGTGCCTTATTTTCTGCCCGCGGGTATTCGTTATAGAATGGCTGAAACATTCGGGGGTGAGAAGATTATTTCTACTGATATTAATGACGTAGTTGATAAAAGCGCGGGGGCGCGCTTAGGAATTTGGGGGGGCGCCATTAAAATGATAGGAGATCGGCCCTTATTTGGATACGGTTATTCTATGTTTCCTTATCTTATTGGAAATTATGCGCCGGGATTTTCCGGTTTCGATGCCCACAACCTATATTTGACAATTGCTTCTGAGATGGGAATTCCCATGTTGATAGTTTTCTTGATTATTTTATTTATGCTGATTAAGAATTCATTCTGGCTATTAAAACATACAAAAGATAAATATTTTAAGTCTTTTGCGCTGGGAATGTTAGGAGGGATATTTGGGCTATTCGTTGCAAATTTATTTGGCAGTCGTTTGTTATACACTGAATCAATAAGTTCTTATTTTTGGCTGCTAAGCGGCCTTTTGATGAGAGCTGTAATAATGCATAAAAGTACACAACTAAAGTAAAAATGTTTAACATTCTACTTTTTAATAAACCAACTTTAAAAGGCAGAGTTTGTATATTGATACCCACAGCGTTTGACAGCCGTTATATTATTGAACTTTGTTTAAAAAGCATTCAAAGGAATACAGATTATCCTGATTACCAAGTCATTGTTTGTGATAACCATACTGATGAATCAACCCATAACTACCTTACTGAATTAGAACAAAAGGATGAAATTAGGTTAGTTAAAACTACGGATATTGAAAGGCCAAAAGATGATTTGGTAAGGGCGGTAGACACTGATTATTACGTATTAATGCACGATGATATAATGATTAAGAAAAGAGATTGGTTGACCAAGCGAATGTTGTTTATGAATAAGGATCCTAGGAATGCTATTATAGGCACAATAGCGTATAATTTCGGAAATAAGGAGATTAAAAGGTTTTTTCCTCTTGGGTTATTGGTAAAAACAGAGGTTTCTCGCCAATTGGATTTAAAATGGGGTAAGCAACAGAATTTTGATACCGGATCACTTGCGTATAAGAAGTTTTTTTTACAAAATGAATTTAAGTTTATTCCCTATAGGGTTTCTAGTGATATTCATCATTTTAGCAGTATGGGATGGACAAAACGTAAAATATTAATAGAAGGCAGTTCACCGTATTTAGAAGAAGAAATCAAAAAAAGAGAAATGAAGATTCTAAAAATTCGCAATATTTTGGCGGATAATACTTATTGATTGAGATTTATGAAAATAAAGATACTGTATATAATTGATAAATTTAAGTTTGCCGGTGCACAGATGCATCTTAGGGAACTAATTAGGCTTTTAGATAAAGATCAGTTTGACATAAAACTTATCACACTTGATGAGTTAGGTATAAAACGAATTTATGGTTTGTCTGGCTTCATTGGAATTTTTAAGTTAATTAAGCTTATAAAAGAACAGCAACCCGATATTGTTCATACATATTTATTCAGTGAAAACATTCTTGGGAGCATAGCTGCAAGAATGTCCGGAGTAAAAGTAATTATTACCAGCAGAAGAGATACTGGTTTGCTTCGTGAAGGAAGATGGCAACATATTTTGGCATACAGGATGACTAGCTGGTTAGTTGATAAAATTATTTGTGTTAGCGGAGCTGTAAAAAAAGTTGCTCTTTTAAAAGAAAAGGCAGATATTCATAAAGTCGAAGTTATTTACAATGGAGTGGATGTTGATAAATTCAGCTTACAGCTCACAGCTTACCGCTCACAGTTCAAAAAGGCATTGGGTATTTTACGAGATGAATTTGTGGTGGGGATGATCGCGAATTTCAGTTGGATAAAAGGGCATAGAGATTTTATAGAAGCAGCGCAGCTTGTTTTAGCAGAAGTTCCAAACACAAGGTTTCTATTAATTGGGGATGGGGCACTTAAAAATAGTCTACAGTCTATTGTGCGCAGTCAACACTTAGAAGATAGAATTTTATTTATTGGGACGAGAAAGGATATATCTGAATTGTTATCAATAATGGATGTTTCTGTGAATGCATCTTATTCAGAAGGGATGTCCAATACTATCTTAGAATCAATGGCAGCAGGCGTACCAGTTGTTGTAACGGCAGTAGATGGGAATTTAGAAACCGTAATAGATAATATAACAGGTATATTGGTGCCTCCTAAAAACCCGCGTGTTATGTCAGAGGCCATTATCAAGATACTAAAAGATAAGGAATTAGCTAGGAAAATGAGTGAAAACGCAAGAAGCTTGGCTAAAGAGAAATTTGCTTCTAAGATTATGGTTAAGAATATTGAAAATTTATATAAAAGATTATTAAAACCCAAAACCGCCTTTGTTTTCTCACAGTTTCCCTGCTACGATGAAACCTTTATCTTTAGAGAGATGGAGCAATTAAAGAAAAACGGGTTGAATTTTGTGATTTATTCCATTAAGCAAAATAGAGACCGAATTAGGCACAGCTTGACAGAAGACTTAACTAAAGATACGCGCTATATGCCGTTGTTTTCCTTAAAGATTATTTTGGTTAATTTATTTTTTCTTATGTTTCATCCGTTTAGATATATCAGCGCCTTTAGCCATACTTTCTTTAATAACCTTAAAAGCCCGAATTTCTTTTTTAAAAGCATAGGCTTATGGCCGCAGGCAGTGAGCTTTGCTTGGCAGGCACGAAAAGACAAAATAACGCATATCCACGGGCAATGGGCAACATTTCCGGCTACTTTTGCTTTGATTATCTCTAAATTAAATAATATTCCCTTTAGTTTTACCGGACACGCACATGATATTTATGTGGATACCTCCGGATTGAATGAAAAGATTAAAAAGGCAGAGTTTGTGGTAACGTGTACAGCATATAACAAAGAATATTTATTAGGGTTAATGAGTGGTCGCAGGTCACAAGTCGCAGGTCACAGATTGGAAGATAAAATTATTGTGAATTATCATGGGGTAGATCTGGAGAAGTTTAAGGCTCAGGGACAGTCCACTGCGGGGACAGTCCCCTCGAAATTTAAAATACTTTCAGTGGGAAGCTTGCTCGACTGTAAAGGTTTTGATATTTTAATTGATGCTTGCAAGATACTGAAAGAAAAGGGAGTAGATTTTGAATGCACTATTGCCGGCGGCGGTCCACTTGAGAAAAGCCTCAAGTCGCAGGTTGCAGGTTCCAGGTTAGAAGGGAAAATAAAATTTACCGGTTACATAACGCAAGACAAACTGGTTCCTTTATACCAGCAGGCAGATGTTTTTGCGCTGCCAGTGCGCTTGGATATTCATTGGGGCATTCCTAATGTGCTCTTAGAGGCAATGGCGGCTAAAGTGCCGGTAATTACTACTACTCTACCATCTATCCCAGAGTTAATTCAGGACAGGGAAACAGGTTTTATTGTACCGGAAAAAGACCCACAGGCATTAGCGGAACAATTGATTAGATTATTTCACAACCGCGGCCTTTCTCAACAGGTTGGCGAAAGAGGCTGGGAGGTAGTTAAAAATAAGTTTGATGCAAAAAAGAACGCTTTAAGCCTCACCGGCCTATTTACCCACCGAGTTAATATTGCCGCACCGGCACTTAAAAAAAGCCGCATGCCCTTTACAAGAAGAATTCTTAGTTCTTTATTCTATTTTACGCGTATACTAAAACCGCTTCCGGGCATAACTATTTTGACTTATCATCGCGTAAATGATGAATTACCCTCCAGCGCTATGGTTACATCTGCGGAAAGTTTCGCGCAACAGATGGAATACCTCTCTAAGGATGGATATCAAGTTATCGGAATAGATGAAATGCTTAAAAACTTAAGCAGCCTACGAGCTACAACCTATGGCCTACGAACTAAGGATATCGTTCTAACCTTTGACGATGGCTGGCAGGACAACTATACCAACGCCTTCCCCGTGTTAAAGAGATATGGATTCAATGCTACTATTTTCTTAACAACAGGAAAAATTAATACCGAGGACTATTTAAACGATTCTCAAATAAAAGAAATGTCTGAGTCCGGACTAGAATTCGGCACACATACTGTAAATCATCCCCATTTGACACAAATAAGCATAGAAGAGGCAAAGAAAGAGATAGGGGAATCAAAGAAAACGGTTGCCGCGTTTTGTTATCCTTATGGCGAATATAATCAAGAAATAAAAAGTCTGGTTAAAGAAGCGGGTTTCGCCTGCGCCTTTTCAGAAATCCCGGGGAAAAATACTAATGCCGTGGATTTATTTGAGTTAAAAAGAATAGAGATTAGCGGTAAAGACAGCTTATTTGATTTTAAGAAAAAACTTGCCGGTGCCTATATTCCGTTACATAAGTTAGTTAAATTTCAACAGAAAAGAAAAGAAAGAAATCTGATATCTACTGGTCCGGTAAATATCCTATATATAATCTGGTCATTAGGATTAGGCGGTGCAGAGCGGGTAGTGATTAATTTAGTCAAAGGGCTGGATAAGCATAAATTTAATCCTATTGTTTGTTGCCTGAATGAAAAAGGCAGGTTTGCGGACGAATTAGAGAAAGAAGGAATCAAAGTCATTGCCTTGAATAAAAAGTCCAAGATTGATATGGGAGTAATCAGACAGCTAGGCAAAATAATCCGGGAAAATAATGTGCAGATTGTTCATACCCATCTTTGGGGGGCTAACTTTTGGGGCAGGATAGCGGCAAAAATTGCCGGTGTGCCTGTGGTTATTGCTACCGAGCATAATACGGATGTTTGGAAGAATGGGTTTTATTTGGCATTAGACAAATGGTTGAGCCATTGGACAGATAGAATTATCGCGGTTTCCCAGAGTGTAAAGGAGTTTTACGTTAAGAAAGGGATTGCACCGAAAAAAATTGAGGTGATTTATAACGGTATAGATGTAAATGGGTCACAGGTCACAAGTTACGAGTTGCAAGTTAAAGGAGAGTTTGGGATAAGAGAGAACGAGACGGTGATAGCGGTGATCGGAAGACTGGTGCCGCAAAAAGGACATAGGTATCTTTTTGACGCTTTGTATGAACTGGATGGTCAATATAGCCTTAAACTTTTAGTAGTTGGGGATGGGCCGCTTTTGAAAAGCCTCAAGTCACAGGTCACAAGTCACAAGCTGGAAGAAAAAGTAATATTTACTGGATTAAGAAAAGACGTAAAAGATATCCTTGGAATGACAGATATTCTGGTTATGCCATCTTTAAGAGAAGGCCTGCCTATGGTTGCTTTAGAAGCAATGGTTGCGGGCGTGCCGATAGTTGCTACCGAGGTGGGCGGGATGCCGGAATTAGTGACCAATGGCCAGACTGGAATCTTGGTTGAACCGGAAAATAAAACGGCTTTAAAAAAAGCCATAACTGCCCTAATTGATGATCATAAATTATACCAATATCTTAAGGATAATGCCAAAAAAAGAATAACTGAACAGTTTAGCTTAGAAGGCATGTTACAGAAAACACAAGAATTATATTGGGAAATCTACCAAGCCAAATGCCAAAAATAAAAACATCTATTATAATCGCTTTTTTAGTAGGGATATTTTTTACCGGCTTGGTCTTGCTTGCCGCGAAAAAGGCCAAGCCGCTTATGCAGAAGATAAAACACAAGATAGAACAAAGAATGATTGCCAATATCCCTCCGGCAAAAGAGCCGTTAGTAATCTGTGATTTTGAAACGCCTGAAGATTTAAATAAATGGAGCTTTAGTAATGCAAAAATGGAGTTGACGAATGAATATGCATCTTCGGGAAAATATGCCGCCAAAATTTATGTTCGTCCTTCTTCTGACGCCTCTGGAGCAAGAATTGACAAGTATTTTAAGCAAAATAAAAAAATAACCGATTGGTCAAGATATGAAGTGGTGAGTTTTGACCTTTTTAATCCCGGTAATACAGAAGAAAGAGTTATTTTACAGATAAAAGATATGGACGAGAGCCGGGTAAAGATTAACTTACATCTTAAACCGAATACACATAACCCAATAAATATTGATATTGCAGGACTATGGAATGAGATAAAAGCAGATAAAATTAGCCAGTTCAATCTTTGTCTCTGGGATAATAAAGCGGAAAAGGTTTTTTATTTGGATAACTTAAGGCTGCTTCCCGCGGCAGCATTCGCGAAACAAAACAAGAATATCACAGATGCAGAGTTTATTCCTCAAAAAGGAGAAAAAATATACGCTACCGGAGATTATTTTTATTTTAACCGGCAGAAATGGCTAAAGATCGATACCCAAAGAAACATCAGTTTTATCCAGATACCACTTGTAATCGCAAATCAAGCTAGTTTTAACAATGTATTCTTGTCCGGCGGGATACCATTTGCCCGCGGCGAAATTTTTTCTACGGATAACTTGAAATTAGTAGGCAATAGCACAGGAGACTTGCCATTTCAATTTAAAATATTGTCTTATTGGCCGGATAAAAGCATTAAATGGGGATTATTGGAATTTAAACCCGCTATTCCGGGACAAACAGAGCAAAAATATTATTTATGCTACGGCACCGGCTTAAATAAAGAAAAATTCAGTTCCCTGCTAAACATAAAAGACGAACCTGATAGCATAACCGTAAATACCGGGTCGTTAGAATTTAGCGTCAGCAAAAGAAAGTTTTATCTTTTTGATTCTGTCCGTTTGGGGCAAAACCTTGTTTCCACCAAAGCAGACTTAATTCTAAATTTCCAAGGCCATGAATATCATAGCTCTTTGGATAAAGATGTCTCTGTAATATTAGAAGAAAGCGGCCCGCTTAAAGCGGTGATTAAGGCCTCGGGGTGGTTTGTCTCTGAGAAGGGCAGTAAATTTTGTAAGTTTGTCACGCGCATATCCGCCTTTGCCGGCGAAAGCTATTTAAAAGTCCAACATACTTTTATCTATACCGGTTACCCGGAAAATAAATACCATTATCTATACGAAGGCAAGCGCCTACCGGAAAATGAACCTATTGACGCGATATATATTACTTTGCCCTTTACAGTAAAAGAGGGGAGTAAATATACTTTTGGCGCGGATAATCAGGTTATACAGGGCGATTTTACTGATACGGTGAGCATATTTCAGGATAAATTCAATGATTATACTGTAATTAAACGCGGAAAAACCTTAGGGACAGGGAAAAAACTTGAAGGCTGGTTAGATTTTGGCAGTAATGATTTCAGCGTGACAGTAGGGATTAAGAATTTTTGGCAGCAATTTCCCAAGTCATATCGCATAGATAAAGATAAGCAATGTTTAGAGGTATATCTCTGGCCAAAAGAAGCCGGAAAATTAGACTTAAAAACAACAGAAGCTGCTTACGGTCCGGATTCAGTTGCGCGGGGAAGCGCCTTTGGTTTAGCTAAAACCCATGAAATAGACTTTTATTTCCATGAGAAAGATCATAGTCAATCTAACGTTAAAGAAATAATAACTGGCCTATCCTCTGATGCGCTAATTATGTCAGAACCGGCTTGGATTGCAGATACAAAGGCCTTAGGAAAAGTTTTGCCTGTTGATAGGAGGCTTTATTCTGAAGAAGATTTCTTAAGCCGTTTATTTGATTGGGGCAATAGGCAGATTGAAAACTTTGGTTGGTATGGAATGACGGATTTCGGCGATACCTTAAGCTGGTATAGGAAAGAGTCCTTTGATAAATCGTATGATGATTGGGGCTGGCATCCGGAAGGCCGCTGGGGATGGTATAATTGCGAAGCCGTAAGTACACATACAGGGGCGTTGTTACAATTTTTACGCACCGGAGAACATAAATATTTTGCTTTTGGCGCAAATCAGGCAAGGCATATTATGGATATAGACACCTGTCATTATAATACCGTAGCCAATGACTCACGCTTAAAAAATACCATCCCTGATGATTACAGTCAGGTTGGCTCAATGCATCGGCATAATGGTAATCATTGGGGGGGCGAAAACGCAGAAACAACCCATACTAATATTACTGGATTAGTGTTTTATTATTATATTACCGGAGACCCTAGAACTAAGGATGTAATAGATGAAGTAGGCAGCTTCTTTTTAAAAGAACGCATATACTATTTTCGCCACCCGGACATAGTGGCCCAACGCGCTATTGCCAACGTGCTTTGGGGAGAAGTGCTTTTATATGAGTTGACGCAAGATGAAAGGTATAAAAAAGCGGCAGATAAATGGGTAAATTTAATTTATTTGGGCCAGCGGCACAATGGCTCTTGGCTGGAAAATTATAATCCGGTAAAAAACCGATGGGAAGGAAGTCCGGCTACAGGATTTATGCGGGCATATACCGTGCCGGCTTTAATTGAATATCATAAGCTTACCGGCAATAAGGCGATAGGCGAATGTATTGTCAAAGTAGCCGATATGCTGATGAACGAGGAATACTCGTCAGATTTTGATGCTACGGCCTATAGTTATTGGCTTACCGGCGAAAAGAAATACTTGGAAGGCATAAAAAACAGGTTGGATGTTGCTTTAAAACATCAGAGACAGAGCGATGACCCTATCTGGAACGGTATGGTATATCAAAAACCCTACTATACCCGAGTATCAGAATTTCTTTATCAAATGCCCTATGCCTTTGAGGTTTTAGCAGATGAAAAATAACCCTAAAATTCTAATGTATCATAGTATCGGTTCATCCAAAAGTAGTGAAATTGGGGCTGAGCTATATTCTGTCTCTATAGATAAGTTTAAGGAGCAGATGCAAATAGTCCACAGTCTACAGTCCACAGTCCACAGCAAAGAAATCATAGTTACGTTTGATGATGGATTGTTGGATAATTATATAAATGCTTATCCGATACTTAAAGAGTTGGGATTGAAGGCGTATTTTTTTATTGTGGTTGCAAAAGTTGGTAAAAAGGGCTATATGAATTGGAAGCAAATAAGAGAATTAAGAGGCACGGGGATGGTCATTGGTTCACACGGAATGACGCATAGGATTCTAATCGGGTTAGACAATAGAGAGTTAAATTACGAAATCCGCGAATCCAAAAAGATTATGGAAGAAAAACTAAGTGTGCCAGTTGAATACTTTTCAATACCTTATGGCCATTATAATACCGGAATAATAGAGAAGATAAAACAATCGGGCTACAAAGCTGTCTTTACCTCAAATCCAAAAGATAATGACGGTTTTAAGTTTGGGCGCATCGCTGTCAAGGGAGATTGGAATTTAGAGTATTTGACTAAAGTAATTAATAACGGTTATACGATGAGAGACAAGTCGGTAGAATCGATTAAGAGCTCGGCAAAACGGATATTAGGCGTTAAGAATTATGACTCTATAAGGGCCAAAATATTAAAATGAGTAAGGAAAAATGAAAGTTCTTTTTTGGTTATCAGCTATTTTATTATTTTATAGCTATCTCGGTTATCCGTTGGTAATGTTCTGCATAGCAGTATGTAAAAGAAAGCGGCAGATAATAAAAGCAAGTATTACTCCACAAATCAGTGTAGTTATACCGGCTTATAACGAAGAGCGGAATATCGGAGCAAAGTTAAATGACATCCTCAACTCCGATTATCCCCAAGACAGAATGGAAGTATTTGTAATCTCCGACGCTTCTACTGATAGCACTGATGATATAGTAAAGGGGTTCGCTGATAGGGGGGTGAAGCTGTTCAGATTAAATGAACGCAGTGGGAAAATCGCTGCTTATCGTAAGGTATTGCCTCTTCTGAAAGGCGAGATTATCATCTTTTCCGATGCCACCAGTATCCTGGAAACAGACAGCATAAGCAATCTTATCAACAATTTTTACGATGAATCTGTTGGTTGCGCCGGAGGGCTTTTAATGTATATTAACCCCAAGGACGCCACAATTGGTAATAGTGAACGTAAATACTGGAAATACGAAAAAAATATCCGCAGGATGGAAAACCAGTTGTCTTCGCTACCTTCGGTTTCCGGGACGTTCTACGCGGTAAGAAAAAAGCTCTATCCTCTGGATATGAAAGACGACTTAGCCGATGATTTAATCGTGCCTTTTAATGTTAGGAAAGCCGGCCTGCGCACGGTGCTGGAGCCGTCCGCGCTGTGCAAGGATTTTACTACTTTGAATATACAGGATGAGATGGGGAAAAGGGTAAGGATTACAGTGCAGAATATAAGGGGGTTGCTGGCTTATCCGGAAATCCTCAATCCATTCAAATACGGCCTGTTTTCTTTATTGGTAATTTCACATAAATTATTCCGGTTGTTAGCTCCTATTTTTATGATTGTTTTATTTGTTTCCAACCTGTTTTTGAGCTTTCATTCTTGGTTGTTTCTACTTGTTTTCATTGCCCAGGTTGCGTTTTATGCCGCGGGGATAAACGGTTATACTATTTATAAAAGGACTAAATTCAGCCTGGCGAACACATTGTTCTATTTCTGCCTGTCTAATTTAGCTGTTTTTATTGGAATGATTAAGTTCTTCAATGGCGAAAAAGTTATTAGTTGGGAAACAGTAAGGGCGTAATATGTCTAAATATTATTTAATAGCATTTATATTGGCAGGCGGGGTAAGTTTTATATTAACCCCGCTGGTAAGGCAGCTGAGCTTAAAAATGGGCTGGTTAGATGAGCCCAATTGGCGAAAAATCAATAAAAAGCCGATCCCGCGGATGGGCGGTATTGCCATCTGCCTGGGCTTTGCCATTTCTTTGGCCGTGTTGGCTTCAAAAGAGCCGTTTGCGCATGATAGGTATAGATTGTTAGGCTTACTGGGAAGTGCGCTGGTAATTTTTCTAGTAGGGGTGGAAGATGATATAAGGGGCCTAAGCGCGCGCAGGAAATTATTTTACCAGATTATCGCGGCTCTTGTTGCCTGTTTGTTCGGATACCTGATTGAAAAAATAAGCTTTCCCTTTGGCGGCCCGCTAAATCTTCCCTTCATAGTAAGCCTGGGGATAACCGTATTCTGGATAGTGGGGTTTACTAACGCTATCAATCTGTTGGACGGCCTTGACGGTTTAGCTTCGGGAGTTGTGGCCATTATTGCCGCGAGCTTATGTTTTGCCTCTATCAAAAACAGTAACCCCTTTGCCGCAATCTTATCATTGGCAATTGCCGGAAGCGCATTAGGTTTTTTACGTTATAATTTTTATCCGGCAAAAATATTTATGGGCGACAGCGGTAGTATGTTTTTAGGGTTTGTACTCGCGCTTATCTCCATTGAAGGTGCACATAAAGGAGCTACCCTGATTGCGATGTCAATACCGGTTATTGCTATGGGGGTGCCGGTAGTAGATACGGGCTTATCTATATTAAGACGGCTGGTAAATGGAAACGGTGTATTCAAGCCCGATAAAGAGCACGTCCATCATAAATTATTATACAGAGAGGGTTCGCAAAAAAAGGCAGTGATTACGCTGTATTTCCTCACTGCGTCTTTCGGGGCAATAGCAATGGCGCTTAGCGGAATGAGCGGAATTTGGGCGCTCTTTGCCTTGATTATAACAGCCCTGCTTACGTTGCGATGGGCGATAAATTCCGGCTTGTTTGATTTTATTGAAGAAGAATTTCCGTCGGAAACAAAGCGAAATTTACAAAAAAGAAGGTAAATCACATCATGAAAAAAGCAGGCGTTATCAAGTTATTGGTTTTACTTACCCTGGCCATAGCCGCTTACATCCCTACCTTTAATTGGATGATAATCAGGTGTAGTGCTAAAGATACTTACTATAGCCATAGCTTTTTAATCCCTTTTATCAGCCTGTTTATCGTTTGGACAAAAAAGAACAGATTAAGTAAGTTAGCAATGAAACCTTCTAACGCGGGATGGCTGTTTTTTATTCCCGGTATTTTAACTCATTTAATCACTCACTATTTCCGCGTATCTTTTGTGTCCGGCTATTCCTTTATTATTGTCTTAATCGGCCTGGTATTGCTGTGTTTGGGAAAGGATTACCTAAGAGAGCTTTTGTTTCCAATTTTATTTCTCTTATTTATGGTCCCGGCGCCTGAACTGGCTATTACCAACTTGAGTTTCCGCTTGAAGCTCTTTGCCGCGCAAATATCAACAGTCGTGATTAACAAATTAGGCGTTCCGGCCATAAGAGAAGGGAGCCTGATAAGAACTGCCCATTCGCAGATTATGGTGGAAGACCCTTGTTCGGGAATCAGGTCCCTAGTCGCGCTTATTGCCCTGGGCGCTTTGATGGCGTATTTTAGCGGGCTCTCAAAACCAAGAAAACTGATATTGTTTATCTCTTCGGTTCCCATAGCGGTTACTACCAACATAATCCGCATTGTGTCTTTATCTCTGGTAAGCGAGATATACGGAGATAAGTTTGCTACCGGTTTCTTCCACGACACAATGGGGGTTTTGGTTTTTATCTTCGCCTTTGCCGGGCTGGCGTTTATAGCAAAGCTTCTTGAATAATATGCTTAATAAACATGGAAATAAGATGAAGAATTTATCTTTTATAACAGCCGTTGCTATTCTGGTCATAATAGCTGTTGTTTGCAATATGCCGCAGGCCTTTGATGCAAGTAAAGAGGCAAAGGTATCTAATTTTCCCAAAGAAATAGGGCAGTGGAGGGGAGAAGATATCCCGATTCCCGAGCGTGATTACGCAATCCTGGAGACCAAAAACCTGATCATGCGGGAGTATAAAAATCCGGTTAGCGGGGAGTCGGTTATGTTATACATAATCTATTCCGCGGCAGATAACAGAAGAGCGCTTCATCCGCCGGAAATCTGCTATACCGGCGCAGGCGCAGCCATAGAGGGAAAATCGGTAATACTCGTAACCGGCTTGATTAAAGCCAATAAATTTACTATAAAAACCAAAAACTCGCGCCAATTAGTCATATACTGGTTTAAGTCGGCAGGCCTGAATACTTACAGCTATTTAAAACAGCAAATGAAAATGGTTACCGACGCTATGTTAAAAGGAAGGGCTACGGGTGCGATGATCCGGATCTCCACGAATATAGACAATGGGGGTGAGGGGGCTGCGATGGAGGTGGTTAAGGCGTTTTGCGCCCAAATAGAGCCCTTATTGGCGCAGTATGTACCATAACAAGGTCACCACGACACCAAGACACCAGGGTGCTCCAGTGCTCCTGTGTTACAGCTCTCCTGTGCTCCAGTTAAATACCCCCTATAGTCGATACTCAACGGTATAGTCCACAGTCGATGGTCCACGGTCCAAGGTATAGTCTACAGTCCACGGTCGACAGTCCACGGTATGGTCCATAGGGAACAAGACACAGGCTACAGGTTTTAGGTTTTATGTCTACTCTGAAAAAGTCTTGACTTTTTCAGAGTAGAGCTTATAATTAAGTTATGTTTGACAGAGTAATTTACCAACAGCTTTGGAAGGAATTATTATCAGAGAAACCGATGGTTTTTATTTCCGGGCCGCGGCAGGTGGGCAAAACGACTTTTGCCCGGGAAATAATAGCCAAGACGTTTAAGAATAATACTTATTTAAACTGGGATATCATTGAAAATAAGAAGACGCTTATTGAAAATCCCACCTTTTTCGAACAGATAAACCGCGTGGATGATTCAACTCCACTTGTCATATTTGACGAAATACATAAATATAAGAATTGGAAAAATTATTTAAAAGGCGTTTACGACCAGTTTTCCAATGATTATAAATTCCTTGTATCCGGCAGCGGGCGCTTGGATCTCTATCAAAAAGGGGGAGATTCATTAGCAGGCCGATATCTTGAATTTCATCTGTTTCCGTTTACGGTTGCGGAATTAAGCGGCAGGAAAAAAGTGTTCAGCGAGTTTATAAAAGATCCCCTCGCCCGTTTCGATTTTAATCCGCATAAAAATACACGAAGGGCCTGGCAAGAACTTTTTGAACTCGGGGGCTTCCCCGAACCTTTCACTAAAGGAAAAAAAACATTTTGGATGAAATGGTCGCAAACTTATGGCCGGCAGATAATTCGTGAAGACATCCGCAGTATTATAGACTTGAAGAACATTGATAATATGGAAATTTTGTTTTCTTTAATGCCGTCGAAAATAGGCAGCCCTATGTCAATAAATAACATTGCAGGAGACTTGCAGGTTGCTTTTGAAACAGTTAAAAACTGGCTTAGATTGTTCGATCTTTTTTATTTAACGTTTCAAATCAGGCCTTGGTCGCATAAAATTTCACGGGCCATAGTAAAAGAAAAGAAGGTCTACTTGTTCAATTACCCGTTAATTCAGGAAAAAAGCGCAAGGTTCGAGAATATGGTTGCGCTTGAGCTTTTCCGGGCAGTTAATAACTGGAACGAACACGGTTACGGTCGTTTTACCCTGAATTACATAAGAAACAAAGAAAAGAATGAGGTGGATTTTCTTATAGCGGATAACGATAAGCCGATATTATTACTGGAAACAAAGCTATCCGATGATTCAGCCGCAAAAAGCTTAGTAAACTTTCAGTCTTTATTGAATATTCCATCTATCCAGCTTGTAAATAAAGAAGGAGTTTTAAAATATATAAGAAACGGCAGGAATAAAATCCTAATCGTAACCGCGCATCAATGGTTGTCTTCTTTGCCTTAACGCCCCCCAGGTCACAGGTTTCAGGTTGCAGGTCACAGTTGATAGTCTACAGTCCACAGTCGACAGTCCACGGTCCACGGTATAGTCTACAGTCGACAGTCCACGGTCCACAGGGTACAGGTCTCAGATCACAAGTCTCATGTCGCAGGTCTCAGGTTTTATGTCTACTCTGAAAAAGTCTTGACTTTTTCAGGTCTCAGATCACAAGCTACAGGCCGCAGGGACATAAAAGATTTATATTGACAACTCCAGAAACATATGTAAAATGGAACTATGTATTCCAGATTGATAGAACCCCCTAAACACAAAAGTTTCTTTTTATTCGGCCCCCGAGGAACCGGTAAAACCACTTGGGTTAAGGCGGCCTTTCCGAAAGCCGCCTATATTGATCTGTTGGAGGCTGAAATTTTCAATGATTTACTTGCCAATCCTCAACGGTTGTCAAATTTTATTCCTAAGGATTTTAAGGATTGGGTTATTATTGATGAAGTGCAGCGTGTCCCTGAACTTTTGCATGAAGTCCATCGCTTAATCGAAAACCAAAAATTAAAATTTATTCTTACCGGTTCCAGTCCGCGCAAACTTAAGAAGAAAGGGCCAAACCTGTTGGCGGGTCGGGCATTGACTTTGTCAATGCATCCTTTATCAGTCGCCGAATTGGGAAGCGATTTTCGCTTAGAGCATTCTCTTCGGTATGGTCAGATGCCGAGCGTATATACTGAAAGAGAACCCAAAAAATACCTCGAGGCTTATGTTAAAACTTATCTTGATGAAGAAATCCGTCACGAGGGCTTAACGCGAAATCTATCGGCCTTTACTAGGTTCTTAGAGACAGCCAGTTTTTCGCAGGGTTCGGTTCTCAATATTTCATCAGTAGCCCGGGAATGCGCTGTGGAAAGAAAGGTAGTAGAGAATTATTTTTCGATTATTGAGGACCTTATGGTTGCTTATCGCATCCCCATTTTTTCTAAAAAAACCAAGAGGCGTCTTGTAACGCATTCCAAGTTTTATTTTTTTGACGCGGGAATTTACAGAACCGTGCGCCCAATGGGGCCTTTGGATGCGCCGCAAGAGGCGGATGGCGTGGCTTTGGAGACACTTTTCCTGCAGGAGCTGATAGCGCTTAACGACGGTTCCAATCTTGGATATAAAATCTTTTACTGGCGCACATCAAACGGAAAAGAGGTAGATTTTGTCTTGTATGGCCCTAAGGGATTGTTGGCTTTTGAAATAACTAAAACAGCGAGAGTTAATTCTGCCATGTTTGGAGGCTTAAAGTCGTTTTTAACCGACTATCCCATGGCCAAGGCGTATTTTGTTTACGGCGGAACAAGGCGGATGTATGAGGGAAAGATACAAATCGTCCCGGTTGTGGAGATGTTAAAGGATTTGAAGAAATTTTTATAAATACGGGGCACAGGTCGCAGGTTTCAAGTTACAGGTCACAAGTCATAGTCCACGATATAGTCCACGGTCCACTGTCAACAGTCCACGGCATAAAAGTCACCAGGGTTATCCGGTGCTCCTGTACTCCAGGGACCCAGCGTCCCAGTTGGCCAGCTGCCCAGACGCCCAGTAGTCTGCAGTGTCCCAGCGTCCCAGTTACCCAGCCCTCCAGTTATTAACAAATACTTTTGAAAAATTTCCACAGTAGGTTGCCTACCTCTTGACGCAAATCTTTTAGTTCTTGATAATCACATTCTTCAAAGTAACCGAGACGGTAAGAGAATTCTAACAGGTATTCAGTTTCCGCCAAAGAACCGAGAGCTATGCTTAGAAAATGTTTAAATTCATTTTTACCTTCTCTCGCATAACCTTCCACAATATTTACCGCTATAGATAGAGCAGATCTTCTCAATTGCGATGTTAATCCATAAATTTCTTTTTTAGGAAACTCTTTAGTTTTTAAGTATATTGAGTAAGCTAATCTATCAGCCTTTTGCCAAACTATTAAATTTTTATATCCTGCCTTGCCCATGTTGGCTCCTGTAGAAGTGCTCCAGTGACCCAGTTCCATGCAACTGAAAACCTTTACATATGGAATCCAATCTTTCGTTTTTTATCGACGGGTAGCGGTTGCAATAACTGCCTGATTGCTTCGAAGATATCCTGTATCTTTTTGTCATGATTAGCGTATTTTCTTTCTAGCGCTTCAAGTTTAGTTGCCAGATCTTTATGAGTTAAGAGCATTTCTTTTAACTTAGTGAATGCCCGCATAATCATAATGTTGACCTGTATCGCTCTTTCGCTATTTAAAACACTGGAAAGCATGGCTACGCCTTGTTCGGTAAACACATAAGGTAATTGATAGGAGAATTTGATCAGCTTGAGGTGGTCGCAATTTGCGACCACCTTATCCGTTTCAGTTCTGGTTAATTGAAACATAAAATCACCGGGAAATCTCTTATTGTTTCTTTTTACTTGTTCGTTAAGCCGTTTAGTCTGTACGCCATAGAGTTTAGCCAAGTCTGAATCTAACATTACCTTTTTGCCTCTGATTTAGCCGAATAAAACTAACACAAAAATGTTGCAAATTTGAGATTGGGTGGTGAGATATGTATATTGTTTAAACTGTTGCGCGGCAACATATTATATCAATAATGATATATTTAGGCTGGGAATGTTGACTTTGCTAAACAAAGTCCAAACAAAGTAAAAATCGAGCCGGAAAGAGGGAAAGGTAAGTTGAGGCTAATTTTTATAACTCTTTTAAAATCAAACTGTTAAAGAAAATAAAATTATTCTGTAAAAGTCGGAAGTTGGCACAGAAAGTGCTTATTAAAAAGTATAATGGTAAAAATAAAGACTTTTTTAAACAGCCTTGGTAACGAAATTCTAAATGTGTCTGTTGGTGAATTAAAGAATATTAACCCAGACCTTTGTCGCAGTGTTGACAAGTAGAAGGGCAAGATAAAACAAAAAACGGAGGAATTGAATGGTTAAGAAATTATCAGTAGCGTTAATCGTGAGTTTTCTTATGGTGGCACTTATGGGGGTTACTAAGCAAGCACAGGCAACGCTGGTAGATTTGACTTATACCGGAGCATCCGGCTCTATTGGCGTTGGTGTTTTTGAGCAACTGAACGTGCAAAATGGAGGAACAGGTGTTTTAGATCCTTTTGTGAAGATGCAAAATAATGGCACTGAGCGCGGTTATAATACAGACGGCCGTATCAAAAGCCAAGCTCCGCTTAATGACTTAAGCGCTGCAAATTGGACACATGATTTACTTTTAAGCGAGTTAGCAAACAATATTGTTTCTGTCAATTCAGTGTCTTATTATGAGTTCTTATTGGATATTCATGAGAATAATAGCGCAGACGGAAGATATTTGTCGCTGGATGAGCTACGTATTTATCTTTCGCCAACCGGTGACAAAACCACGGAAACCCTTCCAATACAGTTAGGAACACTTATTTACGATATCGACGCTGCGGGGGATAGCTGGGTTGCGCTTAATTCTGAACTTAGCCCGGGTAGCGGAGTCGGTGATATGAGGTTTCTTATACCGGTATCGACATTTAGTAATGCAACTAATCAAAATTCAAACCTTACTAGTGACCCTTATGTATATTTCTACTCTCAATTTGGAGGCAATCACACGCTTAACGTTACTGAAACTTACAAAGTCAAAGGGCAAGACGTTACCGGTCCTGTTAATCGTAGTGATTGGTATGCTGATTCAACACCTGAAGAATGGGGCGAAAGGAGCGATAGCATACCCGAGCCTGCCACTTTAACGCTTTTAGGATTGGGGTTGGTGGGATTGATAGGGTTAGGAAGAAAGAAGAAGATTTAGTCACAGGCCTCAAGTCACAGGTCGCATTTTTTAACTTGCGACTTGCGACATGCAACATGAGACCAGCAATCCTCGTGTCTTTGTTATTGTATTTATTACTCGCGTTACGAAAGCCACGGAATGCGATTGATAATGTAGCAAAAATTTTAAAAAAGAGGAGGTGAAAAAAGAAAAATGAAGAAATTAGTTTTGACAACATTAGTATGCTTAATGGTAATGGGTTTATCATCTAGCGCATTTGCAGCAAATGTATTTACCCTTATCCCATCAACTTATGACAGATTGTATCAACTTTTAGAAGGACCACTTAGCACGAATGCTAACACATTCTATCCTTCGGTGCCAAGTTTGGTTTCTGGCGGATCATTCGCTCCAAGCATTGGATATTTTCCAGATGATAGCGATCCTACTAACATGTTTGGATGGATTAGGCTTGGAGTAAATGATACAGGAGACTCAAGTACGTATGGGCTACCTACTGGATATGTTGGTTCTGCTGAAACAGTTTCTGGCATAGGTGCTATTAATCTATCTGATTATGATGCATATGCTGTGAATTTCCATAATGCCAATGACGATATATGGGCTAGTAGGTTGTATTTAAAAACTGCTAGCAACGAATATTGGTCATCATGGGTATGGACAACTCCCGGTGCTTCTGCTGGTGCGTATTTGGATATCAGCGGTATAGCAGATAGAAATGATATTAAAGCAATTGGTTTTGAAATCGGTTCAAACATGACCGGTGTGGGCGGATATCCAAGCGATAGCGATACAGCTCACATGAAAGTTTCTCCAGTTCCAGAACCAAGTAGCATGGCGTTGTTAGGAATGGGTATTTTAGGGTTATTCGGGTTAGGAAGAAAGAGAAAGGTATAAGATTTTCTTTCTCCTTTTTTCTGCCTGGTAACACCGAAATGCCCCCTAATTGGTGCATTTTCGAAAGTGCAAAAAGAGGGGGCAAATCGCGAGATTTGCCCCTTTTCTCTTAACGCACTAAAGAGGTAAAATTGATGAAAGAAGTAGCGGTAAAGATTTACAATATAGCTTTTGTGTTTTTGGCCGGCTTGGCTATGTCAGGATGCAGAGGCAGCGGGGGAGGGGGGTCTCTCGGCTTTTTGGGGGATACCTTAGGTGGAGGCAGCGGCAGCAGTGGTGGTGATTTCGCCTCTGGCGGCTCTACTATCGCTACATACCATAATCCTGAACCCAGCAGCCTGATTCTCCTGGGCAGCGGGCTAATCGGAATGGCTATTTACGCAAAGGCAAAGCTCAAAAGTAAGGGCAAAGTATAGAAGGGAGTTTTTCATAGGGTTTTGACGTAACCTATGGAAAAAGAAAGGTTTTTGCCCTTGACAAAAAGTCGTTGATATGTTATACTTATTACGATTTTGCTTATTAATGTTTACAAAAATCAACACTCCGGATGCAACCCTAAATGAGCTCCCAAAAAACCAGCGCTCCCTCAATAAAAAGAGTTTTTAATACCACTGTAAAATCCCTAAAAAATAACCCTGCTGTTTTTGTCCCCTTCTTAAGTTTCTTAATAATTGAACTTATCGCTTTAGTTATGATCTTTCTTGCTCCGCGTATGCCCTTTAGGTTAGTGCTGGGGCCTGCGATTAGGACATTCTGGGGAGAGAGGTTCCTGCATTATCCTTTGAATTTCCTCTTGTTGCCTAAGCTTGCCTCTTTAAGCAAAATGGTTGCTGCCGTGATTTTCAGCTCGCTCTTAACCGGTATGGCTGTGGCGATAGTCTCTGATATTTATCATAAAAAACAATTGAGGTTAGGAACTTCCTTTAAATCCGCGTGCAAGAAATACATTAACCTGTTTGCCGTGGTCTTAACCTTTACACTCTTGTTTTATTTTTCAATGAAACTGCTCACTGTGGGCCTTATGCGTTATTTTTTAGCCGGGAACAGCCGGCTTTTATTTTTGGGAATCGGCGCCTGGATGGGGCCGGTTTTAATGGCGATAAACTTCGCGCTGGCGATCCTCATCCAATCGGCATTCGCTTATGCCATCCCGTTATTGATTATTGATAATGAAAAGCTCATCCGGGCAATGCTGCGGTCTGTCCTGCTGTTTAAGAAATTATTTTTCAAAACTTTGGTTTTGGTCGGCTTGCCGATGCTCATCGCCGTGCCTTTTATAATTTTACAATACAAGAGCGCTTTTTTAATTGACCGGCTTTTTCCCGAGTCTGTGCTGCTGCTTTTATTTGTTAGCTCTATCGTAAGCTCGTTAGTCATTGACGCCTTAATTACCGTATCAACTACGGTTCTGTATCTGATGAACAGAGAGAGTTCGTAGAGAAGTTACAAGTCACAGGTCTCAAGTCACAAGTAAAAATGAAGAAAATAATTTTACCTTTAATTTTTATCGTCGTAGCCGGAATCGTAACCGGCTGCAGTCCTAATGACCAATACGCCATTGAGAAAGAATACTGGTGGCTGCAGCGGCAAATCTCCAGGATATTTAAGAACCCCAACGCCTCCCCTCCCAGTGAACTGGAAAGGGCGGTGGACAGGCTGCAAAAATTTAGCGATAAGCACCCTAAAACAGGCTTAGGTGTTGAGTCCGAATTCAATATCGCCCGCCTTTATATCGTGAAGCAGGAATACGAAAAGGCAAGGACGTATTTAAAGTCGCTGATGGATAAATACAAAGAATCAAAGGCGATGTTGTCGGAGCTCTTGTTTATGCTCGGCAATTCCTATGAAATAGAGGATAAGTGGAGCCAGGCCCTGGAGCAGTATAAGCAAATTCTGCGGGAATACCCGCTTACCTTAAGAGGCTTTAACGTCCCCATATATATCGCCCAGCATTACAAGGCCAAATACCAGCCGGATAAAATGGTTGCCGCCTATCAGGAGGCAATCGGGCATTACCGGAAACTGGCCGCGGAGAACGCCGAGTCGCCCCTTGGCTTTAAAGCCAAGGCATTGGTGGCCCAGACATACATCTTCCTTAGCGACTGGCAGAACGCCGTAACCGCCCTTCAAGAAACAATCGAAAAATACAAGGATAAGATTAAAATGGACGGCCTGATGATGGATATGGCTTTAATTTATCACCGGGAGCTCAAGGATAAGGTTAAGGCAAGAGAGACATTAGAGAAGCTGCTTGCTGAATATCCGGACAGCCAATTAGTAAAAACTGCCACGGCTTTTCTGAAGGAGCTGGATAAATGAACGAAATAAAGGCGCATGAAGGCATAGATAATGACGTATTAAGAGGGTTTTTAAACAGCACGCTCAAGCAGATGATGTCTACAATCAGCGCGGAATGCGGCTCGCTCTTTCTCTTTGATTCCGGCAATAACGAGCTGGTGCTTAATTCGTTTTACAACTCCGGCGATATCTGCCTGGAGGGCTTAAGGCAGAAAGTAGGGGAGGGGGTTGCCGGCAAGGTCGTAGGTATCAAAGCACCGATTCTCGTAAGGGACATCGGCACGGATTCCCGCTTTAAAAGGAACGGTTTTGGGCACTACCGCACTAATTCGTTTATCTCTATCCCGCTGTTTACCTCCCAGGGACTGCTCGGCCTGATAAACCTGGCGGATAAGTCTTCCGGAGAATCATTCTGCGAAAAAGACCTGGATGTCGTAACCACCATATCCAGGTACGTTTCCCTGACCATAGAGAGCCTGCACATTTCTTCAACAGAGCTAAAACAGAAAAAGGAAGCCCTGGATAAGCAAAAGTCGCACCTGGAGAAATACGCCTCAATGGGCAAGCTTGCCGCGGGCGTGGTCCACGAAATCAACAATCCCCTGGACGGAGTGATCAGATACGCGAACATCCTCCTTGAGCAGATGGACAGTAATTCTTTAGCCAGGGAGTATTTGCTGGAAGTAAAAAACGGCTTAACCCGGATTGCCAATATCACAAAATCCCTGCTGGAGTTTTCCCGCCAGGTCAATAATGCCGGGCCTTCACGGGTTAAAAAATATGTTGATTTACACCTGGTGATTGATGAGACCTTAGGGATTCTGATTAAAGAAAGGCGCGGCAGCAATATCCAGATAAGCAAAAAATACGCCACCGGCCTACCTAAAATACATGACTTGGGCATCTCGCACGTGGTAATCAACCTCTTACGAAACGCCCTGGACGCGATGCCGGAAAACGGCAAGCTGGAAATCTTAACCCGCGTCAATGATGCGGCCTTAGAGATCCTGATCAAGGACAACGGCACGGGCATTGCTAAAGAAATCAGGGAGCACATATTTGAACCGTTCTTTACCACCAAAGACGTAAATAAAGGGACTGGCCTCGGCCTCTCAATATGCAATGAAATCGCGCATAAATACGAAGGCAGCATTGCGGTAGATAGCAGTGTTGGCCAGGGCAGCACATTTACGGTTTCCCTACCTAAAAAGCACCTGCAAAATGCATAGTACACATTCTAACGGAAGGCATATATTAATAGTTGACGATGAGCCCCTGGTCAGGCGTTCGCTCAGCGAGCTGTTGACACTTTCGGGCTATACGGTCAGCACTGCCGGTAGCGGCAAAGAGGCGGTAACCCTGCTTAAGGATTACGCCGCGGACGTCATTATCAGCGACATCAAAATGCCGGAAATGGACGGGGTGCAGCTCTTAAAACACATCAAGAGCAATAATTCCGATATACCGGTGATATTGATTACCGGCTACGCCAGCATTGACAGCGCGGTAGAGGCGATGAAGCAAGGCGCTTACGACTACGTGACCAAGCCGATTGTGGACAGCGAAATCAAGATTGTCCTGGAGCGGCTGATAAAACAGCGCCAGCTGCAGGAAGAGAATGTAAAGCTTAAGGAGCAGCTGGCGGTTTCGCAGCGGGAGCGTTTCCATAATATTGTGGGAAAAAGCCGGCAGATGCAAAAAATCTACAACCTCATTGAAGCAATCACCAATACCCGGGCAACTGTGCTGATACACGGCGACAGCGGCACAGGCAAGCATTTGATTGCCCATGCCATACATAAATACAACGAGCAGGAGCGGGGCAAGCCGTTTGTGGAAGTAAGCTGCGGGGCCTTAACCGAAACCCTGCTGGAAAGCGAGTTATTCGGCCATGTTAAAGGCGCTTTTACCGGTTCCATAAAAGACCGGGTAGGCCGCTTTGAATTGGCGGACGGCGGGACGATATTTTTGGACGAAATAGACGCCTTTTCTCCGGTGCTGCAGGTTAAGCTCTTGCGGGTCCTGCAGGAGGGGGAGTTTGAGCGCGTAGGCGATACCAAGATGCTCAAGGTGGATGTCAGGGTAATTGTCGCTACTAACCAGAACCTGCAGGAGTTAATCGAGCAGGGTAAATTCCGCAAGGACTTGTTCTACCGCTTAAATATCATCTCCATAGAGGCCCCCAGGTTACGGGAGCGCAAAGAAGACATCCCGCTTTTGATTGAGGATTTTATCAAGAAACACACCAAGCACTTGAGCAAAAAAGTAGACAGCATTGCCCAAGAGGCGCTGGCGATATTGATGAATCACGATTGGCCGGGCAACATCAGAGAGCTGGAAAACGTGATAGAAAGGGCGATAATTTTAACCAAGGGGCCGCAGATTTGCCCCGAGGACCTGCCGGAATTCCTAATCATCCCGCAGGCAAGCGAGACAGCGGCTGCCGATGCCAATCACTTAAAATTAAAAGACGCCTTAAAATCGCCGGAAAAGGAACTCATTGTAAAGGCGCTGGAGGTAACCGCCTGGAACCGCAATGATACCGCCAAGACATTGGGTATAAACCGCACCACTCTTTATAAAAAAATGCAGAAATACGGTTTACTAAAATCCAGGAGTAATGAAAGAACTAAATAGCCGAAACCTAACACATCCTGATTTGTCTTTTAAGGACCTTATAGATATAAACGACTGGCAAAAAATTCAGGACAATTTTTCCAATATTACCGAAGTGGGAGTGCGCACGGTAGACCCCAAGGGGAATCCGCTTACCTCCGCGAGCAAATGGCCCCGCTTCTGCGGCGAATTAGTGAAAAAATCCCCCTTGAAAGAAAATTTATGCGGCGAATGCCTGCCTACTTTTTTAGGCGGGAAAGGGATAGTGGACAGGAATTTGAGCTTTATCTGCCACGACGGGTTTTATAATTTCATTACCCCCTTAAAAAACGAAAAGGGAAGTGTTTTGGCCTATGTTTTAGTCGGCCCGGCATTCCTGGTGATGCGCAAGCCCAAAGAAGAATACCGCCAGTTAGCGGAAGAGTTAGGCGTTGAGCTGGAAGATTTGTGGAGCGCTATTCTGGAGATAAAGTTGATGTCTTTCCAGGGGATGCAGGCGCTGGTGTCATTAATCAATGATGTGGGTGAATATATCATAAAACTGGCCTATCGTAGCGTTTCAAAAGAAAAGGAGGCGGTGATGACGCTGGATTCACCGAGGTTAAACCGGCTTTTGAATACCTTGTTGGACGTGGCGTTCCAGGTTACCGGAGCGGACATTGGGTCTATCATGGCGCTGGACAGTAAGAATGAGGCGTTAACCATACAGGCATCCAGGGGAATCCCGGAAGAAATCGTCAAGAGCACCCGCGTTATGTTAGGAAACGGAATTGCCGGCATTGCCGCCCAGGAGCGCCGCTCATTCCTCATAGATGACCACAGCGAAGATAACCGGATTAAGGGCTATCTTAACCGGCCATATCTGCGCTCTTCTATGGTCCTGCCGATAAATTTAGAAGATAAGGTAAGAGGGGTAATGAGCCTGGCGTCGCTTAAGACTTCGGCAGTGAGGTTCAATACCCACAGCATGCGGGTAATAAACAGCTTAGTCCATCTGGCTTCCTTAGCCATTACCCCCGGCAAATAAAAACAGTATGAGGTATTTATGAGAATAGGCGAGGCGTTATTAAAAGAAGGATTAATCAGCGAAGAGCAGTTGGATCAGGCGGTAAAAGAGCAGGAAAGAACTGATACCCGCCTGGGAGACTTAGTAGTAAAACTTAACTTTGTGAATCCTGAAGCGATGTCTCCGTTTCTTGCCAAATACTTCAGCATCTCATACCTTAAACTTAAAGATATCTTCAAGGACATAACCGCGGACGTGGTAAAGATTATTCCGGAGAATCTTGCCAGCCGTTTCAAAGTTATGCCTGTTTCTGTTGAGAATAACACCCTGACTATTGCCATGGCTGACCCGCTGGATTTCCTGGCAATAGATACCATAAAGAGAAAAACCGGATTTAAGATAAAACGCGTGGTCTCATCAGAAAAAGACATCATAGAGTCAATCGATTACTGCTACCATCAAAACGGGTTTATGAAGGATTACATCGATGACTTTATTGCCCTGGAGACAGCCGCCACTAATGAACAGTTAGAAGATTTTGAAAGGCTGCGCGTTGAGGCGAATGACCCGCCGGTAATCCAATATGTCAATTCGCTGTTGATTCAGGCGGTAAACGAAAGCGCAAGCGATATACACCTTATCCCCAAACAGGAAAAGGTAGAATTGTGTTTCCGTATTGACGGCCTGTTATACCAGCTTAAGCCGCCCCCAAAAAGCATGCTTGCCGCCATAACCACCCGGGTTAAGATATTATCAAATCTGGATATAGCCGAGCGCAGGCGCCCGCAAGACGGGAGGTTTAAGGTGCGTTTTGGCGTAAGCGAAATCGATGTGCGCACTTCCTGTTTTCCGCTCATTTACGGCGAAAGCATAGTGATGAGGCTTCTTAATGCTTCAAGTCCATTATTGGCGCTGGATAAATTGGGATTTTTGCCGGCTGATTTAGAAAAATATAAGGAACTTATCCATCGCGCATACGGTTTGATCCTGATTGCCGGGCCGACCGGAAGCGGGAAAACTACAACCCTTTATGCCTCGCTAAACGAAATCAAATCCGCGGACAAAAACATGGTTACACTGGAAGACCCGGTAGAATACAGGCTGCCTTTTTTACGCCAATCCCAGGTAAATCCTGTAATCGGTTTTGACTTTGCCAGGGGATTGCGTTCAATTGTGCGCCAGGACCCTGATATCATCATGGTAGGGGAAATCCGCGATAAAGAAACCGCGGAAGTAGCCATCCACGCCGCCTTAACCGGCCATATGGTGCTATCCACGCTCCACACTAATGACGCGGCATCAGCTGCCGTGCGGTTAATCAACATGGGAATCGAACCTTTCTTAATTTCCTCATCTTTATTAGGCGTATTGGCGCAGAGATTAGTCCGTTGCATATGCGGTCAGTGCTGCAGTGATTATACGGTAAAAAAAGAGATTTTAAAGAAACTGTCCCTGAATGACGGAATAACAACCTTTCAGAAAGGAAAAGGTTGCCCTAAGTGCCTGAACAGCGGCTATAAAAACAGGACAGGAATCTTTGAATTGCTCGTGCCTAATGAGGCAATCCGTAATCTGGTAATTTCCCGTTCATCCAGCGAGGAAATAAAGCACCTTGCCTGTAAGCAAGGCATGAAGACCCTCAGGGAAAGCGGCATGGATAAATTAAAGTCCGGAATAACCACCCCTGAAGAGATCTTACGCGTAACCCAGTTATCGGAAGAAATGTAAAAATTACCCTTATGGAATATAATTATACCGCGTTAGATAAAAACGGAAATCGCGTTGCGGGCCAGACCCAGGCAGAATCAATTTCTATTCTGGTGAGCCAGTTGAAAAATCAGGGGATGGTCCCTTTGCGGGTGGCAAACGCGAAAGCAGAAAAAAAAACCAGGCAAGGAACTTTCCTGCTCAGGCGCGGCGTAAAATTAGCGGATTTGACGGTGGTTACCCGGCAGTTAGCCGCGACTATAAATTCCGGGCTTACCCTTACCGAGGCGTTGGAAATGATTCACGAAGACATAGACAACCGTTATCTGCACAGCGTATTAGAGGCGGTAGTAGCGCATATCCGGGCCGGCTCTAATTTTTCCGGCGCGCTGTTAAGATACCCTAAAGTCTTTCCCCACAGTTTCATTGCCGTAGTCCAGGCAGGGGAGGAGAGCGGCAGCTTAGGCAGAACCCTGGAAGAGCTGGCGAAATACCTGGAGGATACGTTAAGGCTCACCCGCAAGATAAAAAGCGCCATGCACTATCCGATGTTTATCGTTGGTTTCTTTATCTTTGTGGTCTCAATTATTGTTTTCTTCATTATCCCCAAATTTAAAATGATTTTTATGCAGGCGCAGGTTGAGCTTCCTTTGCTTACCAGGGTGGTGGTAGGTGTAAGCGAAACCGCCTTAAGAAACATCCACTGGATTATATTATTGGCGATATTCTCGGTTTTCGGGCTTTTATTTATCTTAAAATTTCCCAAAATCCGGCTTCCTTTTGACCGTTATATACTAAGAATATTCTTGTTCGGGAAAATCATAAAAAAAGTGGCAATCACGCGGTTTTGCCGCACGCTGTCGATATTGCTATCAGGCGGGGTTGGGCTGATTACTGCCCTGCCTATATCCTGCGATGTGGCGAATAATCTATACCTGAAACAAGTCGTGTATAACGTAAAAAAAAGGATTCTTTCCGGGTCTGCTTTAAGCATGGCGCTCAAAGAATATGAGGCCTTTCCCCCTATGGTCGTCAAGATGGTGCAGGTAGGGGAGAAAACCGGAAAACTCAGCGATATGCTAAAGCGCAATGCCGACTATTACGACCAGGAATTAGAAGCAGCTATAAATTCCCTTACTTCGCTGATTGAGCCGATACTGATTGTGCTTATCGGAGCCATCGTGGGTGTGGTAGTAGTTGCGTTTTATCTGCCGATCTTTAAGATTTCACTGCTGGTTAAATAGAGGGTGAGTTGCGGGTAGTGAGTCGGGTGGTTAAGGGTAGAGTTGTGGGTAAAACATAAATCTAATAGTTAATGAAAAGGAGGAGGAAGATGATTAAGAAGTTGAAAGCGTTTACGTTAATCGAGTTACTTATTGTTTTGCTAATCTTGGGTATACTTGCCTCTATCGCAACCCCTACATATCTAAGATACGTCCACAGAGCAAGGGCTTCTGAAGCAGTGGCAGTATTGGGAATGATTAGGCAGGCAGAAAGAGAATATTATGCCAAACATAGTAATTATAAAGACGTAGCTAGCGGAGATCTTCGCAATGATCCTGAAGCTGCGTCAAATCCAGGAATGGATATTGATGTAAAAACTACTCAATATTTTTCTAATAGTGCTTATTTAGTGAATACGACCCAGAACGGCACCTCTGGCACTTCCACGCAATTCAGTAATCCTCCAGTAGTTGATTTCTCAATTTACGTGGATGGAAGCTTAAGCGCAAATTGCTCAGGGACTATTACTGATTGCGCAGTGAGAGACGAAGACGCAGTTAAGTATCGATTAGAAATGGATAATAGCGGCCGTATTTTCGTTTCTTATAATAACGCAGCAAATTGGACTGGATGGTAATATTGTATAAGGTGCGATGCATAAAAGAAAAAAAAGTGGTTTTTCCTTAATTGAATGCCTAATCTCCGTTTTTTTACTTGTGATTATGCTTACCGGCGGGATGGCGTTTTACTTCCATTCCAACCAGTTCTTCCAGAGCGCCGTGCACAGAAGGATAGCTTCAGAGATAGCTAATTCGGTTATGGAAACCATCAAAACCCAAGGGCTAGGGGGTTTACCTGCCTCAGAAAACGTAACTATCGGGGATCTGACCGGAATCAAGACTATTTATAATGTTACTAGTTATTTCAGCACCGATTACAAAATGGTATCCGTGGATATTGCCTGGAATGAGCCGGGGTCAACTTTGCCACGACAAGTAAGGCTTGTAAGCTATTTTCCGGAATGAAAAACAAAATAATTAATTTATCCTGGCATAAACCCAAAGGTTTTACCTTAGCCGAATTCCTTGTCGGTATTATAATCGGAGCGATTATTCTCTTGGCGGTTACTACTCTATCGGGAATCAGCCAGAACAGTTACGAACACATAAGGCAGGAATCCGGAACCTATGGCGAAATACTTAGCGGATTGGAGTTAATGAAAAACGAAGTGCGTAAAACTAACGGCGGAGTAGCTATCGAAAACTGGGATTCGTCATGGAAAAGCCAGGTGTTAGTGGTGGGAAGCAGTGCTTTTGGGGTGCATCAAAGCAACTCAACTGCGCCAAAATCCTTTGTTTACCTTAAAGATAAAACTAATCCTACTGCCCATGATGTTATTTTTAGCCTTACTTCAGCTAATATGACCAACGAAGCCCTAAGTTTAAATTTTAGCCAGACCAGCACATTAGTTACCGCGCGCGTTCAAGGCAGAAAATATATTCCGGGCAAAGAACAGTGCGAACCGTTTGACCTGCAAACCTCGGTATCGCAAAGGAACTAAATGAACAATCAAAAAGGTTCCATACTGGCTATAACCATAGCTTTGGTATTAATATTTGCGCTCTTCGGCTTAAGCGCTATATATGTCTCGGGTTTACAAAACGAAGCCATGGTTAAACAAATTGCCAGCACCGAGGCCTTCTGGTTGGCTGAGGGAGGTTTAAATAAAGGAATTTGGGAATTAAACAACGGTTCCGGCTCCTGGTATGGCTGGGATTCAATAGGAGGTGGTAATTACACAACCTCATCTCCGTCCAACTTAAGCGATGACGGTTATTATGATATCCGGGTTAATTCAGTCGGAGGCACTAATCCTACCGTATTAGCTTACGGGTATACACCAGTTGATGGCACTCCCAGTAAGGATGGCAATAATTTAGCTAAAAGAGTAGTGAAAGCGACATTATACAAAAATTCGTTTAATTTTGGTATCCTGGGCAATAAATCAATAACTACTGGTGGCAATATCATAACTGACAGCTATAATTCTAGTAGTGGTGTTTATTGTCCAGGGGGCGCTGCAAACTGTACTACCAACGTGGGTAATAATGGAGATATAATGAGTAACGGAGATATCTCGGTTGGTAGTAATTCATATATAGACGGAGATATTATTGTTGGGCCTGGCGGTGAGTTTAACGACTATCCAATTGATAATATTACGCAAGAACTGAAAGAAAGCTGGGACATAACCAATGGCACTATAAGTGAAAATGAATACAAAATACCACTTCCAGATGTAACAGTTCCGCCTGAACTCTTAGGGTCTGGCGCTAACACAACCTATAACGGAACAACAATTACCAGCGGAGATTATAGATTACCATCCCTTAAAGTAACCAAATCTGGCTCATTGGAAATACAAGGACCTGCGCGAATATATCTTACTGGAGAAAGAGACAACGAAGAATATACATTAGATGTAACTGGTAGTGTATACATTACTGGTAATAATGTTAAGATATATGCTGATGAGTTAGTTAAAATTAGTGGCTCTGGAAACATAGTAAATAATTCTACCATCCCTTCAAATTTCCTTCTATTTTGCACTGGTACTAACGTTACTAGTGCAGAGCTTCCAACTGCTGAAGTCAGTATGGATGGGGGGGGCGACTTTTACGGTGCAATTTACGCACCAAAAGGTGATATCAAAATTGGCGGGGGATCTGAGATCTACGGTTCAATAATAGGCCAAGATTTAAAATTTAATGGCGATGCTAATATTCATTACGACGAAGCATTAACTAATACAACCTATGGCGATGAAAATTATTCCGTTCAGAGCTGGCAAGAAATATTTTAAATACTTTGAATGATATTTTTAGAAGCGTTTTCATTAGAAAAATTAGACGAAACCTTAAACGCGCTACCCTTAGACGCAAGGCATTCCCGCCAGCCGGCAGTGCTGAATCTTTACGGGCCGCAAATATTAGTGCGCCAGTTTAACCTGCCCGCGCTTCCGGCAAAAGAAATCAAAAATGCCCTGAAATTGGAAGCGGCGGAAGGCTTTTCCTTGCCGCCCGAAGAGATAGAGATAGATTACCAGATTCTGGACGCCTTGGAAAACAAGACTCAAGGTGTTTTTCTGGCAATCTCCAAGAGCCTGTTTAACGGCTACGTAGCCCTCCTTAAAAAAAACAACTTAAAGCCGGTAAAGATAACCGCAAGCATATTCTCCCGCGTAAACTACTTTTTATACTATAACAAACCGGAAAGCAAAAGCATAAGCGTTATTGATTTTTATAAAGGCAATATTATGAATATTTCCGCCTTTAACAGCAAAGGCGGCTGCGAGCTACTGCGGGAGATTCATTACGAAAATCTGGATGACGCGGAAAAGGAAATAATCTATTCCTTAAAATACGCCTCCAGCCGGAGCCCGCATAAACAGTTTTATGAAATTTATCTGTCAGGAGACCTTCCCGAGAAAAAAGACCTGATAGCGAATCTTAATCGGGATTTAAATGCCGAGGTAAAAGAATACAATACCGATAGCAAACTCAACGCGGATACATCTTCCTCGGGTATATTTTTTAATGTGGATTTGATAAGAAACCACGTTTTTGCCCCCCAATCGCAGAAAAAAATCCTTCGCCTGGCCAATGTAGCCCTGGCTGCTTGTTTATTGTTGGTTTTGCTGCGCGCCGTAAAAATAATCAAACAGGGCGTTGAGATTAAAAAACTGTCGTCATCCTACAATAGCGCCGACTATGACTATGCGGCAAAACTTGCGGAAAAGGCAAAGTTAGGCAAAGATGCGAAATAAATTAACCAACTTATTAGTCTGGGAACCGAGGTTTTCAATAAGTTTTGCGCTAATCATCGCCCTTATGGTTGCCTGGTTTATGCTTGGCAAGAAAGAAAAATTACAGTTTGGGCGTTTAAGTAAAGTAAGAGCGGAAAAACAGCTGATTGCCCAGATCCCTGTTTTAGAGAAAAAAATAAGATCCGGCAGCGGCGCAATATCCGGAACCTTAAAAGACGAAAAAGACCCGGTTTTAAAAGGTATATTTATGCAGGATAATATTTATTATACTGTCATTGAAAATAAATTCTACCAGAAAGGGGATACCCTGGGCGATTTCGTTATTTTCAAGATAGCCTTCTATTACGTAGTTTTACAAAATAAGTACACCAATCAGACAAAAGTAATCTACTATAAATAGGGGACGGTTCTATTTTTTTCGGCAGTGAAGAGGGAAAAATAGAACCGTCCCCTAATTAAGGGAAAATGGGAAAGAAGATACTTTTAATTGATGATGATAAATTAGTGCTCCTGACCGTAAAAAGACTGTTGGTTCGCGAAGGATACGTGGTAATCACTGCTATGACCGGAAGCGGAGCCATGAGGCGGATAGAAGAAGACGGCATTGATTTAATCATATCTGATATCAAAATGCCCGGGATGGATGGTGTAGAAACGGTCAAAAAAATCCGGAAACTCGTGGCGCAGAAACAACTGCCTGCCATACCGGAAATCTTCATCACCGGCTACGCGACAGAAGAGATTTATCAGGAAGCCAAGACCTTGAACGCCGCCGGTTATATCGAAAAGCCGTTTGACGTCAAAAGCCTGCTGCAGTCCGTAAAGACTGCCATATAATTAGGGGACGGTTCTATTTTTCAATTATAAAAAAATAGAACCGTCCCTATTTTTTTCCCCTATCATTTTGTAAAGGAAGTGATATAATCAAGGAGAAAGGGGGAGGGGTGGAAATGAGGGCAGGTTATGAGGTATAAAAAACTAACTTTAAGCCTGTTTCTTGCATGTGTAATATTACTGGGATTAATCCTTCCGTTCGAAAGTTCCAGCCTGGCTCAAAACCAAGAAACCTCAATCTCTAAAAACATAAAACGCACTGATGAAGAAACCCGGGAAGAGCTCAAAGAAACCGAGGTTTTGAAAAAAGAAAAAAAGAATTTTGTCTATGATTTTGGAGGATGGATAACCTCTTATTTCTGGAGATACGAAGATCGGGATGGCCGCAAAGACAATACCTCGGTAAGGAATACGAATTATCAGGACTTAAGGCTCTGGCTCAAGTCAACTCTATTTCAAAAACACCTGTTATACCTGCGGATTAAAAACTCTTACATATCCGTAAGAGATACCTCTTCATCCTATAGCGGCATCGCAGACGATTTTGACGGCCCGCACCTTGACCTTGCCTACCTTAATCTTGCGCTGTTTAACCCCTGGCGTTTCATTGTCGGTAGACAACATTTATTTCTGGGGAAAGGTATTGCCTATAACCAAATTCACGACGGCGTACAGCTGAACGTTGATTATCCTGCTGTAAGTTTAAAAATTTTTTGCGCAAAGACAAAACCGCGAGAGCATCATATTGACTTCAGCATCCCCGGTTATGATAAAAAAGGATGGCAGCTGTTCAGCGGCATGCAGGTCTCCGCGGTAAAAAACAGTAATCTGGTCCCCTATCTTTATTTTTTATATGAAAAGGACCACCCCAAGGAAGACCCCGAAGACCTTACGCAGGACTATAACTACGACGCGATGTTTTACGGTTCAGGTATCAAAGGCAAAACAGGTAAGAACCTGTCCTGGTGGCTGGAGGCGATCAAAGAAACCGGGGAAAGCTATACCGACGCCTATTCCGTTTACCCGGAAAAGAAAAACATTGATGCCTGGGCTACTGTAGCCGGCGCAAAGTATTCATTTGAATGCCCGACTCACCCTATTGTGGATATCGAATATGCCTGGGGTTCCGGAGACAAAGACCGTCAAAGCACCACTAATACTTCAGGAGGGGGGAATTTATACAACGACGACACCGGGTTCCAATATTTCGGTTATTATTTTTCCGGGTATAGATTGGATACCCGCTTATCCAATATTCAAATATATAGATTGGGTTTGTCTCTTATACCTTTGGAAAAATTTAAATTTGGCAAAAATATCCTCATAGGTGCAAAATTTTTTGTTTACCGCAAGGATAAAAAATCCGCAGGAATATATGAAGATACACCTACCCCCGGCATAAGCGATGATATAGGAAAAGAAATAAATCTCTACTTGTATTGGTTAATCACCCCCAAGCTTACCTGGGCCGTAAGATATGGTACATTTTTCCCGGGTGGAGCCTATTCAGGCCAGACCGACGCAGCTACCCAGTATTTCAATACCTATCTTAGTTTAAAATTTTAAACCAGCAGAATTTTCGCTCCATCTCATTGAAACATAAATAATTATGTGTTATACTTTCATTGAAAGAACCGAAAAGGCTAACCATCTGTAAAGATGGGGCGCAAAGTTACAGACCCGGCATTACCGGGTGGCTGAACTGCCGAAGTTTAAAAGTTAGTTATTTTATAGCCCCATTTTTAAAGAATGGGGTTTTATTTTTTGGAGGAAAAGAATGAAAAAGAAATGGTGGAAGATTATAGCAATAATCATAGCGGCAGGTATGATAACTGCGCCGGCATTTGCCGCAGTAGCACCAGTTCCGCACGTAACAGTTCCGCATGATCCGCCGCCGGAACCAGATCCGTCACCGGCAATAACAGCACCTCGCTCTAATCCTGAGGGGTGCACTTCTGGCTGTTTTACCGGTATAGAAGCGGATAAACAAATGCGTGAAGTCACGGGGTATATCTCGCCAGTTGAAACAAAGTTACTTCCGGTAGAGGAAAAAATATCGAGTGTTGAAGAACCAGCTGTCGCGAAGAACCCGCAGGGGCAAGAAGCGCCAAAACCGATTCCTGTTCGTGAATTGTTAAGGTCGCTTGAAGACAGCTCTATGTAATATAGCTGACCGGAGGGAAAAAGAATGAAAAATAAATGGTTGAAGATTATAGCAATAATCGTAGTGGTAGGTATGATAACTGCGCCGGCATTTGCCATGGCACCGGTAGCGGATCCGCCACCACCAACGCCAGATCCGCCGCCAGCAATAACAGCACCTCGCTCTAATCCTGAGGGGTGCACTTCTGGCTGTTTTACCGGGGTAGAAGCGGATAAGCAAATGAGGGCAGTAACCGGCTATATTGCACCAATCGAAGAAAAATTACCGGTAGTCGAAGAAAAACCACCAAAGGTTGAAGAACCAACTCCGAAGCCGATTCCGGTGCGTGAGTTGTTAAGGTCTTTTGAAGATAGTTCTATGTAAAATAGGGGACGGTTCTATTTTTCAATTATAAAAAAAAATAGAACCGTCCCCTATTTTTTTCTGTTAGTTTTTCCCTCCTTTTGCGTCTATTAATAGTAGAAAGGAGGGATTTTTTATGCCCAGAATAAGAAGAATGATTCCTACGGACCTAGCTATGCATATCATGTGCAGAGGTAACAACAAACAGGTGATTTTTCTTGAGCAGCAAGATAAACAGCGCTATTGTTCATTGCTCCTGAAATTAAAAAAGGAAAATAACATCGATATCCTGCATTACTGCCTTATGAATAACCATGTGCATCTTATCATCTTGCTCAATGCCGCTACGCAGCTTTCCCGCTTTATGAAGCAGGTTAATTTGAGTTATTTCAATTATTATAATAAAAGATACGGTTACACAGGACATTTTTGGCAAGATAGATTTAAAAGTTCTATTATCGATACCGATGCGTATCTTTTGCAGTGCGGCAAATACATAGAACTAAATCCGGTGAGGGCTAAAATGGTTAGTTTGCCCGGGCAATACTGCTTCAGCAGCTATGCATACTACGCTTATGGCGCTGCGGATGCACTGGTTACCCCGAGCCCTGTTTATCCTGATCTTTCCGAATCAGAAGAAGAAAGAAGAATGTTGTATGCCAGATTCGTGGTCAATCTAATAAATAAGGAGATATTGGCAAAGCGCTGTTTCATCGGCAGCGATATTTTCGTTAACAAGCTGCAGGAGTTTTATTCATTAAAGAATGAAAAGCGGGTGAGAGGGCGGCCGAAGAAGACGAAGAATGCGAAGAATGCGGAAAAATAGAACCGTCCCCTAATTTTTATCTTGACAAATCGGCTTTTGTGTGTTACATTGTATTACAAAGGGGAGGGAATGAATTATGAGAAACTCAGTATCAATAAGCTTACCAGATGCTATGTTTGAACAACTCAAGAAGGAAAACAAGAAGGAAAATGCCAACTCAAGTGAGATTGTGCGAAAGGCATTACGTGAATACTTCTTCAGGGAAGAGTTCGCTCGGCTACATAGAAAGGCAATGATAGAAGCAGCGAAGAGAGGAATTCGTCTAACCGAAGAAGAAATCTTTAAGCGAGTCTCATGAATCCCGCCCTCTCTAAGAATAGCGAAGAAAATAAGAAAGGAAGAGCGGGGTGAAGATACTTTTTGATACCAATGTCCTAGTAGCTGCTTTTATAAGAGGAGGCAGCTCCTACGATGTTATAGAACAGGCTATCCATGAGCACAAGATTTATTATACCACTTTTATCATTGCTGAACTTAGAAGAGTTTTTAAGAATAAATTTCATTATCCTGGCTCAATCATAAACGAATTTGTAGTATTTATCGAGAATTTCTTCATCAAAGGAAATACTGCTGATACAATTGAGAATATTTGTAGAGATTCCGACGATGACCAGGTATTAGCTGATGCTGTAATTAATAGAATAGAGGTTATCGTTACTGGTGATAAAGACTTACTCGTTCTAAAAACTCATAAAGGGATTAGAATTATACACCCTGATGAGTACTGGAATTTATAAAATAGGGGACGGTTCTATTTTTTTCGGCAGGGGAGAGGGAAAAATAGAACCGTCCCCTATTTTTTAGCGTTCTCTTCTGTAGGGGGTGGAGAGGATTCTCAGTTCCTCACGGTATTTGGCTACGGTGCGGCGGGGTACGTTCAGGCTTTTCTCCTTAAACATTTGGCTCATTTTTTGGTCGCTTAGGGGGTGTTTTTTATCCTCCTGGCTGATAAATTCCTTAATCAGGCCTTTAACATGGCTGGAGGATACGGCCTGGCCGTTTGTATCATGGATATGGCTGGTAAACAGGTCCTTCAGGGCAATTACCCCGTAAGGGGTTTTGACATACTTATTCATCACCACCCGGCAGATTGTGGATTCGTGCACATTCAGGCTCTGCGCCACTTCCTTAAAGGTCAGCGGCTTAAGGTGGGAAAGGTCTTCTTTAATCGCCTCCTGCTGGATCCCGATAACCGTTTCTACGACCCTTCTTAAAGTAGCCTGCCTTTTGGATATCGCCCTCAACAGCTCCATCGCGCTATGCAATTTCTGGTTCAGGAACTCCCTGGCCTGGGGGTCAACGTCCTGGTCTTTAAGCATATCCCGGTATTCCTTATTAATGTTTAAATCCGGTATATCCTCGCTATTGATGGTGATTTCCAGGTCATCGCCTTTATCGTTAACAATGATATCGGGTATGACCCGCTGTGTTTCCTCGGTGGAGTAGTTGCGGCCGGGCTTGGGGTTAAGCCGGAGTATCTTTTTAATCAGGGGCTCGATTTTTTCCTGAGGCTGGTTTAAGGCCTTGGCAATCAGGCTGTAATTTTTCTTGGCTATATCTTCAAGGTGCGATTCTACGATTTTTTTAAGCAGCGGATCGTCTTCACCGGCTAACTCCAGCTGGATTAGCAGGCACTCGGAAACCGACCTTGCCGCCACCCCGGGAGGCTCACATTGCTGGATTAAGCCTAAGGCTTTTTCTACTGTCTCAACCGTGATATTCAGGCTCTTGGCGATTTCATCCGTAGTGGCCTTTAGATAGCCATTATCATCAATGTTGCCGATGATTTCCTGGCCGATTCTTAGCTCTTCATCGCTGCCGGTAAGCATCCCCAATTGCCTGAGCAATACATCCTGAAGCGATGATTTTCTCGTTAACAGGGCCAGCTGGGGCTCTAAATTCGGGGTATTCAGGGAAGTACCCGAACCGCGGGTAAAATCTCCCCTTTCGCGGAAGGGGAGAGAGGAGCGGGCAAGCTCATCCAGGCTCTTTAAGGTCGCCTTTTTCCCCGGCTGCTCCTTGCCTGGCTGCGATTCCTCGAGAAAGGGATTATTGCTCAGCTCGTCCTCAATCATTGATTTAAGCTCAAGCAATGGCAACGCCAGTATCTTAAGGGACTGCCGCAGCTGAGGGGCCATTAAATGCCTTAATTCCATTTTTTGCCGTAATTGCATATGGTAATAGTATAACATATAAAAAATATTCTTTGCAATAATTATGCTTGACAAGTTAAGCGCTGGCTTGTAGAATGGCTATTAATGGGTAGGTACTCAAAATAACCCAGGCGTTAAAAGTAAGTAAATTTAAGTAAATAGGCAGCACCCAATAAAAAAATAGAACCGTCCCCAATTACCAATTATGAAGGCAAAAGGCCGTCCAAAAAAATACCGTAGGGTCCAGAAACAGCCGAAAATTGACCATTTTAGCCCCAGGGGCAAGGCTGGCAGGCCGGATGAGATAGACCTGGCTGTGGATGAGTTTGAGGCCTTAAGGCTGGCCGATTATACGTGTTTAAGCCAAAAAGAGGCAGCCAGGCAGATGCACATATCCCAGCAGACCTTTAGCCGCATCCTTAAGCGGGCGCGCCGGGCCGTAGCCGATGTCCTGGTTAATGGTAAAATAGTAAGGATCCAGGGAGGCAAGATAATCCTCAGCACCGGCATAATACCTGCAAAATAATCGCCCAAAGGGGCGTGGTTTGGCTTCCGCAATCCGCAAGTTTTCCTTATTGACAAACATCTATGAGAGTAGCTTGAACTTCATAAAATTCCTCGTCTAGAGACAAAATCGCCTTAACTTTCCCTTGCTGGCTAACTTCCTATAATATATCTTATGTTAACTTGGCAATCTGGAGGAAGCTCATTTAATATGTTTATAATAAAGGAGTTACAAGAATTGGGATTATCCTGTGGAAAACGCGATTTAAGTTTACTTATACTTACTTATGGCTTTATTTCCTGACATTTAGCTGTGGCTTTGCTTATCTGAGTGCAAACCACGCCCCTCTGGGCTGTGGTTTTGCTGAAAATACTTAATTAGATTTACTTTAATTTTGGAAGGCTTTTACTGCTGATTTTTCACATTTATTCGTTGTTCTGGGTAGTTTTTTAATGCGGGATTGGTTTACTTGATTTTCTGTGCTTGGCTGATTATGGCAGGATAAACTGACCAGTCTCCGTATCTAGTATTTATGGTATCTACTGCCCTGGTTAGCTCCTCCCTTCTTTTTTGCTCATTAAATAAGGGAGTATAACTACCTGAAAAAAGGCCGCTACAGGTAACCCCCAGAGCCTTGATTTTTGGTGTTTTTTGAGCGGCTTTGGCCATTATTTTAAGGGCCTTAAGGTAAATCTCGTAACCATCATTAGCCGGCTCTCTATAGGTCTTCTGAGCCCCAAAATGCCCCATTTCCGGGCCGCTCAACCAAAGATGAATTGTCCTGGCGGATATATTCTGCTGCCTCAACCGCCTGGCCACCATTTCTGATAACAGCCTGACCCAGGCCCGGATAAACCCGGTATTTTCCGAGGCCCTGGGCAAGGTATATGAATGCCCCACAGACTTAATTTTTTCTTCGCTGCCAGCCGGCTCAAGCCGGTCAGTTGAGTGCAATGCCACGTAAAGATTGAGCCCGTTTTTGCCAAAAACCTGCTCTAAAAAACCCGGCGATTTTTGATAGAGTTCCCAACAAGTGCGGATGCCTAAGCCATCAAACATCAGCCCGGTTTTAAGGCCAACCCCACAAAGCTTAGAAACCGGCACTACTGCCAAGGCCGGCTCCAGGCTATCCGTTAACACAACCAGGCCGTTCGGCTTGTTGAGTTTAGAGGCAAGCTTGGCTAAAAGGCAGTTTCTGGCTATGCCAATGGAAGCCGTAATATTGAACCTTTTCCGGATCTCTTTCTGAATGCCTTCAGCCAGGCCCGGGGAGTTTATGGCCTCCGGGATATCCATCTGGAATTCATCTATGGAGGCATATACGGCAGCAAAACCATAGCCTTTCAGCAGCTCAAAAATCTGCTTAGAGGTCCAGATATATTTACCCTGGTCAGCGGCCACAAAACAGGCATCCGGGCAGAGCCTGAAGGCCTCCTGCGTAGGCATCCCGGAGTCAATACCGCAAGCCTTAGCCTCATAGCTGGCAGCGCAAACTACGGTATGCAGACGGTTGCCTCTTGAGCCTACGATTACCGGCTTACCCCTTAAGCGGGGATTAATCGCCTGCTCAATGGAGGCAAAAAACGCATCCATATCTATGTGGAAGATCATTCTATTACCTTATCCAATCGCCAGGCAAAGCTCGTATTATTGAAGGAGATTTGATACAGGTCGGTTCCCGTGCTTACGGAAAAATAACTGATGATTTCTCCGCCTTGGCGTTCCTGCCAGTTATAGGTGATTTCTCTGACTTTATAATTCTTATGGTTCCAGATAAACAGGCGGGGATGGATTTTGACCCCTTTAAACCAGGCCAAAACCTGGATTTTTTCGTTTAACTGGCTGGGGTCGTCAGGCGGCTGCTCGGGCATACGCCTGTCCCAGCGCGCCTTGGGGCTAAAACCAGCTGGTCTCATGGTACTAGTATTTCCTCAATATCGTGACCAGTTTCCCAATGATGGTGAAGTCCTTGAAGATGGGTGTATACCTGCTGTTTGCCGGCTCCAGATAGGTCTTACTATCTTTGTGCCTTAACCTCTTAAGGGTTACCTCGTTATTATCCAAAAGCGCGGCAATGACGTCTCCATTGGCAGCTACTGCCTGCCTGCGGATAATCGCGATATCCCCTTCCACAATTCCCGCCTCCAGCATGCTCTCCCCCTTTACCCTTAAAGCAAAGACCTCATCCGCGGCAACGCGGCGGGGCAGCATATCTTCCAATCCGACATAGCCCTCAATATCCTCATAGGCTATGTTAGCCGGCCCGGCAGGAATGCTGGCAAGTATGGGTATCTTGTTTAATTTCTCCCTTAACAGCTCTATTGACCGCGCCAGGTTCTGCGCCCGCTTTAGATACCCTTTTTTCTCCAGGGCATTCAGATAATCCCTGACTGTGCCGGTTGAAGAAAACCCCATATGCCTTCCGATTTCCCTGATTGTCGGCATTATCCCCTCCTGCCTTCTTTCTCTTATGTACTCCAGTACTCTCTTCTGCTTTGCGGTTAATTCAGCTTTAACATTCATCGCGCCCTCCTTTATATATACTACGAGCTAACATATACCACACAAATGTGTGGCTGTCAAGGAAAAAAATAAGTTCTTTCCCAAGTTTATAGCAAAAAGGAAAGAACTTGATTACACAGATTTTATAGTCGATATTTTAAGGGGTGGGCCGGTTATTCCTGTGCAAGGCAACATTAAGGGGGCCTGGCCCTTTTATTTCCTTAAGCCTGGCGGCTAAAACACCGTCACAGCAATATGTGCCGTAATCAAAGTCAGCCGATACGATAATTTCATATCCGCTGTCTCTTAAAAAAGACAAACAATCATAATGGAGTTTCTGGCTGTGTGTGGAAATAAAAAAATACCAAATCTTGCCTTCCGCGATTGACTGCCTGCAGGACTGCAGCATTTCCAATTCCGCCCCCTGGATATCCGAATGAAGCATATGCACGGTATCTATTCTGTTTTGCCTGATGAAATCGTCTATCCCCATCCCCCCTACCCCAATCTTGCCCTTAATAAACACGCCGCGCATATTATTGAGCTTGAAATTTTCCCTGCCGCAAAGCAGGAATTTTTCATTCGGCTCTATCATATAGCAGGCTGCGTTATTTACCTGCTTATTGAACCACATTGAATAAAAACCCCAATACGAACCCAGCTCAATCATCGTGGCTGCCGCGGGCATATGCTTTAAAACTTCCGCAAAGGCTCTTTCCTCTTGCGGCTCGTGTACCCCTTTATTCGCGGTCAAAACTGTATAGGCAAAATCGCCGGCATAGGCAAAGTCCCCCATTTTGACCTTGAGACCGTTATGCATTATAAGGTTTCCGCCGATTATCTTTCCGGCATCCTTTACTCGCGGGATATATTTATTATTCGGGTCAGCTAAGACCTCGCGGCACCTGCCCCAATAATCGTCATCCTTTGCCTTCTTTTCCAATAACAGATGCCAGGCACCGAGAAAATAAAAATATTTAATCTTCCGCAGATACCAGCGGATACCGGTTAATCCCTTTCTCATTTAAGGTGGGCCCCATTATTTTTTTATTTTAAGAATCTCTCTTTTTGCTTCCGCGGGGGTGCTGTCGGTTTTTTGCAATAATTCATCCGTGTCCTTCTGGGAAATACCGTAGCGTTTTACATCCTGGTTTCCTATATCCCGCACTACAAAACTACACCCGCATATCAAGAACAGCAATAGCAACCCTAAGTATCTTTTCATCATCTCTACCTCCTTAATAAAGTTAAATACGGCTGCATTATTTCGGAATGCCGGGCTGAGCGGAAAGTTTGCGCGCAAAGACAGCCGAACCGATAAGGCAGCTTAAGCCGCTTAAAAGTAAAGTGTGGGTGGCTCCGATTTTGCTGGCTAAGGCCCCGGCCAACAGGCTGCCAAAAGGCGCCATGCCCATAAACGCCATGGCAAAAAAACTCATCACCCGGCCGCGCTTATCATCGTGGGCTAAGGTCTGTAACACAGTATTACTTGCGCCCATCTGGATCATCATCCCGAATCCTCCGGTAAATAACAGCAATAAAGACAGCCAGAAATTACGGGAAAATGAAAAAATAGCTAAGCTTAAGCCGAAAACAGCAGTGCCGGAAGTGATAATTTTTTCTAACCCCCGGGTATCTTTGCGCGAAGCGAGAAAAATGGTTCCCGCCAATGCCCCTAATCCTGCCGCGGCCATGAGAAATCCCAGGGTCTGAGAATTACCTCCCAGGATTTCTCTGGCAAAAATCGGCATCAGCACTACATAGGACATCCCGCAGAGGCTGACTAGGCTCAACAATAACAAAATATAGCGGATCGGCCGGAAACTGAAGGTATAGACAAACCCTTCTTTCAAATCCTGCAGGATGCGGCTTTTTTTAGCTTCCGGCGGCATTGGCTTAGTCCTTATCGCCAGCAGCGCGAAAATTACCGCCAAAAAAGTTACACCGTTGATTAAAAAACAAGCTCCCTCCCCTGCCGTGGCAATGATGATTCCCGCTATCGACGGCCCGACCAACCGGGCGGCATTAAACATCGAAGAATTCAAGGCAATCGCATTTATCAAATCGCCCTTGTTTTCAATTATATCTACGACGAATGCCTGACGCGCGGGAATATCAAAACCGCTCGCCAGGCCGAGCAGGATATTCAGAATAAAGATATGCCATACCGCGATATGGCCGGAAATAGCCAGGAACGCGAGAATCAGCGCCTGGAGCATCAAAGCCGTCTGGGTAATTATCAGTATCTTCCGGCGGTTAAACCGGTCGGCGACAACTCCCGCAAAAGGTGCGATGATAAATGTGGGGACCTGCCCGGCAAAAGCAACTATTCCCAGCAGCAAGGGCGAGTTTGTTAAACGGTAAATCAGCCAGCTTACGGCGACAATCTGTATCCAGGTGCCGCTTAAAGAAACGCTCTGCCCGGCAAAAAACAGGCGGTAATTCCTGTAGCGCAGCGCGCGCACAAAGAATTTCCAGCCGATATGGTTACTGCCGGTAGCCTCTTCCCGTCTCATCGTTCCATCCTCCGGCGCAGTAATTTGCGCGCACGTCAATCTATGGCTCCCGACGCCGCCAGCGCGTCGAAAACCGCCGGCAGTAGCGCGAATATTATCTTTTTTTTCATAGTAAGAGGCCGATCGAACAAATTTTAAAGGGGGCCGGACATCTAACAAGCGCCCCTGCCCCCTATACCGGCTATCCGCTGCCCTACGGGCAAAAGATAGGCCTTATTCCACTCCCAAAAGCCTGCTTTCGCCGTCAACGACTATCTCTACCGATTCCCGGCTTATCTTTTTGACCGTAACGCCCATCCAGCTCTGCCCTTCGCTAATAACCTTTCCGTTAAGGACAATAAAACTTCCGCCGTCAGCGTCAAAAAATATGCCCTCGACCTTCAGATCCTTATTCGTACCAGGTTTCTGGGAGCCATCAAAGTTGACGACGCTTATAAGCTCAGCCTTATTAATTCCTTCGCCCTCCTTGTGTTTGGACTTTGCCTTATTGGCCTTACCGGGTATCAGCCTGGCCTGCGCCTCCTCCCACAGCAGATTGACTTCCGCTTTAATAGCCTCGGCATTAAAGTTGTGCTTGAAAAATACCGAGAAGATGACTATCGCCAGGCCAAAATAGGCGAATTTCTTTACTCCCGGGCTGACCCCCCACAACCACAGGGTACTTTTCTTGATTTTGGCGGGCAGCTTTTTTTCTTTTTTCTGAATTTTTTCCGGCTGTATATTATCGTACGGGTCGGTATCCATCGTAAGCACCTATTATATCATATATTTAAAATTAATCCGCTGGAAAGTTTTTGCCAGCTGCATTTTTAAAATTGCCCCTTTTCAAAATAGAGTTCCTTGTGTTCGTAAAGATACTGCAACAGCTCCAACTCCTGCCGGTCAAACCATATTCCTGAACAATAAACGCAGCGGTCTATCTCCACGGGGTAAGAATAGACGAAAAACTGCCTGTGCATAGTATGTCCGCACTTCGGGCAATTAATCACCCAGACATTCTTTGAGCCGGTATTATTCAACCTGAACTTGTCCTTTGAACTGATGAGTGGTTTAGCCAGCCGGACGGTTTCGTCGCTGAAGGTGGCATCTTCTCTTATGAATATACGGCCGATTTTACCGTGCTCGACAAAGTAGCCCGCGCAATACACACATTTTAAAACTGGAACACCCTCATAGTTTACCTCCTGCAAGGCAGCCTTGCAATGCGGACAAACCGGCGCTTCTGTTTTATCTTCACTTTTTACAAACAGCGCCTGTAACTTAGGGTCTTCGTAAGCAGGTATCGCCTCATCCCTGCCTTCTATTCTCACCCATTGTTCAGGGCTTAGCGCTCTAGTCTTCCCTAATTCCTCCAGCGAAAACGGGCCGCGCCATTCCCGACGCTCTAAAATAAACCATTTCCTTGGCCCTGAATCCTCCAGCGGTTTAAATTCGGCTGCCGCTACCGGAGAAGCCCTCTTAAAATTCTTCAATGTCTCTTCTAGTGTTTCAGCGTCAATGTGCGCCATTCCTAAAAGAATATTTATCCTTGTCCTTATGGGAGGATGCGTAGAAAACATATCGGCGGCTAACCCTTGCTCCTCGTCCAGGCTGCTATAATTCGGATTGACGATAAAAATGGATTCTATCTTTTCGCCCGGAGCACCCGCGCCCCGCCAGTGCCCGGAAATTATTTTTAAGGCTTCGGCAAGGCTTAAGGGGTCGCGGGTAAGCCTTACGGAAATGGCATCCGCGCGGTATTCCCTCTGCCGGGATATAAAATAACGCAGCAACTTGCTTAAGGAATTCATAATGCTGAGCACCAAAAAGACCAAGAGCAATACTACGATACCCCGGCCCCTTACCCTGCGCAGGCCCGCCTTCAGGCCGCTAAGGCCGTCTTCATAGAGTTCCGCTAATGAGCATATTACGGTAGTGGTCAGGGAATCGCCTGCCGCGATATGCCCGGCTTCATGGGCAACTACCGCTTCAATCTGTGCCCGGTTTAAGCGGGCCAATAAACCTTCGGTAACGCCGATCACGGCAAATTTCTCAAAATCTTCCAAAGAAAACGCGTTCATACCGACGGAATCAATGACCGCTGCCTGAATGCGCCTTCCGCCCATAGCCACAGAAACCTCATCAACGATATTTTTAAAATACTGGTGGTAGGTGTCCTTTGGGTCAGCCGGCAGGGCGCCGACTGCCAGGCACATCTTCGCGATGAGGTTATCCGTAGAAAACGACCAATGCAGGAAGGCAGCGATAAAAGCAATAATTAAAGCGGCTAAAACATGGGGTGCAGGCGGCAAAAAAAATCCGCCCTTTGTTGTTTCCAGGGCAGAAACGGCGAAACCATTTTCTATTACGATTAACAGAAGATAAGCGGTGAAAAAATAAAAAATGATGATAAAGATAAAAACCAGGGCGATTACCCGGGTCTTGCTTTCTTCTATTTCTATGAATGAAAAAGGCATGGAAGGCTTATAGCTGAACCCTGGGCACTTGCCTCTCTGCCGCGTCTTCTATCTCAAAAAATTCTTTAGCTTGGAAGCCAAAGATGTTCGCTACGATGTTTGACGGCACGACCTGTATTTGCGTATTATAGAGCCTGACCTCATCATTGTAATACTGGCGGGCAAAGGCGATTTTGTTTTCCGTGGAGGTTAATTCCTCCTGCAGCTTCAATACGTTCTGGTTCGCCTTCAGCTCCGGGTATCTCTCAACTACCGCAAACAGCGAGCGTAACGTCTGGGTCAAGAAGCTCTCTGCCTGGGCCTTGTCTTTTAAGCCCGAGGCATCGACTGCCTGGCTCCTCGCCTTTATTACCTTCTCCAGGGTGTCTTTTTCATACTGCATATACCCTTTTACCGCTTCCACCAGGTTGGGGATTAAATCATGGCGCCTCTTTAACTGGACGTCAATCTGCGACCAGGCATTTTCAATCCTCACCTTCAGCCTGACAAGAGAGTTATAAATCGCGAATAATACGCCTGCGCACACTACGATTACAACAAGTAAAATAAGTATGACCGGCATGCCTCCTCCTTTCTCTAAGCTAAAAATTTTCCGCTAAAACTTCATAAAACGCCCGGGGATGTTTACAGGCAGGGCATTCCCTGGGCGCCGCTGGCCCCTCAAACACATAACCGCAGTTGATACAATGCCATTTTACAGGATTCTTTTTTTGGAACGCTTCGTTATTGAGGAGATTATTAATTAATCTTCTGTATCTTGATTCGTGGAATTTTTCTACCTTAGAGATTTGCTCAAATGACCTGGCGGCTTCCGGAAAACCTTCGTCCGTCGCTACCTTTGCAAAGTCAGAGTAGAGCGTCGTCCACTCCATATTTTCTCCCGCCGCTGCCTGCTCCAGGTTTGCCTTTGTATCTTTTATGGCGCCCGCCGGATAAGTCGTGGTAATCTCCACGTCCCCTCCTTCAAGATATTTAAAAAATACCTTCGCGTGCTCTTTCTCATTCTCTGCGGTTTCCATAAATATATTGGCTATTTGCTCAAGCCCTTCTTTTCGTGCCGCGCTGGCAAAATAGGTATACCTGTTTCTTGCCTGTGATTCGCCGGCAAAGGCAGCGAGAAGGTTCTTTTCTGTCCTTGACCCTTTAAGTGATTTCGCCATTTCGTATTGCCTCCTATCCTTCTATTTTCTCCATCGACTTACCGCAGCAGACCAACTCGCCCCCTCCGGCCTTGGTTACTACTACTTCGTTCCCGCAAACATTGCACCTGTATTTTTCTCCCTCTTTCTTAACTTTCATTTCAATACTTCCTCCCCCCTAGCGCAAGCCCAGTAAACGGCACCTTAACTATCGACACCCTGGCGCCGCGTTTTAGTTATTAACATTTTGACAAAATCAGCTATAAAAGTGCGGTCTGCAGCGGATATACCGACAAAACAGACTCCTACGCGGAATGCCTTTTCTTTGGTCGAAATGTTGTAACGGACCTCCCCCTTAACTTCTATCCATCTGCTTCGCTCTTCTTTATTCAGGGCGTTCTCGTTAAAGATAATAAATTTCACCTTAACCAAAGTCAACTTAGGGATGTCATAGCTTGTCAAGACAGCAATGCCTCCCTCGCTTAAATCCAGCGCTATCGCATTTACTTCTTTATTGTTAACCTTCATGCGCACAGACAAAGGAGAGTTTACTTCATACACAACGGTAAAACTTACATTAACTCTTTTATATTTTCGTTTTTCTACATCTGCTGGTCGTTCGCTCATCGTTATAAGAAAATTAAGGCCTTCCCTCTTACCTTATATAGACCCCGCGCGCAGGTTAAAGACACCGGGGTTCCTTATTTTTCCGGGGAGTTAAAAGCTATCTTGTCGCTTGATAAATACCGTAGCTAATACCCGCGCCAATCGCCGCAGGGATCAGGGCACAACCGCAAGCCAATAACGGTAACAAGCCGATTAAGAGGAAGCAAAAATTTTTTTTAAGCATGGCCGTCCTGACTGATTAGAGATTGATTGATAAAACCTGAAACTCTGGAGGTGCTCCCTGCTTAAGGGCAGGGTTTCTCGATAAAGCTATTGAACGACTCCTCGTGCCAGCTATTGAGAATATCGTTCCCAAAGAACAGATATTTTCTTTCGCCTAAAGGGCCGCCGTAAATCCATTGGTCGGAAAAATCATATTTTATGACCGTCCTGTACCTGTCTGTCGGCAGCCCCCAGCTTGCCACTACCTGTTTTTTATTCATCCCCTTGATTATCCTCCCGTCTAAAATGGCCTGGCAGATGCTCAATTCCCAATCGGGGTTATGTTTGATAATCTCATCTTTGATGCGTTTTCTGTATTGCTGAATATTTTCTTTTCCCCATAGGCCGCGGCGGTGCCTGCTCAATTCTAACTCGGTATAGAGGCCTACTTCGCTCATTCTCTCTAGCCTCGACTGCCGCAGGGGGATAGCGGCACAGCCGCTTAATAACAATACCGCCAGCGCAAAAACTATTATTTTTTTTCCGTTCATTTTTAAAACGAATTGTATTATTTTACTACTTAGCCGTGTAATTTTCAACGAAATTCGTAACATATCCGGAAGATATTTTTTCATCGCTTACCTTAGCGGTTCATCAGCTTATATTCCGGCCCATTATCATTAACGGGCCGAAAAACTCAACCTCCAACAGGCGCCATTTTTTAGCTTCCTTGATCAGCCTGACCCTGAATTTCCCCTTCTCACCTTCCAAAATCCTTTCCGAATTATTGTTTTGCGTCTGGCCAAGCACTAATGCCACGATAAAAACATCGGCGTGTTGTTTATCTGCCTCCAATGCGATATCCACGCTTTCAATATTGATAAAGAACCGCTCGTAATAATCAAAGGTCCCTCTGGTAAGATAAATAAGGCTGCCGCGGTCGTTGCCGTATTTATCGCGGTACTCAGAGGATACCATCGCGGCGCAAGAAAGAATATTCTTTGATTCCACTGCCCGCTTACCCTGCAGGATAAAATTGCGCACCCGCCCTTTCTCCGAAACAAAGACACCTTGAAATAAGATATAAGCAATAAAAAGGCTTATTGCCCACACAAGCGGCCAAAAATAGGTGTTGGGTTTGCCTTGCGAATAGCCCGCCATTTTTTTTACAATCATATGCTAAGCGGTTTTATCGTTGTTATACCTGATTGACGCCATCCTCACGAAATCGGCGATGAAACGGCAGTCGTCTTCAGATGTGCCGATAAAGCTAACCCCCAGACGGTAGGCCTTCTCTTTGGTTAAAAAATTGTAACGCACCTGTGTCTGGACCTCCATCGATCTGCTGCGGTCCTGGTCACGGAACGCGTTGTCGTTGAACGCGATAAATTTAACCGTGATTAAACTCGACGTGGGTATCCCGTAATTCGTTAAAACCGCCATGCCGCCTTCGCTCAAATTCAAGGCTATGGCATTAACTTCTTTATGCCCGACGATAATACGCACGGACAGGGGGGAATTTACCCTGTACATTACGATAAAACTTACCTTTGACCGTTTAAATTTTCGCCTTTCAAAGCGTAAGAACGGAATACTCATCAGTCAAAATTTAGGTCTTTCTCCAATTACCGTCAGAGGTGTTTCTTGATCTTGGCTAAAATTTCCCGCGAGGCCTCTTCATCGCCGGTGATGCCTACCCGCACATCAATGCGCGAAACTGACGCTGTAACCGGACGGATATCTATCCAGATTGTCCTGGCGTCCTTATATTTACCCATAACCTGCGCTACGTCTTCCTTTACCGTCTGTTTTGTAATTTCCAGTTTAAGCGATTTTAATCCGGAAACCGCGGCTTTTAATGCCTTATCAAACGGCACATTTACCTCTTCGCTGAGCTTGCCTGAAAGCCACCCGGCGGTCCCCGCCCCGCCCGCAGCGCCGGCCAGTAAAGCCACGCAGCCGCAGAGGTTCAATGACAATAATGCCGACAGAAACAAAAGTGTTGCCTTTTTAATCATTTAATTAATCCCCCCTGTTAATTAAACGTAATATACCTAGGAATACTCCTTCAATGTTAACTATATTAATATATTACTACTTAGTCTTACATTTTTCAATTAGTTTATAACCGCTAAAAAATAGGAGGACTTTGAATTAAGGCCGTCCCTGCCAAACTTACTTCTTCAGCGCCGCTACAGCCTTTTCATTATTATCGCTGGAAATGACTATCCTTGAAGGACAGCCGGCAGAGCAGACTGCGCCGTAAATATATTTGATATCGATGCGTTCAGCTGCCAATTTTGCCGTAACGTCATTTAAGGCGCCGATTTTATTTTCCAGGTCAACTAAAATCACGCTGCCTTCTTTAAGGGAAGCGTATCCCGCTTTTTTTAATACCCCGGCCACGCGGGAATTATCATCAGTCACTAACATTATCTTTGCTTCGCTGCCGACGGCATATCCCGCAACTGCTTCAATATTGGCCCGGGAATCGGTTATTATCCGGGACATATCTGCCAGTACACCGGCCTTATTTGCTACCACGACGACTATTTCTTTGCCTAACTGCACCCCTTTTATCATCTTCTGCCTCCTTTAAATGAGCGCATAACTTACGATCCGCTGTTGCCAGCCCTGCCGGCTTTGCCGTATTTAAGCCGACGGACAATAATCATTATACTCTTGCCGCGCCCGCTGTAAATGAAAAAAATAGGGGACGGTTCTATTTTTCTGCCAATTAGAGAATAAGAAAAATAGAACCGTCCCCTATTTTATGTTTTTCTTAGCCGCAGGATCCGGGACATTCCCATCAAATCCGGCTCGAGCAGGCTGATTCCCATTCTATACTTGTTTGGTTCAACCATCGTTGACCAAACCGTTTCTCCTCTGCTGTAAAGCGGCTCGCCCCTATCGGGTATCTGCAGGCATACCTCCAAGGGGGTAAAGGGAAGCAGCGCCTCTTCGGTCACCAGCCCTATTCCCTCTGCGCTGATGTCGCGTGTCTGGGCCAAGCATTCTTTCTGGGAGCGCGGGTTAAAAAATTTCAGGGAGAGTTTCGCCGGAATCCGCTCAAAAATTCTCCTGTCTCTAAAACTCTTATGCATAAGCCTATCCTGCTGACTTTGCCATAAAAAAAGCCACGGTTTCAAAATACTACTCTTCCGTGGCTTTTAAGCAATTTAAGTGTAGCATATCTTTTCTCTAATGTCAAGTGGCTATTAGATTTAGGAATGCGTCTCGGTAAAAGCAGTCACCTCTATAGCTTGGGGTCTACCCTGACAACTCTTTTATCTCTTTCCTATTGCTGCGATAACAGGCTTAAACTTTTCCCCAAAACATCAGTATACCGATGATGATGAATATGGAAGCGCCGGCATATTTGATAACTTCGGGTTTAATATACCTGCCCAGCACTGCACCGGCAAAAACCGAAATTGCCGTTATGATTATATAGGCGGATACGGAACCCAGCCACACCGCAACCGGCCTGCCTGATTTTGCAGACATTCCGATACCTACCAGCTGTGTCTTATCTGCGAGCTCCGCGATAAATACCGCGCTAAACGTCGCTAAAAAAATTTTTCCATCCATTTATGCAGCTCCTTTTTCTATGTCTAAAATCTTTAGCCATTTTAAGCACCCACCCCTTAAGCCTTTATTGCCCTTATCCGGCACCCACCGCTATTATCATATTACTAAACGCCGGACTTTTCAATTCAATTTTACTTACAGCCGGGCAAAACAAAGCAAATATAAAACGGAGGCGGCCCTGTATTTGCTTTCTATTTTTATCCCCCCTATCCTGCTTTAAAAATAGAAGCGTCCGGAACCTACCGGTTTGCAGAACCGCCCCTAAGGCTCTCTGACTCTCTAGATTTTTTGCGTAAATGGCAAGCTAATATTTTTAAGGCTTCTCTGTATTTTGTTACGGTACGCCGGGAAATTTTAATTCCTTCATTCTTGAGAATCGACATAATCTTGCCGTCGCTCAAAGGATTGCCGACGTCTTCTGTTTCAATAAGCCTTTCGATTTTTTGTTTAACGCTCTTATTTGAGATAAGATTACCGTTTGCGGTTTTTAATCCACCGGCAAAAAAACTTTTTAGCGCGAGCAGCCTATTAGACAACTGGGCATATTTATTGGAGACAACCCGGCTCACAGTAGCCTCGCTAATAGAAAGTCCGTCTGCAACCCGTTTTAAGGTCAGGGGTTTTATAGCAATCTCGCCTTTTTGCAAAAAATCGTTTTGTACGTCAACTATATATCCGCAAACGCGCTCAATTGTATTCACCCTCTGATTCATAGCGTTGATAACCCACGAAGCGCTCAGCATCCTGCCCTTTATATATTCCTCTGTCTTTTGCGGCACGTCTTTTTGCCTTAAGATTTGTTTATAATTACGATTTATCTTGAGCCTTGGCAAATCCTGCTCATTCACCTCAACGCGGAAAGCTCCGTTATTCTTGCTCAGAAAAACATCCGGCTCTCTTATAGAAACGGCCTCCCGGCCGCCATAAGAAGCTGCTGGTTTAGGAGTAAGATAGGATATCCTTTTTCTGGCTCTCTCGACCTCTTCTACGCTTACGGAAAGGAGATCGGCAATCTTTTTAAAATGGCCTTTCTCCAAATCCTCCAAATATGAATAGACTATCCTATATAAAAGCGTATTGCCCTTGCCGCTGGAAACCAGCTGCAGAAGCAGCGATTCTTTTAAATTACGCGCCCCTACCCCTACAGGGTCAAAACTCCTTGCTAATGTCAATGCACGTTTAAAACTATCCCTGTCTGTACCAACCGATGCGCGCATAGATTCCAGGTCCATATTCAGGAATCCATCTCCATCAAGATTGCCGATTATAAATTCACCCACGCGTTTTTCTTCATGATTCCTGGATAGAACCTGCAACTGCCAGGAAAGATGGTCGTAGAGGCTCTCTTTTTTTGTTATCAGACTTTCCAAGTAGTCTTTTTTTCCTCTGCTGATACCTCCGAAGGTGTCATCTGCCGCCCCCAAAGGCAGGCCCTGCTCTTCCACGCCCTGATCAATAATTTTCGAAAGTTGATCATCGAGCTTGTCTTTACGTTCATCTGGCAAATCCTCTGCGGCTTCTTCCTCAAGCAACGGGTTTTCCTCCAACTCTCCCCGCACAAACATCCTTAAGTCAATAATGTTCAGCTGCAACACATGCATGCTTAGAAGCATCTTGGGAGTCAGCATCATCTTTTGGATTGACTGAGGCCTCATGTCCAGCAGCATAATAATATTCCCCCTTTTTCTTTATTGATCAGGCATTATCGTTTTTAAAGACTAACCGATAAGGCTGCCCTGAACTCTTAACGCGCCTTCAATGTGTCTTTTAATATCCAGAAGGTCAAAGGGCTTCTCAAGATATGCGTAAGCGCCGAAATGTCCGCTAAGCCTCTTTGTTTTTTCCGTCCCAAATCCCGTAATAAGTATGACCTCGATTTTCTTGTTTATTCTTTTTATACATCTTAAGGTTTTGATCCCGTCCATAAATCCGGGAATCCTTATATCGACAATCGCGATATTTACGCGGTTACCCTTAACCAGTTCTAAGGCCTGTTTACCGTTGCTTGCCGAGAGTGCGTTATACCCCCTGCCTTCCAGAAACTTGCGTAATAAACTACAGATTATCTTATCATCATCAACTATCAGAATATCTCTTTCTCTGATTCTCGGCACCTTTTGTTGTGGAATTCCAAGAACTTGCGGGCCCGGTTTATAACTTGGTACAATCTCTTTTAATTTTGCAATAAGGGCCTGCATATCTCCCTCTTTGACAATGCCTTCCAAATCTTTTATATCTTCTAAGATATTACACTTACTCTCTTTTTGCCGTTCCAAAAGAAATATCTTTCCATGATATGTTTCTTTTAGCTTCTCATCGGCGGCAACCAGCGCTTCGTACATTTTCTCGCCAGGCCTTAAACCGGTGAACAATATCTCTATATCTTTGTTCGGCTCTAACCCGGAAAGCCTAATCAGATCTTTAGCGAGATCCGCAATCTTTATCTGTCTACCCATTTCTAAAATAAATACCTCTCCACCCACACCCATTGAACCAGCTTCTAAAACGAGCGTCACGGCTTCCGGTATGGTCATAAAATATCTCTTTATTTCCGGGTCAGTCACCGTAACCGGACCTCCCCGCTCTATCTGTTTTTTAAATATGGGGATAACGCTGCCTTCACTTCCCATAACATTCCCAAACCTTACGGACATAAAATTAGTCAGGCACTGTTGTTGCATTGCAGCTATATACATCTCCGCGATTTTTTTTGACACCCCCATAAGGCTTGTAGGCTCAACGGCCTTATCCGTAGAAAGCATAATAAATTTTTCAACTCCGCATTTTAGGGCTTCTTCAGCCAATACCTTTGTCCCGAAAACGTTATTTTTAATTGCTTCCATGGAATTAATTTCCATAAGCGGCACGTGTTTGTGGGCCGCGGCATGGAAAACAATATGTGGCTTGTGCTCGGAGAATACATCCTCCACTCTATTTTTATCGCAAATATCGCCTACGACAGGAACCTTCTGGAGCCCTTTGTAAAACTGGCCGAGCTCCATATCTATATAAAAAAGAGGATTTTCCGCTTTTTCAAAAAGAATCAGTTTGCCGAGGCCAAGCTTTGCCACCTGACGGCATAACTCGGAGCCTATGGAACCGCCGGCGCCGGTGATAAGCACGTTTTTGCCTTTAATATACTCTGCTATTCTTTGCCTATCTAAAAGCATCGCTTCCCTGCCGATCAGGTCCTCCAGCCTTACCTCGCGCAGCTCCTTTACCTTGACTGTGCCATCAACCAGATCTGACATATTGGGGACGGTTCTGTATTTAGCTCCGCTTTTTATGCAGAAATCAAGAATACCGCGCTTCTGGCCTGAAGTGGCGGAGGGGATGGCGATGATGATCTCCTCAATATTCCTTTCCTTGACGATAGCCGGAATATCGGGCCCTCCCCCCAGGATCGGCACCCCGTGAATTTGCTTTCTTTGTTTTTTCGCAGCATCGTCTATCAGTCCCACCACTTCATAATTGTGGCTGTAACGGTAGACCATATCCCGCGCGATCATCTCGCCGGCGTCACCGGCACCGACAATAAGCACTTTTTTTCTCCGTCCGTTTCCGTTTTTCTGCCGCGTTCTTAAGGGCCGTGTAAGGCGCACCGTAAACCGCGTTCCGCTTAAAGCAATGATTAAAAGAAGCCAGTCGATAATAAAAATGGAGCGCGGATGCCCTATCTGGATCACCATAGCTATCGCGACGATGAAGACCGAGCTTATTGTCACCGCTTTTATTATCTGGGTCAGGTCCTTCAAGCTCGCATATTGCCAGATGTTGGTATTAAGCTTAAAATAGAATAGCGCGGCCATCCGGACGATCAGCACAAAAGGAAGCGCCCCGACCATTATAACCATATACTGTGCGTCCGGCATACCGTCAAACCGTATAAAGTAAGCGGCAATGTAGGAAAAAGCGATGATGACCGCATCGCTTACCAGGACAAGATTCTCCTGCCACCCTCTCCGGAATATGTTCATCTAAGCGCTCCTCGCCAAAACCTTCACAATCCTCTCCGCCGCCTTACCATCCCAGTATTTGAGCGTCTTTCGCCTCTTGCGCTCCCCGCGCAGGATCTTCTTTGCTTCTTTAACTATTCTATTCTCATTAGTTCCCACTAAAATATTGGTTCCTTGCTTTATGGTAATCGGCCGCTCCGTATTTTCCCTTATAGTCAAACACGGTATATCCAGAACCGTGGTTTCCTCTTGTATTCCTCCGGAATCAGTCAAGACCATCTTTGCTTTCCGATACAACTTTATGAAATCTAAATAACCCAGCGGGTCCAGCAGTTTAATATTCCCGTTATAATATTTTTTAAACCCAAACCTCTTGATCTGTCCTCTCGTCCGCGGATGAACCGGAAAGATGATCGGTATGGACTTTGCTATTTTATTCAGCGCTCTTGATATCCGCTCAAAAGTATTTTTGTCATCCACATTACTCGGCCTATGCAGCGTCACCACCGCGTATTGTGCCTTATCAGCCCCACTCAACGAATCCCTCTTCATATAATATAGCAACGTATCTACCATAACATCGCCGGCTAAAAACACTTTATCCGGCGCGATACCTTCCCGTTTCAAATTCCTGTTCGCGTCTTCGCATGTGGTAAACAAGAAATCCGATACGTGATCTGTCAGCACCCTGTTGATCTCCTCCGGCATCCTTCTATCGAAACTTCGTAAACCAGCCTCAACATGAGCAACCTTTATGCGAAGTTTACTTGCCGCTAAAGCGCAGGCCAAAGTTGAGTTCACATCGCCAACTACCAGCACCAAGTCCGGCTTTTCTTTAAAAAGAACTTTCTCAAATCGTTCCATCACCCGCGCCGACTGCGCTGCGTGCGTCCCGGAGCCTACTTCCAAATGAATGTCCGGTTTGGGCAATTCCAGGTCATTGAAAAAGGTATTGGACATATTCGCATCATAGTGCTGGCCGGTATGCACCAAGAGCGGCTTTATCTTACGATGCGACCTCATCGCCCGCATTATGGGCGCTATCTTCATGAAATTCGGCCTTGCACCTACCACGTTAATGATCTTCATAATAGTTTTCTTATTAACCATTTTACTTTGTTATCAAATTTTTTTGCAATTGAATTATAATCTGTCGCGAATAGCATGCGTCACCGCCACCGCGACGACAAAATATAGGACAAGCGCTGATAGAACCGGCAATATGCCCAACGGCCTTAAGAATAAAACGCTAACGCCTATAGCAAACTGGGTAATGCCATACGCGGAAGAGACCTTCCAGTGCGACACTTGAAACTCGTTGGCGAGAATTTGGTAAAAATGCCGCCTATGAGGAAGCATTAGGTTTTCCCGGCTTCTCAAACGTATGTAAATCGTAATCAGCTCATCTGTATAAAATGGGAAAAGGAAAGAACTCAGGCAGATGAAATCAAAAACGTTCCTCGATAACCACGTTGTCGTAAAAGCGAAGGCAAAACCAAGCGAAACGCTTCCGACATCCCCCATAAATACCTTTGCTTTCAGGAAGTTAAAAGGTAGAAAACCTAAGCAGGCTGTTGAGAGAATAACGCCGGTTAGTGCAAGAGATGGAGTCTTTGATATGAAATACGCAAAATAAGCGACGAGGCTAAAACCGACTATGCCGGTAATAGCCGCTATACCGTTTATTCCGTCCATGAAGTTGTAAAGATTGGCGGTGCCGGTTATAAATATAACGAGGAATAAAAAGACCAGCACTTCACGCATAGAGCTTGGATTTTTTGATACCATAAGAATCGCAACGGCGGAAAGGAATATCTGGAATGACAAGCGCAGTCGGGGTGAAAGACTGAAAAGATCGTCTAAGAAACCGCATATTCCCGCACCAACAACTATAAAGGTAAAACGCATATCCCTGAGGACAAAAACGCCGGCGAACAAAAATGCCGCCAATATTCCGATCCCGCCGCCTCGGGGCGTAGGCGTTGAATGAGAACTGCGTTCGTTCACATTATCGACCAACGAAAACCTATGGCCGATTTTGGACATAAGATATGCACCGATGAAGCCGAAAATAAACGAAAATAAAATAGTTAAGATCGTCATGGTCTCTTGGTCTTACTTTGTTTATATAACTCAAACTCTCTGGCAATCCCTTCCTCGAATGGAATAGGGTAAAATCCAAAGGTCTCTTTTGCTATGGAATGGTCAAAGGCCTTGTCTTCGTTCAACCGAAGGATTTGTTCACTCTTTACAAAGAAGTTCGGTATCAATCTCTCGCACAATTTTGCGGCATAAAAAGATGGCTTAAAAGGCAGGTGCACTTTTACGATTTTCTTGCCTATCGCACGGGCCGTTATATCGATGATTTCATCATAGGTATGCGGGCATCTTCCGCTAATATTAAATTCCTTTTTGATGGCATTATTGTTGAACAAGGCAAGGACAACGGCTTTGGCCACGTCTTCCACATAGATCGGTTGCTGTAGATGCACACCTGAGCCAATTACGGGAACAAGCGGCGAACGGTCCAAAAATTTGATCAATCGTACCATATTGCGGTCTTCAGGTGCGCCGTAGATCATAGTCGGACGCAGTATCGTCCAATCAAGCCTTGATTCCTTAATACACCTCTCTGCCTCAAGTCGCACCTGTTTTGACGCGGTGTTAAGAGTGGTGAATAGAGCCGTTGTGCTTATGAAGATAGCCCTCTTTATTCCGGCGCGTTCCCCCGTCTTTACGATCCCCGGAACGTGGCCAAATCCTATCGACGCAAGGTTTATCAGCGTATCGCATCCTTCCATTGCGTTAGCCAAGCTCCTCAAATCACCCAGGTCACCATAAACTATCTCGCAATCGAAACTCGATATCTTTCGTGCGTCGCTCGTAGGGCGGACAAAACACCGTATCTTTCCTTTTCCTGCAAGCAACGGAAGAACTCTTCGACCGGTGAAACCCGTAGCCCCTGTAACCAGGATCCTCATCTAAGCTCTCTTTTTTCGACCAACGACCTCTTCAATCAGGTCTAGATATTTTTCCGCAAGCACCTTTCTGTCGTAATGTTTTTCCACAAAATAACGACCGCTCTCCCCCATGGTGCGGCGACGCTCAGGATTATTTCTCAATATCTGTATTGCTTTCACAAGTTCTTCTGGCTTCTCCGGTGAAATGATTACAGCCGACTTTGATTCAGTCAAGATCCTGGCTGCCTCGCCTCTCAGAGACGCGATAATAGGTTTGCCGCAGCCCATGATTTCAAACATCTTAGAAGGAATAAAAGTGTCAAAACCAGGCACATTTCTCAGGGGAACAAGGCAAGTATCAGCAAGGTGGTAAAAATCGATAATCTCTTCGCGCTTCTTGCCCGGTAAAAATGTTACGTTTTTCAATCTTTTCTTTCTGGCCGATTCTACCAGCTTCGTTTTTTCTGCCCCCTCCCCCACAAATAAGAAACGAACGCCTTTTTCGTCCTGAAGGGCCTCAGCAGCATCGAGGACCTTTGACAACCCATGAGAAAGCCCATGGGCTCCAATATATGCTACTACAAAATCGTCCTGGGAGAATTCTGTTTTAAGCCTTAACCGCACATTTTCCGAAGACGGCCGGTAGGTGTCGAGGTCAACACCATTTGTAATCACTTTTATTTTGCCGGCAGGAATGCCTCTTTCTTCTATATTTGCTGCAAAGCCATGAGTAACAGGTGCTATGGCTGCGGCTTTCTTGTAGAGAAAAAGTTCCATTTTCTCTAAAATTCGGATAAGATATCTGTTTTTTAATACACCCAGATCTATGAATATCCCCGGCCATAAGTCTCTGACCTCGAAGATGTAAGGCACTCGCCGTATTCGAGAAAATAGATACGTGCTTATAACGGAAAAGAAATTGGGAGAACTGACGATATAGACATCGGGCTGTTGTTCCCTAAAAAGACTTAAGACGATAAGCGAAGCCATGAACGAAATATGCGCGCAAGTCTTCTTGAAGAACCCCTCATTGGGTGTAGCATAGATCCAGTGGCGCCACACTCTGATGTCATCGACAAATTCCTCCATAAAGACCTTTCCCCTATATTCAAAAGGAATGATGCCCGTTGGATGGTTAGGGAAAGCGGTTAATATGGTTATGTCGTGGCCTTTAGTCTTCCATTCCCGAGCCATCTCCGAAAGCCTGGCCTGCGGTGCGCCGATTTCCGGAGGGTAATACTGACAGATAATGTTAATTTTCATTGCCTCGCTCTCCTGCCGGCGAAAAGGCGGGCCTTAACAATACTCAAAAACATCTTAATCTTTCTCGGCAGATTAACATTCCCGCCTGACTTAAAAAGCCATTCCTTAAAAAAAGCGGGATTCAATAAAAAATATTTCCCGTAACGCGCCTGAAATTTCTTCTTTACGAAAAAGGAATGCAGATAATAATAGGCCTTAAGTATCTCTTTCTGATCCATCTTATCTGTAACCATCACCGGCTGATAACTCTTTAGGTAAGTAGGCGAAGTTACATAGCGCGGCCAATCAGTTACTCTCAGATATCCGTTTTCCTTAGCAATTTTGTATAGTTCCGTGCCCGGAAACGGACAGGCAATAGAAATCATCACATCTTCTCCCAAGTCCTTCAGGAGATTGACGGTCATTCTTACTGATTCAGGGCTCTCCCCTAAATTGCCCACCATAGTAAACGTCCCAATCTGAATACCGATTTTCTTGGCAAGATTATGCACCCCGATGATATCTTCATCCGTAATACCTTTCTTGATCCGCTTTCTTACCGCAGGATCCCCTGACTCAACGCCAACATCAATTCTCTGGCACCCGCTGTCCTTCATTGCCTTAAGCATCTCTTCATCAAGAGTATTTACCCGGGCATTAGCCATCCAGGTAAAAGAAACGCCGGATTTTTTCAGCAAATCGCACAACTCCAGCACGCGCCCTTTCTGCAAGGTAATCATATCGTCCACAAAATCAAACTGCGTCATACCATATTCTTTATGCAAAAACATAATCTCTTTGAATATATTGGCGGAACCGCGGCCGCGGAATTTCCTGCCAAAGACGGCATGCGAATCACAAAATATACACTGACCCGGACAGCCACGGCTGGAGAGCAGGGCAAAGGTGTTACACTTTTTAACGGAAAAAATAGAATATTTCTCAACAGACAGAAGATCCCAGGCCGGAAAAGGAAGTGTATCCACATCTTCAATAAGCGCCCGGGGTGAATTCTGGATAATATCCCTTTGGGCGCGAAAACAAAGTCCGGGAATCTGTTCAAAATCATTTCTGCCATCGGCAAGCGCTTTAAGCAGCTCCAGAAAAGTCACCTCGCCCTCGCCCGTAACCGAAAAATCAACTTCCGGACACTCTCTTAAGATTTCCTGCGGCAGGGCAGAAATATGCGAGCCGCCGGCAATAACAAATGCGGCGCCGGAATTACTCTTAATTAACCTTGCTAACTTCAGGGCCTCGGAATATTGGTTAGTCATAAAAGAAATCCCCGCCGCCAGGGGCCGGTATTTATTTAACAACCCGGCAATTTCTGCCGGCGAATAACCGGACACATTCAAATCAATAATCAACGGCTGAAATCCTTCTCGGCGGATATAGGCCGCTAAATACGCCAGCCCCATCGGCGGATTCTTCCGCGGATAGGTATATCTGGGATAAATTAGCAACACATTCGTGCTCTTGGCCATAAATTTAGAAATACCTCAATTTAAAATACGCCTTCCATACCTGCGAGATGGCTTTCCTCCAATAAGAGTTTAGATGCTCCTGCCATCTCTTATGATAATCCAAAAAGAACTCCCTGCCAGTCAGATTGTAGCAAGCCAGCATCTGCGTCGCATGTAACCTCTGATAATATAGACTGGATGGCATAACAGTTTGTCTTTTATCATAACCTTGAGGCCAATCGTAGGAGGTCCAGAAACCGAGATCGTAATTCTTTAGGTTGTGTTCGAGTGTCTTAAAACATTCCTTCCAGAGATTTGATGCGTACACATCATTAAAGTAAACGGCGTAGTCTCGCACGCCCCACAACGCCCAGACGAAACCATTAAGGACATGATTAGGAGGATTGACAATATATTCTTCCAGCCATGTAAAGCCATTTTGGTCGTCTAATACACCGCCCTCATGCTCCCGAGCCAAAAAATGAAAAGCACGGTATCCCATGCGAGCGCGATCAGAGTACCTATCATCTTCCGTAAGTTGATGTGCGCGGATTAGGACGGATAGCGCCTGACCCTGCGCTAAGGCCGAGCGCCAAGGTGCGGAAAGAGAATTCCGCATTTCAAAAGGGAAATTATACTCCCACAATAGGATATCATCGCTGACTACCCTACCATGCTTAATGAAATAATTTGCCTGAACAAGGAAGGCATTTTTATCTTCTTGATTTTTAGTTTCAAGATATCTATCGAAGTATCCTAATGCTTGCTGGGCTATGGCATTCGGGTTATACTGTAAACCAAGTCTACCATAGTAATTTAACATAATAACCCCGTCAGAGTCAATGTGCGCGCTATATCCTGTCTTGGCGGTAAAATTCATCGGATAACGGCGCACACCCCTTATGTCCTCATCCGTAAGTTCATTGACAGATAGAGGTGTATGCCAGAAAGACAGGTTGGAACTCCCTTTTCTGAAAATATATGAGTTAATGACGCGCGTCAAATAATGCTTTTGGTTTTTCATATCCCGCCAAGAGTAAATCGGCTGTCCTTATTCTCTGAATAGTCTGATCGCCCTCTGTCGCGAAAGGCGTATAAAAAAGATAGCCGGTTTGATTTTCTCCTTGAGGAAACAAAATCTGGCCGATCTGAAAATATCTAATAGGCCAAAGATCTTTCTTAAAGCGGTTTATGCATTGCCAGCTTACGCCGTCCAGCGAACCCCACACAGAGACATATCTGCTTTTGTTGACACTGCTCGGCTCGACAGCGGTTGAAAAAAACAGGTATGTTCCCACCTTACATCCCCAGTATACCGAACCTTCGACCGACGCGAGCATTTCTAATTCGCCGCTTGCCTTATTCATTCTGAATATATGATTGGGCTCAAAAGGCGTGTCCGTCCCAAAGTAAACATGCTCCTGTGTAAAGATAAGCTGGAGAGCCCTTGCCTGCTGAGTCCCCCAGACCACCTTCTCCAGGCTCCTGAATTGATTACCGGTTACCCATACAGCGGATTCCCCATCTTTATCACCTGTCGTTACCCAGATGTTACCGTCATACGGGTCGCAAAATACCCCGTGAACATGCCGGATTTGATTCTTTCCGAATGTGTAAATTACCTGCCACGTATCGCCGTTATCGCCAGAGGCGTATATATCAACTTTTTCTCTTTTCGGATTTTGGAAATACTCTCCCCAGTAAAGCATGCCATCCTGCCCCTGAGATACAAGAAGCGGCCTCGACCCCTTCGGAATATTAAAAGTATTAAGCAAAACTCTTTTTTCTGTGTCAACTTTACAGATTCTATTTTTTGCTACAACCAGCATCTTCCCGTCCGAAAGTAAAAGAACCGAATGAATTCCTCTTCGCGTAAACCGGCCGAACAACCTGGAAAAAGATGCGCACCCTTTGGGAAGCTCTATTGATAACGGTTCCCACGTCTCGCCGGTATCTCTGCTTGAGCATAAACTATCGCCTATCTGCGCGTATAAAGTATCCTTCTCTATATATAAAACTCTGGCATTATTCTTTAGCGTGATACCCTTGTGCGCTTTCGAAACAGGAGTTTTTGCAGCCATTAGCTGATATGAAGGGGCAAGAAAAAACCAGTGGCAAAGGGATTGGTCAGCTGGCGTAAGAAGCGTCCTCGGGATAAACCGCCAAAACACCGGCGGCAGGACATAACCTCCGTAGAGCGAATCAATTCTAAAATTCAATTTCTTTAAAGCCCGGGCAACCTCTAAAGGCGCCATCTCATCGCGCCGGCGCATCAGCCAGTTATAATAATTGCTCTGATTTGTCTCCTGAAAAACTATCCTTCCGCCCGGCTTAAGCAGGCCCGCGGCCAATTCCAGCATTTTTTCATTGGGCTGGATATCATTAAAAGAAAAAAGGAAATTTACAGCGTCAAACTCCCCCCATCTCTCCCAATTAACCTTAAAGGCATCCTCGCAGATAAGGGAAATATTCAAAGTCCGCTTGGCCTGCGCTTCATAGAAAGCCTTTCTCTTATTGATTAACTCACAGGCATCCGGCCTTATATCGCAACCCACCGTTTCCGCGCCCAAGAACGCCGCCAGAAGAAGCTGGTTCCCGCAGCCGCAGCCGATTTCTAAAAATTTAACGTCATTCTCACCTGATGCGAACAGATAGTTTATTGTTTTAGCTAGATTCTGCGCAAAATGGCGCAAGAAAAAATTACGCGATTCCGGAGAAAAATATTTTCCGTAGTAATTGCGCTGGTCCCTAAAAAGTTTTACCTCAAGAGAGGAGTAACCGGCATTATCAACCTCCATAAGAAGGTTGGAATACCAAGCTGACAGATGTTCAATATCAATAGGCAGGTTCTTTTTTTCCGGTATATAAAAACTCTTGTTCATTTCGCAAGCCATATTAATTAATCTGCCCCTTTGGCTATATCGGATATTATAAAGCGGAGCTTTCCGCGCGCACTCCGCGGTAGGCGCTCCATATATTTGATAGCGATTTCAGATTCCTCTCCCACTCTTTTTCTTAGCTCGCGCATCAATTGCGCATCATCCCCGCTGCTATAATTAGTTCCTTTGGCTATGCGCACCTCTATTTTGCCTGCGGCGCTTTGATGAATCTGAGCCTCGCGAATGTTCACTAAATCCTTGAAAATATGGTCCATTCGACCTAACCTGGCTCCATTCTTCAAGATTATATAATCCTCTTTCCTTCCGTCAATATCCTTTACCACCCGGCCGGGCCTGGCGCAATTACATTTTTCTTTGCCCAAAGAAACAACATCCCCTGTGTCATATCTTATTAACGCAGTGGCTAAGTTGCTAAAATTTGTCCCGATAACCCGATAACTATTATCATTTGATAAGGGGATAAATTCCACTGCTGAAAAATCCTCATCCACATGCAAATTACCATATTCACATTCAGAAAAATTTGCCACGGCTTCGGCCTGGCCGTAATCCTGCACGGGCTTAACCCCAAAGGCCTTCTTTATCTTTTCTATCTGCTGCGGCATCAGATTCTCCGAAGACAAGGCAATGCCCCTTAAACTGTAACCTAACTGCGTGCCGTTATTCAAGATATAATCCGCCAATAGCGCCACTAACGAAGGATAACCGATTAACCAAGGCGGTTTTCTTTTCTGAATTTCATCCAGATAATACGGAAGATTTTTTTTCGAGATGTGATAACCGCTGAATAAAATCTGTTTCCCCGCAAGATTATAGCGCCAGAACGGCGGCCGGCGCTGATGAATCGGCACAACACAACGACCGCCAAAATATCCCCGCCATATATCAAGCCTTAAGCCGTGCCACCCCAAATAACGCCAATAAATCGCAAATTGCTCCCGAATAGAATCCCGCGTGCTGACAAAACGTAAACCAGCGCCAGTAGAGCCGCTGGTATGCACGGCTACCTTCCTATTTTTAGAAATACCTTGAGAAACAAAAAGTTCAGGATTATCTTGAACTTGGCGTTTAGTTAGAACCGGCAATTTCGACAAATCCTCTATCGCCTGAAAATCAGCCGAGCTCAACCCTAATCTCCTTAACAGATCCCGGTAATAGGTGACGGTCTCACAGCTCCACTTGATAAAATCAGCCAAGCGCCGATTTCTTAAAGCGCAGATTTCATCGTAAGATACAAATGCCCTGCTTTTTGCCTCCTCCAGCAGGCGGTAAAAACTCCGGCTGTACCTTGATCTTTTGATTCTCCATCCCTGACCGGAACAAAGGATATTCTGTGCGGTTACAGGAAGCAACTTATATATTCTCTCGCTAAACATAGGCCACTGAATAAACTAAAATTTAAATGCGGACGGGGATAATGTATTTATTCTTTTGCCCGAAAAACTACATCTTTTTCTTCCTGCGCCAATTCTATGTTCTCTTTCCGATTCGAATTAAAAATATTATACGCCTGATACCCATAATCCGCCATAAAACCGCAAAGTTCTTTCAAGGTATAACCTAAACGCGCACAGGCAGAAGGCGAAATCTCACAAATTATTGGCGACCGGTGCTTGCTTTTCTTAAAATATCCTTCTAGCCCTTTAAGCACGAAATACTCAAACCCCTCAACATCAATCTTGATTAACGAAACCTCATCTATCCTATTCTCTTTCAGGTAGTCATCTAACCGCCGGGTTCTGACCTTGATGACTTCTTCAGCTTTCCCGAGAAGATTAGCTACCATAGAAACCTCTGTATGTCCGTTGAATCGTTGAATATAATAATTATGCGTGCTATCATCGGCGCCGAGGGCGCAATCATTAAGAACAATGTTAGAATTTGGATTGCTATCTATCATCTTGCGAATCGCCCGGGCGGTAGAAGGATGGGGCTCAAAGCAGTACACCCGGCCGGCGCTCCCGATTATTTTAGAAGCAAGGGCGGAAAAATAACCCACCCCCGCCCCCACATCAATAAATACGCCGGACTCAGGCAGGTAACGTTTGAGATTCTGCTCTATCTCCACATCGCAACAGCCCAGATACATAGATTTCCACCAGATATTGCGCGCAGGCCAAACAATTATAGTATGAGCGCTTATCTTTACAGGTCTTTCCCCTTCAGGCGCCGGCGCGAATTTTATTAACATTTTCCCGATAATCTTCTTAAAAAACAAACCCGGATTAAGAAAAAACACCTCTGCGATATAGGTTATTCTCTCAAACATTTTTTGGCGCCCCCAATCATTTTAATAAGTAATCTCTGCCTTTGTAAGAAGGTTAATTCCCTCCGGCTTAAAGCCGCACCATGCCTCATACCAGCGCTCCAGCAAAAGATACGCCCAGATAAAATCCGCGTATTCCGTATACCTTCCCTCAAAGAAACCGCTAAGCATATCCGCCATCTTCTCATAGTTAAGGTAAGGAATACTGCGTTTCTTAGCATATTCCCGAAGAATCTCGGCAAGTTCTCCCTTCAACCACTGCTCTATGGGCAAATCAAAACCGATTTTTTTGCGGTAAACTAAATTCTTAGGCAAATAACCTGACAAAATTTTCTTTAAGATATATTTTAGGCAATGGCCTTTAACCTTTAATTTTTGCGGTATGCTGTTAGCCAGTTCTATCAGCCGGTAATCAAGAAAAGGGACTCTGGCCTCAAGTCCGACCGCCATAGATGCCCGATCGGTCCGGGCCAGAAGATCATCCGACAGGCGCACCCGCTGGTCAAAAAGACAAGCTTTATCCAAGGCATCGCCGGCACATTCTCCATATCTTTCCATCGCTTCTAATATCGCGCCAACAGGATTTAATTCCGGAGACAGAACTTGCGAGAGAAGATTAAAACTGCAGGCGTGGGCCGTGCCAAGAAAACCCCAATTCTCACTTGTCAAGCGGGCATAATCCTCTTCCCGGTAACTTCCTCTTTTCCAGATGTGCAAGGCCTTACTCATAAGGCCGGCAGAAAAAGGGATTCCTTTCAAATGATCAAGGACTAAAAACCTCAAGTATGAATTATATCCGCCGAATAGTTCATCCCCGCCCTCTCCGGAAAGCATGACGATTTTACCGGAATTCCGGGCAAAGCGGGAAATCAACAAAAGCGCCAAAGCGCTAGGGTCGGACACTGGGTCATCGTTATAATAAACCCATTGGTCAAGATGCCCCAAAAAATCTTTTCCTGTAACGCTAAGCACATTATTTTTTATATTAAGACATTCGGCAACCTCTCGGGACCGTTGTGCTTCATCGTCCAAACCACCAGAGGAAACAACAAAGCCCTCTCTGGGCGCCTGATGAAAGGTTATGGCCGAAGCAATCAGGCTGGAATCCACTCCTCCGCTTAAAAAAATGCCCAGCGGCACATCGCTGATTAATTGGCCCTTTACCGAGGCAAAAAGGAGGTCTCTTACCTGTTCACAAATCTTTTTTTCTTCTGAAAAACCTCTTTCTCTAAACTGGGGCCGCCAATATACGCTTTCTTGAAATCCTGACTCCTTGGATTTCCAAACAATAAAAGATCCCGGTGGCACCTTGTAAATATTCTTAAAAAAGGTATCCGGATGCACCGGCGCGCGGAAAAAGAAATAATTGGCCATTTGTCTAGAGTTAAATTCCGCGCTGACATTTGGATGGCCAAGAATGGCTTTGGGCTCAGAGGCAAAAATCAAGCAGCCCTGATTAATTGTATAATAAAGCGGTTTCACCCCGATATGGTCGCGCGCTAAAACTAATTTATTTTTTTTTGCGTCCCATATCGCTATGGCAAAAATACCGTTTAATTTTTTAAAAACTCCCGTTCCCCACTCCTCATATCCATGCACAATCACTTCGGCGTCAGAATGGTCGCTGGAAAAACGGTGCCCCTTGTTTTTTAATTCCACCCATAGTTCTTTATAGTTGTAAATCTCTCCATTAAAAACAATCCAGACGATTTTATCCTCATTAGCCATCGGCTGACGTCCGGTTTCTAAATCAATAATGGACAACCGGCGGTGGCCCAAAACACACTCCTGACTAAAATAACTCCCATCATCATCAGGCCCGCGATGCTGCAGACGTGATTTCATCGCGTTTATAATTCTTTCATCCTCTTGCCGCCCTATAGATAAAGTAAAACCGCAAATACCGCACATATTACCCCTACCGCTTATTTTTCTTGCCTAAACATCTAAAGATAAATTTTAAATGTATCCAATAATATTGCGCGATTTTCTTAAAAACTCCCAGAAACATCAAAAAATATTCCCGCTTCCTTTTACTCTGAGAAATACGCCTGAGGTACGGTCGGCAGAATAAAAATGACGCCCGGCGCCAAAGCGAATTAAAAGATACGTGGGCCTTCCAAACCAAATTATCCAGCGCCAAGCCATGCGCGGCAAACTTAAATCTCGGATCAGGTAAAGTAGTATAGGCCTTGGAAAATAAACCGTATTCAGCAACGGTTAACTTTGGCTTAACCTTTTCATAGATATCCGTCCCCGGAAAAGGCACCATTAAGTTAAAACCATAATAACAGGCGTTGATCTCCTTGGCCAGCGCCAAGGTTTTAGAAACATCTTCCTCTGTTTCTCCAGGAGTATTGAACATAAAATTAGCCATCGGCCTAATCCCTGCCTGATGACACCAGCGAAAGGCATTTCTAATCTGTTCAACCGTAATACCTTTTTTCATTTTAGAAAGAATATCAGGGGATCCGGATTCAACGCCAAAATCAATCTGCACGCATCTGGCCTTCTTCATCGCCTTAAGTATCTGCGGAGAAACAAAATTTACCTTGGTCTCCGTAGCCCAAATCAACCTTAAGTCTCTTTTCATCAATTCCTCGCAAAAGCCAAAGGTAAACTCCTTTCTGACGCAGAAAGCGTCGTCGCATAAATAGAAACCGTCAATAGTATATTTATCCACCAGATACTCAATCTCATCAACCACGTTTTTTATACTGCGTTGGCGGAAAGCCCGGCGGGAGCCCATAATCTTATACAAGTTCTTATTCACGCAAAAAGTGCATTGAGACGGACACCCCCGGCTGGTAAAAATCTGCGCGGTAGAAAGCAGCATATTTCTGATAAAATTTATCTTGGGTCGAAAATAGTAACCGGAATCTATCTGATCGTATAAAGGCAGAGGAATGGTGTCTAAGTCTTCAATAGAAGGCCGGGTTGGCGACTTAAAAACGCCTTCCCCCTCAAACCAGGCAAGGCCGCAGGCCTCCTTAACATTAGTTTGACTGCCGACGGCCCGGACTAATTCGGTAAAAGTTATCTCGCCTTCTCCGATTACGACATAGTCCACCGGGCTCCCGGCAAAGAGAAGATCTTCCGGATACATCGTCGGGTGAATTCCGCCGGCTACAATCACGGTATCCGGCAGATTTTTTTTAATCGCCGCGCTCAGGTTAAGGACCTCTTTAACCTCGATAACCAAGCATGTAATCCCTATCACTGCCGGCTTAGCCCGACTAATCCTTTCTAACATCACCTTCTCTAATTCGCGCCTGCTATTGTCTGACATCGGCCCGAAAGGGTCGTAGAAATTTATCTTCAAGTCTATCACCTTGGGCTTTATACCGCCATACTTCTGAAGATAACTTGCCACATAAAGCAATCCAAACGGAACATTGCCGGAGCCAGCGCGGCTGGCAGGGGAAACCAAACAAACATCAACACTCATTTTAACTCTACTCGCTTTTCGCTGTGCCATAAATCGTGTCTAAAACTAGCGACACAGCGCCTAATTCTTAGCAAATGCTATTGTAGCAGTTGGCGATATTATTCCCAAAAGCTTCCCAACGGTAAAATTCTTTGGCTGGTGAGTTACCCACCTTGCCAAGGCACTTTAAGGTCATCTTTACTTTTTCCAGGAATTCTTCTCTTGTGCAATTTGGGTTAAGAATGAAACCGTTGCGGTAATCGCCGATGACGACGCTGGCTATCCCTACATCAGTAGTGACAACCGGAACATCCATGCAAAATGGCTCTAAAACGCACCAGCCGAAGGTTTCTGAAGGAGACACTGTTACCGCCAAATTCGCCCTGCATAATATACTGTGCACTGTTTTACGATCAACCGTCCCGGTAAAAATCACATTTTCCCTAATTCCTAATTTCTTAGCCAGATTTTCAATCTTACTACGGATAGGCCCTTCTCCCACCAAAATTAAGTTAATATTGCCGCTGAGAATAGGCTGCAACGACTCCAACAGAAAAGTATGGCGTTTCCAGGGCTGAAACCGGGCAATACAAACAATATTAATACCAGTAGAAAAGTTTGCTATCTTCCCACTGCTTGAATCCCAGATAACAGCAGAATCAGCGGTTTTAGTCATAAATAATTCCTCAACCCCCAAGGGAAAAACGCAAGTATTCCCGGGAACCCCCCTAAACCAGAAATACTCTTCCCGGCTTTTATGGCTTAAGAAATGCCACAAATCCACCCGGCACCAAAACAACAAATAAGTAGCAATGGCGACGAATTTCGCGTACCACAAGGCGTGCCGGAAACAATGGACGCTGAGTATGATTTTATCTATGGGGCGCGCCATTTTTCTTGCTAATCGCAGATGGGCAAATCCGTTACAGTGGAATAAAACTGGCTGGTCTTTATAACGGGAATTAACAACCTCCGCCAATTGCGCAATATCAACACATTCAATATTGTGGCTTCTTAGCTTGTTTAAATTGGTTTCTCCGGGTTCTATTCTTTTATCATAGACGACTAATAAATCAGCGTGCCCGCTTATCGACAAGGCCATATTGCATAAATGTTCGGTAACCCCTTGGCCTTTATCATAGGCAAATAAAATTACCTTTTCCCCGACTATGCCTTGCCTTTGAGTCATTGCCGAAGTACCTTCCTAATTTTGGCAAACTGCCGCATCATTGCGAAAAAAACAAACTCTTAATCATGCTGATTAAATTAACTATCGCCGCCTTCAACCCGGCTCGGCGAAGATTATATACGACTCTCCCCGGAGTAAGATAAAATTCCAACAAAGCCCTTTTTTGCCATTTAATCAGGTCCTGCGGTTGCAAATCATTAACGGATATGACCGCCCCACCCCACCTTCTAAACTCCCTCCAATCGTGCGTCAACAACTTCAGGCCGCCGTAGCCGCTTTTAGCCATGTCGTAAAACTCCGTGCCGGGAAAAGGAGTGGCAACGTTCACATAGGCCTGATAACACTTTAAGGATTTCATAAATTGCAATGTCTTCCTGATGGTTTTGCTTGTCTCAAAAGGTAGGCCAAATATAATTGACATCCTGGTCTCAATTTTGTATTTACTGGCGATTTCATACGCTTTCCTGATTTGTTCAAGGGATACTCCTTTTTTACTGCTATCTAAAATATGCTGATTTCCGCTTTCCACGCCGATAGAAAGCCGGGTTAATCCGATAGACTTGAGGGCTTTTATAAAGGGCTCATCAATGATGCTGGCCCGTGTCCATCCTTCAATAGTAAACTTTAATTTTTCTTTTATCACAACATCCACTAACTCATACGTCAGTTCTCGGTTTAAACCAAAAGTGTCATCATAAAAGACTAAATCTGAAATTTCGTGTTTATAAATAATCTCTTTTATCTCTTCTATAATACTATTGACCGACCGATACCTTATTTCATGTCCGAAAATACAATGCTGGGAACAAAAAACGCATCGGTACGGGCAGCCGCGCATTGTCCTGATTGGCGTAACCGGGACGATTCCCTTGCCGGGCACGCTAAAACGGTATTCTTTCAGTTTTACCAAGTGTCTGGCAGGAAAAGGAACCTCATTAATATCTTGCATAAGTTGACGGGGCGGATTTTTGATAATCGAATCCCCATTTCTACAAACGACGCCCTCTACCTTAGACAAATTATTTATGTTTCTGCATATCTCTCTTATTGTAATTTCACCTTCTCCTGCGCAAACAACGTCAATGGATTCGCATTCCTCTAAAACTTGCCGTCCAAGCACATTCGCATGCGCGCCGCCGGAAACCGTAATAATCCCGCTATTAATTTTTTTAACTATATTAAATAATTCCATCGCGTTATGATGTAGCGGCGTTGTTGAGGTAATTCCCACCATATCGGGCTTAAAGCTTTTAAGGCAATCTATCAAACTTTCATTTTCAACTTCGCAATCTAACAGCCTAACCCTATGCCCATCGCGCTCTAAGGAAGCGGCAAGATACATCAGGCCCAGGGGTGGATAAAAAACGCCTATCCTGGCCACGTGCTTATATTTTCCATATACCTGCATATATTCAGGATTAACCAATAAGACCTTCATTTTCTCTTCCTAAACCCTCTGTCTTGAAAATAGGCGCCTAATCTCAACCAATAATACTGCCAAGGCAATGAGCTGAAAAGGCAACAATAAAACCATAAGGTGCTCCACTACCCTGATGCAGATGCGCGCAATTATAAAGCTTAGCGGTATACTAAGAAATAAGATTACCTTTTTCGGAAAACTCCGGTATTGGCAGACAATAAAAATCATTGAGATAGCCGCCAGCAGGCTAATCAAGGCGATGAGCAGGCGATCCCAGAATGCTTTTAGTATATACGTCTTATTCCGAAATATTATCTGGTAAAAGTTCAGGTTTTCCTTGAGCCTAAAGTAGCTGTAAAACCCCTTTGTCCTCTGGGGATTTTCGTAACCCCAGAAAAAAGGAGGGGCGATAACCTGAGGAATCCGTTGAATCGCGCTGATCAAAAAAAAGGCCGGTTCCTCCTTGAATGCCGCGGCTACCCTTTTTTTAAACCATCTGTCGGCGGCGGGGCCTTGGCCGAAGTCATAGCCCTGAGCCCGAACCAGGCCTTCCGCATGCCAATCATCCAATACCGCCCCCCATTTATTTTCTCTTTCCGCAATCCCCAGCCAGGCAGCCATACCTGAGCCGGAAGCAAGATACCAATAACCTGTCTTTTGGTGGGTCCAGACTACCCAAGGGCCGATAAAAATAGCACAACAGACCAACACTACCGCGATTCCCTTCAATGTGCGCAGGCTAAAACGAAATAAATAAAACAAAAGCAGGCAAAATACAGGAATAAGCAGAAAGATTTCCACGCGGAATAAATACCCTATGCCAATGGCCGCTCCGCTTAAGCTCAGCCAGAAGAAATTGAGTTTCTCATCAGTGCCGCAGATAAAACAAAACAGCGCCAGCATAATGAAGAATACCTGAAAGGGATCAGCTAACGGCTGCAACTGAATAAATATTAAAGGCGGATAAAACGCGCTTAACCAAGCTGCGCAAACAGCAATATCTTGGCCAAATAATTTCTTAGCTGTAAAAAAGATAACTACCGGCAAAAATGCGCCAAGCAAGGCTTGGATTAGCGTAGCATATAAGAATAAAGGTTCTCCGAATAATCTGTAGATACCCGCTAAAAAATAAGGATAGGCCGGCGGCCGGAAATCTTCCGGGACTATTTTTTCAAGTTCAAATGGTAATTCCGTGGTAGGATTAATCTTTTCCCCTTCTTTGGCTAATTCCCAAGAAAAATTCTTAAGCGTTTCATCTGTACTTTCTGCGCCGCCAATCCTTCCATAACCATTTCCGCTGGCAACCATATAGGCCAACTCCGCATAATGGTAACTCATTCCGTAATGCGGCATTGCGGTATCAAATACCAAGGCAAAGACGATTCTTACAGCCGCGGAAACTAAGAACAGAATGATGAGATGTTTTTTCATAGGTTGATTTTCGCCAGGCCTTCACTGAAGGACACCGGGCAATACCCTAATTCCTTTTTAATCAGCCCGTGATCAAGTGTGGCATCCTGCGTGGCACTCCCTAGCGATTCGCGGGTAAAGACAGGGCAGGTAGAAACCTTTTCCAAAACCAAAGCCAAAGGATAAAGCATCCAGACCGGAATCTTAACCAGCATTTTTTTTCTGCCTCTTTTGGCCATAATCTGCCTGATTATCTCCTCAATGGTTACGGCGTTTTGGCCGCTGATATCATAATATTTGCCGATGGCTGCATCTGTTTCTAACGCTAAAATAATTGCCGAAACAACATCCTCTACAAATACCGGCTGCTTTAAGGCCCGGCCATTTCCAATAACGGGAATTACCAACGGCAATTTATCCAATATTTGCAGAAAGGTATGAAAAGGGCCGGAGGCTGTATTTCCATAAACCAAGGTAGGCCGTAAAATAGTATAGTCTATTCCAAAAGAACTCATTAGGTATTGATCGGCCTTTGCTTTTGATGTTCCGTAATGGCTTTTAACTTTATAACAGGTAGAGATGCTAGAAAGATGGATTAAGCGTTTAATGGAATATTTGCGGCAGGTCTCCACCAGATTTTTCACCCCGATGTAATTAATCTCCTCATTAAGCGCCGGGTCATTAGACTCTTGGATAGCAGCCAAATGAATAACCGCATCGGCTCCGGCAATGGCTTTTTCAATAGAACCCTTATCTCTGATATCACCGTAGCTAATTTCCGGGTTATCCTGCGCTATTTTGACAGCTTCGTTATCTCCAGACAAAACAAAAGCCATAATCTGATAATGTCTTTGCTTTAAGCTTAAAATAAGGTTCCTGCCGATAAAACCTGTGGCCCCCGTAACAAATATTTTCATTTCTTAAAAATGAACTTGACCCAGTTAGTAACCGAAGCAAGATCAAAGGAAAGCATCAGGCTAAATTCAAGGCCCGGGGTAATACAAGATTCGCATCCCCTGCGGTCGGCGAATTTAAAGGCCTCTTTAAACCCTGCCTCTAAAAAGCTTTTGGCTTCTACTGCCCCTACCAATCTATTGCAGGGATAAACCTTGCCGTCGACGTCCACATTGCAAAAAAACTGCCCTGCCCGACAGACAGGATAGCCGCGCTGCCTAAAGGGGAGGGTCTGCCGAGAGAAGTCTTTCCAAGCCACCAGGCATTTTAGGAATCTGGAGGAATTAACAATCGGGAGATTTCTCTTTTTCCCCTCCAGTAATTGCCTAAAGGCCTCCTGATGCTGTTGGTAAGTAGGAAGCATAGAGTCCGTATTGCCGGCCTGGCCTTCATTGTGATAGAGGAGCTGAAAAACCATCGGAACGCCTTCACTCCTACCCATCTCTAAAATCCGCGGCAGGCATTTTATATTATTAGTAGTTAAGACTGTAAGCGTCCATAATTTAACTCTCTCTTTAGCCAGCCTGATCGCCTCCATCACCTTAGGGTAACTATCCGGCATACGGTTGGCATTATGGGCCTCGGCCGGGCCGTCCCAGCTAATTAAAAGAATATCCAACTGCGCGATATCATCCAGATGCTCCTTTACCAAGTATCCGTTGGTATCCATAGTCACATATAAATTTTTACTTTTGGCATAGCGGATAATATCGCCGATATCTTCGCGCAGAAGTGGCTCTCCTCCCCAGAGTGCCACCCTTTCACAGCCGTAAACAACAGCTTGATCAAGTAATAAGAAAACCTGCTGGGTAGTCATTTCCTCTTTCCTTTGCGCTTGAGGAATCCGGCAATAGGCACAGCGCGACTGACAGCGGTCGGTTAAAGAAATCATAATGTTAAGAGGGATTCTTTTTTTTAAGAGCATTCCCTTGGCCGCCTTAGCCCCGACCCTAAATGCCTTTTTTATTACCTTCACACATCTCCTTTGAGCTAAATATCAACCCCGGACTTTATGCCTGCCATTAAGAATATACTGCTCCCGATACTAGCAAAGAAAGAGCCCGCCGAAATATCATTTCTCAATGACGCCGATAACCAAAGCATTGGCATTCTTAAAAGGGTAATCATGCCTGGCATTATTAATATCTTTGAAATGAGCCTCAACCCATCTGTTATCCCTGGAAACTCGCTTTAGGCAATGCATTTTTGTAAATTGTATCTTGCCTTCGTTTAATAACCTATCCATCACGAGGTTATGCCCAAGAGGTAAGGTCGCAATTATTTTCCCATTTGAAGCAAGCAGGCTTTTTAAATTTGCAATGGCCCGAAGAATTTTCATAGGCTCGTGCGGGTCTTCATCCCAGCCGACATGCTCTAAAGTTGAGATACTCACAATTAAATCATACTTCTTAAGAGGCTGAAAGTCACACACATCCGCGTTAATTAGGCCATCGGATTTATCATACTTATCCAAAATTTCATGATTAACAGGAAAATAGTGGGAAAGAACATCGCCTACCTCTAGGATTTCCTTGCCGCGATATCCACTCATCATTTCCCAGATAATTGGAATTTCCACCATCCTCTCATTCCTGAAAGTTATATTATACTTATGGTAAAAGTAGTTATAACTCTTTTCTTGAAATGTAAAGGTTCTGGATGATTTGAATATTTTGTAATAATAGCACCAAAAGGAGTTTAACAGCCAATTGATAATTTTTCCCATTCCTGCGCGAATGGCGCAATAAATTCCTTTCTCTCTGAAGATTTCCTTAGCTCTCGCAAATGGCCTTCTTATTTTTTTGACAAAATTATTCTGTTTCATTTCTTCTGGCCTTAAACCGCACCACCACTTTGTAAAATGACTTTGCCATTTCCATGTAATAAAACAACTCTTTCAACGATCTTATTTTTATTAACCTGCTAAAAACATAGCGCGGGCTCCAAATATACGATTTAAGAACAGTGTTCCTTCTTTTGACTAATTCCTCTGCCGAAAAATTCACAATCCGCCAAGGAGGGGGCATTTCGGCAAACTGCTGAAAATGATTCCAGCTAATGCCGTCTAAATAATTCAACTCCTTCATCTTGGCATAAACTTGCGTGCCGGGAAAAGGAGTGATAATCGCTAAGACGAGAATATCGGGACGGATAATCCTAATCAAGGACTCTGTCTGCCTAAAATCTTCTTCTGTCTCATACGGGTCGGAACCAAGGATTAAAGTCCCTTCCACTACGGGTATCTTGGCCCGGCGGGCATTTTGAAAAGCCGCGATAATCTTCTGCCGCGAAGATTTTTTATGAATTGCCTCTAAGGTCTTTTCTGAGCCGGACTCTACTCCAAAGGAGATTCTTTTACAGCCGGCTATAGACATCTGTTGGAGCATTTCATAATCAACGGTGTTGACGTGGGAATTGACCGTGTAGCCCTTAATCCCGGCCTGAGGCAGATATTTAACTATTTCCAGCGTTCTCTTTTTATCCACGGTAAAAGTGGAATCGTTAAAAACAAGGAAATTGGTGTTGTATTTCTTTCGGCAGATTTCTATCTCACGAAAGATATTGTCCGGCCGCCGGAAGCGCACCGCCTTACCGTGATTCTTCTCCACACTGCAAAAGGTGCAGGTAAAAGGACAGCCCCGCGAAGAATCCATCTCCGCGATATTCCATACTTTCCGGGAAAATCCGCGGACGGTATGCTTATTTTCATACAGGCCGAACGGCACCATATCCCGCCTGGGGAAAGGAATAGAATTAACATCCGGCATTTTTGCCCGGTCCGGCGCGAGTTTTACTTGGCCGTTTGAACGATAAACCGTCCCCGGCACAGCACAAGGAAACCGCTTCTTTTCAATGACAGCAATTACCTCCGGCAGGATCTCTTCCGCCTCAGCGATAACCCCGAGATCAAAATTGGGAAATTCAGAGAGGGTCTCCAAGGGGATGGCTGAAACATGCGGGCCGCCGACAATGGTAAAGATGCCCCGATTTATCTGCTTAGTAATGGAGGCAATCTGGTGGCCGAAATATATTGCCGGAGTTACACAAGAAAGGCCGATAACATCGGGTTTAAAATCATTAATCCTGGAACGCACGTACTCTTCGGTAAAAGGCTCCACGCAAAAATCCCACATCTGAACTTGATGCCCCGCCTCAATGCAGATCGCAGCCAAATATCCGAGATTTACCGGATACTGCACCGAACTTAAACTTAGTGTCTTATTTGCATCTTGAACTTTTACGAAGGCGATTTTCATCTACAAAATCCCTCCTTATGGACTTTTGTTTAAACCGTTCTATATTTCACCTAAGGGATAGGTATCTATAGTGAATAAACCTGACCAGCGGAATCTCACTGCCAAACAGAAAGACGACGGCAAAAAGAACCGTAAGCAGGACCGAGTAGATAAAAAATCTCTTCTCTTCAAAGAGCCGCTCCGGCTCCTTGACTATGGAATCGGGCTTATGCGACAGCCACCAGAACCAGGTAAAAAATACGATTAAAAACGGAGATATCACCACTAATGCCGGCTCCACGCGCACAATAAATATGCCGAAAGAAAGATTAAACATCATCAGCCAGAGAATCATAAAAGTGGATAATGCCTCTCTGGTGTATTTATGGTATGACTTTCTATATTTAACCCGGTCAACGCTATTGGAGATAAACTCGTATTCCGCATAGCGTTTGGCGGTCATCAGAAAACAGCCCAAGGACCAGATCGCCACCAGCAAAGAAACAGGAGGCAGAAAATTTCCTCCCGCGGCGTACCAGCCCAGCATCACTCTTATGGGACTGTTGGCGGATTCGGACATAACGTCTATGTAAGCGGTATCTTTAAGACGAAAAGGCGGCATATTATAAAAATATGAAAATACGAAAAATAGAATCAGTATTACAAAAAAAATGAAGTTGATGAAAAAATAGCTAAAGAATAAGGCGGCAAAAAGAATAAATCCCGCTGCTACTAAAAGGATGGTTTTATTCACCTCTCCCGAGGGAATCGGCCGGTGCCGTTTTTTCGGATGAAAGGCATCGGTTTTAGCATCCATAATTTCGTTCATTATATAATTAAAAGAGGAGGCAACGCAGACGATTAACGCTGCCGCTGTAAGCTTAAGAAAAAGCGCAAAGGTAAGGGGTATCAGGTTTAATTTGAAAAAAACCACCACCCCGGCAATTACAAAAATATTCTTGTGGCAATGGTCAAAACGCATTACTTTTAAATAAGGTAGAATATTTATTTGTGAATTCCATTTATTTAAGTTATCGCTATAATATTTGAAAGAGAGAAGCTTTTCAATTTCTCTGAGTTGCCTAATTATCGGGACACTGTTTTCATCTAACTGCCTTCTTGCGCTCTGCTTAAGGAGAATTGCTTGACAGCCGCAAGATTTTGCTCCTTTAATGTCTACATCTATTCTGTCACCGACGTAAAGCAGATGTTCCGGTTTACAACCCCATAGCCGAAGAGCATAGACAAACCCTGCTGGATTCGGCTTGAACGCTTTAATCTCGGAATCCGTGCCACACAAGACAAAATCAAATAAATCGCGCGGGTATCCTAAGGCCTCTAATTTTTCTTCTGCCGGATAATCGGAAAAAACCCCTAATCTATAACCTCGGCGCTTAAGCTTACCCAAAAAAAGCACATTTTCCTGATTGGCAATCTTCTTAAGCCAGTAAACGGGCCTCTGATGCATCCATTCTTCAATCACCTCTTTAACTATGCCAATATCTATCTTAAGCCCGGAGGCAGTCAGATTAAGATGCTCGGCTTCTAAATCAGCAATGGATTCTAAGCAGCGCAATTTTTCCAAATCCTTACGAAACTGGCTAACTATTCTTATCCTATCCCACATTGTGTGCCGCCTGCTACCAGTATTAAATAATAGGGACCAACCCATAAGCAATCTTATAAGCGACTGGTTATAAAGCGTCCCGTCAACATCAAAAAGGATGGCTTTAATATTTTGGAAATCTCGTAGAATACTTAAACGGCCTTGCTTATCCGTGCCCTGAAGGATGCGGTTTCCTGTCCGCGAATGTATAAAAACGAATTTTTTATAGACTAAAAATTTTATAACAAATAGCGCCGCCGCTGAAGCTGCCGCGGATAACAGATAAAATACTTTTAGTATCTGGGTGAGAAAGCTTACCAGCAAAATATTCAATAAATTGAAAAATACCAAGGCCATGATATACTTAAAAAGAGCCCGCCTGCCGGAACGAACCCTAAAAATATAGCTATTTAAAAAGAATCCTTCGGCAGTAATTAAAAGATAGGAAATGCTCACTGCCGCTAAATAATGCAATCCTAATATTTCTTTTCCCATCCAGACCAAAAAAATATTAAGCGGGTAATTAAATACGCCCAATAAAATAAATTTATCAAAACGGGATTGATATATTTTTCTAGCCATATTTCCTAATATCTTCATCTCTTTAGAGAAACTTTCTCTTCATCGTATCTTTTATTATGGATAAGATTTCTTCCGCTCTCTTATCCCAAGAGTTTTCTTCTGCTTTGCGCAGCCGTTCGGCGATCTTTTCCTTGCTGTCTTCCTGCATTGCTTTTTCAATTAAATCAATAAATTCATCCTGATTATTGGCGATATAAATAATACCCTTGTATGACTGCACTTCGGGAAGATTGGTTGAGACAACCGGTTTTCCCATTGCCGTGTACTCATGCATTTTACTGGGGTTGACGTTTTGATTAAATTCCGAATCCACTTTATAAGGGATAACGCAAACATCAAAGGCCTTCAGATAACCGAGTAATTCATCATTATTTATCCAGCCCAAGAGGTGCGCATTAGGCAGGTATTCAAATTCTTTGTAGGCCCCTGTCTGGTCATATCCTTTCTCCAGCGGGCCGATTAAAACAAAAGACCAGTCCGGCCTTTTCTGGGCAGCGTAAGCCAACAATTCAATATCCGTCCTATTGTGTATCGTGCCGAAATATCCGATAATAGGCTTTTTTATTTTCTCCATTATCAAATTTTCCCTGATCTTGGGACTCTGCAGTCTCCTGTAATAATTAATATCCGCAGCGTTAGGAAGATAATGGGTATTGCCATTATGTTTTCTCTTGTTTTCATACAGGAGTTTGGAGGTCGTAAACACGATGTCTGCCCTTTTTAGCAGCTCAACTTCTTTCTTTATGACTATTTCTCTGGTTTTTTTAGAAAGCAACTCGTCTGAAGCCGCATATTCATCATAACATTCAAAAATCACCAGGTCTTCATCCAGCAGGCCCAGCGATTCAATCTGAAAAGGATAGTAAACCCAAACCACCCTTCTTTCCGCCTTAAAGCCGCATTTCCTCAACACGCCTGCAAGTTGATGCCTCAATAATTTTCGATTAATCAGAGTGAAGAAATTCCGGTTTAAAAAAAGATAATCCGGCAAGAACAAACAAGGCAGATGCACATAAAGGTTTTCGGCGATGGCCCGCAGGATATCCTTTTGCAATACCCATCTTTTGAATTTTAAAAAATGCAGAAAGGGCGTGGTAAAAAAGATTACCGGCCTTTCTACGCAGAGAACCTTTGATCCTAAATCTAACTTAGACTTTATCGCGCTGATGGCGGCTTTCCGCACAAAACCCTCCCAGTCCGAGTCTAAAATCTTTCTTGCCCCCTGGCTTATTGACTGCGCAAAAAAAATAAAGTCGCATTGCATCTGCTTGAGCCCCTCCCGCTGGTTAAGTTCCCTTAAAGATTACTCTCCCCGAAACAAAAGGTTAAGGTAAATTCGCTGGGTCTTTTCTGCCTTATCGCTGATAGAAAACATTTTTTCAACCCTTTCTCTACCCTTCCTGCCCATCTCCTCTGCCAAGGCCGGTTCCCGTATGAGCCATCTAAGCGCTGCACTTAACTGTTCGGCATCGCCGGGCTCAAATAACATGCCTGTGATTTCATCCTCAACAATCTCGATAATCCCGCCGACTTTGCTGGCGATTACCGGCTTATTCACCGCCATTGCCTCAATCAGGGTCCTGCCAAAACTTTCGGCAAAGGTGGGAGCCGCTAATACATCAAAAGCCCGATACGCAGAAACTATGTCTATCTTGTCTCCTTCTATAAAAAATACCTGTTTTTCCATACCGGAATCAAAAACCATCTGCCTTAAACCGGAAACAAAATCTTCATCACAAAGATACGAGCAGTTGGCTGAATTGCGCAAGGCCCCGATTATGGCCACGCAAATATCGGGATTTTCTTTCCGTATTTTAGAGACGGCTTGCAGCAGAATATGGTGGCCTTTATCCGCAAAAATGCGGCCGACGATGCCCACCAGAAAGGAACTTTCCGGAATTCCGAAGCGCCTGCGGAAGGCCGCTCCTGAATTTTCATCTCCGAGAAATTCCTGCAAGTCAAGGTAGTTATGAATGACACTGATTTTTTGACGATTTCCCGCAAATGACCGAAAAGTGTTGGCGCTCCAATGCGAATTGGCAATCAGCCAATCAGCCCGATCTAAAAATCCCCGCCTGATGATTCTTCTATTATAAAGGTTCTCCCGTAGGTGACAAACAATGGGCACGCCGGCTAACTTTGCCGCCACCACACCATATTGGCTTGCGGCAACATCATTGGCGTGAACCAAAACAGCACCTTCCTCATGAATAACTTTTACCAGCCGCCACACCGTAGTTAAATAAGGCCAAGGGTTAAGCCATTTCAGGCAGATGTTATGCAAAGGAACAATGAAAACCTTTACCTTGAGTTTCTCTAACTCTCTGCTCAAGGCGCCTTCAGCTGGCAGCACCACTACTGGCTCAAAAACTTCCCGGTTAAGATGCTTAATCAACATTAGCAGGCTAGTCTCAGCGCCGCCAATCTCTGAAGATTTATCTACATAGATTATCTTCTTTTTCAGGCATTTTTCCCCCTCTTTAAGCCTTTCCTTCAAAATCCGGTAAATATTAAAGAATGGGCGGTTAATACTGGCTAACTCGCAAGCCAACCAGGCGACTGTTTTATCTTCCACATTGATACGCTTAAGCGCGTAAGGGTCCGCGCCCAGACAATTTACTCCTTTTTCAGCTGTCACCGCAAATCTAAAATCCAGCTCCTCTAATGCTGACTTTACCCGCCTATTAGAGGCCACTTCAAACGGATAAGCAAAAGTCAGAACTCGTTGATTAACTTTATCCTCAATAATTTTCTTAGATAGCGATATTTCCCGGTAAATATCGTCCGTTTTCAGACGAGACATTACCTGATGTGAACAGGAATGAGCTCCGAATTCAATATGATTATTGCTCATCTTGACTACATCTTCCCAAGATAGATACAATCCATCAGTAATTTGCCCCTCATCTTTTATCCCAAAATTGCGAGAGATGGTTTCCAATATCTTAAATTTCTCTTCCAAATCTAGGCCTGAAGAATCTTTTAATATCTCCTTAATTCTGAGGAATTCTTCTTCCGAAGAGCCTGCTTTCGACAAATCACTATTCTTGATTATCCCTCTGCTTACTAATTCCATACGCAAGGCTGGATTAAGCCTCTCTGCGCATATTTTAAGTTTCAGATAATATAACAGGTGGTGCCAGAGCAATTTATTTGCTTCCAGGCAATCCGTGGCTAAAAATATCGTTGCCAGAAGATTATATTTTTTAAATAGCGGGTAGGCATTGGTGAAATTGTCCTTAAACCCGTCATCAAAGGTGATTATCATTGCCCCCGTCGGAAGTTTCATTTTATCTTTGGCAACCGGCAGCAATTGTGCAAAGGAAATAATCTTAAAATGCCGCTTTAAGAACCTTATCTGACGGTAAAAATTTTTGCGGGAGACCGCAGGATAGTAGGGAAAAAGGAGCTCATCATTAACGCTATGGTAAGTAAGAATAGTGAGCTCGTTCCTGCCTTGGTTAAATATTCTGCGCAAATAAAGCAGGCAGACAGCGATTCCCGAATAATAAAGCACAGCGTCAATTAGACAGAGCATTTTTTCTTTTATATTCGGCGGCTGGGCCATATTATTTCTCCAGGATAAAAAGAAACCCTTGATGGGTTTTATTCTCGCAAAACCAGTCAAAATACGCTGTGGCTAAGAACACGGAGAATAAAACCAGCTTAATTAAAGTCCGTAGTATTGCAACCTTCTGTATGAAAAGAAACATCTCTCTTGCCAAAGAACCAAAGCGGCCAAAGGTATATCTTTTTTCTGCGATTTTAAATCCTGCTGCCTCTATCTTACGGATAATCTCTTCCTCCCGGTAATTATCCCTGACCTTGTCTTTCATTGCGCTAGTGTTATCGGGTTTTAAAAGAGTGTGGCGATAAAGCACCGGTGTCAGGCCAACATGAAAGACAACTTGTCCTCCATCAGCTAAAATATTATAAAAATTGCTTAAGACATGCTGGTCATCTTTAATATACTCCAGCACATCAACACAAATTATCAAGTCAAACTTGGCATCTATCGCCTCTGAAAGGTCAATAAGGTCCTTTTGTTTAAAATTAATCGCTGCCTTGGTCTTAGGTGAGCTGGCGGATAATATCCTCTGGCAAAGCTCAATGTTATTATTGCTCTTGTCTACCCCCAATATCGCTGCGCCAGTTAAATTTCTTTCGCACCAGAAAGAATAAGCCCCTACTCCGCAGCCGGCATCCAATATCCTTAATGATTTTTGTTCTTTAAAGCGCTGCTTTAAATAATTAGTAATATGGAAGGCTCGGGTTCTATCGCCAATCTGGTCAATGCCATAGATAAGATAGAATATTTTGGCTTTTAAATTTGCTGTGCCCTTGTATTGCTCTCGGCCGAACATAATTATCCCTATCTTCCGTTATTCTGCACCGTCTGCCTCAGAACACTCTCCACCTTTTGGCCTACCATCGGCCAGCCGAATCCCTCTTCTGCTCGCCTCCTGCCGTTGTCCCCCAGTTTTTTAGCGTAATCCTGATCAGTTAATAAACGGATAATCGCCTCAGATATTTCTGTGATATTGTCAGGGTCAACCATAATCCCGGTAATTCCGTCAACTACCGCATCCTCTATGCCTCCGGTCCTTGAGGCAATGACCGGCTTTGCGCAGGCATTCGCCTCCAGATACACGATGCCAAAGCTCTCATAGTCTATATCTACGGTTTTAGAGGGCATCACAAAAACATCGCAGGCATTGTAATAAACTGGCAGGTCCTCCGGTTCAATATGCCCCAGAAAGCTTACATATTTTTCCAGCCCCAAATCTTTGACCATCTTCTTCAGTTTTTGCTCCTCTTCGCCTTTTCCCGCCACAAGATAAATAAGTTCGGGCACCTGCTTAAGCGCCAAAGGCAGGGCGCGCAAAACATTTTCGTGGTTCTTCTTGCCTACTAAGCGGGCAACGGTTAGCAAAACTTTTTTGCTTTTTATGCCCAGCTTTTCTATTATATCGGCCTGCGGCCGGAAACTTATAAATCTATCCGTATCCGCGCCGGGATTAATGATATGTATGCGGGCTGAAGGATAGCCGTAATCCTCTACCAATTTATGGGTAACCCGGCTATTTACCACAACCGCATCCGCGTTATTTAATACAACCTGAGAGGCCCATCTATCAGACAGGCTGAACCTGCGAAAATAAGCATTCAAGTCAGTGCCGTGAACCAATATTACATAGGGTATCTTAAAAAACTCCTTTGCGAAAAAACTACTCAGCCAATGGACAGACCCAAAATGGCCGAAAAAAATGACCTCTATCTTTTCTTTCGATATCCAATGCAAATGTTGACAAACAATCTCTAAAGACGATGGACGAAATCTGCTTCTCAGCCTCTTAATACAAAAATCCTGCTTGCGGTCAAAAGTCTCGCTGCCGGATTGCCGAGGGGCCAAAACTGTAACCTTGTGGCCGCGCCTGCATAATTCTTTGCAGATATGGTAGTTAAAAATCGCGATCCCGCCGTCCGCAGGCGGAAAATCCGAAGAAATAAATAGAATTTTCATAGGACTGTATTGTGCTTCAGCCGCCAATAAATATGCTGTTTCAATCTCTAAACCAATAGCTAACTTTGCTCCTGTTTTGCCATAAGCAAAAGTCGTTCCTCCCAAGCCACATCCGATATCCAAAACAACCTTGTCCTCAAAAGACGCGTAGTTACGATAGGACTCTCGATAATAATCATTGCCTTTGTCTATTTGCATATCAAAATAGTCAACAGTCATTGGGTTTGTAGGAATAATAAGGCTTTCGGGATTGGGATACCGCGAACAGGTAATCTTGAACTTAGGAAATACCTTATTAATGTTGGTTAAAATGAATGTACCTATATCCCATTTCATCAGGGCATCCAATTACCAATACATTTATTCCTTCTTAAGAATAACTTTTAACTTATCAAACATCGTGATTCTTCTTATCCACTTATTCCAAAAAAGCCAGGCGCAGAGCCTGCTAATAATCTTCGGCAGGCCCTTATTGTGAAAAAAATCCAACGTGGAATCAAAATTACACTTTTTCTTTTCATTAAAGGTATGCCATCTCATCTGGTCGTTTGCCCATCTATATAGTTTCTTGCGTTCCCGAAACGGCATTTCCGGCGTCTCAAAAATCGGGTCATTCACCCAGTGAGAGGCCTCACTGATAAATTTCTCCGGGTCCTTGCGGAAATAATTATTCTTAAAGGCCCAGTCGTAAAGAGGCGTGTTGGGAAAAGGGATAAGGTTGTAAAACCTGGCGTCATACACCGGGTATTTCTTGGCTAATCTTACGGAATCCTCAATGTCCGCCCGTGATTCGCCGGGCGAACCTAACAGGAAAAAAAGCGTTACCTGATAGCCCAAATCGCAGGCGTCCTTAATGGCCTGCTCCATGGTTTCAATCTTCTCTCCTTTACGAAGATTAGATAGTATTCTGTTATTCCCGGCCTCCACACCAAAAGCAATATACCAGAATCCGACTTCCTTCATCCGGCTAAGAAGTTTTTTATCCGTCTTGTCCGCCCTCAGGCCGTTGCCACAGGAGATTTTGAGCCCCTTCATCTTGCGCTGCTGGATTTCATCGCAGACAGCAAACACCCTTTCCCTGACTAAGGAAAAGTTGTCATCCGCGACCGCAAAGTCCCTGTATCCTTTATCAAACCAAAACTGGATTTCTTCGGCAATAGAGAGAGCATTTCTGGTCCTGAATTCTCTGCCTATGGTCATCCGGACCGGACAATATATGCAGTCATAAGGGCAGCCTCGCGAGGTAACAATATTGATAAAACGTGGGTATTTATCCAGCTCAACTTTTGAATATCTGGGGAAACCTATTCCATCCAAGTCATTGATAAAATCCCTGTCGCCAGTGTAGGTTATACCCCTTGGCCCGTCTCTAAAAAGCAGACCTTTTATCTGACGCAAGGGCTTCTCGGCCCTGCACAGTTCCACAATTGTCTCTTCTCCCTCTAGGGTTATCCCAAAATCAACAGCCGCGCATTCCTTTAAAACCTTGTCCCTTAAAGTGGAAAGGTGCGGGCCGCCGGCCACTATAGGCACATCAGGATAAATATCCTTGATCGCCTCAATCAACTGATAAGTAAATCTGGAGCCGAATGACATCATACTTATGCCGATTAGGCCGGGATTAAATTTTTCTATTTGCCTTTTTAAATCGCCGAATTTATACCCCAGCCCCAGGTCAAAAATCTTATTCTGAATACCTGCCTCATCCAAAGCCTCCGAAATATAAGCTAACCCTGTAGGCAGCCAGCGGCTGTTATAATGCGACTTATGATAATGCGGCTTAATCAACAAAACCACGTTATTCTTCATTCTATAAATTGCCCCCGCAGGTAAAATCTGAATTTTCATTCCCTTTAATGCAGGTCATACTTATAAGGCTTCCTACCCTATCCCTCAGTATTCGGCTTAAAAACTTAGAGATATTTACCACTGCCCTCTGCTTTAAATTTGCGCTTTCGCCGCCCAGAAGCTCCATCTCCTTATCGCTGTAAAAAACTTTAAGATTGTTTATTTTAAAACTGGGGCAGTTTTTTTTGATGGCGCGGCGTAAAGTAGCCGGGGTAAATTCGTAGGTGTGGTGATCGGTTGTCGCCATACCATAGGGCTTTCTTTTCAGCCAACAGCCGGCTCGGGATACCTGATATAAAGGCTCGCCAATATTGGGGACCCCGATTATCAAAATTCCGCCGGGTTTGAGAATTCTTTCAATTTCTTTCAGCAGACGCGCCGGATCCGGCACATGTTCCAAGACATGCCATAAAATAATATAATCAAAGAAGGAGCTTAAATGATGGGCTTCAAATAATGCCCCGTTAAAAATGTGCCTGAGGCCTAACGTATTTCTTGCATAATCACAAAATTGCGTAGATACCTCCACGCCATAGGCCTCCCACCCTAAGCGCTGGGCTGTCTTAACCCTAAAACCATAAGCGCATCCCACATCAAGAAACCTACCGGGCTTCATCTGTTTCCTTCCGCTGCAGGGAGGATCTAAAAAGAATGTCTCATCGTCTATTATATCTATCGCGCCCAACATCTCGGGGTATGCCTGTGAATAAAATTCAGCCATCTTCTCTTCGGTTGCCTGAGGATTACTATAGACCAACCCACATTTGGGGCATCTTACTCTAATACGGTGCAAAATATATTTATCTTCTGAATCATTAACCGCATAAACCGTCTGCCGGTCGCCTCCGCAAAGGTTGCATTTTATATACCTGTAGCCCGGTTTCAAATCTTTATTCATCAAAGCTTTCTCTTATGGTCTCAAACATCTTATAAGTTAATTTGTCCCAGGAGTGTTGTTGGGCAAGCTTCTTACCACACTGCGTCCTGTCTCTAACATCGCTCTTAAGAACATCTTTGATGGCATCAATAAAGGCGCCGTGGCCTTGCGCAAACCATATTAGTTCCTTAAGGCCTTCTGTTTCTTTTGCCGGCGTTGAAACCACTGGCTTTCCCGCCGCCAAATATTCCCAAAGCTTAAGAGGGCTTGAGTAATCATTCCATTTATGCATCTTGTAGGGGATTATGCAAACATCTAACTCTTTAAGATATTGCGGTATTAATTCATACGGCCGAGGGCCAAGATAGTAAACATTTGCCTGCTGAGCCAATTCCTGTACTTTAATTTTAACCTCGGCTGCAACAGGCCCGACAATGACCAGCGACCAGCTGTTGTTATGCCCGGCAATTTTTTCAAGGAGCTCAAAGTCTACGCGGCCGGTCAGACTACCGGTGTAGCCGATGCGCGGCGAAGGTATTTTTACCAAGTCGGCGGCAATAGAAAGGCCTCTATTTTGCGCCGCGCTAAATACTTCAAAATTTGCTCCGTTGGGGGCATAATAAACGTGGGGATGTTTTTCCATTAAAAACCCATAAAGCCCCTGCCCGGTCGTAAAAACTAAATCTGCCTTTTTTAATAAATCATCTTCCAGTTCTTTTATGCCAAAAACTTCTTGCCCATCTATATGCGACAAACAATATTTATCGTAACATTCATACACGATTAAATTTTCTCCGGCCAAGCCAAGGCAGGAAAGTTGCTGCGGCCGGTATATCCAAGATATAATCTTGCCTGCCCCCGGCGCGATTTTCCGCGCTAAGTCCCGCACCTGAGCGCTAATCATCTGCCAGGCAGAAGATTTTTTATTCTGCCAGCGCCTTCCTCCCTTCGGAAGCCATACCACCGGAGTAAAAAGATAGAGGTTTTCGCTAAGGCGCTGCGGGCTCAACCATCCTGCCTTGCAGTATCTCTGAAGCGACGGCGAACACAACTGCCTTAAGGAGAGGACAGGATTAACGCAGAGGATTGCGGCTCGGCCCACGGCCTGCCGGGCCAAGGCCTCCAGCATCGGCCGCCGGTGAAAGGTCTGCCAGGGGCTGACCAGATAGACAACTATAATCATATCGAAATCAAACGTTAAAACCAATTGTCCGGGCAAATTGCTGATAAATATTGTCCCAGTCCAATCCCTGCGCAAAAGCCATCCTCTCTCTTATTGCGTCAGGATCCCCGGTAAATTCAAGAGACGCGTAAATTAACTTTTGGAATTCAGCAAAGTCACTGGCGATGTTAATCACCCCGCCCATCTGCTTTACTTCATAAAGATTAGTTGAGACAACCGGCTTGCCGCAAGCCAAATACTCAAAAACCTTATATACCCTCATGCTATTGGTGTCAGGACCCACCTTATAAGGAAGTATCCCTACATCAAAATAAGCCACATAGTTCGGAAGAATCCCAAAAGGCTTCTCTCCCAGCCAGAATACATTTTCATTCCGGCAAAGCCGCTCCAGGGTCTTAAATCCATAATCCCTGTACGGCCCGATAAGAACAAAGGCAAGTTCTTTATTGCTGCTGGCTAACTTCTCCATTAAATCAAAATCAAACCGCCAGTCTATGCAGCCGGCATAACCGATTATTCCTTTCTTGCCGCTAATTGCGGACCAATCGCAAGGTTTAGCAACAGAATCATTTAAGGCGGAGTTAAAATGCTTGAAATTAACTCCAAAGGGAATAAAATATGTGGCTGGATTTATATTACGGCGTTTGTCATATTGTGATTTAGCAGAACAGATAACATAATCTACTTTCCGACACATTTGTACATCAAGCTCCTCTATTATATCCTTTATTTCCCTTGAAGAAGGAAACTCCCCGACTTCATCAAAGGTGCGGTAGATGGACCTCTTCTCACTCAGTCTGCCAACAAGATGAGCATCATAGGGAAACCACATCCATAAATAATCAACTTTCCAATCCAGTTTTTTTAGGATATATTTAATTGAAAGCAATAACAATTCTTTACTTAACCTGATCATCTTACGAGCAATCTGGTCAGGGAAGTATCTTGAAATAATGGAAAATTGAAGAGGCAGCATAGGTGGAGGGGTTACCACATAAAGATTATTATGAATCTTGCGCAGATCCCTGTTCAAAAGCCGATAGACATAATTCTGTTTGCCTTTTAATCCCCAAGTTTGAATATAGCGCGGAGACCTGTTGACATAGAGGACCTTATTATTCTTCGCCAGCCTTACCGCCTTTTCCTGCGGATGCGTTTGAAAACTCTCCCAATCAGAAGGAGCTAAAAGAACATGGGTATCAACGTAACTCATACTTTTATTGGTTTTATGCATGGCCTTGACTACCAATGCCTTTCTAGATAACTTCTATAGTAGGCAAGCTTATCTACCAGGGAAACACATTCATTATCACAGTTCTGCACGCAATCCTCACAGAGAGGAAATTGAGGGAGATTCCTTCTTATCTTAGACGCTTTTTCAGAATACCAGATTTGCTCAATGGAAGAATCCTTAATATTACCGAGGCTTTTGCCTAAATAATTACAGGGAAAGACAAAGCCAGCCGGGTCAATAAATAAATCTGCATATCCGGCTACGCACGCCTGGGTTCTTTTCTTGCCTTGCGTATATCTAATGTAATGGTAATTTGCGTAAGACCACGGTAGTGAAAGATACAACTGCCTAATTTTATCCAGTTCGCTGCCAGAAAAAGCCAACCGGTCCTTTATTTCTTCATTACAGAAAAAGTCATCTCCGACCTTGGGAAAAGTAAAAGATATCCCTATCCCGCGCTCCAGACAGAGCTCCCGAAGCATATCTATGTCTTTAATATTTGCGGGCTGCAGAACGCAATTCGCAGATATGGAGAAGTTTGCATACTTCTGTTTTACCGGCAGGAGTCTTTCAATGCTTTCTGAAACCAAAGAAAAGGCCTGGGGTATTCCGCGTATTTTATTATGCGTATCGGCGATTCCGTCTAATGAAAGCGAAACATTTAGAGATATTTTAGGGTCTAACCTGCTACGGATTAACAATGTGTTTTGATAAAGCGGCTCAACTAAGAAACCATTTGTATTAAAACCGATACTTCTTAGCCCGCGACAGTTTTTGTTCAAGACATCAATAATCTCAGGGATATCTTTTCTTATAAAAGGCTCTCCGCCAGTAAAGGAAACCGTGCGCAATTCTCTCCAGAATTTTTTATTGACGAAAATAGCCTTAATTTCAGATAGCGACATTTCGCCGCTAAAATCCTTCTTCTTCCAGATAGCGCACATTTCACATTTGCTATTGCACCTGTAAGTTATGCCTAACAAAAGGTACCGGGGCAAGATAGGCCGATTTAAAATAAACCTGCAATAATAATAGGGCAAAGAGTGTAAGGCTGTTGATTTTATAATCCCTAAAATTGCTCTAAATTTCATGATTAATCCTTTTGCACGTTAAATCTTCTCCTTACGCAAAGCTGTTAGACGTTGTTTAACCTTCGCTGCGGATTGCAAAACATATTTTTCAAAAGGATATAAAACAGGGTAGAAAAAATCCAAAACCTCCCCTATTGCATATCTAAATTGGAAATTGCCGCCTCTTTTTCTTGACGGAGCGGCGCTTAAAACTTTTTCATAGACCCCTTCAGTTTTATCTAACATCACCGGCAGGGTATAACGCGCATCAATAGAACTTACGGCGTAATCAACCATCTTTTCTCTTAAGACATCATCTTCAACAATCTGCGTGAGCCGCTTGGCCATTTCATTATAATCACCCTTAGGAACAAGAAAACCATTCCTGCCGTCTTCTACATTCTCTATACCTCCGGCTGCCGTAGTTACCACTGGCAAGCCGCAACGCAACGCCTCTAAGATAGTGTACACTTGACCCTCCATATCCGAAGACATACAAAAAATATCAAATCTTCCTAATACTTCCGGAATCAGACTACGGTCAATATGACCGACTAATTTGAAACAATCATCTATACCGCATTCTTTAATCAATTCCTTTAACTCCTGTTCCCTCTCGCCGCCACCGCAAAGCACAAAACGGATATCTTTAGATAAAACTCTCTTCTTCATTGTTGCTGCTGCCTTGATAAATATATGCTGGGCCTTGCGCGCATTCAGGTTCCCCACTGAGCCAATGACAAAATGATGCGGCTTAATGTCATAGGCGGAAAAAATCTGATAGTTTTTATCTTTCCTATTAAACTTCTCAAAATCCAAACCCAAACTAATAACATCTATCTTACTACGGGAAATCCCTTGATTTACAATCATTAATTCCGCATTTCTCTGCGTAGTAGTGATGTAACTATCTGCCTCCCACGGATAACACCATTCGCGTAAAGCCAAAGGCGTCTTCGGAAAACCAAACCTAGCCCTTCCATTATTTATAATAGGGAGATGGCTGGTAGAAACAAAAGGAATGCCTAATTTATATGCCGCGGCCATCTGCAGCCGATTACAAGAAGGCGCGCCCTGATTGAAATGAATGATAGCCGGATTTAGTTCTTTTATTCCCCGGCAGAACTGACTGACTATACGGGAATACGCTCCGGATGGCGATGGCTTGACTGAATACCCTACCTTCGCCTTCTTCAATTCATCACAGAATTTGCCCAGTCCTGTCTGATCAGCGCGGGGAAAAAACCAGACCTCTAACGCATAACCACGCGACTTCATCCCCCTAATGATATCTAAGAAATAGATATCCCCGCCGCCATAAACGCTTATAGGCGCCACAAACAGGATTTTTTTATTGTTGTGCCAATACATTTATACTTTAGTCGGCCATAATCTTTTGACCGCTGCAGTAAAAGCCAGGCCGTATATATCTCTTATTGCAGAACGCGATTCCTCATCAATCGCATATTGCACAAAAATAAACACAATTAAGAATATGCAAGGGCCGGACAAGGCCCCTGCCCAACCAGATAAGGCAAAAAGATACTTTGATAAAACAGAGACTAACACTCCGGCTAAACAGGCAAAGGCGCTTATGCGCAAGGGTCTGATGATAATTAGCCAACTGGTGCGAAAAATCTTCTTGACCAGCCATAAAGACGCAATGCTGACTATCAAGAAGATTATCGCAAAAGCAACTGCCACGCCTTCAATGCCAAACGCCCTACCCCACCAGACAGCCAAGGGAACAACAAAAGCAATCCGGAATACATTTACCCACAGCTGGTAACTCGGTTTTCCGGAAGCATAAAGCACGCTTCCAGCCGGAGCGGCAATTGCTTCGCTTAGCCCGTAAAAGCAAAGTATACGAAAAACACCGTAAGCCGGCTGCCATTTTGTGCCGTATAAGAGGTCCATTACTGAAGGCGCAAATAAAACCAGTATCAGCGCAACAGGCATTACTGCCATCCCCAATAAATGCATCCCTTTCAAATACCCCCTTAACATCTTTGCTGAATCATACTTAACCATAGCAAATAAGGGAAAGGCAACTGAAACCCCTATCTCACTGATATAGGTTACAGGGATATTAGCAAATCTGTAAGCAAAACTATAATACCCTAACTGTACTGAATTAAACATCTTACCTACAATGATGTAGTCAATGTTAAAAATTACAAAAATAAGATAACTGTTAAAATTAGCTACCAAACCAAACCGCAGCAATTTCCTTGCCATTTCTCTGCTGAAACATAAAGGAAACTTTATGCCGGAGAAAAAAATCAAATAAATTGACCCCAAGATAACCGAGACATAAGAGCTAATCACAAAGCTCCACGCCCCCATCTTTAAATACGCCGCAATCACCAAAACTATGCTCCCGCTGGCGGTAAAAATCAAACTGAACCAATATTTTGTCCTATACAATAGCTCCCTTTGCAACAGAATAAAATGGACATTGGCAATCATCCCCAAAAGCGGCTCAAAGGCCATTACCTTCAGAAATAAAACCAGCCGGGGCTCATGGAAAAATTCGGCCAGGGCGCCGGAAGAAACGAAAATCAAAAATACGGTAATAATTGAGCCGGTAATTATTATCCAGAAGGCCGTGCCGGCAGCAGTTTCCGGGTCCTCGCGGTTCCAAATCAGGGCAGAATTAACCCCGAAGGAGATAAAGATACAGAAAAGGCCGCAAGCTGCGGTGGCCATGCTGAACAGCCCGAAAACATCCGGGCTAAGCATTGCCGCAACCCAAACCATGGCCAACATCCGCACCGCCTGCGCGGTGTAAGCGGCAGCTGCCGCCCAGAAAGAAGCCTTTAATCCGCGATGAGTCAGGCCGGCCATGTCCGTCATTTACTAAATATCCTGCCCTTTTAAACCCAGATTTTGGGTTAAAATATTATCCAATCCAAAGAATAAACACATCGCCATAACCGTAAACCCATAATAATTAAATACCTGATAACCCCTGATTAACTCATGTAAAAATAAAAGGCATATACTCCAAGATAAACCAACAGCCATTATATACGTCTCTTTATTCTTAACGGAAACGGTACGCCTAATGCTCTTAATAATAGTATAGGCATAAATGAAAACTAAACACAGGCCGGCTCCTATACCTGAGAAAGTAAAATACTGTAAAAACAAAGAATGCGGCTTGTTTCCCGAAGCCCAAATGACATCCCCCGGCATGCTTGTATAGCTGGGATAAACCTGCTCCCACATCCCCGGGCCTATGCCAACCCAAAAGTGGTCCCGGAAAATCCTGATTGCGCAATACCAAAGATCAAAGCTTATACTGTCGGATGTCAGGATATTGGAGACAAAATTACCGCTCCCAAACCAGTCCTTGTAGCGCTCAAACGCCATATCCTGCACAAAAGAAACCTTCAACAACCCAACAATCAAAATAATAAATAAAATAGAAAAAAAAGCATAACGCATCCTCGCCCTTGCATACACAAACAAGAATGGCAGGGTAATAATACAGGCTAATTGCACGCTTCTATTTCTGGACAAAACTATTACTACAAGGCATATCAAGGCAAAACATAACTGGGCCACCTTGCCCAGCATATTTTTTTCCACAAGATACAAACTTATTGCCGTAGGCATAATAAGCAGCGAGAGGATAGAAATCAGATTAAGATAGCCTGTAACTGTTGTGGCTAGAACCCCGCGGAATAGTTCAGCCGTATCACTATAAAAACCTCCGTTTCGCCAGAAAAAATAAATACCCATAAGAAGCAGGGACATCCCACTAAATATTACTCCTTTGAAAAGCCGAATGAAGTCATCTATTGTCTTGATACTTTCTATGAAAATAAACAAAAAAATAAGCGGCAGGGCACAATCGCGGTAGACGTATTTGATCCCTGTTAAAGGGATAGGCGAAACTAATGCGGAGACAAACACAAATAGACCAAACAATAAGAAGAGTTTCTGAATGGCATTTACCCTAAACACAAAATTATTCTCCATAACAATTTTACAAGTAAGCATCACGAAAAATATTGCCAGCCAGATAATTTCATAAGGCATAAAGATATTTATGCTGCGGACTTCGTAGGGGTCGCCTGATAGGTTCCATCTAAACCAGTGCTCAATAAAAATAATGAAGGGGTAAATCAAAAGGACGATAATGAGCCCTTTTGAATTTTCCCGGCGGATGATAAACATAAACGCGGCCAGTATCCCGATTACGCAAACTGCCCCCAGCAGAATATAAGGCGCACCTAACCGCCCAAACTTTAATATAACCCAAGAGGCCAGAAGGGCTATCGACAATATCCAGAACAGCACTTTAGAGAAAAATTCTTCCCTCCCGAATCGAAGATCAAAAGAAATACTGCCTTGCTGGTAGAGATAAACCACCAAAAGCAAACCCCAGAAAAAAACAGCCGGTGCCAAGGCGCTCATAAACAAATAACCAACAGAAACAAAACAGGTAAGTTCATTAACCAGGCCCGCGGTAAAATATATTGCGGCTAAAAATAAACCCGCTAACAGTATCTTCTGCAATTTATCCGTTAAATTCCCGGTGCCTTCCTGCATTTTACTATGTACTCCTCTGCCAGTTTTTTTTGGTCAGGGCCAAGATTCATGCGCAGCGACATTTCGAGGTCCTTTAAAGCTTCCTGATAGCGACCCTGAAAAAACAGATGTATTCCGTGATAGAGACGGTAAAATCCATTATCCGGGGCATTCCTCAAGGCAATCGCATAATGCCTTTCTGTAAAATCCCAAGGGTAAGCCCCCGCATAAACATTATCGTGGGCAATCCAGAAATTAAGCTCGGCGTTATAAGGATAGGTCTTTAAGCGCCTCTCTGCGAAATTAACCGCATAGGCAAAATCCTTTTTATCCTCTAAAAATTTAAAAAAAACAAGGTCGCTTTTCTCCGTCCCCGGAAGGATACCGGCTAATTTCTCATAGTCCTTTTCATACTTATAATATTTCTTTACCGCTTCTTCGGTTATGGCGGACTCAAGTTCAATTGCCTTTCTATACATCTTGACTCCTCTTTCTATATTTTCTTTAGCGGGATTACCAAAAAGCCAAACCGCGTAAGCACGGTAACGGTAAGAATTATTATGCTCAAGTTCAATTGCCTTTTTAAATTCGAGGTGACTGAAGTTAGTATTGCGTATTGAGTATTGTGTATTGCGTGCGTTTAAGTCGGAAAGCTGGCCATATGCCCAAGCAAGTGATTGGTGGTATTGGCTGTTTGTCGGATTTAACCTTACGGCAGACTGATATTCTGCGAGCTGTAATTCATAAGTCTTGGATTTACCATACAGCCTGCCTAGCTCATAATGGTACTTGGCGTTAGAGGGATCGAGGCGGATGGCTCTAAAAAAGGGACAGTCCCCTGCGGGGACCGTTCCCTTTTTATTGGCGTAATAATCAGCCATGGCGGGACAAATAGCTGCTACTGTGTAGGTAACGAGCAGGACGACGGCTAGGACTGCGAACGGATAGCGTATAATTGGAGTGTTGCATGAGATTGCTTCATTCGTCGTGTTTACAATTGAAACAAAAAGCGCCAAGATAATTGAGAGAAGAATCGCATTCGCCGGGATGTGAAGATTGAAATCGGTAAATGAGTGAATGAAGATAGCTGTCAAGGAACCAAAGCCGCATAAGGAGATGCCCACTACCCAGGGGTCGTGGCGCTGGCGAAAACGGCGGAATAGATAGACCACAGTCCATAGTCCACAGACCAAAGTTAACGCAAAACCAACAATTCCGACCTCAGAGAGAAGTTCAAGGAAGTCGCTATGAGCATAGGTATAATGCTTCGCTATTATCCCGACAGGCTGGTATTTCGGAAATATGTAATTAAACGTCCCAAGCCCCGTGCCGAAAATGAAATTATCCTTAATGATGCCTATCGTCCCCTGCCATATAGGCAGTCTGCCGCCGTAATAGCGTGACGCAATCTCGGCCTTTACGCTCAATATCCTCTCCACAACAGGAGTGGCACCGAGCCAGGCGATAATGAGGATAATAAAGACAGTGATCGCTAAAATGAGCCAGCCCTTATTCTTCATAGACCGCCTCGTGGATACAAGAAACGCGATAAATAAAAGGGCCGCGATGAAACTAAACATGCCGCCGCGGGACATGGTGAAGAAAAGCGCGGCGGAGGTCATGAGGATCGAGAAAAGTAGCATGATTCGTCCATGGTTCATGGTCCATGGTTCATGGTTGGTTCCTTCTTCACGCTCGGGTGTCAGTGAGGGGACTATGAGAAGGCCAAGCGATAACGGAATGATCATGCCCAGATACGCCGAAAAATGGTCGGGATTGATGAAGCCACGCGGGGCAGGCGCGCCAAAGTAGCGCATTAGGTAAAATATGCTCATCGAAAAACCCACTGTGATGATAACCGATAAGATTCGAGTTATCTGACGCTTAGTTTTAATCGTGTTCAGCGTGACGAGGAAAATCATCACGCAAGAAATGAGTTTGAGGAGTTCGGTCTTGGTGGCCCAGGGATAAATTGAACGTATTGAGTATTGGGTATTGGGTATTGGGTATTGGGATAAAAAATACTGCAAAAAAACATAACCAATAAATAAAAATATACAGGGAGTTATCGGATTACGCACAAACTCCAATCTCCCATTAGAAAGCATTTTGAAGATCCAGAGCATAGCCATAAGGGCGGCTATTATTTCAAATAGCGCAATAGACCATGGATGGACCGCGCCGTAGGCCAGCGGCGTAAAGACCAGCAGAAACACAAGAAGCGATTCGATGAGAATATCGTATATCTTCGAGCTATACATAGAACGCTAGATAATTTCCTTCAATTCTTTGACTATCGCATTCAAGTGTTCCTGACCGTTTTTTATTAAGTCCATAGACTCTATCTTCTTGATGATAACCCGCAATTTGTCGGCTGATTTCGCATCAGGTCCGAGGATGACATCCAGATCGCTTTTGCGGAAGCGGCGGTGACCGCCGGGCGTGCGGAATGCCCTAATCTTCACTTGGGCCTCCCATTTCCTCAATGTCAAAGAAGACACGCCGAGATATTCCGCTGCCTCGGATATCGAAAATATCTTGTCCTTCATGTTCCCATCTTCGCTTTATACTCCATTATTAAACTTGTTCTTGACCATTGACACGAGCCTGTTTTTAAATGTCTCTTTCTTTTTTGCCGGATTCCGCCTTTGGCCGTCCTCGCCGTAATAGTGGTAATATTTGTAGTAATGGTAGTAGCCATAGTCGCTATGTTCTGCCTTTAGGTCATTGAGCACAACGCCCAAAAACTTCGCTTTCGTATTCTCAAGCTTCTCTTTGACCTTTATAGCGGCCGGCGCCAGAATCCGGCCGCTGCGCACCACCTGAATGGCGGCATCTGACATATCCGACAGTATGACGGCGTCCGTGACGCTGATGACGGGCGAAGAATCAAAAATGACAAAGTCAAACATCTGTTTTGCCTGTGCGATAAAATCCGCCATATTTTTGGAGCCGATGAGTTCGGCGGGATTGTTGACCTTCCTACCGGAAGTTATGACCTTTAAATTTTCAATTCCGGAATCCTTAAGAATCTTGCTCATAAGAACCGAGCTGGGATCCGTGTTTTCCGTTAAATAATCGCCCAACCCGCTCTGCTTCTCCAAATTAAATATCTTATGTAGCTGCGGCTTTCTCAGATCGGCATCAATAAATAAAACTTTATGGCCGTTTTGTGACAGGGCAATCGCGATATTCGCGCTGGTCATCGTTTTACCGGCTTGCGGCTCCGCGCTGGTGATAACTATTACTTTTTGGTTGGTGTCTTTGGTAAGAAGAGAGAGGATTTCGGTGCGGATATGCCTGTAAGCTTCGGCTACCGGAGATGTCGGCTTAAGATGCATTATCCTATCCTTCTCTATTTCCACATCTTCCTCGATTTCAGGAACTCCGCCCAAGAAACGCGATTCCATAGTTTCTCTTATGTCTTGCGGCGACTTTATCGTCATATCCAGATAATCGATAAAAAAACCTAATCCGATCCCCATGACCAGGCCCACCATCACCGCTAAGACCATATTCAATACTAAGCTCGGTTTCGAGGGCTTCTCCGGAATCTCGGCCCTGTCCACCACGCTTATATTATTTACGTTCAAGGTGCTCGTCACATCCACTTCTTTTAATCTTGATAGTAAAATCTCATACATCCGCTTATTGGTCTGTGCTTCCCTCTCGAGAACCCTGTACTCCATCGTTTTATTGCCCTCATCAACGTCCTCAAGACCCTGTATTTTGTTTCTTAGAGAATTTATCTGAGATTTAAGTTCAACTATCTTAGGATGTTCTTCGGTATATCGTTCGGCGTAACTGGCAAGCAAGGCCTGCAATTTTGCGTATTCCGACTTTACCTCTTCGATAGCAAGCTCCCCCTCCAGCTTGGCCTGCGGAAGCACATTTATATTGTTCGCCTCTCTGTATTTCTGGAGCGCCAATTCCGCTTCCGATAACTTTTGCCTCTGCTCACCTATTTTTTTGGAAAGCCAGTCAGCGGCCTCGGTAGCGGTGTTTATGTTACGCTCGAGATTATGCCTTATATACTCGTCCGTGACTGTGTTAGCTATCATCGCTGCCATCTTCGGGTCAATATCTTCCGCGATTATCTCGACGAGCTGGCTATTCTTTATAGGCATTACCTTTACGGATTTAAGCAGCCGCTTCACCGGATCCGCACTTTTGCCCTTACGCGGGATATCTTTATTCAAGCCAATGGCATCGGCTACCCTCTTCATGAGTGTGGGGCTCTGAAGCAATTTATACTGGGTTTCGTAATAGTCCTTATACCCCCGGTAATCATCCATGGCCCCCATGGGTGAAACTTCCTGAATCGAGGTGACGCGCGGGCTGCTCTTTTCTATCTGGATAGTGGCCTTGGCCTCATATACCGGCTTCTGTTTAAGAGTGCCTATCAATACAGTGAAGAAAAGCACCGTAAAGAAGGTGAGAATAACTCCCCGCCGTCTTATGATTACCTGAATATAGTCCTGAATATTCGCTTCTTTCTCAATCATTTATCCCGCCCTTTCTTAAGAAATATACGGTTTTATCAATAATTATGAGAATTTTGAAAATTCGAAAAAAAATATACACATCACGCGCCGGATCAGAACATGCTCTCGGGAACATAAATTATGTCGCCTCTCCTAAGCGGCACATCCCTTGTCTTATCCCCTCTTTTACTTATGTCTGTCACCCTCACGATGATCGTCTTCTTCTGGCCATTTTCCATGCGCATTATCTTAACGTTATTCTGAGCGGCGACCTTGGTAAAGCCTTTGGCCAGGCCTATCGCCTCGATGACGCTCAGCTCCCCCCTTAAAGGAAAAGAACCGGGCGCATTTACCTGGCCCGTAACGCTGATAGTGCTATACTCCTGGATAAAAACCGTCACCTGGGGATTCTTTAAATATTTTTTCAAACCTTCAGCCAAAACACGCTCTAGCTCCGGAACAGTTAAACCTTCCACTTTCACCTTATCGAGAAGCGGAAATGAAATATAGCCATCGGATGAAACTCTTACATCCCTATTAATATCTTCCTCACGGTAAACAGAGATCTTTAAGACATCATCCGGTCCGATCAAATAATCCTGGCTGAATGCGCAGAACACCTGCGAAAACAGTGCGCATGCAATAAAAATAACCGCAAATAACGCTCTCAAATTAGAATTCCTTCCTTAAAACTTGAAATTTACCCGGGTAATCACCTTGTTATCCAGATAATCAAACTTTGAGAATTCGGAATCCCTTTTTTTGTATTCATAGCTGATCTCCCAATTCACCCAATCCTTGATCTCATATCTGACCCCGATACTGCTGTCAAAAATATAGTCTCTTCTTTTAGCTGTTTTGGAATCCTCTGTGGTGTCTTCAGGATACTTATCCAGTTGATAGTATCCCCCTCCAAAGAAAAAGGTCCTGGCCATCAGCTCATGGTCGAGCTTAAGCCCGATCTTGTTCATGGTAAAATAGCTATTCGTGGAGTAGCTTGATTCTTCTGAGGTCCTCTCGCCGTAGGCGTTTATCGTAGTCCTTTCTTTCAAGGCGTAAGTGAGGTTAAGGAAAGCGGCGAAGCCCTTAAAATCGTTCTTGCTGCTTTGCTTATAATCAGTCTGACGATAGCCGAATTTTGCCATCCCATCTAACTTTGGAGCAATTTCACCCTTCATGCCTAAACGCCACTGGTTGTAATGCGAATTGCTGTTAGTGTTACTATTGTCATAACCTATCTTCCCGTAATTGTATTCTCCAAAAATAGACGTTTTTGGAAATAGCTGGTAAAAAAATGTAGGGGTAAAAATCTGCTCGTTACGGTTAAGGGTTTTCTGAATATTGTAGGCATCGCGGATATTTTCGTAGCTAAAATCAAAAGCGATCTTTTCCCGCGTATACCCTGAAGTCAGCTTGCCGCTATTGCGATAGCGCTTATCCAGCGCCGTCAATTCGTTGTTCGGCGGGTCAGCGGTCTTATAATAATCGTCTTCTACTTTCAGAGTAAAGTCATTGGAGAATTTGCAGTCGACAACCATAGAAGCGGTATGATCAACTCTATTCTCTTCGGTGAAGCGTGCAAAATTTAAGATGTCCGCGTTATATTTTACCGCCATCGTGAAATCATCTTCTCGTCCGGGGATAAGCGGCATTTTTAATCCCAGGCCAGCCGTTGACTTAGTTATCCAATCGTGCGAGTTTGATTCATTCGGCTCAAGAAAAATGTTGGAATCGTACATTTGCTCCAGCGAGGCGAAAGGGTAGATTTCCAGCCTGCCGATATGATAGTTACCCTGCGCCTGCGCAAAAGTCATGAAACCCAAGGCAAATATAATAGCTAGCCCAAACTCAATCCCCCTCAATCCTTTCCACCATTTCATGGTCCGGCTCCTTTCATAATTATTTAGTTTACTACGCATACGGGCTTCCTTCCGGCCTTTCCGGCTCAGGCGGTTCTTCAACCGGCTCAAATTTACTCACTTCCTCAAATGTCTGTATCTCGCCTTCTGCCGAGCCTAAGGTATCAATTGACTTTGCCATAGCCAACATAATCACTTTACCGCTGACTGAGGTTACTGCAATATCGCCGTTTACTGACTCAACATGCACTTTTCTTGATTTAGCATCTACATTTATATTTGCAATACCCCCTTGCGGAATCAATGCCTTAACACCGACTGTAATTGTTTCTACGGTGCCTTTTATGCTCTTTACCTGGACAATCCCCTTTCTTTTATCGAAACCAATCCAGGCCTCTTGGTTTGCATTAAGCAACGTTGTAGTATTGCCGGTAATAATACTTATCTGGCCTGTGATTACTTCAAAATCTGCCATTGCCGTCTCTGAATCCAAACCCGCTATAACCATATCCCCGGCGCCTACTGTCACCGCCGAACCTCCGATGGCCACCTGAAAGAATCCTTCGGAAGGTTCAATCTCTATGCTCCCATTAAGAACTTCTATTGTCGAACCTGCTGGAATCTCTGGCGCAGACTGACCCTTCATTACCATAAAAACTTTACCGTCTGGCTTAGTTATTTTGATTGTTCCTGTGTGATTTAGAATAGAATTTTTGGCAATTGACGCATCTTGAAAGAAAAAAAACACCATTGCCATCAACACAAAAAGAACACACCCCCTCTTAACGTAAACCATCTCTCCCCCTCCTTTTTTGTTATCAACTCTTGATTTTTATTAAAAGATTTTATCCCTTAAGGGAATCCGCTAAACCATTCAATCACTAAACATAAATTTATTAAAATCAATCATAAAAATTAAGTTTACAAATTGTTTTTAGTTATGCGCCGGAACAAACGGCAATCCTTCAACCAGTCTCAATAATTCCTGCAAATCAAAAGGCTTAGTTACGCAAGGGCAAGCATCTCTTTTTATGATCTTTTCTAAATCCTCCTCAACGCTAAAGCCGGTAATAATGATGAAGCAGAGTTTCGGATTTATCATCTTTAATATTTTTATACAATCCGTCCCGTCAATTTTAGGCATCCGGACATCCGTAATTATCAAGTCGTAATAATACTCCACAGCTTTCTTTAGCCCCTCCAGCCCGTCCTTTGCCGTGGCTACCGCGTGACCCTTCTTATTCAACTCCCTACTGAGAAGCTCTCTGGTATTTTCTTCATCGTCAATAATCAAAATTTTCCTGCCTAGATTTTGAACAGAAGGCTTAAGGCTGCTCAACTTATTATCTAATCGCTGAGGTATAACAAAAGTAAACCTGCTGCCTTTCTCAGCGTAACTTACAAACCAAATCTTTCCGTTGTGCATCTCAATAATCTGTTTGGCTATAGGAAGGCCCAGGCCCGCGCTGGGTAAACTTTTTACTGGGGAATCGGATAGCCTTTTGAACCTATCGAATAGAACTTCTTTCTGCGACTCAGGGATACCGATACCCTTGTCTTGAACCGCTATCTCAATAAACCTATGAATTCCACTCAGTGACGGATTAGCATCAATATTGCCTTTAAAAACTCCCGCCTCGACCAGAATTTTCCCCTTAGGATAGCTGAATTTGATTGCGTTGCTAAGCAGGTTAACGATGACCTGGATTATTCTATCCCTGTCTGCATAAACATTGTTAATATCATCTGATATCTTGGTTTCTAATGTGAGCATCTTATTCTGTCTCCAGGCATCCACTGATTTTATGGCCTCCTCAATTGCTTCCTTTACGGAAAAGAGTTCGTGCTTAATTAACATCTGCCCGGATTCCATCCTGGAAACATCTAACAAGTTATTTATCAAGCGTGTCAGCCGCTTAGCATTATCATTAATAATCCTCAGGAAATTGTCTTCTTCGGTATCGGTAATATTGACTTCTTTTCCCAGCATAATGGCAGAACTCTTGTCAATATTGATAAGGGGAGCGCGTAATTCGTGGACAACATCCGAAATATACATTGATTTGAGTTCATTGATTCTTTTAAGTTCCTGGTTTGCTCTTTCAATTAAAATCGCCCTGCTTTCCAGCTCGTCCATGCTTTCCCTCAGCCTCTGGCTAACTTCGTTTATGGAGTTCGCCAGTTCTGCCGCGCCGCTGGATTTTTTAATCACCTGCTGATAAACCATACCACCTTTGGCCATCATCTGCAGGCTGTTATGCAGCTGCGTCAGTATGCGTCCCAATTTCAGGAAAGCGATTACCCCTAATACGGCAATAAAGGAAGTAATCAGGACGACGAGATTCCTCGTTGATAAAGCCAATCCGGGAGTGCTGGCTGATAAATAAAAAGCTACCAGCAGGGGAATTATTACCACTAAGCCGAAAACCTCAAGAATCTTGCGTATTACGCCCATATTAAATTCCTGCCTTCTGCGTCAATACCGTTTTTATGCAGCCAATCAGCTTTTTAGTGTCTACCGGTTTGGCGATAAAATCCTGCCCGCCGATTTTTTTTAACGCGCTCAGGCCGATTTCCGCTTCCGTAACCACGGCGGTTAAAAATATAAACGGGATTCCTTTTGTCTGGGGGTCAACCGACAAAACCTCGGCAACTTCCGAACCGCCCATCTTCGGCATCAGGATGTCCAGCAGGATTAAATCCGGGGGATCTTTTCTGGCAGCGTTTATCCCCTCGTGCGCATCCGTGACGTAAGCTACTTCAAATTCCCCGGACTTTTCCAGGTTGCTCTTCACAAAAAAACAAAAATCCTCCTCATCGTCAATTAAGAGCACTTTCCTTTTTTTATCCATAGCTCTGCCTTTTGGCTGCTGCTACGCCTTCAAGCCCCGTACTTTAAATATTTCATTTATCTTTGCCCTTAACGCCTCAACCGTAACAGGCTTGGTCAGATAGTCTTCGCAATAACTTTGAGACGCCCTGATTTTCGCCTCATCCTCTCCTACCGCAGTCAACATTATCACGGGTATATAGAGCGTCTGGCTGTCGTTTTTAAGCGACTCCAATACCCGGAACCCGTTTTTTTTCGGCATCAGGATGTCCAGCAGGATTAAATCCGGGGGATCTTTCTTCGCAAGCTTTAATCCCTTACCCGGGTCAGTAGCATAGGCGACGTCAAACTCGCCCGTATCAAACAGGTTGCTTTTGACAAAAAAGCAGAAATCCTCTTCGTCGTCAATTAAGAGAATCTTTTTTCTCGGGTCCATTTGTCCATCTCCTTTTTTTAATCCGACAAGCCTGCCTGCAGGCAGGCTACCGATGGTTTTACTCCACAGCCTGGTCATTACCGGCTGCGGGTAATTTTACGGTAAAGCTCGTCCCCTGATTAAGCCGGCTGCTTACCTCTATTGTCCCTTTATGCCGTTCCAAAATCAGATGCACGATGCTTAAACCCAGGCCTGTGCCCTTCCCGGGCTCCTTGGTGGTAAAAAACGGCTCAAATATCCTAGGGAGCTTATCCTCAGGGATGCCCGTGCCGGTATCTGTGATTTCTATTACTACTGTTTTCTTCTCTAATTCCTCTTGCGCATCCCAACGAATATTCAGGTAAAGCCTGCCTCCTTTAGGCATCGCATCAATAGCATTAATGCAAAGGTTGAATAACGCCTGCTGCAGCATCGTGGGGTCTGCCATAACGGGGAACTCTTTTTCGGCATATTCTTTCTCTATTTTTACGCTGCTTAGATAAGCGCGGTTTTTGATTAACGATATGACATTATCCATTATCCGGCAGGCATCCAGCTGCTGCAGCTCAAGCTGCGAAGCCTTGGAAAACTTCAACAGGTCGGTAACAATTTTATTTGCCCTGTCTATGGAGTCTTTTATTTTTTCCATGCTTTTTTTAACGTCCGCCTTTCCTTTATCTCCGCTCCAGCTATTTTCCAGGAATTCCACCCCTCCCAGAATAATCCCCAGCGGGTTCCTGATCTCGTGGGCGATGCCGAACGCCAATTGCCCTACGGCGGAAAGTTTCTCGCTCTGAATCAGCTGGTTTTGGGTATCATTTAACTGCTTGACCGTCCGGCTCAATGCCTCTATCTTGTTGCGCAATTGATTATATAATCTGTGGTTTTCGATAGCTGCAACTGCCTGTCCGGAAAGGACGGAGAGCAAGACGCGGTCTCTTTCAGTAAAGCTTTCCCGGGAAATTTTTTCCGCTATATTAATCGTGCCTAAAATATTTTCCTGCGAATATAAGGACTTACTGATTAAGGGGAGACTGATAAATGAATCGGTTACCAGGGGGCAATCCCTCTGTTCGCTCCTGCTTAGACAGATCTCTTCGCTAAGCTTTATCATATTATTATCTACTGCCTCAGGGCTTAGTCCGCGGGCTGCCTTTACGGCCAACTCCCCGCTAGATTCCTCACGCAGTAAAATACAGCCCCTGCCGGCCTTGACTACCCCGAGCACGGAATCCAGGATAAGCCCGAGAAGAGAATCCAGGCTGGCAGTAGCGGTAATAGTCTTGCTCACCTCGAACAGCGCCCCTAATTCGCTTAGTTCAATATGGTTGATGGAAAACTTTTGCTTTTCCAGGCATTTCTGCACGACTGTTTCCATCTCCGGAACATCAAAAGGCTTACAGATATAATCAAATGCCCCTATCTTAATCGCCGCGACTGCCGATTCTATCGCCGGATAGCCGGTGATAATGATTACCTCAATATACGGGTTAGCCTTTTTTATATCTTTCAAAACATCAATACCGTTAATCTTGGGCATCTTCAAGTCTATAATCAAAAGATTAAAAAAATTCTTTCCTATTTTTTCTATGGCTACGCTTGCATCTTCGGCTACTTCAACTTCGTACCCTTTACTACCCAGCGAACGCACTAATAACTGGCGGATGATATCCTCATCGTCAATAACTAAAATTCTCGGTCTCTCCGCAGTATTTTGCCGTAAATTTAACATTTTAAAGTAGGCCCCTTGTTCTATACTTAGGTGGTATACCCTTCCATCTATTAAAATAATACATTATATGATAAGATAAGATACTTTGGAGGCTCATAAATGATAGGATTTATTAAGATAGTATACAATAATATAATAGAGAATACTTTAGGCTTTGTCAAGCAGATTTTTAGGAAATTTTAATAGATTTTATTAGATATTTTGAGGTTCCACGGGTCTCGATGAGAATAGGGGGTGATTTTGCTACTTTAGGGAAAGGTTCTGTCAGGCAATTAGGCAAATTCTTTAAAGTTATTGGAGAGGTAAATTATTTTTATGTATTTGTTAAATATTTGTTTTAATGCCTGCTCATTAGGAGACAGCCATTTTGAGCTATAAATCTCCTTAATTCCTTAACGTTAAAATTAGGAATTTTCGAAATTATATCAGCGATAGCGCCGGATGCATAGGCCGCAGCAATAGAAGTACCGGCCTTGTTTGCTTTATAGCCTTTGCAATATATTTCAACATCGTTTCCCCTAACCGAGGCTTCGTATATTTTTCCATACCTATTAAGCGCTCCTACGGCAATCACTTCGGGGTATTTAGCAGGATAGGCGACTTCCCGGCTCGACATTGCGGTTGACGGGCTACCATCTCCAGCCCTATATGGCGCATTTAGAATGTCCGCCTTAGAAGATAAATTTCCCGCAGCGGCAATTATTATGATTTCTCTTTCGAAAGCTTCCCTTATGGCCCGATGGAGCCTTTCGCTGTCCTTAAGCCGCAATGACATGTTGATTATATTAACACCTCTGGATATTGCCCACCGTAAACCCAAAATGACCGCCTCTTCGCTTAATGCCAGACCATCCTTTCCTATAACCTTAATAACGTAAAGCTCGGCGCCGGGGCATGCCTCCTTTATTATACTGGCGATTAACGTCCCGTGTCCGTTATAGTCTCTTACAGTATCGTCTATAAGGCTTATACCTTCTTTATAGGCGATATTAGAACCAGTATCTAAAATAGCTACTTTTACTACGCTTTTGCGCGCCTGAGCGGTGCTTAACGGCTCTTTTGCTTCGACCAAGCCAATGGCAAAGCTCATCACCAACCCTATCATCACTATAAGTTTTACCTTACGCACTGTTCTCACCCCCTTCTTTCCCTTACCTATATAAAGAAGTAAGAACCGTGCCAGGTTGTCCTAAAAAATAAAAAAACCACTTATTTTTCCATAAGTGGTTATTTTTAAACAAGTTGCTATTAGCTAAAATTTAGACTTTAAGGGCGGGATAAGTTGAGAAGATTTTTACTTGCACTATTTTTGCACAGATTTGGGAGAACCCTTTAAGGTAAGCCTTTGGAATATCTATAGTTAGAATAAATTGCTCAGGATTTGCACAGAAATGTTAATAAGAATGGCTACTTAGCTAATAGGTCATATTCCTTCATGCGCGTGCGCAGGGTATTCCTGCTGATTCCCAAAATTTTAGCGGACTTAGTTTGACTTTTACGGTTTTCATCCAAGACTGCCTCTATCAATGACTTTTCTAAATCAGCCATAACTCTCTTGTAAAGTTCACCATTGGCAGAAATAACCGGATTATTAAGAATAGACCTTACCGTTTCCTTAAACACCTTTTCATAATTACTAACCTGCTGGAGCATCTCTGGATTTATCACGGCAAGTTTTTGCGTAAATAAAGGAAAGTTATCCAAAAGCAGGACATCCTTCTTACTCATAATTACCCCGGTCTGGATAGCATTTTCAAGCTCGCGCACATTACCCGGCCATTTGTAATTTTTTAGATGTTTAATCACCTCGGGAGAAATCTTTTTAACATTCTTATTATATTCCCGGTTAAACTTCTGGATGAAGTAATCCACCAGAAGCGGAATATCTTCTATTCTTGTCCTCAGGGGCGGTAAATAAATCGTTATTACCTTGAGCCTATAATATAAATCTTCCCGGAACTCTCCCTTTTCTATTGCCTTAGATAAATCTTTATTTGTAGAGGCGATTACCCGGACATCCACCTTTACCGTATTTTCGCTTCCCACGGCTTCAAAGGTATGCTCCTGCAGGACGCGTAGGATTTTGGTTTGCGTTGACAGGGACATATCGCCTATCTCATCCAAAAAGATTGTCCCTTCATCGCACTGTTGAAATTTACCGATGCGTTTGTTTATTGCACCGGTAAAAGAACCTTTCTCATGGCCAAAAAGCTCACTCTCAAGGAGCGACTCCGGTATGGCAGCACAGTTTACGGCTAAAAATGGCTTATCTTTTCTTGATGAATTCTGGTATATTGCCCTGGCTACAAGCTCTTTGCCTGTTCCGCTCTCGCCTCGAATAAGAACGAGAGCGTTACTGTCGGCAACCTTGCCTATGGTTTTATAAATTTCTAACATCTGGGGGCTTTCTCCGATAATACAAACCCCTTCGATTAGCTCGGATTTTTTGGCCTGATAAGAAACCGATTCCTTCATTAATCTGCCTGCTTCCAGAGCCTTTTTTATCAAAGCCTTAAGCTCCTCATTCTTAAAGGGCTTAGCAACATAATCGTAAGCGCCCCGTTTCATTGCCTGAATAGCGGTTTGTGTAGTCCCAAAGGCGGTCATCATAATAACCGATAATTTAGGGTCTCTTTTTTTGATTTCAATTAGCGCATCCAGGCCATCCATATCCGGTAACTTAATATCCAGGATCACCAAATCTGGTTTTTTCTTCTCTATCAGCAACAGCGCCTCTTTAGCTGTTACGGCGGTGGCAACCTGATAACCCTCTTCCTCTAAAAATTCTTTCATCAGCGTAAGTATCGGCTTTGAATCATCTACAACCAGTATCTGTGGATTTCTCATACGTAGCTCCTGGCCTTACCTATATATATACTGCGCCCAACCCACGTAAATCAAGAAATTGGTAACTCTACACGCGCACTTGTGCCTTTACCTTTTTCGCTGCTTATTTTTATTGTCCCCTTGTGTTCCTCAATAATCCGATAAACTATGGCTAGACCTAACCCTGTGCCATGTGGCTTGGTAGTGAAGAAGGGGTTAAACACTCGCTCTATGTTTTCTGGGGGTATTCCTATCCCGGCATCAGAAACAATCATAACTGCGTTCTTGCCCTCAACTTTACTACTGATAGTCAGCTGGCCACCTTGCGGCATGGCATCAATACTATTATGAACAAGATTGGAAAGGACTTCTTCTATCTGTATAGGGTCAGAAACCACCTCAATTATCTCCTTACTAAGGTCTGTAATAACCTTTATATTATTCTTTTTGAATCGATATTCAAAAAACTGTAAGCTATGTTTTATTAATTTATTTAGGTCTACTTTAAGAAACTCAGCCTTTTCGGGTTTGGTAAATTTAAAAAACCTGGCAATCAATTTCTCTGCGCGTTCTATTTCTTCTAAGATTACGCCGATATTCTTGAATTCTTTTTGCGTCTCGGGTAATTTGGCCTTGAGCATTTCCAGAAAAAGTTTTATGGAAGTAAGCACAGTATTTACTTCATGAACGACACCCGCGCCCATCTGGGCTAATGAGGCAAGCCTCTCTGCTATTTGAAGCTGCTTTTTCAGTTTTTCTCTTTCGTCGGTAATCCTGCGCAGCTCAAGCGCTCTTTTTATGATAATACTTACTTCCTCTAAATCAAAAGGCTTGGTAATGTAATCAAAACAGCCTTGCTTCATCGCCTCCTTCGCGGTATCTATTGTTGCGTATCCGGTTATAATAATAATGGCTAAATCATCTTTCAGGTTCCTTATTTTCCCCAAAAATTCCATTCCGTCCATCTTGGGCATCTTTAAGTCTAAGATGAGTATATCAAATTTATTCCGTTTAATTTTTTCAAAGGCATCAAAACCATCGATAGCTGAAAAGACTTCGTACCCTTGCTTGGTAAAAAAAACATCAAACAACTCCCGCACTACGCTTTCATCATCAACAACCAGCAATTTCGGCTTTTCTCCGCCCGCTATTTCCTTTTTTGTGGTCTGCATGGCATTTCCTTAGGATGTTACGGCCTTCGCTTGATAAAACTCGGTGCGCTGAACTATTTTACAGGTAAGGTAATCTTGAAAGTAGCGCCTTTGCTTTTGGTGCTCTCAGCCTCAATCCGGCCTGCATGATTATCGATAATACGATATGCTATGCACAATCCCAGCCCTATGCCTCCGCCTGGAGATTTGGTTGTGAAAAAAGGATTAAAAATGTTGGTTAAATCCTCTTTGCTAATTCCGCATCCCGTATCCTTAAAGATTATGATAATATTTTTCTTATCTTCGCTTAAGGAGGTCTTTATTATCAGTTTTCCGCCTTCGGCACTCTTCAGAGAATCTATAGCATCCCTGGAATTAGTTATTAGATTAAGGAATACCTGTTGGAGCTGGTTAGAGTCGGCTTTTATCTTGGGCAGGTTCTTGGCTAATAGTTTCTCTACGTGGATATTATGGACTCTCAGCTGCTCGCTTAACAGCACAAAAGAATCTTCAATAGGAATATTAATATCCAGGGGCTCCATTTTAAATTCGGATTTTCTGGCAAAGAAACGGACATTCTTGATAATTTTATCCATGCGGTCTGCCTGTTCTATTATTTTATTTAAGTCGCTCCTGAAGGGATTGCTTTCGTCCGCCTCCATGAACATTGCCTGCGCAAAGCCTTTAATCCCGGTCAGAGGTTGGTTGAGCTCGTGAGAAATGCCGGAAGCTAATTGCCCCATTGCCGCCATTTTACTGGACTGGATAAGCTCCTCCTGCGTCTGCTTCAGTTTGTGGTAGGCTTTTTCCCGATCTTCTTCCGCCTGCTTGCGCTCGGTAATGTCTTTGGCGATGTGAACGGTAGATATGACCATGCCATTCTCGTCCATTATGGGAGAAATCGATATTTCCAGATAAATCTTAAGCTGCGGTTCGAAAAGCTCAACACAGATGGGCTTTTTTGAATCCAATACCTGCTTAAGAGGATAATACTTCCATGGCTCATTCACGCAGTGAAATATTTCGTAACAATTCCTGCCGATAATCTCTTCCTGCTTCATTTTAAACATATCGGCAGTCGCTTTATTTGCCCTGCCAATCTTGTAGTCTCCGTGAACAATAAAGATTGCGTCGGCAATAGAATCAAAGGTTACTTCCCATTCCCGCGCTGCCTGCTCAATCTGGCGCTCCAGCCTCTCCTTCTCCTTCTTGGCGTTAAACCTTTCGATGGAACGCTTGATAACTACCGGCAGGGTGTCTTCATATGAAAGGTCCTTGATAATATAATCGTATGCGCCTTCCTTCATTAAATCCACCGCCACCTTCTCGCTTCCCGATGCGGTAACCACGACAAAAGGCACGTCCTTTCTCCGGCTGCTCATTTCTTTCAGCATATCTAACGCGGTAAATCCGGGCATCCGGTAATCGCAAAGGATTAAATCGTAACTCTCTTCAATCAGCTTTTTCAAGCCTTCTTTGGCTTCGCTTGCAGAATCAACATAATACTGGCCGTCATTCTTCTCTAAGATTCTCTTCGTAAACATGATGTGGTCGGGATTATCTTCAATCAACAGTATTTTTACGGGCATATTTTTTCTCCTGCCGGCAAATTCCTAAATTCGCAGCCTTTTCCGGTAAGTTAGCTAAGAAGATAAATTATTCTTTATTTTCGCAATCAGCTCTTCCGGTTCATAGGGCTTGGCGATGGCATCGTCAGCGCCCAATTGCCGGAAATAATTGACGTTTTCTATGGTGGCGGTAAAGATGATTACCGGTATCTTTTTAAACCGTTCATCTGCTTTAAGCCTACGGATGACCTCTCCACCGTCTATTCCGGGCAGGCCGCAATCCAGCAGGATAATATCCGGCAGATTATTTTTCACTGCCTCCAGCGCAGCCAGGCCGTCCATCGCCGTAATCACCTCAAATCCGGCTTTTTCCAGACGGAAGCAGGTTAATTTTAAGATTGCCGGCGTATCCTCTACTAAAAGCACCTTCTTTTTTTCACTCATTTTTCAACATCGCCTCAATCTTGTTAAACCCCTCTTCAATTTCCTTCAGGACATCTTGGTTTATCTGCGTTAATCCATTAATGATTTTCCCTAAGCGACCCTCCAGTTCTGCGGAAAGTGACTGGATTCCGTCTAGTTCCATCATTCCCGACAGCCCCCTCAGGCTGTGGGCGTAGCGTTGGATATTCTTCAACGCATCCACCACGCTCTCTCCTTGCTTTATAGCGCTGAAGTCCCTGCGGAAATCAGCAAGGATTTTCCACGCTTCCTCAATAAACATCTTTTTAAAATCTTCCATTGCCTGCGCTAAGCATTTTGTAATCCGGCCTTCCTTAAAAGTATGTTCGCCCTCATTAGAAGCCTGTCTTTATCAAACGGCTTAGTGATGTAATCGTCTGCCCCGGCGTCCAGGCCCTCAATTTCATCCTTCTTCTCTTTTTGCGAAGTAAGCATAATAATCGGGAGGGAGGCGCTTTCCAGGCGCGACCTTAAGGACCTGATGAGCTGTATCCCATCCATTTCCGGCATCAACACGTCGGTAATCAAGAGGTCGGGCTTTATATTGCGCACATACCTCAATGCCTCCTCGCCGTTCTGAGCTTCGATAAATTCAAATTTATCCTTTTCGATGTCGAACGCGGAAATAACCATCTTGCGTATCAGCCGGTCATCGTCGGCAATCAATATCCTGCGTCTGCCCTGCCCGACGGTAGACTGGGGCGGCAATTTTTCCGGCGTAAATTCGACTTTCCTGGCAACTTCTTCTATTGTCGTCAACCCCTTAGCCGCCTTCTGGATACCGGACTCTACCAATGTCTTAAACCCGAATCTTCTGGCTTGTTTGAATATCTCGTTCTCCGCAGCGCCGGCGACAATCAGGTCCTGTATTTCCTGGTTAACCTTCAATAACTCGAATATCGCTACCCTGCCGAGAAATCCGGTATAACCGCATTTCGCGCACCCCTGGCCCTTATAGAACCGGCTGATTTTATACTCTTCCAGATAAATCTTTAATTTACTGAGAAGATCCGCCTCCGGCGCATATTCCTGTCGGCAATGAGGACAATTGAGCTTAATCAGCCGCTGCGCCGCTATGAGGATTACCGAAGAAGATATAAGATATGGCTCCAGGCCAATATCCAGCAGCCGGGTTATGCAGGAGGCCGCACTATTGGTATGCAAAGTGGTAAAAACAAGATGGCCGGTCAAAGAGGACCTAAAGGCAATCTCCGCCGACTCCTTATCCCTGATCTCGCCTACCAGGATTACATCCGGGTCCTGCCTTAAGATACTTCGCAGCGCGTTGGCGAAGGTTACGTCTTTTATGGGATTAACCTGCATCTGGTTAATCCCTTCTATCAAATATTCTATGGGGTCTTCAATGGTAACGATGTTATTATTCTTGACCTTGATATAATTCAGGGCGGAATAAATGGTGGAGGTCTTACCCGAACCGGTCGGCCCGCTTATAAGAATCATGCCCTGCGACCGGTTAATTGCTTCCCGGAAGATATCCGACTCAAAATCCTCAAAACCCAGGCCTTCTAATTGAATCCTTGCGGTTTTTGTGTCCAATAGCCTGAGCGCTACCTTTTCTCCGTAATAAGTAGGTATGACGGAGATTCTTAAGTCAACCTCTCTTGCCCTAACCGATACCCTGATCCTGCCGTCCTGGGGTTTTTTGTTTTCGGCTATGTCCAACTGGGCTAAAATCTTTATCCGGGCAACAAGATGGGAATGCATTGTTTTGGGTATCTTCATTATGTTCCTTAAGTCGCCGTCTACGCGGTATCTGACTGCCACAATATTTTCCTGCGGTTCAATATGGATGTCGCTTGCCCTTTCGGCAACCGCATCGCTTAAAATAAGATTAACCAATCTGATAATCGCCGCTTCGCTGCCGGCGTGTCCCCCGATATCAACAACCTCGCCTCCTTCTTTAATCTGCTTGACTACCTTAACGCCTGCCTCATCCACGATATTCTTTAATAAATCGTAAAGCGAGTCGTCGAGATGATAATATTTTTCTATGTTCGCGGCAATAGCGCTCTTGATGCTTAAAACCGCTTTTATATCCGTATTGACGATATTCCTGACTGCATCCATAGCCATCACGTCTACCGGGTCGCTCATTGCCAATAATAATGCGCCGTTCTCTTTGCGCAGGGGAAATACCCCGTAGCGCCGCGCGATCTCATAAGAAATCACCTTGGTCAATGAATCGTCTACGGGCTCGTCGCTCAGATTGGCAACCGGAATGTTAAAAACTCCGGAGGAAGCCCTGGTTAAATCCTCTTCGCTGATAAAACCCATCTCTACCAAAAGTTCCTGGACGGGCCGTTTTGCCCCTACCTGCTTCTCTTTTGCTTCTTTAAGCTGTTCTCCGGTGATCAGCCCCTGCTTAACCAGGGCGTCTAACAAAGCCGCCATTCGTCCTTCTTTCTTTAACCCGGCTAAGGATTAGGGTTATTTTTGCCTTCTTTCTCTTCTAATAGTCTCTGCACTGCCGCCAGCAGGACCTGCGGCTCATAGGGTTTTCCCAAATAAGCCTCAGCCCCCTTTTCCAGCGCTTTGCCCTTGAATTCTTCCTCACTGGCCCCGCTAAGAACCAAAACCGGGATGTAACATGAATAGAAAGACATCCTCAGATTGTCCAATACCGTCAGGCCGTTTCCCGCCGGCAGCATTAAGTCCAGGATAATCAGATCGGGTTTTTCTTTATGGGCGAACTGGACCCCCTGGACACCGTCCCCGGCAATCACTGTTTCATAACCGGCGCTCCTTAACCTGCTTGCCAGCAGTTTTGCCACGTCCGGCTCATCCTCAATTATCAAAATCTTATTTTTTTGCATAGCGCTTCCCCGGACATTCACCCTTGGGCTAAGCGTGCTTCTCCAGGGCCGATTTTATCTTAGAAAGGAATTCCTGGTTATCGAACGGCTTGGAAATCCAGGATAAAGCCAGTTCCTCTTTTTTGTCCTTTATTTTCTCGATTTCTTCGGCGTAACCGGACATCACCAGAATAGGAGTTGCCGCGGTATTTTTATCGTTCTTAACGCTGGCAATAACATCGTATCCGTTTGTATCCTTTAACCTAATATCCAGCACTATCAAATCGGGCCTGTCTGTCTGGATTATATCAATGCCTTTTGTCCCCTCTTCCGAACGCAAAACGAGAAAACCGTCGCTTTTTAGGACCTTTTCGCAGAGATCCAGGACGATTTTCTCATCATCAATAATCAGCACCTTGAGCCTTACCTTCACCGGAATAGTAAACTTGAACTCAGAGCCCTTACCGTATTCCGACTCTACCCAGATGCTTCCGCCGTGCTTTTCCACTATCTCCCGCGATATAGCCAGCCCTAATCCAGTGCCGCCGGTCTTTCTCTGGTGGGCATCGCCTAATTGCTGGAATTTCTGGAACAATTTCGACAAATCCTCTTTCCTTATGCCTTCCCCGGTGTCTTTAACGCAAACTTCCACTAGATCTTCGCCGCCTTGCCGGACGTCGCGGGTACTTACGGTCACCCCGCCGGACTTGGTAAATTTAATCGCGTTGCCTATCAGGTTGTAAAGCACCTGGTTTATCCTGTCGGGGTCAAGCTTTACCTTAGGGATAGTTGCCTGCAGTTCGCTGTTTAAGTAGAGTTTTCTTTCTTCGACAACCGATCTCTGCGAAGCCGTTACCTCCTTTACGATAAGATTAATATCTGCGTCCTGCATTTTAAATTTCAGCCTCCCGGATTCCAGTTTTGAGAAATCCAGGACGTCATCTATAAGCCGCTTCAACCGGTCAATGTTGCTCTTGGCCATATTCAGGAATTCCTTCTGTTCGGCATTTGTCTCACCGGCTGAGCCGTCCAACACAATGGCGATTGCCTCTTTAATCGCGGTTAAGGGAGTCCTCAACTCATGAGACACCATTGAGGTAAAATCACTCTTTATCGCATACATCTCTTTTAATTTTTCATTGGACTGCTGTAATTCTTTTTCCAGCCTCTTCTTTTCTTTATTCGCGCGGCATCTCTCTATGGCCCGCTGAATCACTATCGGCAAGGTATCCTGATAGGTGGAATCCTTGACCACATAATCATATGCGCCTTCCTTCATCAGCTCTACGGCTACTTTTTCCGAACCGGCGGAGGTAACCACGATGAAGGGTAAATCACGGCCGATTTCCCTTATTTTCCGGAGTATCTCCAGGCCGGTTAAATCCGGAAGGCGGTAATCGGAAATTACCAAGTCATAAGCTGATTCCGATATTTTAACCAGCGCCTCCCGGCCTTCTCTTACCGCGTCAATCTGAAATTTTTCGTCTACCTGCTTAAGAATCCTCTGGGTAAATAAGACATGGTCCGGATTATCTTCGATGAGTATTATCTTCACGGTTATACCTCACCTCCTTTGCCGGGCTCAATGGAATTGACCTCGCCCCTTGGCCCTGCACCGTTTTAAACCACCAACTTAAGCCTTCGCTGCTGCCTCCTATTTCTATACATTGTTGGGAGAGCTGACGTTTAAAAGCCCCCAATAGAGGCTTACCTGCTTCACCACCTCCACGAATTTCTCAAATTCCACCGGCTTTTGAATAAAACTGTTGCAACCGTCATTATAGCCCCTGACTATATCCTCGTCCCGGCGTGAAACAGTCAACATCACCGTAGGTATCCTTTTTAAATCCGGGTTCTCCTTTATCTTCTTTAAGACCTCCAGACCGCTTAACTTGGGCAGGTTGATATCCAGAAGTATCAACCCGGGCCGGGGAGCAGACTGAGGGTCCTGGTATTGCCCCTGGTGTAGTAAAAAGTCCAATGCCTCCTGGCCGTCCCTGACTATCCACAGCTTATTGATTATCTTTGCCTCTTTTAACGCCCTCTGGGTTATCTGTATATCGTCAGGGTTGTCCTCCACAAACAATATCTTAACTATACCCTTCGTTTCGCTCATATCTTCCTCCTTTTCTTAAATCATCCTGTTCTGCTCCTTCAGCGCTTGCTTAACTTCTTCTTCAGTAACCAGCTTCTGCTCTACGAGAATCTCGCCGATTCTTTTCCTGCCGATAATAAGCTCTTTTTTCTGGGAGATGGTAAAATAGAAAGTAGTACCTTCCCCGGCTTTAGACTCCAGCCATATCTTGCCCTTATGCATCTCCACTATCTTTTTGGCGATGGACAAGCCCGCTCCCGTGCCTTCATGGTCTTCCCGTTTGCCCAGCCTTTGGAAGATTTCAAACACCTTATTAAAATAACGCTCCTCTATACCCGGCCCGTTGTCTTTAACATAGAATTCATAAAAAGGATTCTTATCTCTGCATCCTATCTCTATTACCGGTGCAGGCTTATCGGCAAACTTGACCGCATTGGAAACCAGGTTAATGAATACTTCGGTTAACCTTACGCGGTCGCAGAAAATAGCCGGCAAATTGTCCGCAACTACCAGCTGCGCGTTTTTCTGCTTAATCGCGTATTCCAGCCGCAGGCTGACTTCCTTTATCAGCTCTTCGGCCTTAATCTCTTCAAAGGGGTATTTTTTTCTTTCAATGCGGGAAATCTCCAGTAAATCCTCAATGAGGCTCTGCATCCTTCCGGCATTTATCCTTATCCGCTCAAGGTAATTCAGGCCTTCCTCTCCTAATTTTTCCCTGTAATCATCAACCATAAATTTACTGAACGCGTCAATAGACCTTAACGGCTCTTTTAAGTCGTGGGAGACGATATAGGTGAAATCATCCAGCTCCTTATTAATCTCTTCAATTTTTTTGGTATGCTCTTTTAAAACCTCCTCCGCCATCTTCTTCTCGGTAACATCCCAGAAAATGCCTAATATTCCTATAACATTACCTTGCTCATCTTTGATAGGTGTTTTGACTGTATGGACAGTAAGCTCTCGTCCTCCTTGAAGATATTTTTCTTCAATTTCTGCCGCTTTTCCAGAATCCATAATTCTTTTATCGTCAGCTTTATATTTTTCAGCTAATTCCTTGGGATAAAACTCATAGTCTGTCTTTCCAGTAATCTCATCAGATTTGATCTTTAAATCCTGCGCATAGCTACCATTACAAGAAACATAAACCGAATTTCTATCCTTGTGGAATACCCTCTGCGGTAGATTCTCAAGGAGCATTCTATATTTATTCTCGCTGGCTTTTAATTCCTCCTCTGCCTTCTTGCGCTCGGTGATCTCTTTATTGAGGTTATCTATGGATGTGGTGGTCTTTTTTAAATCTCCTGCCATCTGGTTAAAGGTATTGGCCAAAGAGCCAAATTCATCTTTTGATTTCACCTCTATCACCGTGTCTAATTTACCTTTACCTATTTCTCCGGCAGCAAAACTTATCCGGGTCAAAGGCAGGGACACAGTTTTACTAAAAAGATAGCTAACCAACGCCAGCCCGGGCAACATAGCCAGAAACATTATTATGAGTATTTTCAAGAGTTTATTGACCGGGCCAAAAATGACCCGCGTGGGTACATTAGAAATAATGGTCCAGCCATTCCCTTTAAAGTCCAAATACCCTTTCTCCCGGCAAAAGGCATGGATTTCTGCCTCTTTCTCGTCAAGATTCCGGTACTTTGCGCTGCCGAAAATCTTCTCCCGCCGAGCTATCTCTATTGACTCCCACTCCGGCAGATTTTCTTTCAGTATGCCTTCGCGATTGTGATTAGAATAGATTAAAAGGCCATCTTTGTTTATTAGGTCTATTTCTTCTTCTTCTTCTTCTTCTTCTTCTTCTTGGATTTTCGCGCTTCCCTTTACCATCTCAAATAGCCGGCTTGTTGGAATCCGGGCAACCACTACCCCTATTGCCCTGCCTTCCTTATTATTTACCGCAGAGGCAAAATAGACAATGGGCCCCTGAAATCCTTCTGAAATACTCACATCGCTCGCCGCGCTTACATTCCCACTCAAAACATCCTCCCAGTAGCGCGTCATCCGGTTCTGCTCGCCGATATTCAGGCTTGCGGTATCGGCAATCCGGATACGCTCCAAATTAAAGAAGGAAAGGGAGACATAGTACTTGTAGGCATTTCTGAAAAAGATAAGTCTTTCGGTAATCTGCTCAGCGGTAGCGTTTCCAGAATTAATCACCGGATCATGGGAAATAACACTTATATCGCTTAACCTCTCATATAAGAAACGGTCCATTGCATCCATAATAAAAAAGACGCGGTTTTCCATACGCGCCCTAACCTCGCCTTCCAGTATCTTTGCCACCTGAAAATAGGCAATGGTAAACATAACTGCGGCAATGATTGCGCCTATGCTTATGAATAAAGCTGTTAATTTAGGGGCGAATTTCATTTATTCTCCCAATTCCTCAACAAATCTCGGCTCGATTATCTTATCCAAATCCGGAATGCGCGATAATTGCCCTCTCTTCAGATAAAAGTTTGCGATTATCTTCCCTGAGCCAAATAGGGAGGCGCTCCCTTCTTCCTTTCGCATCGCCTTTATATTTCCTTTCAAGCCCAGATGAACTATGCCTCGAAGCCCCTCCTCCATCTCGCCTTCAGTCATATCTTCACACTTTGACATAATCTTGACGGCTTCCTGCCTGTTATTCTGCAAAAAATCCTCCGCTTCTAAAAGCGCCTTGACTACTGCCTTTATCTCCATCGGCCTTTTCTTTATCACCCTGGCGTTAAAAACCAGGACATCGGTGATTAAACCCGGCACATATTGGGCTTCTGCCAGGACTTTATAACCCTTTTTTATGGCGGCGGTCTTTGCCGGCTCCCAGGTGTGTCCCGCGTCTATTCTTCCTTCCTCAAGCGCCTTTAAAACCTCCTGCGCAGGCACAATTTCAAAACGCACCTCGTACTCTTTTACGCCCGACTTTTCAAGGGCCGCAAGCACAAAGAGATGCGAAAAGGTGTTTACGCTATCAATGCCGACCTTTTTTCCCTTTAAACCGGATAGATCCTTGAATTCCGGTTTACCCACAATCACGTCGGCGCTAACGCAATAGTCCCCTACATAGACTACGCGTGAGGATATGCCTTCGGAACTCTGCAGGATAGCATCGGAGTAGACTCCAAAAATACCGTCCACCCTGCCGTCAATATAACGCTGCCTGCATGGGGCATAATTTTTATCAAATACAAGCTCTACCCGCGCGCCGTTCTTTTCAAAATAACCCTTCTCCTTGGCAATATAGGCATGGGCATGCCCTGCCCAGGAATTGATAGCGATTTTTATCGGTGGCTTCGCCTCGGGCTTATTGGCGCAGCCTGCCGCTGCTATCAGGATAGAACATATTATTAACACTATTATTCGTCTCATTGCTCTGCCTGCGTGTTTCATATTCCCCCTTCATTAGTCCAGCCGGAAGCTAAGGCCTTCTCCGTCCTCCAGGACAAAGCCCTCGCTGGTATTTCTTTTGGTTACGATAATTTTTTTCGCGGCGCGGATTTCTTCATCTAAAAGCTGGTTAACCTTAACGCCTAAGGCATGCGAGATATTTATCAGCGATTTAAGCGAAGGAAGCGCCTTTTCCCGTTCCAGCTGCGACAAGAAAGAAACCGTGATCTGCGACCTCTGCGCGACCTCTTTCTGGCTTAAGCCCGCGGCAATGCGCCGTTTTTTTATTTTCTCCCCCAGGTTCAATTTTATGTCCGTCGCCCAGCTACTTTTCATATCAGCCTCTGCGCCTGTTTTGCCGGTTGCGCCTGCGGTATTCCGAAGGGGTTAAACCGGTTATCTTTTTAAACGCCTTCATAAATGAATCCGGATTGTGATAGCCCACCCGGGCAGAAATCTGGCTGACGGTATAGCCGAATTTTTTTAAAAGCTGCTTGGCTGCTTTCATCCGCAAGCCCAGCCTGTGTTGGTTAAAGGTCCGGCCGCTCTTTTCTTTGAACATCCGGCTGAAATACTTGGGGCTTAAATATATGCCCTGGGATACGTCTTTAAGGGAAAGCGGCTTATCGTAATTTCTTTCGATGAACTTCTTTGCTTCTTCAATTTTGCTTTTCGCGCAGTCAATGCCTCTCTCGTCGAAATTCTTTCTCTGCCCCAGCAGCCGCTCAAAGACCTCCTTTACCTTTTGTATATCGAACGGCTTTTCTATGTATTCATCGGCATCGTTGCGCAAGGCCTCGATTATAACTTCCTTTGAGCCGTAACCGGTAAGGATGATAACTTTATGGTTCGGATTCATTATTTTTATCTGTTTCAATAATTCCGTCCCCGCCAGGCCGGGCATCACTACGTCTAATACTATCAGGTCGATATCGTTGGGCTTCTTCAGGATATCCAATACCTCTTCTCCGCTGGCAGCCGGCACAATGTTATATTCCTCAAAAGCGGAAAGGAAAACTTCCCTGATTATCTTTTCGTCATCCGCGACCAGAATTTTTTCTCCGCTCATTTTCCTCTCCTAGTTTAACTAAATCATTATCGCTACGCTTTACACCGCAAGCCGTCTGGTGATATTTCATTAATAATACAAATTAATTAAGTAAAAGTAAATGGGCTGAATCTTCTTTATACCGTCCTGTTTCTACTACCTTATTTTTGTTGTCTTTGGCGGGATTAAACGGCAGTTAAAAAAAACGGATACCCCATGAAACCGGCTGAATGACTTGCTTGACTGCCGGTTTCTTAAGGAATATCCGCCTTTGTGACTATCGTTACAGCTGCCGGTTAATGCTTAGATTCCCGTTAGCCGCTTCTGCCTTTTTAGGCAGTCTGACGATAAACGTAGTACCCGTTCCGATTCCGCTTTCTACTTCAATGCCGCCTTTGTGCTGTTCTATAATCCTGCGGCTGATCACCAGGCCTAAGCCCATACCGCCTATTTTAGTAGTGTGGAACGGCTCAAACAGCCTATTCAGCGCATCTTTGGGGATACCTTTGCCTGTATCCTTAACCTTTACCTCTATATAATAGGCCGGAGCGCTTTCTTCGTTATATAACCCTATTCCCGATAAGGGGACTCTGTCATCTTTCGCCAGGCCAAGAGAAATCGTAAGCAATCCGCCTGCGGGCATGGAATTGACGGCATTAATAATCAAGTTCATAAATACCTGCTTTAACCTTTCCGGGTCGCCGATAATTTCAAAATTTACATCTTGCGTGGCATAGCGCAGCTGGATATTCTTTTCAATAAAGTCCTGCTCCATTATTTCCAATATGCTCTCCATTACTTTCTTAACGTCGGTCTGCGCCGCCCTTAACTGGGAATGGGAGGAAAAATCAGAAAGCTCTTTGAGCATATGCTCCCAACGGTTAATCTCTTCCGGGATTAGCTTGCTGAATTTATCCACAAACTTCTCGTCCATATGCCGCTCTGGGAATAGCTGGACGAATGATTTAATGGAAACCAGGGAATTCTTCAGCTCGTGGGTAATCCAGGCAGCTGCCTCTCCGATTGCCGAGAGCCTCTCCCTCTCTTTTGCTATTATCAATTTTTTGGTCATCTGGTTGAAAGACTGTATCAACTCTCCGATATCATCGCGCCTCTTATACCTGATTTTATGCTCTAAGTCTCCCGCGGCGACCCGTTTGATTCTTAACGCCAGGGCCTTAATCGGCCGCGCGAGCACCCTGGCCATAAAAATACTCGCCAATATAGCCGCTAATTCGCTAAGGATGATAATCGCCCAGGACTGTATTTTCATTATTTTGGAAAATAAATAAGCCTCATCCTGCTTTTGCCTTAAGACGATGCTCCAGCCTAATCCACTGATGGGGGCATAAGAGCTTATCCATTTCCCCCCTGATTCGCTCTCTATCTGCACTGCCTCGGTCTTGCCGGTGAGAACCGCCTGCACGTCTTTTTGGCTGCTGAAATTTTCATTATTTAACACTCTCTTTTTATCCTGATGCGCTATCAGCGTTCCGCTGCGGGAAACCAAAAACGCCCTGCCGGTATTGCCTAATCTGATATTATCCACGATATCCCATATCCCCCTTAGATTTACATCGCTGACCAAAACTCCCACTATCTTACCCATTTTTTTTACCGGGACAGCCATAGTTACATAGGGGATATGATTATCCAGTATCTTGACTTCCGAAATGTAAGTTTTACCTGTTTCTACCCCTTTTAAAGCATCCCGGGGATAATTCCAACTTAAGCTCCTGCCTAACTCTGAACTGGCCATCTCCTGGCCAGAAGTATCTACGGAGGATACACGCATAAAAATAGGCTGGTTGAGGACCAACTCTACCAGGAGCGTTTCCTGCTTCCAGGGCGCGGGGTAAACCACTCCCAGCATTGCCGCGGCGGCATTCAGGATATCCTGGGGCCTTTTAATGAATAATTCAATCTCCTCGGCGGTCCTGGCCACAATCTGCCGGTGGCCGTTTAATACCGAGTTTCTTACCGCTTCTTCAGAGGTATTAATCAGCAGCACTCCCAACGCCACTACCGGGATGCTGACTATAATCACCAGGATAACCGCAATGCGCACCCATATCCTGCGGTAAAATAGATTTAACAAGAAACGTTTCAGCCGCCTGCCTCTGCCCATTTTTTTTCGTAAACCGGTCTATACTGCTTTAAAATTCTGCCGCTTTTAAGCCTTAAGCCGCAGGCCGCCCTCCTGCTCCCGGAAACTATCCTGCGGGAACCCGGCCTGTTGCCTCCACATCCTCCAGTAGTCCCCTTTTTTATCCAGAAGCTCTAAATGCGTTCCCGTTTCGCTGATCCTGCCGTTATCCAGAAAGACAATATTATCCGCGTGGGTAACGGTAGAGAACCTGTGCGCTATTATAAAGGTAGTGCGGCCGCAAATCAAGTTTTTGTAGGCCTGCTCAATAATCAGGCATTCGGTCTGCGAATCAACCGAGGATGTCGCCTCGTCCAAAATCAAAATTGCCGGGTTCCGGAGGATGGCGCGGGCAATGGAAATCCTCTGCCTCTGGCCGTAAGATAATTTAATCCCGCGTTCGCCGATATGCGTATTATAGCCATCGGGCAATGCGCTGATAAATTGCTCGGCATTGGCTAATTTCGCTACTTTTATCAGATCACTTTCAGAGGCATCGGGCCGGCCGTAAAGGATGTTTTCTTTTACCGTCGCGCTGAACAGGTAATCGTCCTGCAAAACCATAGCAATCCTGGAACGGTAGCTCTTCAACTCCAAATCCTTAAGTTTGTAGCCGTCCACAAAAATTAATCCGCTGCTGGGGTCATAAAACCTTAAGAGCAGGTTTATGAGGGTAGTTTTGCCTGCGCCGCTTTTTCCTACCAGCCCCACTACCTGCGATTCCCCTGCTTCCAGGTTAATGCCGCTTAAGGCCTCTCTCCTGCCGTCGTAGCTGAAAGCAACATTGGAAAATTTTATTATGCCTCTTAACTTATTTAATACCAGCGGGTTTTTCCTTTCTGCTATCTTAGGCTCCTGCTGAAGAACCCTGCGGATGCACTCCAGAGAGGCAGCTGCCTCCTGGTAGTAATCGTTGACCACCGCCATTTTGATTACCGGAAAAAAGAGCATCCCCAGATAGGAATAGAAAGCTATCAGCGAGCCGGCGCTGATACGTCCGGAAAATACCGACCTTGCGCCGAACCAGACCAGGGTAACCAGGCCCAGGGAACTGAGAAACTCTGAACCCGTCCACAATAAGATTGCCAGTTTATGGCCGGCCATGGAAACCCGGAAGATTTCGCTTTGCTTGCGGCTGAACCTCTCGGCTTCGTATTTCTCCCGGGCAAAACCGGCAACAATGCGGATTCCGCTGAATACCTCGTTTACCCCCGCGGTCAAATCCGCGTATTTCTCGCGCAACAGTTCGTGTTTTTGTTTAAGGCGGGGGGACAGCTTCAGGAAGGCGAGCGCGAAAATCGGCAAGAATAGCGACGCTATCAGGGTAAGCCGCCAATCCAAAAAGAGCAGGATGGCTAAAATGAAGAATAAATCCAGGAAGGAATAGGCGAAGTCAACCGCTCCCCCGAATAAAAACTTCCTGATACTTTCTATATCTCCGATAATCCCGGAGATAATATTTCCCGCAGGGGTATCAACGGCGTAATTTACCGATAACCTTTGCAGCTGCCAATACAGCCGGCTGCGCAAATCACAGGTTACCTTCTCCGCGATAAGAGAAATCAGGTATTCACGCAAGAACCCGAAATAGAACTTTACAGAAAAAATCAGGGCCAGGCCCGCAGCCAGGATATTCAGCAACCGGAAATCCTTGTTTGCTATTACGTCGTCAATAATAATCTTGAGCGCCCAGGGAAAAACCAGGCTTAAGAGGTTGGCGATAAGAACAGCAAACAGCGCAAGAAATACCCTTTTTCTATAAGGCTGCAAAAAAGACAAAAAATCCTTTAGGTTCTTCATTTAGGAAATTTGCGTTTACGTTTTTTTCTGCTTCAAAGAGCGGCTTTGCCTGCCTCCTGTATGGAGACAGCGGCTTCCTCGTTAAGTGCCGGGCCTCCTTTGCCTGCCAGCTTCTCCCTATCGCGCTGCCTGCCGCGTAGCAGCTTTTCGTATTCCAGCTTAATCAGCTCCGGGACAATCTGCTCAAAATATTTTCGCTTACAGGCTAAACCGTCAAAATTATTATTTTCCATGAAGGAGAAGAAACGGCAGCCGCCCTGGCACATCGGGATATAAGGACAGTCCTGGGGGCATTTATTCCAGGCTTCAATATCCAGGTATTTTTGAATATTCTGGTCAAAATCTGCATTTTTCACGCTGCCCACTGAAAATTCCGTATACCCCAGCAAGGAATTGCATTTGTATATTAAGCCCAGGGGATCAATGGCCACCCCGCCGTCCCGCATAATCAAGGGGCAGGCATTAATCGCCAGCGCGGTTTCAGCATTAACTCCCCGGCTAATCAGCTCTTTCTTGAGCGCTACTATTTCGCTGAATAAGCCACCGTTATCGTAAAAGGAAATATATTCTGCCAGCTCAATCGCCCCGGGATTATCCTTAGGCCCTAAGCGGGCAGCTAAAGGCGCGAAATCTACCCGGCTAAAGCGATGCAGCAGGCCTTCCCGCTCCAAAAAATCTAATAGCGCAGGGATACTCGCGTAATTATCGCGGTCAAAATTCCCGGCAATGCCCACCTTCACCTTGTCAATTACCTTTTTGATGTTATTAATAATCAGGTCAAAGCTGGGCTTTCCGTCAATAAACGGCCGTTTCTTGTTGTGGGCTTCCCGGTCGCCGTCAAGGCTGATGCGTATCTCTTTTAAGCCGACGGTCAAGAACTTATCAATCAAATCCGGGCTGACCAGGCTGCCGTTAGTAATAATCCCGAAGCCGAATTCTACTCCCTGCTGCTCTGCCCACTGGGCAATGTGCCAGGAGATATCATAAATCGGCCGGATATTCAATAAGGGCTCCCCGCCGTAATAGACCAGGAACACCCGCTTATAGCCTCTTTTTTCCGCCCGGCTGATTATCCACTTGATGACTAAATTACTGGTTTCGTTATCCAGGAATACGCCCTGCTTTACCGATTCCTCAAAGCAGTAAACACAGCGGAAATTGCAGCTGTAAGTGGTGAGCACCGTTACTTCAAATGCCAGGGTATTAGGGTCAAACTGCAACTGCCGGAAAAAATCCTTCAACTTCGCATCTTCTTCACTTTCTGATTCAACAACAATTCCGTTTTCTTTCAACGCGGCAAGATTCTTTTGTAAGCTGTGGACGGTGGACTGTGGACTGTGGACGGCAGTGATATCCGATTTTTCCTGTAGCTGGGCACTGGGCAACTGGGAACTGGGCAACCCATCTAAAGCCTCTCTCAACTCCCTATCCACCTTTATCAACGCCTGGGTGCGGGTATTGAATAACAGGCTCTCTCCTTTTTGAGGATAGTCATTTACCCATAAATTAAAGCGGGACAATTCCATAGTTTCTCTCTCTCTCAAAAAAAGTTATAACATTGTTATAGATTTTGCAGCTGTCCTGGTCGGCCGCCCAGGACGCACTGCTTAGGCGGATATTCGATATAATTTTTAAGGTGAGCGGGAGCCCATAGTTCCTGCTGGAAAACAGCAAGTGCGTGGCGCATCTGCTGCTAATACATCCGAGCCTTTTCTGATAATCTCCATTTCTATCACCTCCTTTCTATTTTTTTCAAGTGCCAGTCCTTTATCGTGTAAAATGGCATATTCAAATTAAAAAGCTCATCCGTATTTTCAAACCTGCTGGAAACAGCATGAAAGGTAAACGGAAAATAAAGAAAACAAGCGGGTTGGTCTGCATAGATAATGCGATGGATTTTTTGATAAATCTTTTGTCTTTCCTCCTTATCTTTGCTAACCCCCCCTGCCTCAAACAATGTATCTACTTCTGTGTTAACATATGACCATAACTTATATGACCGTTTTTTTTCTTTAGGATACCATTCTTCACGAGTAAGATTAGGGTCTAATCCAGCAAATAAAAATTTAAGTCGTACCTGGGGATTATTCTTGTTTATGAACTCTTCATCTGCGAGCATAGCTTCGTCATCATACAATATCACTTTTACCTTTATGCCTACTTCTTGAAGCTGCTGCCGGATAACCATGGCTATTCTGCTGAATATCTCGCTTCTAGCATCAACTAATACCCTAAGTTCCAGATTTTCCCCATTCTTCTCCAGAATTCCGTCATTATCTGCATCTCTCCATCCAGCTTCTTTTAATAATTCAATCGCCTTTTCCGGATTATAACTTATTGGCCGCACACCAGGATTAAAACCTAAAGAGTGAGGATAAAATGGGCCGCTGCATTCTAAGCCATAACCAAATGCTACCTTATCTATTAAGCTCTTTCTGTCTATTGCGCAGGCAATTGCTTCTCTTATTCTTTTATCAGCTAATATGTAGTCATCAAGATTATAAACAAGAGTATAATAATAATCAAAAGGAAAAACATAAGTCTTAAACGCTGGGTCTTCTTTTAATACTTCATAATCTTTTTTTTCAATAAACATTACAAAATCTACTTCGCTGCGCATTAAAGCAGCCCAGAGCGCTTCTGAATCAGGATAGGTTTTCACAATGATTTTATCCAGATAAGGCCTGCCTTCGTAATAATCCGGGTTGTATTCTAAGGTAATTTGATTGTCCTTACCCCACTCTTTAAAACGAAAAGGGCCACTGCCAATAGGATGAGAATTAAATGAACAATCTTTTAAATCCGCCTCTTCCAGCAGATGTTTAGGAGCAATTTCTCTTAGTAACCTATAAATAAAAGCAGCTGAGGGCTGATTTAAAATTATTTGAAAGGTGTATTTATTAATTACTTTAAACTCTTTGATCAACTCAAATGACGACTGAAAAGGAGAATTAACCTCTAGGGCAATAATCTTATTGAAGGTAAACTTGACATCATCTGCTGTGCATTCCTTACCATCATGAAACTTAATGCCCTTTCTTAAATAAAAGGTGTATACCAGGCCGTCAGGAGATATTTCCCAGGACTTCGCTAAGTCCGGCTCTATCTCCCCTGTTGAATTTATCCTTACTAAGCGGTTAAAAATTAACTCTTCCAGGGTCGCGGAAATGCTGTGCGTGGTAAGAATGGGGTTAATGATGGTCGGCGTATGGTATACCCCCCAAATCAGGGTTCCGCCGTAAGCAGGGGCTTGTTTATCAGGCTGGCGCTTTTGAGCTAAAACTTCAGTTTCCGGGAAAACCTGGCTCAACATAAGTAAGAACATCAGTAGTGAAGAAACTAATCTGCGCATCTCTCAATCTTTATGTTAAGCAATTTTTATGCCACATTCCAGGAAAAGTTCCATTGGCAACGCGGTTCCGTCGGGAAATTCTTTTTACTGCGAATACAGCTTGAGTTTGCCTGCGGCTTAAGCCTCAATTCCCCGCACACAAACCTGTGCATTCCCTCCTTACTGTGCAGTCTTGGGCTTTGCGCGAGTGCCTTATGGCCGGATTTTGCGGTTTACTTTTACTACCATTGTAAAGTAACCCCGCCTTCAAAATACCTGCGCGGGAGGGGAAAATAATAATCCCGCCAGTATTTACTGTTGGTAAGGTTATGGATATTTAAAAAGCAGGTAAAATATCTGAATGCGCGGGAAACCTTCAAATCAAAAAGCATCTTGCGGTCATTGGCCTGGCTGTAATCCGGCTCATTCCAGTTGTCGTAATAGCCCTTAAGAGCCAGGGTTAACCCCTTTTGAGCTTTATATTCTAATCCTAATTCGTAACCATACCGGGGCTTACCGCCGCCCTTGACAACTTGTCCGGTGACCCGGTCTTTAACATCGTTGAACGTTCCTGCGGTAAACAGTTTCAACCTTTCCAGGAGATTTATCTTAATCTGAAGCTCGCCCCCCTGCCTGGTGAATTCCTTAAAGTTCTTCATATAATACTTTCCTGCATCGTTCTCCGCCAGGGCAATGGCATCGGATACATCTGCCCGGTAGAGGGAAAATTTAATCTGCACCCTTCCGCAGAGCTTGGTTTCCGCTCCCAGATCATATACCCAGGCGCGCTCAGCCTTAATGTCCGGATTGGTAGTAATCCAGGCCAGGCTTTCTTCGTAATATTTCCAGAGCAGCGGCGGCGCGCTGAAGGCGTGCGAGACACCGGCCCGGATTGAAGTATCGGGTAAGCTCTTTAGACGGTAGACTGCAGCCAATGAAGGGCTGACCTCCTGGCCGAATTCGCTGTTACGGTCAAAGCGCAGCCCGCAATTAAAATCCCAGGAGCCGGATTTTAGGGTATAGCTGGCATAAGGAGCCTGTAAATTCAGGCTCTTGGCCTTGGTGAGATAAGTTGATTTTAGCGTATCAAAATCAAAATCAGCGCCCAGGACTAACAGGTCTTTTTCCCTCAGGCGCAGGCTGGAATTCAGGCTTACCTGGTAAAGCAGGTCCTTAGCGCTCACTATCCAGGAAGGCAGTTCATCGCTTAAGGAATCATAATTTCTTGTAATGATATCCTGACGGGAATGTTTTAGCTCAATCCTCAAGGCCTGCCTCTCGGTATCCAGCTCCCAGCCAAGCTTTCCGTATCTGGTCCGGTAAGGCTGAGACTGATAGCCGCCTTCCGGAAACAGGCCGGTATTAACGTCTGCCCCGCTATATCCAAAACTGGCGGTTAGCCTGCCTGCCCCGCCGTAGGCGGGGCCCGCTCCTTTTAAATCATAAGATATTTTTCCGAACCCCTTCTTCTCCAATACGTCATCTTTGGGGCCCTTGCCTCCTGATTCCATATAGCTGGAAAATAAATAATAGCCGATGCTGTCTATTTTACCGGACAGTTCGCCGCTTTCCTTTCGGGTGCGAAACTCGGCAAAAGAAGAAGTAACGCTGCCTTTAGGGATAAGGGTATTGCCCGTATCCTTGGTAATGATGTTAATCACCCCTCCCAGGCTGGAACCCCAGATGCTGGAACAAGGGCCTTTGATGACTTCAATACGGGAAATATTTTCGATGGGGAACTGGCTGGGATTGACCTGGCCGGAAGACTGGGGGTTAAAGGGGATGCCGTCTATCATCACCCTTACCTGGCGGGAATCCGCCCCTTGTATGCTTACTGAGGTTGGGCGGCCAAACCCCTGGCGCTGCTCAATATCCACTCCCGTGATATACTGCAGAACTTCGCCTAAATCCCGCGCCGGCAGGCTGTTAATTTCTTCCTCGCCGATTACTTCCACATTCTCGGCTGCCTCGCTTAATCCGGACGCGGCCCTTCTGTTGGTGACAATTATCTTATCCAGCCCAACCTCGTTATCTGCCTGTAGTTGCGCCGGCGTGCCTATAAAAAAAACAACAACCATCACAGGCATCAACAGAAGTTCTTTCAGGTTCATTTAATATGGATAAGAACGGTTATAAATCCGTGCTGCCCGGATGGAAATATTACTTCTTCAGCCCCAGGCTCTTCATCTTGTTAGAAAGGGCATTACGGTGGATGCCCAAAATCCTGGCTGCCTTGGTCTGATTGCCGCCTACCCTCTCCAGGACAGTTTCGATATATTGCCTCTGGAAGTCATTGCAGGCGTCCTTGAGGCCGTCTTCAGCCTGGAGTTTCTTTGCGGCGCTGCTTTTCATAAATATGTCAAAAGGCAAATCCTGCGGCGTGATCGCGCCGTCGTCCTTCAGGGCAACCAGCCGTTCGATAATATTTTTAAGCTCGCGGATATTGCCCGGCCAATCATAGTCAATCAGGCAGTCCAGGGCCTGCCGGGTAAACCCCTCGGTTTTTTTGCGTAAATCCTTGTTGCAGAGTTTAAGAAAATGTTCTACCAGCAGGGGAATATCCTCCTTGCGCTCTCTTAAGGGAGGGATATGTATAGGCACGACATTTAAACGGTAATACAAATCCTGCCTGAACCTATTTTCCTTTGTCGCCTTTTTAAGGTCAATGTTGGTGGCGGAGACGATGCGCACGTTTATTTTAATTATCCGCGTGCCGCCTACCCGCTTAATTTCCTTTTCTTCCAGGGCCCTTAAGAGCTTACCCTGCATATCCAACTTTAAATCAGAAATCTCATCCAGGAAAAGCGTGCCTTGGTCAGCCAGCTCAAGCATGCCTAATTTCTGGCTGGTAGCGTCGGTAAACGCGCCTTTCTCGTGCCCGAACAGCTCGCTTTCCAGTAAGTTATCCGGAATACTGGCGCAATTGATGGGGATGAAAGGCTTGTCTCTTCTCTCTCCGTTAAAATGAATGGCGCGGGCGATAAGCTCTTTTCCCGTGCCGCTCTCTCCGGAAATAAGCACGGTCGCGCCGCTTTTCAGCACCTTCTCCATTATTCTATATATATCTTTGATTTTTTTACTGCGGCCGATAATATTGTCAAATCCCACTCTCTGGCTCTGAGAGCGCAGATAAACCACCTCTTTAATCAGCCGGTCCCTCTCTATCGTGCTGTCGGCCAGCCTGATAACCTCCCGCGCGTCAAAGGGCTTGGTAATATAATTACGCGCTCCCGATTGTATCGCTTCCACTGCCGCTCTCGCGCTGTCGGTAGCGGTAGCCATAATCACCGAGATGTTTTCATCGAATTCCTTTATCCGGCGCAGAGTTTCCATCCCGTCCATATCCGGCATTTTGATATCCAAAAAAACCAGGTTGACCGGCTTGCGGGATAAAAACTCCAAAGCCTCTCTTCCACTTTTGGCGGTTAAAACATTGAACCTTGTTTCTAAAATAACCTTGAATGTCTCCAAGACTATCGGCTCGTCATCAACTACCAAAACAACCGGCAGATCCTTCAATTCTCCCATTTGTCTTTACCCTTTTAAAGTACAACTTAATTTAATTACAGTATTATTTAAATAAAAAATCAAAAAAAATAAGCCTATCCCTTAGTTAACCGTAACTTTCTCAAACCTGTATATTTAGTTGTTTTGGGCGGCCTTTTTCTGCCTTGTTTCAAAACTACGCGCCCTTCAGCTGCAGCCTTACCCGCCAAACCGCTCTGAATTACTGCTTTAATTTCCTTCAAGTCAAAAGGCTTAGCCATTGAATCATACGCGCCTAAACGCGCTGCCTCCAGATTGCTTTTTAATGTCCCGTGGGCGCTAAGCATTATAACCACGATACTGTCATCTATCTGCTTAATCTGCCTTAAGGTCTCAATCCCGTCTATCCCCGGCATTTTGATATCGAGTAAAACTAATTCGGGACGGTCTTTTTTTATTATGCTAACCGCCTCTTCACCGCTGGCGGCAGTAATAACTCTATAATCCGTAAGGGCGCGTGTGAAAAAATCCCGAATCACCTCTTCATCATCCACTACCAAAACAGTCTTGCCTGCCTCTAATCTACTCTCAATACCAAACCCCTCAACTCTTGCTTTTCCCTTAAGTTGGCTCATCAGCCAGCTATCTATTAAGTCTTTTCTAAACCGCCACTCGCTGGCCACTTTAAAAGCCGGGATTCTCCCTTCCCTGGCAAGCTTATACACGGTCATTTTATTCATTTGCAAATACTCAGACATCTGTTTAATATCCATTAAATTTTCCACCACAAGCCTCCTTTAAGTATCGTGGCTGGCTTTATACCCAAAATTTACAATATTATACATTATTATACCAAATTATATTTTAATATGCAAACCTAAATATAGGGGACGGTTCTATTTTTCTAAAAGTAACGAGGAGAAAAATAGAACCGTCCCCTATATTTTTTCTGCGCTCTATTCACAGGCGGTTTCGTTAATCACGCCTGAGCTTAAAGAAAAGACTTGGCTACCTGACCTGCCGCAGGTCTGAGGTGCGGCGTTAACCGCATACCCGCTGGTAAAATCGTAACTGTAACTGTACCCTTTTATGGTCTGGTTGTCATAAGCACGAAAGAGATATGGCGGGCTGGCATTGGGAGCTATTAAATCTGCCTCTGAGGAAGGATAGCCGCTGTTTGTGGCCATATACATCTCGACGGCACTGCTGATGGAGCGCAAAGTCGCCTTTGCCAGCGCCTCGTTGGCAGCCATACGGGCGCGCAAAAGCCCGGGAATCGCTATTGCCGCCAGTAACGCGATAACGGCAGTCACGATTATTACTTCAATCAAAGTAAACCCCCATACCTGTAAAGGTGTGGGGGGGATAAAACTAGGAAGGGTGGCTTTGATTTTTATCTGCATGCCTCTTATAAATCAATATGGATACGCTAACCAGATACACTAAAATAGACATTATTATGCCTATTGTAACATAGCCCAATAATACGGGCAAGACTATTTTAAAAAACGACAGCTCAAACAGCGAGCTCACGCGGAATTCTTTCATAAATACCGACCAATCCTGATATACATCATGCCAGCTTAAATTTAAGAGCCAAGACCCCAGCCTTACGGCAGGTATCAGGGTTAAAATGCTTAACCAGGTGTTGGTAACCAGGCTGCCGAGCAATGCGGAGAATCTGTTTACCCGGAAAATAAAAGCCAGGGTTACGGCTGCGATAGGCCCAGTGCCCGGTATAAGGCCTGAAAATACACCCAGGGCCAGGCCTAAAGATATCCTCTGGGGGGTATCGTTTATGCTCACCATTTTCCGGTGTAAATATCTGGGGAGCCTTTTAAGCGATTTTAACTTAAATTCCGCCATATTTTTTAAGGAACCGCGGGCATTTGCCCGGGCGGGCCCGCGGATAAGTCTTCCACCATTTTATCCAGGTCCGCCTCTATTGATTTCTTTATCCGCGCCGGCAATATGGAATCGATTTTTTCCTTGAATTCATTTTTCAACCACATCAGGCGGATGGCCTTGGGGATGCCGCCCAAGACAAACCGGAAACCTACGTAACGTTTTTCTATGCCCGCCAGCTCCAGGAGCCTCTTAAACTGCGGGGACTCCCTCAATAGTTCCGATTCAATCTGCACGTCCAATACGCCGTTTAAGGCACTGCTTATCTGCCACTGGCCATTAAGCAGGATATTGCCGCTCGATAACTTCAGCCCGCTGATTTTTATCGAATCTTTCAGCACCGCCAAATAAAGGCGCAAGATATCAAAGGTCACCTCTCCTAAGGGCGGAAGCTTAACCGCGCCTTCCAGCGCATTCAGGTCTACAGAGCCGTCCCTGATGTAACATACCCCCTTGAGAAATTCTTTCCGATGATTATCAAAGGCGAGTTGTATGTCCAGCCTGCCGGATAACAATTTACTGGCAATACGCATGTCCTCCATCAGCATTTTTGCGTCGAGGTTGCGGCCGTTTAAAATAATCACCAGCCTTGGCCTGCCCTTGAGGCCTAAATTGACCGCTGCCCGCAGGGTGCTGTTATAGGCGCGGCAATTGACCCCTATGGCCCGGATCTGATTTTTAGCCGGCAGGAGTAGGACCCTGGATATAAAATCGGAGAGATTCAATTGCTGTAAACTGCCCGCGTCTTTTTTAACCAGCCTTATTTTTTTTGCCTTGAAATATTTTTCCCGGGGATTGCGATAATCGAATTCGATATTATCGAAGAATGCCTGCATTTCCAGGCCTGCTCCCCTTCTTCTGTATAACGTGGTTATAGCCAGCTCTCCGGAGAGCGCTCTTTTTATGACACCGTTAAACACAACCTCAAAACGCTCTATCGGCAAAAGCTGGGAAGAAAAGAAGTCTTTAGAGACAGACAGCTTTAGGCGCAGGGTAGGCTCTTCCCGTATATCCGCCTCCAGCTCGGCGTTGAGAGGAATATTGTTCAATACCATATTTACGTTTTCCATCCTCAGGGAGCCGTTATGGTATTTTAATCCGGCGTTCATATTTTTTATATCCAGCATCTCGCCACAGCGAAAATCAGCGGCGTCGATGCGCGCGCTGATAAACGCCCTGACGCTGTCCATTTTGCCGGTCAATTTCAGCGAAATTATCAGGTTGCCCTTTGGCTCAAGGCCTTCTTTTAAGGATGCGAGATGCCTAAGCGAGATGATGCTGGGCAGGAAAATAACATCCAGGCCGGGGTTTCTTTCTATGGAATCCCTGATTATGCCGGTTGCCAATATCTGGTCATCCTGCAGATTTAATAAAACCATATCCAGGCTTAAATCCCGGTTATTCGAGGTTGCCTGCAGCGTAAGTTTAAAATCCTGGGAGGCCTCGTTATGGTTAAAAAACCGTAACGCGTAATCGCCCGGGAGCATGCGATGGACAAACCTTACATCGCTTTTAAGCTTCACCTTGCCGGACTTATAAAAACGTAGATTAACATTTTTAAATAAAAGAAAATCCTCCTGCCTGCCGGCAAAGCGGAGTTTTGACCTGGCGACCGATATAGACAACTCAGCGGTATTGAGCAAAAACGGCTGAGGCCCCGCGCCCCCGGATATTCTTTTATATATGTCGCTGTAGATGACCTGCAGATTAATGCCTTCCTTCTCTTTTCTTGACAGCAATACCGCATCGTCTATTTTTATTCTGCTAATGACTAATTTTTTCCAGAGCAAAGGCAAAGGATTTATTGATACGGCCGCGTTTTTAAAAAATACACAGGCCTCATTCTGTCCGTCGTAAAAAATAGACAGGCCCTTTATATGCAGCCCGCTTAAGTAACCGTAGGATATCTTATCCAGTTTAACGGTATACCCGGAAATATCGCTTAAATAGGCGGCTATTTTCAACCTTGATTTGGAGAAGAGGAAGTTCATCTCTGCCTGAAGCAGCAAGGCAAGCAGAAAAAAGGCGAGAACTGCTGCGGCGGCAACGCGCCTAGGGAGTGATTTTAAGAAAGAGGTCATTGTTCTTAAAGATCTCTATGCTATCGATATAGTCCACGACCTTATAGGTATTATTAAAAATGGATTTATAGCGCTTGACCTTGGATGCGGAAAAGGTCAGGAAGAGTGATTTGGCAAAAAAGTTTTCTTTGATTTTTTCCATCAATAAAGGCTCTTCTTTATACTCCTGCATGGCCTTATAGAGAAGGGCCTGGGCAAAGATAGTATCCTCTCCCCCCTGATAGTCGTTAAGATAACCGGTCAGGCTGTGTATCGCCTCCTGATGATTTTTTACCTGGAGATAATATTCGCTGATGGCAAACCTTATCTCCCGGCTGTGCAGCGAACCGGGATACTCCTGTAAATAATTGCGCAGTTTCATAAAGGTAAAGTCGGCGCTCTCCCGGCGCGCCTCTCTGACGATATTGCAATACCGCCTCTGGCTTTCGCCGGCGATGCAGGAAAGGTTAAAAAATAGCGAGACCGTCAAAATGAACGCGGCCATACCCCTCATCCCGCGAGTTCCCCGGTTCCTTCTTCCTGAATTTTTATGCATTATTTCCTTTTTTAAAAATCGGCTTGATGTTGGTGCCGGCGAACCTTTCTAACCCGTAGGACTCCTGAATCCAGCCGTTATGCAGCCCGTATTCCTGCATTATATCCCTCGCCCGTTCATATTCTTCAAAGGTGATGCGCCGTGAAAGCTGCTCAAAATCGCGGGATTTAAAACAGGGCAGATACTGGCTCATCAGGCTGATGTAAGTATCACGGGATAATTCTTCGGAAATAAACCGCATTATCTTTTCTGTCGCCGCTATATCAGCCGGCAGGACCAGGTGGCGGATAATTATCCCTCTGGTTATTATACCCTGTTCATCTAATTTCGCAACCCCTACCTGCCGGTGCATTTCCTTCAGCGCCTGGCGGTTGTATGCGGGATATCCGGGCGCCTGAGAATATTTAATTGCCGCCTGTTCATCGCCGTAACGGCTATCCGGAAGGTATATATCCACAACTCCCTCCAGCAACCTTAATGCCTCAACCGACTCGTATCCGCCCGTATTATACACTATAGGCAGTTTAAGGCCCTTCTCTGCCGCCAGGCTCAGCGCCCGAAGAATCTGAGGCATCACATGGGTGGGCGTAACCAGGTTTATGTTATGGCAGTTAAGCGCCTGCAGCCCCAGCATAAAATCCGCCAATTCCTCGGCCTCTACCTCCCTGCCTTCGCCCAGCTGGCTGAATTCATAATTCTGACAATAGGCACAGGCCATATTGCAGTGAGAAAAAAATATCGTCCCCGAACCTTTACTGCCGGAAATTGCCGGCTCCTCGCCGTGATGCGGCATAAAGCTGCAGACCTTAAGAAGAAGGCCGCTCTTGCAGAACCCCTTCTCGTCCTTTAATCGGTTCACCCCGCATTTTCTCGGACAAATCGCGCAGGACTTAAGCAGGCCGTAAGCCTTATCAACAATATCCGTTAATGCGTTATTCCGGTACAATCCCAGGTATGAGGGGTAGGCGCCGGTATTCATCGTGGCCGCTGCGGGCTATTTAGCCGGAAAAAAGCTGCACGGTTTACGCTGGTTAATCTGCCGATCATAGATTTCCCTGATTTGATTGAATATCTTGATATAGGCATCGGTTTTATAATCGGGATAAGTCCAGTCCCGGGGTGCAAATGTCCGGTGCTGAAAAAAAAGAGTTACCTCGGCAAAAATGCCCCGGTTTAAATATATCCTGTGGCTGTAATCCTTGGTGGTCGCCAGTATCAGCTTTGAGTGGTCAAGATATCCGGGGTCAATGTTTATCCGCCGTTTCTTTTCCCTTGAGAGGCGCTGTTCTAATTTATTGGTGAAAATTTTAATCCCGGGCAGGTGTTCGGGCCGGATCAGCCGCCGGAAACCGATAAAGCTCCTTTTAAGGCCCTCTCCCAATTCCTGTTTATAATAATCGGTATAGATAAACGGCAGGGCCTCGCTCCGGAAATCAGTCTTGCCGAATTTTCTTTCTAAAATTTTTACGGCGGCAAGAAAATAATCGTCATCGCTGAAAATAAAGCCGGCAATTAACTTTACAGGAAGATATTCTCTGCTTTTCCCCATCAGCGCGCATATCCTATCTGGCCGTACCTGAACTGTGAAATTTCTTTTTCCTTGGGCAAATGAGGATGGGATAATATGCCGGGCTGCTTAAAAATGACCCGGCTTCTACCAGGTAATCCTATTTTAACCGGGGGGCAACCGGAATCAACCCCCGCACCTTTTCCCGCCTAGCGGGATCCCGCCTGCTATTAAATTGCTTGGCGGGAACAGCCGTAGCTTCTTGTACGGGTGTGGGGGCAAACACTGCAGTTAACTTAAGAAGGAATAAAGCGGCTTACGTACCGCGTTATCTTGTCTTTATTCCGCTCGGAGATTTCGTTAAAAAATATGGCGATATTGAAACCCTTGGCAGCGTTCGTATCCGTCCTGACTACCACACCTTTGCATTGGACTTTTTCCGTGGAATTATCGGCCCGGGAGTCAGGAGGCAAAAGCAAAATGATGGAAAGTTTTGTCATCGGCGGGATATATTTATCGACACAACAATAAGCACCGATACAACTGATATCCCGGGTGCGCGTAACCAGGTCATAATCCTCGGCCATTAATTTTAACGGCAGTTCTTTTAGCAGCCGGGGATACCGCCTTCTTTCAACTCTTGGCTGGTTGTTCATTCTTTTCTTCTTTGGCCTTCTCTACCTTGCGCCAGCACCTTTTATTACAGTAGAACTTACCGTTGCGGTAATAGCGTTTTAATTTCCTTATCTGCTTGTTACATGCCGGGCAATTAGTCTGTATCTCTGCCGGCTGGGGTTCAGTCTTTGCCGCCGCCTGCGGCTTGGTTGTTTCCTCTGCTGCCATTAGTTGCTCCTTTCAGTAGCTTGATTGCGCATATGGCTAAGTATACAATCTGAAATCAAAGTCCTGTCTTGGGGGGCGATTTCCATGAACTCCAGGCCTACTTGATATTTATCGAAACGGGGTAAAGCGCTGGACCAGCGCACCGTGCCTAAAACGCCAACACTCCTTTTCAGGATATTGATGTCTAATGCCAAGTGGGTGTCCGGCTTGATAAATTCGTCCACTATAAAACTTGCCCCTGTAGCGCTGAGGTTCCGGGTCGGCGTATTCCCGAATTTTTGCTCCCCCCTTACCTGATAACGCAGGGGCAGGGATACATCTACCCTGACACTCCTTCTCTTCTCCTCATATTGCATACGCGTCCACCTCCACCACAAAAGGTAAAAAGGATGACCTGACTCCCCATTCTTTTTTTGAATATATCATATAATCCCCCTTATGTCAATAAAATAGGGGACGGTTCTAAAATAGGGGACGGTTCTATTTTTCACATGTCATAGAAAAAAGAAAAATAGAACCGTCCCCTATTCTCCATATGCAGACGGCACTTTACAAAGGCGATTTTTATGGTACAATTAAGGCAAGAATTTAAGGCAATCCCTGGAGGATAAAATGGATACACTTGATAAATCGTTAGAAAATACAGAAAAGGCCCCTGGCCAGGCATTGGCAGGCGCAGGCAAAAAAAACCAGAGACAGCCCAAGTTTATCTACTTGATATTTATATTGACGGCGATTGCGGGAATTTTTATCGCCAGATTTGTCCTGGACACGCTTGCCCAAAAGGCAAAAGAAAAAACTCCAGCCATCTCTAAGGCCAGCTTGCCCGGTCCTGCCCCTGCTAAAGTAGTTAAATCTCTGCCGGAAGCGGAACCCCTCCGGGAAATTCCCTTGCCGCCTGCGGTAGGCCAAAAAAATAACCCGCCCCCTACCTTAACCCTCAGCGGCATATTCTATGACGATAAACTACCCTGCGCCTTAATCGATAACAAAATCGTCAAAGAAGGAGACATTATTTCCGGCGCTAAAGTAATCCGGATTACGCCTAACGGGGTGAAACTTGAATTCGAAGGCGAGGCCTTTGAATTGAATACCAGATAGGTTAGTTAAGAGGCCTTGAGGGATTCGCGGATTATATCTAGATAGGAATAGATTTTAGGTAGTTATTTCTTTGATTTTCTGCTCTAATGCTTCATTTGAGATGGGCTTATGCAGGACTTCTTTTGCCCCCAGGGCAAGCCCTCTTTCTTCGGTGTTTTGATCTAAGCAGCCGGTAACAAGGTATATAATAAGATTGGGGTTAATCTTTTTCGCCTGCTCGAGGATATCAAACCCGGAAGTATGCGTCTCCAGCCTTATATCGCAAAAGACTATGTCTGGGGATTCCTTTATAATTGCCTCAATTGCCTCCTTTGTATTTGAGGCAGTCAAAACCTGATAGTTTCGGCGCTTAAGATAGGACTTCTGGAATTCTATCACATCCGGCTCATCATCAATAAGTAAAATCTTTTTGCCCATCCCCTACTCCTAATTTAGGATAATTGCTCAGCTGCGATTAATAACTTCGCGATATCTATCTCTTCGTTAAATATCCTTTAAGCTATGGGCAGCTGGATAAAAAACTTTGTGCCTTTGCCATATTCCGACTCAAACCAGATCTTGCCTTTATGGAATTCTTCAATGATGCGCTTGATGACATAAAGCCCAAGGCCGGTCCCCATGCGGGAGGAGACCTTAGTGGTAAAAAAAGGAGTGAAGACCCTTCTTTTGCTTTCTTCCTTTACGCCTATTCCATTATCTTCAATTACAATTTCTAACATCCCTTCTGTATTAGGATAAGCTGAAATAGCAATCTTACCCCTGTAGTTGTCTTCCCTTAATAAGGCCTTACGTTCTACGGTTGAATCGTAAGCATTATCAATAAAATTAAAAAGGGCTTCTTGTAACTGCACGGAATTACCTCTCACCTTCGGTGTGTCTTTGGGGTAATTACGCAAGATGTCTATCCCGGAGAGGCTTATCTTATACTGGGCCATATCCAAGGCCTGGTCAATAATCTGATCTAAGGTTAGCGCCTCAAGGCCTTCCTCTCCTTTACGCGTATATTTTAAAAGGCCTTTGACTACCTGGCCGCCCTGCATAACATTTTCCTTTATCCGTTCCAAGGCGTGATTAATCTGGTTAATCATTTCTTTTATCTCCGGAGAACATTTCGAGGTATCGGTCATTTTTACGGTATCGATAGTGTCCGCGGCAATAATAGAGAGCGCGTAAAAGCGGTTATTAATCTGATGCGAAAGGCCGTCAGCCATGGTCCCGATGGTAGCCATCTTCTCTGCCTGGGCAATCTGGTCTTGCATCTGTTTGGCATCTTCATAGAATTTTGCGTTTTCAATAGCCAGAGCTGCCTGGCTGGCAAGCACCTGGAAGACGTTTAAGTCTTCGGGAGTATAGATTTGGCCGGAGATTTTGTCTCCCAGCACAAAAAACCCCATAAACCTGTCCTCCAGGAAACTGGGGATAATTACCGCGGCAGTTAAGAGCTGCATATTATCTGCCAGGAGTTGATAAGTAGGGTCTCTGGTGTCGTGCATCAGGCGCTTTATCTCTTCGTAAATTATCGGCTGGCGGTGCAAAACTATCCATTTAATCAATGTGTTGTCGGGAGCAAGCTTGGAAACGGGTATCCTGCCCTTATCGCGGCTGACCTGGATGACGTATTCACCGGCCTCCTGGTTGTAGAGATAGATTCCTATATAGCTGATTTTAACCGTCCTGGTAACGATATGGGCAATCAGGCTAAGCAGCTTTCTTAAGTTGCGTATGCGGGTCATTCCTGCTGATGCCTGCTTTAGGGTTTCCTGATAACGTTTCTGTTCCTTAAGCAACCTCTCTTCTGCCCGGCGGTTAAGATAAATGTAAATAAAGGGGCCGAGGGTGGCGAGAAAAAGCATAATCCAGGTTGAGTACTGCCACAGGTTGTATTTATAGCCAATCCAGAAAGGAATGCCTAAAACAAGAGCGTAGACCACAGCGAAGATTCCCACGCGGGTAAGGGCAACTTTGATGTCCATAAGACGATATTTGATAATGGCGTAGGCTACCAAAAATACATAAACAGCGACTAAGACATTCCCTAAGGGAGGTATTGGAATATCATACCAAAGAAGATAATTTGTTGAACCTCCTATGAAGCCGATAGCTGTACCCAAAAACACATATTTTATTTGGTTACGGAGAAAACCGGAAAGTCTTCTATATGATTTAAACATTAAAACATGCGCATAAATTGTTAACCCGATAAACATCGCGAGAAACGGTGTATAAATAATACCTGCGGTTGGCCAATAAGGAAAAAATAAGCGGGGTTTCACGTCTTTTACAAAAAGCGGGGTAAAATCTAATACAAGAAAGAGCAAGCTGATGAAATACCAAAATGTTATTATTCTTAAATATTTCTTGCGCTGCCCAATAAGTGTTAAACTAAAATGTAAGAAGGTGGAAGGAATAAATATTGCTCCAGCCATTAGAACGCGACACCAAAAAAGAGCACTGTTTGCATTATCTGATACTTGCCATAAGAAATAACAATAAGACCAAAAAGCGACACTAAAAGTAAAACAACAAAAAGACCGATTAAGGTGCGATTTTGGATTTCTTACTATAACTATGAAACAAACTATAGTGCTCGTTAAAGCATTTATAAGAGCAGTTATTGGATAAAATATCATCCTATTCCCTTACCTAACTTTTATTAGATGCAATTATATATTGCATAATCCCTTGCTGTTCATATTGCGTTTGCAAATTATCTCTTCTGAATCCGGCTTTGAGAAAGATATCTCGGAATTCTTCATCATCGCGATAAATAAGATTCCAATCTCCTACCCATTCCATATAATGAACTGAAGGGTTACTATACTTATCTCTTACAGTTGAAATAGCTAAAATGCCGTTAGGATTTAAAAGTTTTTTAAGATTATTAATCAAGGCAATGGCAACTCTTTCGCTAAGATAATCAAAAAGTCCGGTTGAATATATAAAGTCATATTTTTTGTCAATCACAGAATAAACATTTTTTCTAAAAGTTATTCTCATGGCATTTTCTTTAATAAAGTTAACGTTTTTATAACTAGCTAACGTGGTTTTTGCATACTTTATAGATCTTTCGTCACTATCAAAGCAATCGAAAGTTACATTTCTATATAATTGTTCATCCCGATCCGAAGATAAAATCTCTTTCAAATCTCGGCAGGGGCCTGAAGCAAGGTCCATAATCCTCAAAATTCGGCCTTGTTTATCACTGACGAAATTACTAATCAATCTTTTGAAATCTTCTTTTCGATTCCTTACTGCAACCGATATCGCGGACATTTGAAAGTAATTGTCAAATAGACGCACGAAACCATTCGTTGTCGGGTTATTTTGGTAGATATCATCGATAATTTTAAAGTCGCCGGCGTAACCGAAAGGCTTACGAAGACTCCACTCGTTATAAACCCCTTTCAAAAAAAGATCTCTAATTCTATTGATAAAAATTTTCTTAAGTTTATAAACCTTTTCCTCCTGGCCGGCAGCAAAATTTAACTTTTCGAAAATCATGATATCGCGAAAGATGTTATTAACTTCTGAATTAAATTCGCTCTGAAATTTTCCCCATTCTCCAGGTCTTTTAGCCAAACAACTCTCAATCTCAGAAGCTCTTTTTTTATAAAGTTTTAACTTGGCTCTCAGAGAAAACTCTTTTGTGTTTGCTTTCAGCGTATTCTCCATCTTATAGACACCTTTTTTAACCTATGACTTCTTTAATCTTAGCAAGCAATTCTTTGCTATCGAAAGGTTTATATATGTATCCCGCGGGTTTAAGTGCCCTTATTTTTCCCTCTATCATCTCATCCGCATAGCCAGTGATGAAAATAGCAGGTATTTTCCTTTGTCTGCCTTTTGCTGACTCTTTATAAATTTGCTGCACTGTTTCAAAACCATTTATTCCCGGCATGCGAATATCCGCCAAAATTAAATCAAAATCCTCTTCTTCGGCCATAATGATAGCATCCTGCCCATTTTTAGTAATAAACACTTCGTAACCATTTTTTTCAAGGAGCTTAGAAAGCGATTTTATTATGAGCTCCTCATCATCAATCACCAATATCTTTTTTGCCATTTTATCTCCCCGGTTAGAGCAAATATGTTTTCTGTCTAAAATTATTTTGCCTATTTTTCTAACCCAAATGCAGCCTTACCATTTTACAATATTTTCCCGGACCAAAGTTCGTGCAAAAATATTTCCCATGGCACAATTGCTATTTTCCCGTGCAGCCTTTTCTCTTTTTCATTGCAAACTAAAATGCTTTTCTTTGGGGAAGATGCTTCAGTAAAAGCATCCAGTCCGTATATATCCCTTTTGTCGACATAGCCGGAGCCTTTTATCTCTATGGCTACCTCGCACGCGCCAAGCACAAAATCAACCTCTAAACCCGATTTCGTCCTCCAAAAATTTATAGGAAAATCTTTGTTTGCATAAGACCTGAACGCAACTATCTCCATAAGTAGAAAATGCTCAAACGCCTTTCCAAATTCCGTGCCTTTTTGTTCGGCTATGTGCCTTTTGGTCAGATAGCCGGCAATACCGACATCAAACAAATAATATTTTGAAGCTTTAGTTATGACCTGGCGCGATTGCCTTTTTTTAAACGGCTCGACTCTAATAGCCAGCAGCGTATCTATAAGAATTTGATAATATTCTTTAACCGTCTTGGAATCAACGCCGCATTCACGGGCTATATTACAGTAATTTGTAATCTCGCCATGCGAGTAGCCTAAGGCATCGAAGAATCTTGAAAACGCGGGGATATTACGCGTCAAGCCTTCGGCGAAGACTTCCTCCCGTAAATAATCCTGAACATACGCCGCTAACGATTTCTTACAGTCTTCATTGTTTTGCAAATAATGCAAAGGTATTAAGCCGTGATTCAAGGCGCGCAATAAATCAATCTCGCCTATTTCTTGACTTACAAGCGGAAATAACTCATACCTCCATGCCCTGCCGCCCAATAGATTCGCGTGTCCTTTCTTAAGTTTTCTTGCGCTTGAACCGCAAAGCACAAACCTCAAGCCCTTGTTTTCTATCAACCAGTGCACTTCATCAAGCAGCTGCGGCACTTTCTGTATCTCATCGAGTATAACGGGCTTTTTTAGCGCCGATTCTTCCTTGGCAAGCAAGCGCTCGCGCAATAAGGACGGTTTCTTCGAAAACTCAAAGAATAGGTCTGTTTTTAAAAAATCATACACTATACTATCGGGAAATTTTTCCTTTAAATACGTGCTCTTCCCTGTTTTCCTGGCCCCCCACAAAAACGCCGATTGTCCACCAGGAAGCCTTACATCCAGAATTCTTTTTATATTCTTCATTTTGTATAATCCTCCATATTAGTATTACTAATTTGGAGTATATACCATTTTAGTAAAAATGTCAAGTCTATAAACTAATTGACAGTTAAATTATACCCCTGTCTTATCAGGCGCTCAAGGGTTTTTATGGCCCGATTCTTGTCTTATTTTCTCTAAGAAAGTTGAAAAACAGGCAGGAAAAAGATGAGCTAAAAAGTTATTTTTGCCAAAATTGCGGAATTGAAATTTGAGAGGGATTAAGAGGCCTTGAGGGATTCGCGGATTATATCTAATCTGATATCTTTTATTACCGCCGGCCTGCCGATTCCTTTTATAAGCACAAACCGGTTCTTAACGCCGATAAATTTTTTGTCCCGGTAATGCGCCTTTATTATCCGGGAAACAGAGAGCCTGCCTATGCCGGTGGGTAACCCCACGGCCCTGATAAGCTGTTTTATCCTTAGATAAGCTGCCTGCTCTATAAGCCCCAGCCTTTTGCTGATATAGGCAGCACTTACCATTCCTATGGCCACTGCCTCTCCGTGGCCAATGCCCTTAAAGCCGGATGCCGCTTCCACGGCATGTCCGATGGTGTGCCCGAAATTCAAAACCGTCCTTATCCCTTTCTTTTCCTTCTCGTCCAGCTCGATAATCCCGGCCTTAATCCTGCTGCAGCGGTAAACGATAAATTCTATCTTGCGGCTATCGAGCGCAAAAATATCCCGGTAATTTTTCTCCAGGAAGACAAATAGGGGCCTATCCCTGATTATCCCGTATTTTATCGCTTCCGAGAGGCCTGCCCTTAACTGCCTCGCCGGGAGTGAATCCAGGATTGAAGTATCGCTTAAGACCAGGCGCGGCTGGTAAAACGCGCCGACCAGATTTTTGCCTACCGTTAAATCAACCGCGGTTTTCCCGCCGATAGCGGAATCTACCTGCGAGAGCAAAGTAGTAGGGAGATTGATGTAAGGGATGCCGCGTTTATAAATCGACGCTACGAATCCGGCGATATCGCCGATTACCCCTCCCCCTAACGCGGCGATAAACACCTGTCTTTTTTTATCGTAAGCGGTCAAATCGCTGATTATTGACAGGGCAACCTTCATTGATTTAGACCTCTCACTGTCGGGAATCAGCTTGAACCTTACGGAAAAACCGGCTCCTTTCAAGGCCTTGCTCAGGCGCCTGCCGTATTTCTTTTGGATTAAGGAATTGGTAATTACAAAAGCGGCGTTTCCTATACCCAGCTTGCGGATTATCTCTCCCGACTGCTGAAGCAGCCCCCTGCCGATAATAATCCTGTAGCTGCGCTCTTTGAGGTTAACCTTTATTGCCTTCATCGGTTATGCCCCCAGCAAAAAATTGGTTATTAAATTTACTATCGGCCAGACCAGCCGATTCAGCAGCCCCAATGCGAAAAAAATCATGATAATGATAAAACCGAACCGCTCAAGTCCGGCGTAGCGCCTGGCCAGCCGCTCAGGCAAAAGCCCCATAGCTATGCGCGAACCGTCCAGGGGAGGTATGGGAATAAGATTAAATACGCCCAGGATGACGTTGATAAAAACGAAATTAGTCAATAATTCGGAAAGCACGGTAGCCGCGGGTAAGAGTCTTAAAACCTGGCTCACCGCTAAAGCGCAGAAGAGGTTTGAGAACGGCCCTGCCAGGCCTATCCAGATCATATCCTTGCGGGGGTTCTTCAGCGCCCAGTAGTTTATCGGCACGGGTTTTGCCGCTCCGAATATAAACCGGCCCCCGGACATGATGAAAATAAAGATCGGCAGCAGGACTGTACCCATGGGGTCAATATGCGCTAAGGGATTAAGGGTCAGCCTGCCCTGGTCTTTCGCGGTGGTATCGCCTAATTTATAAGCCAGCCATCCGTGAGAAAACTCATGGATGCTCATCGCAAGCAGTAATAAGGCGAAAAACAGTAAAAGGCCGGCGATGCTCAATTTCTCATCCTCCCGGTTATCTGGGTAATTATTTCGTGGATTGGCCGCCTGCGGTCTTCTGTGTCTTGGGTGCAGCCTGTGTTTTGGATGCAGTTTGGGCCGTGGTATCGGTGGGGGTTGCAACTGCCCCTGCAGCGCCTTCAACGACGGGCTTCTCTGCCGCTTTTTCTTTCTTTATTTTGATGCGCACGGTCTTTATTTTAGGCAGGCCGAAAACAGAATCTCCCTCATGCCAGGTGCCTTTCTCCAGCATTAATTTCAGCCTTTCGGCCCGTTTCAATACCGATTTCTGCTTCTTGTTCTTCGTAGAGCTGCTTAACGACGGATGGATGGACATACTTCTATAGCCTCCTTACGAAACAATCCTGATAACGTTTCCTTAATTCCTGCATTTTTTCCGCTGCCTGGCCTTTATTTATAAATTGCCCGACGCAGACAACGCTAAAATCGCCCTTGGAAAGCACTAAGGGATTAAAACCCCTGCTCTTCAGCTGCCGCGCCTCTTTCTCCGCGGAGTTTAAAGTTTTATAACTTGCCACCTGAATGGTATAGCTGTTTGCCAGATTTATCCGGGGGAGCAGCTCAATTTTCTTTTCTCTAACTTCCGTAACGGCTTCCTGTTTCAGGGGCGCTACCTGAACCGCGCCCACGGATTCCCCGGCGGCATTAGCGGCATTATTGGTTATCCCCGCCACCCGGGAGCCGGACTTTTTGCCTTTTTCAAACCCTAAGGAAAACGCAACCAGGCCCACCGTCAAAAAGGCGATAATCATCAGAACCACCTTTTCATGGCCCCAGATACAGGTTAAAAAAGACTTGCGTTTCATTTCGGACGCGAGGAGGTTATCGTCCGAAGTAAATATTTCAAACTGTTCCGGTTTTTGTCGTTGCATCATTTTGGGCCGCCTGAATTATTATATCGCTATTGTTGAATTAATTGCAAGTATTTTTTTACGTTAAACCCGTTTCTCACCCTTTGGGAAAGCCTAATCTTTGAATATGAGCCGGCAGGGCTTATTACCTTTAAAAACGCCTCCGTTACTTTAGGGTCAAACTGGCTGCCGCTCTTCCTTTTAACTTCCTTTATCGCCGCGGCAACACTCATCCTTTCCCGGTACGGCCTGCCGTAGACCATTGCCTCAAAAGAGTCGGCAACTGCCATAATCCGCGCCCCCAGGGGGATCTGGCCTTTTTTTAATTTCGAAGGATAGCCCATTCCGTTATATTTCTCATGGTGATGCAAGATGATGGGAATAGCCGGCCTTAATATCTGCAGGTGCCTTAATATCTCGGCTCCTTTGGCCGGATGGTGCTTTATAATCTTTAACTCCCGGGGAGTGAGTTTCGTGGTCTTGGTGAGTATCTCTTGCGGTATATCCACCTTTCCCGTGTCGTGCAGCATGCTGGCATATTCGATGCTCTGGATCTGCCTTTCGTCGAGCTGCATCTGCCTGCCGATGGCGATCACTAAACGGCTGAAATACGGCGAGTGGGTGTATTCCTGCGGCACGCGGGTATCCAGGAGCGTTACCAGCGACTTAATACTGCCCACTACAATCTTCTGCTGCTCTTCGTAAAGCTGCAGGTTCCTTATACCGATTACCAGTTGTTCGGCCAGGGTCATCATGATTTTTTCGTCGTCCGAGTCAAAATTGAGCCTTTTCTCCCTGCGCAGGATAATCAGGCCCAAGAGGTCCTCCGCGATAAGCGGTATCCCCAGCATCCCGCTGTTCCTTATAGAAGAGGCAGTCTTGATAATCTTCTTTTCGTAAGAGTTTACGATTTTTAATTTCCTGTCGGTGATGTATGTCTTTCTCGGGCTGACCACGCAGCGGACGGTGGAATATTTTTTTAAAGGGTCAATGAGCAATATCAGGCAGTACTGCGCATTCAATACCTGGCAGATTAATTTGGAAAGGCCGGCGAGCAGAAAGCGGATATCAAATGTAGAATTAATCAGCCGGTAAACGCCGTGAATGGAAGACAATAACAGCTTATACTTTTTCGTAAGGGTCGAATAGCTTTCTATACTCATCTAATGCGTACCTATCGGTCATGCCGGCGATGTAATCGCAAACTACTCTTTTTGCGCCGTCCTGCGGGATTCTTTTTTGAATGTGCGCCGGCAGCTGCAAGGGCTGTGCCTTATAGATATTAAACAGTTCCTCGATAAAACGCTTCGCCTTATTGGACATCCTGATCACCCGGTAGTGGTGATACAGCTTATCAATGAGAAAAACCCGCAGAGGGCTTCTTAATTTTAGCATATCTTCGCTAAAACACACGATTTTTTTGTCCAGTTTTTTTGCTTCCCGGCTCGATGCGGGATTAAGCTCTTTTAAAGTCTTCTCGGCCTGCTGGATTAAGTCCGTTACCTGGATGTTTATCAATGATTTAATAACCTGGAATTTTCTCTTTTCCTGGTCTATACTGCCGTATTTCTTCACTATTTTTTTGTAGGTATCGCTCCACAGTGCTAAGCCCTCGAGGTCATCCTCTTTAATTAAGCCGGAAGTAATCCCGTCATCCAGGTCATGGTTATCGTAGGCGATTTCATCGGCAATATCCACTACCTGGGTCTCCAGGGTAGGCATTTTATCCGAATTGAATTCTTTAATCTCGCCCATGCGGTCAAACGAGGAAGAATGTTTAACGATGCCCTCCCTTACCTCCCAGCTTAAATTTAAACCGGGAAACTCCGGGTATTTTTCCTCCAGGATATCCACGACCCTTAAACCCTGGAGGTTATGATTGAACCCCCCGCATTCCCGCATTATCTCATCAAGGGCTTCCTCGCCGGAATGCCCGAAAGGGGTGTGCCCCAGGTCGTGTGCTAAGGCAATTGCCTCTACCAGGTCGGTATTTAACCTCAAGGCGGAAGCGATGGTCCTGGCAATCTGGGAGACCTCTAAGGTATGGGTCAGCCTCGTCCGGTAATAATCCCCTTCGTGGTTGACGAATACCTGCGTTTTGTATTCCAGCCTTCTGAAAGCGGCGCAGTGTATAATACGGTCCCGGTCGCGCTGGTATATCGAGCGATAGGAATGCTCCTCTTCCTTATGCGCCCGGCCCCTGCTTTCATAACTCTTCATTGCGTAGCAGGCCAGGAATTTATCCTCGTATTCCCTCATTTGCGATTGTGTCAACATCTTAGCGGACCGTTTTTAACGCCCTTTTAAGGCGGCGATATAATTCTTCCAGCGACTGGGAGATGACCTTGGTATTGTAAAGAACCGGCATAAAATTCGTGTCGCCCTTCCAGCGCGGGACAAGGTGTATGTGCAGGTGCCCGGTTACCCCCGCTCCTGCGGACTCCCCGATATTTATTCCGATGTTAAACCCTGCCGGCTTTAAGGCCCGGCTTAAAACATCCTTCGCTTGGGACACCGTCTTAAACAAATCCAATATTTCTTCATCTTTCAATCCGGGAATATCCCCGATGTGCCTTAAGGGCACAGCCAGGAGATGGCCGTTATTATAGGGGTATTTATTCAAAACTGCAAAAGAATATTTATTTTTCAGGATGACCCAGGCCTTCTTTTTTGGTTTCAGGCTGTCGCAGAAGACACATCCATTTTTTTTCTTAGCATAAAGGTATCCCGTTCTCCAGGGCGCCCAGAGTTTATCCACCGCTTGCGCTCCGTAAGTTATGCACTCACTTATAGCCTGATTATCCTGCCTACGATCTTATCCTTTTCCAGCTCCAGTATTCCGAAAGAGTTGTAGGCGGCAAAAATCCTGTCCGTAGGGCTGCCGGGATTAAAATAAAAGATCCCTTCCCGGGTTTCGTTTATCGGCGCATGAGAATGCCCGAACACAATTACCTGCACCCGGTCGTTCTTAAACAGGCTGCTTACCGATTCGATTATCTTCCCCGACGGCCCGAAACCGTGCGCCAGCCCGATCCTGCGGCCGTTTATTTTAATAATCTCTTTTTCGGCAAGTACACCCCTTACCTCCAGCGGATCCATGTTGCCGTAAACCGCCTTTACCTGACCGCAGGAAAGCCGCAGGTCATCCAATACTTTCAACTCCACCAGGTCGCCGGCATGCAATATCAGGTCTACTTTTTTAAATTCCTGCAATACTTTTTCCGGCAGGCGGCTGGCCCTTTCCGGTATATGCGTATCAGAAATTACCCCTATTCTCATGGCCTAAGAACTTATCCTTAACTAATTACGCGCGGTTTATTGAATAAATCGAAAAGCTGGTTAAGATTGTTCAGATTCCAGGTCCAGATTTTCGCTTCCAGCGCTTTCAGCCGGGCATTAGTCTCTACATCAGTGTAAGTAATCACGATCTTGCGCTGTACCCTGTTTCTGTATTTCTTGCATTCTTTGGTAAATTCGCTGATGTCGTCTTCGGTAATCAAATCTTTTTTAAACGCGATTATCCATAAAGAATCCGCGGAGCGCGCAATCAGGCCCTGTTTTAAATTCCGGCAGCTAAGCCCTAAAGACCTGATCTCCCTGAAATGGGTAAGCCTTAACCGTTTACTATCCAGGCAGACTGCTTCGTTTTCGAAAAGACGCAGCAGCTCGGTCATCCTTTCGCTCAACGGCTTGCCGGAATTTACGATAAACTCTTTGGCCATCTCATCGATGTGATTCTTGAATACCTTCTTTTTTTCGCGGGTATCGAAATTGAGGGTGTCTATCTTTTCCTTATAGACAAATTTCAACCAGAAACTGAACACCCTGTCGTTTATCTTGAAAAAATCGCCGTTTCTCGTTATGGCATCCGTCTCCAATAAATAGTCAATCTTCTGCAGCACGTCTTTCTTTTGTTTGCGCAGGATATGGGTGATGTCTTTTATCCGGTTATTTCCGCTGGAGATAAGATACAACAAAGAAGTATAATCGCGGGCATTACGGTTATCGTTCAGCCTTCTTAAATAACTGGAGAATCTCTGGTTGAGCAAGCCCGCCTCCTCAAACAATAGTTCTTCCAGTGTGTCGGTAAAACGCGCGTAAGTTATGCTGTTATTTTCGATATTCTGCGCGGTTGACCTGACTAACGCATCCGATAATGCCTCCAGGTAGAACGGGTGCCCGCCCGTAAAATGCAGGAGGAAATCTTTGAGTGCTCTGTCTATCTGGGCAAAGCCAAACTTCGCGTCGAGGAACTCATTCCCGGCCTTTAAATCGAAGCACTCCACCTCGATTATCTGAAAATTACCGAAGAGCAGCGAGAGGTTTTCCGAAAGGATTTTCTTCGCCTTGGCCCGGGCGGAACTGATAATGATATACATCGTGTTTTTCTGCGTGACCAGCGCCTTAGACCACTCACGGTAAAGATTCCTTATCCCCATGCTCTCTAAGTTATGAAATTCATCGAATATCACCGCACAGCTCTTGCCGGTCTCCTGGTTTATTATTTCCGGCAGTGCCAGCAAATCCGCAAAGAGGGACGACTTTTGCCTCTTGCCGATACAAGATAATATATGCCTTATCTTCTCTATCGCCCTGGGGATATATTTTTCCGATTTATTCATCAGGAAGTCCAGGTCTTCCCGCATCGGGATATCGCTGTTACGCAGGAAATTATAGAGCAATACCCCGATAAATTTTCTGGTAAAATTCTCCAGCGACAGCGGCCCGATATCCAGATAAACCGGTATAATCGCGTTGTCCTGAAAATAATTAAGAAACCGCAAGACGATTGAGGTCTTGCCGATGGATTCGTCTCCGAGAAACGCGATATTCTGCCGGTAGCCGTCCTTAATCCCCTTGAGGCGTTTTTCGAGAATTTCCAGATAATATGCCCGGCCGAAAAATTTATTCCCTATCATAGTTTAGATTGGCTAAAGGCTAAAAAGACTATTGCCTAAGTTACGCATGCTAAGCCCCCAGACCTTTACAGATGTAGGGGGTAACCCCCCAGACCTTTACAGGTGTAGGGGGTAAAATTTTTAGGGTAAATAGTAGTAAGGATTTTGCGCGATAGAGCTTTTTCTAATTTCAAAATGCAGGAAACTGGCCTTATCCCTGCCTGCGCTGCCTACCTTGGCAATCACCTTACCCTGGACGACCTTGTCTCCCGGCCCGACAAACACGTCCGAATTTCTCGCATACACGGTTAAAAAATCATTCCCGTGGTCAATAATTATCGTCTTGCCTAGCCCCTTAAGCTGCTGGTCGTAAAAAGTCACGATGCCGGAACGGGAAGCGATTACATCGCAGCCAAAGGGCGCCTGGATATCAATCCCCCGGTTGATGATATTATTGTTATTCTGCTTAAAGGCGGAAATCACATTGCCCTTTAACGGCCAGACAAAACCTTCATCCACGCCTGACGAGGACTGGCTAAAGCTTTGCGCGCCGCTGCCTGTTTTCGCCCGCGGGATAAATATCAGCTGCCCGGCCTTGATGCTGCCGGCGTCATAAATGCGGTTGACCTTCGCCAGTTCATCCAAATCAACGCCGTAGGCCCGGGCAACGCTCCATAAGGTCTGGCCTTTTTCCACGCGATGGAATATTCCCGGAATACCGCTCAGCGAAGACGGACGGCCGGTATAATAGGAATCGGTCGCGCATCCGTAGATCATTGTAAGATAAATTATTAATACGGCGATAGCCATGTGACGCATACTACTCACTCGAATTTCTGGAGCGGGCGAAGGGAATCGAACCCTCCTATCCAGCTTGGGAAGCTGGTGTTCTACCGATGAACTACGCCCGCATTCTTACATCTTCAGGCACTGCTCGGTTAATTTTATCGAGCAGTACGTGCCGCACATTGAACAGACGTCGTCGAATTCCGGCTTTGAAGAATTCCTGTATTCCCTGGCCTTGTCCGGGTCAAGACTCAGCTTGATCTGACTTTGCCAGTCACGCTTCCTGCGCGCGGCAGTCATTTTTTTATCCTGTTCCCAGGCTGATTTCACCCCTTTTACCAAATCCGCGGCATGCGCGGCGATTTTACTGGCAACCACACCTTCCCTTACGTCCTCTTGCGTAGGGTGCCTTAAATGCTCTGAAGCGGTCACATAACAGAGGAAATCAGCACCCGCCCCCCCTGCTACGGCAGCGCCGATAGCGGATGAGATATGGTCGTAACCGGCGGCAATATCGGTAACCAGCGGCCCTAAAACATAAAACGGAGCACCCCGGCAAATTTTCTTTTCCAGGCGTACATTCCGCTCGACCTGGTTTAACGGTATATGCCCCGGCCCCTCGATCATTACCTGCACGTTATTCTCCCGGGCCAACCTGGTCAGCTCTCCCAGTACTTTTAGTTCGGCAATCTGGGGCCGGTCAGTGGCGTCAAGAATCGAACCCGGACGTAAACCATCGCCCAGGCTTAAGGTAACATCATGCCGGCAGGCGATATCCAGGACACGGTCAAAAAATTCAAACAGCGGGTTCTCCCTTTTATGAAAAGCCATCCAGGAAGCCAGTATCGCCGCGCCCCTGCTTACGATATCAAGCATCCTGCGGTTCTTCTTAAGCACTTCCAGCGTTTTGCGGGTAACCCCCGCGTGAATAGTAAAGAAATCTACGCCGTCCTGCGCCTGCTGTTCCAGGACCGCGAACAAATCGTCAACCGTTATTTTCAGGAAAGAACCGTATTTTTGCTGCGCGTTTACTGCTGCCTCGTAAATAGGCACAGTCCCTACAGGGACCCGGCAGCGCTTTATGATCTCCTGGCGCATCAGCCTGAGGTTACCCCCTACGCTTAAATCCATTACCGTATCCGCGCCGTATTTGACTGCCGTCTCCAGCTTGTTTAATTCATCCTGGATTTCACAGCGGTCTGTCGAAGTGCCAATGTTAGCGTTAACCTTAGTCTTAAGCCCCGTGCCGACCGCGCAGGGGGATCTTATGGCGCGGCGCTTGTTATTTAAAATTACAATCTTACCCGCGGCAATTCCCCGGCAGATGGAAAGCGGCCTCGCCTTTTCAACCTCCGCGATGCGCTTCATCAACGGGGTTACGCTATGCTTCTTAGCCAATTCTAACTGAGTCATATTTTCTCTTTTGCCTTAAGCTTGGGTGGCATATCAACCTAAACCGTGCTTAAAAGTTGGGATTTTAGTTTTCTCGCTGCTGCCAAAGGCGAAGCTGACCTGCATATCGCAGCGCAAACCGCTATCCTGCTTACGCCGGATGCAAGAACAGCGTTCAGGTTAGACTGGTTTATCCCACCGATTGCAAACAGGGGTATATCTAATTTCCGCGATTTTATCTTTTTCAACAGCTGCAAGCCCAACGCTGCTATCCCTGCCTTTGTAGAGGTTTGAAAAACCGGGCCGAAGGAAACATAATCCGCGCCTTGGGCCTTAGCCGCTGATACTTGCCTTTGGCTGCGGCAGGTAACGCCGATAATTTTGCCCCGCCCCAGCAATCTCCTTGCCTGCCCTATCGAGGTATCCCTACTGCCTAAATGCACGCCGTCGGCACCGGCGATTTTTGCGATATCCGCAAAATCATTGACGATAAAAAGGACACTGTGTTTTTTTGTCAACCGCCTAAGAAGTAACGCCTGCTTAAAAACTTCAATCTTAGGCGAAAACTTATCCCTTAACTGGATTATATCAACGCTTTTGTTCTCGATTATTTTGGAAATCCTTCCCGGATTGGCGTAGCGGCAAGAATTCTTATCTAATATCAGATAAAGACTTGATTTTTTTAATAATCTTTTTTTCGATGTCGTATACGCCATATCTTGTTTCTTTAAAACGCAGGGCGGTTGTTTTACTGATCAGCTTGGAAAATTCCTCCAGGACCCTCACCGATTCCTTGACCCTTGCCAGATTGGCAAGGAGGATATCGAGATAACTGTCTCTCTGCGCCTCCCGGCCGAGAATGTCCTTGCCCGCGTCCCGCAGGCTGTCCCTTTCTTCGATTAACCTGAATTTTTCCACCGGCAGCCGGTTGACTATATCCAGCAGTCCATGCCGTATATTTTTCAGTTTCGCGGTAAGCAGGCTGTCGTTTAGGATAAAACGCGTAAACTCTTCCGCCACCCGCAGGCCTTCCCTGGCGCGGTTAATATTGGCGTCAATAATCCTGTAGAATGTTTTATTGCTAAAATTTCTTGGCAATTTTTTTTATCAGGTTACTGCTGGAAAGCCCGCTTACGTAAGGAATCGTCAGGACCCTGCCGTGATAAGACTCTACGAATTCCTTTCCTACGATATTGCCGCCTTTCCAGTCACTACCCTTGACCAGCACATCCGGCTTAAGTGAAGTGATCAGTTTTATGGGAGTGGCTTCGCTAAAGACAGTCACGAAGTCAACGCTCTCCAAGGCAGAAACCAAGAGCGCCCTTTCCCTCTCCCGGACTACGGGCCGCCTGCTCCCCTTTAACCTTCTTACCGAGCTGTCTGAATTAACCGCAACAACCAGGATATCGCCTTTTTTCTTTGCTTCTTCCAGATACTTGGCGTGGCCGTAATGCAGGATATCGAAACAGCCGTTGGTAAAAACAATCCTCTTGCCCTTTGATTTGAGCAGGCTGATTGTCTTTTTTAGCTGGCCGAAGCTTTTAATCTTTCGCTCTATCAATACTTATCCTTCGAATAGTTTTTCTTCTATAAGCTGGCAGATAACATGCCCAATAGTAATGTGGGCCTCCTGTACCCTTGCGGTTATACTGGAGGGGACAATTAAGCATACGTCTGCAGTCTTTGATAATTGCCCGCCGTCGCTGCCGGTGAGGGCGATAGTTCTTATGCCCATTTTTTTTGCCTGCCGGATTCCGGCAATTACATTTTTTGCCTTACCGCTGGTAGAAATCCCCACGGCAACGTCCCCCTGCCTGCCTAAAGCCTCGATTTGCTTGGCAAAGACAATCTCGTATGAATAGTCATTGCTTAAAGAAGTTAAAATAGAGGTATTGGTAGTCAGGGCAATCGCGGGCAGGCCGGCGCGGTCTTTTCTAAATCTGCCTACCAGTTCTGCCGCGATGTGCTGGCTGTCTGAAGCGCTGCCGCCGTTACCGAAGAACATAATCTTACCTCCCTTGCGCAGGCAATCTATAAGTATATCGGCAATTTCGATAATCTGTTCTATGGAGCTGCGCATCAATTCCTCTTTGACCTGAATACTCTCCAGCAAAATGTCTTTAATTATGTCTCTCATCGCCTATCCTTTAATAACCTTGTGTTAACCGAAAAATTCCTGAGAAATTTTATAGAGCTCCATATCCACTGTTTTTAATTGCTTAACCGCTTCGGATATGGACACGTCCGATATTTTATTTCCGGCCAGGGCGACCATCCGGCCGAACTTTTTGTTTTTTACCAGCTCTACCGCCTTTATTCCGAAACGAGTACCCAGTATCCTGTCAAAGGCAGTGGGTGAACCCCCTCTCTGCAGATGCCCCAAAACGCTTACCCGGGTTTCGTAACCGGTGCGTTTTTCTATTTCCCGGCCCAGCCTTTCGCCTATCCCGCCAAGCCTCACATGGCCGAACTCATCAAGCTTTTCTTCCTGGGTTATTAACGACGTATCCTTAAACTGAGCGCCCTCCGCGACTACGACGATGCTGAAAGTCTTTCCGCGGGTATGCCTTTTTTTAATCAGCATGCAGACCTCTTCGATATCTATGGGTATTTCGGGAATCAATATCACATCCGCGCCTCCGGCAATGCCCGCTTCAGTGGCAATCCAGCCGGCGTGCCTGCCCATTACCTCTACCACGATAATACGCTGATGGCTCTCCGCGGTAGTATGCAGGCGGTCAATACACTCTGTGGCTATATTGATTGCCGTATCGAATCCGAAGGTATAATCCGTTGCCGAAAGGTCGTTGTCGATTGTCTTGGGAACCCCTACTATATTAGGCAGCCCCTCAGTAATCAATCTCAAGGCAACGCCCAGGGTGTCTTCTCCCCCGACGACAATAAGCGCGTCCAGCCTAAGCTTTTTCCAGTTCTCCTTTATCTTTTCGACTGCGCCTTCTTTTTTATAGGGGTTGGTGCGGCTGGTGCCCAATATCGTTCCCCCCTTAGGCAGTATTCCGGATACGCTGGAAAGCTCAAGCTTTATAATATCCGCCTCAATCAGCCCTTTCCAGCCGTTCTTTATGCCGATAACTTCATCACCTTCGTTAAAAGACTTTCTCACTACCGCCCGGATTACCGGATTTAACCCCGGGCAGTCGCCGCCTCCTGTGAGGATTCCGATTTTCATGCCTTTCTGCTCCTCTCTTTCATAACCGCTATGTTAAACCTTTCCGTATCCGCTAAACGGTATAACGTGTTCTTCTCTTTCCGGCTCTCTTTTCTTCTTGTCCTTCTCTTCAAAAGAGGTTATCTTCGCGACATGTATTCTTACGATTACCTGTTCCTCGATCCCCAATATCTCCTGCACTTTGCTTTTTACCAGATCCTGCAGCCGGCTGGTCAAATCGGGAATGTTGGTCTCCGACCTCAATACCAGCCGGAGGTTGACCTCAATCCCTTTCTTACCGGCGATCACGTCCGGTTTTATCTCCTTTAACTCGCTGATGCCGGAAGTGACGCGCTTTATCAAATCTTCCACCGCGGTCAGGGAAATAGTTACCTGGCCGGTAGGATTGTTAAAAGCGATTGTCCTCTCCCGCTGCAGCTTGCCCAAAATCAGCTGGGCAAAAGAAACACTCATCAGGATCAGCAGAACGCCGCTCAGCCCGGTAATCAATCTGGAGTTGGGGTTAAACTGTATATAAGACAGGAAAGTGGCTATTTCTCTTACCTCCAGCCAATTCAGGGCAAAGACAATCAAGGTACAGGCGATGATTAAAAGAGCGGTGGTATAAAAAAACACACCTACGACCGTAAAGAATCTCATCGGAACCTCCTTTGTAACCTATGCGAAAACCTATAAACCATCAGCTATCAGCTATTAGCTATTAGCTAAGTTTACTCCCTCTCTACCTCCTGCACGCTGATATTGATATCTTTTATAGAGAGATTGGTCATCTTTTCTAAAGCCCGGTGCACGTTCTCCTGGACTTTGTTCGCTATCTCCGGCAGGTTATAACCGTATTTTACGATCAGGGGCAGGTACAGCTTAACCTCTCCGTTCTTGTCAATATCCACCCTGATCGAAGATAAATTTTTCTTCCCCAGCAGCGCATATAAACTGGAGCGGATATCCCCGCCGATAGCCTTCACCCCTTCTATCTCCGCTGCTGCCAGCGAGGCAATCGAGGCCATGACCTTCTTATGTATCTTAATTTCCCCCAGCTCGCTTCTCGATTCTTCTGCTTTCATTTATTCCTCCGCAGATGCTTCGCTGTCCTTTAAGAGTTCCTGTATGAAATGAGTGGAAATGTCGCCTTTGAGAAAAACCGGATTATCCATAAGTTGGCGATGGAATAGTATGGTAGTTTTTATCGGCTCAATGATAAACTCAGCCAGCGCCCGGGACATCACCTTTATTGCTTCCTGGCGGCTGTTTCCGTGCACGATTAATTTCGCGATCAGGGAGTCATAGTGCGGCGGTATTTCGTACCCCTGATAAATATGAGTATCCACGCGCACCCCCGGGCCTCCGGGCAGGTTCAGCGTTTCAATCTTCCCCGGGCAAGGCATAAAATTCTTTTCGTAATCTTCGGCGTTTATCCGGCATTCAATGCCCCAGCCGTTAACTTTTATATCATCCTGCTGAAATTTAAGCCTTTCGCCATGGGCAACGCGTATCTGTTCCTTTACCAGGTCTATGCCGGTCACCATTTCCGTTACCGGATGCTCTACCTGTATCCTGGTATTCATCTCCATGAAATAGAAATTATTATCGCTGTCCAGCAAAAACTCTATCGTCCCCGCGCTGCAGTAACCGATACTCTTCGCCCCCTTTACCGCTAATTCTCCCAGCCGCCGGCGTAATTTATTATCTATGCTGGGGGAGGGAGACTCTTCCAGTAATTTCTGGTGCCGCCTCTGGATGCTGCAATCGCGCTCTCCCAGGCTGATGACGTGGTTGTGTTTATCCGCGAGAATCTGGATTTCGATATGGCGGGGTTTTTCCATGTATTTTTCTATGTAGACACTGGAGTTGCCGAAGTTCGCCTCGGCTTCTGCCTGGGAGGTCATCAGGCTGCTGATTAAACGGATGTCGTTATGGCAAATACGCATGCCTTTTCCGCCGCCGCCTGCCGCGGCCTTAATAATCACCGGATAACCGATACGCTTGGCGGTCTTGATTGCCTCTTCTTTATTCTTTATTGCCATGGTACTGCCCGGCACGATGGGAATACCCAGCTTCTGCATGGTAAGGCGCGCGGCCATTTTATCTCCCATTAATCTTATGTTTGCGGGCGAAGGGCCGATAAAGGTAATCTGGCAGGATTCGCAGATTTCCGCGAAGTGGGGATTTTCCGCCAAGAAGCCGTAACCGGGATGTATCGCTTCTACGTCGGTAATTTCCGCGGCGCTGATAATTGCCGGAATGTTTAAATAGCTGGCGCTGCTGGCCGCCGCGCCGATACAGATGGCTTCATCGGCGAAACGCACGTGCGCGCAGGTCTTGTCGGCCTCGGAATAGACTGCGACCGTCCTAATGCCCAATTCGCGGCAGGCACGGATTATTCTCAGGGCGATTTCGCCCCGGTTGGCAATGAGTATTTTGGAAAACATTAAATGAGCAGACAACTTACGGAAAATTCCCTTACGCCTTTATGACGTAAGTTGTAGCCCGTAGGGCGTCTGCGAATTTATCCCGACGACTGCTTTAAAATTCTGTTTCCCAGAATTTTAAAGCAGTTATGAGGCGGGATGAGTTGGCTTCGTTACTTAAATCGCGACATTACTCAGGCTCGATGAGGAACATCGACTGTCCGAACTCTACGGGCTCGGCGTTATCTACCAGTATCTCTATAATCTTGCCTTTAACCTCGGACTTTATCTCGTTCATCAGCTTCATCGCCTCGATAATACAGATGACCTGCCCGGAATCTACGAGCTGGCCCGCCTCTACGTAAGGAAGCGCTTCCGGCGAAGGGGCGCGGTAGAACGTTCCCACCATTGGTGCTTTTATCTCTATGCTCTTGGAAAGGGCTGCTGCTGGCTTCTCCTCGACGGGATGATACCCCGGAACTGCCTGCTTCTCAATGACTATCGGCCCGGACAAAGAACTCTCTACCCCCGGAGAACTCTTTTTAAGGCGTATGCGCATGCCTTCTCTCTCAATTTCCAGCTCCAGGAGATTATTCTCATTCATCAGGTTAATCATCTCTTTTATTTCTTTAATATTCACTATCGTCAATCCTCCCTGGCCATCGTATTAAGAATCATGCCTAACTTACTTTAGGGACCGGACCTTTCTATATATACCCCTGTCCTGGTGTCTACTTTTATGGTATCTCCGGTATCAATAAAAAGAGGTACCTGTATGCTCGCGCCGGATTCAATCTCCGCCGACTTGGTGCCTGCCCTTGCCGTATCGCCCTTTATGCCGGGTTCGGTATGGACAATCTTATAATCGACAAAATTAGGCAGGCTCACGTTTAGCGCCCTGCCCTGATAAAAATAGGCAATGGCCTGAAGGTTGTCCTTGAGGAATTTTATGTTATTGCCCAGTACCTCCTTGCTCAGGACGACCTCTTCGTAATTATCCTGGGCCATGAAATTATACATTTCATTGGCCTGGTAAAGATACTGCAGCTTTCTTTCTTCAATGAACGCCTCCTCTATCTTCTCATCGCCCCGGAATGTCCTCTCAAGTATATAGCCGTTTTCCAGATTTCTTAGCTTCGTGCGCACGAACGCAGCACCCTTGCCGGGCTTTACGTGTTGGAACTCCACTATCTGATATACTGCGCCCTCAACCAGAATAGTCAAACCTGACTTAAGCTGATTTATCGAGATTATCACTTAAAACCTCAACCCCTTCCTTTGTTACCAATACCATATCCTCTAACCTGACACCGAACCTGCCCGGCAGATAAACCGCCGGCTCAACCGTAAATACCATACCCTCACACAGGTTATGCTTATTTTTTGGTGAAATAGAGGGGCCTTCGTGAACCTCCAGGCCAATGCCGTGTCCCAGGCCGTGGCCGAAGAAACGGCCGAAACCGCTCCGGGCAATATATTGCCGGGCAGCCCTATCTACTCTTTTTATAGGAACACCCGGCCTTATCGCCTTTAACGCGCGCTGCTGAGCTTTTAAGACTGAATCGTAACTTCTTTTAAATGCAGAAGTTATTTTACCTAAAAAGAAAACCCTTGTCAAGTCGGATTTATAACCGCAGTAATTTACGCCGATATCAATCAATACCGGCTCATTTTCCTTTATCTTCCTTTGAGAAGTAATATGGTGAGGGAAACTGGAATTTTCTCCGGCAGCGACAATTGTGTCAAAGGAATTACCTGCGGCGCCGTGATACCTGATGAAACGCTCCAGCTCTGCCGCCACCTCAATCTCCCTTTTGCCGGGGGAAATAAATTTTCTGATGAATCTTAATGCCGCGCAGGTTATCTCTGCGGCTTGCCTTATCTTCTCCAGCTCTGCCTCGGACTTAATCTGCCTTAAGTCTTCTATCAGGCCGCAGATGGGAAGCAGACTTATGCCTTTAGGGGTTTCCTGTCTTAGCTTCTTATGCTCTGCGAAAGAAAGGTGTCTTTCTTCGAACCCGGCGCGCTTAACCCCCATACCTTTCAGGCCGGCGGCAATGAGCTTAAAAACAGAACCGTTAATTCTCCGCACCTGTGCTAAGTGTTGCAAATTTTTCTTTGCTTCTTCAATATAGCGGAAATCTGTGAAATAGGTATTTTTATTCCCGGAAAACAAAAGGTAAGAATCGCGGCTTAAACAGCCCGTAAGGTAGGTGATATTAGCAGGCAAGGATACGATAAGGCAATCAAGTTTTTCCTGTTTTAATCTTGCCGCGAGGCGCTCTAATGCTAAATTCATTTGGAAGATGAGATCAGGTCTATTAAAGCCTCCAGGCCCAGGGTATAACTCCCGGCTCCGAAACCGAGCACTGAACCCTTTACCACCGGACTGATGAGGGAATGGCGCCTGAATTCTTCTCGCGAGTAAATGTTAGAGAGATGCACTTCCACGGTTAGAACACCGCTGGCGGCAATCGCGTCCCTGATGGCAACGCTGGTATGCGTATAAGCCGCGGGGTTTATTAATAGGCCGCTGTATTTATTTTTTGCCTTGCCGATAAGGTCAACAATCTCGCCTTCATGGTTGGACTGCTTTACGGTAAGCCCGACCTTTCTTTTCCGGACAACCTGCCGCAGCCGGCTGTTTATCTCTGCCAGGGTTACCCTGCCGTAAACCGCCGGCTCTCTTTGGCCCAACAAATCGAGATTGGGGCCGTGTATAACTAATACTTTCTTCATACAGGTGAATTTATCCCTCAGCCTCATCAATAAGCATTACCGGTATACCGTCCCTTACCGGGTATTTCTTCCCGCAATTCTTGCAGACGATTTTATTGTCTTTTAACTCCACATCCCCCTTGCATGCAGGACAGGCGAGGATATCTAAAAGTTCCTTGTCAACCACTTTCTACCTCCTGTTACGTTTAGTTTACGGGTCTATGGTCGATAGTAAAAGCCTTAGACTGTGGACTGTCGACCGTGGACTGTGGACTATTGACCCAGATACATTGCGTTTCTATTACTTGGCCTGGTTAATCTTGGCAATATACTGCATCCTTAATTCATAAAGCATGTTTTCCAGATGGGCCGATTCTTCTTTATTCAGGTTGCCCGCGGTCTTCTCCTTGAGCATACCCAGCGTATCGATGATAAATTTCGCCTGCGGGAGGTTCTCTTCGGTTTTGTCTGTCGCCGGATTGGGAACATACCCTAAAGCGATAGAAACCTGAAGCCCCAGGGTAGTGGCGAAGAAAGTAAAATCGGGCTCCGGGGGGATAAACTTATCATCGCCTTTTAAGGTTTCCCTTTCTTTCTCTACCGCCTCTTTCCAGGTTTCGTCAATGTTCTTATTTTTGTCTATGTCTTCCATCAGTAAATAATAATCCCCGCGTAGCCGACGACCGAAGAATAATCTCCGGTTACGTCGCCGCTGGTCTGGTAAGCGATTAATTCGCTTTTTTTAGCACCCAGCAGTTTTGCGGCGGAAATCATCGCAACCGCGGGGCCATAACCGCACATGGATATGTTAAGTTTATTCACCCTCTCCCAGAGTTTGTCTTCGTCAAGCTCGAGTATCGCCTCTATGGCCTGTTTGTCCTTTTTCTCGGCCGAATCCCGCGGCTCGTAATGCGTCATATCGGAACTGGCGATAATCAGCGCTCTCTTTTCGAGATTCAACTCCTTGATGCAGCCGGCTATCTCCGCTGCGATATTCTTATAAGCTTCCAGGTCAGCCGGAGAAAAGGTTATCGGCACGATAGCAAAATCCTGCCTGATGTATTGCAAAAACGGCAGCTCCACTTCCAGGGAGTGCTCGTAGGCATGCGAGAGGCTGTCTTCTTCCAGATAAGAAGATTTCTCCAACAGCGCCTTGGCCAGACCGCTGTCTATAGGGACATTGCCGAAAGGCATCTGCCAGAGGCCTTCGCTCATGATGCCGAATTTCCTGCCGTAACCGGTATGGTTAGGCCCCATGATAATGATCTTTTCTTTTATTTCAATCGCAGAAACTACGGCACCCGCTACCTTGCCTGAATAGATATACCCCGCGTGCGGCAGCATGCAGGCGATTACTTCTCTTTTACCCGGCTGTTTCTTAACCAGCAGTTCCACCTCGGCCTTCAATCTCGCCGCCGAAGCGGAATAAAATTGGCCGGCGACCTGGGGCTTTCTCGGACTAGAGCTTTCCATTGAATATTGATTCAAGGAACTTCCTGCCTTGCCTCAACTGCCCGGCGCTGGAAGGATAATGCGCCTCTATCACCTTGATGGTCTCTTTGCTGACGTAAGGCGCCAACATCGCAAAATCAACCTCCCCCTGAGAAGGAACCTTGTGATCCCGCGCACCCGTACAATCGTGCAGGTGCAGCCCCAGCAAACCAGCCGCAAAGCGCTCCAGGTAGTCCCGGTGTTTGTGGAATCCCAGGTTCTCGAATACCTGGGCATGGCCGGTGTCATGCCAATAAAAAACGTTAGAGCCTTTGAACTTATCCAGGATTATGCCGATTTCCTCAAATGACGGTATCTCGCGCAGGTAAAACCGGTTTTCTACCCCTAAGCTTATATCTTTTCCTCGGGCATAATCGCTTAATTCTTCCAGGCTGTTAAAAGTATTTTCCAGATAAGGCTTATAAAATTCTTCTCTTTCGCTTAAGATATCGTCCTTGAGGCGGGTGTATTCTTTGTTGTCTTGCAGGCCGCGGTCAAAAAGCGCTATCAGCTCTCTTGTCCGGTCGATGATTTCCACCCTTCCGCAGTGCAGGACCACCGCCTTGGCCTTCAATCTGGAAGCGGTATCAATGGTAATCTTGGTGTATTTGACGGCTTGACGCCTCTCTTCCTCGTCCAAAGAAGACATGGAATAATAATCGGGGAGCGCCTCTTCCCTGCTTAAGCCCTCGGGGATAGGGCAGTAATTATGCAGGCTGACCACCTTTAATTCGCCCTTAGCCGCGCAAGACGCTACCTCAAGAACCATCGCAGGCGTTAAGCTAAACCCCAGCTCAAGACTGTCAAACCCCAGCTTTTTTATTTCCGCTAAAAAACCTTCAGCCTTATTATAACGAAAGGAATTCCACGCTGTGGATAAAGCTAAACCCATTTTCAGTATCTTCTTTGCCTTGACCTTTTCTTGCGCTTACGCTCGCTGGGTTTTTCGTAGTGCTTGCGGTCCCTGACTTCCCTGAGGACGCCTTCCTGTTCGATTTTCCTTTTAAACCGGCGCAGGGCCGATTCAAAAGGCTCGTTCTTTTTTACTTCAATCTCTGGCATTATATATCTCATCTCCCTTCTTCGGCATACCAATGACTTATAGAATATGCGAAAATAAGCTGCCTGGTATTCTACCCTTTCTTATGCGCTAATCCGCAAAAAACCGGATCGCCCACAGGCGGGTAGTGGTGTAATATACCACTGATTTTCCGTCCTGTCAATCTCTTTCCAGGTTAGGGTTATTCGATTTCGAAGGAGATGATTACGTTAAAGGAAAGTTCCCGATAGTCCAGGTCTTTGGGAAAAGGCGGAAAGCTGGACGCGTCCTTGACGCTTTTTATCGCGACCTGCTTCAGGTAAGCGTTAGGGACTGATTTTTCTTCTATTACCATTGCCTTGACCAGGCTGCCGTCGGCAGAAATAAGGAAAGAAAGGTAAACATCCCCACTGTCTTCGCTGCTGTAATTCTGGTAGGCGCAGCGCCTGATCTTTTCCCTTACGATTTGATAATAACTGATATAAGAGGGGTTGGTTATCCTGTTTGGCTCAAGCGGGGTAAGCGCTATCTTCTTTTTTACCGCTATCACATCCGGCTTGGACAGCTGCGGCTTGTTTTTCAGGAATTCATTGTATTTACTGAATACTTTTTCTTTCCGGAAAAGCGGCGGCAGGAGCTTACGCACAAACGACCTGTCGGTAGGGTTCTCCAACTCCTGCGGCAGCGGTTTCGCGTTGACACCGGCCTGCGGCAGTTTTACCTGGCGCCGGGGCAGTTCTTTTCTTAATTTCACGGTCTCGGCGGATTTAGTATCAAGGTAGGTTACTTCCACCTCTTTAGGCGGGGACTGAGACGGCATATGATTAAACTGCGCCAGCAGGACAATCCCGCTGTGGACTGCCAGTGAAATGATTAAAGCTGTGCGGAAGCTGTTATTATTATCGGAAGGCATCTTGAGTTTAGATTAGCACAATCGAATTTCCTTGGCAAGAAAAAATGGTAAAAAGGGGACGGTTCTATTTTTCAATCAAAGATAGAGTTATAGAAAAATAGAACCGTCCCCTTTTTTTTAGAGTTATAGAAAAATAGAACCGTCCCCTTTTTTTTACTTTCTACACCATGAAATAATTTAACCTTTTAAAATTTAACCTTGACACCGCTGTATACAGAAAAAGGAGCTGTCTGGTAACCTTTTGATTCTTCGTATTTTTCATTGAATAGATTTTCTATCCTTCCGAAAATATTAAAGTTCCTGTTTATTTTGTAATTTAAGGAAAGATTTGCCAACATATAGCCCTTAAGCAGGGTATTTTTATAATCCGTCCTATGCCCCACATATCCTAAGCGGAAATTCAAATCCCACTTTAGGGAATCCCAATCAAATTCCATATTAATTTTATTTTTTGCCCGTTTCAGAAGGTCGTCACCATTCTCCTTATTTTCTGTATCCAACAAAGTATATCCTAACCTGGCGGTCAGCTTACCTTTTTTAAATCTTAGATTGCTTTCTATGCCTGATGTCTCTGCTCTACTTAAATTCACATAACCCGTCCCACCAAAATCAATCAGGTTCTTAAAATGGGTGTGAAAATAAGTGATATCGGCTAAAATTTTTCTTTCAAAAAAGCCCTGTTCAATTCCTGCCTCGTAGCCCTCTGATTCTTCCGGTTTTAAATTAAGGTTGCCCACTGGCGAACCATACATTGGGGGAGCGGATAATTGATAGAGGCTGGGGCTTTTAAATCCTGTTCCAAACAGGCCTCTAAGGCGCATATCAATTTTATCCAGTAAATAGGAAAGCTCGAATTTATAAGTATCGTGGTCTTTAAATTCTGAGTGGTCATCTATTCTATAAACAGTGTTAAAATACAAGTTATCATAAATATTTAACTTATTTTCAATAAAAAATCCTTTTATGTTGCTTGTGCTTTTAGGAAAGTCGCTCTCTCCCCAGAGATTGTGATAATAATAAGTATCTGCCTCTTCTCTTAAGTAATTTACCCCCATTAAAACCTTATTAAAATTAAATAAATCTAACTCTGATTGCCAGTCCAATTGATAGGTCCTGCCGTCATACCAGTCTCTTTCGTATTCATCCGTATCATCTTTGCCTCTGCGGTAATTTCTTGTAAATGAGAGCTGCAATTTGTGTTTATATAAATCGGGTATTTTTTGTTCTAACAGTAAACTTGAAAGTCCTTCGTCATTCCATCCCACCCGGTCTGAATCGTCTGTTGGTATGTCATTAATATAATCGTAATCATCGTATTCAGTCCTTGAATGGCTATAACGATTAATGAATCCTAAAGTCAAACTTTCAGCTAAATCATAATCTAATCTTAGCGAAACATCTGTATTCTGATAGGCATCTTTCTCAGGATTATTATTCTTTTCTTTTGCCTTGGAAAATCCCTGCATGTCCAGCCGGGAGGAACTAAAGGAAAAATGTAATTTATCCTTTTCTCCATCTACGTTCAACGTCTCGCGGGAAGTATAAAATGAGCCCTCTTCCAATAATAATGAAATTTTGGGCTTGCCCTGCCCCTTTTTGGTAATTATATTTATTACCCCGCCCATGGCATCAGAACCGTAGAGGCTGCTCTGCGGCCCTCTTAATACCTCTATTTTTTCAATATTATCTGTGGTAAGATGCGCGAAATCATAACTTGCGTCCGTAGAAGCCGGGTCATGAATCATTACTCCATCGATCATTACACGCACCTGACCGGAATTAGCGCCTCTTAAGAATATAGACGTCCTGCCTCCTGGTCCGCCTGTCCCTGCTATATCCAAACTATTGATTCCTTTCAAGGCATCCCTAACTAAAAATATGCCTTCTTCTTCAATACTTTTTCCGGAAACTACTGTAATCGAACTGCCGGTGGCCTCGCTCGCTTCTTCTATTCTTGAGGGTGTTACGACGATTTTTTCCAATTCAACGGCTTCAGGCCAGGCTGATTTTATTCCCGCAAAAAGAAATAATGTTATTGCTACCAGGTTTTTAAGAATCTGCATTGCGTTCTTTATCATTTTTCTCCTCCGCTGAGAATACTTACCAGAATCCCGAAGTGATGCTACGTAGTATCAATTCGGGATGCCGAAGAAAAACTACTTTGAGTAACTACATTCGGCATAGGTAATCGACCGGGCTAGTTGGCCTATGGCATATAGCTAATGGCTTATATCTAATGGTATTATTATTTGCTTTTGCTATTTGCCATTTGCTATTAGCTATTTGCCTGCCAACAATACCGTTGCAGGGCAGCGCCCTGAATTCCACAGGGACTTCCTTTACCTATACGGTATATAACGTAACGGGTTTGATTAATTACCTTTGTATGGTCAAGAACCTCAAGGCTGCTGTTTGCATCCCTCCCTTTTGCCTGGGATTGGCTCTTTACTTGATTGCTATATTATAAAGATGTTGGGCTTAGCTTATAGCTTTTGATGTCTAAAAACCAATACTTCCAGAACCCTTCTTTAAGCACCGGCTCGCTTTCCAGGATCTTAATGCTCCGCTTAAAAATCGGGCCGTCTATGACAAAGGTATGGAATTCGCCGTTTTCTCCGCAAGGACAGATATTTTTCGACTTAAGTTCCGCCACCAGGTCCCTATCTACCACCCTGCCGACAAAATCCCTGCCGAACTTATCCGCCTGGCAGCTGACCACTATCGCCTTAAACCCTGATTCAATAAATTCTTCTACCAGGGCCGCGGGAGAACCGTTCCATAACGGCTCAACAGGCGCAATGTTTAAATCCCCGCAAACCCGGTCCACCCAGTCTTTATGTTCATCCAGGTAAATATCGCCGAATACCATCGAACCTACTCCACTAATACCCTTGACCGCGGCCTTAAATTCCTTTTCATATTCAGCCATATCCGCGGTCACTTCCTGCTGGACTAAAGGTATACCGATTAATTCCGCCTGCAGCTTAATCAGGCCTGCCTCGATGCCGTGGAAGCAACAGCGCTTAAACTCCTTTGAGATAAAATTCAAAAGATATTTGATGCGATAGCCCTGTTTCATCGCCTTATAACAGGCCAAGCAGCTGTCTTTGCCGCCGCTCCAGGAAGATATCGCGTTTGCCTTATCCATTAACACCCCTCTTTTTAAGTTGTTAGATGTAAGGGTAAGCCTAAAATATATACACAGAATAAAATAAAAACCTCAACCAGCTCGTTTACCGCGCCGAGAGAATCCCCGGTTATGCCTGCGAGTTTTTTACTTATAAGCCTGCAGGCTAAAAGCGCAAACACGGCAGCCGAAAGGAAAACCAACAGCCCCTTAAACTGCCAGATAAAAAGAACACCGGCCAAGGCCACGATTGTCGCCAGAAAAAATATCCTTAAATTGATATTCTCCATAAATATCTTTACCTTCCCCTCCTTGCGCGCGTAAGGAAAGAAAAACATTGCCGCGACCAGCGACCACCTGCTTAAAACGCACATCAGGATAAGCGAAATGTTTCTTAAGGGGAAACCCAGGGAGGAAACAAAAGAAATCTTCAACAATAATATACAGGCGATACTGAGAGCTCCCATTACGCCGATGTGCGGGTCGCGCATAATCTTCAGCATTTCCTCTTTATTCTTTCCGCTGACTATCGCGTCAAACGTATCGGCAAGCCCGTCAAGGTGAATGCCTGCGGTTATTATTACCAGCGTTACAACCAGGATTGTGCCGGCGATAAGCCCATTGAACTGCATAATCAATAATAAACTGCTTACGCCTGCCAGTATTAAACCGATGATTAACCCGGCGAGCGGAAAGAAAATCAATGAACTCGCCAGCCTTTTATCATCAACGGCGTTGATCTTAAGCGGGATAGCGGTCAAAAATTGTAATGCCAGCAAAAAGGCAGTCATCCGCGGCCTCCTGCGGAAACATTTGCGCTTTTAAAAGTAGCCATCAGGGTCAAAATCTTAACTGCCGCCTCCGCTATATTTATCCCTAAGGCCGCGCCCGTGCCTTCTCCCAGCCTTAAATCTAAATCCAAAAGCGGCTTAAGGCCGATGTGCCCTAAGATAATCCGGTGCCCTTTTTCTGCCGAGCAATGGCCGGCAATCATATATCCTTTAACCCGCGGCTGCAAATGATAGGCGAGCAACGCTGCTGCGCCGGAAATAAACCCGTCTATTACTATAGGAATCCTTTTTGAGGCGGCAGCCAGAATAATGCCGGCCAGGCCGCCGATTTCAAACCCTCCCACCTTTGCCAATACACCTATCGGGTCACCGGGACGAGGAGCATTAATCCGCAAGGCTTTTTTTATCAGCCCAATTTTGTTCTTCAGGGTTTTATCATCCACTCCCGTGCCCCTGCCTGTAACATCTTTAACGCCGGCATTGGTAAAAACAGCGGCTATGGCGCTTGCGGCAGTGGTATTCCCGATTCCCATTTCTCCTGTTCCGATGATATCGATTCCATTTTTTCCGCCGTGGGCGGAAAATTCATCTTCCAGGACAGCAATCCCCGTCTCAACGGACTTTATTGCCTCAGCCCTGCTCATTGCCGGGCCTTTAGCCATATTGCGGGTGCCGTAGTTTATTTTTTTAATCTTCAGCCGGGGATGAGGCTTGAGGTCGCTTGCCACCCCAATATCCACAACTACCACCCGTGCGCCGATATGCTTAGCCAGGACATTTATAGCCGCACCGCCTTGCAAAAAATTATTGACCATCTGCGCGGTGACTTGCTGAGGGTATGCGCTCACTTTTTCCTCGGCAATACCGTGGTCGGCTGCCAGCGTAAAGATAACCTTATTTTTGAAATTGGGGTTTTGCTTGCCGGTTATGCCCACAATCTGCTTTGCCAGCTCCTCCAGCCTCCCTAAGCTCCCTAAGGGTTTTGTCAGCTGATTCAGCCTCTCTTGCGCCATTTCAATAAGCCGGGAATCGATTTCGCTTATCCTTTTCGCAATCCGGTTTATCTTTTGCACGTTACTTTACCCTCCAGGGAATGCCGGAAACCATAAAAAACACGCGGTCTGACTTATCGGCGGCAATCTGATTTATTCTGCCGGCGATATCGCGGAACTCCCTTGCCAGTTTATTCTTAGGGACAATACCCAACCCCACTTCATTAGACACGATAATCGAGCGGGATTTGATTTTCTTAAGGGCCTGCATTATTTTGTTCATCTCGTTTTCAATCGCGGCTTCCTTCCCCCCTTTTAACATAAAATCAGACACTAACAGCGTCAGGCAATCTATCACAATAGTATCAAATTTCGGGCCAATCTTGTTTAATAGCGCGGGAAGCCTTAGGTTCTCTTCAAACGTCTGCCAATGCCGCGGCCGGGATCTCTTATGAACGGCAATGCGCTTTTTCATTTCCCGGTCTAATGGCTTACAGGTAGCAATAAATGCGGTTCTGCCGCCGCAGTCCCGCGCCAGTTTTAAGGCAAACCTGCTCTTGCCGCTTCTTGCCCCGCCGGTAATAAAAGTAATCTTGTCCATAAATAGGGGACGGTTCTATTTTTCTATGTCGTTAAACAGCTCTATTCTCGGCTTGCCGTTTTTGAACTCAATTATGCTTACGCTTGCCGAAGACGGTATTTTCCCCCAAAAATCTTTTGATTTTAAGATATGGTTTATAAAAATACTGATCGGGCCGCCGTGGCATACCACCGCAGCCGCCTTGCCTTTATTCAGGGTAACTATTTTTTTAAACGCCTTGATTATCCTTTTCTTAAAATTTTGCAGGCCTTCGCCTCCCGGGATAACCACACTAAACGGGTCCTTGAGCCATCTTCTATAGATTTCAGGGTATTTTTCCATAACCTCCTTATGGGTAAAACCCTCAAATACGCCGAAATGGATTTCCCTTAAATCCTCTATTCTTTGTATCTCCCTTCCCTTAAAGATGATTTCCGCGGACTGGACTGCCCGCTTCTTATCGCTAGAGTAGACCTTATCAACTTTTTCTTTTTTGAATCTCTTGCGCAGCCCCTCTGCCTGCTTTTTACCAATCCGGTTAAGGCTTAAGTCGACAAAACCGCAGTATCTTTTTTTAAGGTTCCAATCAGTCTGGCCGTGCCGGATCAATATCAAACTTGTCACCATTTACTTTACCCCCGACACCAGGATGACGTAAGGCTTGGAGCTTAAAGGATTGTCCTTTACCACTACGACAGTCCGGTAAACCGCTTCAATATTCTGATAGGTCAATACCTCGGCGGGGCTGCCCTGTTTAAAAATCCTGCCTTGGTTAAGCAGGGCGATGCGGTTGCAATATTCGCCGGCTAAGTTTAAATCGTGCAGGACCATGACGATAGTAAGGCCTTTCTGGCGGTTAAGCTTCTTCAATAAATCCAGTATCTGTATCTGGTGGCCGATATCCAGATGCGAGGTGGGCTCATCAAGAAATAAAAGGCTGGGCTCCTGGGCCAACGCCTTGGCGATAATAATCCGCTGACGCTCTCCGGAGCTGAGCTCGTCTATCATTTTTTCCTGCAAATGCAGCGTGTCGGTCATTGCCAGCGCGGCTTGCGCTATTCCTAAGTCTCTTTTAGTTTCCCATTGCATTCTCTTAAGATGCGGTATCCTGCCCATCAGCACAATCTCCCGGACGCTGAACGAGAAATTGATTAGCGTATCCTGCGGCACAAAGGCGGCCTTTTGACAAAATTGTTTCAAGTCCATACGGGCAATGTCCCTGCCCTCAAGAAAGATATCCCCCTTTTGGGCAGCCAGCACCCTGCTCATTAAACGCAGAAGTGTCGTCTTGCCTGAGCCGTTTGGCCCGATAATCCCTAAAAAATCGCCTTTATTTATCTCCAGGGAAATATCTTTTATCACGGTTTCTTTGCGGTAACCGCCGCAAACACCGGTTACGCTTAACAGGCTAGCCATGATTATTTAACCCTTTGCCCTCTCTTCAGTAAAAAAATAAATATCGGCGCGCCCAGCAAGGCGGTGATTACTCCAATGGGAATTTCTAAAGGCGGAAACAGCGTGCGCGAAAGAGTATCGCAGGCTACCATAAATATAGCCGCCCCTAAACACGTCACCGGGATGAGGATTTTGTGATTTGGCCCGACAATTAAACGCATCATATGCGGTATCATCAGCCCCACAAAACCGATTATCCCGCAAATACAAACCAGGCTGGCGGTGACTAACGCAGTAACCAAAAGCAGGATTCTCTTTACGGCCTCGGTGTCTATGCCCAGGTGTATTGCTTCCTCCTCTCCAATGCTGATGGCATTTAAATCCTGCGCGAATATATAAACTATCACTATGCCGAAGCAGGCTATCGCGGCAACAATAATCAGAAGCTTTAAATCAAATACCTGCAGGCTTCCCCACAGCCACCAGGTTAAGCCATGCAGCGCCTCATTACCGGATATAGACACTAAAAACACGATTATCGCGGAGAGGGCGACTGAAACAATCACCCCGGAAAGTATCAATGACTGCTCGGGGATTTTATTATTCTCCCGGGCGAGGTTATAGACCAGGATAATGCTTAAGATTGCGCCGATAAACGCCGCCGCCGGCAGATAAATTCTGGAAATACCGAACACTATAGCTACCACCGCGCCCAAGCCCGCGCCGCTGGAAGTGCCTAACAGGTACGGCTCGGCGAGCGAATTCCTTAAAATTGCCTGCAACACTATTCCCGATACCGCCAGGCCGCTGCCGGCGATTATCGCGGCGACAATGCGGAAAAGCCTTAAGTAAAGAATCGGCCGGTTTTCCCCGCGCAATAATTCCCTTAAAGGGATACCGGCGGAGCCGTTAACCACTCCCAGTAAAACCGCAAAAATCAATATCGCGGATAACAGCAGGATTTTTCTTTTTAAGTTTTTATTCATTGTAACGGTAAAGCCTTTGATGAATCTGCTTAAGGCCGATAACTACCCGCGGCCCCGGCCGCAGCAGTAAATCAGGATCGATATCGGAGTAGACGCGGTTATTTTTTACCGCCGATATCTCTTTCCAGCCGAAGCGGGATGAGAGCATTTTTACCGGGTCCTGTTTATTCATATAGGCAAGAATTATGCAGTCGGGGTTACGCCTGATTACCTCTTCCGGGCTGAAAATACTAAATGCCCTCTTGGCATCAGCGGCGATATTAATGCCGCCCGCTAAAGTAAGCAGGTCGTCCAGAAAGCTGCCCCTTCCCACGGTAGTTAAGGGGTCGTTCCAGATTTCAATAAATACCTTTGGCCTGGCCTCCGGAGGGATTGATGCCACCTGAGAATTTATTTTTTCAATCTGGCTGCGCATGCTCTCAACCAATGCTTCCGCCTCCTTTTGCCTGCCGGTAATCTTACCTATATCTATAATCGAGCTCAGCAGCTCTTGCATATTTGAGGGGTGCGCAGTATAGACTTTTAAATTCAACCGCCGGAGTTCATCTACTATCGGCGCCTGTTCCAACCCGGTGCAGAAAATATAATCCGGCTTGAAGTTAAGAATCTTTTCAATATTGGGCTGGCTGAACGTCCCGACTTTTTCCTTCCCTCGAGTCTGCGGCGGATAGTTACAGTAAGAACTTACCCCTACAATCTCCGCGTCTAATCCTAAGGCAAATAAGATTTCCGTGGTGGAGGGGGCGAGTGAAATATACCGCGGCCTCAGGCTCTGGGAGAAACAGGGCTGACAGGAAAAAATTACTAAACTAACTGCTAAAAATGAAGCTCCGCGGACTAAAGCCCGCAGTTTCCCGGAGCGAAATACTGAGCGGCCATTGTTCATCCGCTCCCCGAAGGATACGATTTTCTTGCCGCGCATGTATAATCTCTTCATAAAAACAAAAACCCGCCACAAAACTTGGCGGGTTGCACCCTCTTTACTTGGCCCTTATCCGCGAGGCATTGCGGCAGATGATTATCACCGCGCCCTACATAAGTACAGGCAGGTCTTCTGACTTGGGCTTTATCCTACTCCCTGCTCCTTCCCATCCCGGCTTTCGCTCCGGAACAGTGGACTCTTGCAGGTTTGGTCTACCCTTACAGCGGCGGGACCGCGACTGAATTTCACAGTCTTCCCTTAAAACCCGTACTTTCTAAATTGTTATTTAGTAGCTTATAATAAGCGATAGAGAATGTCAAGCAAAAAGAGAGAAAAATAGGGGACGGTTCTATTTTTCTTCTTTCTTACCTTTAGAAAAATAGAACCGTCCCCTATTTTCAGTACTCAATCCCCTTCCTCGCCTTGATGCCTTTTCTAAAATAATGCTTTATCTCTTTTATTTCGCTTACCAGGTCGGCGGATTGTAAAATCTCCCTGGGCGCGCCGCGGCCGGTAAGGATTAGCTCGATATCCTCCGGGGCCTCTTTAATTAACTCAACAACATCTTCTATCCTGATTAGTTTGAGTTTTAAAGCCACGTTTACTTCGTCAAGTATTACCACATCGCAACCTTGCTTTGATATCGCCGCTTTTATTTTTTTCAGGCCTCTGCAGGCCGCCTCTAAATCTTTTTTGCCGGGCCTTTTTTTAACAAGACAGCTTCTTCCGAACTGCTCGATCCTTACGTTCTTGAGTTTCTTTAGGGCCTTAAGTTCACTATAATTTCCCCTCTTTACAAACTGGCCGATATATACCTTAAGCCCTGCTCCAGCTGCCCTCAAGGCCAGCCCCAGCGCGGCCGTAGTTTTGCCTTTACCATTGCCGGTATAGATTTGAATCACTGTACCCCGCTCCAGCTCATCTTGCCCAGCATGCAAAAAATAGTCACGATGATGCCTGCTAAAATTACTCCTATAAATATCGCCGGGAAGGCATAGCGAAACCTGATTTTAAATAAACTCGCGGCGATGACGCCTGACCAAGCACCGGTCATCGGCAAAGGCACGGCAACAAACAAGGCCAGCCCCAATGCTTCGTATTTTTGGATAAGGTCTGCTTTCTTTTTCGTCCGCTCAAACAGCCAATCAAAGAACCTGTTCCATAAAGGAATGCGCCTTAATCTTTCCGAGACCGGCGTCAAGAGAAAAAGCAACGGTACAACCGGTATCATATTGCCCAACACGGAAAGCGTAAAGTTCTTCAGCACGGGCAGGCCAAAGTAAAATCCTAAAGGTATCGCACCCCTTAATTCAAATATCGGCAACATCCCCACTAAAATAACAGCTATTTCGTGCGGCAGCTTAAAAATCCATTCCATTTTTCCACCTTTCTATTATCAGGGAACCGTCCTTAATAATCGTGATATCCGTGCTTTCCCACCAGCGGCACAAAAACACAGCCGCATACTTCCCGGGATTGCAGCCGGTTATTTATTTTTTCCGCAATGGTAAGGACCTGGCTGAAGCTTTCCCCCAACGGTATTACTATCTTGCCCTTTTCGGCCAACTGTTCAACCAAAGGAAGGGGTATGCGCGGACTGGCAGCGGTAATAATAATTCTCTCAAACGGCGATTCTTCCTGCCAGCCTAAAGTCCCGTCCCCGACCATCAATCTGGCATTCCTGTATCCTAATTCGCCGAGTGCTACCCCCGCCTCTTTACTCAGCTGCTTAAACCTCTCTACTGAATAGACCTTTGGCGTTAACTCCGATAATATTGCCGTCTGGTATCCGGAACCGGTTCCGATTTCCAAAACTTTATCTGTTGCGGATAATTCAAGTAATTCGGTCATCAAGGCAACGATATACGGCTGGGATATCGTCTGGCCGTTTCCTATGGGAAGCGGGAAATCGGAATAGGCATTATCGATGACGCCTTCGGGCACGAACCTGTGGCGGGGGACTTTATAAAACGCATCCAGCACGCGCTTATCCTTTATCCCGCGCGCGATAAGCTGCTCCTCAACCATGCGTTTTCGTAAAGTATCATAATCCATAATAACCGATTCTATTTATTTATCTTCCCAAAGATAAATCTGATAAACCTTAACGTATCGATAAAAGGGTTAATCCGGCTTTTTTCGTTGCGGTAGACCGTTTTTACGGGCACAGACTTTATACGGTATCCCGCCCTGGCAAACCTGATAATTACTTCCGATTCGGTCTCAAAATTAGAAGTGCGCAGATGAATTTTCCGTAAGGCATCGGTTTTTATCAAGCGGAAACCGCACTGCGTATCCGCCACGCGCTGTCCGATGACCTTTGATATGAGCCACGACATGAATTTATTGGTCAGCCAGCGCACGGCGGGCATGCCTTTTGAATCGCCCATCCTGTTTCCGATAATTAATGAAACGGCGTCGTCCTGCGCGGCATCGAGAAACACGGAAATATCTTCCGGCAGATGCTGTCCGTCTCCGTCCATGGTAACCACGGCCTCAAAATTATTCCTTATGGCGTATTCAAAACCCCTGATTAAGGAAGTTCCCTTGCCCTGGTTTCCGGGGTTCCTTATCACCGCCGCCCCGGATTTTTCCGCGATTAGCGGTGTTTCGTCGCGGGAACCGTCGTCAACGACAAGCGCTTCCAGGTTCTTCCGGCGCAACCTCGCGATAATATCTCCAATTGACCTGGCTTCGTTATAAGTAGGAATAACAACGCAAACTCTCATCAGATAATATCCCTTACCCCTTCTTCGGACGGGTTTATCCAGAACTTTCTAAACATATACCACTGGTCGGGATACCTCTTAATATAATTTTCGATGACCGTTTTACACCTGCCGGTAATCTCTACCAGGTCGCGCTCGCGGTCTTTCGTAGGCGCATATTCAATCGGCTTATCAAACTTCAAAGTAAACTTATCGTCTTCGTCCCGGATCATAAAACCGGGCACAATCTGGCATCCGGTCTTAAGAGAAAACGCCGCTGCCCCCGCGGGCAGAAACGTCGGCCTGCCGAAAAAATCCAAAACCAATCCCTTTTCCGAAAAGTCTCTATCCCCCGCCAGGGCAAGAACCATATTTTTTTGTAATGTCTCCAGGCACTGCCGGGCCGCCCTGCCGAAAGGGATAACCTGCATTCCCTTGCTCCCCCTTTGAGAATTGAAAAAATCATTCACTTTTTTATGTTTGTGCGGCAAGGCTACGGCCCAGAAAGGATATCCCAAAAGCGCGGTCACTACCCCTCCTAATTCCCAGTTTCCGATATGCGCGGTCAGCGCAATCACACCTTTGCCTTGAGCTAAGCCCTGGTCAACATAGTCTATGTTCTCTACCCTGATGTTTTCCTTTATGAAATCCGTATCTAATTTTGAAAACCGGAAGAAATCTACCAGGTATTTGGCAAAGTTCCTGAACATCTGCAGCCTGATGGCGGCAATCTCTTTTTCGCTTTTCTCGGGGAATATCGCCTTTAAATTAGCAGTTACATTCCTGCGGTCAACATTCGCGAATAGATAATGCAAATCTGAACAAAATACCGCGACCCGATAGCCTAACCTCAAGGGCAGGCTTAAGGCAATAAACTGCCCAATTTTATAAAGTAAATAATAATACATTTCTCTTTTTTAAAAGAAAAAGGGGACGGTTCTATTTTTCTAATTTCTAAGAAAAAGAGGGGCGAAAAATAGAACCGTCCCCTTTTTCTCTAACACAGGCCCAAGAGCAAACGGGCGATATCCAGAGCGGCATTGGGCTTGCTTATTTTGCGCGCGCACTCGGAAAGGCTTTTTAGCTTCTCGGAATCCGACAGCAAATCCTCAACAACGATATTAATATTCCTGGGGTCATCCAATCTTACCGCTGCCCCTCTCTCTATCAAATAAACAGTATTACTCTCTTCCTGTCCGGGTATAGGCTTTACGATAATCATCGGCAGGCCCTTTGTCAATGCCTCAGCCGTAGTAATCCCCCCGGGCTTGGTAATGACTAAACACGTAATACTCATTAATTCATTGATGTCATCTACGTAACGCAATAACAAAACTTTCTTTTTATAACCTTCTATCCTTCTCTTAAGCTGCCGATAAAGCTTTTTATTTATACCGGTTATCACTATTTCCTGAAAGTCCGTCGTGGATTTATCCAAGGTAGAAACCACGGTCTTTATCGGGCCTATCCCCTGGCCTCCGCCCATAATCAATATCACAGGCAGCTCGGGGTTTAATTTATACTTTTTGAAAATCTTATCCTTATCTACCGGCTGGTTGAATTTTGGGTCAAAGGGAATTCCCAGAGGCCTTATATTCTCCGGAGCTACCCCCTTCTGCATCAGCCGCTGCATCACCTCTTCAGACGGCGCAACATAATAATTGATGTTATCGTATACCCAATAGGCATGGGGTATATAATCGGTTAAGACTGCTACCAGAGGCAATGGCGAGCTGTATGTTTTTTTGAAATCAGCGACCATCCCGCAGGGAAACGCCTGCGAACAGGCAACCGCATCGGGCTGGATTTTATCAAACAGGGTCTTGAGCTTCGGCGAATTGAAACGATGGACGATCTCCTTCAATTTCTCTATCTTTTTTACCACCGACGGATTGTCGTATAAATAATCCCATACTCCCGGCGCTTTCTTGATTACCCCCATATACAGCCGGTTGACAATCTTTTCAGATATCGGATTGGTGTAATTGAAGGCGTTTATGTTGAGAACCTCTGTTGCGGGAGAGATAATCTTTATCGCGTTTTCTATCGCTAGTGTAGCGCTGTGATGGCCGGATACCTCCGAGATATACATCAAGATTATGCGTTTCTGCGGCATCCCTACAGCTTCCCTTCCTGGTAGAGCTCGACCAGAGCCTCTGCCACCTGCGGCGCAAGATGAGTCCCGCTGGAACGCTTAATCTCCGCGATGGCCTCTTCCTTGCTCAATGCCGCGCGGTAGGGCCTGTCCGTCGTCATTGCGTCATATATATCGGCGCCGGAAATTATCGCGGCAATAAAAGGGATCTTGTTGCCTTTCAGGCCTTCGGGGTAGCCAGTCCCGTCGTATTTCTCGTGATGGTACTTAACACCTTTAATTGATTCTTCCAGTTCCTTTATTGATTTCAGGATCGTCTCTCCCAGGACCGGATGCTCTTCTATCTTCTTTCTCTCCTCAGGGGAGAGTTTCCCTTTCTTGTTGAGAATCGCCTCAGGTGTTCCGATTTTACCGATATCGTGCAGTAAGGCGGCAATTTGTAAATCATCCAGGAATTTATCGTCGAACTTCTTCCTGCCTTTCTGCACTATTCTCGTGGCAATCTCCAGGCTTATACCCGTAACCCGGCCGGTATGGCCGTGCGTATAATGGTCCTTGGCGTCGATAGCCGCGGCTAAGGCAATCGTAGTCTGGATAAACAGGTGGCGTTTCTTTTCCAGCTCGCCCTGCAGGTCCTCGAACAGCTGGGCGTTCCTCAACGCCATGGACACGTCAGAGGCGAGTGCTACGAAAAAATCCAGTTCGTCCCGGCCGAAGTTCCTGCCGGAGCCCTTCTTGCCTAAAAGTAAAACTCCCAGCAGGTTATCCCGGTAATAACTGGGTATGCAGACAACGCAGTCGAATATCTCCATCTGGCAGATAACGCCCTTAAGCAGCTTTTTGGACGCAGCACCGATCTTCTTCCTCAGCATCCTCACCGCCTCGCTGTATATCACCACACCGTCGTTGAATAACAACTTGTCCATCCGCTGCTGGAAGAATTCAATCAAAGGGTTATCCACGTCCATGCGGGCAAACCCGGCCGGAACCTTCAGGCCCCTCTTACCCCGCGATACCGTCAAGATGTAACTGTTCCTGTTGCGCTGGTACATCAGGATTGCCGCATGGTGGACCCTCACCTTTTGGACGATCATCCTGACAATCATCTTAATCAGGGTAGTGGGATTATGGATGAGAATCATGCTCTTCGCGGCGCTCTCCAGCTCCCGTTTATAATCTATCGCCATCCTACCTCCTATGTACCGGATAATACCTGTAAGACTTTCCTTTCCAGCTCATCCAATTGCAAAGGCTTATGGATATAATCCAAAACACCCAGCTCTCGGCATTGCCTGAATGATTCGTCTTCATCCGGCTTCTTGCCGGTAACCATAATCACTTTCACCTTCTTGTCTTTTTTTCTTAAGCGCCTTAAGGTCTCTATGCCGTCCATATTGTCCATTTTAATATCAAGCAGTATCAGGTACGGGTTTTCTCTCTCGATAAGGCCGAGCGCTTCCTGCCCGCTGCCGGCGGTTAAAACTTCTATCTTGCGCCGGCGGAAAAAATTCGCGGCGAACTCTCGCACATCCAATTCATCGTCAACTATTAATAATTTTGGCATTTTAACCCCCCCTTAGAATATCGTTAATCATGGAAATTGTCAACACATTCGTATAGCCCGACGGCAAGTATTGAGGCTTGCCGCCGGATGTATCCACTTATTGGTATGACAGGTTGATTTTAAATTCTTCTTCGCCTCTTTCCAAAAACCGGGGAAACGGCGGAAAGGGGCAGGCTTCCTTTATCGCCTTTACGGCAAAGGGAGCCAGGGCAGGATTATCGGATTTCAAAACCCGCGGCTCCTTAACCAGGTTGCCGTCCCGGGAAAGAACGAATGCCAATTCCACTACACCTTTCTCATTGCCCTGATAAGTGAATAGAGCCAAAGCCCTGACCTTATCCAAAATCAACCCGTAATATCCGGTAGTGTCATTTTCTGCGGCGCTGCTGCCTGAATCCCCCGCGCTGCCTATTCTTTCTACAACAATCCGGCCCTTTTCCATCTTTGCCACCGCGCCGTCTTTGGGCTTCATTTCCCCGAAGTCGGTAAAAGAATCCGTGGCGGACATAATATGGGGAGTCAAAAGTATGACCAGCTCGGTTTTGGTCACCTCGCTGGAGGTGCTCCTTAAGAAGAAACCTATTAATGGAATGTCTCCCAATACCGGTATCTTTTTCACCGTCTTAGAAATCTTGTCTTTTCTTAAGCCGCCGATGAGTATGGTTACCCCGTCTTTAATCAATACCGAGGTCTCTGCTTCGGAAGTGGTTACAATGGGAATCTGGGTTATCTGGCCTTCGGAGGTAATGTCTGTGCGTGTCGCCGAACTTATCTCCGGCCTTATCCTCATCGTGACAAAACCGTCGCGGTTAATCGTGGGCGTGACATAAAGCTTAATCCCCACGTCCACGAAATTGACACTCTGGGAAGTAACCGTCGTGCCGCTGCCTGCCTGGGAGGTGGTAGAGGTTATGTAGGCATCCTTTGTCCCCACCAGTATCTTCGCCTCCTGGTTATTCAGCGCCATAATCCTGGGGCTGGAGAGAATCTGGGTATCGCCGATAGTGCGCAGAAGGTCCAAGACGCCCTTGTATTGGCCTGGTTCAGCCGGATTAACGGCCGGTGTGCCGACCAGTAATCTACTGCCGGTGCCTATGGGCAATGCCGCGGTAACCTTAAGGTTCTTCTCTATCCAATAATTCCAGTCCACACCCATCTCAAATTTATCGGAAGGCGTAATTTCAATTATCTGGGCGTCAATTAAGACCTGGGCCGGTTTCTCGTCAAAGGCGCTGATTACCCCGGCAATCTCTTCCAGCTTTTTGGGGTAATCCGTTACCGCGATTTTATTAGTGCGCTCATCTATCTTTATTGAACCCACCCCTTTAGTAATTACCTCCTGGAGCTTGACGCCGAGTTTCTCGGCACTCGCGTAATTCAGGGCAAGTACTCTTGTCTGGACGGGCAAATCTATGCTTTTGATAAAATCCTCCATCTCCCGTATCTTTTCCGGCGTATCAATCAAAACCAACGTATTGGAAATTTCATCGCTGACAATCTTTCCGATATTGGACTTTATCTGGTTTAAAGGATTAGCGAGGTTGCCTGCCTTGGCGTATTTAAGGTTTATAATCTTCGCCAGTTTTTTATCCTGGAAGCGGCTGCCGTAAAGCGCCTCGTAATCCTTCTGGGTCATCACGTTAACGATGTCACCCTTTCTTTCGTAGGCTAAGTCATTGGCTAAAACGATAATGTCAAAGGCATCGGACACGTTTACATTTTTTAACAAAAGCGTTACCCTGCCGGTGACATTTTTGCCGATAACGATGTTTATGCCTGACTCCGTTGCCAGCATCTTCAGCACGTCCACGATATCCATTCCCTTTATATCCAGGCTTATTTTCTTCTGGCTGTCCGGCTTAAGGCCAGGGCTTTGCCCGGAAGGAGCCGGCGAAACACCGCCCTGCGCTAAACCCGACTGCGCGAAAAGTAAAGATAACATCATCAACATATAAAATAACTTATTTTTCATATTAGCCTCCGCTATAAAGAAAACTCGAACCGTTTTCCCTGGTAGCTGATGATGACCTTGCCCTCGGTGATGTCTTCCACCTGCATATCGCCGATAGCCTGGCCCTTGGTTACGGTATAAGTCTTATTCAACTTCGTGTCTTCAATTACTGCCCGGATTTTTTCTCCGGATATTATGCCCACTACCTTGATATCTTTAATGGAATCCACATTGACACCGCTTACCGCCGCTGCCTGCTCAACGGCCGGGCCGCTAATGAATATTGAACGGCTTTTTATATCTCGCAGATAAAACTGCAGGGGCCGGACTTCTTTAGCCGGCTCTGCCTTTATCTGCCCGGCCTGCGCCCGGGGCGCCTCAGGCAGCGCAATCTTTCTTAACCCCCACCAGGAGTAAATAAAAGCAGCTAAGAAGTAAGCAAAAGAAACAAAATAAATAAAAACAATTATCTTTTTGAAGCCGGAATAAAAAAGGCGCGTTTTCAGCCCGGCAAAATGGCTCAGGGATAGTTTCGCGGCAGGCAAAGATAATTTTGCAACGCCGGTTTCAGTGCCGCTCTCCGGCCTTAAACCTGGATTTTGCGCCTTCGGCTTTCTCTCACCCCTGATCAGCCTTAATAATCTTTCTTCGGGAGGTATGTTCTCTTTCATTGCTCCAGGTCTTTAGCGATTAATCCGGTTATCACATCCGCGTCCACAATCATTTCTTCCTGCATTACTATTGTCTCCAGCGCGTCATGGCAGATCCGGGCTATCTGTCGGGGATAACCCCGGGTGTACTTGTAGATTGACTTTATTGCCTCCCGGGTAAACAGGGGCTGCGCGCCGTTATACCCCGCCTGTTTTAACCGGAACTCTATCATTTCCCCGGTCTCTGCCGCGTCGAACGGAGTAATCGTATACTTTAGCGCCACGCGGTCCATAAAGTTACGGATGGCCTTTATGCGCGGCAGGAGCTCCGCCTGCGCCAAAATCACCAGCTGTAGGAGCTTATACTTATTGGTCTCAAAATTTAAAAGCGTCCTCAATACTTCCAGGTTGCGCGAGTTTATCTTCTGGCCTTCGTCAATCAGCAAAACAATGGTCTTGTTCTCCTCCACCCCCTTCTGGAAGAGGAATTTTTCCAGCGCCTCCTTAAAATCCGCGGCAGTGCGTGATTCCGGGGCTATGCCGAACATCTTGGCGATTCCGGAAAGAAACTGCAATTCGGACTTGTACCCGGGGTCAAGGACCATATGGAAGATAAAATCCTCTTCTTCTTTAAATTCCTGCAGCAGGATGCGGGAAAGGGTGGTCTTGCCGGTGCCCACGTCCCCTAAAATAACGCTTAACCCCCGGCGCAGGCGTATGCCGATCTCCAGGCGCCTTAACGCGGCATCATGGCCGGCAGAGTGATAAAAAAACTCCGGGTCCGGGCTGGTGGAAAACGGCTCCTTCTCTAATCCTAATTCCTTATAATAACTCATTCTTGCCCCTTAACCTCTTTTTCCTTTAACCTAAGCTTACCCGCTGCCGGCGGATAGAAACGAAACAGAAAAGCTTCCCTCTAACGCCTGGCTGTTCGGCTTGACGCTCAGCTGGATTTTTTTAATCTTTAATAACAACGCGGAATGTTCAATACTGTAGATAAATTTCAGATACCCCTCTATCGCGCCCTCTGCCTTCAAACTAATAATAACCTCTTCCTGCGGATTTATCCCTGCCGAAACCTGCGGCCTTATATCAACGATATAGATACCAGCTTCCTTGGCCAGGCCTTCCAATTGGGATAATGCCCCTACCAGCGTATCTTCCTCCCGGCCTGAAGCCTTAAAAGAAGAATATAATTTATTATATTTCTCCCGCAGGTAATCCTTTTGCGCTAAAAGCCGGCGGCAGGTATTTAATTTTCCCCCGGCCAAAATAATCCTTTTGTTTAAGGCGGCATTCTTCTGCGCAAAAGGCGCAATCAAGTAGTTATAGATAAGAGCAAAAACAATCATTCCTGCCGTAATATACAAAATTAATTTTTCCCTGCGGGTTAATATGCGCTGCATTTCATTTTAACTTTGCGCCGGTTATTTCAAAATCAATCAGCTCGCCTTGCGCTGTCTTTCTCTTGGTAGCGTATTTTACTTTTATGTTGAAACCTTTAAATACGGCAGAAGCCTCCAGCTTTGAGACAAATACCAAGACACTATTGAGTTCCGGAGACTGGCCGCGCAAGGTAACGCTTGTTTCCTCCTCACAGGCAAGGTTAGTCAAATATATCTGATGGGGCATAATCTTATAAAGCTCAGGGATGATGGCCAAATTCAGCGACTCTTTAGTTGAGCGGCCTTCCAGCAGCCGCATCCTCTTATCCATCGCCTCCAGCGGCAGGGCCTGTTCCGCGATTTTATTCAGCTCTGTTTGCAACAGCCCGAGATACCTGGACTTGCTATCCAGATTCCCGGTTAAGGCCAGGAACCACAGCGCGATTATTGCCGAGAGCAAGAGGATTATCCCGCGGCGCTGCCTAGCCTGCGCCAGCCGCCGGGCTTTTTCTTTTATTCCCTCAGGCAATAAATACAACGATTCCTCTATATCTCCTGCCCCTAAACCGGCAAGGCCGGCAAATGAATAATCCGCGCTGGGAATCTTATCCGCGGAATATCCCGTAATGATTGGCTTATAATAGGGTAAGGTTTCCACTGATAGGCCTGTTTCTTTTTTCAGGATTTCCGCCGTTTCTTCGGCTAATCTTCCCTCGCCCAGAATAACAACCCTATCCGGCATCTCCTCCGGCATTTCTTTGCGGTAAACATCCCGGCTTTTATTAAGCTCCTCAATAAATAAATTCGGCCAATCGGGCTTAAGCCTGTCCAAGTTAAAGCAGCGGCTGAAAAGCAGTTTTTTATTTTCAATTATCGCCAATTCCGCGTAATGAGAGTCTATATCCAGCAGTATAACAGGAGCCGCGGCTTCCGGTTTAAGATAGCCGTATAACCGGCTTAATCCGTAAGAACTTAAAACTACGCTAAATGCCGCAGGCTTAAAACTCCTGAATAAATTAACCCAGCGGCTGATTATATCATTCTGCACAATCGTCAGGTTTAAATGGGAGTAACCTTCCTTATCAAGAGAAACAACCTCGTAGGCAGTGATTAATTCTTCAGCCGGATAAGGCAAATAGGTCGCTGCCCGCAAGCGGATAATCTTTTCAATATCCTGCGCTGACTGTGTGGGAACGCGCAGCTGCCTGCAGGTGGCGTAAATGCGGGGCAATGATATGACTATCGGGTTGCGGCTGTAGCCTAATTTCTTAAAAATGCGGCTAAGTTTTTCCGCTAATTCCTTATCATCCCTGTCTGACAACAACGTCTCTACTTCCCAGCCCGCGAACTCTCTCGCAGAGCGCCCGCCGGAGAGGAATTTGGCTACTTTTAAAATCTTCCCGTTAATCTGGCAGATAAATATCGCTTTCTTATCTTTAGCTTTCATACTGCTCTTCTACCTGACCATTAAGTTTATCTGGAATACCGGCAATAACATTGACACCACAATAAACCCCACCAGCAAACCCATTACTACGATTATAACCGGCTCCAAAAGCCGGGGCAATGTCTTCAGCATACGGTCCATTTCCTTATCGTAGTCGTTTGCTACGTTCAAAAGCGCTGTTTCCAGGTTGCCGCTTTCCTCTCCTACTGTAACAATGTTGGCTACAGAGGCGGGAAATAATTTTGACTCTTTCAGGCAGTGAGAAAAACTTAAACCGCTGTTAATCTGCTCCCTGAACTTCTCCAGCTCAATTTTTAGAATATGATTCTCGGCTACTGCCGTGGATACCTCCAAGGCGGAAATAATCGGTATGCCGCTCTTAAGCAAAAGGGATAATGTGCGGGCAATACGGCTGATTTCGGTTTTTAAGATGACCTTGCCCCATATCGCCAGCTTGAGCTTAAACCTGTCTAATTGAATCCTGAATAGCCGCCTGCGTAACAGCCGCCGCAATAAAAATACGGCCGCAAGTATAACTGCCGTAATAAACCACCAGTAAGCGCGCGCAAATCCGGAAAGGCTGATTAATATCCTTGTAGGTAATGGCAAAACCTGGCCCATAGTCTCAAATATGCTCACCAGCCGGGGAATGACAAAGACCATCATAATCACGACAGTTAAAGCGCCGACGAAAAAAACAAAAGCCGGGTAGGTCAATGCCGCGCGTATAGAATCCTTAAACTCTTCTTCCTTTTCGAAAAAACCCTCCAGGCGCTTTAATGCCTCATCCAGGTTGCCTCCGGCCTCGCCGGAATGCACGATTGAGGTGTATAAATTAGAAAATACCTGCGGATGAGCGCCTAAGCTCTGGGAAATGGACTTTCCGTCTTTTATCCTGGCGATAATATCGGATAACACTGCCTTCAGGTCTTTATTGGCGGCCTGTGAATATACAATATTCAGGCTGGTAAGAATATTAACTCCCGAACCGATTAAACCGCTAAGCTGGCGGGTGAGTAATAATAAATCCCTGTTGGAAACCCGGCGCAGGCGCGGAATATGCCGGCTTGCCGCCGCGGATGCTCTCTCTGTCTGAATAGAAGTGACGAAATAGCCCGACCCGGCGAGTTTATTTATCGCCTCCTGCTCGGATTCCGCCTCAATAGCGCCTTGGGCAGTCTTTTGAGGTTCCGATATCGCCGTATAGCTATACTTTGCCATTAGGTAACTCTTCCTGCTTCAGTTACGCGCATCACTTCCGTAAGTGTAGTCATGCCGCTAAGAACTTTCCGCAGCCCGTCCTGGCGCAAGGTGCGCATACCCTGCGAAACCGCCTTTTGTTTTATTTGCTGGCTGGAGGCGCGGCTTAAGATTAATTCCCGGATGGCTTCAGTTAGGGTTAAAATTTCATATATACCTGTTCTGCCGCGGTATCCGGTAAAACGGCATTCCTTGCAACCCTTGCCTTCGTAAAGCTCTATCTTTTGGGAATCAATATCCTTTTTTATCTCTTCCAGCAGTTCGTCTTTTTGTTTTATGGGTGTTTTACAATGCGGACAGATAAGCCGGACTAAGCGCTGGGCAACCAGGCATTCCAGGGATGAAGAAACCAGAAACGGCTCAATCCCCATATCCAGAAGCCGGGTTACCGCGCCGGCAGCGTCATTGGTATGGAGCGTTGAAAAAACCAGGTGGCCGGTCAATGCCGCGCGGATGGCGATTTCCGCGGTCTCAAAATCCCTTACCTCGCCGACCATAATTATATCCGGGTCATGCCTTAATATATGGCGTAAGCCGGTAGCGAAACTCAAGCCGATTTTTGGCACAACCTGGATTTGGTTTATCCCCTTTAACTGGTATTCAATGGGGTCCTCAATAGTAATGATTTTTACTTCACTTGAGTTTATCCTGGCTAAGGAGGCGTAGAGGGTGGTAGATTTACCTGAGCCGGTAGGCCCGGTAACAAAGATGATACCGTGCGGCTTCTTGATTACCTGCTCCATAATCTTAAGGTCTTCCGGCATCAGGCCTAATTTTTTAAGCTCCAGGAAGAACTGCGGGCTGAGTATCCTGATATGCAGCGCTTCCCCGAACGCGGTATGGATTATTGATACGCGCAGGTCCAGCTCCTGCTTATCCAGCTTAATCTTAAGCCTGCCGTCCTGGGGAAGCCGGCGCTCGGCAATATTCAGGCGCGCCATTATCTTAATTCTTGAAACGATTGCCGGATGGAAGTGCCTGATTGTTTCCGGGATGTTGATGTTGTAAAGTACACCGTCAATCCGAAAGCGCGTGCGCAGCTCATCCTGAAAGGGCTCCAGGTGGATGTCGGTCGCCCTTTCCTTAATTGCCTCGGCCAATATCTGGTTTACGAATTTGATGATTGAGGCGTCTTCCGCCAAGGCTTCTAAATCCTGCGCTTTCTCCGCATCTATCCGTATATCCTGCGCTGCGCCATTTTCCGAGATTATCCGCTCCAGCGTATCAGCGCCAATGCCGTAATACTTGCGTATCGCCTCCATAATCTCCATTTCGCTGGCTAAGACACCCTTCACATCTATCTTCAACAACAGCCTTATGTCATCCAGGGTGCGGAAGTCCAAAGGATCGGTCATGGCAATTGTTAACACGCCGCCTTTAAATTCCGTGGGGATAATCTTATAGTGGCTGGCGAATTTTGCGGAGACTTTCTCAATGACGGCTGGCTTTATGTCAACGTCCTTTAATTTCGCGTAAGGGATTTTCAGCTGTTTAGAGAGGAGAGTAAAGATTTTTTCTTCTGAGGAAAAGCCTAATTTAACCAGGGCAGTACAGATAAAGTCTAAAGTTTTCTTTTGTTCATTAAGCCCGGCCTCCAACTGTTCAGGCGTAATTATGCCTTCCTCAATAAGCATCTGACCGATTAGAATACTATCTGCTGTGCGCACCTTTGACTCCGTTCGCGAAAATCACTCTAAAGACTCCAACGTTTTACCGTATCCTTCTACCATCTTTTCTATTGCCGAACTTATTGCTCTTTTGCCCTGCGCTTTCAGATTTTTGCCAAGGATATCCATAAGGACCTTTTTGGGTATGGCATAGTTCCTGCCAATCCTTAAGGCCTTGATTTTACCCTTCTTGACCCTTTTGTAAACCGCAATCCGGGATATGCCTACTATCCTGGCTGCTTCCGGTATCGTAAGATATTTCTTCATGGGGAACGGTCCTATTTTTCCGCCTGCTTCAGCTGTCCTGTTTCGCCTTGCCATAGGTTAACACCGGTTAACCCGGAGCCTATACAATATCACAAAAAATCAAAACAGTCAATCCTTCGACGCGCTCCGGCCTTTAGGCCGGAGCTTGCTCAGGATTAACCCTGAGCGGTGCCTTTAATCCCCCACTAAAGTCCGGAGTTTGGGCACCGTCGAATGGGTCAAATTCCTTATTATTGGTTTTTAGAGGTTTACTCTGCGGGTTTAACCGCGGCTTTAAAATAGCTACCTCGAACTGCATTATTTCATCAAAGAGCCGGCTCTAACTTGCAAACCCCTTGGTGGGCCTGCGTAAGATAAGGATATTGTCTCGCCTAAAAGGAATCCATCTTTGGTATGAATATTTCCTTACTTCTTCATAGCCGGGCATTGGTCCAAATGAAACAACGTAATCGTCATTCTCAACCCACCACCGGCTCTTATTAGCGCTTGGTTCATATTCAGGGTCGTAATTATACCAACCATTGAATTCGAAACCGCCGTCAATATTTTTATAAGAGATATTTCTTTCTTGAGTTAAGTAAGTTAAAGCTTTCCATCGCGCGCGGTTCCACGATAAGTAATCATGGGTAGCCCCAATAGTGAATAAGCAAATAAGTAGTAAGATAATTAAAGCGAAATAAGACGAAATTTGATTTTTGTATAAATGCACAGGACCCTTTAAAATTATCATTGATAAAGGCAATAAAAATATTAGATAGCGGTCTAAAAAATCTATATACGTTAATGGAATAAAATAAAGTATACAACCCGAAACGACAAATAAGATAAAAGGTATTTCGCTTACAAAATCAGGATCTTTGTTTCTGGAGAAAAAACGTAATACTATTAATAATAAATTCCAAAGTAATATTGCCGCGCCGGCAATACCCATAATTGTGGTAATTTGCCGCAGCATTATTGGGGCAGTTGGTACATGTTGAAGACGTAACATGTACTGGTCGCGCAGGGTCAGGGGCCCTAGGCCAAAACTGGACTGTGGAAAAAGGATAGGTACAAACATAGGAAGAAGCTTTCCTCGCACTTCTGAAACTTTAATAAATATAAAAGAAATAACAGAAACAAAAATAAGAAAGCCAAATTTTTTCCCACAAGTGTATTGCTGCCATTGGCGTTTAACTTGCAAGAATAAAATAGGGAAAATAAATAACCCGAGATATATCAAGGTTATTTCACCGTACCAAATAGCCGTCCGAAAAACATAATAAATCCCGACAGGATACACTAAGAAAAGCTTTAAGAACCAAGTATCAGATTTTACCGAATGTAGAACCGCATTAACACTGGAACTAAAAAAATTTGGCAGGCAACTCATAAATCGTTGCAAGACTTGATATGCGATAAGAAAACCGACCAATATTACTGCCGGTAAAAACGCGGCCAAAATAGCTCTTTTTTTTATGCCATTTTTAGCCAGATAACCCAATGCGAATGCAGGCGGAATTAATACACCTAACTGGCGAACGAAAGTTGCTAACAATGCGAACAACGAACCCACTATGGCATATTTGACCTTCCCTAAACGAATACACCGCGAGAAGAAGAAAAATGACAACATTGCCAGGGCAAAAAAAGGGATATCTGTCATAAAGGTATTTGAAAGCTCAAAATATAAAGGGTTTATTGCAACTAATAATGCTCCTATAAAAGCAAAATTACGGCTTGATTTTATCTCCTCTATAAGGCTGTATGTGGCAAAAATGCCTATCAAACCCAAAAATAAAGTGGAGAATCTCAACGTCGTGAAAGAAAAACCAAACGGCAGACAAAATAGGAATCCCCACAACACCTGAATAATCAAGCTCATCTGCCCCCAAGAAGAAAATTGAATCTTTCCTTCATTAATTAAAGAATATACCGCGCGACCATAAGCCCAATCATCGATTAGCGGAAAATTACCAATGGGATTCACTAAAAATATCATTAACAACCAAATACTGGTAAGGATTAGAAAATCAAATGTTTTTTTATTTAACCTATGAATAACGAGAATTACGGAGGAAATCATTGACTTTTATATTCTCTTATGCAGAAATTAAGGACGTTGTCCTATTTTCCACCCTCTTCAGCTGTCCTGTTTCGCCTTGCTATTGGTTAACACCTGTTAACCCGGAGCCTATAAAATATCACGGAAAATCAGTTCAATCAAACTCCCTATCTTTGGGTTTTAGAGGTTTAGTTTGCGGGGTTACTAGTCAGTTAGTCGTTAGTCTCCGCCGTAGGCGTCATGCCGCAGGCAGATACGCCTACGGCGTAGACCCGCCTGCGGCGGGGTTAGTCGTTAGTTTGTTAGTAAATGTGGCCGGCGACGTTTTTATTGAGGAAAAACGGTCACTATTTTATTAATCTTTCTATATTCTTATAGCTGAATATACCAAACGCTCCGCGGCGTTGATTTTCATTACCGCCATATATTAATGCCGGTTTGACAGTGTTTTTCTTATTAATCTTCTGATAATAACGTAGGCCTTTAAAATAATCATCATTTATCGTGCTCCCCAGCTTTATCTCAACAGGCGTAACATAAGCGCCATTTTCAAGAAGAACATCAACCTCGTTTCCGATATTGTCGCGAAAGAAATAAATATTGCTGTTTTTACCTTGGTTTGTCCGGGCCTTCAGAATTTCGCTAACCGAAAAATTCTCAAAAATCGCGCCTTTTAACGGATGATGAGCAATGTGTTTGGCACTCTGTATATCCAAGAGATACGCGGCCAGGCCGCAATCGGTAAAATACAATTTTGGGGCTTTAATAAGCCGCTTGCCGAAATTAGCGTGATGCGGGCGCACAAAAAATATGACATAACTTGCCTCAAGCACGCCTAACCAGCTTTTGGCGGTATTATGATTAATGCCGCAGTCATTGGCGAGATTTGACAAATTTACAATCTGAGCTACCCTTCCGGCGCAAAGCTTAAGGAATTTTTCAAATTTTGAGAGGTCCTTAACGTTAATCAGCGCGCGGATGTCGCGCTCCAAGTATGTGCTAACATAGAAAGAAAGCGCTTCAGTAGGATTAAGCCTTTTATCATGGATGCGGGGGTAAAAGCCAGTAAAAAGAAGTTTGTCTATAGAGATTGTTTTACGAGAGTAGACTTCAGTATATGAAAACGGTAAGAGGACGGCCAGAGCGGTCCTGCCGGCAAGGCTCTGGCTGACCGTATCTAAAAGATGAAAATTCTGGCTTCCCGTCAGTATAAAAAGGCCCGGCTTATCTTTTGTGTCCGCCATCTCCTGAATATACGATAACAGTTCCGGGACGCGCTGTATCTCATCAATAACGGCTCCCCCTTTAAGGCATTCGCTTAAAAAAGCCCTCGGGTCGGTTCTCGCATAATCGCGTATGTCAATATTTTCAAGCGAGAAGTATTTCTTTTTTGGAAATAACGCTTTGCATAAAGTCGTTTTCCCGGATTGGCGAGGCCCCGTAAGGGTAACCACCGGATAATGGCGGGCGTAATGAAGTATCTTTTCCGAAATAGCTCTTTTTATCATGCTAAAAGTATATATTATAATTTACATTTTGTCAATACAATTATCAATATGTAAAGTAGTTGCACAACTAGTCATTGGCCGTTGGTTTTTAGTAAACGAGTTAGCAGATATATTCTTACGGAAAACGGTCGCTGTCCCTATTTTTAGTCCAAGAGTTTAGAGGAGACGGTCGTTAGAAACAAGACGTGTAATATAATTACATAACAAGCAATGAGTTATGAAACAATTCTTTCCTTCTTCGGCCTGCCTCTTCTTTTGGGAAAGCACCGGCCGCCTTCTCTGATCAGCCTCCTGATAAACTCCATACTGCCAAGCGGTGTTTCCATATTGTCAAACAACCTGTCTTGCTCAACATTGAAATCCCGCAGGAATTCTTTATATGAGGCCTGCCGCTGGATAATATCAGTTCCGAAATCACCGTAGCAAGGCGATTCAATTGTTAAGCTGTCCTTACTGCCATAACAGTAGTATTGAGCACTGCTATAAGGATAATCCTCTGCTTTCAGTGTGAGCTTTGCTCTTACGGGATTCCTTTCAATGTACCTGCCGCAGGCAATAAGATAGCGCTCTTTCTGAACAGGCTGCAATTTAAATCTGCCCTGCCAGAGAAATCCTGCGGTATGATATGTCCGGTGATGGTAACAGGCATACCTGCGGTTCAAACCGGCCATATATCGTGAAATGGCCTCCGGCTCTGCCAACTCCATCAACAGATGGTAGTGGTTGGGCATAACAACCCAATGATAGACCTTAGCATAAAATCCACGGCTGTATTCAATGAGCAGCTTTATAAAATAACGGTAATCATCGGCCCCGTGAAATACCCCTACCCGGGCATTGCTCCTATTGTAGACATGATAAATTAAGGAACTCTGAAGCTGATGCTTCCTTGCGCAATAAGGCATATATCTGCCTCCTATTATAATTGACGCAAGAAAGCGTAAAACCTAACAGGAATATTTTTGTCAAAGACCGGAATTGTTTCACAACTATATCATTTGCTTATAGTTCAACAACACGTCTTGTTTTTTCACGTCTTGTTTTTTTATAGTTCAACAACACGTCTTGTTTTTTTTGTTTTTTTTTGTTTTCTTTCTTGTTTTCTTGTTTTCGTTGTTTTCTTCCCTGCAGTTTCTTTCAAAAATCAGAATCGTCGCTTATCTGCTTAAAAATGACTAATAGTATCCAAGTCTATTTCCATAGGCATCATATATTTTTCTCCAACTTTTAATTTAGCCAATTCTTTTAGCAACGAATCTTTATTTGGCGAATCTAGTAAGTTGCATAACTTATCAATTCCTTGATACCTTGTATCTTTAATCAGTTTACGTATTTCATTATCTTGCTCAGCAGCAGCTCTTACTGCTGGACAAGGATAAATTATTATTGCCAACCAATAATCTAAAGGTACTAAGAACTTGAGTCTTTTTCCTTGATTCATTTTGATAAATAATTCTAAATCGGCTCTAGAAATACTTATTTGATTTATGTTTTTATATTTATTAGCCTCACAATCTAGATTGCCATTGATATCAATAAAATATCTTATAATGGTGTTCGCGGTATGATTATCTTTAGGAATACTGTTTGAATATGCAATTCTCCATTCCGTTTCTGAATAATATTTATAATTCAAATCTTCAAGTTCGCTCGTAAACTTAAAAAAACTTTTTTGCACTTCATTAAACTGAGTCACAGTATCATTCCTCGCCTCTCTTGAGAAAAACCAATTTGGCTTGTAACCATGTCCTTTTGTTTCTCCAACATATATCATTGGCTGCCCAGCTCTCTCAAGTAAAAACATCCTTTTCATACCAATACCCAACCTGCCAAATTCAAATGCGTGCCGTCTTGATTCTGAAAGTTTCAATTCAGTAAAACATACTCGAGCCGCATTAGGAGCTTCATACACCCGACCATCATCTTTACTATGAGATGATTCTTTTTTGATTTCATCGAGAATCCTATCGTTAGTCATCCATAAGCCAAATTTTAAGATATTCCGTAATCGATTAACATAGTCTTCAATAAGCGTTGGCTCTTCTATTAAGGAAGGTTGCTCGATAGGGCGCAAACAATAATCTCTCCAAGCCACGTGTAAGGTTTTTAAAAACTTCGGATCTCGCGCATCAATATCCTTACCCGTCCAATGTACTATTATGTCCGAGTGTTCAGTGCGCTTGAATTCTGTGCTCATTTTATAATCACTCCTACGCAAGGGTTCCAGAAAAGTTCCGGAGACACATTACTTAATTCTACTGGACAAAGAATTGAGTGTTGTGTTTTCGGAATTACCCCAAAAAATAACTGGGGATTACAGAATTAGCTAAATTAAAATAATGAGGTCAAAATATTATTACTCAAGCCCTAAAATTTGCTTCCATATTTCTCGGTTAAAATCACGATAGGATAGGTCTCGGGATGCGCGTGGCAAAAGCCATCGCTCACGCCAGAACTTTACAATAGCATCAAGCGGGCGGCGACGCCATCGAAGTCGTTTTGCTTGACCTCTCAGAAAGGTTGTTGCGTTAGACGCTAAAGGGGCAATATAGACTTCCCGTTTTATACCGTGACAAAGAAGGTCTGGGGGAAGTTGAAGATGTTCAAGGGCTTTGCGGATCACACGAAATCTATAATTTGGCCCGCTACCGAACTTGAAGCGACCAACTTCAGGATCACCAACGGATTTTAAATACTGCCGAAGTTTCTCATATGTCCCATTCGCCAGATGAAAATGTCCGTATCCCTTAGTAAGTCCAATCGGTTTAAACACATCGACTTCATCGAAGCGTAGTCTATTATAAATTGATGATCTCCCCAAGGCGCCGGTGGCAGTTATCATAGCAAGCCTACCATCGAATTTGCGTTTTGAAATAATAGATCTTTTCTTCACATAGCGTCGCCGAAACAATTTTCTGATAAAATCACTAGCTGCTAGCAATCCAATAAATTTGGCACCTAGAAGTTGATTATACGGTGGTACTGCACCCAGAACGTAAGCATCCATAATGTGCACGAGTTTCTTCTCGCGGGTTTGTACATCCCACCCTATCCAAGAATCTCTGGTATTCAAATTGAAAACCGGATCAGTAAGTCCCAATAATCCAAATAGTTTTCCATTCGATTTGTCGAAAATTAAAACTCGAATACGTCGACCGAAACCTCTCGACACTGGCACGCTCCACCAGAGTGCAGCAATGCGAAATAAAGCGGCATGCTCCTCATTATCTTCTACGACAACAGGATAAGGTTCAATGCAAGCAGGATCAATGTCTGAACCAGAAGCGAAGTATTTAAATATCCGTGGAAACCATTTTTCAGTGAAGACGCGTTCCTGTTCTAATTTATCTTCCCGAGAATATGAATGGATGGCCCGTATTTTGTCCTTGCTGTATGAATTTCCTTTGAGCGAGTGATTCGGATTAATTTTAAAGCCCTGCTTCCTAAGCAGTGCCAACAAATCCTTTCGAAGTTGATTCTTGGAGCAATATAAAGCGGTTTGTTTCGATAACGTAGAAAGAGAGGCAGTGGTTGACATTATTTGTATAGTTTTGTTGCAACCAATTTGTCAAATTCCACTACTCGGACTGGAATTACAAACGGATGAGAAGATGTTACAAAGTATAAATTTCCTGGGATCGTTTCTCTTTGGATAAATGAACTTACCACGCCATCGTAATTGATGTTTGATTTGACCAAAGCCTTGATGTCATCGGAATTCCCCATGTAAAAGGTAAAGAAATTTTCTGCCTGGCTGCGGATTTCCTCTGATATGGCTGACGGCCGTTGAGTAATCGCAACTAGTCCAATGCCGAATTTTCGGCCTTCTTTGGCAATACGGACAAAAGGATTGCTGGTCGCCTTGACCTGTTCATCTGAAAGCACATTTTGGGCCTCTTCCACAACGATGACGCATCGAATGATTTCTTTGTCTTTAGCTTCGGTGTAGTTCCTTTTATTGTCTTCAAACAACTTCCTGACAATCATAGTTGATATTATGGAAGCATCCACACTGTCACGTAACGAAAGATCGACAATTACCGTCTTTCCCTCTTTGAGAGCCTGAAAGATATCTTCTATTAAGGTTGACCCCGAGGAGTGGACACCGCCTTCATCAATGAAGTGCTTTATCCTCTTTCGAATGGCCATAATTGTCCCACGAGCGCTCTTGTCCTGTTTCTTATCTTCGCCCTCTGTTTTGGCTCCGAAGAAATCAGGAAAATCTTTATACAGATTTTGGGGCGATTCGCAATACGAATCGATCTTTTCTATGAACCCCTCAACTTGATTGTCATCGAGATAAAGCAAAAAGGACTTCATAACTTCTGAGAACCCAGTTGAGAAGTTAAGGATGTCCTGGACTGTCATGTGTTTGTGGGTGTTGATTTGTACTTTTCCGCAGTATGTAAATCCCTTGGTTTTGGAGATTTTTCGATCTGAGTAAACAATCAGATTTTTGCGCACCTGCTCATCATCTATGTCGCCAAGTCCCACGGTCTCCGAAGCTGTTTTTGAGTAGTACTCGCCATTTAGGTCAAACACAAGTTTCCCGAATGAGTTGTCGCTGATCGTATGGTAAAGGAGTACTTTAACTAGATTTGTTTTCCCAAAACCCGACTGAGCAAACACCATTGTGCGTTTAGACTTTAGGCGCGCCGTATCGAAAAGGATGACCCCTTTTTCTTTTTGAACATCCTCGCCAATACATAGATGCCCAAGCGGGACACCGCTTTGGTTGCCGATGTTGAGGATGTAGGAAACTTCGGAGGGTTGCAGATGTCTCGCATGGTAGGAAACAACAGGAAGCTTTCTTACAGCCGTAGTGAAAGAGATAGAGGTTCCCTTGTCTTCGAAGGTACCCAGCATCCGGACATTGTATGTATAACTAAACATCTTTTGTTTATCGCGGTCGGATAATTCTCGCTCCGCAATTCGAGCGTAGTGCACAGCTACCAGCGTCTTATCTTGTGATCGGAAAAGTGGGTCTTCATCGTATACCTCTGCCTCAACTCTTGCTAAGTACTTCGTACCACTTTCGTTTTTAGGGGAAAGGACAATAAAGTCGCCGATTTTTGGAGAAGCCTTTGCATCCTCGTATGAGGAGTAAATGAGTAAAGCGTCCCCTGTTGTCTTCTGACCATACAAAACCCCGAAATCCTTACGTTCCATCGTACCCTCCACTTAGAACCTGGAATGTAAATCCAGGAACAAATTTTCAATGTCCGTATGATCCATGTGTTGCGATGCATAAAGAGCGTTTTTTACCCTGGCAATTGCTTCGTCTTTAAAATCTGAGGTAAGAGAAACAAGATGATGGGCTTCAACCAGGGGGTAGGGATAGCCTAAAATATAATGTTCTTGTGTTGTGGCAGTAAGTTCAAACATTATATTTGCGACTGTTTGATGATCGCGGGTTAGATCTTTATTTGCAATATTTGGTATGCAATCATAGATATTTAGATCGCAGATCAACCAGTCATAATTTTGAAGTTTTTCCACATAATCTAACCGCGTAGCGAAGAACAAGCCGAATCCGCGTCCACCAGTGATATCTTTTTTGGCATACATATTGCTGCCACTACCTTCATAGGCAACTTCGAGGACATCATCGCGCACCTCGAAATAACAACAAAGTTTCTGCTTTTTTACATCCATGGCCTTGAATGGATACTTGGGTTTTAGTTTTGATTGCAAATAGTTGTCAATCTTAGAAAATGTATATGCAAGCTCGGTCTTAATTGAACTTTGCTTAGTGACGCCCAAAACGTGCACCTTCTTGCTATAAAACAAATAACCGAGTCTTGTGAGATAACGCTGTTTGATATGCATGCTTCGCAATGTTCCATCGCGGAAGATAATATCCCCGGCAGCCAAAGGAGCATTAACGACGATATCATAAAGGCATGCCCACTCTAAGACCTCTTGGCAGAATCCCAATAAATTAGAGGAACTAGTCATCAGCACGTCTTTTTTATAAGGAAATATGTCATCCGGTTCGCCTTCAAAGAACTTCAACAATGCGGCTACGGGTGGCAACAACAGGAATTCATCATAAATGTCGCTTAAATCTTTCTCGCTAAGGACAAGCATTTTCGTTCCGTGATAGATCTTCCCGAGTATCACAGGATCGTCACTAGTGTTTATTCTTATTTGTCGTCCTTGGTGGAAACAAACGTAACCAACTTGATAAAAATACAGAGAAACGCCATTGTAAAAAGTGTGGCTATTTACGCTTCCGTCAATCGCATAAAAGCGCGTGTTTCTGGTATCTATCTGATCGAATGCCATAATTTCAAAAACCTGTGGAGTCTCTAAATTGTCAGGAACGCCGACTACGGGAATTTTATAATCCTTATTAGTCTTAGCGTGGATTTGCAAAGCCACGCCGCTTATCACTTCTTCTGGGATATTAAAAAATTGCATCTTTACCCTATTTTAAAAGTTGATGTTTACGATTATCCTCTATTACATTTTTGAGATACTCGGGATACCCTTATTTTAAAAATTTTTTATAATCCTTTCTTGGCATTCATATAAGCATCAAAATATTTTTTCCTTATGCCATTTATTCGATAAACAACTCCTTCATCATTAACAAAGTCATCTGGTTGTAATTCTAGTGCCCGCTTATATAAAGAGACTGCTTTCTCTAAAAGCCCAGCTTTTTCATACAACTGCCCTAAGCGGTAATAATTATAAGCATTGTTGGAAGCTAATTCTATCGCTTTTTCCATACATTTTATAGATTCAGTAATCTCTCCGGTTATAAAATAAACTTCCGATAAACTTATGTAAACATTCTTTTGTTTCGGGTCCAATTCTAACGAATTATTTAGCAATTTAATTGCTTCTTTATAATCTTTCTTTAAAAGATAAAGATTGCCTAACTGCGCATACGCTTCGGCATTTTCAGGATATTTATTTATAATTTCTCTGAGTTCTTTTTCTTGCGATAAAAGTTGTTCTATTCTATCTTCTGTAAGTTTTTGGCGGATCACTTGTGGAGTAAATGGTTTTTTTAAAAAACCATTTTTCAAGTCTGTTTGTTTTGCTATTTTGTATCCATTAGGAATCTTAAACAGATTAACCGGTAGTTGAATATCATATTCTATATATCTACAGGACTCCTGGAAGATTATTTGTCCATCTGAATTGTATACATTTTTTTCCCACTTAAGAGGCAAAAAATTTTCTTTGCCTATCCAAACCGTCATATTAATTATTTGGTTGTCTTCGGAAACCCGATCTGAAACTATATAACTCTCTATGCCATTAAGTCTTTCTTCTTGCGCTAAAATTTTTGGGTTCTGTTTATCAATTAAATCCAAGACCTTTTTGGAAAGCTTATTGGCATAAAAAGAGGGTTTATCGTCAAAATATTCTTCGTAAGCAAGGTATTCTCCGCTTAGTGGAAAATAAGAATAGTGATTCTCGCCATCATAAATAAAAACTTTTTTCATTTTACCTATGCCGGGAGTAAAAATTTCTCTTCTAATCATATCCGGTTTTCTGAACCATTCTTCTCTTTTTGTTAAAATTTCTTTACGACCGCCAGTACGCTCTATTATCTCAATAACAGCGTGGAAATTTCTTAAAGACCCACCGGTATTCATTGCCGAATTACAAAAAATATATTCTTTCAAAGATAATAGAGCAATAATACAAAAGGGAAATGCCAATATTTTTAATTTTCTAAGCATGAGCACCATTATAATACCCTCCTTGCTCTATTATATTAGTCGTATGGTTTATAATCAGCGAGGCATCGTAATGAAGGTATAGCCTCAATAAAAGTACTAGCTCCCGTTGTTGTATGCTCTAACTTAGTATAAGATTGTTCAAACTCGTTAATTGTTACTGTCTCTGAAGTTTGAAAATTACATGCCATCAGCCCAAAGAAACTACAATCACAACAAAAATCTAAGTTCCACCATGTTGTATGCTCAGTTATAAATCTATATACTTTGATTTCTCGTGTCCATTTGCATATAAGATTACCCCAAGGTATGAGTCCGCTGGCTGACTCGACATTAGCGTAAGTTAAAACCCAGGGTCCCTTTGTAATGTCTTCTTTTTCTGTTGTTCTATGTCTTCCCTTCGGTATAGAAAGTACTCTTTCACAATATAATCCTTGTGGATCTACCAGATTAACTGGATTATTATTTACATAAACATAAAATTTTATTCCTGAACTCCTAAACCAAAGTGGATCAGGCGTAATAAATCTTCCTATCACTGCATCATAGTACCTCGCCCTATAGAAGTAAAGACCGGATTCGGGGTCGTATTCCCTTGCGGTGTAGGTATAGGGATTGCCGGTTGCAGGAGGAGTCTCTAACTTGCCAAAGGCGTCATACTTGTAGGATTCAACTACAGCCTGACCGCTATCCGTCAGCTCGGAAACTGTCCCCAGCCCGTCAAAGGTATAGTAGTAGGTTGAGCTCCCTCTCGTCATCGAAATCGGCTCATCTATGCCCTGGCCATGCACATAGCTGGCAATGAGGTTGCCGTCTGCGTCGTATTCGGCAATGATGTCTTCGTTGTCGTAGAGATAATACTTGGTTACGCCGCCCACGGTCTTGGAAAGCCGCTTACCAAAGGGGTCGTAGGAATAACTCAGGGACAGTCCCCCTGCGGGGACAGTCCCTGCAATGAGCCGGTTTTCGAAGTCATAGGTATAACTGGTAGTCTGCGCATCTTTGGTCTTAGAAAGTGTATTGCCATTCTTATCATAGGTAAAGCTGGTGCCGTTAAAGGAAAGCAAGCGGTTATTGGCATCAAAAGACCAGTTGGAGTATTGGCTTGAGGTCTTACGGTTACCTACCTTATCATAAGTATAGGCCTCATCGGCTCCTGCGGGATGGTCTGCAGAGCTCAAGCGGTAGAGGCTATCGTAGGCGTAATTGTGCGTTCCTTCCGGGGTAGCCATAGTCAAGCGGTTACCCACTTTATCATGCGTGTAGCTGAAACTCGATATCACCGTAGTATCTGACTTCTTGTTCACCAGGCTAAGTAACATGTTCAGGTTATTGTAGGTGTATTCTAACTTAAAAACCCCTTGACTAATGGGGGTCATTACAGGATTATCAAAGAGCAAAAAAAGACACTTTCTATCTTGAGTCAAAGACATTTTCCCGATTAGCGTAGAGACTGTCTGCGTCTTTGTGCGTCTTTGACGGTTTATGAATCACCGCCTACCTAACATCCGAACGCTTAGAACTTCTGCTTTTAATCAATCTTGCTATACCATATCCTGCTACATATCCTATAACAGTCAAAGCTAAAACGTAGACAGGAATAAAAAGAAAAGCTATGGCTGATGTCGAGAAACCTGAGGGTCTAGGCATAGGACTATAAACTTTTACATAATAATCTAGATAAATCAAAAAATATGTAACAAAAGTCACGAATAGAGCACCGATTATTCCACTAATGTGATACTCATATTTTTCTCTATTTTGATTCAATAATTTCTGGAAATAATATACCAAGGCAATAATAATAAAAGATATATCATTCCAAAACAAAATAAAAATACTGATACCTGGATCTTCCCAAAAACTAGTAAAAATCGATCCTAAAATACTAATAAGTTCTCTCGGGACATAAAATAAGATGACAAAAAATTCTATTGAAAAAGGAAGTATAATTCCTAATAATATTAAACCCCAAAAGATTAAATTTGGATATTTCATTTATTATTTACATTTACAACAATCACTAGCATTTTTATTACAAGAACCTATTGCTCCCTTAACAACTCTAAAATACATCTTTGCTTGTCCTAGACAATAATCCTGTAAAACATAAGGGTATTTCAAGCATGACGCTAACAGATCAGTCAAAAACGCTTCTGCACATGCTGATTTATTTCCGCTACAGGCACAACAACAATCATGATTTTGACATGCCGATTTAAAATCAAATCCCCATGGTTCGTCGGGCACTATGGGGTCGTTCCAACTCTCTCCGCAAACTTTTCCTGTCGGATCAACAAAATTCATCGGGTTATTTTTTACATAGGCATAAAAATTCACTCCTCCCTCAAAGCCAATCGGATCCGCGCTCAGGAACCTCCCCACTTCCGCATCATAATACCTCGCCCGGTAGAAGTAGAGGCCGGATTCGGGGTCGTATTCCCTTGCGGTGTAGGTATAGGGATTGCCGGTTGCAGGAGGAGTCTCTAACTTGCCAAAGGCGTCATACTTGTAGGATTCAACTACAGCCTGACCGCTATCCGTCAGCTCGGAAACTGTCCCCAGCCCGTCAAAGGTATAGTAGTAGGTTGAGCTCCCTCTCGTCATCGAAATCGGCTCGTCTATGCCCTGGTCGTGCACATAAGTGGTGATGAGGCTACCGTCTTGGTCATATTCAGCAATGATGTCTTCGTTGTCGTAGAGGTAGAACTTAGTGACCCCGTCTACAGTCTTAGAGAGCCGCTTGCCAAAGGGGTCGTAGCTATAACTCAGGGACAGTCCCCCTGCGGGGACAGTCCCTGCAATGAGCCGGTTTTCGAAGTCATAGGTATAACTGGTAGTCTGCGCATCTTTGGTCTTAGAAAGTGTATTGCCGTTCTGGTCATAGGTAAAGGTAGTGCCGTTATAGGAAAGCAGCCGGTTATTGGCATCAAAAGACCAGTTGGAAAACTGAGCTGAAGTCTTGCGGTTACCTACCTTATCATAGGTATAGGCCTCATCGGCCTGCACGGGATGGTCTGCAGAGCTCAAACGGTAGAGGCTATCGTAGGCGTAATTGTGGGTTCCTTCGGGGGTAGCCATGGTCAGGCGGTTACCCACCTTATCATGCGTGTAACTGAAACTTGATATCACCGTAGCATCTGACTTCTTGTTCACCAGGCTAAGTAACATGTTCAGGTTATTGTAGGCATATTCGGTATACACGCCATTGGGCAGAGTCTTTTTGCTCAGCCGGCCAAGATTATCGTATTCGTAACTTGTGACTTGTGTCTCCTGACTTGTGAGCTCGCTTAGGCGGTTAAGCGTATCATAGTTGTAGGTGACTACTTGCCCCTCGGCATTAGTGAGGGTCTTTTTATTGCCTACCTTATCATAGGTATAGGAGATGGCCTTGGCGCCAAAGGGATAATTAGTGCTAAGGGATTTCACCCGGTATAATTCATCGTAGAGATAATTAGCTGAATAAGCGCCGTCGTTCCAGGTAAACAAGTTACCCACTTTATCGTAAGCAAAAGTCACGGTTTTAACCGATGAGGCCTTGCCGCCGTAGAAAACCTTAATCAGTTGGTTACTGGTATTGTATTCGTATTCAGTAACCCGGTTATTGGCGTCAATCTTTTTGGAAAGATTGTCATTATCGTCATAGAAGTATTGCACGGCACAACCTAAGGGGTCGGTAATCCGGGTGAGCCGGCCTAAGATATCATAAGTATAAATAGTGGTGCGGCCTTCAGCATCAGCGATAGTCTTTAGGTTACCTAAATTATCATAGGTATACTGGGTGAAATTACCGGCAGCATCAGTTACTTTAATCAGGCGGCCGTGAATATCATAATCATAGAGGGTTTCCTTGCCGTTGGCGTCTATTCTCTTGCTCAAGCTGCAGCAGTCATATTGGAATTGCTCTTTGCTTGCATCAGGATAAGTAATCTGGGTGAGCTTATCGGTCTGATTATAGGTATATTGAATAGCGGTGCCGGCAGCATCAGTAACCGAGGTTCTCCTGCCTAAAGAATCATAAGTATAAGCCGTCTGGTTTCCCTGGGCATCGGTAATCTTATTCAGATTCCCGTTACTGTCATAGGCATAAGTAGTGACGTTATTATTGGCATCGGTGATAGTGAGCAAGTTACCATTGCTATCGTAGGTGTATTTTGTGGTATTTCCCAGGGTATCGGTGACCTTAATCAGATTTCCTTTAGTATCGTATTCATAAGCAGTGGTGTGCCCCAGGGCATCGGTTGAGCTGACCAATTGATTAAAGGTAAGCTCATAAGCAAAGGTAGAGATATTTCCTTGCGGGTCAGTGACCTTGATGAGATTTCCCTTGGCATCATATTCATAAGCAGTGGTATTTCCCTGGGAATCGGTAGTTGCAGTCAAGAGCATCTTACGGTTAGTGTCGTAAGTGTGCGAGGTATTCTTTCCTTGCGGGTCAATTATCTTGGTAGGATTACCCTCATCATTAAAATAATAAGTCCAGACATTGCCGTTGGCATCAGTGCGGGTAGCGGTCTTTTCTTGCGCATCATAAGAATAATAAGTGGTAGCCAGGCCTTGAGCCTGGGCAATGAGCTGGTCATCGGGGTTATAAGTGTTAGTAAGGTAAGTGCGGCCTTTGGGGTCAATAATATCTCTTAAGTTCCGGTCTGAGTCATAGGTATAAACAGTGGTTGCTCCTGCGGGATCGGTTACCGAAGTAAGGTGGCCGTAATCATCATAGGTATAGGAAACGCTCCTTCCGGCAAAGTCAGTAATCTTGGTCAGCCGGCCGTTAGTATCGTAGGTGAGATTTATTTTTCTGCCTAAGCTGTCAGTAATCTGAGTAAGCATGAACTGATAGGCAATCAGCCGGGGAGTAATAGGGTCTTTAGTATATAGGGGAACGCCGATGAGGGAAATTTTCCCTCTGGAGTCATAGGAGAAGGTTAATTTGTTGTTGTTACGGTCAACGATTTCCGAGAGGCAGCCGTTAAGGTTAAAGTTGTATTTTGCGCCTTCTTTCTTAGTTAAGGTATAGGTGCCGTCAGGGTTTTGCACCAACCGGTCAAAGACCTCCGCAGGCGTAACATAGTTCGTTCCATCAAGATATGAGAACCTGTGGCGCTTTCCTTTTCCGTCCTGATAAAAGACATCGCTGTTAGAAAGGGTAACGATGTTTTGGTTATAGTTTAAGTCCCAGCCCAAGCCAAAGCGGCCATTGTATCTGGACTGCGATTTATAGGTACGCACAATTTCTATGTTTAGGCCTCTTGAAGAAATAAAGAGGTCCTGATGATTATAGATAAAATCACCGTTGTGCACAAATACCGGCTCGCCGAAAGAACACTGGTTGGGCTTATCATCATCATTGCCGCCGCCGGAACCAGGAGCGCCGCCAGGCTCCGGATTCTGCGCCGGCAGACCCTTCCACCAGCAGGCAAAGAGGCCAGGGGGCAAGAGGATTTGCAGACTGAAGAAAAACAAAGTTGCAACTACAATTATCAAAGGAGGTTTTTTCATTTTATTCCTTACATTCTGAGCAGTTAGATTTTAACATAGAACCGTCTTCTTTTGAAGATTTTTCTCCCGGTTTATTTTCTTTTTCTACATAAATGGGTAAGCTGACTATCCCATAGTGGTCATTCAAGCCGGCCAGATTTACCACAAGCAAATGCTTTCCTGCGTTTAAGCCCTGGGGATCAAAAATCCAGGTATAGGGGCTGTAACCGTTGAGCTCGCCCTGCGCAAATATATCATCAATAAAAATATGCAGATTGTAACGCTCGGCGCTAAACCAGCGCCGGTCTTCATCGGCAAGCTTTATTTCCAAGGGAACTTTGGTTTTTATAACATAGAGACCGTCCCTGTTTTTAGGAATATTCTTGGGAAGCTGAACCTCTATTTTCGGCTCACGGCAAAATTGGCGGGGATGATTTTTATGCATCCGGTTTACCTCAAGAGCAGGCAGGTGCCGGCCGCTTAAATTTCCCGGCAGCGGCAGGATATCCGCTACTTGAATATACTGCAGGTATTCATTACCCGCAGTAAAATAGTTGAAGGTAAAGACTAAGTCGTCTCTACCGGTTAACTTGACTGCGGCAGAGGAATCCAGGCCATCCCACTGCTCTTTATATTTACCTACTCCCCTCTCTTGCCAATCCAGGAGGGTGCGGTAAAGCGGGCCGTCGGCTATTCCTATCCTGATTCTGACCCAGGCAGGAAGAGTCAGCTCATAAGAAACAACGCCGGTCTTTTTATCAAAGGAAAGGTCTTTTAAAATCGTCTCCGCCTTCTTCTCCTCTCCTATGCAAGTTGCGGCATTAAAGCTCAATATCAAAAAAATGGCTAAAGCGGTTATTCTTTTAATCATTTTAACTCGGTATATAAGGTTAAATCCTGGATATCTGTTTTAGAATTAGTAATCCGGCGCAAATTAGCCCCTTGCACGTCCATCTGCCAGACCTGAAAATTTCCGCTTCTGTCGGAGAGAAAGAAAATCCATCTTGCGTCCACGCTCACCTGCGGCAGGATATCCGTTGCAGGAGCGCGGCTTAGATTTTTCTTATTCTGGCCAAATTTATCCATCACCCAGATATCATAGCTACCGTTTTCATTGGAGGAGTAAGCGATCATCTGCCCATCAGGAAAATAAGCCGGCTGCATATCGTAGTCATAAGGCCGATTATCGGTCAATTGAGTAATATCGCCGGTTTTCCGGTCTAATTTGCGTATCTCCTGGGCGTAAAGTTCCGGCCCGTCAGTAAAAATAATGTTGCTGCCATCGGGAGAAAGACAAGGGTCGTATTGCAGCCAGGGCCGGTTTTTGCTGAGTTTGCTTAGTTTCGCGGTCTTTAAGTCAATCTCCCAGATTTCCGAATCGCCGTGATAAAGGTCCTGATAAGAAACAAAAACTATGGCCCTGCCGTCAGGCGACCAGCGCGGTTGCGTGGCATATATAGATAAAGGAATTTTTTGATTATTCCTACCTTCTTTATCTATAATCCAAAGTTCCCCTGCATTAGTAACATAAGCAATTCTTTTTCCGTCCGGAGAAAAACAAGGATATCTTTTATCCACCAGGCTTTGGGTGAGTTGACGCGGGTTTGTGCCATCTAAATCAGCTATCTGGACCTGCCAAAAACCTCGCGAATGCTGACAATAGGCAATTTTTCCGGTTAAGGGCCTGGGTGGCTCTTTGGCCCTTATGATTGAAACTTCTTTTTCGGCTGCGGAAAGAATAAATAAATTCTGATAAGCCAGGGCGCTGTGGTCAGCTGACCAGGCATTCAGGATTAGAAGCTGCCTTTCTCCAGAGGGTCTGATGTCAAGATTGAGCAAATAAGGAAAAGATTTTACTCTTTCTAATTTGATTAACCGGTTATCCAAAAACGCCATTATCTCAACCGTGCCTTTAGAAAACCATTCTTTATCCTCGGCCTTGATATCCAGCGTTAAAGATGAAGACCTCGGACTTATTGAAAGCGTGCTGTTTTGCATCGGGGCTAAAGTCGAATTTACAAAAAGCAGGATGTCCTTTTTTGATTGGGGGCGCGTATCTATGCAGAAGTGTAAAGGGCCGTATTCCTTAAAATCAATCGCGCCAGATTCATCCCGGCCATCCCAGGGCTGCTGGTTAAGACCGGCCTTTCTTTCCTCTAAATTCACCAGGGTGCGGTAAACCGGGCCGCTGGATGAACCCGCGCGTATTTTTAATAAACCGTCTTTGGTGATATTATAAGTAAGGATCCCCTTGTCTTGATCCCAATAGATACCTTCTGCTTGCTGTTGGGCAAGCGCAGTATTTAAAAAAAGGTTTAAAAAAAGAAAGGTAACCAGGATTCTCATTTTGTAATCAAAATAGTAATCTTTTTCTGACAATGGTTATTTTTAATTAAAGTGGTGGCGGTAAGCGAAGTAATCCCTACGTAGATTGCCTTCAGCCCTATCGAAGTCTTGCCCGAAGACATCTTCTCTAGTAACATCTTATCATATTCCCACCAGACCTTATCCTCAAGGCTAACCGTAGAGTTAGTCGGCTCTGCCTTTCTATAGGCAAGCACCTCAAAACTCTTAACCTCACCCAGCCGCATCTCGTAGGGCTTTGACTCGCTGCTGGGGCTAATCTCAATAAAATATTCTGCGCTTACGCAAAGACTTAGTCCTAAGAATGCTAAGCAAAAGATATTTTTGCGCACGATAAACCTCCTTAAAATGGAGAGTTCTTCTGGCGTTTAATAAAATCAACGGAAATATTTCCGCTTCTGACTATAGTTTTATCTCCTGCGACAAACTCAACTTGAACTATATAATCCGCTGCCTCTGAAACCGGCTTTCCGGAAGAATCCGTGCCGTCCCAGGTAAATGAATAGGTGCCTGCGGCTTGGGTTTGATGATCTACTAATTTCTTAATCAAGGTATCCGGGGGTGCGTAGATGGACAGAGAAACAGTACCTTCGGCGGTAAGGGTGTAAGTTATATCCGCTATCTCTCCGTAAGAAACCACTATGGCAAAGGGGTCAGTGGATACACCCAGCTCATCCGGTTTTTGACTGGTTACTACAATAGTATTTTGCGGTAAACTTAAAGAATCGTATGCTACCACAAGAGGAAAGTCTTGGGTATAGTAATCTAAGATTTGGCCTTGACTATCCCGGCCATCCCAGTAAAAAGTATGCGCGCCTAAAGATAGGAGTTTATGATTGATTACCCACTGGTATGTATTATAGTTTTCGTGTTGACCAATTCCTAAGGAAAAGAGGGAATTTTCAGAAAGATTAAATCTTATCACGCACAACTCATTGTTATAGGGATTAAAATTCTTGGTCACAGTAAAACCGGAAACCGCGTTCCAATTTTGGGTATATCCGCCTGAAGACTGATACCAGCCCCGGCCTTCATCCGCTTCAATAGTAATCGTATAGCCGCCATCACTGACAACACTAGCGTCATCTTTACCGTCCCAAGTTACGGAGTTTAGGCCTGACGAACGAAGAGCAGAATCTATCAGTGTTCTGACTATCGTGTTATCTAAGTCATATAGCTTGAGAGTGATCTCTGCGTCTCTATCAAGAGTATAATATATGGTTACGGTTTCATTGTTTGTAGGATTAAAAGAAGTCGGATGTATGGAAACAGCGGTAATCTGTATGTTATCAATAGTCACGGTTACAGAAACAGTTGTGCTATGTCCTACCGTATCTTCTACTCTGAGGCGGAGAGTGTATATACCGTTAGCTAAATTGTGGGTATCCCAGTTAGTTAAGAGGCCATTAATTACTGGAGCGTAATATGAGGCAATAGTTGTCCAATCCTCCGGATCATTTCCCGACCCGTATTCTACAGTGTAAGAAGTGAGATTTGCGTCTGAGGCAGTTCCCAGAATAGGAATCACACCAAAGACTATTTTTCCATTGGTAGGTGAGGTGATTTCGGCAAGAGGAGCCTCTTTATCTACGGTAACCTGGCCTGAAACTTGGTCACTTTTACCGGAGACAGGCTCGGTAACGGTAATAGTATAGTTATAAATACCGTCAGCAACAACTTGAGTACCTGTAGTGTCAGTCCCGTCCCAGACCTGAGAGAAAGAATTACCCTGGCCAGAGAAGGTCTTTACAGTAGCCTCCTGGCTATCGTTAATAGTAATCGACCAATTCAGGGGCATAGTAAAGGTGGCGGAGAAAGTAGTGGTATCTATATAGTCGTCTCTATCCGGCGAAAAAGGATTAGGCGAAACAGAAGACTGTAAGATTTTTACGTTATAGGTATTCACCGGAACTGATTTTTCCGCCCAGTTTCCGGCTCTGTCTGAGGAGAATAAACGTAAGGTATAAAGATCGTTTGCTAAAGAAAGGGTATACCAATACGCTAAAACATTTTCGCTGGGAACCGGATTATAAATATAATTGATAATATTCCAGTTGGCAGGCGATTCTCCCTGGCCATAAGCCAGAAAGGAATTTTCACCGTCAAAATGCATATCGTCAACAACTCCGCGCACCTGCACTGTGTCACTGATCTGCTGCTCTGCAAGAGGATAAGTTATGTCCACGCTCGGGGGAGTATTATCTACCTCTACCGTCGATGAACCCGTAAAGACCACTTCGTTGGACACCGGATGCTTAGCAGTAATATAGTAGGTATAGGTACCATCGCCTACTACTGTTCCTGCCTCATTCCTACCGTCCCAAATCTGATTAACCATCTTGCCGCTACCCGTAAAGGTGCGCAGAGTATGATTAGAGGAATCTTTAATATCTATCGTCCAATTTAAGATCTGAGAAAATGTGGCAATAACGGCGGTGGCATCCTTTATTCCATCGGCATTGGGTGAGAAGGGATCAACGGTATCATAATATTCTCCGACTTTGCATAAATTTATAGGAACAGTAACTATATTGGAATTTTCTGCATGGTCGACAACTACCAGGCGCAAAGTATATTGACCGCTGGCCAATTGCGTAGTATCCCACTCATAGATTGTATCTTCTTGAGGAATGGGATTGTAGATAGTCGCAAGGTATGTCCAATAAGCAGGCGAAGCGCCAGCGCCATAAGCCAGGTAAGAATGCCCTCCTGCGCCGGTGTAGGAAGCAAAGTGCAAATCATCAGCTACGCCTCTTATTTCATAGACTCCGCCAATAATCTCATTGGCTTGGGGCTGCGTGAGAGAAGCTATGGGCGGCGTATTATCTACAACAACTGTTCCGCTTACCTCAGGAACCTGGCTGGTGCCGTCAGTGGCATTGATATAATAGGTATAAGTGCCGTCACTAACAATCCTTGCTTCTGAATTTCTACCATCCCAAATCTGGTTAATATTATTCCCGCTACCCGCAAAGGCCCTGACCGGACTGTCTCCTGAATCTTTGATATTTATGCTCCAGTTAAGCAGGCCGCTTAGACTGGCACTTATAAGAACAGCATCCTCTTTACCGTCTCCGTTAGGCGAGAAGGGATTGGGTGAGCTATAGGTATCGTAGATATTCACATTATAGAGCTCAACCGGCAAATCCACTATCTTTAGATTACCAGCTTGGTCATAGACCTCTAGTCTTAGGCAATAGTCGCCATTAGGCATAGTGCTGGTATCCCATTCAGCCAGCAGTCCGGGTTCAGGCCCCACATTACCCCAAACATAGCCGATATAATTCCAGTACGCAGGCGAAGTGCCTTCTCCGTAATAGAGATAGCCATAAGTGAAGCTTAAATCATCAACAGTCCCTTCTATGGCCACGCTGCCGGATAACTTTGTGCCGGAAGCAGGTTCAGTGATGCTGGCTGTAGGCGGGGTATTATCTACGGTAATCTGACCAGAGACCTGGGGAGCAGTGGAGCCTCCCGGGGTGGGGTCAACCGCGTCAATAGCATAGGTGTAGATACCATCAGGTACCACCGCATTTAAGCTATCCTTGCCATCCCAGGCCTGTTCAATAGTTGCGCCTGTGCCAGTAAAGGTGCGCTCGACTTGGTCTGAAGAGTCCTTAATGTTGATGCTCCAGTCAGCCGGAGTAGTAATGGAAGCATAGATGGTGGCGGAGTCTTGTTGACCATCGGCATTGGGTGAAAAGTAATCCGGATAGGCATAGACGCTGTAGATATTCACATTATAGAGCTCAACCAATACATCCACTCTCTTTAGGTTGCCGGCCTGGTCATAGACCTCTAATCTTAGGCAATAGTTACCATTAGGCGTAGTGCCGGTATCCCATTCAGCCAGCAGCCCAGGTTCAGGCCCAACATTACCCAAAACATAGTTAATAAAATTCCACTGCGTAGGCGAGGCACCCTCTCCATAATAGAGATAGCCATAATAGAAGTTTAAATCTTCTGCGGTTCCTTTTATGGCCACAATGCCGGATAAGTTTGCGCCGGAAACAGGTTCAGTGATGCTGGCAGTGGGCAGGATACTATCTACGGTAATCTGACCGGAGACCTGAGGGACGGTTGAGCCAGTACCCGGCTCAGTGGCGTCAATAGTATAGGTATAGATACCATCAGGTACCACCGCATTTAAGCTATCCTTACCATCCCAGGCCTGCTCAATAGTTACGCCTGTGCCGGTAAAGGTGCGCTTGACTGCATCCAATGAGTCCTTAATGTTGATGCTCCATTCAGCCGGAGTAGTAATGGAAGCATAGATGGCAGTAACATCCTGGTTGCCATCGGCATTGGGTGAGAAGTAATCCGGATAGGCAT